>Ga0156225_120_pt2 | contig 188801 bp, 141 predicted proteins | sample RifCSPlowO2_12_FD_107873 | JGI IMG/M metagenome (GOLD analysis project Ga0156225, IMG submission 107873) | Bacteroidetes bacterium RIFCSPLOWO2_12_FULL_37_12 | reverse complement strand
TTCTTCAGCTTTTGCTTTTGCCTCCGCTTCTTTTCGCGCTTTTTCGTCTGCCTCTTTTTTCAATCGTTCTTCTTCAAGACGTTTTCTCTCCGCTTCCGCCGCCGCCTTCAATCGCGCATCTTCTTCTGCCTTCACTTTTGCTTCAGCTTCTTTGCGGACTTTTTCATCCGCTTCTTTTTTCAAACGTTCTTCCTCAAGACGTTTTTTTTCTGCCTCCGCCGCCGCCTTTAATCGCGCATCTTCTTCTGCTTTTGCTTTCGCTTCTGCTTCTTTACGCGCTTTTTCATCCGCTTCTTTTTTCAAACGTTCTTCCTCAAGACGTTTTCTCTCCGTCTCCGCCACCGCCTTCAATCGCGCATCTTCTTCTGCCTTCGTTTTTGCCTCCGCTTCTTTACGCGCTTTTTCATCTGCCTCTTTTTTCAAACGTTCTTCCTCAAGACGTTTTTTTTCCGCCTCCGCCGCCGCCTTCAATCGCGCATCTTCTTCTGCCTTCACTTTTGCTTCTGCTTCTTTGCGTGCTTTTTCGTCGGCCTCTTTTTTCAATCGTTCTTCTTCAAGTCGTTTTTTCTCCGCTTCCACCGCCGCCTTCAATCGCACATCTTCTTCTGCCTTCGCTTTTGCTTCTGCTTCTTTACGCGCTTTTTCATCCGCTTCTTTTTTCAATCGTTCTTCCTCAAGACGTTTTCTTTCAGCTTCTGCCGCCGCTTTTATTCGGGCATCTTCCTCTGCCTTCGCTTTTGCTTCTGCTTCTTTACGCGCTTTTTCATCCGCTTCTTTTTTCAATCGTTCTTCCTCAAGACGTTTTTTTCCTGCATCTGCCGCCGCTTTTATTCGGGCGACTTCTTCTGCTTTCGCTTTTGCTTCCGCTTCTTTACGCGCTTTTTCATCTGCCTCTTTTTTCAACCGTTCTTCTTCAAGACGTTTTTTTTCTGCATCTGCCGCCGCTTTCAATAGAGCGGCTTCTTCTGCTACGGCTTTGGCTTCAGCTTCTTTTCTTAATTTTTCTTCTTCCATTCTTTTTTTGTCTGCTTCTGCTTTTGCCAGCAATTCTGATTTCCGTTTTTCTTCCGCTTCTGCTCTTGCTTTTGCTTCCGCTTCTTTTCTAAGCCGTTCGGCTTCAGCATTTGCTTGTATTTTTGCAAGTGCCTCTGTTTTTCTGCGCGCTTCTTCATCTGCTTTTGATTTTGCATCAGCATCTCTTTTTGCTTTGTCTGCATCCACTTTTTCTTTTTCTGCCAATGCAAGAGCGTTCTTTCGTTTCAAGTTGGCTTGACTTCTCAATTTCTCCTCTTCCTTGCTGGTTTCCTGATAATAATCGGGATCGTAATCAAAATCACCAATCTCAGGGTCAAAACGGATTTTAATCAATGGCTTTTTTAGCAGTTCCTCGTCAGAGTCAGTAAGAATTTTTTCCTGTAGAAATAATTCATATTCATAAGGTAAAATATCATCTGCCATAGTATCATTGGGGATACCTGTAACAATATTCACGCTTCGTTCTGCAAAACCATTTTTCTTAGCCAAAACAATATAATCACTTCCAAAATCCAACTTAAAAGTAAACAGACCATTTGTTCCCGTGGTCAACTCCGCCATGGTTTTGTTGTTCTTGGACAAAATCAGATGCACTCCCTCCAACGGTCTTTCCAGCAGATTTTTAACTATTTTCATTTTCCCTTTAATCTCAAGTTTGGGAGCATCCTGCGCGTGGAGCGGGAGTAAAGAATGAATTAATAAAAAAATCAAATAAATCCTTTTTTTGTCCATACCTGCAGGAAAATTCTCTTAGATGTAAAAATTATTTTTTATTATTAATCACAAACTTACATGAAATTTTAATTATTCACAACCATGGTAAAAAACGAATTTCTATCTTTTTTGCGAATGTAAAGACATGGAGCACCGTGTCTTTACTTTATGATTTTTATCCGGTTTATGTGAAATCAGAAATTTTAAGTAAGTTTGCTCTTTTCAAAATCCAAAAAACCATGCTATTCGATTTAAACCTCATCCAGAATGCCTATTCGAAAATTCCGGCAAGAATTGCAATGACCAGAAAAATAACCGGAAGGGCATTGACATTCACTGAAAAAATTCTTTATACTCATCTTTTCGCTCGTACTGACTTTTCGAAAGAGTATGAGCGGGGAAAATCGTATGTGGACTTTGCACCTGACCGTGTAGCCATGCAGGATGCCACTGCTCAAATGGCGCTGTTGCAATTTATGCAAGCTGGTAGGACAACTTCTGCTGTTCCCGCAACGGTTCATTGCGACCATTTAATTCAGGCAAAATCCGGAGCGAAGGAGGATCTCGCCACTGCGCTGGATACAAATAAGGAAGTATATGACTTCCTCTCTGCTGTATCCGCTAAATATGGAATTGGTTTCTGGAAACCCGGAGCCGGAATTATTCATCAGGTTTTGCTCGAAAATTATGCATTTCCAGGAGGGATGATGATAGGAACTGATTCGCATACCGTAAATGCCGGTGGTCTTGGAATGATTGCCATTGGCGTTGGCGGAGCTGATGCGGTGGATGTGATGGCGGGAATGCCCTGGGAATTAAAATTTCCGAAATTAATCGGGATTCATCTGAAAGGAAAACTCAATGGATGGACTTCTGCCAAAGATGTTATCTTAAAAGTGGCTGGAATTCTTACCGTAAAAGGCGGTACCGGTTCAATTCTGGAATATTTCGGGGAAGGAGCACTCTCCCTTTCCTGCACCGGAAAAGGTACGATTTGCAACATGGGAGCAGAAATCGGCGCCACTACTTCTGTGTTTGGTTATGATAAGAAAATGCATGACTATCTTAGTGTCACCGGTAGAAAAGAAGTGGCACTTGCCGCTGAAAATATTTCAGAACATCTTACCGCAGACAAAGAGGTCTATGAAAAACCGGAAAATTATTTTGATAAGGTGATAGAAATAAATCTATCTGAACTGGAACCACATATCAATGGTCCTTTCACACCAGACCTTGCCTGGCCCCTTTCCCAATTTAAAAATGCAGTGACACAAAATGGTTGGCCCAAAAAATTAGATGTGGGATTAATCGGCTCTTGCACTAATTCCTCTTATGAGGACATAGACCGCTCGGCTTCTGTAGCAAAACAGGCGTTAGAAAAGAAATTGAAAGCTAAAGCAGAGTTTACCATTACTCCGGGTTCTGAATTGGTGCGATATACCGTTGAGAAAGATGGAAAATTAGATGTTTTTGAAAAAATAGGTGGAAACGTATTGGCAAATGCCTGCGGTCCTTGCATAGGTCAATGGGCACGTCATAATGCAGATAAAAAAGAAAAAAATTCCATCATTACTTCTTTCAACAGGAATTTTGCAAAACGGAATGATGGTAATCCTAATACGCATGCCTTTGTGGCTTCTCCTGAAATTGTTACGGCAATGGTGTTGGCAGGAGATCTTTGTTTTAATCCTATGACTGATACGTTAATAAACGAAGAAGGAAAACCTGTACGATTGGATGAACCGAAGGGAGTGGAGTTGCCCCCCAATGGTTTTCACGTAGAGGATGCAGGATTTCAGCCCCCTGCAAAAAACGGTTCTGGCGTTACCATAAAAGTTAATCCTGCATCAGACCGTTTACAATTACTTGATTCCTTTAGTCCGTGGGAAGGTGTTGACCTGAAAGGATTAAAGGTTTTAATTAAAGTAAAAGGAAAATGCACTACCGACCATATTTCCATGGCAGGTCCCTGGTTGAAATACAGAGGGCATCTCGATAATATTTCCAATAACATGCTTACCGGCGCTATTAATTATTTTAACGATAAAACGGACTCTGTAAAAAATCAGCTTACCGGTGTCTATGAATCAGTGCCACTCACAGCCAGGACTTATAAAAAAGCGGGGCTTGGCTCTGTAGTTTTCGGGGAAGAAAATTACGGAGAAGGTTCTTCACGGGAACATGCCGCCATGGAACCACGACATTTGAATGTGAGGGCAATTATTGTAAAATCATTTGCCAGAATTCACGAAACAAATCTTAAAAAACAAGGCATGCTTGCGCTAACGTTTGCAGATAAAACCAATTACGATAAAATCCGTGAAGACGATGAAATAGAAATCAACGGATTGCAACATTTCAGCGAAGGCGTGCCACTAAAACTGGTTCTGCATCATAGTGACACTACCCGTGATGAGTGTTTGCTTAATCATACCTACAATTCCAATCAGATTGAATGGTTTAAGGCAGGGGGAGCGCTGAATCTTATCAAATTACAGCAAGTGGGGGGGTGAGGGTGGGGGAACCTCAACTCCCAAATACCGGACACTCTAACCGCCGGTAGGGCTTCTTACGGCTCGGTTTAGGATTCATGAATGTTATGGATAGTTCATTGGCTCCTCTGAGATTGCTCGCCACATAGAGATCCGACGAATTTATATCATAACTGTATCCCACAATAATATTATCATAATAAAATTTTATTCCTACCGTCCACGCATCCTGTAAACGGTACCATGCGCCCGCATAAAACGAGGGCTTGGTAAGAACGCTCGGATTAATCACATATTTAATATACGTGCCACCCATCAGTTCTGTGCTCGGTCCCTGCAGGAAATAAACGGCTGTGGGAAGAAAATAAATGCGGTCATTCAATTTGAACTGCGAGCCGGCATGGACTACGTATTTAGGATATAAAAAAGCTCCGTTGTTTCCCATAAATGAACGGTTCGGAAAATTAAGATGGTACCATGCGCCGCCAAGATAAAGGTCAAACTGGTCGATAATATATTTGGTAGTTAGCGACCAAAGAAAACCCAGTGATATGTCAGGGTAAAAAAACTGATATAAAGGCAATGACTCCCCGGGAAGATTATTATTCAGATTTCTTCCATCAAACTGCGAATCAAAAATCAAACCCGAAGGGTCAATGCTCACCTGCCCGTATCCTGCCATCATTCCGAGTGACACTGTTTGGGTTGTTTTCCGGTCATTGCGATGTAAAGGAGAACTTGAGAAGGTCTGGTCATACGAAAAAGCAAAATTGAATTGCGTGGTTTTAAAACCGGAGTCACCCGCTTTATCAATAAAAGCAGAACCGCCAATTCCAATAAAATTATTGCTTGCGGTTTTTACAATGGGTAAATCAAGTGATGCCGCAGAGGTGGAATAAGGTATAGTGACACTCGACCACTGACTGCGATAATTGCCCACCCAACGGAAGTCGCCGTTAAAAACTCCAGCCAATGCAGGATTCAGGTTTAGCGGTGAATCTGAAAACTGAGAAAAATGGAGGTCCTGCGCGGAGAGGGAGGTGGAAAATAGTATGAAGAGAATGTAGAACATATAAATGGTTGAATGGTTAAATGGTTAAATGGTTGAATGGTTGAATGGTTATATAGTTAAAAATAAAAATCCTAAATATTTTAACGAATTAGTGTCACGTTTCCTTTCTTTACTACCGTATTATTATTAGAATATGTAATCTCCACTGTATAAACAAATACTCCGGCATTCATCGGCAATCCGTGAAAAGTTCCATCCCAGCCCTCGTCAGGATTAGTTGCTGAAAATACTTTATTTCCCCAACGGTCGAATATAGAGAATCTGAAGTTGATGATTTCATATCCTATTAAATACTTTCTGACATAAAAAATATCATTTTGGTTATCGCTATTCGGTGTAAAAATATTGGGAACAAATACTCCTTTGTCTTCTTCTACATAGATGTAAACGGTATCTTTAGAAATGCATAAATCAAATGTTTTTACGGTTAAAATATACGCAATAGTATTCTGCGGCGATGCCACCGGTTGTTGACAATCGTAACACGAAAGTCCATCTGCCGGCTCCCATTGATATACTCCTCCCCCACTCCCTTTTAAAATTACGGTTTGACTTTTTACTATTGTTGTGTCACTGCCGGCGTCTGCAACCGGTAAAGGAAAAACCGTAACCTGCAATGAATCGCGCACCTTACATCCATTGGAATCGGTAATTTCTACATGATAAATTACAGAACTATCCGGTGTGGCTTGCGGTTCAGGAATTGCGGAATTGTTTAAGCCCTTTGCAGGAAACCAGCTATATGATTCCCCTCCGACTGCCTTCAATGGAATAACATCTCCTTTGCAGATTTTCTGGTCCTCTGAAATCGAATAACTTTCCGGAGAAACACGAATGGTTATCTCATCTGTAGCGGAACATCCGAAAATATCTGTGGCACTCACTTGATAGGTCTGTGATTGGAAAAGTGTCACTACCGGGTTTGGAATCTTAGTGTCACTCAATCCTGTTGAAGGAGTCCATAAATAAGTCACTCCTCCGTCTGCCGATAATAAAATACTGGAATCCCTGCACTGAATTCTGTCCACACCGGCATCGAGCAATACGGTGTCAACATTGACAAAAATAATATCGTTACCAATGCAACCGTTTAAATCGGTAACCTGTACTGAATAATTATTTTCCTGTAAGACCGAAATATTCTGTGTGGTTTCTCCTCCGGGCATCCACGAAAAACTCAACCCGGGATTTCCCGCATCCAGTGTCAGCGAATTGCCTGCACAAATCACTGTGTCACTGCCCAGATTAACTACCGGTCCCGCTTCGTTTGCCAGTGCATAAGATGTGTCAACTGAACAATTATTTCCGTCGGTTATGGTTACAGAAAAAATTCCGGGAGCCAGTGTATCAACAAAAAAAACAAGTTCACCCGTATTCCATGAAAAAGAATAATTTCCTGCCCCGCCGGATGGAGTAACGTCTATTTTTCCATTTGATTCGCCGCAGGAAGGATTTTTAAATTGAGTAGAAATATCAATGCGAGCAAACTGGTTTAGTGTCACTGTATCTGTGGTAACACAGCCATTGTCATCATTTACAGTAATAGAATAACTGCCCGCTGTAAGATTCAATGCAAGCGCTGAAGTGTCACCGGTTGACCAGCTATAATCATAATTTCCATCACCCCCGCCGGCTGTTGTCTGAAGAGTGCCATCAGAACCCATATAACAACTTACTGTTTTTTTCTGGAACGAAAGAACAATGGAATCCAGTTCAAGCAGTGGAATGCTTTTAAAAGCAAGACAACCATTTACATCACTCACGGATATTTCATAATTTCCTTTGCCAAGGTTTGCTATACTGTCCGTATTTTCAAAAGTTGACCATGAAAAAGAATAAGGAGAAGCACCTCCGTCAGCAGAAACCACAATATACCCGTCAAATTTCCCTTTGCAGGTGGCATCTGCTTTTTCTTCTATTGTAATAGTTATATTGGTGTTTGAAAGCTGGATGGTCACCGAATCATTACATCCTTTTGCATCGGTAACAAAAGCCATATAGGTTCCGGCTGGTATGTTTCTGGCTGTATCGGTTGATTGAAAAGGTTGAGTATCCCATGAATAGGAAAATGGTGAAGTGCCACCAGATACGTCTATCCACGCTTTTCCGTCATTAGCGGTACAAGTAGAAGGACTAAAATAACCTGTGAGTGTGAGTAAAAGGGGTTCCGTTATAAGCGTGTCAGATGTTGCTGTACAACTCCGTTGGTCAGTGACAGTAACTGTGTATGTACCGGTAGAAAGGGAATCCATCGGTGATTCCGTTTTGCCATTCGACCATGAATAAAGAAAAGGAGCGATTCCACCATTTACGTTCAGGAAAACAGAGCCATCTGAATTTCCCTTGCAGGATACATTTATTACATTGCTTATTTGAACAATTTGCGTTGGAATGTTTCCTACCGTCATGCTATCCATTAATATACACCCGTTATTATCGGTAACTGTTAAAAAATATTTTCCTGCAATCAATGTATTTGCTGTGTCATTATCCAAGCCAGGATTATGATTCCATGAAAAAGAATAGGGGAAAGTTCCCTGAGATGGTGTCACTACTATGCTTCCATCATTCAAATTACAATTAGCATCTTTTACACCATAACTATCCGATAGAACATAACCTACAGGAACATTGATTGTATCGGATTTACTACAAAGCATGGAATCGGTGACAGTAATGTAATAATCATTGTTTAACAAATTAGTTAATTCATCCAATACAGATCCGGTATTCCATGAATAAGAAAAAGGAGAAACGCCTCCTGTCACTGATACCGTTACAGAGCCATTTTTTTTACCGGGGCACGTTTCCTGAGTTATAAGTTTGCTGATCGTAATATCATCGGGTTGAATAAGGGTTTCTGTTAAAACAAACTTACAACCGTTGGGATCTCTGGCAACTACGAAATAATCACCTGCCGTCAGCAAGGGTAAAGAATAAGTGCCCGGCGAAACCTGTTGCAAACTATCTATGGAAATTCCATTGGTCCATGAAATCGTAAAAGGAGATTTTTCTCCATTAACCAAAACAGAAATATTTCCATCACTTCCCTTAAAACAACTTACATTATTTTTTCCCAGCAGGGTAATAGTGGGTCCGCTGATATTACTTACACCGGCATTTACCTGAGCTGAACAACCGCTTGTGCTGGTGACTGTCACTATGTAACCGCCGGTTCCGAGATTAACCGCCGTTTGATCTGTTTGCGCCGGTTGTGTGTTCCATGAATAGGAAAATCCTTCGGGAACTCCGGATGGGTTGACCGTTATACTCCCATTGCTCACATTGCAGGAAGCATTGGAAATCACAGTTGAAAGTGATAATTGAAAGGTTTCATTGACTGTAAATGCTGAAAGTTCTTTACATCCCTTTGCATCAGTGACCGTCACTATATATAACCCACTGGAAATATTGACCGGGTCTTCTATTTTTATATCATTCGACCATGAATAAGCATAAGGGGAAGTGCCTTGAGTGACACTTAAATCTATAGAGCCGGTTGCCACTCCCTTGCAATACGTATCATTCGAAAAACCTGATAAAGTTAGCGGGTCCGGTTCCGTAAAAATGACACGGCTGATGGAGGAACATCCGTTATTGCCTGTCACCGTCAGATAATATATTCCGGATTTTACATTTGCCAGGTCCTCCGTCTCATCTCCCCTTGACCATAAATAATTATACGGTGGCACTCCCGAAGTGACAGTAACATCTGCATAACCGGAACTGTCACCAAAGCAAGGTATGGAATCCCTGACGACAATTGAAAAAACCGGTGCATTATCATTCTCAATCATAAGTGTATCTTCAAAAAGGCAATTGCGGGAATCAAGCACCTGAATAGGATAAAATCCAGGACCCACATTCAGTACAGTGGCACCAAACTGCTGGGGATTTGTGAACCATATATATGAATAACCGGGAGTGCCACCCGATAAATTAGCCGCTATGGAACCATTCTCAACTCCACAATCAGGTTTTTGAAAAGTATAACTCGCCGTAATGTCCGGGGGTTGTATCACCTGAATGGTTGTATCTTTTCTGCAACCGTTATAATCAATAATAGCCACCGAATAGATATCTGCACAAACTCCGGTCAAATCCTCACCATTAAATCCGGAAGACCAACTATAGGTGTAATAGGGCCAATACCATATTAACGTACCGCCGCTTGGAGTAATGTCAACAATTCCATCACATCCTTGCGGACATGTTATATCATTTTTAAGCGCTGTCACTCTTAATTCTTCGGGTTCTGAAATGATTATTGAATCAGAGACGCCCATGCAATTAGCGGCATCGGTGACTGTCACCACATACTTTCCTTTTGATAATGAAGATAAATCTTCTAGCGTAGCAGTAGTTGACCAGCTGTAGGAATAAGGTTGTAATAATCCGCCGGTGCAGGTAATATTTATAGACCCATTGTTCAAACCAAAACAACGGATGTCTTTATTATCTGACGTATCAACGGTAATTCCTCCGATATTGAGTATTTTCACTCCTGCTCCCCCCATGCATCCATTGGCATCTTTAAAAAGAACCTCATAATTTCCATAACTCAATCCGGTAGCAATGCTATCGGTTTGATTCAGGTCGGGACCCCATGAATAGGTGTAAGGACCCAACCCTCCGATAACATGAACGGTGGCTGAACCATCTGACGCGCCACAGTTTGCGTCGGTTGACTCTATGCTGAATTCCAACGTGGTTGGTTGGTCAAGTGTCACTCCTCCACAATCCGTAAACGCTCTGCACCCATTGGCATCGGTAACTGTAAATTCGTAATTCCCTGCCGGCACTCCACTTATATCTTCTGTCGGTTCCCCCGATGACCAAAGATAGCTATAAGGAGAAAGACCTCCGGAAATAGTGACATCAATGGATCCATCAGAAACTCCGTTACATTCTGCATCTTTAATATCCATCGAAATCTGAGGTGCATTTTTTTCATTCAGGGTAAGACATTGAACCTGCGTGCATCCATTATTATCCCAGGCGGTAACAGAAAAATGATCCGCCGCTAAACCGGTTGCCACCGGTCCGAATTGATTGTCACTCCAAAGATAAAAATATGGAGGAGTGCCACCTGATAAGTCAGCAGTGATGGAACCATTGACAGCCCCGTTACAATCAGGAGGATTCATACTGGTTGACAAAACTAACGCCGGCGGTTCAAAAATCAACTGATTAGTTACCAACGAACATCCTTTGGAATCAGTAATAGTGACACTATAGTCGCCCGGACCCAAATTACCAATTGCGGATGTATTTTGAAAATTAGACCAACTATAGGAATATCCGGGAACACCGCCTTCTGCAAATACATTTATAGAACCATCATTATATCCAAAACAAGTAACATCCGAAAAAATCAGGGAGTCCTCAATTGCAGGTGGTTGCGCTAACACAAAATCTTTTATATCCTTGCATCCGTTTTGATCCGTTACGGTGAGTGTATAATCTCCGGCAGATTTTCCATTAAGGTTTTGATTTGTGTCACCATCCGACCATAAATAATCATAAGGGGGGGTTCCCTGCGAGGTTAAAATAGTTACCATTCCATCCGCGCCATTAAAACAACGAACGTCTATGGAATTCCCGTTTATTACCGGTGCATTCTGGTTTTTGATGCTGATAGAACCTACTGCGGCGCACCCTTTATTGTCGGTGACAGTAAGAAAGAAATTTCCGACTGAAAGACCGGTTGCTATCGAGTCGGTCTGTGGTGGCTGGGAATTCCATGAATAGGAATACGGTTCAAATCCACCGCTGGGTGTCACTGTAGCTGTGCCATCATTATTTCCACAAGTGGCATCTGTTTTTGTCAGCGTCAGAGAAATGGAAGCAACCTCTTTAACAGAATCTACTCTAAAGGCAACACAACCGTTGGCATCAGTGACAGTCACAAAATATTCGCCATTCGACAAACTGTCGGGATCTTCGTCAATCATTGCATTGGACCAATTGAAAATATATGGGCTTGTGCCATTCGTAATTGAAAGATTGATTTCTCCATTACTTCCTCCTACACAATCCACATTCTTTACAACGGAGGAGAGATTGATAGTGACCGCAGGTAAGATAGTTACTTGTGCTGTATTGGAACATCCCATAGAGTCAGTTACTTGAACCGAATGGTCACCCAGACATAAATCAAATGCAGTTTCAGTAATTTGTCCGGTTGGGGACCAGAAATAGGTAAAGGCAGGTGGCATTCCAGTGACGTTGGCTTTGGATGTTCCGTTGCAAACACCTTGACAAGATGCGGGAGAAGAAGTGAAGGTGATTTGTGGCTGACAACAAGGAGCAGAAGGTGTATTCGCTATTTTTTTATCGTCTTCATTTAACGGTATATAATTATTTTCAAATCCGGTTAACTCTATTTGTGTAGGATATCCTTTTGTTGTCAATTGAATATCAACGCAGATATTCTCAGGGTTGGTTAATATGCAACCCGCTATTTCATCGTTCTCAACAAAATTGTAACCTGTTGGATTAGAAACGCCGGAATTAAAATAAACCTGATCTACCGCCCGGATAATTCCATCGGCAACGGTGGCTACATCCAGAACTGTTCCCAAACAGGACTTTGTGACAACATCACAATTCTGATCACATGTTTTGAAAGTGGCATTGAGGGATGAGGAAATCAGGGAGGTAACCCTTGTAAAAGTGCCACCGGAAAAGATGAGTGTGAACTCATTTGTGGCACCAAAATTATCAGTTAATCCCAGGCAAACCTTCAGAGTGAAGGTGAATGTTCCATCACAATTATTCACCACTTCTTTCACTTCGATGGAGGTAAAATGCTCCGCAGAAGCCGGGAAAGGACATGTAAATATATATAAAAGAAAAAAAGAAAAAAGAAAAATGAGTAAATATTTAACCATAGTTTCGGACAGAAAGAATTCAGGGATATAAAGATACAAAACAATTTTTGAAATCTTTTACCAAAAAAAAATACAATGTCCGATTGTTAAAAACTACCTTCTATTTATAAAGGTTTTTTATATGACACAAAAAATATTTGCGCACCTCTTTATCCAATGCTTTCAAATTCCATAATCCGGTTGCCTTTGAAACATCCAGCACCCTGCCGCTCTTCATGAGAATATTAATATTATCCTGTTTCTCGAAATACGCATGGTTTGAAATATAGTCAGTAAAAACAAAATAAGATGTTTGTGAAGGAGTTATTGCATATTTTTTTTGAATCAACCGGTTTAATTTCGTTAGTTGATTTTTCGAAAATGGTGTCTCTGATAATTCGATTTTAAATAAATTGCGGTTTGCCAGATTTTTGCAAAGTAACGATAAAATAGTATCTGGAAAATCCTGCCAGCATTTTACGGCAGACCAGACATCATTATCATCCAGGGATAAAAAATTTTCAAGAGGCATTTCCTGCTTCATAAAATTACGGGTAGAAATTGTTGAATCAAGCAAATGAATTAAAGAAGGATGTCCGGGAAGTTGATTCCCGGAACTCAATAATTCTTTGGCACGTTTAAGAATTTTTGTAAGCATCTCGCTGGCAGAATGTACGGTTTTATGAAGATAAACCTGCCAATACATTAATCGCCGGGCAATCAGAAATTTTTCTATGCTGTACATTCCCTTTTCCTCAATAACCAAACGGTCATTGACTACATTCATCATTTTTATGATTCTGTCATAGCTTATTATTCCTTCAGCCACTCCTGTAAAAAAACTGTCACGCGCCAGGTAATCCATACGGTCAACATCCAATTGGGAAGAGACCAGTTGGTGGAGAAACTTTTTGGGATATTGATTGGAAAAAATTGAAATGGCAATGGAAAGTTTTCCATGAAAGACCGTATTGAGTTTTTTCATGACGAGCCATGAAATTTTTTCATGACGGATTCCGGGAACTAATACGTTTTCAAGAATATGAGAAAAAGGACCATGCCCGGAATCATGAAGTAAGATAGCAATCAAGGCACCTTCACATTCATCCTTTGAAATGTGATGCCCTTTTTCCGTTAAAGTTTGCAATGCCATTCTCATCAAGTGCATGGCTCCCAAGGCATGCTGAAAACGGGAATGAACTGCTCCGGGATAAACCAGTTCGGTAAGCCCCAATTGTTTTATTTTCCGCAGACGCTGAAAAACAGGATGGTCTATTATTTTGAGTATTAATGGTTCTGAAATAGTAATAAAACCATGAACCGGGTCGTTAATAATCTGTGTCTTAAACATTTTTTGTACCTTCGTAACGAACTGATAAAGGTAGGGATTATTTTTGAGATGTAAAAACATACCATATCCAACATGACCAACCTTCAAATCCTTTGGGCAGACGACGAAATTGATTTGCTGACTCCTCATATTCTTTTTCTGAAAGGAAAGGGGCACGATGTGACTCCTGTAAACAACGGAGCGAAAGCGGTTGAATTTTCAAAAGACAAGAATTTTGATGTAGTTTTTCTTGACGAGCACATGCCGGGCATGTCCGGTCTCGAAACATTAACTCAGATTAAACAAAACAAGCCGGCATTACCCATTATCATGATTACCAAAAGTGAGGAAGAACATTTAATGGAAGATGCCATCGGTTCTCAAATAGCCGATTATCTTATTAAACCGGTTAATCCGAATCAGATTCTCTTATCTTTAAAAAAAATCACTGAGCGCAAGCGATTAATTGATGAAAAAATAAATACCGGATACCGCCAAAATTTCAGCCAAATTGGGATGGCATTTAATGAGCGGTTGAATTTTGAGCAATGGGTGGAAGTTTATAAGAAGCTTGTTTTTTGGGAAATGGAAATTCAACAGACCTACGATAAATCCATGGCAGAAGTATTAGCCATGCAGAAAGAGGAGGCGAACGCAAGTTTTTGCAAATTTATCAGTGAGAATTATCTGAATTGGTTAAACAGGACAAACAGTGGCGCACCTTTGATGTCACACCGTGTTTTATCTCACGAAATTTTTCCATTTCTACAAAAAGAGCAACCGGTTTTTTTATTTTTAATTGACAATCTGCGCTATGACCATTGGAAAGCGCTTGAATCCATCATTACAGAATTGTTTTCTCCCGAAAAGGAATCCATATATTGTTCCATCCTTCCTACCGCTACACAATATTGCAGGAATGCCTTGTTTTCGGGGTTATTGCCCTCGGAAATGGCAAGCCGTTTTCCAGACCTCTGGATTGACGATGATGAAGAAACCGGTAAAAACCTCAATGAAGATAAATTTCTGAGTAATCATCTCGAACGGAATGGCATTCATGTAAAGTTTTCCTATCATAAAATAAATAATTTGCAGAGCGGTAGAAATTTATCGGATAACATAACTAATTTACTGACAAATAAATTAAATGTGATTGTTTATAATTTCATTGATAAACTCTCTCATGCAAAAACGGACATTGAAATGATACGTGAGCTTGCTGTGGATGAAGCCGCTTACCGCGCATTGGTCACTACCTGGTTTCTGCATAGTCCGCTATACGAAATTTTAAAAAAACTGTCAGAAAAGGATGTCAGAATTTTTATAACTTCTGATCATGGCAGTATCCGTGTAAAAAGGGCTGTAAAAATTATTGGAGACAGAAATACGAATACCAACCTGAGGTATAAACAGGGAAAAAACCTGAATTATGCGCCGGAAGAAGTTTTCACGATAAAAAAGCCCTCTGAAGGTCATTTGCCCCAGTTAAACATCAGTACTACTTATGTTTTTGCAAGGGAGGATAGTTTTTTTGCCTATCCGAATAACTACAACCAGTATGTTAATATATATAAGAACTCATTTCAGCACGGTGGGATTTCGATGGAAGAAATGATGGTGCCACTGATTCGGTTGAAGGCGGGAAGGTGAGATTGAAAATTGGGCATTGGGCATTAGGCATTGGGAAATTGCGTAAGTAATTTCCATTTTCGTAACTATTCAGCAGATACTATTAGCAGTAAGAAAAAATAAATAACATAAAACAAAAAATATTTAATGTTAAACGAAAAGCCCAAATCACCTAAAAACACTTAGACATTTTTTATTAAGTGTTTTATGTTAAGTGTTATTCTTTTAGAGGAAAGTGAAATAAATTACTTCTAAGTACTCACTCCCTTTGACATTAATTATTTTGTGTTATATGTTTTTCATTTTTTTTTTACTACTTTTTACTTTAGGAATATGACACAAACTGTTCTGACGTGCTCCCGGCTTGATGCCCTTGATGAATCAGCCAAAAAAATTCTTGATTTTGCCGGTGACATAAAATTATTTACGTTTGTTGGAGAACTGGGCGCGGGGAAAACCACTTTGATTCAACATATTTGCAAAATACTTGGAATAAAAGATGTTGTCAGTAGTCCCACTTTTTCCATCATTCATCACTATTATGGAAAAGAATCGGTTTATCATATTGATTTTTACAGAATTAATAAACCGTCCGAACTGGCTGATTTGGGTATTGAGGAAATTCTTGATTCGGGTGATAAGTGTTTTATAGAATGGCCTGAGATAGGGGAAGTGTTTTACCAGAGAGAGCTTTTGCGTATTGTTTTTAAGGTATTTCCGGGGGAGAAAAGGGTGTTGGAATTAAGTAAGGAAAAACAGTTTGAAAATAAAATAATGAAAAAATCTTGAAAAAAATATTGTTTTGTAAATTAAATTAATTAAATTTGCATACTATAATTAGCGTTTGTTTTTATGGAACTGATAGATCTATTTGGTAATATAATTACTCCAAAATCAAAAATTAATGGCAAAGTTGTGTCTGGATATAGAATATATGATGCAGAACAGAAACGAAGAACGATTAGGAATGATTTACCCTGTCTTTATCCTGATTTGCCTGAAAAGAAATATGAAATAATATATTGTGATCCTCCTTGGGACTATGGTGGGAAAATGCAATTTGATAAAAGTGGGAAAAAGGATGAAAATATTAATTGGGAAAAAAATATTTTCATTAGTGCGGCGAATTTTAAATACCCGACATTAAAGATTGGTGAACTGATGAGAATTCCTATTCGTGAAATTTCAAATGATGATTGTCTTTTGTTTATGTGGGTAACTAATCCTCATTTAGCGCAAGGAATTGAATTAGGTAAGGCATGGGGTTTTGATTATAGAACTGTTGCATTTGTATGGGATAAAATGAATCATAATCCTGGACAATATACGGTATCTTATTGCGAGTTATGTTTGGTCTTTAAAAGAGGAAGAATTCCAAGACCAAGAGGGGAAAGAAATATTAAACAACTTATTAGAGTTCCAAGGGGGGAACATAGTGAAAAACCTATTGAAGTATTAAAAGGAATAGAAAAAATGTTTCCAACTCAAAACAAAATTGAGTTATTTGCACGACATAAACCTGAAGGTTGGGACGTATGGGGATTGGATGTCAGAGAGGAATTTGAGGAAAAATCTAATATAACTAACGCAATAGCGGCATTATCTTCTCTATAAAGTGCTCAATTAATGGATCAGCAAATTTTGAATTTCTCCAAAAAAAGTAATGTGCATTATAGCTGTCGTACCACAGAGTAATCTCTCTTACTCTGCATGGGTCACGGGTGATATCACCTTGAAACACTGTCCAAAAGGGTAAAACATTTTCTCCTAAGTTTCCTTTTTCTCTTAGTATTTTTTGTAATCCGGGAGTGAAAAACTTGCAAGACCTTTCATGTGCGTTACCACGACCGGCTGAACGTGGTTTTCCTTTCACCCAACCATCCTGTCTTTTTACTTCGATATAAATTGTCTTTTTTGTTTCTGTGTTTTTTATTGCATAATCGGGTGATATGCCATGTTTGGTTATTGTTGTTTTTGGCTTGTATATTTCCGAAAGCTCTTTTTTGCTGAGCTTTACATCAATATATATTTTATTAAATTCCTTTGGTTTTGATATAATTTCAAACTCTGTATCTGTAAAAAAACTTTGAAATGTTTTATAAAAATCATACTCGGCTTTACCTGCATTTTTACCGCTATAGTCCTGCCACTTTTTTCGAAGCCTGTTTGCACTACTTCCCATTATTGAAATTCATTAAATCGATAATACTTACTTTTAGCGCATTAGCAATTTTTTCAATATTGGCGAGAGTAATATTTTTCTCAGCACGTTCAATCATCCCAATATAAGTACGATGTAAGTCCGCTTCAAATGACAACTGCTCTTGTGAAAGTCCATTTTCCTTACGAATTTTGCGGACTCTTTCACCAAACTTAATAAGTATTTTTTTCTTTGATTTCATTGCTAATTTCAGTATGCAAAACTAATCTTAGTATTCATTAGCCACAACATACTATAGTTAGCAGTTTTGTGTCGGAAAAATTACACTTTTCTATAATTACTTTCTATGCCCTTTTCCATTTTTTTTAATTTTTTTTATTTACCTTTCTGCAAAAAAAATGAATTACACCCCTCTCCTCCAAACCGCCATCCAGGCATCCATTGCCGCCGGTGAAAAAATTTTAGAGGTTTATGAATCAGATTTTGCCATAGAGCATAAGGAAGACAAAAGTCCACTTACGTTGGCTGATAAAAAAGCACACGAAATAATTTCTTCCCTATTAAGGGATAGCGCTATTCCAATACTGAGTGAAGAAGGTAAAAACATTCCTTATATGGAAAGAAAAAACTGGGAATATTTTTGGTTGGTTGACCCGTTGGATGGCACCAAAGAATTTATAAAAAGAAACGGTGAGTTTACCGTGAATATTGCATTAATCGAAAAAAACAAGCCGGTGCTTGGAGTTATTTATGTGCCGGTGCAAAAGATTCTTTATTTTGCTACAAAAAGCATGGGTGCCTTCAAAACATCAAACATCAATTATCAAACATTAAACATCAATTTATCTGAATTAACAAAGAAATCAGAAATGCTTCCTATCATCAGCAATCGAACCCGATACACCGTTGTAGCCAGCCGTTCACATAATTCTACGGAAACAGAAAACTATCTTACTGAACTAAAAAATAAATACGGTGAAATAGAAACCATTTCATCGGGAAGTTCACTGAAGTTTTGCCTGGTGGCGGAGGGAAAAGCGGATGAATATCCACGGTTTGGTCCTACGATGGAGTGGGACACGGCGGCGGGTCATGCCATTGCCGAGGGTGCGGGAAAGAAAGTGACACAGGTGGGCGGGGAGATGGAATTAGTGTATAACAAAGAGAATCTGCTGAATCCGTTTTTTGGGGTTAGGTAAAAGTTATAAATCCTTCAATTATCCCCTTTCCCCAATAGCATCGCCGGTATAGTTCGGAGAATTATTTTCAAATCAAGCCAGGGAGAAAAATTCTGATTATAAAAAATATCCATCAATACCGTTTCTTCAAAATCAACTTCCCCTTTGCCCGTGACCTGCCATACCCCTGTGCACCCGGGAATGGTATTTAATCGGAGACGCTGCCAATCTTCATATACTTTCCATTCGGCGGTGATGCAGGGCCTGGGACCCACCAAGCTCATGTCGCCTTTAATGACATTAAACAATTGTGGTAGTTCATCCAAGTTATATTTCCTGAGTATTTTCCCGATGGGTGTAATCCGTTTCTGATTCACAATTTTCTTGTTGGAAAAGCCCTCGTTACCCTTTATAAATTCCTGCATCGTTTGTTTTCGTTCCGCATCATTATCTGAATTCATATACATGGAGCGGAACTTTAAAAAATTGAATGGTTTTCCTTTTTTACCTATGCGAACCTGCTGATAAATGACTGGTCCCCGGGAAGTTAATTTAATTACCAGGGCGGTAAGCAAGTAAAAAGGCAATAAACAAATAATTCCTATAGTAGTAAGTGTTAAATCAAAAATACGCTTCGTCAATAACAAAAATTTATTGTCGGAATCACCCCTGAAGCGTACCATTCCAAATTCGTCAAAAATGTCAACTTCCAGCTTTTCATTTAATACATTGAGATAATCGGAACTGACCGAAAGATTCAGATTATTTCTCTGACAGACACCAAAAATTTCAAAAAACCGGTGCCGGGTAATGTTATCAATGGCAAGTAGAAAAACGTTGGCATTGTATGTACTGGCTATTTCTGTAATATTGTCAATTTTACCTAATAGGGGAACTCCTTCAATTTCTTTTTCATCCATATTGTCATCAAGAAAACCGATGACATTTTTAATTTTAATTTTATTTTCAAAAATATTCAGCATTGCTTTTCCTTTCTTTCCGGCTCCCATGATAATCACTTTATCCTGAAAAATGGATTGTTTGGAAATCAGATGAATCATAACAGGTCTGAAAAAGGAAAAAAGCACTGAAGAAATTATATAAAAATTCAGATAAAACAGACGTGAAACAATCTGAAAATCGTTTAAAAGAAATTGAAAAAAAAGAAATCCGGCTGTCGTAAAAAACAGCGTTTTGATCAGCGTAAATACATGGATTCCGTTTTCATAGATGCTTTGAATTTTATAAAGTTTGGCATATTGAAAATAAAGAAGAATTAAGAAGGAATACGGTATAAACATACCCCATTGGGTGTTTATATTAAATCCTGTTTCTTTGTCAAACCACAAGGGAACCCATCCTTTCAGGTAAATAGTCAGCCAAAACGATATATTTAATAAAAAGAGGTCAAGAGTAACCAACGCCCATTTGTACTTGGAATAATATCGTATGAGGTTCATCGGCTGGATAGGAAAATAATGTTACGATAACACAGGCGCCTTGCAAAAGGACCTTACTTTTTCTGCAACGTAACCAATCTGTTCATCGGTCATTTCGGGAAACATGGGTAAGGAAAGACCTTGCTCAGCCAACTTTTCAGAAACCGGAAAATCACCTTTTTTATGCCAGAGGTATTGAAATGTATTTTGTAAATGCAATGGAACAGGATAATGCAGTCCGGTCGATACGCCCTGTTCGTTCAGATATTTCTGCATTTCATCGCGCATGGTGGTTTTTATTACAAATAAGTGATATACCGGATTTGCATAAGACATTTTTGCAGGTAGTGTAATTTCCTCCAAATCGCCCAGCAATTCCCTGTATCTTGCGGCAACCGCTCTTCGTTTTTCTGTCCACTTTGCCAGATATTTCAACTTTATACCAAGAACGGCTCCCTGTATCTCTTCCATCCGGTAATTATGCCCAAGAATCTGATGATGATATTTTTCTGATTGACCATGTTGACGCATCATGTTAAAAGTATTTGCCAAAGAGTCATTCTGAGTGGTGACAGCTCCTCCCTCACCATAAGCGCCCAGATTTTTACCGGGATAAAAACTAAAAGAAGCGGCATCTGCCAGTCCTCCGACCTTCTTACCCTTATACTCGGCAAGATGTGCCTGCGCCGCATCTTCTACTAAGTGAAGGTTATGTTTTTTTGCAATGGATTTCAATGAGTCAATATCTGCGGGTTGTCCATATAAGTGAACGGCAACAACGGCTTTTGTTCTGGGAGTAATGGCTTTTTCCACTTTTTCCGGGTCAATGTTATAGCTGTCTTTTTCGCAATCAACGAGTACCGGTTTGGCACCACACAAGGTTGCTCCCCAGGCAGTGGCAATAAATGTATTTGCCGGTAGTATTACTTCGTCGCCATGAGTAATGCCCAGCCCCCATAAAACAAGATGGTTGGCATCTGTGCCACTACTGGTAGCATGGCAATGTTTTACCTGATGTGCTGACGCAAATTTTTGTTCAAACGCCTTCACTTTGGGTCCCATGATGTAATTGGTATTTTCAAGAACCTGGTTTATTTCATCCCAAATTTCTGTTTTTACCGAAAGGTAGTTGGCTTTTAAATCAAGAAAGGGTATTTTCATGTTTTCTGAGATTTAGGCACAAAACTAATCAAATTTTAGCGTATCCCAACATTCCAATGGCAACCTGCTCTCTTATTGCTCGTAAACGCCGTTTCTTAAAAAAAACTGTATCTTTGCCGTTTTTACAAACGATACTCGTTATTTGTGGGTACACAAACAATGGCGGTGTATAATGGCGATATGCCAATGACCCTGTAGAGACGGGCTTAAAACCCGTTTCTACGAATGATTCACATAAAATGAAAAAACTACTCTTTACCCTCCTTTTTCCATTATCCTTTTTCCCCTTATATGCCCAAACTATCCCCTCTGCAGAAGAACTAAAAAAATTAGGCGCCAACCCAATACAATTACAGCAAATTGAAGAGTACAAGAAAAATAAGAATGAAATTCCCTCTACTGAAGAATTGCGTAAGATGGGTGCAAGCGATGCAGATATAAAACAAATTGAACAATTTAGAAATAAACAGGCAGAAACTGATAATCCTGTTCTAAAACCTTCCGATGTACAAAAAACATCTGTAACTACCCCCCCACCCTCTTTGCCAGAAAAACCACTAACTCCCGCAGTAGAAACCCCTAAGCCGGCTCCTGTTGCTACTGTTGAAAAGACAGACCCGAAAACCAGTGATAGAATTTATGGTCAGGGTTTCTTTTCAGAAAATCGTATTGCATTTTTTCAAAAATCGGGAGACATTAAAGTAACCGATAATTATGTAATGGGTGTGGGTGACAAAATAAATGTTACCGTCTGGGGATTTTCTGATTACAACGATATATTTGAAATACGTTCCGATGGTGCCATTCAGATTAAAGAAACCGGTAAAATTTTTCTCAAAGGACTGAGATTCGGAGAAGCGCAGTCATTAATAAAAAACCGATTTGAGTCCTTTATGAATCTGAAAGATTCTAAGATTGAAATAAATCTTGTTTTTTCAAGAAATATAACCATCAATCTGGTTGGAGAAGTAGAAGTTTCCGGTTCCTACACCCTTCCAGCCATTAATACTGCATTTAATGCTTTAAGTGCCGCCGGTGGATTAAAATCCATTGCTACTGTGCGAAAAATTCAAGTGCGCAGAAGTGGGAAAACCATTAAAACATTAGACCTTTATGATTTTTTACTTAACCCCGACAGCAAGCAGGAATTTTATCTGGAAGATAATGACTATCTTTTTGTACCTCCTTACGAGAAAGCTGTAACCATCCGGGGAGCAGTTAAAAGACCTGGAATATATGAGTTGCTTGATAAGGAAAACCTCTCTGCTATCATCCGTCTCAGCGGGGGTACTCTTGCCGATGCATACCTTAGCCGTCTTCAGGTAAAGAGGTATCAGGATAATAAAGAGATTATAGAAGATATCAATTATGAAAAACTTCTTCAGCAGAAAAAGGACTACGAACTCCATAGCGGGGACGAGATTACTATCCGGAAAATACCAGAAGGAATACTTAACTATGTGGAGATAAAAGGTGCTGTTCAATTACCCGGTAAATATCAGTTCCAAAAAGGACAACGGATCCTTGATATTATAAAACAAGCCGAGGGAGTGAATAAGGACTTTTATCCCGAAAACGCGTATTTATTACGGCTTAAAAAAGACCAAACCAGGGAATACATTTATTTTCAACCGAAGAAAATTCTTTCCGACCCTTCTTCCGAAGACAACTTCATTCTTCAGGAAGAGGATATAATTACCTTATTTTTTGCCAGTGACTTTAATGATTATCTTAAAGTTAATATTCAGGGAGCTGTAAGAAAGCCAGGCGAATATCTTTTTTCTGAAAAACTTACCATGAAGGGTTTGCTCCTTATGGCGGGAGGTCTTCAGGAAGATGCGTATTTGGGCAGAGGGTATGTCTTACGTTTTAATGAGGAGATGCGGCAGGTTTACATTCCATTTCAATTAGATACTTTAAATGATTATGCGGCAATGGACACCTTTCGTATGAAAATGTTTGATAATGTCCGGATTTTTCCTAAACAATTCTTTATGAGTCAGGATTCCGTAAGTATTTTTGGAGAAGTCCGAAAACCCGGTACTTATTATTTTTCTCAGGGTATGAATTTGGGAGATATTATTTATTTGTCTGGAGGTTTGAAAGAGGAGGCATCTTTACTAAATATTGAAATTTCCAGATTGGATTTTTATCAAAAGGAGCAGAGGAAAAAATCAAGCCAGGCAAAAACAATAAAAATTCAGGTTTCTTACCCTTCCCTGACAGCCATGGATTCTACTGCAAAAAATTTCATCCTTTTTCCTTATGACCGAGTTTTTGTACGTACCGACCCTGATTATATAAAGCCGGAGATAGTGTATTTGGAGGGGGAGGTATTATTCCCAGGGGCTTATTCATTAGTAAATAAAAGTGAGCGTTTGAGCAGTGTCATTCAAAGAGCGGGTGGAGTTACTCCTTATGCTTTTTTAAGGGGAACAACTTTTACCCGTAATATCAATAATGTAATGACCTCTGTAAAGATAGATCTTAAATCCGCTATTAATAAGCCAAAATCCCCATTCAATTATGTATTAGTTGATGGGGATAATATTACTATACCCCGTATGAATAATTTGGTAAATATTAAGGGGGGAATAATCACAGAAAGCATGGAAGATAGCTTGGTGGGTATAAATGTTCCCTATCATAATACAAAACGAGCCCGGTTTTACATAAACCGATATACAAACGGTTTTTCAAAACAGGCATGGAAACGTAAGACGTATGTTATAGGTCCTTCCGGGAAAATTTATCAAACCAAAAATATGGTTTTCTGGCGCATATATCCTAAAGTAGAAACCGGCTCAAAAATAATAATTCCGTTCAAAGAAAAAACCGAAAGGGAAAAAAAGAAAAGCGAACCGGTTGATTGGAATAAAGCCATTGAGCGTATTACAGTGCAAACAACGGCTTTATTTACTTTGTGGATAATTGCGTTCAATGTGCTCCAGAAGTAACTGGCAGGTGGCAAAAAACAGGGTTGCGATTTTATCTCCTTCCAACAGGAGACATGATTTACCTCCTGCCCCCGTCAACTGCGGAAAAATACAATCTGTACCAATTTAACTAAATTAAAAAAGATGGAAACTTCTCCCACTTCGGAAAGTAAACTTACTCTAAAGGACTTAGTGTTAAAGATCAGGGAAGTTATTACTCTTATTAAAGAAAATAAACGGAAATTACTTTATTTTTCGCTGATACCTGGAATAATATTCTTTTTTGCGGTACTTACTATTAAACCCAAATATGTGGGTAATACGACCATGATTGTAGATCAATCTGCCGGATTCTCAATTTCAAAAAATCCTTTGCATAAACTCCAGAGTCAGATATTAGGTATGGGACAAGGATTTTTAGAAGAAGATCAAATCATGGAGGTTATGGTTTCCAGGAAGGTTGTCAGCAATGCGTTGTTAAAAAAAGTTATCGTAGGAGGCAAGATGGATTTTTTAGGAAATCATTTGCGAGTTATCTATAAATTTAATGAACAGTGGGAAGGGGATACTACATTAGATAATTCAGAAATTCGGTCAGATAATCTTGAAGCTTTTACCCTACACCAGAACAAAAGCGTTAGTATATTGCATTCTTTCCTGACAAAAAAAATAATTAGTATCGGTAAATCAGAAAAAAATAAACTTCATCTCCTTTCCGTAAAAACCAAGAATCAAGAACTTACAGCAAAACTTTCAGAAGCATTGCTGAAATCCTTAGTGGTTTTTTTTGAAGGAATGAGAATAGAGAAAGAAAGTAAGACGGTTAAGGTTATGGAAAATAAAGAGGACTCCGTTTTTAATGCTCTTAAAAAAGCAGAATATAATCTGGCTGTCTGGAAAGATGAGAATTCAAACCGACTGATAAAAGCTCAGGGATATCTGGAAGAATTAGAACTTATGCGTGAAGTGGAAATACTTAATGTTCTCTACGGGGAAGTTGTAAAAAATTTAGAATTTGCCAGGTTTTCGTTGTCTCAAAAGCAACAATTAATAAAAGTGGTTGACTACCCGATTTTGCCTATCAGACCTGCTCATCCGGGGTACCTTATTCCAACTATAGCAGGAATTTTTATTGGTTTTTTTCTTGGAGTGACGTATCTTTATTTATTTCCAATTCTTAGGAAATTATTATTATAAGATTAAGCAAATTATACTTCTCAGCCGTTAAATTTAACGACGCTTGTAAGCAGAAACATTTTGAAACACAGACATAGATTTATTCTTTACACCTCTTGCAACATTCTATTTTTAGATGCAAAGATACTAGAATACAATGTATGCGGGATTATATCTGACAGACAATGCTGACCAGGTTATATAATATGGACTATTTAAGAGGATTAGCAACTTTCGGAATTATGATTAGCCATTACCTAAATTGGACTTTTGGTAAATTTTCTGCTGACACGCTTACATATAGATTTGGTATTTGCATAGTTTCTGTTTTTTATATTTTAAGCGGGTTGACACTCTATTATGTGTATTATGACAAAATGATACCATCAAAAGATGACATATTAGCTTATTACAGAAAACGAGTTTTTAGAATTTTTCCTTTGCTTTGGATAGTAACAATTATTGCTTTAGTTTTATCGAAGCAAATGCCTGACTTTTATAACCTATTCCTTAACCTTTCCGGGTTATTTGGGTTTATTAAATGGGATACTTACTTTTCTTCAGGTGTTTGGGCAATCGGTAATGAATTAGTTTTTTACACTCTTTTTCCATTCTTCATTCTTTTTACAAAATCTCACAAATCACTAATGATCTTACTTGTACTAATTAGTTTTTGTTTGTATCTGTATTTTTCATTTATACTTTTGAAGCAAGAATTGACTTTAAGTGATCAATGGAGAAATTTTGTAAATCCATTGAACCATATTTTTCTTTTTCTTGGTGGTTTTCTAATTGGATTATTTCTATTTAACACTACTATAAAAAACTCTATCATTATAACAATTTTAACTATTGGACTAAGTTTAATTATTTTTTACCCTGTAAAAGGCGATGCTATTTATTTAGTGACAGGAGTAAACAGATTAATTTTTACAGCTTGCTCTTTTTTAATCTGTATATCATTTTATAAAATGACCTTTACACTTCCTAAATTTATCCATAAACCGCTTACATTATTAGGAGAGGCAAGCTATTCGGTTTATTTACTTCACCCGATAGTATATTCTGTGACAGGAATAACATTGGCTTTTTCTAGCAAACACTTATTTCATTCTTCTGAACCTGTAAGAATAATAATTTCTGTTATATCCACTCTTATAATAAGTTACTTTGTTTTTCAATATTTTGAGAAATTCTTTATAAATCTAGGTAGAACAAAGATGAATAGCACAATCTGTTGCAAAAGATAGAATTTTATTTTATTTTCGTGGGGCGAATGTTCTTTTTAGTAGTTTTAAAGGACAATTAAATAAGTTTATTTTTTAACTAATTATGAAATAATTATGTCATTAGATGGTAAATCAATTCTTGTAACAGGTGGTACAGGATCATTTGGAAAAAAATTTCTTGAAATTGTTTTAAATAAATTTCCAGGAGTTAAAAGATTGGTTATATTTTCCAGAGATGAATTAAAACAATTTGAGATGTCTCAGTATTTTTCTACGAGTAAACATACTTGCATCCGTTATTTTATAGGAGATGTAAGAGATGAATTCCGTCTAAAAAGAGCGTTAGAAGGAATTGATATTGTAATTCACGCCGCCGCATTGAAACAGGTACCCACTGCTGAATATAATCCAATTGAATGCATTAAGACCAATGTGCTGGGAGCAGAAAATGTAATCAATGCCGCCATTGATTTAGGAGTAAAAAAAGTTGTTGCCCTGTCAACCGATAAAGCCGCGGCTCCTATCAATTTATACGGGGCAACGAAATTGTGCTCTGATAAACTATTTGTTGCCGCCAATAATTTTAAAGGCAAGCACGATATTTCATTCTCCGTAGTCAGGTATGGGAATGTGATTGGTTCAAGGGGTTCAGTTGTACCCTTCTTTTTACAAAAAAGAAATGAAGGAAAATTACCTATTACTCATCCTGATATGACGCGGTTTAATATTTCTCTGGAAGCGGGAGTTGATTTGGTCTTATATGCTTTAGAACATGCCTGGGGCGGAGAAATTTTTGTTCCAAAAATTCCATCTTTTAAAATAACCGCACTTGCTGAAGCCATCGCTCCGCATTGTAAACAAGAAATTGTAGGAATCAGACCTGGAGAAAAATTGCACGAAGAAATGATTACTGAGACCGATTCACTCAATACAATTGAGTTAACAAAATATTTCGTGATAACCCCTTCTATGCCTCTTTGGTCGGTAGATAAATTTTCAGAACATTTTAACGGAAAGCGGGTTGAAATGGGATTTAAATACAACTCAGGCACAAACAAAGAGTGGCTCAGTGTTGAACAATTAAGAGAGCAAATTCGCCAGCACGTTGACCCAAATTTTACTGTATAATTCTTCGCCTTCGTTTATGTCCTCACAAAAGAAGTTTAGTCATTGGTCATAGTTATTGGCAATTCTTCGCCTTCGTTTGTGTCCCCACAAACGAAGTTTAGTCATTGGCAATTCTTCGCTTACGTTTGTGTCCTCACAAACGAAGTTTAATCAATCAAACTCTGATGAAGAATCACTTTAATTTTATGAGATTTTTTATAATCATCCCTTTTGTGATGTTCACGAGTTTTATTGGAACATCTCAAAATCTGGTAATGGACGGGTATCTTGATAAACTTTCCTACTTTCCGGGAGATACCGCTAAAGTGTATATTAATGCCAGCGGTAATTTTCCACAACAGAAAATAGGACTTTATGATATTAGTAGCAAATTAGGGCTTTATGATAGTGATGGCGGCAGATTAGTGGATGAGATTATTGCAGATTTGGTTCCGCAAACTATTAATAATCCTGATCCTTATCTAAATGGGTATGGTTATCAAGTGAGTTTTACTTATGTAATACCCACGAATCTAAACAGCGGATTTTATCTATGGGATAAAAAAGTTCCTTTCATAGTAAAGAGCAGAGAGAAAAAGCACGATGTTGTTGTGTTGTATGAAAGCAACACCGAGCATGCTTATAATAATGCAGGCGGAAAATGTTTGTATGATGCACTTTCCCCAGGTGGAAAAAGCCATATTGTTTCATTTTTACGTCCTACCCTCCATGTTCTGTATGACCATAGTAAATACTTTTTAAAATGGCTTAACACTTTTAGAAAATGCAATATCGGCTATATATGCGATTTGGATATGGAGGATTATTCGGAGATTGAACAAGCCAAATTACTCATTGTGGTTGGTAAAAGTGAGTATTGGTCACGAAAAGCTAGGGAAAACTTTGACCGGTTTGTAGCCGAAGGAAAAAATGCACTTGTTCTTTCTGCTGATAATATGTTTTGGCAGGTTAGATACAGTGAAGATAAAACACAACTAATATGTTATAAAGAGCATACAAAAGACACTATTTCCGACCCCCTCCTTAAAACAACTCAATGGGCATATAGCATGTTGAATTATCCTACCTGGAGTAGCGTGGGAGCTGATTTTTACCATGGCGGTTTTGGGGTTAAGGTAAAACAATATGGATATAAAGGTTTTAATGGATATAAAGTGGTTAGCCCTAACTCACCCGTTTTTAAAGGAATGAATGTAGAAAAAGGTGATACGATTACTTTATTCACCAGCGGATACGATGGAACATTGATAAATGGTTTTGACCAGGATGGTATTCCTATTATTGATACGGCTAAGCTGGGATTTAAAAATATTGAACTCCTTGCTTATGATTTAGCCGATACGGTTTACAAAGGGCTGGGTACGTTGATAAAATTTCAGAAAACAGATACCTCGGGCATAATAATTAATTCGGGTTCCACTAACTGGACTGCGGCAGAAGGAATGATTGTATCCTATTCCCCCCCAATCAGGAAAATTATAGAGAACATGATTAATTATTTGGTCGGCGATTCTTTGTTTATGAATAAACAACTCCCTACGTATGATATTCATCTAGATACAGTTGTATGTTATGGCAATAGTATTAACGTAGGGTTCAAAACCTATAAGACAACAGGAATTTATTATGATACATTATTTGCTGTAAATGGATGTGACAGTGCCATAACCACTACATTAATTGTTATACCTTTTCTTGAAAGCAACTTATCACAAAACAAAGCTATCTGTAAAGGGCAGAGTTTAAATGTAGGAATTAATAGTTACACTACTAGTGGAATTTATTATGATACACTCACAGCTAAAAACGGGTGCGATAGTACAATCATTACAAATTTAACTGTTAATGATCTATCACAATCAACAATAACAAAAATCGCTTGCCAAAGTTATAATTTGAACGGTGTTAATTATGATTCAACAGGAATTTACTTGCAAACATTTACCAATGCTACCGGATGTGACAGTACCGTCACACTGAACCTGACGGTAAACCATAGTAGTTCCTCTTCCATCACAACTATTGCCTGTGATAGTTACGATTTGAACGGAATTACTTACAATAGTTCGGGAACTTACTATCAACCATTTACCAACACTGCCGGATGTGACAGTATCGTAACCTTGAATCTAACCTTAAACAACGCTAGTTTTTCTTCACTCGATATTTCTGCTTGCGATAATTATACTTTGAATGGAATCACCTATAACAATTCAGGGATTTTCACTCAAACCCTTACTAACGCAGTCAGGTGTGACAGTGTCATTACATTAAACCTGACAATAAATCAAAGCAATTCTTCAACACTCTCTGTTACGACTTGCAATAATTACACTTTGAATGAAATTTCCTATAACAATTCGGGTATTTACTCACAAACATTAACCAATGTTACCGGATGCGACAGTGTCATCACTTTGAATCTAACGGTAAATCGTAGCAATTCCTCTTCTATCACAACCACTGCCTGCAATAATTACACTTTAAATGGTATTACCTATTCCAATTCAGGAATTTACTCCCAAACATTTACTAATTCCGAAGGATGTGACAGTACTATCATTTTAAATCTGACAATAAACAAATCCAGTTATTCCTCACTCAATATTTCTGCTTGCGATAATCATACTTTGAATGGTATAACATACACCAATTCAGGAATTTATATTCAGACATTGACCAATACAGCAGGATGTGACAGCATCATCAATTTGAATCTGATTATTAACCGCAGTAATTCTTCTACTCTCTCATTAAACGCATGCGATAGTTATACCCTGAACGAAATTACTTACTCTAATTCAGGAATTTATACTCAAACATTAACAAACGTTTCCGGATGCGACAGTGTCATCACCTTGAATCTTACAGTAAATCGTAGCAATTCATCTTCTATCACAACTACCGCCTGCGATACATACATTTTAAATGGAATTACATATAACAATTCAGGAATTTACTCCCAAACATTAACCAATGTCACCGGTTGTGACAGTATCATCACGCTAAATCTTACCCTAATCCCCGCAAACACTTCCTCACTTACTATAAATACCTGCGATAATTACACGTTGAACGGAATTACCTACGCTAATTCCGGAATTTTTACTCAGACCTTGACCAATGAAAATGGTTGCGATAGTTTGCTTACATTAGACCTGATCATTAATCGCAGTAATTTTTCTTCACTCAACATCACTGCTTGCGATAATTACACGTTGAACGGGATTACATACAACAATTCAGGAATTTACACTCAGACATTAACTAATGCCACCGGATGTGATAGTGTCATCACCTTGAATCTTACAGTAAATCGTAGCAATTCTTCTTCCATCACAACTACCGCCTGTGATAAATACATTTTAAATGGAATTACATACGACATTTCCGGAATGTACAGTCAAACACTGACCAATGTCACTGGTTGTGACAGCATCATCACACTCAATCTTACAATAGTCCCCGCTAACATTTCCTCACTCACTATAAATACTTGTGATAATTACACGTTGAACGGAATAACCTATACTAATTCCGGAGTTTTTACTCAGACCTTGACCAATGAATATGGTTGCGATAGTTTGCTTACGTTAGACCTGATCATTTACCGCAGTAATTTTTCCTCACTCAACATCACTACTTGCGATTATTACACGTTGAATGGGATTACATACAACAATTCCGGAATTTACACTCAGACATTAACCAATATTACTGGCTGTGACAGTGTCATCACCTTGAATCTTACAGTAAATCGTAGCAATTCATCTTCTATCACAACTACCGCCTGTGATAAATACATTTTAAATGGAATTACATACGACATTTCCGGAATTTACAGTCAAACACTAACCAATGTCACCGGTTGTGACAGCATCATCACACTCAATCTTACATTAGTCCCCGCTAACACTTCTTCACTCACTATAAATACTTGTGATAATTACACTTTGAACGGGATTACCTATACCAATTCCGGAGTTTTTGCTCAGACCTTGACCAATGAAAATGGTTGCGATAGTTTGCTTACGTTAGACCTGATCATTAACCGCAGTAATTTTTCCTCACTCAACATCACAACTTGCGATTTTTACACGTTGAACGGGATTACATACAACAATTCTGGAATTTACACTCAGACATTAACTAATGCTACCGGATGTGATAGTGTCATCACCTTGAATCTTACAGTAAATCGTAGCAATTCATCTTCCATCACAACTACTACATGTGATAAATACATTTTAAATGGAATTTCATACGAAAATTCCGGAATTTACAGTCAAACACTAACCAATGTCACTGGTTGCGACAGCATCGTCACGCTAACTCTTACTATTATTCCCACAAACACCTCCTCACTTGATATCAGTTCCTGTGATAATTTCACGTTGAACGGGATTACGTACAACAATTCGGGAATATATACTCAAACATTAACCAATGTTGCCGGCTGTGACAGTATCATAACGTTGAATCTGACAATTTTACCCAATAAAAACTTTTCACAAGACATAACTTTTTGCAATGGTGACTCTGTTATGGTTGGAACAAAATTTTATTCCATAGAGGGTAATTATTCGGATACACTCACTGCCGCCAATGGTTGTGATAGCACCATAAACACTTTCTTAAAGATTGTATCTGACAGTTTTTATAATCAGAATATTACTATTTGTGAAGGAGAAATTATAACCGTGGGTGCTAAAAAATATTCTACCGGTGGAACCTACATTGACACGTTGACAAATGTAACCGTTGCTTGTCATAGTATTGTAACTACAAATCTCAATGTCTTACCCAGAATCACTTTTTTACAAAATCTTAATATCTGTGAGGGAGAAAGTGCAACTGTAGGAAATAACATATATACCACAAGTGGTATCTTCTACGATACACTTTCAGCAACCAATGGTTGCGATAGTGTGGTAACTACAATCTTAACCGTTAAAAATAAATCCATAACTACATTAACAAAAACCGTTTGTGAAAATTATTCCTTAAATGGGATCACTTATTTCTCATCCGGAGTTTACACTCAAACATTGACCAATGCAGAGGGTTGCGACAGTATCATCACTCTAAATTTAACCATTAAACACGGCAATACATCTTCACTCAACATCACTGTTTGCGATAATTTTACTATGAACGGTATAACCTATACCTCTTCAGGGGCTTACACTCAAACACTAACTAATTCTAAAGGTTGTGACAGTATTATCACATTAAATCTTATAATTAATAATAGTAGCACTTCTTCACTTAATATCACTGCTTGCAATAATTACATGTTGAATGGAATAACATACAACACTTCCGGAATTTACACCCAAACATTAACCAATGTTAATGGCTGTGATAGTTTGGTTACATTAAACCTTACCATAAATCCAAGCACTTCCTCTTATTCTGAGATAATCACTTGCAATAATTATACGTTAAATGGAATGACTTACAACACTTCCGGAGTTTATTCACAAAAGTTAACCAATTCCGCAGGTTGCGATAGTGTCATTTCTTTAAATTTAACTATTAATCGCAGCAACTCATCTTCACAAAACATTACTGCCTGCGATAATTATACGTTGAACGGAATAACCTATACCACTTCAGGAGCTTACACTCAAACTCTAACTAATTCTAAAGGTTGTGACAGTATTATCACTTTAAATCTTAAAATTAATAATAGTAGCACTTCTTCACTTAATATCACTACTTGCAATAATTACATATTGAATGGAATAACATACAACAACTCGGGAATTTACACCCAAACATTAACCAATGTTAATGGCTGTGACAGTGTGATTACATTAAACCTGACTGTAAACCAAGGCACTTCCTCTTTTTCTGAGACAACCTCTTGTGATAATTACACTTTAAACGGAATCATTTACAATACTTCGGGAGTTTATTCACAAAAGTTAATCAACTCCGCAGGTTGCGATAGTGTCATTACTTTAAATTTAACTATTAATCGCAGCAACTCATCATCACAAAACATTATTGCCTGCGATAATTATACATTGAACGGAATAACCTATACCACTTCAGGAGCTTTCACTCAAACTCTAATTAATTCTAAAGGTTGTGACAGTATTATCACTGTAAATCTTATAATTAATAATAATAGTACCTCTTCACTTAATATCACTGCTTGTAATGATTACTTGATGAACGGAATAAACTACAACACTACTGGAGTTTTCACACAAACATTAACCAATGTTTCGGGATGCGACAGCATAGTTACATTAAATCTTACAATTGTTCAACGTACCGCTTCTTCATTGGAAATAACCACTTGTGATAATTACATTTTGAACGGAATTATTTACAATACTTCGGGAATTTACACTCAAACATTAACCAATACTGCAGGTTGTGACAGCACCGTTACTTTATATCTTACAGTAAATCAAAAAAAATCTTCTTCAAAAAGTATAACCGCTTGTGATGATTTTACTTTGGACGGAATTACTTATGATAGTTCAGGGATTTACACACTGGCTTTAAAAACAACATCCGGGTGTGATAGTATTGTAACTTTATATCTGACTATTAATCAAAGCGCCTCTTCCTCATTGATAGTAACCACATGCGATAATTACACTTTGAATGGAATTATCTACAATACTTCGGGTATTTACACTCAAACATTTACAAATACTGCAGGTTGTGACAGCTTGGTCACATTGAATTTAACTATTTTATACAGTAGAAACTTTTCACAAAACGTAACCATATATAAGGGTGATAGCATAACAGTTGCTACAAATACTTATTATAATACGGGAATATATGTAGATACTTTAATGGCTTTTAATAAATGTGACAGCATAATTGTAACCATACTCAAAGTAGAAGAATTCATTACAGGAAAATATTTTAACGAGCAATTCAAAGACATCAATGTTTATCCTAACCCCAACAATGGTGAATTTTTTATTGAATGGTCTCCTACACTCACCAATAACAATTTGGTTATAGATATATTCAATATATTTGGGAAAAAAATTTATACAGGCAGGATTACCGATAACAATAAGCAAATTGTAAAAATGACTGATTTTACTGACGGGCTATATCTTTTAAAAATCACAAATGATAAAAATGAAATTGCCTGTGTTTATAAAGTTACCATAATGAGGTAGTAATTAAAAGCAATAGGCAATTAGCAATAAACAATTTAATATAGTAACAATAATGAAACCTATTTATTACGGTCGTCAGGAAATAACTGAAGAGGATATACAATCGGTAGTTGAGGTGTTAAAATCAGATTTTTTAACGCAGGGTCCTAAGATAAAGGTCTTTGAAGAAAAATTTGCCAACTATATTGGTTGCAACTATGCTGTAGCAGTAGCCAATGGCACAGCGGCTTTGCATTTGACTTGCATAGCGCTGGGGGTAAATAAAGATACCAGGGTAATAACCACCCCCATAACTTTTGCCGCCTCCGCCAATTGTGTTAGGTATTGCGGCGGACAGGTGTATTTTGCCGATATTGATAAGGACAGTTATTTGTTGGATATAAACAAGGTAGAAAAATTATTAAAACAGCACCCTAAAGGATTCTTTCACGGAATTGTGGTGGTGGATTTCGCGGGTTATCCTGTGAATTTGGAAGCATTTAAAAAATTAGCTGACGAATACGGTTTATGGATAATTGAAGATGCTTGTCATTCACCTGGGGGATATAGGGTGGATAATAAAGGGAAAAAACAATCTTGTGGAAATGGCAACTACGCAGATGTTGCTGTATTTTCTTTCCATCCGGTTAAACATATTGCAACCGGAGAAGGTGGGATGATTACTACTAACAATAAAATATTGTATGAAAAATTATTATTGCTGAGAACTCATGGAATTACTAAAGAACCTCATTTGTTAAAAGAAAATCACGGCGGGTGGTATTACGAGATGCAAGAATTAGGTTATAATTACCGTCTGACCGATATTCAGTCAGCATTGGGCATTAGCCAATTAAAAAAAGCGGATGAGCGATTAAAGAAAAGACAAGAAATAGCCAAAAGATATGATAAGGCATTCAAAAACATGAAAATTAAAATCCCACAGGTCATTAAAAATTTTAGCCATGCATACCATTTGTACGTGATACAGGTAAAAGATAGATTAGGACTTTATAACTATTTGAAACAGCATACTATTTTTGCCCAGGTGCATTATATTCCGGTCCATTTATTTCCCTACTATAAGCAATTGGGTTGGAAAAAAGGTGACTTACCGGTAGCAGAACAATTTTATGAAAAATGCTTAAGTTTGCCGATGTATCCTTCATTAAAATACGAAGAACAACAATATGTCATTAAAACAATAAAAAATTTTAATAAATAAAATTATGAAAACTAAACAAGAACAATTCTGGAGCGGAGATTTTGGAAAGGAATATACAGACCGTAATCCTCAAAATCTTGAAGAATGGAACAAATTGTATATGAATAACTATGGCAGAAAAAAGACAGACATGAATGAAGATTTTTTAAAGAATCTGAACAGGGAAGCAAGAATACTTGAAGTAGGATGTAATATTGGACTTCAATTACTCGGTTTACAAACCATGGGTTTCAAAAATCTATATGGAATAGAATTGCAATCTTATGCAGTAGAAAAAGCAAAAAAAATTACCAAAGGTATTAATATCATTCAGGGGTCCGGATTTGATATTCCATTTAAAGATAGATATTTTGATATGGTTTATACTGCTGGAGTTCTTATTCATATTGCACCCGACAATCTTCCTAAAATTATATCTGAGATGATCAGATGTTCCAGGAAGTATGTTTGGGGATTTGAATATTATTCAGCAATAAAGAAGGAGATTAATTACAGGGGTAACAAAGGGTTCCTGTGGAAGATGGATTATGCTAATGAATTTCTGAAACAAGATAAAAGCTTAAAGGAAGTTAAAAGAAAAATAATTCCTTACATTAACGATGGGGAAAAAGGTAATAACGACATTATGTATTTATTGAAAATCTGTTAGCGGAATATATGAAAACCATAAAAAGAGTTGGAATTATTACTCAAGCAAGAATGACCAGCACCCGACTACCTGGTAAAATATTAAAGCGTGTAAAAGACATTTCTATTTTAAAATACCATATTGACAGATTGAAATGGAGCGAGTTAGCTGTTTATGTTGCAACTACCATTAATGATACAGATAATCCAGTTATAGAATTTTGTCTGCATGAAAATCTGCCCACCTTTCGCGGAAGCGAAAATAATGTATTAAGCCGTTATTATGAATGTGCGAAACAAAATCACTTAGAAATAGTTATTCGGGTAACCTCAGATTGCCCTCTTATTGATGGTCATTTAATAAAGAAAGCATATACTTATTATCTGGATCACTTTCAGCACAATTTATACTACTCTAATTGTCATCAACGAACTTTCCCAAGGGGATTTGATTTTGAAATATTTTCTTTTCAATTATTGGAAGAAGCATATCAAAAGGCAGTAATGCCTTCTGACTTAGAACATGTTACTCCCTATATTCACCAAAACAGGAACGGAAATGTAAGCATAGAGCATTTTACCATAGAAAGCAATGCCAGCCAATACAGGATTACTTTAGATACCCCGGAAGATTTTGAGTTGATTAAAATTTTGATAGAAAAATACGGTGCTGATAAACTAAATTATGATGCCATTATCTCACTGCTTGAACAACATCCGGAATTAATAGCCATCAATACCAATGTCCATCAAAAAACAATTTAAAATGCACAAAACATACAAATGTTTATCACAACAAGAATTTATGCATGGAAAATATAAACTGATAGCTATCCGGAATGAAGATAAGTATGCTATCATGAAATGGCGCAATGAGCAAATTGATATTCTCAGGCAAAAAGAACTTCTAACAAAAGAAAAACAGAATTTTTACTTTAGAAATGTGGTTGATAAATTATTTGATCAAGAAAAACCCGATCAATTGTTGTTTAGTTTTTTAGAAAATGATAGGTTGATAGGATATGGTGGGTTAGTGCATATTGACTGGGAAAGCAGGAATGCTGAAATTTCATTTTTAACTGCAACTGAACGCAATGCAGATGATAAATTATTTAGTAAGGATTTTTCAAACTATTTACACATTATTTTATCAATATCATTTTATTATTTAAAGTTCATAAAAGTTCATACTACTTTTTATGAAATAAGTCAGCGCCACCTTTATAAATCAATTGTAAAAGAATTTAATTTTATACGGGAAGCTAAATTAAAAAATCATATTTTAATCAATGGGAAAATAACAAACGTATTGATATATTCTTGTTTTGGTAAAAACTAATGGAAATTGGATTATTAATAAGTGGTCTATTAGGATTTGAAGTGATTCAGAAATTATTGAATCATTTTAATATTAATTTTGTGCTTACAGATAAACAATCCGTTGAAATTGTCCGTTTATGTAACGAAAAAAAAATAGCATGTTATGCTGGAAACCCCCGGAATGGACTGGCACTAAAAAAATTACCAAAAATAAACTGTGATGTAATTGTATCAGTAAATTATTTATTTTTAATAGAAAAGGATATTATTGAACTGCCCAAAAAAATAGCTATAAATTTTCATGGCTCTTTACTACCCAAATACAGAGGAAGAACCCCTCATGTTTGGGCAATCATCAACAATGAAAGTGAAACAGGCGTTACCGCACATGTAATAGACGAAGAATGTGACTCAGGTGCGATCCTTGCACAAAAGAAAATTCCTATATCATCGGAGGATAGTGGGGGAACATTATTGGAAATGTTTAAAAAAATATATCCCGATTTTGTTATTGAGGTCTTACAAAACATTAGAAATAATTCTTATACTGCCAAGCCACAAAATAATTTATTGGCAACTTATTTTGGAAAACGAACAGCCGGTGATGGAAGAATAGATTGGAATTGGCAAAAAGAAAGAATATATAATTGGGTAAGGGCTCAGGCAAAACCATATCCCGGTGCTTTCACTTTTTATAGAGGAAATAAAATAATAATTCACAAAATAAAATTTTCTGAATTTGGGTTCCACTGTACTATTCCTAACGGAACTATTTTAGAAATTAATAACAAAATACCCATAGTTAAAACTCCTAATGGGTGCATTGAAATAATTGACTTTGAAACGGATTGTACTATGGATGTTAATAATAACTTACAATGAAAATATCAAACATTGAAATAAGCAGTAGCTATAAGCCATTCATCATTGCCGAAATGAGCGGCAATCATAATCAGTCGTTAGACAAAGCATTGGCTATCGTGGATGCAGCAGCCGATGCCGGCGCTCATGCTATTAAGTTGCAAACCTATACTGCCGATACGTTAACCATTGACGCTTCTCACGGATTATTTTTTATTGAAGACAAGACCTCTTTATGGAAAGGTAAAAATTTATATCAACTTTATCAGGATGCCTATACTCCATGGGAGTGGCACAAACCAATTTTTGATCACGCTAATAAAAGAGGACTTCTTGCATTTAGCACTCCCTTTGATGATTCAGCAGTAGATTTTTTAGAAGCGTTGGGAGTTCCCGCTTATAAAATTGCATCGTTTGAAAATAATCATTATCCTTTACTGAAAAAGGTAGCGGCTACCGGAAAGCCGGTAATTGTTTCCACCGGTTTATCCACCCTTTCTGATTTGGAAGAGACCGTAAAGGTTTTGCGTGACTCTGGTTGCAAAGATTTGATTTTGCTCAAATGTACAAGCAGTTATCCCGCTTCACCGGAAAACACTAATTTATTAACCATTCCTCATTTAGCTGAGTTGTTCAATTGCCATGTCGGTTTATCGGACCATACTATGGGCATAGGCGCAGCCGTTGCATCTGTAGTTCTTGGGGCAAGGGTGATTGAGAAACATTTTACATTAAGCAGGGCGGAGGGAGGGGTGGATTCTGCATTTTCATTAGAGCCGGAGGAATTGAAAGCATTAGTAGTAGAAACGGAACGTGCATTTTTATCACTTGGAAAAATTCAATATGGCATTCAGCAGGCAGAGGAAAAAAGTTTGCGGTTTAAACGTTCTCTCTATATAATTAAAGATATAAAAAAGGATGATTTATTAACAGAAGAGAATGTCCGGATCATTCGCCCTGGCGATGGTTTACATCCAAGGTTTTGGGAGTTGATTTTAGGCAAAAAAGTTAATCAGGATATTAAGAGGGGAACGGCTTTAAAATGGGGAATGATTATTTGATGGTTATACTCCTATACCTTTATACCCCTATACCCCTTTTCCTGAATAGTGATATTTAATAACTACAACACGATGTTCAAAAGAATTTTTGAGTCAACTTTATTTCGTTCTTCCGGCATTTACACTATTTCCTCTGTTCTCAATAACGCTATTCCGTTTTTAATGATACCGATTTTAACGAGGTATTTGTCACCTGTTGATTATGGAATAGTAGCCATGTTCCAGGTACTTTTCAGCTTTATTTCTCCCTTTGTGGGTTTAAATGCCTATGGTGCCATTCATCAGAAATATTACAACAGAGAGACGGTTGATTTTCCAAAATATATTGGCAATGGTCTGTTGATATTGATAGTAAGCACTTGTATAGTGAGTGGAATGGTTTGGTTGTTCGCAGGACCAATTTCGACCCTTAGTGCTTTCCCAGCGAATTGGCTATGGTCAGTGATTATTTTTTCTGTTGGTTATTTTTTAAATCTAACCGTTCTATTACTTTGGGTAGGGCAAAAAAAACCTATCCTCTTTGGTGTTCTTCAGGTAGTACAGACCTTGATAAATTTATCCATATCAATCTGGTTGGTGGTATCTTTATCCATGGGATGGCAAGGGAGAATATTAGGGCAGGTGATCGCTGTAGGAGGATTGGGTATCCTCTCTTTATTTATTATGTGGAAGCAATGGCGATTTAAACTAGAGTTTGACAGAAATTATCTGAGACATATTTTAAATTTTGGAGTACCCCTGGTTCCATATTATTTAGGATTAACGGTAATGATGTTGGTGGACAGGTTTTTTATAACCAATATGATAGGATTAGCAGAAACCGGTATCTATATGCTTGGGTATCAGTTTGGGCAAATTATTGTCCTGTTGTATGAATCATTCAATAAAGCATACGTGCCATGGTTGTATGAAAGGTTAAAGATGAAGAATGAAGCAATGAACTTGAAGATTGTCAAACTAACTTATCTGATATTTTTTGGTATTCTTATCATGGCTTCACTGCTTTGTTTTATTGTTCCTTTAGTATTTCATTTAGTAGTTGGTAAGGAATTTATGGGAGCGTCTGTATATGTGTTATGGATAACTTTTGGATATGCGTTTAATTCCATGTATAAAGTGGTTGCTAATAATATCTTTTATACGGAAAAGACACAGGTAGTCGCCTGGATTACCATAATTACCGGTGTTTTTCATGTTGGTTTGAATTATTCCCTCATTAATTTACTGGGAGCTATTGGTGCGGCTCAGGCATGTTTGCTAAGTTTTTTTATCTGTTTTATCATTACTTGGGTATGGAGTAATAAATTACATCCTATGCCCTGGTTTTTCTTCCTCAATAAAAAAAAATAATTTCAGGATGACTTTTTAACAATTAAAATGATAATAGGTGTAATCAAGTCGTCAAAACTCAGAGTAGGATAATTGCGTTGGCATTGAGAAAGTATATCGTAGTCAAGATTCTTAATGTTATGCTTGTCATGGAAAAAGAGAAGCGATAGTATTTTTAAATGTGCTTCGGCACAATATTTTTTAAGGTCTTCAATAGACATCCGGTTAAGCCCTTTTTGATAAAAAGCCAATGCTTTTTCTTTTTCCTGAGGTCTTATTTGTTCAATATATCTTGTAAAGTCCTGTTCATTCAATCTTACATGCCCCCAGAGGAAATCTAATGTACATAAGCTATGCCCTCCATTTATGCAAAAGAAGGGATTATATGCATGGATGGCTATTCCATCGTCTTTTAAAAGTGACGCAATATTCTCAAATGCTTTTTTTGGCTGGTGTAGATGTTCTAATACCTGCCAACTGGAAATTATATCAAAATAGTTCTTTGGCAAAGTAGAATTACATATATCATCTTCTACAAACCTGACCCTATCTTTTTCCTTATATCTGATGCTTAACTGATTTCTTAAAAAGGTTAATTCTTCACTCACGCTTACTAACTTGTTTTTTGTAACACTTTCACTATCTATTGATTCAACTTTGTATTCAGTAAATTCAGACGCGAAAACTTCTTTCCCTCCCTTTTCAGCAAAACTAAAAGCAGTAGCACCGGCGTGGCATCCGATTTCCAAAATAGTACTTCCGGCTATTTTTTTACCAAAAGCATTTATGAGTGGCACCATTTCATTGACTGCAAGTTTTCCATTGTAAGCTGTTTGGTTTAAACAATCGGAAGACACATCAAACATTTTGTCTTTATACATGTTTTCCCAACCAGGTTTAATAATACTTCTGAGTCCCTTTCTAAGTTCAAAAGTATTGTTAAAGGAATCTTTAAATTCACCAAACCTTTCTAACTTCTCAACTTTAATACGGGAATCAAAGAAACTTCTGATATACGCACTTTTTTTAGCTTTATCAATGAAGTAATGTGCAAATTTTAGGAACATTCTTTTCATTTATTTTTTGATTTGTGCAAAGGTAATAAGATTTAGTAACTTTGTGTAATTTCATAAGAATTATCCGGATTTCAATCGGAGTAATAACCAAAAAATAATGACTCCCTCAGATTTTAATAACGTTTTATGTATTATTCAAAAGATTACGAATGAGGCAGGATTAAATCTATTTTTACAACTCAGCCCCACTGCCTTATTAAAATGTCAGGTTTTTTTTGCAAGAATGGTGATCAATAATATTGAAAGCCAATCTTGCCGTTCAGAATTAAAATCTTTTTATTTATCTCATCTTGAGAAGAAGGTGTCTGTTTTACATTATTTAAAACTTCTCAAATTAATTCTGCTTGCTTTTTTCATTTATATTCAATCATTATTCTCATGGTTTTTTCTTCGTTTTATTTACAAGATAACACACTTGCAAACAATCACCGGTTCAAAGAATTCGTGCTCCCAATTCAAATACGTTGGAATAGTAACCCCTCATGGGCTTCCTAAATTATCATTGCTTGATAAATTTTTCCCTCCAGAAAAAACAGGAATAGCATGTATTTATACCAATAAGATATTCAATTTAATAGATGGTAAGAAAAAATACTCTCCTCAAGGGATCACCCCTTTCTTTTTGCCTCCAGTTTTTACTCCTTTTAAATTATTTTTCAGAATGCTTTCTTATTGTATATCGTCAGGAATTTATATTCACCTGGCTTGTGAAAAGTGTCTTAGTAATTATATTTTTAATACCAAAACATCATTTGAAATTCAACAACTTGTTTTAAAATCATTTATTTATCAACACTGGGGAAAAATGATGTCAAAACGAATAGACCGTTTTTTTCCTGATACCCTTTTTTTCTTTGAAGATGATTTTATAGGAAAACAATTGATGCTTGCTGAAGAATTAAACAAGTTAGAAAGGCAAACCGTTCAAATTCAACACGGCACCCTGCTGGAACCAAGGTATTATTCCCCGCTTTGCAAGTGGATGCTATGTTGTAGCGAGCGTGAAAAAAAATTACTCATCCAGGCAGGGATTGAAGAAAATCGCCTTTTTATAATGGGAGCACCCTTACAAATTATTCCTGATGTAATATCCTCTGATCATTTTCCAAAAAAATATGAAATTCTGATACTGGCAGGTCAGGGTACCCGGGAACTTCAATATTTTTACACCCAAATGTTAATACAAAGCAAACTTATTCAATCCTGTACAAAGGGTTTGCTAAGAACTCATCCCGTTTTTACACAAGACGAAAACAATTTGTGGATGAATTCGGTTCCCCGTTTTAACAGGATACCTGGCTCTACGTTAATGATGGATATCGCACAAGCAGATCTTATAGTAACGTTTTCCTTAGATGCGATGATTCCTTGTCTATGGAGGGGAAAAAAAATAATTTTGTGTTACAACCCTTATCATGAATCTTTAGATTTTGTAAAAGAAATTCCTTTTACCAAACTTGCTACTCAAAAGGATGAACTCGATAAAGCAATTTTAGAATTCAGTAATATTTCGGAACAAATGCATACCCAATCTATAAGCCATCATCTTATTGATAGATTCTTTGGTACTTGTGATATATTCAGAATCAAATCCAACATTGAGAATTTTCTTCTCCACTTAAATAATTATAAAATTGCCGTATGATAGCAGTCATTCTTATTTTATTCATACTTTCACTTTTTGCAATATTTATTTTTAATAAACCCATCGGGCTTATTTATTTGCTTATAGTCCTTCTCGCCTTTTCGCAATTAATAACTGATAAAATAGCACCGGAACTGCTTCCCTATACGGAGACACTTATTAATTTACTTTTACTCGCAGGGCTGGTAGTGTATGTGGTAGTGTATAATAAATCTTCATTGCTAATTAACCATCCTTACTTTCTATTATCTGTTTTCGTTTGTATTTATTTATTAGGTCTTGCTTTTTTAAGAGGGTTACCCTTTACCACTTATTTTAATTATTATAGGGGCGAATATATCGGATCGTTGGTTTTTTTACTTGCCCTATTAATGAATAAAAACTTTGATCAAAAAACTTTTCACCGGTTTTTATTACTGATGTTTTCCTTTCAGGTTTTTTTGGGAATTATTCAATACATTGGACCGGAGGATTTAAATCAATTTTTAATTTCACGGCATGAAGTACAAATCGGAGAAAAAACTGTGCCGGTTGTGGCTTCAACCCAATTAGACGCAGGAGGAAGATTAGCAACCGGGACCTTAGGTCGTTTTAATCATTATGGTAATTTTTTAGCCATGATCATTATTTATTTTCTTAGTTCTATTTTAATTTCCCGTTCTCTAATTGAATACAAGACACTTTATTGGGTTTTGATTTTATTTGGGTTGTATGCCCTTATTTTATCCGGAAACAAGGCCTCCTTGCTGAGTATAATTGTTGGAATCGTTCTTATTTTATGGTTTAAAAATAGGAAGTTATTTTGGAAACTTGCTTTTATAAGTTGTTGCATTCTTTATTTTATAGTCCCTTTCTTAATTAATATCAGTGAAACAAATAAAGAAGATCTGTATTCTTCAGATAACCCTTTCCTGAGAATGACAAACATATTCGCACTTTTTGACCTCTCTTCTTTAGATATTCAAGAAATAAATTGGAACAACATGTCCACTATTACCATTACCCTTTATTGTATTCCCTTATTCCTTGACCACTTCCTTTTTGGTTCTAATTTGGTTGGAACCAATGAGTTCATTAATATAACATCAAAATTATCTACAGATGCAACATTAGTAATAATATTGGCTGAATTTGGAATAGTAGGCACACTAATTATATTATCAACATTTATATATGTATTGCGCTTGATAAAGAAAAAATGCCCAAAAGAGGTTTTTTATGTGAATGTAATAATTTTTACAGTTCTTTTGATTCAGACCATAACCGATCCCGGACTGCTTTCACGACTTTGTAATTTCATATATTTTTTCATATCGGCTATGCAGATTAAAACTGCCATAATTGCTGACAAGCATCCCGTGTTATTAAAAGAGTAATTTATTATAACAATTTCATTTATAATATATTGACTTGAAAAAAAAGATAAATATTTTACTCGCCGCTCCGCCTGAATGGTTAGGGGGGGGGATTGCCTCTGCCGTATTGGGAATAAGAGCCGCCTTGCTATGTTTGTCTGCTGAAATTACCGTTCGTGAAATGGTTTATGTTAAACCGAAAGGAAAATTACTTGGAATTAATAAATTTATTTTGGAAATCTATGATCTTTTCGCATTTGTTGTTAAAATTATTATCTTTAAAATGGATGTCGTTCATATTCAATCAACATTTCATTATAAAAATATTAATGTATTACGTGATTCTATCTATCTTTGGGCTACTCGGTTAACCGGTAAGAAATTTATTTTACATGCACATGGGGGTGAGTGGGACAAAGTAAATGAATGGAGTAAGGGATGGCAATATTATATTAAATTATATTTAACTTCTTGTAATCGTATCATTGTAACCTCATCCAATGAACAACAGGTCTTAGAGTATATTTATAAGGATAAAGTTAAAGTGAGTACCATTTATAACCCAGTTGTTTCACCTATTCCTATCCCGGCACAACTTGATTTTTCAAAATTTCAGCCGATTAAAAAAATAATCTTTGCATCCCGTTTAATTGAAGAGAAAGGAGTTTTGGATGTAGTTCATGCAACATCGCATTTAATGCACAGAAATGATTTTCATGTTTTAATTTATGGAAAGGGTATTTTATTTAATAAAGCCCAATCGTTAATTAGTTCTTTAAACTTACAGGATAAGATTACACTTAAATCCGAAGTTTCATTGCCTCAATTGATTGAACAATATCTTCAATGCGATATGTTTTTATTTCCATCTTATTATGGGGAGGGCTTCCCTATGGCTCTTTTTTATGCAGTATCGTGTGGGTTACCCATCATTACCACAAAAATAAGAGCTGTTTCGGATTTTCTTTCCGAACCGGAGAATTGTCTTTGGGTGGAGCCCAAAAACCCTCGTATTCTTGCAGAAAAAATTGGTTTTTTGTTAGATCATCCGGATTTAGTAACCCCAATGAGAAAAAATAACAAAAAATTGTCATTATCTTTCAGCCCGGAGAAAATTTCTCACGAATTTCTGACTCTTTATCAAAAGCTAATTTCACAATAAGGGTAGAATATAATACAGGGAATATTAGTTCCTTATAAACCCAAAATCCACAACGAATCAGTAACAAAATATTAATTATTTTATGATTATAGGCAATGGTTTATTAGCAAATGCGTTCAAATGTCTTCCTCAACAAGAGAATTCTGTAATCATTTTTGCTTCAGGGGTTTCCAATTCTAAAGAATTTTCAAAAGCCGCTTTTGACAGAGAAAAAAATCTTCTGCTAAAGAGCATAAAGGATGATGCTATGCTGGTTTATTTTAGCACTTGCAGTGTTGAGGATAACAGCTTAAATGACACTCCATACATTATTCATAAAAGAGAAATAGAATCCTATATTCAGCAACAGGTTCAACATTATATTATTTTTCGGCTACCTATTGTGGTTGGAAATACTTCTAATCCCAATACACTAACCAATTATTTATTTAACAAGATAAATAACGGTGAAAAGATTACTGCTTACGCACTTGCTTATAGATATTTGATAGACGTTGACGATATTGCAAAAATAGTGTCAATCATTCTAAGACGTAATGATTTTAACAATCAAATTATAAATATTGTATTGGGAAAGCCAATTAAGGTAATAGATTTAATTAGTATCTTTGAACAGGTTTTACAAATCAAAGCGACGTATGATTTTGTAAATGAAGGAAGTTATTATGCAATAGATCATACAAAAATAATTCCCATACTTAAACAACTTGGTTTGAATAATAATATCGAATATAACTTCCGCCTGATTGAAAAGTATTATAAAAAATAAAATAAAGATATTGCTTGCAACTCCCGGCGAAGAAGCAGAGGGAGGAATTGCTTCAGTGGTAATGGGATTGGAAAAAGTACTGGAGCTTATGTCCGGAGAAATGGTCTATAAGAAAATCCTTTATGCAAAACCAAAACGAGGATTAAATAAACTCCAAAGGAGTTCAGCAGAAATACTCCAGCTTTTTAATTTTATCGGCACGATTTTGTTTTTCAACCCCCACATTATACATATTCAATCCAGCTTTGATAAAAAAACAATCCTAAGGGACTCTATACATCTTTTGATTACCCGTTTTTTTAGAAAAAAATTTGTACTGCATGCACATGGTGGAGAGTGGCATCTTATAACTAATTGGAATAAATTATGGCTGGGTTATGCAAATTGGTTTTTAACCCGGTGTCATCGAATTATTGTTACCTCTACGGAAGAACAAAAAATAATAAAAAATCAATATGGTCATAGAGTGAATGTCTCTAAAATTTACAATCCCGTAATTAACCCCATTAATCCCAGTGATTGTAATGACATGAAAACATCATCCCCCATCAAGAAAATCATTTTTGCTTCCCGGTTTATTGAAACCAAAGGTATTCTGGATGCGATTCGCTCCACAAGCTTTCTTCAACGGAATGATTTTAAATTACTTTTGTTTGGAGAAGGGCAATTATTAAATCAAGCTAAATCAATCATTATGGAGTTGAAAATGCAAGATACGGTAACATTAATGGGAGAAATACCTTTGGAAGAACTCATTAAACAATATATGCAAAGTGATATTTTTATATTCCCATCTTATCATTTAGAAGGATTCCCGATGGCTTTCTTTTATGCAGTAACCTGTGGCATGGCTATCATTACTACGAAGGTCAGACCCATCACCGATTTTCTTTCCGAGCCGGATAATTGCCTTTGGATTGATTCGCAAAACCCAAAAATGCTGGCTGAAAAAATTGATTATTTATTAGATCACGCTGAACTACGTCAGCAAATGTCGGATAACAACAAAAAATTAGCTACACTTTTTAGTGTTGAAAAAATTGCCGATCAATTAGAAGAGGTTTATACTGAATTAAATTCTAAATAGAATGTTACTGAATAGTAACTAAAAAATAATAATAATGTTCGCCGAAATAAAAACAATCCCTTTTATTGAAAAGTTTTGCCTTCAAGAAAATTTAAGTTGTTATGACCCTTATGATATTTGGAAAACATCCATTGGCAAAAAGATTAAATATTTATTTTATAAAAATAAAATAACCGGAATACTTCCGGCGGCAACCTTAACCCTGTTTGATTTATTTCTGAATAATTCATACCGCTTTGGTTATCAAAAACAAGAATATCCAATGGTGCGGGCACTTTCTGCCTTGGCATTATTGGAACTCTTTGATAACGGACAAACGGTCAATTACCTGCATGTTGCCGAGAAGCATATTCGCTGGTTAGTTGAAAATTTTTCAAAAGGTTATAACGGATACTGCTGGGGAATGAACACTCTTTGGGTTTCTAAAAATGGAGTATATCCGCCACAGACACCCTATATAACCAACACCCCTTATGTGCTTGAAGCGCTTATAAAATACAGAGAAAAAACAGGTAACAAAGGGTTTGATCCTGTTATAAAAAGTGTTTTTGATTTCATTGAAAAAGACATTTTAGTTTTGAAATCAGATGCTGACCAACTCGCACTTTCGTATGCTCCGGTGAAAGAAAACAGGATTGTAATAAATGCTAATTCTTACGCAATGTATTGTTACGCATTGCTTCTTCCTTATTTTCCTGATAAACAGGCATATATTAAAGAAAAAATTCTTCGGCTTTACAACTTTATTGTAAATTTCCAACAAACGGATGGCAGTTGGTATTATTATGCGGACACCCTTTCTGGAAATTTTATTGACTGTTTTCACTCTTGTTTTATTTTAAAAAATATTTTTAAAGCACAGTTACTTTTCCCTTTAAACCAAGCAGATACTATAATTCAAAAAGGATATAACTATGTAAAAAACAATTTTTATGATAACAAAACTAAACTTGCAAGAAGGTTTTCAATTTCAGATAAGCCATCTATGGTAAAATACGATTTATACGACAATGCTGAATTATTAAATGTTGCGCTGTTACTCAAAGACCACCCATTGGTACACTCATTATCTTCAACTATCCAAAATTATTTTATTATAAATAACGATATTTATTCAATCATTGATATTTTTGGAATTAAAAGAAATAAAAACACACTTCGTTGGGCAGTCCTGCCTTATTTGTATGTATTAACCATGAAACTACATGCTGAAAAAAATTAAACTTCTTGTTTACTATTTAATAATAGCAAAACTTCCTCACTCGCGCTTTGGATTTTTCTTCAATAGAGTACGCTGTTGGTATGTGGAAAATATCTTAAAGATAATGGAACCCCATACGAATAATTATTTTGAAAATTCGGTTTACATCGCTTCAGCTAATGGCATAAAAATCGGTTCACATACTCATATCAACGAAAATGTGTTTATTCAAGGAGCAGAAATCGGAAGTTATGTAATGATAGCGCCTAATGTTACTCTGCTGAATTCAAGTCATGATTTTGCTCAAATCAATGTGCCCATGATTCAGCAAGGTGAAATAAAAAATGTAAACCCAATAATTGAAGACAATGTATGGATAGGAAGAAATGTAATTATTATGCCCGGTATAAAAATAGGAAGGGGCAGTATCATTGGTGCTGGTGCAGTTGTAACTAAAGATGTGGAAGAATATAGTGTAGTTGGCGGTGTACCGGCAAAATTAATTAAAAAAAGAAAATAAACAACCAAATCATGTGCGGTATTTTAGCCAGCGTCAATCATCCTTTTGGTAATGAAACATTGAACATGATTGCTCACCGTGGTCCGGATGATTATGGCATTGAAAACTTTGATTTAGCAGGCAATAAAATTATTTTTGGACATAGACGACTTTCTATCATTGACCTTACCTCTGCCGGACATCAACCGATGATTTCCGATTGTGGAAATTACTCCATTATTTTTAACGGTGAAATCTACAATCATGCCGATTTAAGGCAAAAACTACCCTCAGTCAATTTCAAGGGGCACTCCGATACAGAAACCATATTGTATTATTTTATACATTTCGGAATCAAGTCCATCGGCAATCTGAATGGAATTTTCGCATTCGCTTTTTTAGATAAAATCAATCAAAAGATTTATTTAGTAAGAGACCGGTTTGGCGTCAAACCGTTGTATTATTATCATTTCGGGAAATCGTTGATTTTATCTTCTGAAATACGACCTATCCGACAGCTTGTTTCAACCACTATTGATAAAAACAGTTTAGCGGAATTATTGCGGCTTCGGTACAATCCTTCGCCGCATACGTTATTTAAAGATATTAAAAAAGTCAGACCGGGACATTACTTAGAATATGATTTACAGAAAGGAACATTATTGGAGAACACTTTTATTTCACCTGTAATTATCAACCACCAGATTAGTTTCCGGGATGCCCTTCAGCAATATGAATTCTTTTTTGAAAATGCTATAAAACGTCAGTTACTTGCTGATGTGGAAATCGGAGTTTTATTGAGCGGTGGCATTGACTCGGCATTGGTCACCCATTACGCTCAAAAATATTATGGGAAAAAAATCAAAACATTCACTGTCGGTTTTCAAGAGCAGAGTGAAGCCAATGAGTTGATAGAGGCACAAAAAACGGCTGAATTTATAGGAACTGACCATTATGAAGTATCAATTTCTTCTGTTCAATTTTCAACTATTTTAAGGAAATGCATCTCTATTATTGAAGAACCGCTCGGAACTACTTCTATAATTCCAATGTACTTTTTGAATGAATTGGTAAAAAAACACTTGAAAGTAGTTCTCACGGGACAAGGTGCTGATGAACCGCTCGGAGGTTACCCCCGTTACCAGGGAGAATTGTGGCGCCAGCATTTACCTGCTTTTCTTTTCAAAGCCATGAAAGCTCTTTCACATCAAATTACAAATGAAAAATTGTATCGTGCCTCTAATTCACTTGCAGAAAAAGAAGTGGTAAAACGATTTGATAAAATATATGCTTTGTTCACTACTGAAGAGATAAATAGCTTGATTGGGCAATCCGCCAATAGTAGTATTGAAAAAATAAAATACTTTTACGAGTTGCTGGAAGGATACAAACAAAAACCCGTTGAAGCTATGATGTCGCTTGACTTAAGAATGAATCTTGCCGATGATCTTTTACTTTATACAGATAAGGTTTCCATGCACTATTCCATAGAAACAAGGGTTCCGTTACTTGATAATGAATTAGTGACTTTTCTTGAATCATTGCCCTATCAGTATCGTTTGAAAATCGGACAAGGAAAATTCATTCATAAAAAATTCGCCGAAAAAATTTTACCCCCTTCCATTGTCTATAGAAAAAAGAAAGGGTTTTCTTCCCCTACCGATACTTGGTTTAAAAGTAACGTGGGAGAAAAATTTTATAAAATGCTTACCGAACCCGGCAGTAAATTTGCCGGTTACTTTGATATTCGTACCGTAGATAAAATTTTTAAACAACACTTTCAACATAAATTGAATAAAGAAAAACAAATTTTTACGCTTATATCGCTGTACTATTGGATGGAAGATTATTTATGAAGGGAACCTCTAAAAACAAAACTGTATTATGACTAAAACTATTTGGATTGATCTGGACAACTCTCCTCATGTCCCTTTGTTTATTCCCATTGTCAAAGAATTGGAATTACGGAGCCAAAAGGTAATTATTACTGCCAGGGATTATGCTCAAACCATTGCCTTGTTAAAAAAAACCAATCTAACGTTCACCACCATTGGAAAGCATTATGGTAAAAACAAACTGTTAAAACTACTTGGATTATTTATAAGAGCTTACCAGCTTTACAGATTCATAAAAAAACACAAAGTTCATGCTTCAATATGTCACGGCTCCCGTTCTCAAACCATTTGTTCGTGGTTTATGAGAATCCCTTTATTCTGCGGATTGGACTACGAACATACAGAATCTATAATCTTCAGCCGACTATCTACAAAATTATGGATACCGGAAGGTATTTCAGAAGAAGGCATTAAAGCAATCGGTGCAAAAAAAAATAAATTAATAAAATATCCCGGATATAAAGAAGAGTTATATTTGAAAGATTTTGTTGCTGACCCTGATTTTCTTGATAAACACAATATTCCCCGTAATTTAATTTTAGTCATTCTCCGCCCGCCCGCTACACAGGCAAACTATCACGATGAACAAAGCGAAGCATTATTAATGGAATTGATAAAGTTTTTGAAAAGCAACCCCAATGTTTATTCTATTTGTCTGCCAAGAACCCAACTCCAGAATCAGCAACTGCAACAATTAGTTTCAGCAAACTTTTTCATACCGCTTGATGTTGTTGATGGAATGAACGCCGCCTATTATTCCGACTTAGTCATCTCCGGTGGCGGAACCATGAACCGGGAAGCGGCTCTTCTGGGAACTCCTGTCTATTCAATATTCTCTGGTAAGCTCGGTTCGCTGGATGCCTATATGCAAAAAACCGGTTTAATCAAATTTATACATAACATTAATGATATCGGAAAAATAGAAATCAAGAAGAAAAATTCTGCCCATAAGCATGTCATCAATTACCAGTTAACCCAATTTTTAGTAAATGAATTGCTTTCTTTAACCAAGCCAGATTAATATAAACCTATCGTTTTTTTTATTTAACTTTGCTAACTTATAAAAAAAACAAGGGTCTAAATGAAAGTTACAATCATTGCCGGAGCACGCCCTAACTTTATGAAAATTGCCCCTATCATCAGAGCAATTCGTAAACAACAATCCATGGGCATCCCTATTCAATACCGCTTAGTGCATACAGGCCAGCACTACGATAAAGCGCTTAGCGATACTTTTTTTCACGAATTGGAAATTCCTCCTCCTGACATTAACCTGGGGGTCGGTTCCGGCTCGCAAGCAGTTCAAACAGCCAACATCATGATCCGATTTGAAGAAGAACTTATAAATAATCCTGTAGATGTCGTTGTAGTAGTGGGTGATGTAAATTCTACTTTAGCTTGTAGCGTGATTGCTAAAAAACTTAATACTCAATTAGCTCATGTTGAAGCCGGTATCCGTTCATTTGATCTTACCATGCCAGAAGAAATCAACCGAATGGTAACGGATGCACTTGCGGATCACTTTTTCACTACTTCCAGTTTTGCCAACGACAATTTATTGAAAGCAGGAATAGAACAATCAAGAATACATTTTGTCGGCAACACCATGATTGATACACTGCAAGCAAATCTGAATAAACTTAAAAAACCCTTACTTTGGGATACCTATAATTTATCAGATAAGAATTATTTCATTCTTACCCTGCATAGGCCGAGCAATGTGGATGACCTCGCCTCGTTGGAAAATATTTTGAACCATATAAATATATCTGCCGGCAATTTGCCTGTAGTTTTTCCTGCTCACCCGCGAACCGTAAATAATTTAAAAAAAATAAAAATAAATTTTCAAAATATTATTACTATTGATCCATTGGGTTATCTGGAATTTATGTATTTAGTAAAAAACTCAAAAGCCGTTATAACCGATTCCGGTGGAATTCAGGAAGAAACAACCGTTTTGGGAATACCTTGTATTACTTTGCGAAAGAATACTGAAAGACCTGAAACCATTAAAGTAGGAACCAATGAACTGCTTCAAGACATAAGTCAATTAAAAAATTTAGTAGATAAAATTTTATCTGGTACTTGGAAAAAAGGAAAAATTCCTGAACTTTGGGATGGGAAAACCTCTACAAGGATAGTGTCTAAATTATTGGAAATTCAAACAGAAAGGGCAAAAGGTTTTTCACAACAAACACAAGTATTGTGAAGTGATTGGATATTGTTTAAAGATATCGGATATTTGCCTCAAAACAATAAATGTTAAAAATAGCCATTATCGGTTTCGGTTACTGGGGACCAAATATTGTTAGAAATTTTAACAATACAAAAAACTGCCAGGTTACCCACTTAGCTGATTTAAGAGAAGATGTTTTAAAATCTGCTCAACGGCTTTACCCGGCTCTTCAGGTTACCAGATCTGCTGATGAAGTTATCAATAATTCAGAAATTGATGCTGTTGTAATTGTTACCCCCGTTTATAGTCATTTCGAACTTGCTAAAAATGCCTTACAAAACGATAAACATGTGCTTATAGAAAAACCCATGACTCATACCAGTGCCAGCGCCAAGGAGTTGATTGAGATTTCTATGATTAGAAAAAAAGTGCTTATGGTTGACCATACATTTTTATACAACGGCGCAGTAAAAAAAATCAAAGAAATTGTAGATAAAGGTACCATCGGAAAAATTAATTATTTTGACTCTACCAGAATAAATCTTGGACTATTTCAGCCCGATATAAATGTTCTTTGGGACCTGGCTCCCCATGATATTTCAATACTTACACATTTGGTAAAAGAAACACCATTCAGCATCCAGGCAGTAGGGGTATCCCACACACATAGCTCCATTGAAAATATTGCATACATGACGGTCAATTATCAATCTGGGATCATTGCTCATTTTAATTGTTCATGGAGTTCGCCTGTCAAGATCCGTTACCTGCTCATTGGGGGTGATAAGAAAATGGTGGTTTACAACGATGTGGAGCCCACAGAGAAAGTAAAAATATATGACTCCGGATATTCATTAAAAACCGATGAAGAAAAAAGAAAGATATTGGTTGATTATAGAACCGGAGATATTTATACCCCTAAAATTGATATGAAAGAAGCATTGGGAGGAATGGCTGAAGATTTTATCAGTGCCATCCTGAACGGAACACAACCGTTGGCGGATTATAACTCCGGGTTAGAAGTGGTCAAAATTCTGGAAGCGGCTCAGTACTCTATAAAGAACAAAGGAAAGGAAACAATTTTATAGTAAGAAAAATGGAACTGATTACTATCAACAACGAAAAACAATCCCTCATTAATGTTAAGCTTGGTAAAAACGTTAAAGTATTCAATTTTGTAAATGCGTATGGTTGTTCCATAGATGATAATTCAAAAATCGGTGCATTTGTAGAAATTCAAAAAGGTGCATTTATCGGGAAAAACTGTAAAATATCTTCTCATACTTTTATTTGCGAAGGAGTTCATATACACGATAATGTTTTTATAGGACATAATGTTACTTTTATTAATGATAAATTTCCAAGAGCGGTAAACGAAAGTGGGGAATTGGCAACCGAATCAGATTGGAAAGTAATTGAAACACATATAGAAAAAGGAGCGACTGTTGGTTCCAGTGTCACTATTCTTTGTGGGTTAACTATTGGGGAAAATGCATTTGTAGGTGCCGGTAGCGTAGTTACAAAAGATGTTCCTCCTTTCACAGTTGTGGCAGGAAATCCAGCAAAGTTTATCCGAAAAACCTGATAGTTACTCATGCTGAAAAGGTATTGGGTACAGAGGTATATAGATATACCACCCTAATACATTAAACCATATACTTTATACCCGTATATCCTAAATCATTAGTAATGTCATCACCTAAATTCATAATCCCCCATTCTCACACTATCTCCAAAAAAGACCGCCAACATTTAAATAACCATAATTCCTTGATAATTTGGTTTACCGGACTATCAGGATCCGGCAAATCCACTCTTGCCAATAAAGTTGAGGAAAGATTACATAAAATGGGATTTCGTACTTATTTACTTGACGGTGACAATATCCGTAAGGGCTTATGTAAAGACCTTGGTTTTAGTGAAGAAGACAGGGCGGAAAATATAAGGAGAATCGGTGAAACAGCCAGATTGTTTGTAGAGGCAGGAATCATTGTGCTAACTGCGTTTATCTCCCCATTTAAAAAAGAGAGGCAAGCCATAAGAAAATTAGTCGGAAGGAATGAATTTTTTGAAATTTATGTAAATTGCCCCTTGAATGTTTGCGAGCATCGGGATGTAAAAGGTCTTTATAAAAAAGCGAGGATAGGAATGATTAAAAATTTTACAGGTATTGATTCCCCATTTGAAGCTCCTGTGAATCCTGATGTTGAAATCAGAACTGATAAGATGAATTTGAATGATTCGGTTAAGAAAATCATGAAAGGGCTTCTTCCAAAAATTTAGCTCCCATTGCCTCCCCACCCACAACACAAAACCCAAACCGCCTGGTGCATGTACGACTGGGCAAATTCCGTTTTTTCACTCGTAATTACGTCCGCTATTTTTCCCGTCTATTACGAACATCTATCACAAAAAACCGGCTTATGCAATAATCTGCCAGGAGGACAACTGCAATGCGTTGTTGATTTTTGGGGAATAAAAATGGCTAGTTCTGCACTTTATTCTTATTCGCTGTCCGCAGCTTTTTTAATTGTGGCGCTCATCATCCCTTTTTTATCGGGCATAGCCGATGCCGGTAATCTCAGAAAAAAATTCATGAAATTCTTTTGCTATGTGGGATGCATGAGTTGTGGATTGCTTTATTTTTTTACAGAAGAATTTTTTGAATGGGGAGTATTATTTTTTATACTAGGAATGGTGGGATTTACAGCCAGTATTGTTTTTTATAACGCTTTTCTTCCCGAAATAGCCGGAACAGATAATGTTGATAAAATCTCAGCGAGGGGTTTCTCTTTGGGATACCTGGGAAGTTCGGTTTTGTTAGTACTGATTCTTGTTTTCATAAAATGGAATGAAACTGCACAATTTATGGAGGGAACCATACTTATCCGGTATTCATTTGTCGTTACCGGATTATGGTGGTTCGGGTTTGCACAATTCACTTTTTTAAATCTAAACGAAAAGCACTGTTTGAATACAGATTGTCAGCAATCGGCTTTATCCGGTTTAAAAAAATTATCACTCGCATGGAAATATACAAGTGCTCATCCGTTATTAAAAAAATATTTGCTCGGATATTTTTTTGCCAGCATGGGATTGCAAACGGCTTTGTACATGGCGACCATTTATGGTTCCCAGATTTTGCAACTATCGTCATTCAAACTTATTCTTACCATATTGCTGACTCAGCTATTAGGTATTTTTGGAGCGCATGTAATGGCTTTCTTATCGGGGAAAATAGGAAACATCTCCGGTTTGCGCTTTTGTGTTCTTGTTTGGATTGGAATAAGTGTATGGGCATATTTTTTAAAGACCGAAACGGGTTTTTACATCATGGCTTTTATGGCTGGGATGATGATGGGAGGAATGCAATCACTCTTCCGTTCTACTTACGCAACTCTGATTGCTGGAAGACCCACTGAGTATGCTTCATTTTATAGTTTTTATGATGTCAGTGAAAAAGTGGCAATTGTTTTCGGTACTTTTGCATTTGGATTTGTTTCGGATTTAACCGGAAACATCCGGTATTCAGCATTAATGTTGAGTGCGTTCTTTCTGATGTGTATGTTGGTTTTGCTGCGAATCAAAAAAAACGGTGTTGTAACGGGTTAAAACTTTATAAAAACTCAGGCGAGTATTCTTTTTCGCAATTATTATGTCACGCAAAGTCGCAAAGTACGCAAAGTATTAAGTACGCAGAGAAAAAAAATCATTACTGACTTTTTTCTTTGCGTTCTTCGCGACTTTGCGTGAGAACTTTTTTCATGCTGAATAGTTACAAAACTTTTTCTTTTTAAATTTATTTCTAATAAATGCCAGACAAAACCAAAGTTGACCTCTTCATCCCCTGCTTTATTGACCAGATATATCCTGAAACAGGATTCAATATGGTGAAAGTACTGGAGAAATTGGGTTGTAAAGTAAACTACAACCCTGCTCAAACCTGTTGCGGTCAAACTGCTTTTAATGCAGGTCATTGGAACGATGCTTTTGAAGTGGCATCCAAATTTATCCGTGATTTTCCAAATGATAACTACATTGTTTGTCCGAGCGCATCTTGTACCGGAATGGTTCGGAATTATTACAATGAATTATTCCAACATTCTTCGCTTTATAACCCCTGCAAGCAAATCCAGAGAAATCTATTTGAGTTTACAGAATTTCTAACCGATGTGCTTGGTGTCACTGATGTCGGCGCTACATTTAATGGCACGGCCACGTATCACGATTCCTGTAGTGCTTTGCGGGAGTGTGGAATTAAATCAGCGCCCCGAAAACTCCTTGCTCATGTAAAAGGTTTAACGCTCATCGAAATGAAAGATACCGAAACCTGTTGCGGATTTGGGGGTACGTTTGCTGTCAAGTTTGAGCCAATCTCAGTGGCAATGGGGGAACAAAAAATTCAACATGCCCTCGATACACAAGCGGAATATTTAATATCCTCAGATCTTTCCTGCCTGATGCACTTGAATGGGTACATCCAGAAAAACAATTTGAATCTTAAGGTACTGCACATTGCAGATGTGCTGGCAAATGGGTATTTGTAGTGGCTAACCTATGTGTTTTCCGTTTTGTGGTATAGGGTATAGGATAAAATAGGTAATTCAAAATATTTCATTGATATTTGCCCTTTAAAAATACCGCATGAATATAAGCATTTTCGGACTCGGCTATGTGGGAGCAGTATCAAGCGCATGTTTCGCCAATAATGGAAATAGAGTTATTGGGGTTGATATTTCCCCTCAAAAAGTAAAACTTATTAATAAAGGTAAATCACCTATCATTGAAGAGGGTTTGGAAGAATTGATAAAAAAAGGGATAAAAACAAAAAAACTTTTAGCCACTACCGATGAAATTTCAGCCATTTTAAACTCTGACATCTCCATTGTCTGTGTCGGAACACCCAGCTTAGCAAACGGCGACATAGATTTATCTTACATTCACAAGGTTTGCATTAAAATTGGAGTTGCTCTGAAGGCAAAAAAAACTTTTCATACAATAGTAATCCGTAGTACGGTTTCTCCCGGAACCATCAGGCACTGTGTCAAACTAATAGAAGAATCATCCGGTAAAAGACCGACACATGAATTCGGAATGGCTTCCAATCCTGAATTTTTAAGAGAGGGGACTGCCGTCAAAGATTTTTATGAACCACCTTACACCATTATTGGCGCTACTTGCAGGAAAAGTGAAATCGAATTAAAGAAATTATACCGTCAGATTTCCTCCCCGATTTTCTGCCTAACTCCTGAAGAAGCCGAAATGATTAAGTACGCAAATAATAATTTCCATGCAACCAAGATCGTTTTTGCCAATGAAATAGGAAATATCTGCAAAGAGCTGGGGATAGACAGCCACCGGGTAATGGAAATTGTTGCTCAGGATAAGAAACTCAATCTGTCGCCTTATTATTTAAAACCGGGTTTTGCTTTCGGTGGCTCCTGCCTTCCTAAAGATGTAAGAGCTTTGACTTATAAAGCCCATCATCTGGATCTGAAAATCCCAATGCTTAGTTCACTGCTTGATAGCAATGAATACCATATCCAGAGAGCATTACGGTTGATTTACAATACGGGTAAGAAAAAAATCGGTGTGCTTGGCTTTGCTTTTAAAGCAGGAACCGATGATTTACGTGAAAGCCCGATGGTAACACTCATCGAAATGCTGATTGGAAAAAATTACAAGGTCCGGATTTATGATAATAATGTATTTTTAGCAAAACTTCTAGGAAAAAATAAAGAATTTATAGAACAACGTATCCCGCATATTTCTAAACACATACTTAAAAAAATGGAAGATGTGATTAAGGGTTCTGATATTATTCTTATTGGAAATAAATCTCCTGAATTTTCCAAGGCACTCCATTTAATTAAACCCACCCAAACTATTATTGATCTGGTCAGAGTTGACCCTCACCGGATAACCTCAGATAACTATGTCGGCATTTGCTGGTAAACACATCCTGATCATCATAGAAAACTTATCAGCGCCTTTCGACCGGCGTGTATGGCAAGAGGCATGCACGTTGAAAGAAGAAGGCGCAAAAATATCAATAATTTGCCCTAAAATGAAAGGGCAGAATAAAAGTTATGAGGTTATAGATGATATAGAAATCTTCAGGCATCCCTTACCCATGGAAGGAAGCGGCGCATTCGGATATCTTCTGGAATACAGTACTGCGCTTTTCTGGCAGGGATGGTTGGGTTTAAAAATTTTTCTCCATAAACGGTTTCATGTCATTCACGGCTGTAACCCCCCTGACCTTATATTTTTAACTGCGTTACCTTACAAACTTTTCGGAGTAAAATATGTTTTCGACCACCATGATATTAACCCCGAACTCTACCTGGCAAAATTTGCACGAAAAGATTTATTTTATAGAATTATGTTATGGCTTGAACGGCTAACTTTTATGACAGCAAATTTCAGCATTGCCACTAATGAGTCATACAAGGAAATTGCCATCCGTAGGGGAAAAATGTCTCCTGATAAAGTAACTGTTGTCAGAAGTGGTCCGGGGCTTAAAAGAATGAAAATTACGGATGGAAATCAGGTATATAAGAAAAATAAAAAATTTTTGGTTGGATATCTGGGTGTAATCGGTGGTCAGGAAGGATTAGATCTTCTCATGCAGACAGTAAAACTTATTAAACAAAAAAGAAACGACATTCAGTTTGCCATTGTCGGAGGTGGCACTGACTTGGAAAAAATTAAAAAACTGGCTACCCAATTGAAGATAGATGATTGTGTTGACTTCTACGGAAGAGTTGATGACACGCTTATGGTGGATGTTTTAAACACCTGCGATATCTGTGTTAATCCTGATAAACCCACCGAGATGAATAACCTTTCCACCATGAATAAAATTATGGAATACATGGCTTTGAAAAAACCTATCGTGCAATTTGATTTAAAAGAAGGAAGATTTTCCGCTGGAGATGCTTCTTTATATGTGCGTCATAATGATGTGGAAGATTTTGCGACTAAAATAATGTATTTATTAGATACACCGGAAATCGGCAAAAAAATGGGTGAATTTGGTTATCATAGAGTGCTGAAAGAACTTTCGTGGGATCATGAAAGCAAACGCTTGGTTGATTTTTACAAAATGGTTTTTCATTAACGATAATTTTTATCCAAACCTGAAATCCTAATGACTAAAGGGTATTCAAAATTTACTTCTCTGGTTCTGCTGTCAGGTGACATTTTTCTGTTGAATGGAGCATTGTTTATTGCATCTCTGGAAGTGTCCCCCTCAGGAAACCGTATTAGTACTTTTTCATATTATCCTATTCTTTTGTTGGTTAACCTGCTGTGGGTCTTGATTGCAGTATTATTCGGAGAATACACAATTTATCGGGTAAAAAAGAATGAAATAATTTTCTTTGATTTATTAAAAGCGCTGGCTGTTCACCTGCTCTCTTTCTTATCCCTCGCTTTTTTATTTACCGGATCCCCTTTTTCAACTCAATATATTTTAACTTCCTATACTATATTTTGCGTCAGTGTCTCCTTCTGGCGATTATTTACTGTCTCCGTATTAAAATGGTACAGGAGCAAGGGGTTTAATTACCGCAGAGTGATCGTTCTTGGAGCAGGTCCTGTGGGACAAGCAATGCGAGAATTTTTTGCAACGGATTTTTCTTACGGGTATCGTTTTCTGGGATTTTTTGATGATGACCCTTCAAAACATGCCTCCGAACAACATGTTCTGGGTCCTATTAATGATTGTAAGAAATTTGTAATCGAAAACCAGGTCGAAGAGGTTTACATTGCTTTGCCTGATTCTGCCGGCGATAAAGTGAGAGATATAATTACTTATTGTGATAAAAACTTAATCCGGGTTAAAATTATACCGGATTTTATGCGTTATATCCCTAAAAAAGTAAATATTGATTTCTATGGTTCCATTCCTGTTATCTTAATCCGTAAAGAACCTCTCGAAAAAACTTATAACCGAATGGCTAAAAGGATTTTTGATGTTCTCTTTTCCATATTCATAATCGTACTTGTTTTCAGTTGGTTGCTTCCGATTATTTCATTTTTAATCAAAATTACATCTAAAGGACCGGTATTTTTCAAGCAGAAAAGATCCGGTGAATTAAACCGCGAGTTTCTTTGCCTAAAATTCAGAACTATGCAGGAAAACAAAGACGCTGATATTGTCCAGGCAACCAAAGACGACCAGCGTTTGACTTCTATCGGAAAATTCTTACGAAAAACATCTATTGACGAACTTCCGCAATTTTTCAATGTGTTGAAAGGGGAAATGTCTGTCGTTGGTCCCCGCCCCCACATGTTAAAACATACCGAAGAATATGCAAAAATTATTAATGGATTTATGATACGGCATTTTGCTAAACCTGGTATTACCGGCTGGGCTCAGGCGAATGGCTTTCGCGGTGAAACCAAAGACCCATCTCTCATGCGTCGTAGGGTCTTATACGATGTTTTTTATATTGAAAACTGGAATTTTATTTTTGATATCAGAATAATTTTTTTAACAATCTGGAAAATGGTAAAAGGTGAAAAGAACGCCGTGTAGAGACGGGTTTAAAACCCGTCTCTACACGGTTTAATTGTTTTTTAGTCATTTTTATTAGACATTTGCAACTAATATGAAAAACCTCCCAATCATCCTTTCTTTTTTTATCTTATTTTATTTACCCGGATTAACCAATGCCCAGGAGAATAACCCTTCGGCAAACGATTTACTAAAAAAATTAAATCCCAACGAAACCCCAACCCCCGAAAAACTCCTGAAACTCGGAATTACTCCCGAGAAAATTAAAAGCATGAACCCTTCCGATATTCCATCCCCTGACAAACTCCGTCAGATGGGTATATCAGAAGAGGAAATTAACATGATTGAAAGCATCAGAGTTCAGAAATCAACTTCTGAACAAGGCACCTCCGTTGCCCCATCTCAGGAAATAGAAAATCAAACTCAAAAATCCGAATCTGTAACTACATCTTCACCTGAAGTAACCTATCAGAAAGAGGGAAGTGAGATCTTTGGACAGGACTTTTTTGAGAACCGTCAAATCGGGTATTTTCAAAAAACGAGCGATGTAAAAACACCGGACAATTACTTGTTAAGCCCCGGAGATAAAATTAATGTTTCTGTCTGGGGTTTTTCTGATTATAATGATGTTTTCCTTATTTCAGAAGATGGTTCCATTCAACCCAAAGAAACCGGAAAAATATTCTTGAAAGGATTGCGTTTTTCTGATGCACGTTCCTTGCTAAAAAACCGTTTCGAATCATTTCTTGACCTGAAAAATTCAAAATTTGACATTACTCTTATTCAGGCTAGAGTGATAACCATAAATATAGTTGGGGAAGTTAAGAACCCGGGCTCCTATTCTATTCCGGCTGTGAATACTGCATTCAATGCGTTAGTCGCCGCAGGTGGTTTAAGTCCCATTGGTTCTGTCCGTAAAATACAAGTGCGACGCGAAGGCAAAACTATTCGTTCCCTCGATATTTATGAGTTTCTGATGAACCCCGATAGCAAACAGGATTTTTATCTCGAAGATAACGATTACATCATCGTGCCACCTTATGGAAAAATTGTTTCTATAACCGGAAAAGTTAAACGACCGGGAAATTTTGAACTCCTTGATAAGGAAAATCTGAAAACATTGATTAGCTATGCAGGCGCTTTTACAGCCGATGCTTTTATTGATAAATTCAATCTCAAACGACTCGAAAAAAATAAGGAAATATTACTGGATATACTCTATGGAAAATTACATACTTCAGGTAAGGACTTTGAGTTAAAGGATGGAGATGACATTACGGTTTCCGCCATTCCATCCGGTACAGAAAATTATGTGGAAATAAACGGCGCTGTAAAACTTCCGGGAAAATATCAATTTATTAATGGAACCCGCATTTATGATATTATTCAACGGGCTGAAGGAGTAAATAAAGAATTTTACCCCGATAAAGGGTATTTGCTGAGATTACAAAATGACTACTCTCGCCAATTACTTCCAATCTTTCCGGGTGCTATTCTTAAAAATCCATCGTCGTCTGAAAATATCCTCCTACAGGAAGAAGATATCGTAAGCATTTTTTCCAAAAAGGATTTTATGGATCAATATACAGTGGCATTAGACGGGGAAGTCAGAAAACCTGATATTTATCCGTATGCCGATGGGATGACGTTAAAAGACCTTATTCTCAGAAGTGGCGGTTTTCTTGAGACATCTTACTTATCGCGTGGTTTTGTATTACGCTACCGTGATGACATGAGCAGTGAATATATTCCTGTAAAATTTGATACTGGTTCTACTATGAAATCCCTTGATACTTTTTTATTGAAAAAGGGCGACCGCATACGTGTTTTTTCCAAAAACTTCTTTCTGGATAATGATTCCGTTGAAATTTCAGGTACCGTCCGTACACCCGGAACTTTTTATTATTCTCCCGGCATGACATTGTACGATGCCATTTACATGGCTGGGGGTCTTAAAAGAGAAGCGGCAAACAATATCATTGAAGTGTCACGCATTACTTTTTATGATAAGTTAAATAAGAAAAAGGGGGAAACTGTTATAGTTAAAAGAACAAAGGCGGGGGAAAATCTTGAAATTGACTCTCTTTCCAAAGCGTTTGAATTATTTCCTTATGATCATATCTTTATCAGAAAAGATCCAGATTTTGAATATCCCGAAAATGTTTTTTTAAGCGGTGAAGTGAATTACCCGGGGACATACACGCTGAAAAGTAAAAAGGATAAAATAACAGACATCATTGAACGGGCAGGCGGACTAACCAACTGGGCTTTCCCGGAAGGCGCCACTATGCTCCGCTCGTATCAAAATGCAGGAAATGTTATTTTAGATATGAAACGCGCTATTAAAAAACCAAAGTCAGCTTTTAATTATGTGCTTAAAGATGGGGATGAAATAATAATTCCACGCATTAATGAATTAATCAAAATAAATGGTGCGGTAAAATATCCTGGCGTTGATTCTCTTACCAGTGTCAATAGTCCTTTTTATAAAGGAAAACGGGCAAAATTCTATGTAAATCATTTTACTGCCGGCTTTGATAAAAATGCATGGAAAAGAAAAACGTATGTGATTTATCCCAATAAGCTCATTCATCAGACCACTCATTTTGGTCTTTTTAAAATTTATCCAAAAGTTGTGCTGGGGTCCACTATTGTGGTTCCCGAAAAACCTGAGAAAAAACAGAAAGACAAATCGAAAGACACTCCCGTAAAGTGGCATGAATTTTTTCAGGGATTCAGTGCGTCATTAGTCAGCATTTTAACCTTGACCGTTTTAATGAAAAATTTTGGGAATCTTTAATAACCCAATCCCTTGAATAAACCCAACTCCGAAATCACTTTTGCAGATCTGCTACTTCTTTTCCGCGAAGCCCTTAATACCCTTCTCGAAAAAAGACGGATTTTGATTATTTCTGCGTTTATTTTTTGCCTTTTACTTTTATTATTCTCGTTCTTTTACCCTAGAAAATATCTTGCTGAAACCACCATCATGCTTGAAAGCACCGACATGAGCAGTGGTGCGGGTGCTATTTCGCAATACCTTCAGTTAGCTTCCGGATTTGGTTTGGGAACTACCGCGCTGGACGAAGATAAATTAGTTACCATTTTTTCTTCAAAGCGCATGTTGGGTTCCGCCTTGCTTAAAGAAACACTTATCGGGGGTAGAAAAGAACTTTTAGGAAATCACATCATTGAACTTATGGGATACAAAGATAACTGGGAAGGAGACCCACTGCTGGAGAAAATGAAGTTTCATAGCAATCAGGTGACCGGAATGGATTTGGCGGAAAATAAAGCTGTATTTGAAATCTGGGATGATTTTAAAGAAAATAAAATTGAAGTCAGCAATTCTAAAGAAAATATTATAACATTAACCATTAAAACTAAAAACGAAGAAATTTCAAAATACTTATCTGACTTTTTAGTGGAAAGTGTAGTTGATTTTTATGTCGCCAGCATGACTGAAGGAGAGGCAGACATTGTTAAAATTTTAGAAAACCGGAGGGACTCGGTTGTAAAAGAATTAACGAAAGCCGAAACGAATCTGGCAAGATGGAAAGATGAGACCGGCAACCGGTTGGTGAAAGCGCAGGGCTATCTCGAAGAATTTCCTTTCCGCAGAGAAGTTGAAATACTCAATGTCATGTACGGAGAAATTGTAAAAAATCTGGAAACGGCTAAAATTTCTTTCCTCAAAAAGAAACCGGTTATACGTGTCATTGATTCACCTTCATTCCCCCTCGAAGAAAAATACCTGAAGCCCGTTCCTGCTATATTATTGGGAATAATTTTCGGCAGTTTTGCAGGAATTTTAATTGTCTTGATTCCTTTTATATTGAAAAAAATGCAGACAGCTTAACTATTTAACACAACTATTTTTTCTCTGAAAGAATAACACTTAACATAAAACACTTAATAAAAAATGTTTAAGTGTTTCTAACCATCCCCTCCACCTCATCTGCAATATCCTCCGCCACTTCAGCTTTTTTCTTTAACGGAAACAATTTTTCCTTCCCATCGGGAAACAACAACGTAATTTTATTGGTTGACTTACCGAATCCGGATCCTTTATCATCCAGGGTATTATAAACAAGCATATCGAGTTTTTTTCTTTTCAACTTTTCTTTTGCGTAAGAAATATTTTTCCCGGATTCAAGCGCGAAACCTATGAGTATCTGATTTTTCTTTTTCTTTTCGCCTAGTTCAGCCAAAATATCCGGATTTTTAACTAACGTGAGTTGTAATGTTTCCGATTCGTTTTTTTTGATTTTATTGGAAGAATAATGAGCAGGTTTAAAATCAGCTACCGCCGCTGACATGATTACAATGTCTTGTTCCGGAAATTCACGAAGACAAGCATTTTTCATTTCCTCTGCCGAAACAACATTCAGGCATCGGATATTACCGTTTGGTTTTTCTAATGACACAGGTCCGCTTATGAGAGTGACGCTCGAATTTCGTCGGGCAAAAACTTCCGCTAACCGGTAACCCATAGTTCCGGTTGAATTATTTCCCAGATAACGAACTGGATCTATTGCTTCATGAGTGGGACCTGCGGTAATCAGAACTTTTTTTTTTGATAGAGGACTTTTGCGGAACTCGTTTTGTAAAAATTTCAATAATTCTTCCGGTTCAGCCATTCTGCCTTCGCCGGTCAATCCACTCGCAAGTTCTCCGGTTCCAGGAGGTATAATCGTTATCCCTTGCTCCCTGAGAGATTGCAGGTTTTTTTGCGTAGAAAAATGGTTGAACATATCAGCGTCCATGGCGGGCGCTAATGCCACTTTACACCGAGCTGAAAGAAACACTGCGCACAATAATGAATCGCAATTTCCGTGGGAAAAATTAGAAATAGTACGCGCTGTAGCAGGAGCTATCAAGAAATAATCAGCCCATAAACCCAGCTCTACATGATTAACCCATACATTGGATTTTGCATCGGTAAACTCGGTATAAACCGGATTTTTAGATAAGGTTGAGAAAGTTAAAGGAGTGACAAATTGTGATGCAGAGGGTGAAAAAACTACTTTTACTTCTGCGCCTTCTTTAATTAATTCACGCAGTAACAAGGTTGATTTATAGGCGGCTATGCTTCCACAAACGCCAAGTAATATTTTTTTGTTTTTCAGCATTTAGGACTACTAATTCTCCTCCCTATCCGGATATTTTACCACCAATTTGCCATCCAGATATTCTTCAATCGCCATCTGGGTGGGCTTTGACATTTTCTCGTAATGCCTTGAAATCTCAATTTGTTCCTTATTTTCCTGAATCTCATCCAGTGTATCGAGAGAAGTATCGAATGCTTTTAATTTATCATTCAATTCTTCCTTATAATGCTGGGAAATCTGACGGGCACGCTTTGCTATAGCCGAAATGGACTCATAAATATTTCCCGTTTCTTTTTCAATAGCGCGTGTGTCGCGAGTTATAATGGAAGTGTTTTTGAGCATGGTTTTTTTAGAATTGAAATGTTAAATTGTTGAATTGTAATACGGTTGTAATAATGTTGAATATTTATATTAAAAATTTATCCCTTTATTTTTTTAATAATCACATCGTAATAGGATTCTGCCTGTTTTATTCTTTTTGATTGAGGATATTTATCAATGAAATTCTCATAATAATTAAGCGCATCTGCAAATCGTTCCTTTTGTTTTAATTCCGTACTGCTTTTAGAAAGATTGTATTGTGCCTCAAGACGTAAAAAACGTATTTCTTCGTCAAATTCCGATACGGGGTAGTCATCAATAAAATTATTCAGTGCGATGACTGCCGCTTTATAATATTCGAGCTTGCCATATATTTTTGTATTATGATAATCTTTCAGCAAAATTTTCTTCCGGAGTTCATCAATAATGTTATTACATTCACTGAGTCGCGTGCTATTTGGAAAAATGCTGATAAACGATACTATTGCCTCAATGGCTCTGTAAGTGCTCGACTGATCCAGGTTATAAACCGGCGAATCACTGTACAGGCAATAAGCATACATGAAATATCCTTCTTCAGCCAATTCACTCCGGGGGTAGGTTTCATAAAACTTTTTAAAATGATACGTTGCAGAGCTGAAGTCCTCCTGCCCATAAAAACAATACGCATAATAGTACATGACTTTCTCCCCCTCTTTTTTTCCTTGCATCAGCGGCAACAAATCTTCCAAAAGAGTGACAGCATGAAAATAATCTTTCTTCTCATAATATGCTATGGCGGCGGCTAACTTTCCTTCCACATTATCGCTCTTCAGCAGACGGTTGAATTTGGAGCAAGCGCTTACGGAAAGGACAAAGATTGCTATAAGTACGAATTTACCAAAATAAAGCGTAATCGGTTTCATGGGGCGCAAAGGTATGCAAAAAAATGTTGGTAAACATGTCAGGAGTGATTACCCCAATAACCGTCAAATTAAAAATTTCTCACCCCTCTCCATTTTATTGGAGAGGGGCTGGGGTGAGGTCTTATTGAAAGAGCGTAAACCAATCCTCAACATGATGGCTATAGCGATTACCCCCCATGAATTCTTTTAATAATAATTTTTTCGAGGTAAGCATGTGCGGGAAAAATAAATGCCGCAATGATGGCATTAAATAAAAGTTTATAAATAGGGATACCTTGTGTAATTCTGTCCGAGTAGGGGTCTAATAACACTAGAATAAATTCAAAAAATAATAAAAACATAAAAAAGATTATTCCCTCGGTAAGTTTCATACTGACTCGTAATTTTCCGGTGAACAAAGCCGTAAGCCCAAGCGCAAGAATAAAAATGAAAATGCCCGAATATTGCAATAAATTCCTTCGCTCGGTTTGCTCTTCACTTTTTCTCAACTGTTCCGTTTCAGCTCTTTTTCTTTCCAACTCTTTGATTTCTATTTCATGTTTTGCTTCAAGCCGTCCTATTTCTTTGCTTTTGTCCTGATTAATTAAGGAATCTTTTGCCGAAAATGCTCTTTTAATATATTCGAGTGAAAGAAGAAACTGGTCTGCTGAGGATTTGAAATTTCCCGTTTTATATTCCTTTTGTCCATAACTTAAATAGAGATTACTCAAGCGTTCTGCCGTGATGCGGGTGTTGCCCAATGTGCCGATGCTGTCACTCAACGAAAACGCCCGCTTTAAATATTTTTCTGCCAGATTAAATTGCCCGGCATTCATATAATAAGTTCCTAAACGTCCAAAATTTACGCACACCCCATTTTTATCTCCTATTTCCTCCTGCATTTTCAGGGACATCTGATAATATTCCAGCATTTTTTCAACCTGGTTTTGTTTCTGATAAATGCTTGCGATATTTCCAAGATTGCTTGCCATACCCATTTTATCGCCAATTTCCTCTGAAATTCTCAACGCACGCGTGTAATTCTCCAAAGCTTTTTCAAACTCATTATTATCTGAATATAAATTTCCGAGATTCCATAAATTTCCTGCTATTCCGTATTTATCGCCGATTTCCTCTTTTAGTTTAAGTGCCTTGTAAAAATATTCCAATGCTTTTTGAAATTCATCCTGTTCGTAATGAATAATTCCGATGTTGGAATAGCTTTTCGCCATTAAATTTTTGTATTTGTTTATTTTGCTTGTATTTCCTTCCAACATTGCTTTTTCCACTAACTCTTTGTTTATTTTCATTGCCTGATAATAATAATTCAACGCTTTTGGAAATTCACCCTGATAGAAATACGTTATACCCATGTTTCCGAGTATTTTTGAAATGTTTACTTTATCTAGGATTTGGTTATTTATTTTCAACGCTTTCAGAAAATAATTCATGGCTTGCGCATACTCGCTCTGGTCAAGGAAGAGGTCGCCCAGGTTACAAAAGCAGGATGCTAATCCCGTCTTACTTCCCAGTATTTCATGACTGTTAATGGCTTTCACATAAAAATCATACGCTGACTTGTAATCTCCTTTCTGAGCAAAACAAAGCCCTGCGTTCTCATAGCCATTGGCTAAGCCGCTGTAAAATTTTTTCTGCTGGGATAGCGTGATTGCTTGCTGAGATAGAAAAAGACCGGAATCGGGATTTTTCATCAATAAACTATTCGCCAGTTGGTTAAGAAGATTGATTTTTATCGTGTCATTTTTCTCTTTTTGTATGATGCTTCTCAATGAATCGTCACCACGATTTCCTGCAGTGACACAAAAGAAAACGGATGAAACTAAAATCAGAAGAAAATCCGGAATAAGTTTTGTCATTTTATATTCTAAAAGAAAATGGGTATAGGGGTATAGGGGTTAAACCATTATACCCTATACATCTATACCTTTATACCCTTAACCTTTATACCTTTCGCATGAGCAAAGGTAATGTATATGTAGGATTTTTTCCCGAAAGAACGTACTTTTGGCTTAAAATGATTACCCTTGTTTACATTGAACCTGGAAAAAATTTTACTGCACCAGTCATCTATACGTTAAAGGCATTTGCGCGGAATAAGAATATCGAATTAACATTCTGTAATCAAAAAAATGAAAACACTCTTAATGTCACAGCGAGCGATGACTCTGATATTCCTGTCGCTTCAGAATTTTATTCCAAGCTGGGAAATAAATTATTTATTCACACAGAACATTTTTTCAAATCCTGCCGCATAGTAACTTATACCGGTGTTACCGACCTGTTAGCCAGCGCATTTTACATGATGAACTGCTGTCAGGAATATCATTGTAATGAAACCGACGGCCTGGGGAGATTCAGATACGCAGACAGTTATCAAAAAAAATTTAACAACGTACAGGAAAATCTGGTACAGCAATGCTTTGATGAATTAGCTACACATCCAAAATTAAGTGGTTGTAAAGATAATCCTGTAAAATCTCAACTATTTCTATCGCATGACATTGACCTTGTAAATGAGGGATTGAAGGAAGAAGCAAGTTCAGCATTACGTTCCGGAAATGTTGGATTTTTCTTTAAACTCTTTATAAAAATCCTTCTTATGAAACCCTACTGGCTGAATGTTGACAAGATTATGAAAACAGAAAGCAAATTTGATTTTAAATCAACGTTTTACTGGCTGGTGAATAAAGGGAAAATTAACAACAGAGAATCAAATGCCGATTATAACATTCATGATAAAAGTATAAGGGATGCCATTAATCTTGTCAGAAAAAATAATTGTGAAAATGGAATTCATAAAAGCATATCTTCTGATTCCTTTGCGTTGGAAATTCAAAAACTTGGATTTGTTCCAAATAGCAACCGGTATCATTATCTTAAATTCCGTTTACCGCAAGCATTCAACGAGCTCGAAATCTCAGGGATTCCCATAGATACCAGCGTTGGTTTTTCTGAAATGATTGGTTTCCGCAATAGCTACGGACTTCCTTTCAAACCCTATAATTTTGCCACAAAAGAACCTTATACATTTGTTGAAATGCCACTACAGGTAATGGACAGGACTCTACATTCCTATATGAAAGAAAAACCCTCTCAGATTGCCGACACCGTGATTGCATTTTTTGAAAAAAACAAGTACAACTGCGTGCTCTCTGTTTTGTGGCACAATAATTTTTTTTCGGGATATACTTTTAAAGGTTATCCCCAGGCATACAGAAAACTATTGGAATATTTTTATGAAAGCGGTTACGGGTGCGTGACGCCGGCGGAGGTAATGAGGAAATTTAATATAACAGGAAACGCTATATAGGAGAAATGAATTTTTATTGTTTTTAAAACCCTTATAATTTATATTTTTCAATTAAAAATTTTATGTAATCGGGTATTTTTGTTCCAAGATAGTAAGGCAAGTTCATTAATATGTATGGTATCCCTTTAGCGGTCTTTGACTTTTCAATACGAAAAGGACCCGAATAAACCCTTAGTGCATAAGGATGATTGGTGCGTTCGACAAACTGATGTAACGACCTTAATGCTCCGGTACTTCCTGATTTAATTTCTATAGGGAACAGGTACTTTTGGTAATGATAAATTAAATCAACTTCTGAATTAGAATCCTTCTCCTGACGGACCCAGAAATGCGGTTTATACGCAATCTGATCATGCACAGAAATCAATTCCTGGGTTACTAAATGCTGTATGATTTTTCCTCTATAGAAATCATCCATATCAGCTAAAGTAAATAACTCAACTTGCACCTGTAAAGCATGATTTAACAATCCCGTATCTAAAAACTGTAACCGTGGTCGCTTATTAAAATCAGTTACGATAGGTGGTTTAAGAATAGTTCCGGGATATATGAGCTGTATTATTTTTGATAAATCCAAAGCCCTTAATGCTTCTCCTACCTCTCTTGATCTGTAATTGGAATTACCGAAACCCTCAAATTTTATTCTATCATTTTGGCTGGGCGCTGATTCTATTACATGTCTTATAATTTTTCTTTCCGTTTCATTTTTTCCATATTTTTTTACATCATCTTTAAAAGATTGCCAGAGTTTATTATAGCCAGCAGACAAGTTTATCATGTTATTGCTTTGTAAATACCTACTAACAATTTGGGGCATGCCACCTATAATAGCATATTGATGAAATAAATTTAATAAAATTGAATGGGCATGTTCAGGAACAGGGATAGTATTAATGGTTTCAACGGCTTGTAAATTTTCCATAGCTCCCAGATACTCCTGAAAATTTAGTGGAGACATGAATAAATAGTCAATTCTACCCACTGGGAAATTACTTACTTTATTAAAAGCAAATTCAAGCAAAGAGCCGGCGGCAATTACAAAAATATCTGGTAATTCTTCATAAAAATACCTGAGCATTTTAATAGCGGTGGGCGATTCTTGAATTTCATCAATAAAGAGTAGAGTGGGTTTATCAATACGATTTACTTTTTTATATAAACAAACGGCATTGAATAAAGTACGAACATCTTCTATTTCAAATAGTTTTTTATCTGATTTTTTCTCCAGGTTAAGTTCAATATAGTTGAAAAATTCCCTGGAAAATGTCCTTACCAGCGTGGTCTTACCCACTTGCCTTGCACCACGGATAAGTAATGGTTTTCTGTCTTTGGATGATTTCCATTGCGACAGTTTTTGGTATGCGTTACGCTTAATATTCATTGTTTATGTAATAAAGAGGGTGCAAATATAACTTATTTTGTAATAAAGAGGTAGCAAATATAAAGTATTTTGTAATAAAGAGGTGGCAAAATAGAGGATTAGGTATAATAAAAGAGTTGTTTATTTCATAATAGATTATCTTAAAACAGTTAATGTTCCCGTTTTGACATTTTTTTCTCCCTGAATTACATATATATAAACACCCTCAGGAATTACACTGCCATTTAATTTTCCATCCCAAGGGTAAGTAAAGTCAGTAATGTCAATAAGTAGTTGCCCCCACCTGTTGAAAATCTTAATGTTGTATTTATTGCAGATATTGTTGCTGAGAATTTCAAATTTATCATTGATTCCGTCTCCGTTGGGGGTAAAAATATTCGGGATAGTAATAGTGGAATTAAGCCAATCCTTATCAATAGGTATATTATGTTGAATTGAATCGGCGCACTCTGTACCGGAATTAACGATTAAATTTATAGAATAATTTCCGGAAACAGTATATTGATGAGAAGGATTTTTTAAATTGCTGATGCTATTATCTCCAAATTTCCAGAAAAAAGTATTAGCTGAGGGAGACAAATTTATAAAATTCACGGTGGCGACGCAGGTATCAATGGCGTAAGAAAATTGTGCTTTTATGGGCGTGGAAATAGTTATATTTTGAATGGATGTATCGTTACCACAGTTTAATGAATTTACCACAAGCATCACTTTATAAATGCCTGTATCTGCATAAAGGTGTGCAGGATTAATATCTGAACTTGTTATTCCATCACCGAAATCCCAGAAATAATTTGTCCCGTTTTGGCTATTATTTGTAAAACTAACAGTTTTACAATTGGAAGTAAAAGCAAAAGAGGAAGTAACGGAAGTTTGTACGGTTACAGTAACTTCCACACTATCTGAACAACCAGTAGAATTCGTGCCTACAACTTTATAATTTGTAGTAGAGTCGGGGTTGGCAATAACCGTATCTCCCGAAGTTACATTTAGACCCGTTGAGGGTGACCAAGTGTAGGAAGTGGCACCACTTGCGGTGAGGGTAACGGTGTCGCCGGGGCAGATGGAAGGGGTGAGGGGGGAGAGGGAGAGGGTGGGGGAAGAATTTATTGTAATAATCTGAGTAGATGAATCCTCCGGACACATGAAGGAACTTGGTTTAAGCATTACTTTATACGCACCTGCACCTGGAAACTGGTGCGTTGGATTAGTACTTATGATTGTAGTACCATCTCCAAAATCCCATAAAAAGGAACTAATTCCTATTGAAGTATTCTTAAATGTTATAGAATTATCATCGCAAAGTGTACCCGGATTTGTAGTAAATGATAAAGAAACGGGTTCAAAACTTTGGCTTAATTTCCAGAAGTTCTGTGTATAATTACCAGTCCCCGTTCTCCCTGTACCCCAATAGGCATCCGTTCCGATAGTAAATGCAACAACATAAGCCGCCGATGTTATACAAGAATCGGTAAATAAAGTCCAGCTATCGTTAGCAGGATTATATTCCCAAAAATCCTGATAGTAAGAGGAAGCTCCGTTAAATCCTACACCAATGTAACCAAGAAACCCAATAGAAAATCCAGCGCCACTTACCCTTGACTTACCCCCAAAATCTGCTTTTTGTGTCCAGCTATTACTTGTTTGATCCCATTCCCAAAAATCGCTCAATGGTGAACCATCCCAACCAACACCAACATATCCTTTAGAACCAATTGAAAAAGCCGCTCCGCCGCTTCTACCTGAGCCACCAAATGTTGCAATTTCTGTCCACGTATCAGATCCAGGGTCATATTCCCAAAAATCCTTTAAAGCACTTCCGTTGTAGCCGGTACCGATATAACATTTGTTTCCAATAACAAAACCGGATGCGGAATATCTTCCAGCGCCCCCGAAATTAGCTTGCTGAATCCATGTTTGTCCGAAAACAGTTGGAATGATAAAATAATAAATAAAAATCAGGAGGTATTGTTTCATTCGTAATGAAAATTATCATAAAAGAGTAGTTTCAGTTATATTTGAATTTTATTTCAAACTGAGTAGCTAAAACCCCATACACAAAATTAAGTCAAATACCCTTCAAATCATGAAACATTTGGAACTAATTTTTGTTTTTATTATTTATACCTTTTATTCTATTCTTGCTTCCGCCCAAACAGTTCCCTTTTCTGTTTACTCAGTAAATGAAGGATTAAATGAATCGAACATTTTTGCTATTTGTCAGGACAAAAATGGTTTCTTATGGATTGGAACCGGCGGCGGAGTCAGTAAATACGATGGGAAAAATTTTGTGAATTACACTTTGAAAGATGGGTTGGGTGACAACGTAGTTTACACTATCTGTGAAGATACTGTTGGAAATTTATGGTTCGGTACAGACGTCGGTGGAGTAAGTGTCATTAAAAAGGGATATGCGCAACATACAGGGGATAAAATTTTTCAAACATTTTCAACAAAAGAAGGTCTCCCATCTGTCAAAGTTCCCCGTATCCGCCAGGCAAAAAACGGAAATCTGCTAATCGGTACAAGCAATGGATTATCCGTTATTAATTATCAAGATTTAATAATGAATCGTTTTATTTTCAATACAATTAAATTGGATAAAGAAGAAAGAAATAATCATATCCATGCCATTTTTGATGACCAGAATCAAGACATTTGGTTAGGAACTTATTTAAGCGGAATTTATTATTTACATTACGAGAAAGAAAGTAATAAATACGGAATAAGGCATTTTGGAATTGAAGATGGATTGACAAGTAATAAAATATGGGTGATTGAAGAAGACGAATTTCACAATATCTGGTTCGGCTCTGATAAAGGTATAAATATAATGCCATCACAGAAAGAAACCAATTATACGTTTCGGATAAAAAATTTGGAAACCCCTGAAATAAAAAATAAAAGTTTTCGGACATTTTTCAATACAGGAAAAGAAATGTGGTGTGGAACCAATGCTGGGGTTTATAAAATAATGTATCCTAAAAATATTTTTAACACAGATAGCATTTGGGAAAAAAGATTTTCTACCGAAGAGGGATTAAGCGCCAACAGTATCTGGGCTTTTTACGCTGATCATGAAAAAAACTATTGGATAGGAACTTTTGGGGAGGGATTAAACAAATTAAGAAATGAGGCATTTTCTTCTATCAACATAAACCAGGGATTAAACAAGAGTCAGATATCGTCAATAACCGTTGACAAAAATAATTACGTATGGGTAGGTGAGGACGGTGGAAAAATTTTCATATATGAAATGTCTAACAATGGATATTTGAATACGCAAAAACCAATCTTTGTCATTGACAGCACTTATGGGTTGCCCGGAAAATCTGTATTGTCGCTTTTTAATGACGGTGAAACGGTTTGGGCGGGAATAGTGGGAGGAGGTGCATGGCAGTTTTATTACCAGGATAAAAAAATGAAAACACTGAAAGTTCTAAGACATTTTACAGAAAATGAAGGACTTCCGCATAATAATGTCACTGGATTCTACAGAGACCCTCAGCATAAACTCTGGATATGCACGTATGGGGGAATTTGTTTAGTGGAAGATTCATTTCTCAAACAACATTCTCCGAAGTTGTATATCCGGAGAACCGGATTAAAAAGTCCAAGAGTTTTTGATATGACAGCAGACAATAAAAATACAATTTGGGTGACAACGCCAACCGGCTTCGCACGATTAAATTCTTCACTTCCTTCTAAAAACGGAGGAGTTGAATTTGAACTTTATTCAACCAATAACCTGGATATAAAAGTTAATCGCTTTAATAATCTGTTACCGGGTCAGTACAATAATCTGATTTTAGGTTCTTATGGCGAAGGTATTTTTATGGTTCAGGTCATAAATAATCTTATAAAAATCAAAGATAGGATTACGACGGAAGATGGTTTAGCGGATGACATGATTGAGTCCATGATTTTCGATGCGGATGGAAATTTATGGGTGGGGACCAACAATGGGATAAACAAGATTGAAATGAATCAATATTATTTTTCAAGGAAAAAAATTGTCCGTACGTATGGATTGTGGGAAGGATTTACCGGCGTTGATTGCAATCTGAATGCGGTGTGTACCGATAAAAATGGTTTGTTGTATTTTGGTACAAATAAAGGTGTGATGATTTATAATCCAGTTTATGATAAATTAAATTTACAAGAACCCAGAACGCACATTCAAAATATCAGGATATTCTTTAACCCGTTTAAGTTTTCAGATTATTCCACATTTAATAAACCTGAAACCGGATTACCGGGCGATTTACGATTACCCTATACACTAAACCATCTCACCTTTGATTTTATCGGCATCAGTTTGGCAATACCACAAAAAGTAAAATATCAATTCATGCTAAAGGGTTATGATAAGAACTGGGCGCCGGTGACGCTAATAAACACAGCAACCTATACGTCACTGGAACCCGGCAATTATTCGTTTCAAGTGAGGGCATCCAATAACGATGGCGTATGGAATAAAACCCCCACTACTTTTTCATTTATTATTTCCCCTCCATACTGGGAAACCTGGTGGTTTTATTCCTTACAAATTTCATTTTTAGTGGTTTTGCTGGGTGCTTCTTTCAAAGTGGGTCATTCGAAAACCAATACACGGGTAGCAACCATTTTGATATTTGTTTGCATTTTTATTTTATTTGAATTTGCGCAAACATTACTGGAACCCTATTTTGTTTTAGTGGTAGGTGGAGCGCCCCTTTTTAAAGTGTTGATTAATTTAATTCTGGCGGTGATTTTGTTTCCCTTAGAGAAATTCATAAGAAAATATTTGGAAGGGAAGAAGGAGAGTGGATGAAAGGGAGGGGGAAACTATCTAATAACAGTTAATGTTCCTGTTTTGACATTTTGAACACTCCGCAAAAGATATACATAAACGCCCTCAGGAATTACATTACCATTTAATTTTCCTTCCCATGGTTGAGTTAAGTCGGTAAGAGTGATTAGTAATTGCCCCCATCGATTGAAAATAAAAAAAGTGTATTGGCCGCATGAATAATTCTGGAGAATTTCAAATTTATCGTTAACTCCATCTCCGTTAGGTGTAAAAGCATTTGGAATAAAAATAGTAGAATTAAGCCAATCCGCACCAATAGCTATAGTGTGTTGAATTGAATCGGCGCACTCTGTTCCGGAATTAACAATAAAATTCACAGAATAATTTCCGGAAACAGTATAGGGATGAGAAGGATTTTTTATTGTGCTGTTACTATTATCACCGAATTCCCATAAAAAAGTATTTACATCAGGAGACAAATTTATAAAATTCACTATTGAGGCGCAAGTATCAACGGAATAAGAAAATTGTGCTTTTATGGGAGGAGATATAGTTATATTTTGGTAGGATGTATCGTTGCCACAATTAGTTGATTTTGTCACAAGCATCACGGAGTAATTCCCGGTATCCGCGTAAAGATGCTGGGGGTTTGAAATAAAACTTGTGTCACCGTCACCGAAATTCCATAGAAAAAGTTTCGTTAATGAGTCGGAATTAATAAATTCTACGGTTTTACACGAAATAGTATAGTTAAAAGCAGAATTAGGTGATGGCTGCACCGTTACAGTAACTTCCACACTATCCGAACAACCTGCTGAGTTGGTGCCAACCACTTTATAATTTGTAGTAAAATCTGGATAAGCTATAACTGTATCTCCTGAAGTTGCATTAAGGCCCGTAGAAGGTGACCACGAATAATAAGTGGCACCGCTTGCTGTGAGGGTAACGGTATCACCTGAACATATAGAGGGTGTTAGTGGGGAAAGTGAGAAAAAAATGGGAGAAGAAGATGAAGATAAAAATGATGGTAACCCTGCCAGTGATTTTTTATTAGAAAGAAATACACCATTATCAATAAAATTGGAGGTTATTCCTGAATTATTTGGAGATACTATCACTCCTAAATAATCACTTTCATATTTTGCAATATATATTTTCCCATCAGGTCCTACTTGCAAATAACCTGCCTTGTAAAGGGAGTTTGGTCCGGTAACAGTACCAATAGTTATTTCAGAGCTTAAAATTGTTGATTGAACTCCGCTTGAAATGTCAAATTGAATGATATCCGAGTATGTCCATTGTGAAATATATAATTTTGTACCATCGGGAGAAAATTCTGTTCCCCATGCTCTGGGGTAATCGGAAAACGTTATAAGATTGGATAAAACTCCTGTAGTTTTATTAAAATCAAATAATTCATACTGTTGCAAATCATAAATCGCACAAACAATCTTATTTCCACTTTGCGAAGCCGATATTTGACCTGACGAATTACTAATACTTCCGCTATGCATGGAACCGATTGTACTTATTTGAGGTACCGTATCTAAACCGGAATCAGTGAGTAGAAAAGAATAAAAACTATTACTGTTCCAGGGATGAGTAATAATCCATATATCACTTTTATTAGAATGAACGATTGCTGTGATTTTTTCTGTGCTTGGATTTACAAGAATTTTATTTTTTGTAGAGGTGACATCCCCTAACCCACCTTGTAAATCAATATCAATTATAGAATACCTAAGTCCATTGGGTCCTGCTCCGAAATCAATGGTGAATAAATAATAAAAAGAATTAACTCCGGGTTGTTTAACTGAAAAAGCCGAATTTCCTCCGGAAGTATTTCCTAAAAGCCCACTACCATTAGGCATTATTGCATGATTTTTATTCCAGACATTTACTCCGTTTGAATAGAAAAGCAGAGCGCCGTTGCAATCGGCTACCGAAGCACAATTATCATAAGTTGACATGTTGCTATTTGTTAATGCAACGGGAATCCCACTGTTAAAATCTAAACCGGCAAAATCTCCAAAATACCAGATATTTCTTTCTTTTTGCGAAAATGAATCATTACAAAGTGTAATAAAAAGCAATAAAAGTATAGTATTTCTGTTTGTAAAAGGGATTAATTTCATAACGTTTTTCAAGATAGATTTTTGTTTCCCGCAAAATTACTAAATTTGGACATTATATATTTAAAAAGAAAATAATATTCCCATTAATTTGAAAAAAATGAAATGTTTTTTTCCTTCTATTGTTGGCTTTCTGTTTTACGCAACTCATTCATTTTCCCAAACCTATCAATTTAAAACGATTTCTATTGAGGAAGGATTGCCGCACTCAGAAGTGTATGCAATTTGCCAGGACAATTCTGGTTATCTGTGGATAGGTACTGCCGGTGGATTGACCCGATATGATGGCAATGTTTTTGAAAATTTTACTACCTCAGATGGGCTAAGTTCTAATATCATTTATTCAATTTTTGAAGATAGTAATAATCAATTATGGCTTGGCACTGGTAAAGGGATTTGTCAAAAAAGAATTGGTTTCATAAATGAAAAAACAAGTTTTCATAATATCAGCTCGAAGTGGGCAATTGTACCGAACCGGATAACATCTATTATTGAAAATATTAATCACGAAATATGGTTTGGAACAGCGGGACCTCATGAGGCAATATGGATTTATAATCCATCTAAAGAAAATTCATTTCAGTGTATGACAAAGGCGAAGGGATTATTGTCAGAGAAAGTTTTTTCTTTGCATGCCGATTCTGACTCAAATATTTGGATTGGCCATTTTAATGGTGAGCTAGAAATCTTCCATCTTCAAAATCTCTACCGGGCATCAGATTTTAATAATAGAAATAACCGAGGTACAATTTGGAACATTTTTGAAGACAGTAAAAAAAATATTTGGGTAAGTACCGATGATGGCGTTTACAGGTTTTCCTCCGTGCGTTTTGAAACTGGGAATAAATTTAGCGCTACCATCTTTCAACCCAAAGCTCTGTCTAAATCCAAAATACGGGTTACTATGGAAGACGAAAGGAACAACCTTTGGTTTGCTACTAATAATGGGGTTTTTTTTAATGATATCGAAAAAGACGGCGCTAACTCATTTTCAAAATTGTTGCACTTTCTACCTGTCAATGGACTTTCAGCCACAAGTTTTTGGGCGGGTATAAAAGACAGGGAAGGAAATTTATGGTTTGGTTCTTTCGGAGGAGGATTAAATAAATTCAGTGGTTTTACATTTATTAATTATTCCAAAAAAAATGGCTTGAAAGATGAACAAGTTCAATGCATCAACGAAGATCATCTATCAAGGGTTATTCTTGGTACAGAAAAAGGTGTTTACATATTAAATAACCGGGAGCACCCAAATGACTCAATATCTTTTCAATATATAAAAATTCCAAATATAACTAATAATGTTATTTACGATATTGAAAAAGATTCATCTAATAAATTGTTTTTTGCTACTTATGGAGCCGGATTACAAATAGTATATCAATCTGGTAAAGACATTATTTCTAAACCGAATATAACTCAAAACCTTGAACTGTCCAGTAATAAAATATTAAACATTCTTATAAGTAAACGGAATGATATATGGTGTTCTACTTCAAATGGGTTAAGTAGGATTATTTTTGATAAAAGTGCACCTCCATTTAATCGTGTTGATTCAATTCTTAATTATAATAAATTCGGTGTATTTAATAGACAATATTCTACCTTCGAAGACAAGAACAAGAATATATGGATTGGCTCAAATTTCGGAATTGCATGTATGAAATATGATACTTTTTCTAAAAAATATACGCCCGTAAATATTAGATTAGGACAGAATTTTCACAATAATGTTGTTTATGCATTGATTGAAGATGGTCGTAGGAATATCTGGGCAGGGGTGTATGGTCACGGTCTGTTAATGATTCCTAATAATAAGAGTAAAATAGAAACTGTTAATAATAAATTATTCAGCAGCAAAGATGGTTTAGGAAATCTGAATATTAATTCACTGCTTTTTGATAATGACAGTAATTTATGGATTGGGACTGTTAAAGGGATAATTAAATTTAATTATCCACTATTTATTAAGAATAATAAAATAGAATTTACTTCTTTTGGACTTGCTGAAGGATTTTTTGGTATAGAATGTAAACCCAATGCTGTATTTAAGGATCATGATGGAAAAATATGGTTTGGAACTTCCAAAGGGGTTACGGTTTATGATAGGGAATATGATAAGAAAAACCAGGTAGAACCGGTAATTAGTTTAAATAGTGTTAAATTGCATTTCCAAAATGTAGATTTAAGAAAATATTTGGCAGGAAAGGAAAATAATTCTCAAAAGTTTGAATTTCCCATTGAAAAAAATCATTTGACTTTTGAATTTATTGGTGTAAGTTTATGTATTCCTGAAAAGGTTTTATATCAATTTAAATTGGATGGTTCTGACCAGGACTGGTCACCCATTACTTCTGAAAATAAAACCACCTATTCTAATTTGAAACCAGGCAGATATCAATTTAATGTAAGGGCTTGTAATAATGATGGGATTTGGAACGAAAAAGCTGTAATGTTTAATTTTAGGATAAAACCTCCTTTTTGGGAAACGTGGTGGTTTTATTCGTCTGAATTATTATTATTTCTTTCATTGCTAAGCGTGTCTTTTATTATTGGCCATAGTTCTTCATCACATAAAAAATATAAAACCGTATTAATTTTCATAAGCATATTTGTCGTTTTTGAATTTACAAAAACTTTGCTGGAACCCTATTTTGACAATATTGGCGGTGGAATTCCTATTTTTAAAGTGTTCATGAATTTAATTCTTGCTATAATTCTATTACCATTAGAAAAAATATTTAGTAAGTACCTGGGTGAAAAAAAATGAAAAAACTTTTTTTAATTGAACTTAGTTTTATTAATTACCCTGTGCAATAGAATTATTGATGAATGAAACCTCTTCGTAACTAGCAGATATGCCAAAAATATTAAACCCTTTTTCACTTAGTAGATTAACAATATTTTTAGATCGGTATTCGCCTGAATTAACTAACCTGTCGTGAAACTCGACTAAAATTTGCCCAATGTTTATTCCTGATTTAAGTATTGATTCCAAAACAACATATTCGGAACCTTCGATATCCATTTTAAGTACATCTATTTTACTATGCCCAAATTCACTTGTAATATCTTTGATTGTTCTCATTGGGACTTCAACGAAACAATTTTCATCCAATGATTCATTTATTTCCATACTTCCGGAGACACCATGTTTATTTTTCGGCAAATAAAATTTTTCAATTTTTGTGGTTGTTCCAATGCCGTATCTAAAAAAATTAAATAATGAACTTGGTTTGCTATCATCAACATATTCAATTGATTTTGGTGTAGGATCAAACGCAAACACCTTACATCCATGTTTCTTCATTATTCTTTTATCAAAAGTTATGTCCTTACCTATTCCAAAAGAATATACTATAGAATTCTCATTTATTTTGTCAGGATTCAGATAAAAACCGCCATAATTACTCCCATACCATTTTTTTCTACATCTGATCTTAACCTTGAGATGGTTAACTTTTTCCGGTTGAGTTATTATAAATAATTTTAACTTTCTCAAAACAGACCAAAATTCTTGCCTGTAGAAATTAATTGATTGTTTTAATTGCTTTAACCGTTTGCTCATTTTATCCAAAAATTTTAAACTTTTTTTTGACAAAATCTGAACCAACAAATGTTGTGATGTAGTATAAAAGCGTTTTCAGATTCCAGTCGGATCTTAAAAAATAAAACCTTGCTTGTTTCATATTTCCAATCAAATAGTAGTACCGCGCCATGCTTCCATGTATTTTCCGATAACCTTGAGCTACTTCTTTAGGATAAGCTTCTTCATAATCTTTCAATGCTATTAAGGAATAGTAAAAATCCTTTTTCCGGTAATCTTCATTTAAAGATAAATTGTTTTCATCAACATTTCTTATGTAAAGAGAATCACAAACCTCAATGGATGTTTGATTGTGAAACAAACGCAAAACCCAGTCAAAATCAACGACCCCATAGTGTTCTTCAAATAGTATTTCATTTAATTCCTTCCGGTAAATTATACTTCCTAAATATGTATTCTGTTCGTTTGTTGATTTTGCAAGCTTTTTTCTAAAGGTTTCATTTTTATTAAAATAAATGAATCCATTTCCATTTCGTTGAAATCTATATATATTTTTTTTTTGATTTTTATCTGATAAAGTGTATCCGGATGTAACGATGCTAACTGTTTCCAAATGGGGTAATAAAGCTCTTAGTTTGTGTTTTTCCCATACATCATCCTGGTCTGCGATACAAATATAATCTCCCGTAGCTTTTTTAATTCCTATATTTCTCCCTTTATTAGGACCGCCCGTATTCCGTTCCATGTTATAAACCACACAGTTCTTTCTTTTTAAAATTGACATAGTGCTATCGCTTGAGCAATCGTCTATTGCAATTAATTCAATCGTAAATTCTTTATTAATGCCATTTTGATTTAAAATTGAATCTATCGTTTTCTCAACGGTTTTTTCTCCATTAAAAGTCGTTAATATTACACTAACATTTTTCATTTTTGATATAATATATATGCGTCATTAATTGTGTAATTAAGAGTGCATGAGTATTTAAATCAATTCATTTATCACACTTGTGGAGTTACAAAAAGTGGTGGATATGTTTTACATTTTATCCTCAAGATGAAGTGTGTGGTAGGTAAAGGTGATGCAAATAGTTCCCTCATTCTTGAGTGAAAATTTAATTTTTGTATTGAAAGTAATAATTTAATTTAGAAAACAAATTTAATTTTTGCAATTGTAAAGGTAAGTCAAATATTTTGGATATACAATTAAAATGATTTTTTTCGCTATGTTTGCCCTTCTTCTCCCCCCCATGGGCATCATCCAACGTCAAGGCATTACCAATACGCTTATAGCGTACTCAGGAATTTTAGTCGGCTTTGTAAATCTTCTGGTTTTACAGCCCTATCTCCTTACCCCCGAAGAAGTAGGGCTGGTAAGAATTTTATACTCCGTTTCCCTGCTTTTTTCTTCTATTTTCCCTGTGGGTATTTCTTCCTTTACCCTAAAATATTTTCCCTATTTCCGAAACCCTGAAAAAGGTCACCATGGATTTTTTTGGATTATTACCGGTGCCACCGCACTTCTTTATATTCTTTTCTCTACAGTCGGTTATTTTTTCAAAGATATCATTATTGAAAAATATACAGAGAAATCATTCCTATTTACCGAATATTTTAACTACGTGCTCCCCATGGGATTATTCATGGGATTTATTGCCGTGCTGACTGCATATTGTTTCGCCCTTTTTAAACCAAATTTTCCTTCCTTCCTTAATGAACTGTTCAACCGGCTCGCATTTACAATACTTCTTTCTTTGTATTTTCTCAAATTGATTACTATCCATTCCTTTATCGCCGGGTATGTCTTGATCTATGGATTGCAATTTATAATACTAACCGTGTTTATTTATAAAAATGACAGGATAACTGTGTTCCCTCAGTGGAATTTTTTAAAGCCCTATTTAAACCGGCAAACGTTTTTATTTACTTCCATGTTCGGATTTGCAGGAATTGCATCCATAGGATTAAAAAATGTAGATGTAGCCTTGCTGGGCGGTTTTGTGTCATTAGATAAAGTAGCGGTTTACAGCATCGCCGTACTAATAGGCACCCTCATTGAAATACCTTCAAACGTGCTGAACCGGATTACTGACGGGAGAATTTCAGACGCTTTGGCTAAAAACGATTTGAATACGGTGGATAAAATCTATAAGGATTCCGTAAGATACCTCACAGTGGTTGGCGGCTTTTTGTTTCTTTTATTAATAGTAAATCTCCAGAATGGGCTTTCGTTTTTGCCTGCTGAATATCGCAACGGGTATTGGGTAACTATAATTATTGCCAGCAGTTCCCTGATTAATATGAGTACCGGTACCAATAGTTCTATTATATATTTTTCGAAAAAATATTTATATGGAATATTTCTTCTTCTCCTGTTAATCGTTACCACCTTTCTTTTAAACTTTTGGTTAATTCCGAATATGGAAATTTTAGGGGCGGCTTTTGCAACAGGTATTTCTGCTTTTCTTTTCAATGTTTCCAAGTGCCTCGTTATTTATAGAATCTTTAAATTTCAACCCTATAATTATCATTACTTGATTTTGGTCTTGTTTTTTAGTTGTGCATTAATGCTGAATTTTGTGCTACCGGTATTGGATTCTGTGTTTTTGGACCTGATATACAGAAATAGTTCCGTATTATTGCTTTATATTGTTGGTGTTTTTTTTTCAAAATTAATTCCCGAAAACCTGAACATTATATCCCGAAAAACTTACCCTTAACCTCACGAATCGTTATGAATGACCTGGAAAAATATTTTATAGAAAACAAAGACCGCCTCATTTTTAAATGGCTTCATTACTTTGAAGTGTATGACCGCCATTTCAGCCGGTTCAGAAATAAAGAAATTGTCATACTGGAAATTGGTGTCTCACAGGGAGGGAGTTTGCAAATGTGGAAAAACTATTTTGGCGATAAGGCAAAAATTTACGGTGTGGATATAGATCCTAATTGTAAAAAACTGGAAGAGGAAAATATAAAAATATTCATCGGCTCGCAGTCGGACCGGAATTTTTTGAAAGAATTAAAAAATAAAATTCCCCCAATTGATATTCTTATTGATGACGGAGGACACAAAATGACACAACAAATTGCCACGTATGAAGTATTATTTGAACATGTAAAAGAGGAAGGAGTATATGTTTGTGAAGATTTACATTCTTCCTATTGGCTCATGTACGGAGGGGGTCTTAAAAGAAGGGGGACCTTTATAGAGTATAGTAAAAATTTTATTGACTATTTGCATGCTTTCCATTCCGAACAAAAAAGATTTAAGGTAAATAATTTCACGCGAACGGCTAACTCAATTCATTATTATGACAGTATCGTGATTATTGAAAAAAGAAAAAGAGAAACTCCTATACGTGAAAAAATAGGTAAAGTAAGTTTTGAGTTAACTCCTTCCGGCAAAGGAGTAAATAATACAGTGCGCATTTTTATCCGTAAGATACTGGTGCTAATAAACGAAATATTGCGCTATTTCCAGTTAGGAAGTTTTTATTATAAATAATCCAATCCGATATTTTGAAATGGTTTAAAACCAATCATTTCACTCTAACCATCTCTCTGTACTCTTTATCCTTTGTTTTTACATGAACTATATAACTTCCTGAATTTAGGTGGCTCAAATTCATCCTGATATTTTCTAACAGGTTTGTTGTGTGACTATAAACTTTCCTTCCAAAAAGGTCACAAACAGATATTATTATATTATGTGAACCGTGTCCAGAAAAAGATAAATACATGATTCCGTTTTCAGTTGGATTTGGAAAAAATACAGGATTTTTTCCGGGAACATTATCTACCATTCGGTTGGTACAACCTATATTCACCGTTGAAATATATTCTGTTTCAGCACCAAAGGTATCTTCTACCTTTAATGTAACTGAGTATTGCCCCATGTTGGGATATACAAAACCTAAGGTTTCAGTTGTGCCACTTAATCCCACGTCTCCTGTCCAGGAATAAGTATAAGGAGGAGTGCCACCATCAATAACTGATGAGAATAGAATACTATCACCGGCACAAGCAGGAGTAAATACAATGCTATCTGTAAAATAAGGTTGAACTTTGCTGGATACACCAATAAGAAATTGACCAAACAAGGTATCTTTTTGTACAAACAAAACTTCTTTTGAATTTCTCTTTACTCTGAGTGTAGGAAGGATTTTCCAATCATCAAAAACTCCGGCACGATTCAAAACTACGTAATTTTGTTTTTGTTCAGGAAGAAATCCTTCTATATCAGTGGCATCAATAAATAATGCGGTTGTATCTTTTTTCTGATTTCTAATTTCCCAGAATGTATTTAGATAGCTTTGAATTTCAGCAGGTGCATTTCCACCCGGATTAATATCATAACGGGCAACAAAAATAGTATCCGTTTCTCCTGCATTTAATTTTGTTTTGAAGGTTATTCCGGATTGTGAAAATTCTTTTGTATAAATAATGGGTGTAACATTTTGGTTATAAAATACTGTGTCAATCTGCATTTTGGAATCTGATTTTGTAATGGCTAATGCCCAGTTGCTCCAATGATTTGTAGTGAAGCAAATTGTGCTATCAGTAACTGTAGGAACAGATGTTATGAGTTGCCAGGGATCCCCCTGAATTTCCTGAAAGACCATGCTCAGGTATTGAAGAAAACCAGTGTTGAATTGTGAGGAATCAAAGCTAAAACAGACAGTAACATTAAACGTATCTAAATATGAAAAAATGTTCCAGTAGCTATTGTTGAAGATAGTAGCCACTGAATCTGTACTTGAAGTTTGTTGTTGGGTACTGTCCAGTCCATCCAGATACTGCGTAACTGTAACCCCATCATCTCCGGAAAGCACTGTGCTGGATGAGTCAAAGTTAATAACCACACCTACATCTGGGAGTTCAATCGTATCACCCGGATTGTCAACAGCGCTTGTAATAATTACAGTAATGCTATCGCCAAATGGATTTATACTTGCAATGCCGCCGCCCCAGGTAGCTACCCAAACTTTTTCCCGTATATCGGTAGCAACAGACCATACCATATTGCTTGGTAGATTTGAATTTGACGTATTATAGACGGTCCAAGTTGTATCTACTAATCGTGCCACTCCACCACCACCTGTAGCAATCCACGCTTCACCGTTATATGAATAAGCAATTGACCTTATGTAATTATGAGGTAGTCCTGAATTTGTAGTAGTATATATAGCCCATGTACTATCTGATAAAGTAGCTAATCCTCCTACAGTTCCAACCCATAATATATCTGTTTGGTAAATATATTTCAGAAAATATACAGAATCATTTGGAATAGGTGAATTAAGGGTATTATAATTTGTCCATGAACTATTGCCATCAAATTTAGTGAGGCCTCCAAAACGGGTACCCACCCAAATATTTCCATTTTTGTCAAAAGTTAAAGCATTAACATCATTTGATACCATACCCGAATTACTTGTATTATATACTGTCCAAACGGTATCATTAAATTTTGCCAAGCCGCCCAATTTTGTCCCTACCCAAACATTTCCACTTGCATCAAATTCAATTCTATAAACAATATTACTCGGTAAACCGGAATTAGAAGTGTTATATACAGTCCAATTTGAACCATCAAATTTTGAAAGCCCTCCACCATTTGATCCAATCCATGTATTCCCTTTTTTATCAAAATTTACAGGACAAACAAAATTTCCTCCAATACTGGAGTTAGAAGTGGTATAGTTGATCCAAGTTGAATCTGTTAATTTGTTCGCACCTGAATATTGTGTGCTGACCCAAATATCACCCTTAGGGTCAGCAGCTATGTACCAGCAGTAATTATCCATTAATCCCGAGTTTGAAGTATTATAAGATGTCCATTGAGAAAAAGAGGAGTTGCTCATTAACATCAGTAAAAAGGTACAAAAGTGAAAATTTATAGTTTTCATGTCATTTTCATATTAGCCCTACTCGTATGGTTTTTCGGGGACACCCCGTTTTTTTGATTGGTCACTGGTCTCCAATGATGTGTAATTGTTTATTTGTTTGCAACATTGAGATGTCCGTGTTAATTTTTTTATAGGTGTGTTTTAAATAATAAAATTCTATAAAAATAAAAACCTAACAAATATAATAAATTCTTCCATAATAAACAATATATGTAACTAATCACTACTGAACGTACAACATTATTTCCTTTCTCGGAAACAAAGATTTTTCTCGCTTCTTTTTAAATTCAGAATTTTTTTAAATTGTATAAAAATCATGCGTTAATTTTACCCGAGACAATTTTTCTTGTTCGACAATTGCGGACATTTCCAGAACTAAAGGAGTTTTATCTTGTAGAATGTATTCAGGAGGCAACGTTGCATCCCTTTAAAACATTTTAGTCACTAACTACCGTATTCTCAATCTCCCCCTCCTCTTTCCCCTTACTTAATCCCGCAAGAAATTTACGGATACGATGCTCCACCGGAACAAGAATGGATGCGAGAATCAAATTGGTTATGACTTTAAAAAGCGGAGCGCCGCCGGTGAAATTCATCAGATAGGGCTCCACCGTTTCCTCTACATATTCAAAACTGACAAACAACGTGACAAAAATCAGCGTCGTGGCAATACGCGTTTGGGTGTTGGAGCGGTTTAAATAAAATGTAGTTCCGATAAGAACGGCAAAAAATAAAACCTGTAATGTGTAAAACCATCCCGTTTCCCAATATTGCTTTTTTATGGTAAACGATATTTCAACCGGTTTACGGTTCCAGATTCCTTCCTCGTTGCACGCCTTTACCATAAAAACATAGTTGCCGGGTGGTATATTTGAATAAGTAGCATCGTTTTCGCGTGTCACCGGACTCCAGCCATTATCAAATCCTCTTAACATATATTGATAGGTTACCTTATCCGGATGGCTTAAACTTACGCCGATATATTCAAATGTCAGGTGATTTTGATTGTAATTGAATAAAAGGGAAGAGGAGGAATCACTATAAGCAGTTTCTTTTTTTTCAAAATTAACTGGATTTATTTTATCATAAAATAATTTTAACTCTGAAATTTTTACAAGCGGCTCCGTCAGGTTCGGTTTATCTTCCCTTCCATTATAATAAATGGCGCCCCCCATCGTCCCAAACCACAGGTTCCCGTTCCGGTCCATCCAGCCGGCATTGTGATTACATTCAATACCCGAAAATCCTTGGTCTTTGTCGTAAGATTTGATTTTTTTAAATTCTCCCTGTCGTATGTAAAAACGGTCAACTCCGCGGTTGGTTCCCACCCACAAATCCCCTTTGCTGTCAATCAACAGCAAGTACGGAGTATCTGAACTCAGTCCGTCCTTTACAGTATAGTTAGTGACACTCACTTCGAGTGGTTCGTTGCGAATCACTTTTAATTTAGTAACTCCTCCGGCAGTTCCCAGCCAAAGATTTCCAACTTTATCTTCCGTAATTGATAAAATGTGAATATTCTTTAACCCTTGTTGCGTTCCAATAATTTCCACTTCAATGGTGTCATCCGTCAACTCTTTGAGCCGGAGTAATCCACCGCCGGAACCAATCCATAAATTTCCGCGTGCGTCTTCCTTAATATCAAGTATCTGTGAAAAAGGAATGCCTTTTTCAGGACCATAAAAATTGAATGAGGGATGTTTTTTATGTTGAGACGTCCGAACTGTTTTCGATTCAAAGAGTTTTCCCTGAAATAACGCAATCCCTCCTAAAGTTCCCGCCCAGATTCTACCTTTCTTATCCTGATATAAAGCCATGGTGGCGGGATTCTTTAAGCCATCTGCTTCCAAAAAATTGTCAAATACCACTTTTCCTTTTTCAAATTCTTTTGCATTTACCACAGAAATTCCACCGCCGGCACCTATCCAGATATTGCCTTCTTTATCTTCTGCCAACGACCAGAGTGAGCCCGTATAATTTATTCCTTCGCGGGTAGAATAATTCCGGAAAAGCTTTTTGTATGGTTTCTGATAATTTTTTTCCGCTGGATTTAACAGTGACAGTCCGGTGGCACCAGCCATCCATACCCATCCCCGGTGGTCTTCCAGTATAGCTCTTAAATCATTGCAGATAAGTCCATGATCCGTGCTATAAACCGAAAACATTTTACTTCTGAATTTGCTGGATCCTTCTGCAGATGTTCCGAACCAGGTATTGCCTTCTCTGTCATGAAAAACTGCTCTTACGGAACCCTTTCCCAATCCATTATCCATGCTGATAAAATCACTGCCCTCTTCGGAGATTCTTAGCGCACCGTGTGCCCCAATCCAGACATCTCCATTAGGGTCAACCGTAGCGCGTTGAATCTGATTTCCGAATAAAACAGGAAAATAATTTACACCATCTTCCAATGTGAAATATTTTTTATCATCATCCGTTAATTTCATTCTCATTAATGAACCCAACAGACCTATCCAATAAATCCCGTCTTTACCCTGCGCTATTGTTCTCACCGTGTTTTCTTTCAATCCATTACTTGTATTTAAAATCAAGGGATTAAGAATTTTCCCGGAAAGATCATCCGGATTGAACATGGCTAATCCTTTTTGTGAACAGAGCCATAATTGTCCTTTTAAATCCTCGTAGATTGAATTGATTTGATTGGTAAATAATCCGCTTTCTACGGTAAACGTACTGAAACATTTTGTGCAGGAAGTGTCCAACACGTTATATAGATACCGTGCCACACCTCCAGTTGTAGTAATCCATATCCGGTTTTTTGTGTCTTGTATTATGCTGGAAATCCGGTTATCGGGTAACCCTTGTGCCTTGGTATAATTCTTAACCGATAATGTGTCACTATGAAGAAATGAATTGTAATGGATGACTGAAATTCCCTCACCGGTACCTATCCAGATATTTCCTTTTTTGTCGCAAAAAATTTCCCGCACCCTGTTATTTAACAAGCCATGACCGGTAGTGACGGTTTCAAATGTCTTACCATTATAATAAGTAGCGCCGCCCGAAGTGGCAAACCAAATATTTCCATCTTTGTCCTGTTCTATGTCAACCACCGATGCCTGTGCCATGCCTGCTTCCACTGAGTATTTTTCTATCCGGTAGTTTTGGGCGTAAGCGGGGGAGAGAACAAGAACAAGAATAAATATAAAAAAGAATAAAAATATATGCAGTGTATGGTTTATTCTGAAAGACATTTTCAAATTGATTTCGGGATTATGAAAATAGTTGTATGATAGAGAACATTTGTTCTTGTAGAGACACGGTGCGCCGTGTCTCTACTAAAAAATAATACACGGTGCTCCGTGTCTCTATAAAAAAACACATCAATCTGACCCGCAAACCAATTTTACCGATGTCAGCAATTCTCCAAATGTAATCGTTTTATCTATACGTGTTTTTTGTTTGCCCTGGAAATAAATGAATGTGGTTGGGAGCTGTCCCTGCCATTGTGGATCAATTCCATCAATAAATGTGGTCTGCTTTTCATCAACAAAATAATGGGTTCCTGAAAAATTCCGTGATTCGAGAAAAGGAAAAACCTTTTTTTCAATTTCATTCTTAAAATCAAATGAAACAAAAATAAGCCGTACCGGGCAGGAGATCTCTGCATTTGAATTTTCAACAATCCATTTTTGAAATTGAACAAATTCAGGAATCTCTTCCACGCAGGGTTTACACCAGGTTGCCCAGAAATTTACTACGGTAATAACTTTTTCAGAAGGGTTTACTTTTGAAAGCAACTGTGCATGTTCTGTGGGCTCTATTCTCAGCATTCCCTTCATGGGTTCCCGGCAACTAAGACAAAGGGGTGTCAATAATATAAGCCAGTAAATGGCCTTCAAAAATTTCATAATGAACGGTGTAACGTATCGTTTTATTTTCAAGGCGGATGGCGCCTGTACATTCCCCTTTATTTTGTGCCCCTGAAAATTGTTCTATAATAAGATTGGCTTTGTAATCAAGTTTCTGTTCACTGTAAACCTTAAAAAGACATTCTTTTGCGCCCCAGATGATATGATATTTTTCCAACTCAGTAACTCCTTCAAAAATCGTTTCTTCTTCGGGTGTAACAAACTTTTCCTTAATGTTAAAAATTCTGGGATGAATATATTCAATGTCCAACCCAAGCTCGTTAGTGAATCCATAAATTACCGATACGTATCGACGGGTGTGCGAAATAGAAAAAAATATCCCAGGTTCAGCCGAGCAGGGTTTGCGAAGTTCGTTGTAAACGATTTTAAATTTTCTTCCTTCTCTGCCAATCAGGTCTTTCAAGCAAACCCGTGCGGCAAGCCATTGCCGTGCACGTTCAGGATGTGTCACCTGCTGATATTGCAACAATTCAGTTTCATCCATTTGAAGATCTTTTTCGAGTTGTTCTCTTTCTTCGGTAAGCTCCCAAAGAGCAAGCCGGTTGCCATTCGAAAATTTTTTGGTGTATATGATTGCCATGGTTCTGAGGAATTATATTCTCGAAATAATCATTAATGAAATGTCCTGATGTTTTAGCGAGAATTTTTCTGCTAAAAATTGATTGGTAAGGTGACCTTTATACGAATATACACCGTTCCGTAACCCATTATCTTCCCACAATGCCTGTTCAAAGCCACCTTTTTCGCCGATGGATAAAAGAATAGGCGCCAATGTATTACTCAATGCTTTAGTAGCAGTGCGTGCCACCCGTGACGAAATGTTGGGAACACAATAATGAATAACTTCATGTACTTTAAAAGTGGGATTCAAATGAGTGGTAACCTTTGATGTCTCAAAACACCCACCCTGGTCAATGCTCACATCAATGATGACGGAATTAGGTTTCATTTTCCGGATTAATTCTTCAGGTACTACATACGTGGTGGTGCCTTTTTCCGGAGAAATAGCTCCTACCACAACATCCGCTGTTTTGAGGGATGAAGCTAGAATAGCAGGACTAATAATGGATGTAAATATTTCCCTGTTCAAACTATGTTTAAGCCGGCGCAACCTGAATATGCTTGTATCAAAAATTTTTACTTCTGCTCCCAACCCAAGAGCAGTACGGGTTGCATATTCAGCAACGGTTCCCGCTCCAAGAATGACCACTTGTGTAGGTGGCACTCCGGTAATACCTCCAAGAATGATTCCTCTTCCGTTATTCGTACTACTTAATAATTCTGCCGCCACAAGCATGACTGTACTACCTGTAATCTCACTCATGCTTCGAACAATTGGCATGGTGTTACTTTCATCTTTGATGTATTCAAAAGCAATGGCATTGATTCGTTTATTTATCAGCCCTTTCAGATATTCTAATTTAATCGTAGTGGATTGTATGGCAGAAAACAAGGTTTGTCCGGGTCTTAAAAACTTGAATTCTTCCTCTGTAGGAGGTTCCACTTTGAGAATGTAATCGGCTTTGTATGCTTCTTCGGCTGTTTGAACAATCAGTGCGCCCATCTCACTGTAATCAGTGTCACTGTATTTGGAAGGATTTCCTGCACCTGATTCCACAAAAATTTCATGCCCGTTATTAACGAGTAATCCTATGGCATGAGGGGTCAATGCTAACCGGTTTTCCTGAAAAGAGGTTTCTTTCGGAATTCCGATGTACATTTTCATTTTCGATGTTTTTAGCATGGCTGGCGCTTCCTGCGGATACAGCTCGTGTTCTTTTACTAATTGGGTAAATCCGGTGCGTCTTTCTGATGAAGCCATGGGGAGTGGGGGGGGGGCTATTTTCTATTTACTATTTTCTATTTACTATTTTCTATTTACTATTTTCTATAAATACCCGCTCAGGTTTAAGAATTAAAAAAACATATAACACTAAACAAAAAATAAAAAACTTCTAAGTGCTCAACCTCTATTACATTTATAATTTTATGTTATGTGTTTTATGTTATGTGTTTAGTGTTATGTGTTATTCATTTTTTTCGTAAACCTGATTACCTTTAGTATATTTTCCCACAACCTTACCGCAAATATAGCTAAACTTCTGTAAAAAATGGTTAAGGAATTGCCCCTCCCTCAAACAATCATCCCAGCCGCCACCGTCTCATTGGTTCCTTCATCCATAAGTATGACACTGCCAGTGATACGGTTTTTCCGGTAACTGTCAAAACACAAGGGGAAAGTGGTTCTGATTAACACCCTGGCAATGTCATTCATGCAAACGTCTTTATCCGTTTCGTTGCGTTGCATGGTATTGATATCCACTTTATAACGCACTTCTTTTACCATGCACTTTCCTTCTTTGGTGTTATGTCTCAAAAAATATTTGCCGGCGGGATTCATTTTCTTGGGATTAAACCAGCACATCATCATGTCAATGTCCTGCCCCAACTGCGGTACGTTATTTTCCCTTACAATAATGTCTCCTCTGCTGATATCAATGTCATCGGAAAGGGTTAGTGTCACTGACATGGGAGGGTATGCTTCTTTTAATGACTGGTTGAAAAAATCAATGGTTTTGATGGTTGAAGTAAAGCCACCGGGTAAAACTTTTACTTTGTCTGCTACTCTAAACACTCCGCCGGCAATTCTTCCAGCATACCCCCGGTAATCATGATGTTCATCTGAATGAGGGCGTATCACATACTGCACCGGAAACCGGCAATCAATATGATTATAGTCGCTTCCGATATGGATATGTTCCAGTAAATACAACAAGGTTTGACCATGATACCAATCCATGTTTTTACTTTTGTCAACCACATTGTCCCCTTTCAACGCACTGATAGGAATATAATTAATATCAACCACTTCCAGTTTGGAAGAAAAATTATCAAAATCGTGCACAATTTTTTCAAATACTTCTTCTTTGTAGTCCACCAGATCCATTTTGTTTATGCAGACCACCAGATGAGGGATTTTTAACAGGGAAGCGATATACGAATGACGGCAGGTCTGTTCAAGAACACCTTTCCGTGCATCAATTAAAATTATAGCCAGATTAGCGGTTGATGCTCCTGTCACCATGTTACGGGTATATTGAATATGCCCAGGAGTATCGGCGATAATAAATTTACGTTTGGGTGTTGCAAAATACCGGTAAGCCACATCAATGGTGATTCCCTGTTCGCGTTCTGCCTTTAATCCATCTGTCAGCAGGGATAAATCTATGTGATCTAATCCTTTTCGTTTGCTGGAGGATTCAACGGCTTCAAGTTGGTCTTCAAAAATGGATTTGCTATCAAAAAGCAACCGCCCAATTAACGTGCTTTTGCCATCATCTACGCTTCCTGCAGTGGTGAAGCGGAGGAGGTCCATGTCGAGATATTTGTTGGTGTGCAAGGACTTATTTGCGTTTGGTTAAATCTTGGGAATAGTTTTGTTTCGTGCAAATTTAAAGATAAAATATCACTTCTTACATACTGTCAAAATAGTAAAGTTTCAGGTATCTGTTTATAAGAGAACTTTCTTTTCTATTGCGAAATGCTTTTAACATAAATCTTTGAATATATTTTCAATAACTTTGCTCTGAAATCCTATAAAAACCAACCCCCTGAATTAAACCGAACGTACATGAGAAATTATTCGATTATTTTCCTACTCTGCATACTATTTTCTCCTAATCTACCAACTTTCTCAAACGCTGACACTATTGATTCCCTTTTTTCCAGATTAAAAATTTCCCGTATAGATACTGAAAAAGCAGATATACTGAATACAATCGGCTCTTCATTTCGGTTCAAAAATCCCGACACTTCTATCCTATTAGGAAAGCAAGCCCTTGCTTTGGCACTAAAAGCCCGTTGGCTAATAGGGCTGGGAAATATTTACAGCAATCTTGGAATATTCTATAGATTAAAAGGTAACTATGATTCTGCGCTTTTTTTTCAATTTCAATCATTAAAAATTTACGAACAGTTATTTGATAACAGTGGTATAGCCGCGGCAACCGGGAATATAGGAGTTATTTATATAGAGCAAGGGAACATGACCAAAGGGCTGAATTACTTCCAGAAAGCATTAAAAATATCTAAGGAAATCGGAGACAAACAAAAGATGGCAAGATTTCAGGGCAACATAGGAGCGGTATTGGTTAAACAGGGAAATTATCCAAAAGCGCTGGATTATTATTTTCAGGCGTTAAAAATTTCCGTTGTCTTGAAAGATAATGATTTGATCGCATCCATTTACAGTAATATCGGAAATGTTTATACTATGCAGGAAAATTTGCCGCTTGCCCTTAATTATTATTCCAAATCATTAGAACTTGTTGAGAAAACCGGAAATAATTATGGAATTGCTATCATCCTTAATAATATGGGAGAGAACTATGTTTCGCAAGGTAAATTAACAATGGCATTAAATTATTTTTTGAAAGCATTGAAAATTTCGGAAGAAATGGGAAATCAATATAGCGCCACAACTTTGCTGGGTAGTATAGGATTAGTTTTTGTTTTTCAAGGTGACTCCGCTGTAAAAGCAGGAAATAATCATTATGCAATGACAGTAAAATACCCCTTGGCTCTTGAATATCTGAACAAGGGATTGAAGATTGCAGAAGAAATCGGTCACAAAGAAAGTATCTCTTATAAGTATGGGAATATTGGATTAGTTTATTTGAATCAAAAAGAGTTGGAAAAAGCGGAAGAGTTTTGTTTAAAGAGTTTATCCATTGCTAAAGAAATCGGCAGTAAGGATCTATGCAAAGATAACTTTCAACACCTCGCTGAAATTTTTAAAATAAAAGGAGAAAAGAATCTGAATAATCTGAATGGAGGCAACTATTACAAACAGGCATTCGAAAATTATCAGAATTATATTTTATATCGCGATAGTATTTACAATAAGGATAATGAAAAAAAGCAAGCCCGTTTGGAGACGCAATATGAATATGAAAAAGCAGAAATCATTAAAAAAAGCGTGGAAGCAGAATCATTGAGAATTTCCATGGAAGAAAAAACCCGTCGAAATATTCTTCAGTATTCGGGCATTGCCATCGCTTTTGTCATATTGTTTACAGCCATCATTTTACTGGTACGAATTCATGTAGGACGGAAATTGATTGAAGCCATTATTTTCATATCCATTTTATTATGGTTTGAATTTATCATTGTGCTGATTGACCCTTATGTAGAGCAATGGACGGGAGGAGCGCCTGTCTGGAAATTAATTTTCAATGCCGGCGTTGCGATTTTGATTTATCCTTTTCATAGTTGGGTTGAGAAGATTGTTTTAAAAAAGATTTTGAGGAGAAAGTAAATTGAGTGGGTTATTTTTCGTTCCAGATTTTCAGACAGGGGCAATATTGCTTCAATTCACAGTCCGGTGCATAGCCCGTGCAAAAGTCAATATGCAATGTCCCACAATTGGGAATGAAGGTCTCTTTACTTAATAATCCAATCGTCAGTTGATATGCTAAAGAAGGCGGCAGATTCTCCGGCAAATCAACAGACAAATTCCACGTATCCATCATTGTATTAAACGCTTCGCATACCTTTTGCATATCTCTATCAGACAGTTGTTCTACAGGAGGAAAGTCCTCCGGTTTCAATCCGCAGTAATAACTGAGCGTATGTTCGCGTTCGTCAGAAACAAAACGCTCCGATTCTTCCAGTTCTTCTTCAATGGTTTTCGGCTCGTTCAATTTTGCAACGGCAGAACTGCGGTGGGCGGCTTTTATGTCTTCCAGCAGGAATGGGATGTAGGGGTGTGATTTTTTTTTCATGTTTTGGGGTGGTTTCATAGTACAACAAAAACGATATTCATTTATTTTTCTTGTCTCTCTTTCAAACTCAAAACAGCTTTTGCATTTAAAGAAGTAACCACTTTTTTCCCTGTCCGCGCTTCCAATTCTTTCCTTGCTACTTTAGCGACATCACCACCCTGCTTTGCCACTTTTATACTGGTGTCAAAATCCTTGGGTTCAACCACGGAGGAAATTTCTTTGGTTGATGCTTCCGCAAGCATGTTTAAAATCAATTCGGTGTTGGTCATATTATCTCTAAGATTTTCTTTCTTCAACCCTTTCAGAATTTTATATTCTTTTGTGGTTCTATCACTCCATGCCTTAGTAATAATGTCGGTAAGCGTTGCAAACTGAACTCCTTCTTTCAATCCTCTTTTTTTCCATTCATCGGTCAGTTCTTTTCGAATTTCAATGCTTTTCAGCCGCTGATTTATCCAGCTTTCAGAATATCCCAATTGCAAATATTCTTTCATTGCTCTGTCAATAGTGAGTTCCGGATCTTGCATTTCATCTAATCTTTCAGAGGCAACTTGTGCAAGCCAAAGTTTAAATGGCTCTGCTTTGGGCGATGGAATGGATTGAATCAATCTGAAAAGTTGTTCCGTGTCGGCTACATCCGTAAGATAAAATTTACCATCCGCCGACTGCATTTTCAGTTGACTACAATTTGTAGCCAACTGGCTTCCCTCAGCTTTTAATCGTGTTTTCAGAACGCTCCAATACTTTCTTGGATTGGGACTTTCAGTTAAAACGGCTATCACATCTACTATGGATAAATACCATTTCTCCTGTTCAGCATCCCACAGAGTTCTTACTTTTTTTTCTTCGAAAATTTTTATGGCTGATTGCTGTTCCATTTTATTCATGTTTTTTGTGTTAATTACTATTTGTAGGAGCAATTCTATTTTCTATATATACTCCTCAGACACAGGTTTACGAGTGTTCATTCTTAAAAATACCCCTGCTTTTTTCTATCCTCCATAGCGGTCTCCGAACGCTTATCATCCGCACGGGTGCCTCTCTCTGTAGTACGCGATGCCGCCACTTCCTGAATAATATCTTCCAGAGAATTGGCTTTTGAAATCACAGCGCCGGTGCAAGTCATGTCCCCTATGGTTCTGAATCGCACCTGCTTGCGTTCAATTTTTTCTTCCGGTCGCCTGAGCATGCAATCGGATGCAGAATAAATCACGTTGTCTCTTGTAAAACAATCTCTTTCATGAGTGAAATAGAGTGAAGGAATCGGAATTTGATTCAACGCAATGTACTGCCAGATATCCATTTCCGTCCAGTTGCTCAACGGAAAAACCCGGAAATGCTCTCCGATATTCTTTTTCCCGTTGAATAAATTCCAGAGTTCCGGACGTTGGTTTTTGGGATCCCATTGCCCGAATTCATCGCGGTGCGAAAAAAACCGCTCTTTCGCTCTTGCTTTTTCTTCATCCCTTCTCGCTCCTCCCATAGCGGCATCAAATTTATGCGCTTCAAGGGTATCTAATAAAGTAACCGTTTGCAATACATTACGGCTCGCATTGTAGCCCTTTTCTTCTGTCGCTCTTCCTTTGTCAATGCTCTCCTGAACTAATCCCACGAGCAACGTTGCGTTCAGACGTTTTACTAATTCATCTCTGTATGTAAGCGTCTCCGGAAAATTGTGCCCTGTGTCAATATGCACCAATGGGAACGGAATTTTAGCCGGATAAAATGCTTTATAAGCCAGATATGCCATAACAATCGAGTCCTTACCCCCTGAAAATAAAAGACAAGGTCTTTCAAATTGTGCGGCTACTTCGCGGATTATAAAGATGGATTCGGATTCTAATTCCTGGAGATGGGTTAATTTGTAGGATACCATGATGATTGCGTTTTGTGGGTTTAGTTAAGATACAAACATATATGAATTTTTTGTAACTGCTCAGAAGATATCATTAGCCGCAAGAAGAAACAAATAACATAAAACAAAAAATATTTAATGTTAAATGAAAAGCCCAAATAATCTATTAACACTTAAACATTTTTTGTTTAGTGTTATATGTATAGTGTTGTTCTTTTAGAGCAAAAGTTGCTATGTGCTGATTAGTAACAATTTTTTTTAATATTCAGAACTTCTAAGATGGTCATGTCACCCCTCAAAACAACCCATACACCAATCCCAACCCGCCCACGCACACCACCACTGAAATAAGTGTCATCCAGAATCCGATATGCAGGTAATCTGAAAATTTATATCCGCCTGGACCGTAAACCATTAAATTGGTTTGATAGCTAAAGGGGGTCATAAAACCGCAGGATGCCGCATAAGCCACCGCAAGAATAAATGGTTTTGTATCCAATCCAAGTTGAACCGCCGCGGCAACCGCTATCGGGAAAATTACAGCGGCGGCGGCGGCATGGGTTATTACGTTAGTCAGTATGAGAGTTATCAGAAACAAACCCAATAATATTATGACAGGACTATGTAGTGATTGAGTGACGGAAATCATCATGTTTGCTAACACATTTGCAGTACCGGATAGTTCAATGGCTTTCCCCAATGCCAACGATAAAACCAACATCAAAAGAAGCTGAAGGTCTAAATTTTCTTTTACTTCTTTTAATTTTACAAATTTAAAAAAAGCAAAAATGCTTAACAGTATCAACAATCCGAAAAACAAGGAAATAATTCCTATACCAGACAATACAAAAACGGCGAGTGTAAATAATAAAATCAACCATACTTTTTTAGAATTAATGTGATTCAGTTCCCGCACGTTCGAAATAATATAAAAATCCTGCACCCCTTCCGTTCTCTGATAAAAATCTTTGCCAACCACCAGCAATAACAAATCACCCGCCTGCAACAATGTGTCTCCAATCTTTCCGGATAATTTTTCTCCGTTTCTGCTGATGGCAACAATTGCCGCATCGTATTTTCCACGGAAATTTGTGTTTTTCACACTCATTCCATTCATAACTGAATTCGTTGAAATAACCACATCTACAATGGTGATGTTTTCCTGTGGATGAAGATTTGAAAATTGAGGTAGTGAAAGAATGGAAGGGTCTTTCACCAAATCAATGATTGTATTCACCTCTCCGGCAAAAATCAATTCATCGCTCTGACGGATTATTTCACGGGGAGAAACAGGAACAATCTGTCTTCCATCGCGAATGATTTCTACCAAAAATAATCCTCTCAGATTACGAAGGTTGGCTTCTTCAATATTTTTTCCTATTAAGGGCGAACCGGCAGGCACAACCGTTTCCGTAATGTACTCTCTTGATTTTTCAGAAAAGCCCGATAATAAATCATGCCGTTCAGGCAATAGCTTATGACCCGCTACTAATAAAAAAAGTCCTCCGAGGATAACTAACGGAATTCCAATGAGTGTGAAATCAAACATTTTTAAGGGTGGAAGATGCGCCTCAACGGTCAATGAATTTACCACCAGGTTGGTAGAGGTTCCTACTAATGTCACCGTGCCGCCGAGAATAGCCGCGTAGGACAAAGGCAACAAAACTTTTGAAGGCGATATTTTACATTTCCTTGCCCATTGATAAATATGGGGAATCATGATAGCGACTAACGGAGTGTTGTTTACCCAGGCAGAAGTAAACGAAACAGATCCGAACATTCTTGTCATAAAAGAAGGATAAGAAAGACCGGGTTTGAAAATTTTTTTCATTGAAATATCCAGCGCTCCGGTTTTCTTAATGACATCACTCAGCACAAGTAAAAGGAAAATAACAGCTATCTGCTCGTTGGCAAAACCTGCAAGCACATCTTTGGGAGAAAGAATTCTGAATAAAAGCAGAACAACAATAGCAATTACAAAAGTCGCTACCGGACGGAATAGTTCCTTGTAAAGCGATACTACAACAAAAAGAATGACAAGGGAAACAATAATTTTATCCATGATGCCGCTGATGAAATACAAACATATATAAAATAGTTGATGTAAGCAAATAAAATATTACTTTTACCCGCATGTTTCAGAAATATTACTCCAGATTCCGCAACGACCGGCATTTCTCCGAGATGCTGAAAGGGAGCACTGTGGCATTTATAGTCAAAGCCCTCAGCATGGGAATGAATTTTATTTTTTTCTGGTTAGTGGCACGATTTACCGGAGCCGGAACGGTGGGCGTTTTTTCGATTGGGTTTGCCGTACTGTCACTTTTCAGTATACTTGGAAAAGGGGGAATGGATATGGCTCTGTTAAAATTAATCCCACAATACCTTGCACAAAATAAAAATGATTTGATTAAGCCATTGTTCAATAAATCTATCCGCATACTTGTTCCTTTCAATATTATATTATCGTTCCTGTTATATTTCTCCGCTCCACTGATTGCTGATAAAATATTCTCTAAACCCTATCTGGCGGATACCATAAAATTATTTTCTTTTTGCCTCCTGCCTTATGTATTGCTTTTTATTATTTCAGAATCCCTGAGAGGTCGCAAAGATATTATGGCATATTCTTTTATACAGAAAGGTTTGTTTTATGTGTTCGCAACATTACTATTTTTATCGCTATGGTATTTTTCCCGGAATAGTTTGCTGGTTTTTTATTCATTTATTTCAGCAATTTTTCTTTCTGCTTTGGTAGCATGGTATTATTGGGAAAACAAAACTCCCCGTTGTAAGATAGTTACTAATGACCCTGTAATTTCATCTTCCGCTTTAATAACCCTTGCACTTCCCATGCTGGTACCCTCCGCCTTAAGTTTCATTCAAAGTTGGACCGATACCATTATTCTTGGAATTTACAGAGACGATGCAGAAGTGGGTATTTATAATGTAGCATTACGTTTGGGAGCTTTAAGTAGTGTAGTGCTCGCTTCCGTTAACAGCATTTCTGCTCCTAAATTCTCAGAATTGTTCGCTACTCAGGATATGAAAGGATTTGCTACCGTTGCAAAACAATCCACCAAAATGATTTTTATTACTTCGGCTCCAGTTTTAGTGCTGTTTGTTTTGTTTCCGGGTTTTATTTTGGGTCTTTATGGAAAGGAATTTACATCCGGTTCACTTGCATTTGTATTAATTTCCATCGGACAATTTATCAGTGCCATTTCCGGTTCTGTCGGGTTGATTCTTCTGATGACTAACAATCAGGTAATCTTTCAATACATTATCATGGCAACATCCTTTCTCGGCATTGTTTTGAGTTTCTGGCTTATCCCTTTATGGGGAATGAATGGGGCCGCTTTATCAAATATGATTGCTTTGATAATGGCAAATATCCTGTGTTTAATCGTGGTCTATAAGAAATTTGGTATCTTTGTGGCTTATATACCTTTTTTAAAAACTAAAAACTGACACTAAATCCCACAAAAAAACTACTCAGACCGGTGTTATTTCTCGCGAATATTATATCACGCAAAGGCGCAAAGTACGCAAAGAATTAAGAACGCAAAGAAAAAAAATCATTAATGATTTTTTACTTTGCGTTCTTTGCGACTTTGCGTGAGAACTTTTTTTTATGCCGAGTAGTTGCCATTTATTGGGCTGAACAGTAGCCAAAAATCCTTAATACTTACTTAGTTATTATGCTGATAATTAAAACCCCTCTTCACAGAAAATTTCTAAATTTTTATTTGAATTTCTTTTCGTTAAACTATCAAAAAGTTTTTATCAGGAAGGGCTCTGTATTATCGGCGAATCTTACTATCGGTACCGGCACATGCATAAATGGTCCTGTTCTTATTAAAGGGAGCGGTAACGTTGAAATCGGCAACTATTGCGCTTTCGGCGGGTTCATTGATATCATCAGTTCAAACCATGACATGAATTATCCGAACCTTCAATATAAATTACAAAAAGAAATTACGGGAATGGCAAAAATTTCCGCTAAAAAAGACGTATCCATTGGTCATAATGTCTGGATAGGCGACCACGTCATTATTTTGCCGGGAGTAAAAATAGGAAACGGAGCCGTATTAGCCGCCGGCTCTGTAATTACTAAAGACGCCGAGCCATTCGGTATCTATGGAGGAAATCCTGCTGTATTTATCCGGAAAAGATTTTCTGAGGAAACTATTCAGAAAATGCAAATTTTAAAATGGTGGGATTGGAGTAAAGATGAGATGAAAAATAATAAACAATTTTTTGAAACGCGATTGGACGCATGAAATCCCCCATTCTTTCGCAAACATTTTTATCGTTTTCCTTTCTTATTTCTTTTTATACTTCCTTTTGCCAGATTTCTGAACCGGCGTCAACTAACTTATTTAAGAATGTTGAATTCGGGTTTAACATCGGATATCTCAACGAAATAACTCAGATTGAACCCTTATTGGACCGGCTAAAAAAACAAAATATAAATTCATTACGTGTATTTGAACCATTTACCAAAGGATTATACAATGACAGCGCTAAACTATATGGCTACATTGAAAAAATTATTAAGCATGATTTCAAACTGTTAATTTCCATCTCTGATTTTCCTTATGAAGAAAACGCTGACCTTTCCCAATTAAATGAAAAACAAAAAAAAGCATACAGTTATTCTAACCGTTTTCCTCCCACCGATTATGAAAAATATACTCTGTACATGCAAACTTTTTTTGAAAATATAGTCCGAAAAGGTTGGTTACCACCTATTCAGTTTGAAATCGGAAATGAACCGGACGCACCTTTGTTTTTCTGGGGAAATAAGATTGAATTTGAAAAAATCAGAAATATTCTCTACCGCAATATTGAAAAATACGATTCCACTGTTTTATGTTGCGGATATACTTCCTCTTTTTTTAAAGAAAATTTAATCAGAAAATCCGCTGAAACATCTGTGCAAAATGAATTATCTTACCTTACGGAGAAAAATATTTCACTTTCCTTCCATATTTATCCCGAAGAAAAAAATATTTATACGGAAATTCTTAATCCTGATCCCCGTATCTTTCATAGTTACATTACCGAATATAATGTTTATTCGTATGTATTAAAGTCAAGTACAGAAAAATTAAAATACATCAATTCGTATAATTTTATCTATGAATTAGCTTTATTGCTGAAATTCTGTTACACGTATGATGTTAAAAAAGTTTACCTTTACCGTTTGGAGGAAAACAGGAAAAATCAGGGAGGGCTTGGATTTTTTGATTCAATTCATAACCCCAAACCCTGTTATGATTATTTTATCCGGTTTTATGAGGTGATTAAAAATGGTTTTATGCTGAAAGAAACTCCGGAGTCCCTCGAAATTATAGGTCAGGAAGAAACGATTAAGGTTTCTTTAAATTATTGTACCATCAACGAATCGCAAAAAAATAAAATTACAGAATCCTATTCGGGAGTAACTGGAACAATTCCCGGTTTTCTGAATCGTAAAGAATGGATTATATACAGGAATAAATGATTTTCACATCCTCACCCCTAGTTGACAAATTAAAAAAAATTTCCCTGAGCGATTTTTCCCTCTGGCTTATTCTTTTTATACCTGTATTTGTGGACCTGGCAAACGGATTGCTGTTGAGCAAAAACTTGCATTTTTTTTCCATTGGCATTCTTTACCGGACTTTCTTATTTCTTGCAACATTCATTTTTATCGGATTAATTCAGCAAAAAACATTACTTGTTTATTCTTCAGCGCTCACCGTTACTTTTTTCATAGTAAATGGTTTCTGGTTCGTAGGATCCGACAATTATTCATTAATTCATGAATCTCAGTTTTTTATCAAAATATTGCTTCCCATCTCCTTACTTTCATTTTTGATTTATCTTAATCAAACCAAAGAAATTAAACTCAACTTTCTGATAGAGCTGGTGGTTTATTTTGGATTTGTTGCATCGGTGGCGCTAATTTTTTCCTTTCTCACAGGAATGGGAATGGAGGCATACAAGAAATCAGAATATTCTTTCGGTATAAAATCCTACTTCATTGCCATCAATGACATCGGACTCGCCGTTCTTCTTTCGTATATTTTTGGACTGCATGCTTTTTTTAAAAATTTCGGGTGGTTTAACTTCTTAAAATGTTTTATAATTTTTTGCGGATTACTGTTGCTAACCAGCCGTGCGGCAACTCTTGGCGCGTTAGGTTGTACCTTTTTATTCCTGTTCTCTATTATTTTCTTTAAGAAAAACGATGTTAACCTGAGTAATGTCACTAAATCAATTGTTATTATTTCTTTTCTTATTTGCTTTATCGCCGGTACGTATCAACTGTACCGCGTTTATCAAAAATACAATTTTCTGATTGTTAAATTTGAAAAATTACTCGAAGAAACACCCAGACATAAAACCATTTCACTGGCACAAAAGCGGATAAATGGTCGCTCATGGCTCTTAAACCTGACAGGAGAAGGTTTTTTGACTTTTTCAAACCGTATTGCCAAACAGTATGATTATAATCTCACCCAATGGACCAAAAGCGAAGAAGTTGGTAAATTAGTAGAACAGGATTATTACGATCTGGTAGGGTCATATGGATATGTTCTCGGTTTTCTCGTTCTCTTATTCCCCACTGTCATGCTTTTAAAAATGGGCTGGATTTTTCTAAGAAACCGTACCCTGCTGAATTTTACATTTTTGACTGCAATGTGTATTTTTATGCTCCATTCATTTTTAGCCGGACACGCCTTAATCAGTCCTACAGTAGCTCCTGTAATTGTGGTGGTATATTTTTATATTTTTTCTTTAAAAAATTGAACACTCCTAAACATCCCCCCGTATCCTTCTGGATAATCGGCGCTCAAAAAAGTGGCACTACATCCATTTACCGCTATCTGGAACAGCATCCCGGAGTGGAAATGGCAAAAGTAAAAGAATTGCATTACTTCACACAGGACCGCTTTTATAACCAGGGCGAGAAATATCTGAATGGTTTTTTTGAAAACAATGACTCTGCAAAAATTCGTGGTGCCGCTTATGTTCACATGCTGACCGATGAGAAATGCCCGGAACGGGTTTTTTCCTATAACCCGGAAACAAAATTAATTGTAGTCCTCCGCGAGCCGGTCAGCCGTGCTTATTCTGCATATCAATATGCCATTCGAAATTCCTGGGAAAACCCGGAGATTAGCTTTCTTGACACCATGAAACTGGAAGAAAACCGCATGAACGGCAATTTTACTGAACGGCATGAATTAACTTACTTTTATCACGGGCTGTATCATCTTCATTTATCAAATTGGTTAAAATACTTTCCACGGAAAAACATACTTATTATAAATCAGGATTTGCTTGAGAAAATGCCCGTAGAAGCAATGAAAAATATTTTCCAATTTCTCTCCGTAGATGATTCAGTAAGCATTGACACCACCATTCGGTTTAATACCGCCGGCGTTTCAAAATTTTCTTTTATAAACCGGATTATAAATAACCCCGATAATCCGTTTACAAAATTAATTTCTAATATCATCCCGTTTAAATTGAAACTCTTTCTGCGTACACGATTATTTCCTTTTATTTATAAATTGAATACGGTAGAAAAAAAATATCCGCCGCTGACCGGGGGAGAACGAAAAATTGTCGGGAAATATTTTGAAAACGACCTTGATTTGCTTGCCAGGGATTTTGGAATTAAATTTATATTATAAACATTGGTAACTGTTCAGTCCAACATGAAAAAATTCAATTTAGCCACAGATTGCACGGATTAATGCCACAAAAAATCTTAAAACTATTTTTAATCAGTGTAATCAGTGGCTAAATTTTTTTCCTTACCCAATTTATGATTTATTCCTAAACCATGCGCCTCCTTCTCATCAACAACGGTTATCCGATTCCTAAAAATCCCAAACATGCTTCCTACCTGAAAAGCATACACCAATGCATTGTAAAAAGCGGATGTACAGTTGATTTATTAGTGCTCAATTCAGGATTCAAAGGTAAATGGGAACACTACAAAAACTACGTGCTTTTTTATTTCAAATTATTTTTTTTCAGAAATTATTCAACCTATGATTTTATTTATATAAACAATTTTCCTTTCTGCGCAGTGCCACTCATTTTTCATTTAAAGAAATTTTCAAAATTAATTGTTCACTGGCACGGGATGGAGGTAGTTAGCAGAAATCCCCTGAAAAAACTTTTGTTCAGGTTCACTACTTGGTTTCTGCCAGCCACCACACAACACATTACTCCCTCAAAATTTTTTGCTGAGGTGGTTGCCAAAAAACTAAAAATGGATTCCCGGAAAATTATCGTATCCCCTTCAGGAGGCATTGATACAGAAAAATTCAAGCCAGAAGAAATTGCTACTGGCTCTCCGGTTCTGAAATTAGGATTCGCTTCTGCGTTGACGTATGAAAAAGGAATGGATTTAATTATTCAAATGCTTTGCAAAGGAGAAGACCTGTGTCACTCCCTCGGAAAAGAAATTGAGTTTCATTACCTTTTCTATGGGAATGAAAAAATGAAGTATGAACAGCAATTAAAACAAATACCTAAAACTATAAAGTGGAATGTCTTGCCATCCGAAGAAATGCCCCGTTTTTATAATTCCATTGATGTGTTATTGTTTCCCACGCATTTTGACAGTTTAGGACTGGTTTGCCTTGAGGCGATGAGCTGTAACAAGCCGGTCATAGGTGTACGGGGCTTTGCTATTCCTGAGTATGTTGTCCCCGGAATTACCGGAGAGTTATTTGAAAGTGATAATCTGGCGTCATTCATCAGCGCAGTGACACAATGTATTTCGAATTTAAAAAATTATCAACCACGGGATTTTATTTTGGAAAATTATTCAAGGGAGGCAGTCGTGGAAGGGTATAGGGAATTTCTTGCCCCTCTCCATTTTGGAGAGGGGTTGGGGTGAGGTATTTAGGAAAGCGTGTAAAATTATCGTTAAGTTGACGGCTATGGGGGCTGGGGTGAGATCTTTGCTTTATGTTTTAAAAAGTTTGTACTTTTACAACTTTTGCAAAATCACGAATGAAATACGTAAGAATGAAAAGAATAAAAAGAACCCTGCTACAGCTATTCTCTGTAATTCATGTTTTCTTTTTTTTATTGTATTTCTGCTTTGGTCAGGATACTACGCTTTCTCAAAACAACGCTACCGATTCTACTTTAATTAGTTCTCCGGATTCCTCCAAAATTCTCTCTTCATCAAATCCTTTTATCATAACTCCCGATTCTATAATGGTTTTTACCTACCATGATTTCAAAATTTTTCACTTAGTAGGTGACAAAGGACTTAAACCCAACGATGTCATCCGGATTCAGTTTCCCCCTCTGTGGCTCCCGCCTCAGGATTCAAATATCTTAGCAAATAATTTTGTTTATATAAGCTCTTCGCGATTCGAGGATGAGCCCGTATTTGAATTTTCTGCCAAACCCAAGACACCGGTTTCAGGAATACCGAATAATCAAACCTTCACATCCTTCTTTAAACTTCTCGATTTTGAATTTTTCAAAGGCGACACTATTATTTTCAACTATGGTAGCAAAAAACAAGCGGGAAAAGGTCAGGTAACCAGCTATCTCTCCGGAACCGATTATTTATATTCAGTCATCGTGTATTCGTATGAATCCTCTTCGGAAATTACAGAATTAAAAGTAAAAAAATTTCCGGCAAAACCTCATACTGTAAAAGTTTATGCTCCTTCCAATCCGGTAATTGACACTGCTTTTGCACTGAAAGTACTGGTCCTCGATAAATTCGGCAACCGGGCATATCAATACGCCGGTACTATTGAGATTTCCAATACAGATGGTTTTGTGTCACTCCCTGAAAAATACTCGTTCTTACCTTCCGATAGCGGAAAAAAAACTTTTTACATGACCAGCAATGATACGCTCGTACACAGAATCACCGTAAGGGATTCCTCCGGCCTCGCGGGATTAAGCAATCCATTCATCGCGGTGAGAACGAGTGACACAAAAGTTTGGTGGGGCGATATGCATTCCCATTCCATTTATTCAAATCACGGTGCCGGCACTCCAGAAGATTTATTTAATTATGGTAAAAATACCGCCTGTCTCGATTTTCTCGTTTATTCGGAGCATAGTTATATTCCTGATAGTTTGTACCTGAAAGGCGTCAGCGTTTCCAATCGTTATAACAAGGACTTTGAATTTGTTTCTCTGAATGGGTATGAATGGACAGCTCCCATCCAACACAAAGTCGTTTTTTTTGACGATGAAAATCCACCTCCGATTTTCAGAAACAAATCTGCTACAAAATTGTTTTTATCTGTGTATGCAAGCGGCGGAAGTATCATTGCGGCTCATCCTACTTCGTATCTGTATTACACCGACTGGGATGAACATGACCCTCTCACCCAGAAGAATTCGGAAATTTCCGGTTTAGCGGGGAACAAATATGAAATACCTTCTGAATTTACTCCCGGTAGCAGTGTGCAGGAAGCATTGGAAAAAGGGCATCATATTGGTTTTGTCGGTAGCAGTGATAATCATCACAGCCGTCCGGGAAAAAATATGTCGAATTTTATGAAATTGCCCGATGTAGGAATTACCGCCGCTTATTCAAATCAACTTATACGGGCACAAATTTATGAGGCAATAAACTCGCGGTATAATTATGCTACCACAGGTCCAAGAATTTTACTCGATTTTAAAATTGATAATTACCGGATGGGCTCCATCCTGTTGGAAAATAAAAAATACCCTCTGTTAGCAGGAAAAATCTACGCACAGGATTCCATTGAAACGGTAGAAATTATTAAGAATAATGCTGTGTTGAAAGAATATAAACCCAATGGTATGGATTTCATCTTTACAGAGGAAGATACTTTATTTAACGGTGACAGTTACTATTACCTTAGAATCATTCAAAAAAACAAACACATGGCATGGTCAAGTCCGGTATGGGTTAACATGCCTATTACGCTGGAAGAAAAAGCTGAAATCTATGGAAAAAATTTTTTCAATAAACAACAGACCGGATACTCCCAGAAATCCAGTGACACTAAAGTTCCTGAAAATTATACATTAGGTCCTGGCGATAAAATCAGCATATCCATCAGTGGCACTAATGAATACAATGAAATTTTTACTATCGGTGCTGATGGCACCATTCAAACCAAAGAAACAGGAAACATTGCGTTGAATCAAATCAAATTTAAAGATGCCCGTATTTTATTAAAAAATAAATTTGAAACCGGTTTACATCTTAAAAACACCTCCTTTTCTATAACGTTGGCGAAAGCAAGGGTAATTACCGTTCACCTGTCCGGTGAAGTGAAAAATCCGGGTTCCTATTCATTTCCAGCTGTCAACTCTGCTTTTAATATGTTGACAGCGGCTGGCGGAATAAATCCCATTGGGACGATAAGAAATATTCAGGTATTCCGGAAAGGTAAATTGGTCAAAACTCTCGACCTGTATGATTTTTTGCTGAACCCGTCATCCACTTCCTCTTTTTTTCTGGAGGATAACGATTATCTGAAAATTCCACCCACCGAAAAAATTGTGAATATTTTAGGAAAAATAAAAAGACCCGGACTTTATGAATTGCGAAAATCAGAGGGCTTAAACGAACTGATTTCCTACGTAGGTTCATTTGAACCCTCTGCTTATACCAGAAAGCTGATTCTTAAAAGATACGATGCCGATCTGGTTTTTTTTAAAGATGTTCCTTATGACAGTTGCCGGATTAATTCAAAAAACTTTCCTCTAAAGGACGGAGATGAAATTCTCGTTCAGGGAATTCCGGAAGGGGCGGAAAATTATGTTGAAATTGAAGGTGCGGTAAAATTTCCTGGGAAATATGCAATTACCGACAGCATGCATGTTTCCGATTTAATTTCCAGGGCTGAAGGAATTACAAAAGATTATTATCCGAATCAGGCATTTTTAGTCCGGGTTAAAGATGATTTTTCGCTTGAATTTTTCACATTTTCTCCTGAGGAAATCATTAAAAATAAGGCCTCCGGTCAAAATTTTTTGCTCAGAGAAGAAGACCTGATTCATATTTTTTCAAAAAAGGATTTTCTGAATGAATTTGCCGTTGAAATTTCCGGTTCTGTCAGGAATCCCGGTGAATATACTTTCACTGAGGGGATGACGCTTAAAGATCTCATTCTGTTAGGAGGAGGATTTCTTGAATCTGCTTATCTTAAAACGGGGTATGCTTTCCGAATAAAAAAAGATATGTCTCGGGAATACCTGCCTATCTCTTTTGATACAAACCGTAATTATTTATCATTAGATACCTTCAAACTGAAACACGGTGACCGCATCCGGGTTTTTTCAAAGGATTATTTTCTCGATGATGACTCGGTAAGAATATCCGGTCCGGTGAGAGCACCGGGGACTTATTATTATTCGGAGGGAATGACACTGGAAGATATTCTTTTTTTGGCAGGTGGTTTAAGGAAAGAGGCGGCTGATTATTTTGTAGAAGTGGCACGCATGACATTTTTTGAAAACCGAAAAAGTAAACATAAAGAACCCATTGTGGTTATCAAAACCAATATAAATCATTCGCTCGAATTGGATTCACTTGCCGGAGAATTTATCCTTTTACCAAACGACCATGTCAAAGTCAGAAAAGACCCCGATTTTGAATATCCGGAAAATGTGTTGCTTGAGGGAGAAGTTATTTATCCGGGTGCTTATACATTGAAAAGTAAAAGCGAGAAAGTAACTGACCTGATTGCACGCGCCGGCGGACTTACCCCCTTTGCTTTTCCGGACGGATCCAACTTAACCCGTCCGGGTTTAAAGAACGAGTTAGTGCCACTCAATCTTAGAAAAGCCATTAATAATCCAGAATCTTCATTCAATTATTTTATGAAAGATGGAGATAAAATAACGATTCCACGGCTGAATGAATTGGTAACCCTTAAGGGTGCATTAAAATTTCCAGAAAATAATTTTAAGAACGGAATGAATGCGCCCTATTTCAAAGGAAAAAGAGCTGGCTTTTATATTCGTAAATTTACAGCCGGATTTAATAAAAATGCATCGAAAAATAATTTGATTGTAATTTATCCTGACCAAAGCCAGCATCAAACATTGAACATGGGATTATTTAAAATTTATCCGAAGATGGTCATGGGTTCTGTCATTGTGGTGCCGGAAAAATCTCAAGCTAAATAAAAAAAAACTGAAATGCTCAATTATTTATTTATTTTTTATTTTTTATTGCTGGCATCGTTATCTACGGCTCAACACCAGGAGATTCAACAGTGCGAACACGACAACTCTGAGAGAAATACTCATTATGCAAGATATGCAAACTTTTCCGCTTTCAATCAATTTTTTTTATCTCCAGATACTGTCACCGTAAATACTTTGTATGATGTTGAAATTATTCATATCCTTGACAGCAAGGGATTAAAGAAAAATGATAAAGTGCGTATTCAATTTCCCTCGTTGTGGACTGAGCCGCAGGATACAAATAGTAAAGAGCGCAATTTTGTTTCTGTTTATACATCGAGGTTCGGCGCCTTGTCCGTATTTGATTTTATTTCCAAAACCGCTTATCCCATTACCGGAATAAAAACAAGTCGCACCTATACTTCATTTTTTACACTTCTCGATTATGAACTTTTTTCCGGTGACACACTAATTTTCAGGTATGGCAGTAAAAAATCAGGAGGAAAAGGTCAAATTACAAGCTACTTGTCAGGCACAGATTACTTTTATGCCGATATCCAATATGCCGATGGTTTATATTCTGAAATCAGTAAGATGTTAGTTCATGAAATTCCTGCTGACCCTTTTAAAATTATGGTTTTTTCTTTTTCCAATCCTACTCCGAATCTTTCCTCGCCCTTAAAAATAATTGTTACTGATAAATACAACAATCCATCTATTGGTTATACGGGAACTATTGGTTTTTCCAATCTGGATGGAACGGTTGAGTTACCTGCCTCTTACACATTTCAACCGGCAGATAGTGGCAGAAAAGTTTTTTACATTACATTTAAAGACACGCTTGTTCACAGGTTAAAAGTTCAGGATGAAAATAATCTTTCTGGTATAAGCAATCCTGTCCTACCTAAAAATTCAGATAAATTGAAAATCTGGTGGGGAGATATGCACACCCATTCCCTGTACTCAAATCATGGCACAGGAATGCCCGAACAACTCTTTTATTATGGAAAAAATGTCACTGGGCTTGATTTTCTCGTGTACTCAGAACACAGTTATATAAACGATAGTTTGTATGCGGAAGGTATCAAAATATCTAACCGTTACAATAAAGATAATGAATTTATAACCCTGAACGGTTACGAATGGTCTGCGCCCATAGAGCACAAAATCGTTTTTTATAAAGATTGGAACCCTCCTATTTTCAGGGATAGTATTGTCGGCAAATTGTTTTTATCGGTAGCCACCAATGGGGGTAGTATTATTGCCGCTCATCCTACTTCTTCTCTGTATTACACAAACTGGGATTCGCACAACCCGGATGTTCAGCATAATTCTGAAATAACAGGTCTGGGTGGTTCTCTCCACGAATATCCGAATCCTGCTACTCCGGGAAGCAGTGTACAGGAAGCGCTTGCCAGAAATTTTGTTTTTGGTTTTGTAGGAAGCAGTGACAACCATCACAGCAGGCCGGGAAAAAACATGTCTAGTTTTTCGAAACAAAGCGAGGTAGGAATCACAGCAGTTTTTGCCAATGAATTAACACGGGAAAAATTATTTGAGTCATTAAACATCCGAAGCAATTATGCAACTACAGGCGAAAGAATCCTGCTTGATTTCAGGATTAATAATAACTCTATGGGAAACATGATTACGATTACGGGCAAGTTTCCGGAACTATCCGGAACGGTGCATGGTCAGGATACACTTGGATTCGTAGATATAATTAAAAATAATGTGATTCTGAAATCATTCTATCCGGGAACGCGCGACTTCCAATTCCAACTCAGTGACACAAGTTTCTCCAAGGAAAGTTATTATTACCTGAGGGTGCTACAGAAAAACGGACATAGGGCATGGTCCAGTCCCGTATGGGTTTCTTCTTCCAGCGCCATTCATGAAGAAACGGCGGGAAACTGTAAAAAATGCGTTGATATTTATCCTAATCCGGGAGAAAGAAGTTTTTTTCTGAAATGTAATTTTTCATCAACTGAATTGCTGATAAATTTATCGATGTATGACATGATTGGAAACATAATACAACAGGATGAATTAAAACAAAGTACTTTTGGTATGTTTACAGAATTTGTGTCACTCCCAGCGTTAAATCCGGGAATTTATTTAGTACAACTTAAATACTTAGATGAAACTATTACTAAGAAATTAGTGGTGATTGATTAACTTTAAAAAAACCAAAACTCACATGCTCAAACAACTTATTTCCCGTTACCGGCAGAAAGCCAGAAAAAAGCGAGCGGCTCTGTTCTTCAAATACCTGAAACCGGATGAAACACAAAAAATTGTTGACCTTGGCTCGCAGGATGGAGCGCACATTGCCAGCATTATTCCTTTCCGGAAAAATGTTTTTATTGCTGATATTAATGAAACTTATCTTAATAAAGGAAAAGAAAAATACGGGTTTACACCTGTATTGATCCCGGAAAGCGGCAAAATCCCTTTTCCCGATAAATTTTTTGATATCGTCTTTTGTTCATCTGTGATTGAACATGTAACGGTTGATAAAAAAGACGTTACTTTGTTTAGTTCAAACGAAAATTTTGCATCCATTTCATTTCAACATCAGAAAGAATTTGCAAATGAAATCATGCGCATCGGAAAAAAATACTTTGTACAAACTCCTTACCGTTATTTTCCCATAGAAAGTCATACCTGGCTCCCTTTCTTTATAATTTTTTTACCACGTACCTGGCTCATTTCCGTTATTCAATTCTTTAATACCTGGTGGATCAAAAGCACCATACCGGATTTTAATTTGTTAACCATTAAACAAATGAAATTCTTGTTTCCGGACGCCGTTATTGTTACGGAAAGGTCTTGGGGTTTTATTAAATCTATCATGGCTGTGAAGAGCTGAGTTGTTCTCAACTTTTATAAATTTTAACCACATTTTAATGTTTTCATTAATGAGGAATTAAAATCCATGCAAAATTTAAAATTTATCATCACAGTTTAGTGTCACTGTAATGTTAATTTATATATTTGCATCTTCTCATGAAAAAATATATTTTGTGGTTTCTTAATTTATTTTTAATATCTTTCCCTGAATTTTCTTTCTCTCAGATTTTAACCAGCTCTGTAATTATCAACCCATCAACTATAAGAGTCGAAGATACGTTAGACATGACGTTTGAGTACACTAATCATTTAACAGTCATTCAACCCGGTGGAGGCGTTCGATTTGAACTTCCCATTGATAATGTTTCATATACCCGTGAAATATTATGGGCTAATACAGAATTTGATTCTGTAGCCATCGGATATATAAATGTCAGTGCCACTAATAGCGCCTCAGTAGCGTTAAAAAAAAATGGGTTATTTATAGTCAGTGCCACATTAAAAAACTCTACGTTTGGCACGGGTGAAAAATTAATTTTTACTTATAGAGCAAAAGCTCCTCGTATTGCAGGTATCCTGCACATCCGGTTTCAGGAAAAAAAGGATTCCGTATCTCAGTGGTCTGATATATTATCGGTGTCACCGGTTACAATAAAACCCGGAAAACCTTACGCTATTATAGCTTATAGCCCTATGGATGTTTCTTTAAAAACCGGATTTGAACTGACTGCGGTTGTTATTGATAATTATGGCAACAAAGCTGATGACTATGTAGGAATAGTAAATTTTGAAAGCACAGATGCAGACGCTTTATTACCAGTGTCATACACATTTATGAATCAGGATTCAGGAAGACATGTATTTAAAAGTGTCACTTATAAAAACACCGGTTATCAGAAAGTGAAACTATCCGGAGGTGACTTAAAATCTTTTACTCATTACACTAAAGTTCACCAATTGACTCCTGAATTTTTCCGTTTTTCCGGTGACTTGCATTTTCATACAGGAACGGGGACAAACAACAGGAAGTTTGAAGAAAGCCATGATGGTTGCGGAGGAGACCATCAGGCGGATTATACTAATGAATACGATGCCTATAAATATGCAAGAGATATTGCTAAATTGGATTTTGCCGCCGCGGCTGAACATGATGCGTGTATGACCGGTGATATTTGGAAAGTATCAAAAAAAATTGCTGATGAATTTAATTCTGGTTCGTTTTCTACTTTTTATTCCCTTGAATGGACTCATCAGGGAAGAGAAGGTCATCGTGTAATTTTATTTAAAGATATTAATGCTCCTTTTTATTCCAGCTTTGATACTTCTTCTAATACACAACAAAAATTATTTTCAAAGCTTGAAGTTAATAATACGGAAGCTATAGTAATTCCACACATGATGAATCAATGGACCGATCATCAGGTATGGACAACAGTAAATAATAAATTACAACCTGTTGGTGAGATATATTCGCCGGTACACACTATGAAAGGGTTGCCGCGTGGAAAAGATAAACCGTGGAAATTTGAAATAGGTATTGATTTTCCATGGTCATTTCAGTATGCATGGAATAAGGGGCATCAAATAGGCCTGATTGCCGCCAGCGATAATCATGTTGGAAAACCGGGAATGAATAATTATTCAGATTTCATTGACCAATCGGCTGGTTTCGCTGTTATTTATTCGAAAAAAAATTCCAGAGACAGTTTGTGGAAAAGTTTGTCACAACGATATACTTACGCAACAACCGGTACAAGAATACTTTTGGATTTTTCAATAAACAATCACAGAATGGGAGAAGAGTTTACTACTACCGATGACTCCATTTATATTAATTTCAGTGTAGCAGGTACCGCCCCTGTTTCTACTATTGAGATAATTAAACTGCAGGAAGGAAAGTATTTTAATTTAAATAGTGTATTTTTATCAAAGAATAAAGAGGTTTATAACCAAACTTTTCTGGAATGTTGCAATAATGAACCGGGAACGACAGCCATGTACTATCTCAAAATCACACAGGAAGATAATGAAGTGGCATGGTCATCTCCCATCTGGGTTACTTTCTCACAAAATGCAAGAAAAAACTGTTGTCAATCAGACAGCAACAAGTACTCGGATTTATATCATTTAAAACAAAATTATCCGAATCCTTTTTTCAATGAAACCTGTATTGAATATTATCTTCCTGATGATTCACCGGTAAAATTATCAGTGACAAACGGAAACGGAAATTTGGTTAAAATGTTAATTAACAAATTTCAGCGACAGGGGTATTACACGGTTTATTGGAATTGGGAAGACCAGTCAGTAAATCCATTCGAAAGCGGGTTGTATTTTTACAAGTTAGTAACACCAGGTTTTTCAGAACAGAAAAAGATGGTGGTGATAAAGGAACATTGATAATTACATTGGTTCAAATCAGCTTATAATGTAATTTTTTATTTACAGTTAAACAAGTTAAAAATTCAGATAATCTCTCACCCCTCTCCTTTTTGGGAGAGGGGCTGGGGTGAGGTCGGATTTGCAGAACAAGAACATGCTAAAAAAACTTAAATGGCACCTTCACCGCTGGAAGGTCATGAAACACCCATGGGAGGATGTTTACCGAATAAAACAACAAATCCAATTCAGAATTTTTGACCGGTTTGCTTCGCAGTTTGTACCAAAAGGGAAAAATGTTTCTTTTATCGGAGGATCATTTCATTCCTACACTAAAGATTCTTTCAAAAATTTTACCCATGATCAGGGACTACTAAAAAAATTAAAATTATTCAACGTAACTATTGAGGATTTATATAAAGTAAACAAGTGGCGCAAGGATTATAAGAACAACATTGAATCTGAAATACAATTTGCTCATAGCATTAACAAAGATGATTATAATGAAACCGGTGAATCAAAATATGTATTTGAAATTTCCCGCTTGCATCATCTTCCTGTGTTGGCGGCAAATTTTTTTTCAACTGAAAATGCTGAAATCCTTAACGTAATACGGAATCACATACATGAATGGGTACAACAAAATCCTTATCTGAAATCCATTCATTGGAAAAGTGGTATTGAAGTTGCGATTCGTGGAATCAATCTGACTTTCACCCATCTTATTTTATCCCAAAAACTTCAAAAAGACGATCCCATTTTGAAAGAAATTTCATTATTAAATTTTCTTCAGGCGCAATTTATCAGAAACCATCTCTCCCTCTACTCTTCATCTAACAATCATTTAGTGGCGGAATTAGCGGGCTTATTCATACTTTGCATTTTTTACAGATTTCCCGGTTCTGAAAGATGGAAAGAAATTGCATTTAGAAAATTATTGAAAGAAATGGAGGAGCAGGTTTATGCCGATGGATTCGACAAAGAACAATCCACGCGTTATCATGCCGCGAAACTAAACTCCTTTTTAACAGCGCTTTTAATTGCCAGGGAAAATAAAATTATAATAGAGGAAAAGTACTGGGAAATTATTGAGAAAATGACAGACGTGCTTTTTACACTGAAAAACACGGATGGGTTCATTATGGAAACCGGCGATAATGACAATTCACAATTACTTTACGATTATACGGATGAGAAATTTGATTTATATGGTTCCCTGATTTTATCGGGCGCTATTATTTTTAATAGATTTGAGTGGCTTTTTCAATATAATCATTTTGATTTCCGGAATTATATTCTTTTGGGAAAAGATGGATTTCAGAAATATCAGGAACTAATACAGAACCCAATTGCCTGTAAAGAGAAAAGCCGGTATTTTCCATCAGCCGGTTATTGCTTGTTTAATGAAGATGGGAGCAAATTATTATTTGATATGGGTCCTATCGGCTTTGAACCTCTGTCGGCTCATGGTCATGCCGATTGTCTTGGTTTTTTACTTGAAATAAAAAACTTTCCTTATCTGGTGGATTGTGGGACGTATCAGTATCATGAAAAATATAAAAAATGGCGGGATTATTTCAGAGGTACTGCCTCGCATAATTCAATCACAATTGATGGGAAAAGCCAGGCGGAGGGAAAGGGGAAAATGATGTGGAATATAAAACCTGACATAATTCATAACGCGTTCATGGATACTGATAAAATTATTTTTTGTGAAGGGGCACATAATGGTTTTGTCAAACAAGGCATTCCTGTAATTCATGCCAGAAAAATAGAATATATTAAAGGAACCTTGTGCTATTATGTAAATGATAATCTTGAAGGGAAAGGTAATCACGAGGGGTGTTTCTTTCTTCATGTCAATCCGACTCTAAATAAAATATCTCTGGAAAATAACTATCTTTACCTTTTTAAAAACCAACATCAGGTCCTGATTATTGAAAATAAACTGTTTAAGGACGCTGAGTTGATTTATGGAACCGAAAATAATCCTTCGGTCGAAGGTTGGTATTCACCTTCTTACGATAAAAAAATTCCTACATGGACGTTGAAATTAAAATTCAGCTTTACAGGTAATTTTTTTATGCAGACAAGGATTGATTTTTCGAAGAGCTAATCCAAAATCGTAAATCGTAATGTGTGGAATCTTAGGAACCATTAACCTTGACTTCAACGATGAAACATTGCAACTGCTTCATCATAGGGGACCTGATGCGACTGGATTGCTGAAATTTTTCATTTCTGACAATCGTGTCACTTTCGGGCACACGCGGCTTTCTATTATTGATTTAAGCGAGGCAGGAAGTCAACCTATGGAAAGTAATGACAGAAATTACGCTATTATTTTCAACGGTGAAATTTATAATCACCTTGACCTCCGCGAGAAACTGAAAGAGATAAAATTCCGCGGACATTCTGATACGGAAACCATTCTTTACTATATTGCAAAATTTGGATTTGATGCTGTTAAGGACTTGAATGGAATTTTTGCATTTGCTTTTTTAGATAAGAATAAAAAAATTCTTTTTCTGGCACGCGATCCTTTTGGTGTCAAACCATTATATTATTCATTCAGGAACGCAAGTGTGGCATTTTCTTCAGAACTTAAAACCATTTTGAAACTAATGCCACAAAATGAAATTAATACCAACCATCTTTATACTTTTTTGCGTCTGCGTTATAACCCATCTCCCCAAACATTGTATAAAAACATTTACAAACTTGAGCCGGGTCATTTTTTAAAAATTGATTTGACAAAAGTGTCACCCACAAAACCGGTTTTTTATTCCTACGTTCCACAAGCAAACAACACTATCACAGAGTTGGAAGCGCTTGAGCAATACGATTTACTCCTAAACCAAGCCGTAAAACGTCAGCTACTTTCGGATGTTCCTATTTCCATTTTATTGAGTGGGGGAGTTGATTCCGCTTTGCTTGCCTGTCTGGCACAAAAGGTCTCCGGAGAAAAATTTACTACTTACACAGCAGGTTATCAAATAAACACTGAAGTAAATGAAAGAGAAGATGCGGCTTTCACTGCTCGCTGGTTGGGTTCCGATCATAAAGAAGTGATTATTGAAGAAAATGATTTTCTGGAAAATTTACCAACGTTCATTAAAATTATAGAAGAACCTCTCGGATCCCAATCCATCGTTCCCATGTACTATCTGGCGCAGGCGATTCACAAAGACGGATTTAAAGTGGCACTGACCGGGCAGGGAGTAGATGAACCCTGGGGTGGATATCCTAAATATAATCCACAGGCATTTTTTGAAAATGCCCCTTCCCGGTTTCTTTCCATGTTTTCAGGATTGGGAAAAAACATCAAAAAAGACCAATGGAAGCGGGCATTTAACTCCATCACGGAGCCAAACTGCCTTAAAAGGTTTGTGGCTACCTGCTCTGTTTTTGATAATCAGGATGTGCATGATCTCACAAACGGTAATTTCAATCAGCAACACGCAGCTGAATTAGAACAATTATTCAACTATCGTTTTGAACAATTAAAACTCACGTCACAGAATGTTTCAAATGCGTTGATGGCTTTTGATGCCCGTATGAATCTGAGTGACGACTTACTTCTATATACTGACAAAATTTCCATGCATCATTCTCTGGAGGTGCGGGTTCCTTTTCTGGATGTGGAGCTTGTAAAATTTGTTGAATCACTCCCTTACAATTTCAAAGTAACCCTTTTCAAAAATAAAATATTACATAAAAAGCTAGCTGAAAAATATTTACCGAAGGAAATAATTTACCGTAAGAAAAAACATTTTGCCACTCCGCGGAAAGAATGGTTTAAAACCAATATTGGAAAAAAATACGAAGATATGATGTGCGGAGATAAGAGTACTTTTGGCAATATTTTTAAAAAGGAGTACATACACCAGCTTTTCCATGCTCACAGAACCGGCAAAGTTAATTATGAAAAAAAGATATATTTGCTGGTGAATGTGTATTATTGGTTAAACGGTTTGAAATTTTGAATATATATTTTTTTCCTCAACGATGAACTCAGCGAATAAATCAAAAAAAAAAATTATATACATTATGGGTGCAGGAAGGAGTGGCACTACCCTGTTCGACATCCTGCTGGGTAATTCCGAAGAAATTTTCAGCGCAGGTGAGGTTTATAAATTTCCGAAATTAAAAGGATGTCCGCACGGATTTGATGAAAACACAAACCATTTCAAATTCTGGAAAAAAGTAGAACAGAGTTTTTTTGCAAAGTTTAATGGAAAAGGTGACTATGACTCTTTGTCAAAATTATCCAAACAAATTGAATTTCACCGGGGGTTTATTCCTGCTTTTCTGGGAATACAGTCAAAGAAAAAGTCATCTCTGTATAAACAATATGTAAACCATTTCTTTTCTTCTGTTTTTGAAAATATTGACAAACCGGTGATTGTTGACTCCTCCAAATACCCATTGCGTGCCTTGGCACTTTATAGACATAGTGACCATGAAATTAATTTTATTTATTTACAGAGAAATCCTGTGGAGGTGGTAAATTCATTTTTTCAAAAAGAAATTGAACAGCCCTCCAAAAATTTTTTAAGCGCAAATTTTTATTATTTCATAATAAATATGATGTGTCGTTGGGTGCTCAAAAAAATTCAAGGATCCAAACTATCTGCTTATAAACCTAAAGTTGTCGTTATAAAATACAACAATTTAATAGCTAACCCAATTGTTGAATTACAAAAAATTCAAAGTGCATTTGAAATTGACCTGAGCAAAACTATATTAAAAATCGAAAATAATCAGCCGCTCCATACAGGATTACTCTTTGAAGGCAACCGCATCCGGCTTTCAGAAACCATCACTTTTAATTCCGGGAAAAAAATATATAAACGTAAATTCCGGGATTATTTTACTGCGTTTTTTAACAGTTGTTGGTGGCGTGAGTAGAAGTGTATAGGGGTATAGGGGTAAAGGGGTATAGGGGTATAGGGGTATAGGGGTATAGGGGTATAGGGGTATAGAGGTATAGAGGTATAGAGGTATTGAGGGGTTTTTCGTTTAACATTAATCATTTTGTGTTTTATGTTTTATGTTATTTTTTTTTTCTGCTATGCAATTTCATAAACACAAAGAGCAACAAATCGTAAATCAAAAATCGTAAATTTAATCCCACCCTCTCCCCCATGTCTCCCCGCGAACTCCTGCGCTATCATCGTCATCTCATTCTTCCTGAAATCGGAAAAGAAGGTCAGGAAAAACTGAAACAAGCCAAGATTCTTGTGATTGGCTGTGGCGGACTTGGCAATGCCATGCTTCCCTATCTCGCCGCGGCGGGCGTTGGAAACATCGGTATTTTGGATTTTGATAAAATTGATGAGAGTAATCTACAACGTCAAATCATGTATGGACAAAGTTCAATTGGTAAACAAAAAACAGAGGTGATGGCGGAAAGATTAAAAGAAATAAATCCTTTTATAAAGATAGACAGTTTCAACACACGGCTGACTTCCGAAAATGCTCTGCAAATTATCCAGAATTATGATATAATCGCTGATGGAACCGATAATTTTCCCACGAGGTACTTAGTAAACGATGCCTGTGTGCTATTGAAAAAGGTAAATGTTTTTGCTTCCATCTACCGCTTTGATTTACAATTAAGTGTTTTCAATTACCGGAATGGTCCCTGTTACCGGTGCCTTTTTCCGGAACCACCGGCTCCCGGCACAGTTCCTTCCTGCGCTGAAGCGGGAGTGTTTGGCGTGCTACCCGGCGTGGCTGGTACTCTTCAGGCGAATGAAATCATAAAAATAATAACCCTCACCGGCGAACCTCTGAACGGAAAATTATTTACCATAGATTTATTATCTTTTCATCCGGTTTTACTAACCATTGATAAAGACCCTGCGTGTCCGGTTTGCGGAGAAAATCCCACCGTAAAAAAACTCATTGATTATGAAGAATTTTGTAATCCTAAAAACAACATGAAAGAAATAACAGTTACAGAACTAAAACGCAGGTTGGATGCCGGCGAGGCAATTCAGCTTCTCGATGTGCGTGAACCCATGGAATATCAAATCAGCAATATCGGAGGATTATTAATCCCACTGTCTTCTCTGAATAAACACATTGATAAAATAAGAAAGGATGTGCCCGTAGTAATTTATTGCCGTTCAGGAAAAAGAAGCGCTACGGCTGTTAGAAAACTTAATGATGAATTTGGATTTAATAATACCGCAAATCTAAAAGGAGGAATTATTGCCTGGGCACAGGAAATTGACCCGACTTTGACGGTTTATTGAAATTTTGTTATTTTTGCAATTACCTAACCCCCATCCCCATGTCCCTGCAATCCATTACACAACTACTCGGTGAAAATGCCGAAAAACTTTTAGCGCATCAGTGCAAGACCATCCCTCGTGAGATGATACATGCTCCGGGTCCGGATTTTCTGGACCGTATATGGACCGGTTCAAACCGTAATCCTCAGGTCTTGCGAAATCTTTCTTCACTATTCAATCATGGAAGATTGAGTGGCACCGGATATGTATCCATTCTGCCGGTGGACCAGGGCATTGAACATTCTGCCGGTGCATCTTTTGCACCCAATCCCGTTTATTTTGACCCCGAAAACATTATTAAGCTTGCCATGGAAGGCGGATGTAATGCAGTGGCTTCCACTTTTGGTGTATTGGCTGTCTCTTGCAGAAAATATGCGCATAAGATTCCTTTCATTGTAAAAATCAATCACAATGAATTTCTTACGTATCCGAATAAGTATGATCAGATTCTTTTTGGAACCGTTGACTCTGCCTGGAATCTCGGCGCCGCGGCAATTGGCGCCACTATTTATTTCGGCTCCCCCGAATCAGCGCGCCAGATTGTGGAAATTGCTCAGGTGTTTGAGTATGCACATCAGAAAGGATTAGCCACAGTTCTCTGGTGTTATCTCCGTAACAGCGGTTTCAAAAAGGATGGCATTGATTATCACACTTCTGCCGACTTAACGAGCCAGGCAAATCATCTGGGTGTCACTATTCAAGCCGATATTATTAAGCAAAAACTTCCCACCAACAACGGGGGCTACAAAGCCCTGAATTTTGGCAAAACGCATGAAAAGGTTTACACTCAACTTTCTTCAGACCATCCTATTGACCTCACACGTTACCAATTAGCCGGATGCTACATGGGTCGTGCAGGATTAATCAATTCCGGTGGTGAATCCAAGGGGACAGGTGATTTGGCTGAAGCAGTGCAAACGGCTGTGATTAACAAACGAGCGGGCGGCACCGGATTGATTTCAGGAAGAAAAGCATTTCAGAAACCCATGAAAGACGGAGTTGCATTGCTGAATGCAATTCAAGACGTTTATCTGGAGAAAGGGATTGGGCTGGCTTGAAAAATTAAAGGCGAATTTCGAAAAACTTTTTGTATGAAAAAAAAAAGGAATACAAAAGAAGGTTTTTACTATACGGTTACAGATGAGCAGGTTCGCGCCCATCAAAAACTATCTCCTTCTGAAATATTTGAATGGCTTGAGAGTATGAACAGCTTTCTGTATGATGCGCAGACACCCCTTGAAAGAAAGTTGATGTTCAAAATAAAAGGTAAAAATTTCTAAAACCAAATTATAATTTTCGCATAGCGAATCTCTCACCTCTCTCCATTTTGGAGAGGGGCTGGGGTGAGGTCTTTTTGAAATAGTAATATATTTTTCATACCTTTACAACCCCCGGACAAAATTTAATTTTGTATTCTAATGTTTTCGAACAAAATATTTTATGAAAAAAAATATAATTCTATTTTTTTCCATTCCGGTTTTTTGTTTTTATAGTAACCGTTGTTTTGCCCAAGGTGATTCTCCTTGTACTGCAGTTACTTTGACAGTTGGCGCTTCCTGTTCATTATCTAATGGGACCACTGTAGGAAATACGTATAACAATAATGCGGCGAATGGTGGAACACCTACCTGCGCAACTCCGGGCGCTCCGGATGTCTGGTATAAATTTGTAGCACCCGCTTCCGGTAATATCACCATAGACACAGATGTCAATTCCATTACAGATGGTGGAATGGCTCTCTACAGTGCCACTAATTGCAGTACGGCTGTCACTCAGATTACCTGCGATGATGATGGTTCCGCTAATGGTTTAATGCCAATGATAGCGGCTACCGGCTTGACTTCCGGTGCCACTTACTACGTTCGTTTCTGGCAATATTCCAGTGGAACCGGTACATTTAAAATTTGTGTTTACGATAATCCTCCAGCCGCAAACGATTCTCCCTGCAATGCTGTCACCTTGACCGTTGGCGGTTCCTGTTCTTATACAAGTGGCACAACCGTAGGCGCTACCTATTCCAGTAATGCCGCAAACGGAGGAACTCCTTCTTGTGCCACTCCAGGCGCTCCCGATGTATGGTATAAATTTACTGCTCCTGCCGGTGGCTCCGTCTGGATTGACACACAAACCGGCACTATCACAGACGGTGGCATGACGGTTTACAGTGCCTCGTCATGCAGTACCGGCATTACGGAATTGGAATGTGATGACGATGATTCAAATAACGGCTCGATGCCTTTTATCAGCAGAAGCGGATTAACGTCTGGCTCTACTTATTATATCCGCATCTGGAAATATTCATCCGGTACCGGAACATTTGGAGTTTGTGTGCAAACCCCTCCCCCACCCGTCGCCGATTTTTCCGGAACTCCTCTTACTATTTGCACCGGTGCCACGGTTGCATTTACTGACCTGAGTACAAACTCACCAACTTCCTGGAGTTGGACTTTCACCGGTGGCACTCCGGCTACTTCCACCGCTCAAAATCCTACCATCACTTACAGCACCGCCGGTAATTATAATGTTACTTTAACAGTTACTAATTCTTCCGGATCCGATGCTGAATCAAAAAATAATTATGTAACGGTAAATAATTGTCCCCCAAGTCCGCAGGATTGCATTAATTCAATACCTATATGTCAGAGTTCTTATTCCGAAGCCAATGCCTATTCGGGAACAGGAAATATCGCTCCGGAAATAAATAGTTCAACCTCCTGTCTTTCTTCCGGTGAGAAAAATGATGTGTGGTATATTTTTACTACCCTCGCATCCGGAAATTTAGATTTTGAAATTACTCCGAATAAATTGACCGATGATTATGACTGGGCTGTTTATAATTTAACTTCTGCAAATTGCTCCGATATTTATGGCAACTCAGCATTGGAAGTAAGTTGTAATTATTCTGCTACTGATGGTTTAACGGGTCCCAATGGTGGCTCCGGTTCAAATTCACAAGGCGCCGGAGGAACGCCTTTTAATGCAGTCATTCCTGTCGTTATCGGACAAACGTACGCCATTAATGTAAGCCAGTTTTCTACTTCTACCAACGGCTATACCATTGATTTCAGCTCATCTACAGCTACAATTTATGATAATGTAGCGCCATCTTTTCAATCCGTTATTACACCGATTGCCTGCGGTGCCACTCAAATAACTTTTAATTTCTCTGAAAACGTTTTGTGCAGTACGGTTTCAAATTCCGATTTTACACTCACCGGACCCGGAGGTCCCTACACACTCTCCGGTGTCACTGGCGCCGCATGCAGTGTAGGGGGGCAATTTGAAAATACTTTTACTGCCACTATTAGTCCCGCTTTGACTACCAGCGGTTCTTTCAGCTTAAACCTTGTAGGATCGGTTACTGATAACTGCGGCAACACGGCGGCGTTAACCAACAAGCCGTTTACCATAAACAACGTGGATGCCACTACTTCTCAAACGAATATTTTATGTCCATGCGCCGCTACAGGAGCGGCATCGGCTTCCGGTACAGGTGGCACTCCTTCCTATACATATTCATGGTCAACTACCTCAACAATTTCAAGTATTTCAGGACTGACAGCCGGTAATTACACCGTGACAGTAACCGACGCCAATACATGCAAGGTTATAAAAACCATAAATGTCACTGAGCCGGCGCAAATTGTAATTAATTTGAATTCTCAAACCAACATTTCTTGTTTTGGGCAAACTAACGGTGCTATAAACGTCACAGCTACCGGTGGCACTGCACCCTACGATTACTCAAAAGATGGTGGAAGTACGTGGTCATTCAATAATGTTGCCTCCGGCACTCCGGTAAATTTTTCCGCACTGACAGCAGGTACCTACACCATAACTGTGCGTGATGCAAATAATTGTTTGACGCATTAGGTCTGATTTATTTCGTAGCTTTCCGCAACATTCCGGACAACATGAAAAAACATAAAGTATCGCTTGTAGATGCCTTTAAGGCATTCATCTGGCCTAGAAGAAAAATTGTATTTATCGGTTTACTGTTAATCGTAATCAGCCGGTTAGCAGGTCTCGTTCTGCCGGGTGCCACTAAATACCTGATGGACGATGTGATTGTGCACAAAAATTTATCCATGCTGAAAATTCTGCTTTGGGTGGTAACCGGTTCCATTCTGGTACAATCGGTGACATCCTATCTGCTGACAAAACTCCTTAGTGTGGAGGCACAACATTTAATATCGCAACTCAGGGTAAAAGTTCAGAAACAAATTCTTTCACTTCCCATCCGGTATTTTGATAACAACAAATCCGGCGCTTTGGTTTCCCGGATTATGAACGATGTGGAAGGAGTTAGAAATCTGGTAGGCACCGGTCTGGTGCAACTAACGGGTGGTACACTTACTGCGATTGTTTCATTGATTTTGCTTATTAAAATAAGCGCAATGATGACTTTGTATGTTTTAGTGCCCGTCAGCATTTTTGCCTTCATTGCTCTAAAAGCATTCGGGTACATCCGGCCCATCTTTAAAAAGAGAGGTGAGATAAACGCAGAAGTAACAGGACGGTTAACTGAAACCATCAGCGGAATTCGTGTCATCAAAGGGTTTAATGCCGAACAGCAGGAAACCGATGCTTTTGAAAAAGGGGTGGAGCGTCTTTTTCTGAATGTGAAAAGCTCGCTGACATCCACGGCTTTATTAACCAGTTCTTCTGCCTTTTTACTCGGACTCGCATCCACTGCCATCATGGGAATCGGAGGATACCGAATTATGCACGATCAGTTGACCATTGGTGAATTTCTTTCATTTACACTTTATCTGGGATTTATGATTGCTCCTTTAGTTCAGATGAGCAATATAGGAAGTCAGCTTACGGAGGCATTTGCGGGATTAGACAGAACCGAAGAGATTATGAACATGGAACCGGAAAACGATGACACTAAAAGGATTATTCATCTGAATGGAATTACCGGAAATATAAAATTCGAAAATGTTTCTTTTGCTTATCAGGAAGGAAAAGAAGTAGTGCGAAACATCCGTTTTGATGCTCCCAGCGGTTCTGTCACTGCGTTAGTTGGAACTTCCGGCTCCGGAAAAACAACACTGGCATCCCTGGCGGCTTCTTTTATCACTCCCGATTCCGGCATCATAACGATTGACGGTAAAGACCTTTCAAAAGTGTCACTGAGAAGTTACCGTAAAAATTTAGGCGTAGTACTTCAGGATGAATTTTTATTTGAAGGGACCATCCGGGAAAATATTTTATTTCCAAGACCCGGCGCCACTGCTGAACAATTACAGCAAGCAGTGAAAGCGGCTTATGTAAACGAATTTACAGACCGTTTTGAAAACGGTCTGGATACGTTAATCGGTGAACGCGGCGTTAAACTTTCGGGAGGTCAGCGGCAACGCATAGCCATAGCCCGTGCGGTACTGGCTGACCCTAAAATAATAATTCTCGATGAAGCCACTTCCAATCTGGACACAGAAAGCGAGGCGCTGATTCAAAAAAGTTTAGAAGAATTGTTCAGAGGCAGAACTACGTTTGTAATTGCCCATCGCTTAAGCACAATCCGTAAAGCAACGCAGATCCTGGTTATTGAAGATGGGTGTATTGCTGAGCAGGGCACCCACCAGGAACTAATTGACAAAAAGGGAAGATATTTTGAATTATATACTTATCAGATGAGGATTTGATTTTTGAAACTAAAAAACTAAAATTTCAGATAAATGAGTTACTAATCGGTTGCAAGAAAAATTCAGCCACAGATTGCACGGATTTATTTTATAATACTACTCTTTTTCATTTAATTTTTAATCAGTGTAATCAGTGGCAAAAAAATAATCCAACTGAACAATAACAAAATTGAATCAAAAACAAATCATCGTTTTAGGAGGTGGCGCCGCAGGATTTTTCGCCGCCATAAATTGTGCCCAACTCCACAAAGATTGTCACGTTTCCATTATTGAAAAAAGTTCAAAGCTACTTTCTAAAGTTCGTATTTCCGGTGGGGGACGATGCAATGTGGCAAATGCCTGTTTCGATAATGCCCTGCTGGTAAAAAATTACCCCCGTGGCGAAAAAGAATTACGCAATGTTTTCAGCAGATTTTCAACAAAAGATACTATAAGCTGGTTCACGCAAAGAGGGGTTGAATTAAAAACTGAACCCGATGGAAGAATATTTCCTGTCACTGATAATTCAGAAACCGTTGTTAATTCCCTGCTCATGGAAGCAATAAAAGCAGGGGTTACTATAAATACAAATGTAGAAATTACTGAAATCGTAAAAAACGATAATTCCACTTTCACACTTACTACAAATACAGGGGATGTCTTTGAATGTGCTCAATTAATTATTGCCACGGGTGGAAATTCCAATGCATCTGCTTACGATTGGTTGAAAAAATTCGGGCATACTATTTTAAAACCTGTACCTTCATTATTTACTTTTAATATTCCCGGAAATTCCATTACTCAACTCATGGGCATATCAGTGTCACACATTAAAATCCGTATAAGTGACACAAAATTAGAAACGGAAGGTCCCTTGCTGATTACCCATTGGGGAATGAGCGGACCGGCAGTATTGAAGGCATCCTCGCTGGGTGCGCGTATTCTGAATGATTTGAATTATAATTTCAGGTTTATAATAAATTGGCTACCATTACATTCCGAAGAAGAGATACGCAAAGAGTTTTTAAATCAACGATTAAATAATCCTTCAAGGGGATTGTTGAATAACTGTCCTTTTGAATTACCAAAACGGCTATGGAATTATTTTTTAACCAAAGCGGGTATAGGAGAAAACATCCGATGGGCTGATTTATTAAAGAAAAATTCCAACGCGCTTATCTACATTCTTTCGAAAGATGAATATCAGGTGCAAGGCAAAACCACTTTTAAGGAAGAGTTTGTAACCTGCGGTGGTGTCAGTTTAAAAGAAATTAATTTTAGCACTATGGAAAGTAAATTAGTTCCTAATCTTTATTTCGCAGGGGAAGTGATGGATATAGACGGATTAACAGGGGGCTTCAATTTTCAGAATGCCTGGAGCAGTGGGTGGGTGGCGGCGTTGAACGCGGGGGGAAAATAATTTAGTAATTTGTTACTGTTCAGTCGGTTAATTTTTTTGTCAGTAATTACACGAATTGGTTATTTTATTTTTTTCAATTAGTGTAATTCGTGGCTATACATTTATTGGACTAAACAGTAACAAAAATATTTATATTTTTCAAATGAAAATAGATATTGGAAAATGGTACATGAAAGTTTTGTCATGTACACGACATGTACATGAAACCTTTCTCGTGTGCAAGAACGATAAATATATGTACATGATAATCTCACCAGATTTATGCTATGCATGTGAGAATTTTCATTTTTTAAGAAGTTCATATAGCCGCGGGTTAACATAAATAACTTCCTTCCATATCGTTTGACTTTCCAATATTCCAATTCGTTCCATTTCCTGTAAATATTTGGAGGCGGTTCTCCGTTCCAGTTCCAAGGCAGTGGTAACGTACTCAATTTTAGTGTATGGCTGAACGAAGAGATGCTCAATCAGTTCTTTTGAATACACTCGAGGAGATTTCTTTTTTGCCACCTCTATGGTTTTGTCAAATAGTGTATTTATATTATTGATTTTGTCAATTGCTTCACGGGATGTTTGTTCTATACCTTTAAGTATATAAATAATCCATTCTTCCCAATTATTTTTTGTGCGGACTTCCTGCAAAAGACGGTAATAATCGGTTTTGTTTTTAATGATATATCCGCTGAGATAAAGAATAGGGTTTTCCAGCAGGTTGTTCATCATCAGGTAAAGCACATTTACAATACGACCTGTACGACCATTGCCATCATAAAATGGATGAATGCTTTCAAATTGGTAATGCTGAATCGCTAATTTAATCAAAACCGGCGAATCATCTTCTTGTGAATTAATGAAGTTTTCAAAATTTTTCATCAGATTATGAATAGTGTCACGGTTATCGGGTGGTGTGTAAATAATTTCACCGGTGAGACCATTTTTCAGTAAAGTACCGGGCAATGTGCGAGTACCGGCATCATTTTGTTCCAGTTCACTTTGCACTTTTATTGGCGCTGAGTAGTTATACCATTTCTTATAGGTAATGAGCACCCTTCATCCTATTAACAACCAAATCCAGATAAGAACATTGAATGTTTTCATATCTGTCAAGATGAAGTAGTTTTCTCAGGTTATCATGTTCTTTTTGGGAAGACCGTTTATTGTTCTTTCCTTCAACGGTTTCCAATTCAACAAAGAGCCCTAAATCCTTAACTTTGTCTAAGTGGATTCTTGTGTTTTTGTAAATCCAAAGTCGCCGTGTTTTCAGAATAACCGCTTTTGTATGATATGTTTTTTTGAGGGTGTCACACAACTCCTTACAGAAATTAATTCCCGGGACTTTGATGATTTTGTAATAGGAAATATTCCTCACATCGGAATAATCGCGTTCATAGCAAATCAGTTGATTTTCTTTTCCATTTATTTTCCTGTGTTTTAGATAACCGGTGAGCGTATTGAAATAAGTATCTTTCTGGCGTAAAATACCCTTATAGCGAATCCCTGCAATTTTCAGGTATTTAAACGTAGCTGAAAAGCCGTCCACTTTTACTTTTGATTCAATGTTTTTCATGGGGGAGGTTCAAATGTATGCCAAACAAAAATCAGGTATAAGAATAAAAGGGGAAATTAAGACAATGGGGTTTTGAGCATGAACAATTCTTTCACTCCTTTTTTTCCTGTCATCATCACCACAACTAAAATAAGTCCGTAAATAATTTGTCGCATGTTGGCGGCTATGCTGTTGGGCATACCGACAAAGCGGAGCGCTTCGGGTAACAGAACTAAAAATGTGGCGGCTAAAAAACTTCCTGTAAGGTTGCCAAGTCCTCCAATGATTACGATAGAGAGAACGAAAATAGATTCGTTCACTGTGAAACTTGTCGGGTCAATGTAAGAGATGTAGTGAGCATACAATGTCCCGGGAATGGCGGCAAACATGGCACTCATTGTAAATGAAACTGTTTTGGATAGGTAAACATTTTTGCCAATACTCTGAGTGTAAATTTCATCCTCGCTGATTGCTGTCAGTGTTTTGCCGAAACCTGACTTGGAAATGTTACGCAACACAAACCATACGAATGTAACAAAGAAAAGTGAAAGTGTGAGAAATGAAATTTTGCTGTCTAAGCTGAAACCGAAAAGTGAAATAGATGGGATGCCCGGAATGCCTAAGGGTCCTCTTGTCAAGCCCATCCAGTTATTCATGATAGAAAAAAGAATAACCTGAATGCCCAAAGTGCATATAATAAAATAATCTTCCACTGTCCTCAAGGCAATAAGTGAAACGATAAATGCAATTGCTCCGCTAATGAGCATTGCCAAAGGAATACTCAACCAAAAAGTAAAACCAAACTGTGTTGAAAGGATGGCGGTGGTGTATGCACCTATTCCATAGAAACCTGCATGTGCTAATGAAATCAGTCCGGTGAAACCGGCAGAGAGATTTAAACTTTGCGAAAGCAAAGTGTAAAAGCAAATGAGAATGAAAAGGTGTAAGATGTATTCCATAAATATCGCTACCAAATAATATTAATTATTTTGGAATAATATTCAAACTTTTCATCTTTTGTAATGATCGCCAAATTTTCAAAATGAGATGCAGCAAGCAGATAACGGTCAAAAGGATCGCGGTGAGATTCTTCAAAATCAATGATAGTGTATGATTCCAGATGCTCGTCTTTTACAGGTAACATTTCATAGCCCGACAAATAGATAGACCTGACAAATTCCGAAAATGATGTCTTGAATTCAGTCAGTTTTCCGACTTTTAGTTTTACGGCTATTTCAAACAAACTAACTTTGCTTACCCAAAAACGATTTTTAGGATTATGCAAAATCTTTTTAACTTTTGCAGATAATTTATTTTGTTCTGCAATAGCCCAAATGCAAACGTGTGTATCAAGTAAATAATCCATCTCTACATATATTCTTTCAAATCATCCAATGGTTTATTGAAATCATCAGATAGTTTGATTTTACCTTCCAAAAGTCCTAATATAATTTTCTGTTTCCCTTGCGAGGTCTTACTTCTCTTCGCAGGAAGGAATGTGATCATCACCACTGTCTTTGTTTTTACAGGCGGTTGTTCGGTAAGAATGATTTGACCGTGGTTGTAAATTCCTTTTATGGTTGTGAGCATATCTTTTAAAAATTTGTTCTACAAAGATAGTTAAATTTCTACTTTCTTCAAACTTTTTCCTGAAAAACCAAGCGGTTTCCAGATTAAAAATAAAATGAGAATGATGTAGGTAACTGCATCCATCCATTTTGTGTCTATGTAATACGCTGAAAGATGCTGTGCCGTGGCTACCAGCAACGCACCTGCAATAAGTCCTCTTGTGCTGCCAACGCCTCCTATAATCATTGCCACTACTCCGTAAAGCAAAAGATTGAAACCGAAAGTGGGTGTCATGTTGGTGTCCATTGCAGAAAGTATTCCGGCTATGGCTGCCAATGCTGAACCGATGCCAAATGCAATTAAAATTATTTTGTTGGATGAGATTCCGTAAATGTTGCAGAGTTCTGGATTGCTTGCAACGGCACGAATAGATTTACCTGTTGCTGTGTAATGCAGAAATAAGTTGACTGCAATGAACAAAGCAATGGAAACAAAAATGGTTATGATTTGGACGGTGGTGATGTATGCACCGAAAATCTGATTGCCAACTGTTACCTCTGCGGTGTTTATGATTTTGGTATCGTCTCCGAAGAAAAGTGAAATGCAATTTTGCAGCACCACATACAAACCAATGGATGCAATGAGATACGCCAATGCAGGAACATTTCTTTTTCGCATTTGGCTGTAAACTAAAACCTCACAAGCCACACCAACTATAGTTGCTACTGCAATTGCCAACGCAACTGAAACCGGAAAAGGAATTAAAAATTTATTAGCGAAAAGAAAAACGAAGTATGCCCCGAAAGTGATTATGGCTGCGTGGGCGAGGTGAAAGAATTTGGTTGGGTAGTAAATTAAGGCAAATGAACTAGAAGCCAAAGCAATAAATGCACTTGAGATAAGAATATTACTAATTATTTGAATGCCTATCATAAATTTATTGGTTCAAGAGCTTCTGTGAAGATATTTTCAGAATGTAGCCTTTTGCTTATATATCCCATGCTTGCATGTGGACCAGGACTTAATTCATCAAGGTAGTTTGCTGCGTCTTTAAGTAACCGAATTCCAGTATAGGTATCATTAGAAAGATTAGGACAGAAATGCTTCACCCAATAATATTGGATTTCGTCTGTATCTAAAATATCCAAGTCTTTTATCCATGGTTCTTTCTCACATAACTTTTCATAAGCAGGGGATCCGGGGATAATAAATAATATTGCAGAATTAATTCTTTCCAATAATTTTTCTTTTGACATTTTTTCAGCAAATAATAAAGTCTTATTAATAGAGTTAATGGTTTCACCTATACAACCTAAAACGAAGCCAGCTTGAATTTTTATATCATTTTTTTTACAAAGTTGTGTCGCCTGAATATGATTTTTCCTTGAAGTTCCTAATCCATTTAATTTCTGAACCTCATCATCAACTGAATCAAAACCTATATATAAATTTTGAGTATTAATTGATGACAATAATTTTGCTGTCTGTTCAGTAATCCTACTACTTTGACAATAAAATGTCCAAACGATATTATACTCGTTCCACTCTTTTGATTCTCTGATTTGGTCTTTTAATTTTTCGAGAAGGGTTATATGTGTTCCAACATTATCACCATAACATTTGAGTAAAATATTTGACCCTTTGGGTAATCGATTCTCTTTGATTAATTGAAGTGTTTCATTTACAATATTTTTTGGGTCTCTTGAAAACAATAAGTCATTTAAAGAGCAGTAACTGCACCAACTTCCATTGGGTTTTCTCTTTACCATCATTTCCCTGTAACCACAACCAAAATGTGTAAAAACAACAAAGGCAGCGTCAATAGAAGAATCTATTTTATTTCTAAATGCATTCCAATAAAATTGAATATTGTTTCTAAGAAGCGAAAAATTTAGTGGTAAAAAATCGTCATACTTCCATACGAAATTGCTTAGAGGATTATGGATTATCTGTCCAAAATGATTCTTCCAACTTAAATTATGAACGGTCTCCAAAGAAAAATTATTAATTAATGCAGTTATTAATTTTTGAAAGGAAATTTCTCCATTTCCTCTAATTATAAAATCTACAACACTATCTTGATTATTCATTATTTGATTTGCCAGTTGAGTTGCATGAGGTCCACCTAAAACTACAACGCTACCATTCTTTTTTGCTTCAAGCGCACATTGTAATACATTCCGATAATTGAGAGTGCTACTTGCAGAAATTCCTACAATACTGGCATTAGCAATTGTTTTATCGTCATGATGTCTATCAATAATCGAAACATCTATATTCGGCAACACTCGATTTAAATGTGATCCTATTGATAATAATCCAACAGGATAATAAGCTCCGTCATTTGCTCCGTGACCATAATCAGATGGAACTGAGAATAATTGTATATTTCTAATTTCACAATTCATTTGCCGCTGATTTTCTTCATTAGAAATTTATAATCTTCTCTGTCCCATGGAATATTGAAAGAACTTGCCACATCTTTATGCTTTTGCATTTTTTCAGAAGCTACCCAACTAAATAAACTTTCAAGTTGATTCTTTGATATAGTAAGTCCATTCTCAACCTTAGCGTTTCTACTTTTTAAGTTTTTTTCAAAACCTTCTAATGAAACAGAAACCCCAAATAGTCCTGCAACAAATTTTATATTACCGTTATAAACTTTGCCATTCTTATAAAGTGGAAAATCTTCACTTAATCGACCCGATAAAGGATATACAATTTTTTTCATCAATACCCTGATGTCTCTCATCAAAACTCCAGAAGGTAGATGTTCATTATAGTTATGAGGCATAAATAACACACTTCTGTCCTCATCGTTAGAGATTGTCAAATTTTTATCACCATAACCAATAAATATCGATGCAGGCCATGTATTATTTACCCTATTAGAGTCTTGCCCTTTATAGGACAAAGAAATAACACTTTGTCCAATATGTCCTGAAATTCCGTATGGAAGCCATGAGAAATTGATATTTTTAAAATTACTACTGGCAAGAATGGAATCAATAAGCCATTTCATTTTTCTCTCAGCCCATTTATGTTGAGTATTCCCCTGTGCTATTTTTTCTTTAAAATCAGGCCAAAAATACACACACTTGTGGGTATAGAAATTCGGATCGTTGGCTAAACGCAATAGTTCAATTGCATAATTCCCTAATCTGGTTTCTTCGGTAGGCAAATTTGCGACTAAACTTAGGAAAGCATGATTCTGATGTTTGCCATGAAGTGCATCTGTAATTACATGTGATTTTATTTCTTTCAAATGTTTTATTAAAGAAGCGCTATAGTGATCCAGTTTTAAAGTTCTATTAATAGCTGTTTTTAAAGATTTTTGAAAGAGTGAATGATCCGAAGTAGGCTTAATTAAATGAACTAAGGATTCTATTGCCCCTCTATCTTCAATTACCTTGTTCCAAAGTAATTTTATTGGTGAGATACTATTTTCATCATACCAATCAGCATAATGATGATAGTGAAGTATTGTGACCCCTCTTTCAGCATCTATTAATTGATTCCCAAGTTCCTTCAGTCCCACCCTTGAGGAGTAAAAATTAATTGGTTTTTCCTTCCCCCTTAAAATTGTTATTGGATATCCGGTTTGTTTTATAAAAGAAATGTTTACACCTGGCGATGAACGATACGCATTTATTTCTCCATAAATTTCTCCATAAATTGATTGGCGGATTTTTATTAAATTAAACCCTAGAAAATCAAAAGGGGGACTTGATTGACCAGCAGGTGTTTGTTGGCTAAGTGCAGTGGTATTGAGTCCTACGCTAGGTGCACCTATCAAAAAAATATTATTCAAGTGATTGTTACTATTAGAATTCGGTTTATTCTGAAAATCTAATGGTGACATTACATAATTTTGATGCCTATGACCATGCAGAACAAGTGAAACACCCCATTCTTTCATTTTTTCTAATACTTCCGGACCATTTGCCAACATGTTTGTTTCTGCAAAATAATGATCGTCTGCCCGAAATCCTGATCGCATCATTGGCAAAAGATTATGGTGAACGATTGCTACAATCAAATTATGCCCTTTAACTGCTTTTAATTGTTCATTGATTGTGTTCAATTGTTCATCTGGAACTAATCCTCTGTCAAATGCCCATCTATCTTGAAGATTAGGAAAAGCTTTTACAAGCCAATTAGGTGACTGTTCAGGAATGAACGGGTGAGCAGACCATAGATTTACAAAAACAATTGGCAAGTTTTCATCTTTAAACACCCATTTATTATTCTTAAAAGATGAATAATCTTTTTCTTTTTTAAATGAGATTTTTGGTATCCTGTCAGCGGTCTTTTCTGTATCGCTATAAAAATTATTCAGAAACAAATCAATGTGATTAGTCAACCTTTCTTTATAATTATCAGTTCTATTAACATCGTGATTTCCTGGAACAACAAAAACTCTTCTTTTATCCTTTATACCCAATTTCTCAATCAACCCATTTATTGTTGCAACTGATTCTTCATGCTCCTTGTCATTTTTCCCAACACAAACTAAATCACCTGATATTGCTACAAAGTCAGGGTCTTCATTTCCCAAGCCCTCTTTTATTTTATCGATCACCTCACTTAAATTAGAAACTATGTTCTTCGCAAAACCATGTTTAAACTCTTCTGAAAGCTCACCAACATGTATATCAGATAGGTGTAAAATACTATAGTTGTAGTTCATTTATTTAATTTATTTGTTAAAAGGAGTGAATTTTCCATAAATAACTTTTACAATTGATATTGGTTTTATTACTTCTCCATCACTATCAAATGTTGTAACGCCACCTATACTTTTGTAATTTTTGATACCATAAAGTCCTTTTTTTATTTCTTCGGATGTAGTTTTACCTTCTGAGAAAAGATTCGCCAACATATAAATCGCATCATAAGAATTAGCAGAAATAAAATCTGGCTGTTGATTGAAATGTGAAATATAAGATTGAATAAAATCTCTAATATGCAAATCAGTAGATGATGTATCAAATGGGGAACTCCCACAAATAAGCCCTTCGGATGCATTTCCGGCAATCTCTAAAAGTTTTGGACTTATTCCTCCAGCACTTGATAGAAATTGCGGAGAGAAATTTAATTCTTTTGATTGTTTTAGTATTTGTCCTAATTCAACATCAAGACCAGCCAAATAAACCGAAGCAACTTTCGTATGTTTTAATTTTTCAATTTCATCTTTGTAATTCGTTTTGCCTTCATTATATCCTTCAATAAGATCAACCTTTCCTCCCAAACTTTGAATTGAATTTACGAATGCATTTTTGTAGGAAACCCCATTTGCAGAATTTGAATACAGTACAGCAAATTCTTTAAAACCAAGTTTATTGAAAGCAAATTCTGCAATAGCTTTTGATTGAAAATTTCCGCTTTCTCTGTTGCGAAATATATAATCTCCTGCATCTTTAATTTTATCACTACCAGCAGCTGTTGTAAGCAAAATAATTTTTTGTTTTTCAGCAATAGGAGCACATGCTAATACTTCATCACTTAACACAAACCCAACTGCAACAGGCACATGATCAATCTCAATAAGTTTATTAAATGCTGAAAGAGCAGAATAAGCAGATGATTTTGAATCCTCAATGATTAAAGAGATATTTTGTTTATCAAACGGAGACTTTTTATTTAGTTCTTCAATTGCTAGCTGCATACCATTTTTTGCATTCATTCCATAAGTTGCTCCTTTACCAGTCAGAGATAAAACAACACCAATCTTTATTTCTTCTTTCATTGTTTTCTGGTTGCAAGAATCGCATCCAACAAAAGCAAACACAAAAACAGAAAGTGTGAAAAGGATTTTTAATTTTTTCATTGTGTTTATTTTTTAAACGAATACTGAATTTAATTGGTTGAAATTAAAATTTGCGTTCACTTCCATTTCACTGAAAACCCTTCCAAGTTTTAAACCAATTACCCTGTTGGCAATTCTTGAACTCTCTTTAACCCGATGTTCAACAATCAGTATAGTGATTCCACTTTTTTGGTTTAATACTCTAATATTTTCAGCCATAAAGGTAATATTTTGAGGTGATAATCCGGTAAATGGTTCGTCAACCAAAATCATTTTCGGTTGGTGCAATGTTGCCATTGCCAAAGTGAGCAACTGGCGTTCGCCTCCGCTAAGTTTCATTGGTGTCCGGTGCAGGTGTGGCACAAGTGCGGTGAAAATTGAAAGTGCATTTTCTATTCGCGGTTGCAAAGTTCGTTTGTCAAGGGTTAAGCCAGCCATTTCCAAATTCTCTTTCACGGTGAGGTCTTCAAAGAGGTTGTTCTTTTGAGGAATATAGAGCAAACCCTTTTTCAAAAGTACTGCTGTTGGTTTACCTGTAATGTTTTCTCCATCAAAGATTATTTGTCCGTTGTTCCATTGCGGCAACATTCCGTAAATAGCTTTGAGCAAAGTAGATTTTCCGCTGCCGTTGCTTCCTGCAAGCAAAACAATTTCGCCTTGCTTCACCTCAAATGAAACATCAAAAAGCACTTGCTTTTTGCCGTAGCCGGTGGATATGTTTTCTATGCTTAACAATTTGAAAATTCTATTTTATTTTTTTATTCAAACGATTAATCACTGCCTTAAACGATTGTTTATTCTCCAGAGTTGAAATATTATCTATTTGGAAATTTATTCGTTTTTGTGCTTTAGAAGATAATACCCATCCTAATGGAAGAATCCCTTCCTTTCTATCAAGTTTAAAAATACTAAAACTGTCTAATATGGCAGAGTCCAAAGAAAAGAAATTTTTCGTTATTGAAATTAGTCCGATTACATTATTGTCCCAGGAGTTTAAAAAAGCATTAATGGGTGCTCTGATTTCATAGGGACCTTTAATCGCTTTTTTTGTTTCAAGCTCAGTATCAGAGTTTTTAAGAAAAATAAGATTTATGCAAATTTCCGGAATTTTATTGCTACTATCTTTCTTTATATCATAAATAATTTTAACAATAGAGAGCGCTGTCTGTAAACCACTATTTTCTTTGTATCCTCCATCAACTACATTATAGAGGTCATTACATGGATGCTCAGAATCGGTGATTGTACCTGGGGGTGTTACGAGCGGAAACCTTGCACTCAAAAGCATTGCGGTCTTTAAACCTGTATTTTTATGAATTTTTTCTTGCAAGTCAATAATATCTGAAAACTCGGTGTCTGTTAATTTCAAATTAGACATAATTGTTTTTTCACCGGTTTCTACTTTTGTACCATTCATAAACAATGCAGGGAAATACGAATTACTGTTTTTCCATAAATCTAAAAAATTACTATCTAATGTATTTAGACCTGTGTACATTTTGTATGCATCCGCCCAACTGTCTTCTAACCACCTTGCTCTATCCAAACAGCCAAAAGAAAATGGCAAAAATTTCTGAATGAGGTCAGGAAAAATAAGGGCAGCATTTAAGGGAGATAGGAAATCTTCAGATAAAATGTCTCTTACTAATTCAAGAGAGGGTTTTGCTTTACTGGAATCATGAACGACACTATCAATATACAGTGAAGTGAAGATAGCGCTACCAACAGTTCCACCCGAAACAGAACTGATAGCAAACGTATGATAAAAAAAAGCAGGGTTTTCCTGTTGAAGTTTTGCAAGCACTGAAGATGTCCAATAAGCAGCCCTTATGCCGCCACCCTCTGCCGCTATGATAAAAACAGGATAACGGGAGTATTTATCTTTGTCCGGTCTGCTTTCAATCCATTTTTTGAAATATTCATTTACAGATAGTGATTTTATTCCGGAATAGGAATTATATTTTCTTTCTTTATCAACACGAATCTGATGGTTATTGTTAAAATAACTAAATCCAAATACGGTCATAAAAATTGCTATTGAAAATGGAAACTTGAGACGGTAATCAAAAAAGGAAATTACCATACCTGCAAACGACCAAATAGCAAGTCCTAAAATAATAAGCGAAGCCGGTCCGGCCCATCTTGCTACCACTTTTCCTACAGGATACCATAGGAAAACAAAATTACACAGGATGACAAATATTATAGATAAAATAATGACCCATTTGCTTTTCTTATCCAACGATTTGAATGACATTTCTTTCGTTTCAAAACCATCTTTTATCAAATAAAATCTCCTTCTTAAAGTTACAAAAAGGAAGAAGAAAATAGCAAGAAAAATTAAAATCACAAATGAGCAACTAATCTCACAAAGCGGTTTTACAAAAGCAATAGCAACAATGATATAAGGAATTATCCCAAACACCCGAGGTAACCACTTGTGAAGAAAAATATTGATTGTTATATTATAAGAAGGTATGGATTCTAATTTCAATAATATCCTTGAACTATACCAATTACTAAATGACCATAATACAGTAGAAAATAAAGTAAAAAAAATGTTTAAATAATTAAAATAATTTTTTGGGTTATTTAGTGCGTCAAATGCATCATTTGCCTGGTCAACGTTGAGAAGAGCAAAAGAACCTATGAATAGAAACAATACAATAAACCAAGTAAATTTCAGGATGTTATACAAATCAAGAAATAATCCTATTACCCATTGAGCTGTTTGTGTTTGGATAATACTTAATAATATTTTTTGTAAAAGCAGAAAAAGTTTTTTCATGATTTTTGTTAAATTCTATAAATATGCTTCTTGTACTGATACATTATTTTTTAGTGATGGTTAATTATTAAATTTCATAAGAGTGCCATTACTTAAAAAAAATATGTTATCACTCACCTGTTCAATAAATTCAGAATTATGCTCTATCAATAAAATTGTTTTCCCTTCTGCCTTCAGTTGCAAAAGTAAATCTTTAATTTTATTTCTATATTCGGGATTAATACCAGCTACAGGTTAATCCAGCAAAAGCAAACTTGCACCGTTTGCCACACAACAAGCAAGTGAAAGCAATTTTTGTTGTCCGTAAGAAATTTCAGCCGCCAAAGAATTTTTCACATCGCTTAGAAAAAAATGATCAACAATTTCATCTGCTTTTTTCTCCAATATTGTGTTTGTATTGCGATGAAAATTTTCAGGAAACATTGCATTGAGCCAGTTGTCGCTTGGGTTTTGCTGCATTGCCAAAACGATATTTTCTTTCACCGAAAGTTTTGTAATGAGCCGCAAGTCCTGAAAGGTTCTACCAATGCCTTGTTGGTTTATTTTGTAAGGTGGTTGGCATGTTAGATTTTTCCCACCGAAGAAAATTTCACCTCTTTGCGGTTGGATGAAGCCCGTAATGAAATTGAATAATGTGGTCTTCCCACTTCCGTTTGCTCCCATCAACGCATAAATCTTTTTCTCCTCCAACGAGAATGAAAGGTCTTTGAGGATTTGCTTTTCGGGGGCAAAGGAGAAGGTGATATTTTGTAATCGGAGCATCATCTATTCATTATTTTCTAACGAAAAGTGGTTAATGCAGTTTATTTTTTGCGTCTTAACTGCTACGTTCTTGTCGACCGCACGAACGTAATTAAAAAGTACAAACGCTGGAAAACCCGTTCCACCAACAAAAAATAAATTGCATTTAGCCATCATGTTGTGTACTGTGCTGTCGTTCGTTCATAGCTACTTCCTTTCAATTTGTGATAGAGTATTTAGTTTGATTTTTTTTCCCAACCATATTTTCCCTTCAATTTTTTGTCTTTACAAGTTGCCGCAAACTCTTTATTGAGTTGGCTTAATTCATCTTCAATCCGTTTTTTTAATGCCTCATATTCTATTACTTTTTGTGTATTCCAATTTGCTTGGTCAAAGTTTGTTACAGGATACTTGTTGTATAGCGCCTCAATTTCTTTTAGTTTCAAAAAATTGGATTTTAAAATGTCAATCTTTTTGTCAGGAACATATTCATTTGTCAACATTCCACCCATAGTCACTACTCCAGAAATTATTCCGCTTACTAATGTACCAACACCGGCAGAAGCAATAGAACCAGCCAAACTAACAATCGCAACAGTTACCCGAATACCCGACTGCCAATTTTCCAATCTGTCTTTATTACATTCACAAGTATATAATTGACCAAGCAATTCATTTTTGTTTTTTTCAAATCCTTTTTTTGCCTCATCTCCAGAAATAATTTTGGTGTTAATACTAATTAAAGTATCGAACGAGCGACCATATGCATCTTCAACTGTGATAGTATAATTTCCTTCTTTTAAATTAGCAAATTCTTGGTTATGATTTTCACTTTTTGTTTCTGCTAAAGTTACTTTAGTAAGGTTGTCAATACACTTTACGCTATAAGGCGATGCCCCATATTGAAATTGAATTTGAATTTTTCCATTGGTAGGATTATCAAGATTAGACTGAGATATTTGATTTGTTTTTACCTTTAATTTACAATCAACATTTTCATATTTAAAGGGAAAGTGAATTGGTAAATTTCTTCTGTCTTGAATTGTAACAACATAATCACCTAAATCAGAAAGTTGAACTGGAAATTCTGATAGTGTCTGATAAGATTGAGAGAATGAAGGATTTCCATTTATTGATACACTAACTGAAAATGGTGGACGTCCATCCTTGAGAAGAATTTTAAATTCAGCGTTGCTCTTACAAGTTTTTGGATTTTTTTGAACACTGAATCCAAAATTATCTTTTGCGATTAATTCATATTGAATTCCTTGGGTTTGACAATCGTTGTTATCCTTTATGATAATTGTATAAACCCTCGAGGAGAGCTTATCAATTATTTTATTAGTTGAGTTCCCCAACTTAAATGTGTCAATGTATGTCTTATCTGAATTGTTTATATAAAGTGTATAGGGCTTCATTCCACCAGTAAAATTTACTGTCAAACTTCCATCACTTCTATCTTTATTGGGCTTATTGGAAGTAATAATACTATCAGCAGTAAATTTTAATTGATCGGGTTGTTTTATTGTAATGTCTGTGAAACAAAGATTATTACTTGTGTCCTTGGATACAATCCGATAAGAACCCGAAGTAAGAAAGCCAAATACTGTATCTGTTGTAAAGTCAAAAACAATTTTATTGTCCGTGTTATTTACAAGTTGAAATGCTTTAATCTCAGGAGCAAGTACTGTAATAATGATTTTACCATCGTTTCCTGAAAAACAAGAAACATCTGTTTTTGTTATTGTTACTTTGTTGTCAGGACACTTTTGTGTTTCTTGTCCATAGATTAATGCGTTTGTCATTAAGACAAGACTTGAGAAGAAAAAAATTTCATATTATTGTAAATTTAAAGTTTATTAAAATAATTCTCGTTTCGTTTTTGTCTGTTGGTTCAAAGTTAGTATTGTCGTTCAATCGGAGCGTTTTAGCATTGCACACATCTATTAAATTATCACTTTATGTCCATTTTCAGGTGTTGGAAGTGCGCTCTCTTTTTTTTCATTTCTTAAAATTTCTTCAATTTTTTCAAAAATCGGAATAAAATTTTTAAAATCATCTTTATTGAGGTTTGAAAGTGATTTTGCAAATTCTTTCTTTTTCTCACCCTTAAATGTAATTACCTTACCATCCCCAACTATTTTGTCAGTAAAGAAGTAAGGATCTAACTGCGGTTTGCCATAAAATAAGTGTTCAATTTGTAATATCGACTTATGTTTATGAGTATCATGACCTGTAGTGATTACTTGTTTTTTAATTTCATTATCTGGTACAGGTAAAAGTAATTTGTATGCGTTGATTGAGTGGTGTTTATTAGTTAAGCATTTAAAAGGATCCGTTTCAATTGTTTCCTTAAATTTATCACTGTTGCTATTCCATTGAGTATATCCCTCACTATCAAAATCAAATAGGGCAAAGAAAGATTTGTTTTCGTAACAAAGAAAGATTCCATCTGGAATTAAATCTCCCCTGCTAAATAGGGTACCTAATGATTTCGCATCAAAAAAGTCCTGTATATAAAAAGGTCGTTTCGTATTTGGATGTAATTTGTCCCACGCGGTTTCCAAAATTATTTTATCGGTTATTCCTTCGGTAAATAGAAATGGTAAAGGGTTTTGAGATAAGTTATATGACATTCCAAATTCAGATTCTTCAAAAGTAATCGCCCCAAATCCATTTGATAACACATTTAATGCTTCCTGCTTAGTTCTTTTTTCAATTTTTTCAAGCCCCTCATTATTAACAATATAAATACTTTCTTCATCGGCGCAGGCAATTGTTGAAGGGGAGTGTGTCACCATTATGACTTTGATATTGTTTTCCATTACAAGAGTATTTTTTACCACAGCTAACAAATTCTTTGTCATTGAAGGGTGCAAGGATGCATCAACCTCATCTAATAATAAAAGCTTGGGGAAAATCTTATCTTTTTCTGTATTGTACAGACTTAATACAAGAGCAAATAATACTTTTTCTCCTGAAGATAAATCTTTAAAAGGAATTGGTATTTTTTTTATTTTATGGATTAATTGAGCAGTAAAAGTAATGTTGTTGTATGGAAAAATAATTTTCAATTTATCTGGATTAGTTATTTCAAAGTCAAAAGAATCAAAAGCTGTTAATATTTTTTCAATTTCTGTCCACGGTTCAATGCCATAATTCTTTCTAAAATCTTCCTTGGATTTATACTTACAAAAGGTACCGTATTGTGCTTGTTCAACTTTTTTTATAACAAGTTCTTCGTATTCTTTAAATTTATAATTTAAAAATACTTTACTAAGTTGTGAGTGTATAAAGTCATTTTGAAGAGTTACAGGGTTATACAGGCTGTCAAATTCATCCCTGTCCATATCAATAGGAATTTTTGATGATCTCTTGATTAAGGAAAATAGAGCCATAGCCGATGGTTCCCTCTTAATTTCTGGTCTGTTGAAAATTGATGCTATCTGTTGTTTGTATGTACTAAGTTTAGTAAATAGCCGGATATTTCCTTTTAGGTCTTCAAGGGATACATCAAAAAGTGATTTCCCACTAGAAAGTGCTAATACCTCTTGATATTCAGCTCCGAAAGTTGCCTTAAACGATTTGAATTGCTCAGTTAAGTTAACATTGTAGATATTTGTACCAGAGCAAAGTTGATGAAATGCTCTGAACCTTTCCTGTCCAAGCTGGTCATTATTAGCTGGTTGTTCATCTTGTACAAAAAATGTTTTGTAGTCAAAATAAGTGATTTCATTTTGTTGAATATCATCTATTATTGATTTCCCATTTTGAATTGATTCAAGCAAATGGGTTTTGCCACTACCATTTAATCCTGTTAAAACGGTAAAATTTGGAAGGTCAACCGGATTAAATGTTTCAATTGATGAATATTTCGTTTTGAAGGAAAGTTTCAAGTTGTTTATAATGTATTAATAATGTAAAATATTTTTTTAATATTTGAAATATCTAAAACCTCATTTAGTAATCAATTTTTTATCAAGATGAAGAAACTTGGACAACCGTATTATCTTTGTAAGGCGGAATTAGTAAAATTAACCATGATGTAAGAAAAAAATAAATAAAATGATAGGTATAAATAAATAATTCAAAAAATTGTATTTTTATCAATGCTTCTTGTTTTAACATGAAGTATGTCTGTACCACCCCACAGAGGGTAACCATTAACAAACATGAATAAATAAAATATTTAAAAGGTGGTGAAGAAATGTTTGGTTTATTTGTAATTTTTTGTAACCATTTGCTCACACTAAAATATTTCCATTTTAATATCCAAGTCAACAATGATAAAATAAATAAAACTACAAACACGTAAGAAATAGTTTGTATATCTTTAAACATCTTAATTCCGATAACATTATTCTTAACTGCATTCCATGCAATAACAGTTGTGGCAAAATTATAAGAAAATGAAAGTAAAATAAAACCACCTAAAAAATGAACAGAAAATGAATATAATTTCTTCAAATCTTTTCCGGAAACATCAGAAGCTTTTATTAATAAAACAATAGCGTACATGAGTAAAATAACCGAAAGAACAAAGCAGAAAGAAGGGGGTAAACCCATCATAAATGTATGCTTCAAATTTTTTAATTCTCCAGCTACAGAACCAAAAAGAACATTACCTACAACGCTGGAATAAAATACAGAAATAAATGCAACTATAACTGATTGCCATATTTCATTATTCCCTTTATTTTTATTGTACTCTTTGTTTTTAAATTCTGTAAATCTTTCAATTAGTAGTACAATTATCGTAAGAGCAAAAGCAGCCATAATACCCATAACAGCACTTTGCATCTTAGAAAATTCAATTTCACTCCATATTTCAATCTCTTCGGGTATCGCTACAGCCATAAATAAATTTATTTTTTCTTCTATCACGATAAAAATGTTAAATAATAATCATAAAACAAAAAAACAATCCGTACCAAACACAAAAAAAATATAATTAACATTAGAGTTATATCTCACCCCTTCCCATTCTCATTTATCTTCAACCCCAGATATGCAGAACTGCTGATTCCTGTCATCGCAATTAAAGTTCCGTCAAGGTCGGGTAGTTTGCAAACTGATAATTCAATATAACAAAGGTACGTTGCAATGGCAATTACCGTCCATACAATATTCTGAAAACGATGAACGCTTATACCGTTGTTATCGCACATAATATCCATCAGAAATCCCTTGGATGGCTCGTTCTGGTGCCTTAACTGTGTTTCCTGGCTTTTATCAATGGTACTTGCAAGGGTGGTGGTTCCTGCACTTATTCCCATTAAAATCAAAGCAGTAGAATTAATTTCTAAAGTACAAGCCCCGCATAAGGCAAGATATATATAACAACAACTTATAATCGTGGTCCAAACAGCCAACTGTACCCGTGACAAGCTAAAGGGTTTCGGAATTTCGTCTTCGCTTTTACCTGCATATCGCGGATTTTTTGCGGCTGCTTCCATGAACGAAGCCATATTGGTAACGGCGTCTCTTAACATGTTAGTAAATATTGCAAGCACAAAAAAGAGAACAACGATTAGGGCAATTAATACCCATGATAAAACAGTGTATTGTGAACACATGGTTTTTGTTGGTTATTGGTTAAAATATTAATTAATTTAAGTATCTATAAATGAATTATCGGAGGCATTGTATTTTTTACTGAACAAACCTTTTGCCTGAAGTTCCGAAATAGTACTGTCTATAGTTTTAATTCTTTCTGCATAATTCGTATCTCCTATAGTAAGAAGATTCCGGTAAGCAACTTCAAAATCACCACCTGTATTCAGTGCAGCAGCTATTCTATCATTTTTTGCTCTACCCTGGTGGCGAATATCACAAACTAACTGACATACTTTTGCCGGTATCTGATTCAATTCGAACCGCTTGTCGTATTCCACCATGTTTTTTTTGAAATGCTCAATTGCGGTTTCAACCTGCACTCTCCGGTGTTCAGGGTCGTTAGTTGCCCAATGAACCATTCTCGCAGAGCAAATTAGTTCCTGACGCTCAATTTCACTAAGTGAGGGATTAAAATAATTCATAAGAGGCATGGTAGAATTATCATCTTCTAACCGACTCAATGTGCCATTCTGATCTTTGTAAAAAATTCTACTTTCTTTTATAATTAGTTTTGGGAAATAAGCGCCGGCATTCGGAAGTGTCAGTAAGTTTTTTAAAAATTTTACAAAGTCACCGTTAGGCACATGTGCGGCATACTGCATAAAACTGAATGTGAATTTTGCCCGGTCATACGTATTCAGGCAGGAAAAGGAGCCCTTGCTTTCGGCTTTTGCCGTTGGATAAATAAAATAAGACCAGAAACCAAAACGGGATTCATAGTCAGCCGGTTTATAAACTTTTTGGCTATCAACGGTTGTATTAAACAGACCCGTATTGCCTTGATACATTGTACTGTATCCAATAACAAACTTTGATTCACTTGAACCGGCGAGTTGGGCACAGTGTACAACCCTTCCGGTTGAACTTGTTTCGTTGGATATAAGAAAATCGTATGGCATAGGTTTATTGTTTAATGTGTCAAATTCAAAATATGAAATAATCTGACAAGTATTTCTTACATGAAAAACAAATTGTCTGACACCGATTACTGACTAACCTAGCTTCGTCCTTCCTCCTTTAAAAACATTTATAATATCGTTGACCACTTGTTTTGAACTGTAATAATACCAGTGATTAAAAGCATCGGTCTTAAAATTGTATTCCGGGTCGTCTTTGGTTTTAGTGGCATTCACATCAAACACATCCTCCAGAGTGGGGTCTATACTTTTTCTGCCATGTTTCCCCAGACGATTGGTGAAATTTTTTGTAAAGGCAGAAATATCCAGAACACGGTCATTATTGTGATAATAAACATGCACACGTTTACCCAAATCAATCAAAGAATGGTACGCTTCTCCTTTTTCAAAGATGGTATATTCTATATCGGCGGCAATGGAAATAATTTCGCTGAATAACTCAGGTTTAGCAATTCCTTTCTTGTCCAGTTCCAGTAGTACATGTTTCAGCACCCGGTTGCCCATGGAGTGAGCCATGAGGTGAATATTTCTGTTGCACAAGGGATTTCTGTCTTTCAGGAAAAACTCTTTGAAAAATGCTGTAACCTTCTCAAAGCCCCTTGCCAATGCTTCGCCGGAACGGATTGCATCTTTTTTATCGTCAAAGTAATGTAAGGGTATGAGCGGCGACCTCCCGGGCCAGGTAAATATCATAATATGTTTGACAGTAGAATCGGGATTTTCCACATATTTTTTATGCAATCTGGCGAAGTCGTCTCTTACACCCTGCAGGTCGGTGTTAAATCCATGAATAAAGAACAAAACATCTCCTTTTTCAATTTCGCCTGCTTTGAGCGGTTTTCCCGGTTTTGATAATTCGTCGTAGAGGGTTTTGAAAAAGAGAGCGGAGCCCTTCAAATTAACGGTTTTCTTGATGTTAAGATTATCATACAGGGTTTCAGGCAGGTTGGCTGGTTCCGGGAATAGATTAAATTCTTTTTTGATAAGGTCATAAGTACCGAATCGCAGATTATCGCCGGCATGTTCACGTCCGTTTTCACGAATGGTTTCTTTGCCATTTTGTTTAATAATTTCTCTGTTAGTGATGAAGAAGTTCATAGTAAATTTAGGTTAAATGAGATTAAATAAATTACATTAGCGTTGCAAATGTAATATATTATTTTTAAAAAACAATAGAAAATCACATTATTTAATAAAAATAATTTCCACCATCTTTATTGAGATTTGATTTGCTCTTTCGGTATTAAACCGACCGGCAACCATCATAATGCCGCTAAGCGTGAAAGCATAAATAATGCGCCTCCCTTCTTTTCCGTACCTTTGCCCCACTTTCACCCCCCATGCTCCTCTTCGAAAATATAAAAGAAGCGTTCCGTTCCATCAAAACAAATTTGCTGAGAGCTAATCTTACGGCGCTCATCATTGCCGTAGGCATCAGCGCATTGGTGGGAATCCTTACCGCTATTGACAGCTTGAAAGGAAACATCAACAATAGTTTCTCCTCCTTAGGTTCCAATACGTTAGAAATCAGAAACCGCGAACCCGGTTCTGGTCCGCATATACGCAAGAAAGGAAAAAAAAGAAAAAGATATCCTTCCATTACCTATAAGGAAGCCGCGGAGTTTAAACAAAAATTTCAGACGAATGCCATTGTGAATCTTAGTGTCACTGTTACTGACGATGCCACGTTGAAAAGTCAATATGCCCGCACCAATCCGAATGTCACTGTGCAAGGTACCGACGAAACCTTTCTGGGATTAAAACAATATAATTTCAGAGGGGGTAGAAATTTTTCGAACCTGGAATTAATGCATGGTGACAATGTGTGCATCGTAGGCGCGGAGATTGCCGCCATGCTCTTTCCTTCCGGTTATGCCGTAAATCAACAACTGTTTTTCTTCAACAGGGCATATCGTGTGATTGGACAGTTTGAACCGAAAGGAAGCACGATGGCGGGTACCGCAGACCGGCTGGTAGTCATTCCTATAGAGAATGCTATTAAAGTTAATTATGATAATTCTACTTCTTATGAAATAAATATTGCCGTGAAAGATCCCAGTGAGCTGGAAGAAACAGAAAACAACGCACTGGCTGTTATGCGTTTGATAAGAAAAGATGGCATTAACCAAGAAGAATCTTTTTCCATTTCCAAAAGTGATTCGCTGGCACTGGCACTGATAGACAGTATTGGAACTGTTTCCATTGCCGCCTCTCTAATTGGTATAATCACCCTGCTTGGTGCCGCTATCGGCTTAATGAATATTATGATGGTTAGTGTCACTGAACGCACCCGCGAAATCGGAGTGCGAAAAGCAATGGGTGCCACTTCTCTGCTTATCCGTCAGCAATTTCTGGTAGAAGCAGTCGTGATTTGTCAATTAGGCGGCTTGCTTGGAATTTTGCTGGGCATCCTGTTCGGCAATCTGGCATCTTATTATCTCGGAGGATCGTTTATTTTTCCATGGGTTTGGGTATTGGCAGGATTATTCGTTTGCTATTTAGTGGGAATGATTTCAGGATATTATCCTGCATGGAAAGCGTCGCGCCTTGATCCGATTGAGGCGTTGAGGTATGAGTGAAATACGGAGGTAATACGATTGAATACTGTAAATGGAACAAATTTTAGCAAATGTCTATATTGACATATTGTTCTATTGTTTCATTGTTAATTAACTCCATGATTTCAGCACAACAATGAAACAATGTAGCAATGGAACAATTAACAGAGTTACACGAAATTTATACCGATTGCAGTATAATACAGTGGTAATACTACTACTACTGCAATTGCTTTATATATTCATCTTCTACAACCGCTCCCAGTTCTTTTGCTCTTATGGCATCCTTCAGCGCTTCGTTTTTACGATTCTGGGAGAGTAATAAGCGGGAACGATCTAAATATGCGGCGGCAAATTTCGGCTCAAGCGTAATGGCTTTGTTATAGTCATTCAAAGCCCCGTTGGTTTCTCCCAGATTAAATTTCGCAAGTCCTCTCCAGTAATACGCCAGTTTATGATTGGGAAAATAACCAAGAAAAACATCGTAGTCCTTCCACGCAAGATCAAATTTTTTCAACACGCTATAGGCATTGGCGCGATTTCCATACGTTTCAGCATACCGCTTGTTTAACAGAATGGCTTTGGTGTAATCCATGATAGCCGAATCAAATTTATTCGTGCTGAAATAAACAGAGCCGCGGTTGTTGTATGCTTCGTCAAAATCATCTTTCAATGAAATAGTTTTGTTAAAATCGGACAACGCCTGCTCAAATTCAAAACCTGCTTTTTCAAAATCCCCTCTTGATTTATAAATTTCTCCTTCTTTATAATGCAGAAATCCTCTGTTTTTAAAAGTATGATACGAGCGGGGATCCACAGTAACCCCTTGATTATAATCCGCCAACGCTTTGTCTTTGTCTTTTAAGTCATTGTAATAATACTGCCCCCGGTTAGCATAAGCATACGACAGGTTAGGATACTTGCTCAGCATATCTGACCAGAAGATTCCTGCATTTTTCCAAATTTTTACCCTGCTCCAACCCGAGACCGTTATAGTACATAGAAATAAAATAAGAATAAAATTCAGCATATATCTTGTAGAAACAGTCAACGGAGAATTATTTCCCGAATATTTTTGCCAATAATGTCCGACTAACAAGGCAATTCCGATATAGGGAAGATACGTGTAACGGTCTGCCATGACTGCACTTCCAACCGGAATTAATTGCAATACTAAAAATACGGTAATGATGTAAACGGCGAATCCATAGACAAAAATCAAATTTTGTTTTCGGAATGCTCTAAAAATGATATACAAAATAAATGCTGTTATCAGTGGAAACAGGTAATACCAGAATGCCAGAAATCCTTCGCTGTTTTTAAGTGGATACGGATAAAATCCCGATAAATTGAACGGTAGGATGAATTTAAACAAATACATGCAAAATCCATAACTGGCAAATACTACGCGGTCAAAAAGGTGATAGGTCTGATTTCCCTGTATGGCATCCTCCGATTTTTGAAAATAAAAAGCAAGTAATCCGAAGATGAGCGATAAGAGGAAGAAAGGGATTTTATCGAGAAAATTTTTCAGACGTAATTTTGAAAAAACCAAATAATCGGTACAAATCAAAACAACAGGCAGTGATACTGCCATTCCTTTTGAAAGGATGGACAAAATAAAAAAGAATAATGACAGCGCATAATAATATACCCCTTTTTCTTTTTTCTTCAGGTAGGAGATGTAGGTAATCACCGAAGCGCAAAAAAATGAGCCATAGAGCATGTCTTTCATACCCGATACCCACGCCACTGACTCCACATGCATGGGATGAACTCCGAAAATAAATGCGGCGACAAAAGCAACGGGAATTTTTCCTGATAGCTTCAAAATCATAATATAAACCATGGTAACAGCTATCAGATGCAGTAAAACATTTACTAAGTGATATCCATTGGGTTCGTTCTCATAAAAATGATACTGCAACGCATAGCCGAGTATGGTAATGGGTTGGTAATTGCCCATCACATTGGCAGAAAAAATTTCTTTTATTTTTTCAACGCTAAGTTCTTTTATAAGGACATTATCTCTCACATATCCGGAGTCGTCCCAGTTGATAAACTCACTTTTCAACACAGGCACATATACAAGAAACGTGACAAGTAAAATAATCAATAAACTTAGAATATGACTCCGGGATGTATTTTTTTCCTGCTTTATAGTTACCTTTGGAGACATAACTCTGTCTTGTGGGTTACCACTTTTTGTTCTGGGAAATTTTTTAGAGGAAGAAGCCATGTTTTCTTGCAAATGTTTTGGGACTTAAAGGCAATTGTTACTACTCAGGCGGTTTTTATGTCACGCAAAGGCGCAATGACCGCAAAGTATTAAGTTCGCAGAGTAAAAAAATCATTTATGATTTTTTTCTTTGCGTTCTCTGCGACTTTGCGTGATAACTTTTTTTGCTGAATAGTTACAAGCAATTTTAGATTCCCTTTAGTAACCCGCAAATTTCAGTAAAATATTCTTTATTAATCATGCCCCCTGCATCTTTCGCATGTATTTGTTGTGGTTTTACTTCGTTTACCGAAAAACCCTTGCTAAAGGAAAGTGAAACCTTGCGTATATGCAGTTCTTGTGGAACAGGCGAAACATTTCCGGTTCCCCATCCGGAGAAATTGGAAGAACAATATTCCAGCGCTTACTATGGAGAGAATAATGTGAAATTTATTTCTCCGCTGGAAAAGATGGTTGAGGGAGCCACCCTGCGACGGACCTGGTGGATTCATTCATTGATTTCACCTGAAGGAAAAGTTCTGGATATTGGCTGTGGAAGAGGATTACTACTGAAGTATCTTAATAAACTCAAGCATCCGGCTTTTGGGGTTGAACGTTCAGAATTAGCGGCAACCCGTGCATTGCAAACCGAAGGGATTACTATCTATACAAAACCTTTTGTAGAATGTAATTTCGGGACAAACACATTCGATGCTATCATTATCTGGCATGTGCTGGAACATATCGAGCATCCCTCTGAAACACTTGAAAAAATTTACAAGTTGTTGAATCCTTCAGGATATCTTTTTTTGGAAGTACCAAATTTCAATAGCTGGCAGTCGGTTCTTTCGGGTAAGTTTTGGTTTCATCTTGATTTTGAAAGACATTATTATCATTTTTCCAAAAAAGGACTTATCAAATTGCTTACCGGTAAAGGGTTTGCTATTACTAATATAAAAACATTTTCTTTTGAGCAAAGTCCCTATGGTTTTTTGCAGAGTTTGATGAATTTGTTTACCCGCGAACCGGAGTATCTGTATAAAATTCTGAAGAAAGAAATAAAATTGCCCTTTTACAAAAAAACTTTTTACTTTCTCCTTGCTGGTTTTTTATTACCTGTTGCTATTATATTATCTGTTTGTGAATCAATGATGGGAAGAGGGGGCGTTTTGAGAGTGGTGTGCAGGAAATGATTAGATATGTATCGTGCCTACGGCACTTTTGTTATAACCATACATACTTGAAGGGCGGACTAAAGTCCGTCCTTACAATATAAATTCGTGCCTACGGCACTTCCGGACAATCATTGATAATTTTCTACTAACAATATTGTTCGTATAAAATCAGTTTTGGACACTATTTCCAGCACCTGAAAATAAGAATTTGATTTCCTTTTGTATTTATAAAAATTATACGGATGTTTGCATCTTATATCTGTTTATGAAGAAAATTTAATTTTAATACATTAAGAAAATAATTTTTGAAGTTCGTTCGAAAAATTTATATTCTACCTCTTATCTGGCTGGTATATTCCTGTGCACAGCCATCGCTCTATAAATCAGTTACCAAGTCAGGGAGCAATCAAATTATAAACAATGAAATAAAAGAAGACAGCGCCATGGTGGCTCATCTTCAACCCTATCAAAAACAGGTACATGAAATAATGAATGAGGTAATTGGATTTACAGAGGAAGAATTGAAAAAAGGATTCCCTGAATCAAAGCTCGGAAATCTTCTGGCGGATATTATTTATGTGAAAGCCGGGCAGTATTCAAAAACAAAAATTGATTTTTCGTTAATTAATACTGGAGGAATCCGCGTAAATCTTGCCAAAGGAAATATTACAGTGGGCGCCATATTTGAAATAATGCCTTTTGAAAATCAAATTGTTGTGTTAACCTTAGACGGTTCACAGGTTCATGAATTATTTGATTATATGGCTAAAAGAGGAGGCATTCCGGTTTCTCATGCACGGTACACTATATATAATAGTGGCGCAGAAGATATTTTCATAGGGGAAAATCCGTTGGATATAACTAAAAATTATAATTTAGCCATTTCGGATTACCTGGCTGATGGTGGAGATGATTTACTATTTCTTAAAAATGCAAAAAGCCGGATTGATGCCGGAGTTAAAGTGAGAGACGCCATGCTTGAATTTGTAAGAGAACAAACTGCGGAAGGAAAAAAAATTTCAGCCGTTTTGGAAGGAAGGGTGAAGATGAAATAGGTGAATGATTTAAAGTAATATTCAATTCAATAATTGGGGTGAACTATTGTTAGATGGTTAGATGGATAAATGGTTAAATGGTTAGAAGGTTAGATGATTAGATAGTTAGTTGATTTGATATTTTATGGAAAGACGACAATTTATCAGACAAACAGCAGGATTAACGCTACTAAGCGCACTTCCTGAAATTCCATTCTCCTTGTTAGCCAACGAAGAAGATGTAAAATTAATTTTATTACACACCAACGATACACATTCGAGAATAGAACCATTTCCAGACGATGGAAGAAAATACGGGGGAATGGGTGGTATTGCACGCAGAGCTACCTTAGTTAAACAAATTCGCAAAGAATATCGGAATGTACTTCTACTTGATTCCGGAGACATTCTTCAGGGTACACCTTATTTTAATTTTTTTAAAGGGGAAGTTGAATTTACAATGATGAGTGAAATGGGATACGATGCCTCCACTCTCGGAAATCATGAATTTGACAACGGAGCAGAGCTCTTATCGGACCAACTAAAATTTGCTAACTTTCCGTTTATCATTTCCAACTATGATTTTAAGGATTCTCCGTTGAATGGGAAAGTCATCCCAAATAAAATATTTGAATTTTCAGGAATCCGCATCGGAGTGTTTGGACTGGGAATAAAATTGGAAGGTTTGGTACTCAAGAGATTATATGGAAATATTATTTACAATGATCCCGTGAAAGCCGCCAGAGAACAAGTGGAGTTGCTTAAGAAAAAACATAAATGTGATTTAATTATCTGCCTCTCACACCTTGGCTATTCCTATCACAATGATATGGTGGATGACAAGAAAGTAGCAACATCGGTCAGTGATATTGACATTATTCTGGGAGGGCATACACATACATTCCTTACAAAACCCGATGAAGTGCTTTCTCCTAACTTAAAAAAAACATTAATCAGTCAAACCGGATTTGGAGGAATTTATGTAGGAAAAATAGAAATTGTATTCTCAAAACGCACCGGACAAAAATCATTCCAATCCTCTTTAATGCCCCTTGAAAAAAATTTCGTGAAAATTTAATTTTTTTTTGCTTTTTATTTTTTTTATATCAAAAGGGAATAGTACATTTGCTCTCTGATAGATTGAATGAGTGTTTTTGCATGTTCGATTCCCAAATTTAAACTTATAACGCCCCCTTTTATTTATTATGGAAAAAGAGAGAGACATTTTCGCAGTGTGGAATAGTTGTTTAAAGATAATTCAGGAAAATATTCCCAGTCAAAGTTTTAAGACCTGGTTCGAACCAATCAGACCTATTAAGCTTAACAACGGTGTACTTACCATTCAGGTTCCAAGTCAATTTTTTTATGAATGGCTTGAAGAACATTACGTATCGTTGCTGAGAAAAACCATTCGCCGTGAATTAGGAAAAGATGCCCGTCTGGAATACAATATCGTAGTGGATTCTGGTAATGATGATAAACATCCTTATACCATAAATATTCCCACCCTAAATAACGGACCTGCACGGAATACTCCCATTTCACTACCTATTAATATTAGCACTTCCATACGGAATCCGTTTATAATTCCCGGATTAAAAAAGAATCATGTTGACCCGCAACTGAATCCCAGTTATACATTTGAAACATTTATAGAGGGAGAATGTAATTCTCTTGCCCGTGCATCGGGATATGCGGTTGCTAATAAACCAGGAAATCCTGCATTTAATCCTTTAATGCTTTACGGAGGGACAGGACTTGGAAAAACTCATCTTATTCATGCTATCGGTAATCAGGTAAAAGAACTTTTCCCTGAAAAAATTGTATTGTATGTTTCTATTGAAAAATTTACAAGCCAATACATCGAAGCAGTAAAGAATAATAATCTGTCGGAGTTTAATAATTTTTATCAGCAAATAGATGTATTGTTAATAGATGATATTCATTTTCTTTCAGGGAAAGAAAGAACCCAGGATAATTTTTTCCATCTTTTCAATAATCATTATCATTCAGGAAAACAAATTGTATTGTCATCGGATTGCCCTCCTATGGAAATGAAAGATATCGAGGAACGCCTCATCTCCCGTTTTAAATGGGGACTGACGGCTGACCTGCAACCCCCTGACTTTGAAACACGCGTAGCCATTCTCCTGAAAAAGATGTATGCAGATGGTATAGAAATTCCTAAAGACATTGTTGAATATATTGCTCATAATATCAATACCAACGTAAGGGAATTGGAAGGAGCTCTGCATTGCCTCATCGTTCAGTCATCTCTCAACAGGAAAGAAATAAATCTGAACATGGCAAAGCAGATGATGAAGAACTTTATCAAAAACATCACGCGTGAAATCAGCATTGACTATATCCAGAAACTTGTGTGTGATTATTTTGACATGCCTGATGATTCGCTCAAATCAAAAACCCGGAAACGGGAAGTAGTGCAGGCAAGACAAATTGCTATGTTCTTTGCTAAAGACATGACCAAGTCCTCTCTCAAAACTATCGGGACATTTTTTGGCAACCGTGACCACAGCACGGTGATTCATGCCGTTCAAACGGTCAACGATTTAATGGATACAGACCGGAAATTCAAAAATTATATGGAAGAAATTGCGAGGAAGATTAAAATGAATACTATGTAGTACAAGGGGGTTTGAAACCCGTTCTACTTTTCTACCAACTCCAACCATTCATATTGTTGATTTCTCTTACGGGGTTCAAATCCTGCCTGACGTATGCATTCCTGAATGCCCTTTGCATCAAATTTATAATTTGCACCGGCGGCAGAAATAACATTTTCCTCTATCATAATTGAGCCCATATCGTTAGCGCCGGCATGCAAACAAACCTGCGCCACTTGCGGACCCACCGTTAACCACGATACCTGAATATTCTGAATATTAGGCAACATTATCCTCGATAACGCAATCATTCTTATGTATTCATCGGTGGTCACCTGATTTGAAATCCCTTTTATTCTTTGCAAAATAGTATCAACATCCTGAAATGTCCAGGGAATGAATGCAATGAATCCTTTGGCATCTTTTGGCTTTTCGGATTGAACTTCGCGTAACCATACCAAATGCTCAAAACGCTCTTCTATCGTTTCAATATGCCCGAACATCATCGTGGCGCTGGTAGTAAGTTTTAGTTGGTGAGCCGCACGCATGACATCAAGCCATTCTCTCCCATTACACTTACCTTTCGAAATCATACGTCTCACACGGTCATTTAAAATTTCAGCGCCTGCGCCCGGCAATGAATCCAGCCCAGCGGCTACAAGTTCTTTAAGCACTTCTTTATGCGTCATACTTTCCAGTTTAGAAATATGAGCTACTTCAGGCGGACCCAAGGCATGAAGTTTTAAGGTGGGATACAAACTTTTTAATTCCCGGAATAAATCGGTATAAAAGCGCAATCCTAATTCCGGATGATGACCTCCCTGCAAAAGTAATTGTTCACCGCCCAGCCGGTACATTTCATCTATTTTTTGTTTGTACTGGTCTATGGTTGTTATGTACGATTCTTCATGCCCGGGTCTCCGGAAAAAATTGCAAAATTTACAGTTGGCGATACATACATTTGTCGTGTTTGAATTACGGTCAATAATCCATGTTACAGCATTATCGGGTTTATGAATTTTCCTGAGTGTATTCCCGGTAAAAATCAAGTCCGCCAATGGTGCTTGATGGAATAAATAAACACCTTCCTCTTGCGTAAGAAACTCAAGCCGGAGAGATTTTTCGAGTAATAAAGAAGTATTGAATGATTGGTTATGTCCGTTGGAAGTCATGGATTGGGTGAGGGGTTATCAGTACACAAATATAATATTTTGTTAAACATAAACATGATAATTGTTATTTTGTACTATAAATCAAATATACTATATTTGCATTCTTAAAATTTAAAAAAAATGAAAAAACTACTTTTAGTTTCAACCACCATTCTGCTATCCAATTTGTTACATTCTCAAACAGCCACTAATTTTACGGTTAGTGATTGTAGCGGAGGATCGCATAATTTATTTTCAGAATTGAACGAAGGCAAAATAATAGTGCTATGCTGGGTAATGCCATGCGGTGCTTGTGCAGGTCCTACAAAAACTGCCTTCAACGTAGTTAACAGCTATCAAACATCCAATCCGGGTAGGGTCTTGTTTTATCTGGTTGACGATTATGCCAACAATTCCTGTAACGATATTACCGGATGGGCATCCGGTATCGGCGTAACAAACCAGAAAACATTTATTAATCAAGCCATTAGTATGGATGATTACGGAAGCGCCGGTATGCCTAAAATAGTTGTTCTTGGCGGCAGTGACCACAAGGTTTTGTATAATGCAAACAATACAGTGAATTCAACAACTATGCAGAACGCAATTGATAATGCAGTTGCCTTTAATGTGAACCTCCCCGATACAAAAGTAGTTTGCGGAACTCAACCTGTTCCATTTACCACGATACCGGTCATGGGAGGAACTCCCCCCTATACATTTACTTGGAATACTCAAGATGGTCTTACCTTTAGTGGGGACTCTGTAACTTTTGCTCCTACTGTTACCACTTCATACATTCTCACTGTAAAAGATAATTCCGGAAATACCAAAACCGACTCGTTAGTTTATTTCTTTAAGAAAAAAATTGAGCCCGATTTTTCATACCAGATTGGATATGGTTCTCCCATGACCGTCAAATTTACGAACACTTCTCAAAACATTACCACACATCCTTATTCAACTGATGTGTATGCATGGACCTTAGGTCAGGGAAGTTCTTCAGATAAGGATCCTGTTTTTAAATACAAAAGTACTGGGACGTTTACCGTTATCATGTATGCCTCCAATGAATGTGGTTCAAAGTCGGTCAGTAAAACAATAGCGGTTACCAGTATAAATGAAACTCTACAATGTTCCTTATCTTCTTTGGATCTGTTTTCAAATCCTGTTGATGATAAAGCAATTTTATCTTTTAATGCTGTGAAACCATTAACGGTTAGCATTGATGTTTATAACAGCATTGGAGTAAAAACCAAAACAATTTTTTCCGGCACCACGCTTCAAGGAAAAAATACTCTTGAATTCAACACACGGGAAATGAATAATGGGTTATATTTTATTAAGATGAATCCTTCCCGGGACAAAATGATGAAGCTGATGGTTGCACATTAGAAATTCCTTTATCAAAATGAAAATTTTCCTCACATTTCTGCTTTGTGTCACTCAATTTTTTTGTTCTAAAATATATGCCCAATGTTGCGCTGGGGGTAGTGGTAGTCCTATAGCAGGTGGTGCGTCTCAGGGTGTATTATTAGAAAATCAAATAGACCTGAACACAAATTTTCAATTCATCAGCACAAATAAATTCTATAAAAAAAACAAACCGGATACTGCCCGAACGTTTGATGGTTTCAACAGTGATTATGAATATTTCAAGTTGGGTTATGGGGTCACGAAAGATTTAACCCTTTCGTTGGAAAGCGGATATTATTTCAATAAAAAAGAAACAGGTATAAATAAAGAACCGGATGCCACGTATGAATCAAAAGGCAAGGGTGATTTAATTATTTTTCCACGCTACGATGTTATAAACCGCACTTCCGAGAAATACAAGACAGAAGTGACACTTGGGCTGGGATACAAACTCCCCTTGGGGAGCTTTAACGATTCATCAGTAAGAGTAGAACCTTTTTCAAAAGAAATTTATTATGTACCTAAACCACAAGCTGTTCAACTTTCTTCAGGTGCCACTGACATTATCTATTATTCATTTTTTTTCTGGGGATTATCCGAATCAAATTTCCGTTTATTTGCCAATGCTACCTATATAAATAAGGGATGGAATCCGAATGGTGAAAAATTAGGTGATTTTGCAAGTGTCGGGCTTTTTGCCGGAAAGTCATTTTTTAATTTTTTAGGAGTTACGTTACAAGCAAGGTACGAATGGGTAGATAGAATGACTACCAGCCCTAAAGCATTAATATATCTGAAACCTTCCACCTATTTTCCGGAAGCTACGGGATACAAAAAAATTTTTATTACTCCACAGTTAAGTTTTACCTGGAATAATTTTACTATTTATGCCGCGACTGATTTGCCTGTTTATCAATACCTGAATACTTCTGATTATTACACGCAAGCCGCCTCTCAACATCAAACTACCTTTGGTTTATCATTCAGATTCTTTGCTCCCCGGTTTGCAAAGGATTCGGAAGGCGGCAGTAAATATTATTGTCCTATGCATCTCGAAGAAACGAGTGACAAGCAAGGTACCTGTGGGAAATGCGGGATGGATCTGGAGAAGTTGAAGTGAACCAAACCTCACCCCAGCCCCTCTCCAAAAAATGGAGAGGGGTGAAAGAGCGCCTGGATTTATAGTCCATTTATCTGTAAATCAAATTTTTCATGTAAGTTTGCTGGCTTATAAACGTTTGCCGGTTTTGATTAATTTCCAAAAACACATCCTTTCCAATGGCCTTCGCGTCATCATCCACCCTGACCCTTCTTCCGAGTTGGCGGTTGTAAATGTTCTTTACGATGTAGGTTCCCGTGATGAAGAGGAAACCCTTACCGGTTTCGCTCATTTGTTTGAACATCTGATGTTTGGCGGTTCAGTTAATATTCCTTCTTATGATGAACCCTTGCAAAATGTCGGAGGTGAAAATAATGCATTCACTACTCCTGATATCACAAACTATTATTGTCAGCTTCCGGCAAAGAATCTGGAAACGGCTTTTTGGCTTGAGTCGGACCGCATGCTGAGTTTGGCATTTTCTAATGAGAGCTTGGAAATTCAACGAAAAGTTGTGATTGAGGAATTCAAACAACGTTATCTGAATCAACCTTACGGAGATGCATGGTTGAAATTACGTCCGCTGTGTTATAAAGTTCATCCTTATAAATGGGCTACGATAGGCAAAGATATTTCGCATATAGAAAATGCAAGCATGAATGAGGTGAAAAGTTTTTTTAAAAAGCATTACTGCCCATCAAATGCCATTTTGGTAATTGCAGGAAATGTGATTCCTGAAAAAGCAATGGACTTATGTAAAAAATGGTTTGAGCCAATTCCTGCAGGTATTAAACCGGTACGAAAAATTTCCAATGAACCGATACAGGTGAGCAAAAGAACAGAAGTCATTAAATCAGATGTTCCGTTGGATGCATTGTATATGACGTTTCATACAGTAGAACGATTGCATCCCGATTATTTTGCAGTGGATTTATTGAGTGATTTGTTGGGCAGAGGGGAGGCATCGCAATTATATGACCAATTGGTTAAGAAAAAACAACTGTTTAATACGATTAGCGCCTACACTACCGGTTCAACTGACCGCGGGTTATTGGTAATTGAAGGAAGGTTAAATGAAGATTTTTCGGTGCAACAGGGTGAAGAAGCTGTATTTAATGTTTTACGGAATGTAATAAATCAACCGGTTCCCATAAAGGAATTTGAAAAAGTTAAAAATAAAGCAGAGTCCTCCTTGATTTTTTCAGACATGAGCTTATTTAACATAGCGGCAGGGCTGGCTTATTCAGAATGTCTGGGAAATGCTGATTTGTTTAACAAAGAAGCGGAACAGATTCAAGCGGTGACACTGGAACAATTTATGAATTGCGCAAAGAATATTTTGAAAGAGGAGAATGTGTCGGTGATGTATTATTTGAGGAATTAGACATTAGGCATTAGAAATTAGAAATTGGAAATTGGAAAAACCTTCAAGATTTGGTATGGATTTGAGGCGCTAGCAAACCTTGAAGGTTTAAGAAATAAAAAATAAAAAAATGTCATTAGACAGGCAAAAACAACCCGAAATTTATCCGATTCATTCGGCAAAGGTACCGGAGGTGAATAGTTTTCCCCTGCAGAACGGGTTACAGCTTTATTATCTTAATTCGGGGGCTCAGGATGTGCTCAAAATTGAATTTTTATTTAAAGCAGGTTTCCGGGATGAAAAAATAAAAGGATTGGCAAGTGTCACTGCATCCATGCTTTTTGAAGGAACCGGAAATTTCACATCAAAAGAAATTCATGAAAACTTAGACCACCTGGGTGTTTTTTTTGAAACCAATACCGGCATGGATTTTACGTCTGTAGTTTTCTTTTCATTACGTAAACATTTACAAAAACTTCTCCCGCTGGTTAACGAAATAATTCTGAATGCGAACTTTCCTGAAAATGAATTAAAACTGCTTCTCAAAAAAAGAATAAAATCGCTGAGGGTCAATCAAAAGAAAAATGAGTATCTGGCAAGAAAACTTTTTTTGGCAACGCTTCTTGGCAAAGAACATCCCTACACGCAGGATTTGAATGAATCTGACTACAATGCTATTTCACAGGATCAACTATTTTCTTTTTATCGTGATAAACTCAATCCGGGAAACTGTATCGTTCTTGTTTCAGGAAAAACTCAATCGGAAGATTTAAATAATATAGCAGAACATTTCGGCAATAATCCGCTGAAAAATACCACAGGTATATTTACCGGAACAATTCCATTTTCAAGTTCTTCGCAAAAACAAAATAATTTAATAAGACCAAAAACCGTACAGGCATCCATTCGAATCGGAAAAATTCTTTTTACACGGAACCATACCGATTATCCTGGTTTTAAGGTATTAAATGAAATACTGGGGGGTTATTTTGGTTCCCGGCTGATGTCAAATATCCGCGAAGAAAAGGGCTATACGTATGGCATTGGTTCGGCTTTGATTCCATCCCGCGATTTTGGTATTTTTATGATAGCCACCGATTCCAAAGGAGAAATGACTGAAAAGGTATTGGAAGAAATTTATAAAGAGATAAACATTCTTAGGAAAGAACCTGTTTCTAACGATGAACTGAACCGCGTAAAAAACTACATGCTGGGTGGATTTCTCGCTTCCCTCTCCTCGCCATTCAGCCAGATGGATAAGTTTTCAACTATTTATGAATCGGGGTTGGATTATTCCTTTTACAGAAGATACATTGAAATTCTAAGAAACATAACTCCGGAAGAAATTCAGCAGTTGGCGGTAAAATATCTTGAACCTGAAACGTTGATGGAAGCGGTGGTGGGACCGGGGGATGTTTTATAAAATTTTAAAGCAGGAGTGATTTTCTATTTTCTATTTCCTATTTCCTATTTTCTTTTTCCTTTTTCCTTTTTCCTTTACCACCCCCGAACATACAATTTCACCAACGCCCTGTGTTTTTTCCCCCCTGTAAGCGTTGCAATTCTCAACAAACTATGCATGAGTGACACTGTCCACAACAATATTCTCACAATACCTGTGCAATTTTTTCTCATAAATAATTTTTTCCCTTGAAAGTGCAATAGAAGGTATCTAAACAAACAGATTTGGTTTGTTTTAGAGTAGTCATGGACAATTTCTCCTTCACCGGATAATAGATTTCTAATACCCTTTTTTTTTGCCCGTAATGCAAAATCAGCATCTTCCCCATACATAAAATACGTTTCATCAAATCCATTTATATGGAAAAAATTATGTTGAGAAATTAGCCAGCAACAGGCAGGATAATAATCGGGTTTGAATACGTTTGGAAAAAATAACGATACAAGTTCCTTAATTTTACTGCTCAACAAATGGAAATAACAACCTTTGTTCTGAACAGCGCCTATTTGATTTACTACCCGGCAACTGAGAATTTGAGATGCTCCTCTTTTCAGATACTCATTATAAAATTCTTTTAATTTATTCTCCTTAAAAAAGGTATCGTTATTTAAGAGCATGAAATGCTTTCCTTTTGCCTGTATTGCCAACCGGTTCATAGCAGTTCCGTATCCGGTATTCTTATTTCCATGATAAATTGAAATAATACTGCTACCGGTATTTTTTAAATTCACATCCAGTTTTTTAAATTCTTCCGGATGGCTGGCATTATCATAGATAAGAATTTCAAAAGCACCTTCTATGGGATATTTCAACAATGACTCTACCAACCTGATGGTAGCAGAAGAACGATTATAGAACACAATTAAAATGCTAAGCATAATTCACGTATTATTGGAACCATCTAACCATTTAACCATTAATTCCAAACCACCCCCGAAATATGAAAAAAACATATAACATAAAACAAAAAATGAATAATGATTAATTTTTCATTCCCTTCACTATCCTCCACTTCACCCAAAGCGGAACCCTCAACTTAATCACAAATTTATAAAAATCCATCCCCGAAAAACCGTGTGTATGTCTTAATATTTCGAGAATCAACTCATCGCTCATCGTAAAGTCGGAATCAAATTTAAGAACGGGTTTGTAATCTAAGTTTTTAAAACGTAAAAAGCGATCGTAATATTCCTCTGCCATTTTTTTATGTTCCGGGTAGTATTCCACCATGCTTTGTACTTTTTGCAAATAAGAAATCCGGTTGGAAACTTCAAACTCCGGGCAACTCAATCGCGGGTCTTGCGAGCCCAATACATCTGCCTGTGGAATTGCCAATGTCAAAAATGGTTTTTTAAAACGCAGGTATTCCAATAATACAGTGGTGGAACCAAGCGGGAAACCATCCAACAAAAGGTTTGCGCGTGAAAACAAAGGCGATAAATCATAAGGATATGAATTCCAAAGAATGACACGTTCCATAAAACGCAGTGAAACTAATTTTAATTTTTCAGGAATACCATGTCCCACTGCGATTAACCATACATGAGGAGCTATTTCTAGAATCCGTTCGAGTGTTTCATAAAAATCGTATTGTTTGTAAGGAGTAAGTTTGTAAACGGGATTCACAGAGAGGCAAACAAAAGCACTTTTTGGAATATTCCTGATTTTTTCAAGCACCGGATGATTTTCGGGTGCTGGTGGCACTAACGATATTTTATTTTCTTCAATGGGGATAGGAAAAATTACAGAACTTGCTTTATCAATTTTCCGGAAATGCTTAGAAATATAAAGTCCTTCGTATCTCATTTCAGCGTACTGTTTTGCCAACTTATTTCCAGCCCAGAAAGTTTCATCCGAATGATTGATGTACGTAGATGAATAATTATGACTTTGCAATGAAAGTATGGTCAGCACGTCATCCGGATCAATGAGATAATAAATATGATGGGTTGTATTTTTCTCAATCAGCTCGCGCAGAATCATTATCTTTTCTATCGGGTCTTTCGTGTCGTTGTTCAGATTATGGATTTGTCCCTGATTAAAATGTTTCATCATTTCCGGAATTGGTGCGATTTGATTCGTGAGTATCAAATGAATAGCCGTTGGCTGATTGCTTTCAGCAGTTTGCTTATTCATTTCAATGTCACTAAGATTCCGTATAAGATTTAATGCATATCGAGAGTGTCCGCCTGTAGAACGGATGGAAGTAGCAATGACCCAGGTAATAACCTTTTTTTCTCCGGGTGGAAATTTTTGATTTTCAAAAAATTTTTTTGTCGAACGTTGCAACGACTCTTCCAAGCCCTCGTGGGTGAAACAAAACGGAAAACGGCGGCATAACCCTGCTGTAGATGAAAGAAAAAAGTAAGCGCTTTTAAAATTATTTTTATCAATCTCCTGATTGGCGGATGAAATTAATCTATCGGTTAATTTTTGTAGTTGGGAAGGAGTCATTCAATAGTTATTTATTTCAGCCAATGGGATAAATCTCTGCCCGTAATTTTCTGAAGTTCCAGCACATCATTCCGGAAATAATCTTTCAACTGTTTTTCTGTTTCTGGTTTAATTTTTAATTTTATTCTCCCTATAATCACATCAAGAAATATTTTTTTACATAATTTATGTAGAAAAGGTATGGATATAATAACATTCTTGAAATATCTGTAAAATAATTCAAACCGCATCAAAAAATTATAAATTCTTTGATTCCCCGGCATCCACCCTCCGACATTTCTTCGAACCGAAAAATCCGTGACGAAATTTTCATCTACTTTTAAAAAACGGAAAATTTCCTTTACTGTTTTTTGGGGATGAGCGTCTAAATCCTCCTGAAAACAAATATGAACCCGATCGAAATTTTCGAGGTATGCTTTCACATGAGGTGAGTAAATGCTATACCAGGTGTACTGATATTGTGATGCAACCTGAGAGCGTTCTTTCTCCTTTAAAAGAGCAGATTCAAATGAAAGTTTTTCAATCCCCAGCCGTCTTACAAATTGATAATCAGAAATGCAACGTGACACCGGTTCACGCAAAATGATAATAATGGAAACCTCATTTCCGAGATGTTTTTTGATTGCGGGTATTGCTTTTTCATGAAAATGAAGATAGCCGGTGCTCCCCTCTCCTATCAATTGGGTTTCTTTGGCTGAAATAAAAAGATTTACATATTTCTGATAGGTATAAACATGGTCGGAAACGTTAAGGTGCCGGATAGTATCGGCAATGAAAAAATGGGGCTCTATAGGTCCCTTTGGTAAAAAGATTTCGGGGTGTTGACTTAAATAATAATCTAAGGATGTTGTTCCGGCTTTTCTTGCACCAACAATCAGAAATTGGGGTAAACGAGGTAATGAATGTGTTGCGTTTTTACACATGTCGGACTGAGGTATTCGGATATTGAAATATTGAAAATGAAGATTATAAGTACAATCCGGTTAGCGAATTAGTAAAATGAGGTTTTGCAAAATTCATCCACTTCTACCATGCTTGTTTCATTTACAAATTCCCCTCAATAAATTCCGTTAATAGGACATAGAGATGCAAGCGCGTATTTCCACCGTAAATGCCATGATTTTTATTAGGATAAAAAAATGACTTAATATGTTTTCCCGCTTTAATCAATGCTGTTTGAAATTCCATGGAATTTTGAAAATGAACATTATCGTCAGAGGTTCCATGAATGAGTAAAAATTTACCATTCAATTTATCAGCATGTGTTAGCGGAGAATAATCATCATAACCCGATGGATTATCTTTTGGTAATTGTAAAAATCTTTCCGAATAAATAGTGTCATAAAACCGCCAGCTGGTGACGGGTGCCACTGCAATTGCCATCTTAAAAACATCCGACCCCAACGTGATGCAAAGTGATGACATGTATCCTCCATAACTCCACCCCCAAATACCGATGCGGTCTTTATCAATATAAGAATGTCCGGCAAGATATTTTGCGGCATCTTTCTGGTCTTCCAACTCCAGTTTTCCAAGCTGTTTATAAGTGGATTTCAGAAATTCAGCTCCCCTTCCTTTTGTGCCACGGTTATCAACCGATACCAGCACATATCCTTTCTGTGCCAGTAATTGTTCCCAGAAATAATTTTTTCCCTCCCATTCATTCAAAACAGTTTGTTTTCCGGGTCCTCCATACACATTCATCAAGACAGGATATTTTTTTTCAGGATTAAAATCAACCGGTTTTATCATCCACCCGTTCAGTTCAACGCCGGATTGATTGCGAAAAGTAAAAAATTCTTTCTTTGACAAACTATAGTGTGTCATCGTTTTGTTTAATGTTGCGTTTTCTTCCAGTGCTCTGACCTTATTCCCGTCCTGAGTCCGTAATGTAATGACGGTGGGAGAATTTGCGTTGCTGAAATTTTCAATATAAAATGAAAAATCAGGATTCATGGAAACAGTGACAGTGCCATTAGTGGCATTAAGTTTTGTTTTTATCGGTTTCTTTGGCTTCGTGAAATTGAGCGAGTAAAAATCACGATTTACGGGAGAACTTTCAGTAGAGATAAAATATACTTTTTGATTTTTTTCATCTATACCGGATATTTCATCAATTTCCCAGTTACCGGAAGTTAATTTCAATTCGGTTTTTTTCTCCATATCGTACAAATACAAATGCCGGTACCCGTCTTTGTCGCTGGAATATAGAAATGATTTCCGGTCGTCAAGAAACGTGAGATTGTCATTTATTTCAATATACGTATTCGTTGATTCGGAATAGACAACATTCGTTTTTCCGGTTACAGCGTCTGCCAGCAATATTTCCAACTTGTTTTGAAGACGGTTCATTCTCAGGATAGAAAGTATAGTAGGATTTTTTGTCCATTTAATTCTCGGAATATACTGGTCCGTTTCATCACCGGTTTCCATGCGAAGTGTGGTCCCTTTTTGAATATCGTAAACAAATATGGTAACAATAGAATTTTTTTCTCCTGCTTTAGGATATTTAAAACGGTATTGTCCCGGGTACAAATCGCCCCAGATATCCATGGAAAATTCTTTCACCTGCCGTTCATCAAACTGATAAAATGCTATCCTCTCATTAGTTGGCGACCATTGATATGCCTGTGCAAACTCAAATTCCTCCTCGTAAACCCAGTCACAAGCGCCGTTGATTATTTTATTGAATTCACCGCCAGAGGAAATTTGTGTCTCTGTTTCCCCATCGAGGTCAAAAACAAAAAGATTATTATCGCGCACATAAGCGGCTTTTTTCCCGTTAGGAGAAAATGTCGCATAAAGGGCTTTCCCATTTTTGGAAAGGTTTGTGATTTTTTTTGTTATTAAGTCATAGATGTAATATTGGTATTTATAAGAACGCCTATATATTTGTTCTCCTTCAGTGCTGATAAGGGCTTTGGTTTCATCTTCATTCCATTGATAACTTTCAATAGAAACCGGTTTATCCCCGGGATTTTGTTTCAATAGTAATCCTGAAAGCAAGGTATCTTTTATTTTTCCGCTTAGGATTTCATAACGGATTACAAAGTCAACATCCAACGAATCGTTATGTACCTGCGATGTATAAAACATTCCGTTTTTCATCCAGTCAATGCCATAAACCGATTTAGTGGCGAAAGTTGATTTCTGCCAGATGTCCTCGAGGGTAATGGATTTTTTGAGGGGTTGGGCGGGGAGGGGGAGATAACAGAAATAAAATAATAATAGGATAAATGGTTTTTTATGTGGGTTTTTCATGTTTTTTGGGATTAAAATTTTTGATACTGTTCATTCCAAAATAATTATATGATTTGTTCCTAACTTGTTCTTCATTTCCTGTAAAAGTGTATAAATACTCCTTTAAGTACGCTCTATTCCTTTTCCAAAGGTAAATTATTTTTATATAAAAAATTATTTGTAATTTTGATGTAACTTTGTATTCGAATCAGAATAAAATTTATGCATGTACAAACATTAAAAACACTGACAGATAATATCCATCATCACGGTTATAATGATATTTTTAGTTTTGCCGCAAATCAGGCAAAACTTTTAACGCTTAGTAAAATCGAAGAATACAAAAACATAGTATCTTTTTTTCAGAAAAAGTATCGCATGACTTTTAAACAATTTGAAAAAAAATTAAAAAGTTCTCACGTAGAGAATTTTAATCTTGAAGACGATCTTTTGGATTGGCGTTTTGCTTCTGAAGCAGTTTCCATGTATGAAAAAGAGCTTATTACCCTTGAAAAATGCTAAATCTTGCCAAGGAGTTTAAGCACATTATTTCAAGTTTAAAGATTCTGAAATATGTAAATGAAAGGACCCTTTTCACATGCAAAGTTATAATTACATTTTATAATAAAAGTACTCTTTCTGTAAAAGAATACCGATTTGCAAATAAGGAACGGAAATATTCTTTTCACTGGATGGACAAAAACCATAAGATGATTATCAGATGGGATAATGCAGAACACTGGAAAAACATTTCTACTTTTCCTCATCATAAACATATTGGTAAAAATGTATTTCCAACAACTGAAATTACTCTTGAACAGGTTTTAATTGAAATAGAAAAACACATAAACCGTCCTAAAAATTGATTATTGTTAACTAATAGTTATTGGAAAGCCCTCCCTCACTTCACCCCCTTCACCGCCAGCCGCATACAATCTTCCACACGAATCTTCTCATCGGTTACTACAAATACCAGAAGATTTTTTTGTTGAATAATCGCCAGAAATTTCTCTCCCCAATTGGTCGTATAGTGCCATATTTTTTGTTTTTCTCCCGTTTTAAAATTAAACAAGCCGTCGGCTGGCTGAAAAACTTTATTCAACATTTTCCCTTTATAGTTTTTGAGTATATCCATACAGGCAACAGCATGCTCAGGAGTATCAAAAAGAAAATAATTGATTTCATAAAATTTGAATTGTTCTTCGTCACCGTATTTATGAATCAGAATTCCACGACACCCTTTTTCATCTAAACCTTTCAACACTTCCTGAGCCGACAGGGAATAAGAATCCGGCGTCTTGTCTTTATTTAGTTGGGATATTAAATCTGAAGCATCGAGTGCCAGATAATTCATGGAAATTGCTACCTCCAGATTCCACGCATTAAAATCAGTAATAGAGGGAGGAAATCCAGGTAGTTGTTCGGGCTTGAAAAGAATAGGGCTTTCCTGAGCCGTCAATAAAAAAAAGGAAAACTGAAAATATAATAAAGGGACGAAAAATCTTTTCAAAAACATTTTTAGTTTAGAATAAATTAAAATCACCTATACTCATCCAGATTCCCCAACCCCTGCCTGATTATCTGAATAGAACCTCCCGAACAATCTACCACGGTGGTTGGTGTCTTATGACCCGGTCCTCCATCAATGACTATGTCCACTGTTTTCTTATATTTCTCATGTATCTCCTCAGGAATACTGGCATATTCCAGAATGGCATCATCATCATATATTGAAGTTGAAACCAAAGGATTTCCCAACTCTTTAATAATTGTACTTACAATAATATTATCCGGAACCCTTATGCCAATCGTTTTTTTCCTGGACTTAAATAACTTGGGTACCAGATTGGTGGCAGGCAAAATAAAAGTAAAAGGACCTGGTAATGCTCTTTTCATAATCTTATACAAAGGAGTGTCAATCTGTTTTGAATATTCAGAAAGATTACTCAAATCGTGACACAAAATCGAAAAATTTGATTTCTCAGGACGTATTCCTTTGATAAGACAAATTCGTTCTACTGCCTTGTGGTTATACAAATCACATCCCATACCATATACACTGTCGGTAGGATATATGATGACACCACCGCTTTTCAGACATTCAACAACTTTTGCGATGGAACGCTGAGATACTTCTTTCGAACTTATTTTTAAGAGCATGGAAGGGTATAAGGGTATAAGGGTATAGGGTATAGGGTATAGGGAGTGAATAAAGTTACATTTTCGCTATACCTTTATACCTTATACTCCTATACCTTTATACCTGTTAATTACTGCTACCTGATAACAATAAACTTATAGTACTGCTGCTTGGCTTTCTTATTTTCAGTTGTAAGGTTTAAAAAATAAAAACCGGGTTTTATATTCTGAATGTTAACTTTCTGAAAATTAATATTCTTCGTAAAATTTATTTTCTCTTTTACAATTACATGTCCGCTTATATCAATTATTTCGAAACCAGAAATATTATCATCGGTATTTGATGATGTAAAAGATAAATAATTAATGGCTGGGTTTGGAAAAAGATAAAAATTATTTTCTGCCACTGCTAAATCATTTTTCATGTTGGTAGAAAAATCACAGGTATCCATGGTATGGTTTCCAAGTCCCGAAAAATCAGCCGCATCAAAAGGAAACCACTGTGCGGATGGGTCAAATGCAGAAGGATTATTAATTACTCCGAATGTGACACTTGCTTTTCTACGCAACGTCATATTGGCTGTAGTAATTGTTGAGTCGGAATTTGCCCATGACGCTCCCGGGTCCTGGCCAATTCTTCCAAAAATATCCAACGTATCACTGCCTTTCATCAGCATGAGCCCATCATCACCGTTAAATGAAAAGAATGATGACTTTAAGTTTGCCATAACAAGTACTGTCGTATCTGCCAGATCATGACAAATAATATAAGTACCGCCTGCTTGTAAAATGCCGTCTAAGTTCTGTACGGTAGAAGAAGTGGCACCGTTTGTAAATTTATGCAACGAATATTCACTCATATTGATATTAAATCCGGTTGGATTATAAATCTCAATGACTTTTGAATTTCCGCTTACCGGATCAATATATTCGGAGAAAAACGGATAAGCGCAACTCAAACCGGGTTGACTATAGACATGTACTTCACGAATAATGGTAGCTGTATTTCCGGAATTATCTGTAACAGAATAAGAAATCTGGTAAATTCCTGTTTGAGAGGAATCAACCGAACCGGAAATGGAAATGGAAGAAGTGAGGTCACCATCCACATTATCGAAGGCGGTTGCGCCTGATTCCAAATAGCTTCCTCCCACTGTCATGCTATAAGGAGCTGTTCCATTAAGAATTATAACGGGTGGAATAGTGTCGCTATCAATGATAGTTACAATTCTAGTAACTTCCTGTGCAGGGTTTCCAGCGAGGTCTGAAACATTATAAAACAAGGTGTATGTTCCCACACTATCTGATTTGATAAAACCTGTTCGTACAATTTTTCCAGAGATATCTCCATCCACATTATCCATGGCAGTGGCACCCGGGTCATTAAATACGGTATCGGTGAATGCAGTCATTGCCGCGGGTCCTATTAAAGTGATTACCGGAGCTGTAAAATCAGCAGTATTATTTGTAGTGACACTGAAATCATCAAACGCAAGATTGCCGACTGATTTAAAATAAGTAAATTTTAGCTGGCTGGTTCCAGAATCAAGTGCAAAACGATACACAGTACCTGTTTTTGAAATTGGTAGTATTAACGTAAGAGTGTCCCAGGTAAGTGCTGATTTGTTATATTGTTCAATCAGGAAACTGCTTAAGGAATCGGTGCTTACTCCTTTGATCCAGAAAATAACTGAATCGGCGATCTCCGGAAATTCAGCGGTTATTACTTCCGTGTTAGTGGCTCCGAATTTATAAGAATTGGGACCGCTGGGACCTGAATTCGTTGTAGAAGTATAACTGGCATGGCTCGAAAAAAACCAACCTGCCGGAGCAGTGCCGGCAGTAGCTTCATACGTTGTGAAATTTTCAGAGAGCAGAACATTTTGTGCCCGGTGCTCTATAGAAACAAGCAGGCAAGCAACGATTAATGGGAGTGTTTTCATGGTTACGGGTTAGTGAAATGTTTAATGAATACTTATTTGGATAGGCAAAAATAAAGAAATAAATTGATATTTAGTATGTAGTCATTTATTCGTTACCAAATCCGATTACGTTGTTATTTCCCTTTGATAAAAAATTCACGGGTTTCTTTTTCATCCAGCATCAACTGCTCTTTCAGTTTCTGCACATTCTCAAATTTTTTCTCTTTCCTGAGTATCTTAGAAACAAAAACGGTAAGCGTTTTTCCATAGATATTTTCCGCAAAATCAAGCAGATGTACTTCAATAGTTCTGTTTTGACCATACAGGGTTGGTCGAAAGCCAATGTTCAACATTCCATAAAACATTTTATCATCTATACGTATTTTAACATTATACACCCCGTCGGCAGGAATCATCTTATAGGTTTCGGCTATTTCAATATTTGCTGTAGGAAAACCAATAGTGGCGCCTACTTTTTTTCCTTCCGTCACTTTTCCGGTAAATGAAAAATCATACCCCAACATTTCATTGGATTTTTCTATTTGACCTTTTTCAAGTGCAATCCGTATTTTAGTGGAACTAACCGGAGTGTTCTTAACTAACTGCTGTGTGACTCTGAATAGTTCAAATCCAAGTCCGGTGGAAAGTTTTTTCAGGTCCTCGTAAGAACCCGAACGGTTCCTGCCAAAATGATGGTCGTAACCGACAATTAGTTTTCTGGCGCCGATTTTTTGCAAGAGAATATCTCTGATGAATTGAAGAGAAGTAAGCCGGGAAAACTTTTTTGTAAATGGGCATATAATTAAATGTTCAACCCCTGCTTTTGAAAGCAGATTCATTCTTTCATCCAATGTATTAAGCAAGCGCAATTGATTATCTTCCGGATAAAGCACTATTCTTGGATGGGGCCAAAGGGTAAAAACGATGGACTCACCTTCCGATTTTTGGGCTTCTTCCCTGAGGCATTGAATTATTTTAAGATGCCCAAGGTGAACGCCATCCATCGTACCCGTTGTGATCACCGGATTACGGAATTTCGGAAGATTTTCAATGCCTTGATGGATTTCCATGGATTTATTGCGGTGTGGGGGTTATATAATAATACCTACCAGAATACCGGAATTAAAAAAAAATCCTGTATAGTCGAGCTGATAGCTTTGTTGATATTTTGTAGGTTTTTTTTCGTTGGAATATTTACTGTACCAGAATCCACCGCCTACATGAAAATCCAACGAAACTACATGCCGGAAAATTTTTTGCCATCCAACATTGTACCCTAAATACCCCTGAATCATTTCAGAGTTTAGTTCCCTCTCCGATTCAAGCTCGTAATCATAAACGAGTGAATTAATGAAAAGATATCTTGCAATAAATTCGGATGAAAGGAAAAAACCCTCAAAAAGTGTTGGGTTCTTGCCCAGGTAATTTCTAACCTGGATGTTAACGCCGCCCCCGCGCAACTCTTTGCTCCGTTGGTCAATCCCTGTATAACTCTTCGTATAAGAAAAATCCTGCGCTTCGAGATAGGGCTTGGCAAGGCCTTTCGTTGATGCATACGTTCCCAACAATGCTATATGCAAGGAACGGTTTTTTGTAAATGGTTTTTCTCGTGATAATTCAAAAGTACCTTGCACAAGCCGGAAAAAATCAACAGTATAAATGGTACGGGCTGAAGGTTCGTTTGAGGGTAGTTTGAAGGCAAGTATTTTAAATGGTATTATAAAAAGAATAAAAACTGGAAAGATTTTGTGTGCCATTGGGAGGGATATAGGGTATAGGGGTATAGGGGTATAGGGGTATAGGGGTATAGGGGTATAGGGGTATAGGGCGTTTGTTGTAGAGACACGGTGCTCCGTGTCTCGGTTTTAAATATTAAAGGTGCACGTTCTGGTTTAAGTCAGTAGCCCAGCTAATGTGGTTGCGACTTAAACCTCACTTTGGGTTTAAGTACCTATCACACCAGCTTGGCTACATACTCAAACCAGATAGTTCTGTAGTAACCCATAAAAATCTTACTATACCCATTATTTATCAGTTCACCGGTGAATAATTCCGATGATAAATCCTGCGCGTGGAAGAACACCCGAATAGTCGAGTTCGGTTATGCCTTTATAACGGGTAAATTGTTTTGAGCCGTCCATACGAGTAAGGCGCAGTCCGCCACCGAAGTTCAAATCAACAGTAAAAATTTCGTTTATGAACAACTGCATTCCAATCAGCATGCCCCCATAAAAAACCGTATATCCTTTTTTTGTTTCAGAATAATTTTCTCCGGTGATTTTTTGGTACCCGTACTGGTCAGTTGTATAAATAGGAGTGGTATTTTCTTCAAATTCAAAAATCCTTCTTCCCATAAGCTGATAAGCAAAATAAATAGGACGGTCGGTGATAAAGCTTCCTTTACCGAGGTAATTACGATATTGAAATTCTGCGCCCCAGCCGGTTATCTGGTCATAGCGACCGGAGGGAGAACCATACGTAGCTATTCCCGAAATATAAACCGATTTGCGGTTGGTTACCGGAATTTCTACTCCACTCCAGAAGGAGGCAGAAAAAAAACGAACGATTTCATTCTTAATAACCATCCGGATAGTGTCGTTTTTGGGATACCGGATCCCCTGAGCATGAGCGCTGAATATCGAGAGGGAGAAAAATACAAGGATAAATGAAAGCGTAACTTTTTTATAGTAGTTCATCGGGTATTTGATTATAAACGAACAAAGTTACTTAAAAAAATTTCATTTTCCCAATCTCTGTTTCCACCCCTTTAACCACATCTCCTGTTTTAACAGAAAGTGTTGTATGTAACGGAAGAAATAAATCAACCCGTGAACCGAATTTTATAAATCCCAGCTCGCTTCCTTGTGTCACTGATTCTCCTTCTTTGGGATAACAGATAATTCTTCGTGCCACGTAACCCGCTATCTGCCGCACCAATATCTCTTGTCCTTGTTCCGTTTTAATGACAACTGTAGTACGTTCGTTTTTTGTGCTTGATTTCGGGTGCCACGCTACCAGATACAAACCCGGATGATACCTGGCGGTTGTGATGGTGCCTGAAACAGGTATCCAGTTTACGTGCACGTTCAGCGGCGACATGAAAATGGATACCTGAATGCGTTTGTCTTTAAAATATTCTTCCTCCATGACTTCCTGAATAGCCACGATTTTTCCATCCGCGGGCGCTGAAATGATGGAGGAATTGTGAGGCAGTTTTCTGATTGGAGAACGAAAAAATTGAAGAAGAAAAAAATACAAAATGATACTGAGGGAAGAGCTGAAAATCCTGAGTGTCATTCTCCCTGTAAAAAAATAAATAATCACATTGATGAGGAGCAACAACAAGAAGCCCCAGAACAGAATGATATAGCCCTCTTTGTGGATACGCATTATGGATAGTGTTATGGTTATTGAGAGGACAAATATACCAATACAGAGCGAAAAATGTGGTTATTGATTTTGGTCTATTGTGAAACCTGACTAACTTTGACATATTTCTTTTTTTTCTTTAAGAAAAGTCGAGTATATTTGCAATATTAATTTTTACTTTCAAATCGCAAGATATGTTAATTGAATATATGCAAACCGCCCTTGAAATGGCGAAGTATGAGATTATTGAAGATAATGAACCTTATTATGGGGAAATACCTGTTTTAAAAGGGGTTTGGGCACAGGGAAAAACACTGGAATCCTGTAGAGAAAATCTCAAGGAAGTAATAGAGGGATGGCTTATTGTCCGGTTAAAGCATGGGCTTCCGATACCACCTATCGGAAAAACAAAAGTTGGCTTGCTTTCCAGGAAACACAATAGAAAAGTTTATGCATAAATTTTCTCCTGTTTCATGGAAAGTATTGTTCCGAAGGTTAAAAGATTTGGGATTTGAGGGTCCATTATACGGAGGCAAACATCCCTATATGAAAAAAGGAACTTTAATTTTAACCATCCCCAACCCCCACAAAAAGGACATAGGTATTCCTTTACTTATGAAAATTTTAAAACAAGCAAATATCAGCAAGAAGGAATGGCTACAAGATTAGCGGTGTGCTGTTTTAAATCCCCCCTCACCGCACCACCACGAGCTTTCTGTATTGCAACACATTCCCTTTTTTCATCCACCCAAGCGCAGAAATACAGCCCGGGCGATAAGCCGGAAGTTGAAATCACTATGGATGTTTTTAGATAACGTTTTGGGGGTTTATGAAGTTTATTTTTTTGGGGGGGGTAGAAGCGTAAAACTTTCGTAAACCACAAACCTATAATAAAAGCACAAAAATTTGGTTACCGATGTATTCCCCCAAAAAATAAATTTCAATAAATTCCCTCTTATCAGTGGCGCTACTTGTTTGTCCACTGTTTCGGAAGTCCAATTGTCCTTAATACTTCATTGGCTTTTTCCAACTTGTCTGGAGACAAAACAAGACCGTTATATCTGTCCAATGACTTGTCAATCTTTACAATTGGTACTTTTCTTTTATTTAGTTCTTTTATTTTCATTGTACAAAGTTATGATTTTTTTCGTTTAACAAGAAATCCGTTATAGTCAATTCCTTTTTTAAAATCGTCCCAGCCGTCTTTTAGTTCTCCATAGATTTCAAAGTCCCTTTTACCCTCGGAAAGATATTTTGAAATTCCCATTCGGTAAAGTCGTGTTCGTGCTTTTGTACTACCAGTAGCATAAATGTAGGCATCTTGATATTTGTCGGTGAATGCATAAATAGTTGCTATCACTGTCGCCAATACTTTTTCACTATCTCCGTTGTTTGAAATTACTTTATCGTCAATGTCCCCAGTAAATTTATCTTTATCCCCGAAAGAAAGAATGTAAAAATCTCTCAAATTTGTCTGCGTAAATAGTACAAGTTTTGGAATTCGTCCTTTGGTACCTTCGCTGATAAATTCAAATGTCTGTAATTCTAATCCTGTTGTTAATGGGTATCGTGGCAATATCATTTTCTGTCGTTAAAATTTTTGGTTAAGTTATCTTTTTCCTGACAATTTGAGAGTCGCACTGTCGTCATAGCATCACACATAATAATTTTATCTACGCATTGCGTATATTTTCCCCTTTTTTTATAGCGCTTTCTTATTATCATACCTTACCTTTAATCTTTGCTCGTAGCGTATTTTTATTATCATATCTTGTTATAGCGCATTTTAAATATCTATTAATAGTAGCGTTTTTTTAAATATCAACTTCTTTCAGGCAATCAAAGGTATGAAAATTTTCTCTAGTTTTAGTGCCATTGGGTTTCCGGCTAAATGTATGTAATAAAGTATAGATTTAGCCAATAACTGCCATTGGGTTTCCGGCTAAATGTATGTAATAAAGTATAGATTTAGCCAATAACTGCCATTGGGTTTCCGGCTAAATGTATATAATAAAGTATTGATTTAGCCAATAACTGTCATTGGGTTTACGGAAGACAAATCAGAAAATACAGCCATCTTATCTAAATTGTCATGAAAATTGAATACAAAAACGTGTACACTTATTTTAGCATGATAATCCAGTGCTATCACTAGCTAATTGCTGAAAAAAAGGGAACAGATAGAACAGAATACTACTGTACAATAATTTTTTGATGGTAATTTTTCATTCCATCATTAATTTTTACAAAATATATACCCTTGGAATAATAGCTAAGGTTTATTTCTATGTTAGTTTTATTGATATTTTCTATGGAGTAGATTTTTTCTCCAAGAATATTGTAAATATCCAAACTTAAAAACTTAACAGAAGCACTATTTTGTACCCGTATCCGAAACTTACCTGCACTGATATTAGGATAAATCACAAAATTATTTTCGAAAACACTTTCCATTAAGCCAGTCGTAATCTTAGATAATTTAGAAATGAAAATGTTTTCGTCAGATTCCCCCGAGGTTAAATAATATGTTCCTACACCCGGATCAACGTCTGCAGAATCTATAAAAGAGCCGGTAGTAAAAACATTTCCCAAAGAATCTACGGCGATAGATTTGCTAATAATACTTTTTGTTCCATTCATAGCCCCTGCCCATTGAAAATTTCCGGAAGTATTAAGTATGGAAACAAAACTTTGTTGGAAGCTGGATGTTGAACTTAAATTGTATGTTTCCACACCCGGATCAAAGTCCCCACTTCCCGAAAAATAACCGGTAGTATAAACATTTCCAGATTTGTCTGCGGTTATGGAATTACCTACATCACCACTTTGTCCGCCCATGGCAGCAGCCCATAGAAAATTTCCGGAATCATCTAGTTTGGATACAAAAACGTCACTGCCACCATTAGATACTAAATTGTATGTTCCTGTACCTGGGTCAAAGTCAACTGTATTTTTAAAAGAACCAGTGGAATAAACATTTCCTGAAGCATCAATGGTTATTGAGTAACCAATGTCTGTACTTGTTGTACCAATAAATACAGCCCAAAGAAAATTTCCTTCAGCTGAAAGTTTAGAAATGAAAATGTCCTCTTTTCCGGCTGATGTTAAATTGTAGGTTCCTGTGCCTGGGTCAAAGTCCGCAGTTCCATAAAAATAACCAGTGGTATAGACATTGCCCGAAGCGTCTGTGTCTACAGAATAACCTTGATCAATAGAGGTTCCTCCAATAGTTTTAGCCCATAGAAAATTTCCGTTAGCGTCTAGTTTGGATATGAAAATGTCAAAGTCGCCCGCAGAAGTTAAATTGTAGGTTCCCGTACCCGGATCAAAGTCAGCAGTTCCCTTAAAAGTTCCGGTGGTATAAACATTACCTGAATCGTCTGTGGTGATGGAGTAACCAAAATCATCAGATGTTCCACCAAAATTCCTAGCCCATAGAAAATTTCCGTCAGCAGAAAGTTTGGAAATGAAAATGTCCTTAAATCCGGAAGTAGTCAAATTGTAGGTTGCTGAATCTGGGTCAAAGTCCGTAATTCCACCAAAATAACCAATAGTATAAACACTACCTGAAGCGTCTATGCATAAAGAGTAACTTTCAGTAGTAGAGGAGCCATCTAAAACTTTAGCCCATAGAAAATTTCCGTCAGCATCTAATTTAGATATAAAAACTCTAATGCCCGAAGTTGTTAAATTGTATATTCCTGAACCCGGGTCAAAGTCAACAGTTCCCTCAAAAGTTCCAGTAGTATAAACATTTCCGGAAACATCTGTCGTGATGGAGAAACCATTATCATCAAGTGTTCCGCCAATGGCTTTAGCCCATTGGACTGATTGGCAAAAACTATGGTTTGCTGAAAATCCCAAGCTAATTAAAGCAAGCAAGATTATTACTAAAACAACTTTATTTTTCATTTTCATTATATATTAAATTTTTCCTACTCGTGTGGCTTTTCGGTTACGCCCCGTTTTTTTACCCCTTGGTTATAAAATTATTCAATGGGGTGAAGTGGGTTCTGGACTCCACTTGTATATTACTGTACAATAATTTTTTGATTGTAGGATTTTATCCCATCATAAATTTTTACAAAATACATCCCTTTTGTAGAGTTGGAAATATCAATTTGCGGATTTTCGTGAGAGGAATATTGCTGATAAACTTTTTCTCCCAGCAAATTGTAAATTTCTGCGATAATGATCTTGCTATTTAAACCGATGGCAAATTTACCATTGGTGGGATTGGGGTAAATTTTAAAATCATAATCATAATTGGAATTAAAATTAATATTTACCAACCCTCCGGTCGTTGTTTTAAGAATTGTTCCTTGCTTGCCTACAGCGTAACCGGTATTGGAATCGGTGAAATGAACGGATTGTAAATTTTGGTTTGTTATGTTTGGTAGTAATGACCAGTTTGTACCGGCATTGGTTGTTTTATAAATATTTCCAGTCCAACCAACTGCATAACCGGTATTGGCATCTGTGAAATAAACGTATTCTAACTTCATAACTATTTCGCTTGTAGGTGCTACCCAGGTTGTACCGCCATCTGTAGTTTTTAAAATTATACCATCACTGGTATTATTACCAACAATGTACCCGGTATTGGCATCTGTGAAATAAACGGAATTATATGAATCGGATAAAATTGGGGCAGTTAAATCTGTCCAGATAGTGCCAGCATCATTAGTTATTAAAATTTCACCATAGACCCCAACTGCAATACCAGTATTGACATTTGGGAACCAGACAGAATTTAAATTATAAAGCGATGTAGATTGCTTCCATGCCCAGTTAGTGCCTGCGTCGCTTGTTTTTAGAATAATTCCTCCACTGCCAACAACATACCCTGTGTTGACATCTGTAAAATAAACGGATCTAAAACTATTACCAGATACACCTGTTACTTGTTTCGCTGTCCATGTAACACCAGCATCAACGGTTTTAAGTAAAGTGGCATTGTCTCCCACTGTGTAGGCGGTATTTGCATCAGTATAAAAAACTGAAAATAACTTATTAGTTGTACCGCTTGTTTGTGATGTCCAATCAGTGCCACCATTAGAAGTTGTAAGGATTGTTCCAAAATCTCCAACCACACAACCATTATTAGCATCGGTAAAATGTACAGATTCCAATTGATTTGTTGTTACGGTTGATATTTTTGCTGACCAGTTTGTTCCGGCATCATTTGTTTTAATAATTGTTCCAATATTTCCAACAGCATAACCTATGGCGGCATCTGCAAAATAAGCTGAATTTAACCTTTCAATTGTTCCGCTTGTTTGTGCTGTCCAGGTTGTGCCGGCATCCGTTGTAGTTAAAATTGTTCCTCCATTACCAACAGCACAACCGGAATTTGCACCGGTGAAGTAAACTGAAAATAAATCATTACTTGTCCCACTTGGTTGATTTGTCCAGGTAATTGCTCCATCACTTGTTTTAAGAATCGTTCCTTTTTCTCCAACAACATGCCCAGTTTTACCATTAGTAAAATAAACTGAAAATAAGTCATTATTAGACCCGCTTGTTTGCGCTATCCAAATGACACCACCATTGCCTGTTTTAAGAATTGTGCCCCCCTCACCAACAGCGTATCCGGTATCTGCATCGGAGAAACGAACGGAGAATAAATCGTCAGATGTCCCACTTGTTTGTTTTACCCAATTAGTACCAGCATCACTTGTTTTAAGAATCGTTCCCTTTTCCCCGACAGCATACCCGGTATTAGCATTGGCAAAATAAACGGAGAATAAATCATTGCTTGTTCCACTTGTTTGAATATTCCAGTTTGCACCAGCATTGCTTGTTTTAAGAATTGTTCCGCTCTCTCCAACCGCACAACCTGTATTGACATTTGCAAAATAAACAGATAATAAAGTACGGGTTGTCGGATTTGTAGAAATTGTCCAGTTAGTACCACCATCATTTGTTTTAAGTATGTTTTTTCCAACAGCGTACCCGGTTTTGGAATCAGTACAATAAACTGATAACAATTCATTGCCTTGGGGCAAAGGATTTTGCCATACCCATTGCGCCTTTGCAACATTGCTCAAGCCAAAGGCGAGCGTTGCGATTAAAATTGATTTTTGTAGCGTTTTCATTTTATTTTGAATTAAATTTTCCAACTGTTATGGCTTTTCGGTTTGCCCCGTTTTTTAACGTGGGTTCTGGATTCCACTTGTATTTTACTATTTAAGAAAAGATAATTGAGTCCATTCTAAAAAGTCAAAAAAAGAAAATATGCCACCAAAACACTAAAGCACTAAATCCCAAAAACATTGATTATTAAGAAGTTTTTTGGGGGTGAAAATATACTTATTATAGTGGGCAATAATTGCTTATTCCTTTTTTGAAAAATTCATAACATCAAAACCAAAAAGAGGAAATCCGAATTTCATTAACATAAAAGCTCCTCCATTCACTCCTGGTCTTGAACCAATTTCAGCTCCAAACATCGCCCTCATAAATCCTTTGTAATTCACCACATAGCCAATTCTCCATCCTAAAGGTTTTTTTGATATTGCTTTATCAAGGTCCTCTTTTGTGTATAATTCTTTTCCTCCCCTCGGATAATCCGGTCTAATATTATCAGAGTATGAAATGACAGGTGCATACATCAAATCAAAATATAAGTTACTTCTTCCTTCCCAACCACATACACCATAACCTTCAACATCTACTACCAATTTTACTGTACGGACTATAGAAACTCCGGCATAAATTCCTTCCATATTATAATAGATTTGGTATTCATATTTACTGCTCCCGCCTGTGGCTTTGGCAGTATCATTGAAATCTTTTGGAGAACTAAAATGAAGGAAACCAGCTCTGAATCCATATTCTTTGAGTATCTTGGCATCGGGTAGTGTTATATTAGTAACAGTTATACTCCCACCATACCACCCACCCCCCTCAGATTTCAAAGCAAATTTTTCTTTTCCTGTTTTTTCCCTGCTAAAAAAGTTAAATACCCCACCTGTTTCAACAAAAAAACCATTTGTGTTGATTCCTCCTTTAGTTACATTTAATACCCCCTTTTCCAACTCAAGATTAAATGAAAGCATCTTATTCAATTTATAATCAGCTCCTGCTCAAAATCTCAGAGTAGTTGGACTGGCAATATCTACATTCATAGGGTACAAGTAACAAAAAAAGTTCTTGTAAGTGTATGGGTCGTTTTCAATATATTTATAGCCTACTTGTTGTCCCAAAGTCATTGGAATTGTAAGCCATAAAATATAAAAAGTAAATGAAGTAAATCTGAAAAAAGGTGTTAGGAATTTTTGGATTTTCTGTCCCATTAGTTTTTTATTTTTTAATGCGTTAAATTAGAATTTAGTAATTGTTTTATGTAAAATGAAAAAGCCGGACAATTTTATTGCCGGCTTGAAAAAACAAGAAAAA
>Ga0156225_123_pt1 | contig 242049 bp, 179 predicted proteins | sample RifCSPlowO2_12_FD_107873 | JGI IMG/M metagenome (GOLD analysis project Ga0156225, IMG submission 107873) | Bacteroidetes bacterium RIFCSPLOWO2_12_FULL_37_12 | reverse complement strand
ACTTATTTGTGGAATTCAGGAGATATTACTTCTTCACTTTCTAATATCAGCGCCGGTACATACAATCTTACTATTACTGATAATTTGGGTTGTATAACTACCGGAATTGTTTCTGTAAATAACATTGGGGGTCCTTCATTAACTTTAAATAACACAAATGCCACTTGCGGGAATAGTAATGGCACTGCCTCATCCACTGTTTCAGGTGGTACTTCTCCTTATTCCTATCTATGGAACACAGGAGATGTTACTTCTTCTCTGTCTAACATGGGTGCCGGAATTTATGATATTACTGTCACAGATAATAATGGTTGCATAGCAACCGGAAGTGTCACTGTAAATAATGTTGGTGGTCCCACTTTATCACTTAGCAGTACCGATGCTACTTGCGGGAACAGTAATGGAACTGCAATATCATCTGTATCCGGTGGTTCTTCTCCTTATTCTTATATCTGGAGCAATGCTGATATTACTACTTCTCTTTCGAATATCATTGCAGGTTCCTATAATCTTACCGTCACCGATAACAATGGTTGTTCAACATCAGGAAGTGTCACTGTTAATAATATCGGAGGTCCTTCTTTATCACTTACAAGCTTTGATGCCACTTGTGGAAACAATAATGGCAGTGCTACAGTAACGGTTTCAGGAGGTACAGCACCTTATTCTTATGTTTGGAACACCGGAGATAATATTTCTTCTCTCTCCAATATAATTTCAGGTACATATAATGTTACTGTCACTGACAATAACGGTTGTGTGGCAAGCGGAAGTGTTTCTGTCAATAATATCAGTGGCGCAACATTAACTATGAGTAGCACTGACGCTACTTGCGGTAATGCAGATGGTAGCGCTGTGGTGACCGTTTCAGGAGGAACTTCTCCTTATACTTATTCGTGGAATTCAGGAGATATTACTTCTTCCCTTTCCAATATCAGCGCCGGTACATATAATCTTACTGTTACTGATAATTTGGGTTGTATAACTACCGGAAGTGTTTCAGTAAATAACATTTGGGGTCCTTCATTAACTTTAAATAGCACCGATGCCACTTGCGGGAATAGTAATGGCACTGCCTCATCCACTGTTTCAGGTGGTACTTCTCCTTATTCCTATCTATGGATCACAGGAGATGTTACTTCTTCTCTTTCTACCATTGGTGCCGGAGTTTATGATCTTACAGTCACTGATAATAATGGTTGCATAGCAACCGGAAGTGTCACTGTAAATAATGTTAGTGGTCCAACCTTATCATTTAGCACTACCGATGCTACTTGCGGTAACAGTAATGGAACTGCAATATCTTCTGTATCCGGTGGCTCTTCTCCTTATTCTTATCTCTGGAGCACTGCTGATGTTACTTCTTCTCTTACAAATATCAGCGCAGGTTCCTATAATCTTACCGTCAATGATAACAATGGTTGTTCAACATCAGGAAGTGTCACTGTTAATAATATCGGAGGTCCTTCTTTATCACTTACAAGCATTGATGCTACTTGTGGAAACAATAATGGTAGTGCTACAGTAACGGTTTCGGGCGGTACAGCACCTTATTCTTATATTTGGAACACCGGAGATAACATTTCTTCTCTTTCTAATATAAGTGCCGGTACATATAATGTAACTGTCACTGACAATAATGGGTGTCAGGCAAGCGGAAGTGTTACTGTAAATAATATCAGTGGTGCAACATTAACTATGAGTAGTACCGACGCTACCTGTGGTAATGCAGATGGTAACGCTACTGTGACTGTTTCAGGAGGAACTGCTCCATATTCTTATTTGTGGAATTCAGGAGATATTACTTCTTCACTTTCCAATATCAGCGCCGGTACATACAATCTTACTGTTACTGATAATTTGGGTTGTATAACAACCGGGAGCGTTTCAGTGAATAATATCGGGGGTCCTTCATTAACTTTAAATAGCACCGATGCCACTTGCGGGAATAGCAATGGCACTGCCTCATCCACTGTTTCAGGAGGCACTTCTCCTTATTCCTATTTATGGAACACCGGAGATGTTACTTCTTCTCTTTCTAACATTAGCGCAGGAGTTTATAATCTTACTGTCACAGATAATAATGGTTGCATAGCTTCCGGAAGTGTCACTGTAAATAACGTTGGCGGTCCCACCTTATCACTTAGCAGTACTGATGCAACCTGTGGAATTAATAATGGAAATGTTATTGCTACAGTTTCGGGCGGGTCTTCTCCGTTTAATTATTCCTGGAGCAACAATTTAAACACAGCTATCATAAGTAATCTTAACCCTGGTACTTACACTATTACTATCACAGATAAAAACGGTTGTTTGGCTAACAGCAGTATTATCGTTAATAATATCGCAGGTCCCGATGTTTCAGTTTCAACAACCAATGTCACTTGTGGACAAAATAACGGAACCGCCGCAGTAACTATTTCAGGTGGGCTATCTCCATACATTATTGCATGGAGTACCGGTCAGAATAGTGCCACTATTAATAGTTTGATTGCAGGTAGTTATGAGGTATCTGTTTTAGATAATAATAATTGCTTAGCTATTGGAAATGGAATTGTCGCAGGGCAATCTGCTGTTTCAGTAAATCTTAGTAAAACCGATATAGATTGTTTTGGCAATACTACCGGTATAATAAGTGCCACTATTTCGGGAGGAACCACTCCATACAACTCAATCTGGAGTAACGGTGCAAATTCAACGACTATTTCGGGATTAACAATTGGTACATATGCTATAACTATCACAGATGCCTCCTCGTGTACGGCTTCAGGTGCAATCACTCTTTCTCAACCGCAGTTGCTAAGTATAAATCTCAGTGTTTCCTCTGTAACTTGTTTTGGTTCCAATGATGGTGCTTTAACTACAATTATCACTGGTGGTAATTCACCTTATAGCTTCAATTGGTCAAATGCTCAGACCTCGCAGAACAATTTGAATATTAACGCTGGTAATTATACAATTACAGTAACTGACACGAAAGGATGTACGATATCATCAACGGGTACAGTGACACAGCCATCTCCGCTCAACATTGCATTAAGCGCCAGTGACCCAAGTTGTTTCGGATATAACGATGGGAAGATTTTCTTATTCCCTTCAGGTGCCAGTTCTCCGTATAGCTATTCATGGGCTGGAGGAGAAAATACTTCCTCTTTAACAAATCTTTTTTCCGGTAATTATAGAGTGACAGTAACTGATTCAAAGTCCTGTTCGTCTTCAACTTCAGTTTTATTATCCGACCCTATACAGGTTGTTGCCGGTGACACTCTTACTTTCTGTAAAACGACAGACGATAATGTAATCCTTGCAGGTATTCCATCAGGAGGTGTTTGGTCTGGTTCTGCTGGTGTTATTATTTATGGTAAAGACACATTGGATGTTGATGCCACTCCTTGGACTTTAGATAATAATTTCCATACGTTGACTTACAGTTTAAATGGATGCAGTGATAATTCAGTATTAATTGTCAATGGAGCGAAAGCGCCTGCTGACACTACTGTTTGTGCATTTACAGGTTTTTCGTTTAAATTACCAAAAGCATTACCTGATGGTGGAATATGGACGGGACCCGGAGTTATTGACGGCATTAGTGGCACTGTAAATGTAACCGGGTTATCTGGAAGTAAAAATTATTTCTATTCAAGCAATGGTTGCGCGGATACTATGATGGTTAACTATCAGAACGGTCTTGTAGTTAATTTATCTGCTTCAAATAATAATATATGCTTCAATGACTCCATTGAATTACAAATATCAACTTTCGGAGGTTCTGGTAATTATCTTGTAACATGGAATGCTCCCGGATTACCACAAATTTCCAATGGCACTATTAATCTTGCCCCTCAAGTTACCAGTACTTATAAAGTCAGCGTTTCAGACCCGTTTAGTAGTGTTTGCCCCTCTGTGGTTGATTCTGTTTCTATTTCAGTAAGAAAAATTTCCATTACAATTACTAATATTAAAAATGCCAGTTGTTTCGGTACAAGTGATGGGAGTATTAGTGTAAGCGCAGGAGGAACAGCTTCCCCTTATTCTTATTCTTGGAACACAGGAGATGTTACTACCACATTAAATACTATTACGGCAGGAACTTATTCTATAACTGTAAGTGATAGCGCAGGATGTAAAATGCCAGAGCAAATTACAATAAATCAACCGGATGAGATTATACCTGATTTTACTTTAGGTGATTCCATTTATGCATCATTAGACACAGTAAATTTTATTAACTTAAGTTCAGGAGGTACGAGTTATCTTTGGAATTTCGGTGATGGTTCAAATAGTACGTTGCAGTCACCCGTTTATGTTTACACTCATAGCGCAAATTACCAGGTAAAATTATTAGTAACCAATGATGTTGGTTGTTCCAAAAATATCCAAAAAACCATTTACATTCAGCCGGGGCTTTCTATAACTGAAATTGATGGGAATGATATTCTCACCATCTTTCCTAATCCAGCATCTGAATTTATTACTTTAGAATTAAATCATGCTATTAAATTACAGGAAATACAGATTATTGATTTAACCGGCAGAAACTTATCTGAAATGATATCTATGTACAATGTAGATGAAACCACTTTCAGATTTGATATTAAAGCATTATCAAGAGGAATTTATTTTCTGAGATTAAAGAAAGGGGATGCATACAGGAATTATATGTTTGAGGTGATGGATTAGGCATTGGGCATTGGGAATTGGGCATTATGCATTGGATATTAGGCATTAGGCATCGGTCATTAATCATAAAGTTTTTCGTTTTTCAAAAATTTCAATTACCTTTGAAATGAATTCGGGGTGTAGCGTAGCCCGGTTAGCGCACTAGACTGGGGGTCTAGAGGTCGCGGGTTCAAATCCCGCCACTCCGACATAAATATAGAATGTAAGAGCAAAAATAACAAAAAAAATATGGACCAACCAAACATTGCACAGAGAATACCTTTTGTAAAAGAAGAGAAGCCAGGAAAATATTACTGGTGCGCTTGTGGACAGAGTAAAAATCAACCTTACTGCGATGGTTCCCATAAAGGGACTAGTTTTTCTCCTGTATTGACAGAAATCACCGAAACAAAAAAAGTAGCATGGTGTGGATGCAAGCATACGGAGAATAAACCGTTTTGTGATGGTGCGCATAAAAAATTGAATGTTTGATGTTAGATGTTAGATGTTAGATATTTATGAAATTAAAAATACTTGCACCTTTTTTCTTTTTGGTGATTGTATTGATGTTTTCCTGCAAAAAAGAAGAAGATTTGGTTGATTTATCTGACGTAAATTGTTCATCTGTCACTGCAAAATATTCCGCTGATATCGTTCCTATTGTGAATGCAAGTTGCGCTAAGTCATCCTGTCATAATGCGGGATCATCAAAGGGAGATTTTACGACCTATGCCGGACTAAAAGTAAAAGCAGATAATGGAACATTAACTAAAGCGATAGTTACCGAGCAATATATGCCAAAGAGTGGTACATTAACCAAAGAACAGCGGGCAAAATTTAAATGTTGGATAGAGTCGGGAGCACCGCAGAATTAGAGGTTAAATATATAAGTTAGAATTTACCTTATAAAACCGTACCTTTGCGTTTTTTCAAAAATGACTCCCATCCGAAATATTGCCATTATCGCCCATGTTGACCACGGAAAAACGACTCTCGTTGACCGAATCCTACATCAATCAAAACTTTTCCGTGAAAATCAGCACGTACAGGAATTAGTGATGGACAGTAACGAACTCGAAAGAGAACGTGGAATTACTATCTTTTCTAAAAATTGCTCTGTACAGTACAAAGGGATAAAAATAAATATTATTGACACACCCGGTCACGCCGATTTTGGAGGTGAGGTAGAACGTGTGCTGAATATGGCGGATGGCGTTCTGCTTTTAGTGGATGCACTGGAAGGTCCGATGCCACAAACCCGTTTCGTACTTCAAAAAGCATTAGCCCTTGGACTTAAAGCCATTGTGGTGATTAACAAAGTTGATAAACCCAATTGCAATCCTGAAAAAGTACATGAAGATGTTTTTGAATTATTTTTTAACCTCAATGCCACTGAAGAACAGTTGAATTTTCCGGTTGCCTATGGATCGTCAAAACAGGGCTGGATGTCAGATGATTTTACCAAACAAACAATTGACATCAGTTTTCTGCTTGAATTAATCGTCAATCACATCCCCTCCCCTCCTGCTTTTACCGGAATCCCACAAATGCAGATTACTTCTTTGGACTACACCTCCTTTGTGGGTAGAATTGCCGTGGGAAGATTATTCAGGGGAACACTACGTGAAAACATGCCCGTTTCGCTTGTAAAAAGAGACAGCTCAATTGTTAAATCCCGAATCAAAGAATTGTATTCCTTTGAAGGTTTAAGCAGAGTCCGCACCCCTGAAATTAAAGCAGGTGAAATTTGCGCCGTCATGGGGCTGGAAGGATTCGAAATTGGTGACACTATCTCTGATTTTGAAAATCCCGCCGGATTAAAACCTATTGCCGTTGATGAGCCAACGATGAGCATGTTGTTTATGATTAATAATTCTCCATTCTTCGGACAAGAAGGAAAATTTCTTACTTCCCGTCAGGTACGTGACCGCTTATTCAGAGAAACAGAAAAAAATCTTGCACTAAAAGTGGAAGAAACAGATTCACCCGATTCATTCATTGTTTACGGAAGAGGAATATTGCATTTGTCCATTGTAGTAGAAACCATGCGCAGGGAAGGATTTGAATTACAGCTCGGACAACCAAAAGTCGTCATTAAAGAAATTAACGGAGTGGCGCATGAACCCATTGAAATTTTAACCGTGGATGTTCCCCAATCATTTTCGGGAAAAGTAATAGATATTGCAACACAACGAAGAGGGATGCTTGAAGTAATGGAAACCCGCGGCGACAGGATTCATCTTGAGTTCAGCATTCCATCCAGAGGGTTAATGGGTATTCGGAACATTTTATTGAACGTATCGGAAGGAGAAGCTGTAATGGCACATCGTTTTGAAGAATACGAACCCATAAGAGGAAACATACAGGGAAGAATCAATGGCACATTGATAGTCATGGAGGCAGGTATGGCGACCGCCTATTCCATAGACAAATTGCAGGATCGCGGAAAATTCTTCATTAGTCCGGGTGAAATGGTCTATGTCGGACAAGTTGTTGGGGAACAAATACGCCCGGGTGATTTGGTAGTAAATGTAGTAAGGGGGAAAAAACTTACGAACATGCGCGCATCGGGAAGTGATGATAATGCCATTATCGTTCCTAAAATCGAATTTTCCTTGGAGGAAGCAATGGAATATATTCAGGAGGATGAATTGGTGGAAGTGACACCAACTAAAATACGATTGCGTAAAGCAATACTCGATGAAAATGAGAGGAAACGGGGGAGGATGAAAATGGAAGTCGGAAATTAGAAAAACCCTTCAAGGTTTAGTATGGATTTGAGGCGAAGAATAACCTTGAAGGGTTGAATTAGTTTTGAAATTGGATGTTGGATGTTGGATGTTGGATGTTGGAAATAGTAAATTAACTTGCGCTACTTTCTCGAAATATCTTATCGCGGAACAAACTACCATGGATTTCAGTTTCAAAAAAATGCCAACACCATTCAGCAAGAGATTGAGAAAGCGTTGGCGATACTATCACGTAACGAAATTAAAATAACCTGTTCCAGCCGTACAGACAGCGGGGTTCATGCCATACAAAATTTTGCGCATTTTGATTTTGAAAATCCCTTACCGGAAAATTTAATGTATAAAATGAACTGTGTTCTTCCGAGAGACATTTGCATAAAAAATATTTTTCCGGTTACCAATGACGCTAATGCACGCTTTTCTGCTGTTTCAAGAACTTATAAATATGTCATAAGCACAATCAAAGATCCTTTCTTATCCGGATTATGTTATTACCATCCGGTGACATTAACTATTCAATGGCTAAATCTGGCTTCACAGGAATTACTTTCTCATACTGATTTTACTTCTTTTTCGAAAACACATTCTCAATCAAAAACAAATATTTGTCACATTAAAAATGCAGAATGGAAGAAAGAAGGAAATTTATTTGTATTCTATATTAAAGCAGACAGATTTCTTTGGGGGATGGTGAGGGCTTTAGCCGGCACTATGATTTTAGTTGGCGATGGGACGAAGACGGTGGATGATTTTAAAAAGATTATAGATGGAAAGAATAGAATGCTGGCGGGCTCCTCCGTTCCGGCTGAAGGTTTATTCCTTTGTGAAGTTGAATATCCTAAAGAGATATTTTTGAAATAAATGCACACCAAAAAAAATATATCCGGACGCGCCTTTGATATTAAGTTGATATTGCGGTTGCTTACCTACACAAAACCCTACCGTTGGACTTTTTTGTTCACTATCTTTCTGACTATCTGCCTCGCCGCTTTAGCCCCCGTGCGACCTTTTCTGATTCAACATACCATAGATAACCAGATTCACAATGGAAATTACAAGGGTTTGGTAATCATGGTCTGTGTAATGGTGCTTTTATTGATTGTTCATGCATTGGTTCAATATTTCCAGACCTATTTGCTCGGATGGGTAGGACAAAGCGCCATCAGGGATTTAAGACACCAGTTATACAATCACCTGCTTGGTATGAAAGTTAATTTTTATGACCGTACTCCCATCGGAACATTAGTCACACGTACTATTTCTGATATTGAAACACTGGCGGATGTATTCAGTGATGGACTTGCCTCTGTAAGTGGAGATATCCTTCAGCTTGTCTTTATACTTGCTGTCATGTTTTTTACCGATGTTAAATTAACCTTGATCAGCTTGTCTGTTTTTCCCATTCTTTTATATGCATCCTATTTGTTTAAAAATTATGTAAGAGCATCATTTCAGGAAGTGAGAAAACAAGTGGCACGATTGAATGCATTCATTCAGGAACAAATAACCGGGATGAGCATTGTGCAGGTTTTTAACCGTGAAGAAAAAGAATTTGCAAAATTCAAAGTCATTAATGCTGAACACACAAAAGCAAACATTGACACTATTTTTTACTACTCTGTTTATTTTCCGGTTGTGGAAATTATTGCGGCTGTTTCTACCGGATTATTGGTTTGGTACGGTACAAAAGGCGTATTGCATGATACGGTTTCTTTGGGTGTACTTATTTCTTTTTTGATGTACATAGCCATGTTTTTCAGACCTATCCGGCAAATTGCAGATCGATTTAATACCCTGCAATTAGGAATGGTTTCTTCCGAGAGGGTTTTCAGATTGTTGGATACTAAAGACACAGTAAAGGGAAAAAATAATTATATTCCCTCTCATATAAATGGAAAAATTGTTTTTAGAAATGTTTATTTCAATTATAAGAAGGAAGAAGACGTTCTTTATAATATCAGTTTCGAAATTGAACCCAATAAAACTACTGCTATAGTAGGCGCTACCGGAGCAGGGAAATCCACGCTTATCAATATTATTTTACGTTTTTATGAACCGGAAAAAGGGAACATTTTATTAGATGATATACCGCTTGAGGACTATCAACCTGAGTTTCTGAGAAAAAATATTGGGACAGTGACACAGGATGTATTTCTTTTTTCAGGGACTATACGCGACAATATTGCGTTATGGGATACAACGATTACAGATTCAGTTATTTTAAATGCTATTCGTAAAATTGGCGTTGATGACTTCATCAATAATTTACCAGGCGGACTTGACTGCCTTGTAATGGAAAGAGGCGCTATGTTATCTACAGGACAAAGACAATTAATTGCCTTTATCAGAGCCATGGTAAGGAATCCGAATTTAATATTATTAGATGAAGCTACTTCCTCGGTTGACTCAGAAACGGAAAACATGATTCAACATGCCATTAAAAATATATTGGCTAACAGAACTTCTGTTGTAATTGCTCATCGGCTGTCAACCATCATCCATTCCGATAAAATTATAGTAATGGACATGGGTAAAATTGTGGAAACCGGAACACACGCACAACTGCTGGCAATGAATGGAATCTACCATGAATTATATACTATGCAGTACATTGTGTAATCACCTCACCCCAACCCCTCTCCAAAAAATGGAGAGGGGTTATAAATTTGTTGAATTTTTACTTTGTTATGTGTAAATCAAAAATTTTCTTGTAAATTTGAAACTTAATATGAAAAAAAATTTTTTGATGTTTCAGGAAGTAAGAAAAATTTTTTCCGATTATCTGGAAAAGAAATCCCTGCGGAAAACTCAGGAGCGGTTTAACATTCTCAAAATAATTTACGAACGGGAAGATCATTTTGATGCGGAGGATTTATATATTTGGATTAAAAATAATAATTACAATATCAGCCGCGCCACCGTTTATAATACGCTGGAACTTTTAAATGATTGTGAACTTGTTACAAAGCACCAATTTGGCGGAAATCTTTCAAAATACGAAAAATGCTACGGGTACCGTCAGCATGACCATGTTATATGTATAGAATGTCGTAATGTTGTAGAATTCTGTGACCCCAGAATTTATCAAATTCAAAAAAAAGTAGAAGAACTTTTAAATTTTACTATTCACCATCACTCGTTAAATCTTTATGGCTTATGCCCGAATTGTAAAAAATTGAAAAATTGATAATTTATTTTCCATTCAATAATACAACTCCGCAACTTTTCAACTATGACTGTCACTGAAAAAACAAAGAACAAAATTACAATCCTTAGATTAAGTGGAAACTTAATGGGGGAAGAACATGGTACAACCATTCTCAATATGGTAAATAATCATATTAATAATGGCATAATACATTTTGCCATAGACCTTTCCGATGTTAAATACATGAACAGCAGTGGAATTGGCGTTTTGATTTCCATTTTAACAAAAGCCCGAAACCGAAGCGGCGATATGGCGGTCATTAAACCTTCCGAACACATTCAAAAACTATTGCTGATTACCAAACTCAATAAAATTTTTAAAATAGCCAACACCGAAAACGAAGCGTTGGAATTGTTGTCGAAGAAGTAGAGACACGGTGCACCGTGTCTCTACAAAAAACATTCATATAAATCGTATGAAAAGTTGCATAATCTCAAATTCGTTCAGTATCATTTATAATTTTCAAAATCCAAATTATTTAATCATTAACGCAAATTTATGGTAGATGTAATTCTTGGCCTCCAGTGGGGCGACGAAGGCAAAGGCAAAATTGTTGACGTTTTAACTCCTGATTATAATCTGGTTGCCAGATTTCAGGGGGGACCGAATGCAGGTCATACCCTTGTCTTCAATAATAATAAATTTATTTTAAACCTGATACCTTCCGGTATATTCAGGGAAAATACATTGAACATCATCGGTAATGGAGTGGTGATTGATCCAGTTACCTTAAAAAAAGAAATCGAAAAACTTTTATCGTCTGAGATTTCAGATGTAAAAGAAAGATTGCTTATCTCCAAAAGAGCTTCTTTAATCTTACCAACGCACAAAGCGTTGGATTCAGCTTCTGAAAAATCACAGGGTGATGGAAAAATCGGGTCAACATTGAGGGGGGTTGGTCCGGCTTATCAAAGTAAAATCGGAAGAACGGCATTACGTGTGGGTGATATTCTTACTCCATTGTTTAATCAAAAATATTCTGCAATAAAAAAACTACATCTCAAACTGTTGGAAGTACTTAATCCGGGTAGTGTCACTGAAATTTCAGAGGAAGAGTTTATGGAGTCAATTGAATATTTAAAAAAATTAAAAATTATTGACTCGGAATCATTTATTCAGGATGCTTTATCGCGTGGAGATAAACTTTTGGCAGAAGGCGCTCAAGGCACTTTGCTTGACATTGATTTCGGAACCTATCCTTTTGTAACTTCATCTAATACCACTATTGCCGGTGTTTGCAGTGGATTGGGCGTTAATCCCCGACAGATTGGAAATGTATATGGAGTATTTAAGGGTTATTGCACCCGTGTGGGAAATGGTCCGTTCCCGACCGAGCAAGACAATGAAACCGGTGAAATGCTTCGTAAAACAGGGAATGAATTTGGTGCCACTACCGGAAGACCGCGCCGGTGCGGCTGGCTCGACTTACCTGCATTAAAATATGCAGTTCAATTGAATGGTGTAAGTCACTTGATCATGACCAAACCGGATGTGCTGAGTGGCATGGAAACAATTCCCGTATGTACTCATTATTTGTTACATGATAATCAAAAAATTAATTACCTGCCTTACGATTTGGAAAAAGATATCAAGAATCCAATTTATAATAATATGCCGGGGTGGAAAAACTCTTTATCCGAGGTAGATTCATATAATAAACTTCCCACCGAATTTATTAATTATAAAAAATTCATAGAAGATTATGTAAAAGTGCCTGTATATGCTGTTTCGGTTGGTCCTGGAAGGGAACAGATATTATATGCGGAGAAAGGGGGCATAAGGGTATAGGGTATAAGGTATGGGGTAAAATTAAAGTTCTACAAATACTATATCAACACAGGTTTTTTAATAAACATATAACATAAAACAAGAAATGAAAAATTACTAAGTATTCTCCTACATACTCCTATATTTCATGAAAATCCACATAATCAACGGTCCAAACCTAAATCTTCTGGGAAAAAGGGAAAAGAAAATTTATGGTAAACACAGTTTTGATGTTTTTTTAAAATCAATCCAAAAAAAATATTCCACACACAAATTAGAATATTTTCAATCAAATATTGAGGGTGAAATAATTAATTATCTTCAAAGTATAAAAAAGTCAGATGGGATAATTATAAATGCTGGGGGCTTCACTCACACTTCCGTTGCCATACACGATGCATTGAAAATTGTAAAATATCCCGTTATTGAAGTGCACATCAGCAATATTACAGCGAGAGAGTCATTCCGGCATACCAGTTTGATTACTCCGGTGAGTAAGGGATTGATACTTGGGTTTGGTTTAAAATCTTATGAACTGGCGGTTTTGGCTATTATAGGCAGTGATTAATATAAGTATAAGGTATAAGGGTATAAGGTATAAGGGTATAAGGCAATTATCACCCCACCACTACCGAAACCATCGATCTTTCTCTCGCTCCCACTTTAAACTTTACCGCTCCATCTCTTAAGGCAAACAGGGTATGGTCTTTTCCCATTCCTACGCCATCGCCAGGATGATGAACGGTTCCGCGTTGGCGAACAATAATATTTCCTGCTATTACATTTTCACCGCCGAATTTCTTGATTCCAAGACGTTTTGAATGAGATTCTCTCCCGTTTCTGGATGAACCTGCTCCTTTTTTGTGTGCCATGTTACTAAGGTTGTTTTATTTTAAAATTATCGGTTACTGTTCAGTACCTATTTAATTGAGCCACTAATTGAACAAGAAAAAAAAATTTAGCCACTGATTTCACTGATTAAACTACAAACTTCTTGCAATCAATTACCCTGCAATCTCTATTTTCTCAATATTAATTTTCGTAAACTGTTCCCTATGACCTTTTAATTTTCTGTATCCTTTTCTGCGTTTTTTGTAAAAAACAATGATTTTGTCATCCTTGCCGTGGTCTAACACTTTGGCTGTAACTGAAGAACCTTCAATATGTGGTTTACCTATGGTTACTTTCCCCTCTTGATCGGCTAAGAGCACTTTATTAAACTGAATGGTTTCACCCACCCCATTTACAAGTTTTGGGACAAATATTTTTTGTTCAGGGCTAACCTTGAACTGTTTTCCGGCAATGTCAACAATAGCGAACATGGTTATTTATTTAGAGGGGGCAAAGATAAGGTAAATAATACAAAAAAAAAACTCCCATCTTCTGAAGGGAGTTTTTTCTGGTTACGGTATTGAATATAATTACATAATGCAATATATTCCGGGGATACGGCATGGGTCATATCCTGTAACAATGCACATTCCGGTTAATTGGTAGAGCATTTCATTACAGTTAATCCAAATACCTCCCTGCACAGCTTCCATTTGGTTTAAATTCAGTGTTTTCATGTTTGTTTTTAATTTTTTCGCAAAGATAATATAAACAGGGTGTGAAGTCAAAATTTTGCTTCGGATTTCCGTAAAATTTTTGAAACTTTTATTATTTAAAGCGATAGTAGGAATGCTCTAAAAATTACGTTACTACGTAGGAACTCATGCCCTTTCAGATATACACATAAACTTAAGAATTTCCTTAAGTTTATTCGTATGCTTTTCAGGGCTTAAAATATTAATTTTCATTAATATTCTACAAGTTTATATATCAATCGGACAACGGTGCTTAAAAATGAATATTTAAACCAAAAAACAAATCAAGACCTGATCCATCAGGGCGATTTAATTTATCAATTATAGGGTAATAGTAATTCCCTTTGATAAATTGATACGTTACAGTATTCCAGGTAAACCCGTATTGTAAAGAAAAATATTTTGAAAAATTAACCTCATATACCAATCTAATGTGCATTCCATTTGTCTTTTTATAATTCCAATTATCCGCTATTCCGTTGGGGTATTTAACTGTATATATGTATAAAACAGACGGCATAACATAATCTACGCCAATACCTATTTTTAACCTCATGAAATCACCATCCTGAATCGGGATTATACCGGATGGCGTAATTGAAATTGAATATCGCTCAAAAGAAATTTCTGCGTTTTCAACTTTAGGAACAAGTGTGCTCTTCTGATATTTAAAAATAGAAGTTATGTCAAACCATTTATTAATTTCTCTTCCAAGTAAAAACTTATAACCAAATCCGGAACCGAAGCTAATTTTGGCTTCGCCGCCATTACTATTTGTAAATGCCGTATATCCATCTCTACCATTTCCTGTTATAATATTTGCACCTATTCTGTTTTTTGGTCTAATTAAAATTTCATTTTTACTTTTCAATTTTTGCATTTTAACATTATTTATTGCTGGATAAGCAGATAAACTATCAACTAATAACAATTCCGGTGAACCTGACCAAAACCCAATTATAAAACCAATACACAAATAATATGTTTTATTTTTATCCACTGTCAGATGTAATTTTGAATTTTTATATCCTACAAAAGTGAAATCATACTCCCCATGATTACAATTAAATTCGTAATAAGAATTATTCCTTATTTTTATTGTTAACGTATCATTTACAACAACTTTATAAGAGATAGTTGAACTTTGTAAATTATTTGGTCTATAAATGAATATTTTAGATGTTCTGTTTTCCTGAGCATTCATGTTTAAAAACATCAAAAAGAATGAAATACTAAAAATAGATCGTTTCATTATTCTGAAATTATTGAAATTTTTAAAATTGTACACATTCCCCTCACTCTACAACAATTTTTCTTACCAACTACTGTGACTGCCCGCTGATTTTTAATAAATATCCGGTAAGATAAATGTTATTATTTTTATCCAACGCCATGGCTGTAGCATCGTCATTATCAGTGCCACCAAAATTTTTTGCCCATAATACATTTCCGGCTTGGTTATTTTTTACAATAAAAATATCGCTCATTCCCTTGTTATATAATGTAAAAGAGCCGAATGTCAAAGTGGGACTTGAAAAATAACCTTCTACGAACGTATTTCCATCGGCATCAACACAAACGCTACTGCTCACATCGGTGTCACTACCCACGGCGGTTTTTACCCATTGCAAAGACGGGGTTTGGGAGAAAATTTGATTTGAAAGGAAGAGCAGAGGAAGGAGAAATAAATTCTTGTTTATCATTTCCTTAATTCTTATTTTGAATTGTAAATGTTAAGATGTTTTGTTGCATGGTCTTTATCCATTTTTTACTTTAAGTTTTTTCCTGATTATTTCTTTATCGGCAGATTTTATCCCGCGTTCTATTTTTTTAATATCTTCTTCGGCAGGTAATTGTTCAGGTTTTATGCCGCTTTTTCCTAATAAGGCTCGTACATCAGTATTGTTTTTAATGTGTTCGCCGGTTATTTTATTTTCACCTTTTAAATCATTTTTATTTACGTTAAAGTTTGTAATTTCAGTGGCAAGATCTTTTGCCTTAATGGTGATAGCAGGAAGAAAATCGGCTAAAGGTCTATTATCGGGTATTCCTAATTTACGTTTCATAGCAGCAGTGTTATGCCCTCCGAATAAAGCACCGTCTCCTTTACTACGAATAATAGCAAAGCCATTATTATCAACTCCTCTTTCAAAAATATTTTTAGAAAGTTCGGTTTCGGTAGCAGCTAATTTTTCCCTTGCCTGAAGGCGTTCCATTAAGTTGATGCGTTCTTCTAACAATTCCTGCCTGCGGGTTTGAATGGCAAAATAACATTGAGCAAAAGCAATTTGTTCTTTTTTGGGGTCTCCGTTTTGCGCGATAAGGTAACAGGCATAACGGGTGAGCATAATATCATCCTGCTGTCTTTCAGCACCGGAGCCAATTTTGACCATTTTGGTGATGTCAACGAAATGGTCTAAAACCGCCTCACCAGTGGTTTGGCAACTAGCTTTAGCTCTATCAACTGCATTTAAAAAATTGCGCCAGTCGGAATAGCCCAAAAGCTCCTGTAATTCTCTTGCAAGCCAATAGTCAATACCTTCTTGTTGGTAAACACATTCTTCAAATGTTTTGTTGAGTTTGTTTATAATTTCTTTTTCCATAATAATTATCTTGAAATTGATAATGTTAAGTACTCAACTTTTCTCTGGTTAGGGATTATAGAATAAATCCAAGTGAAAATATTTCATTAGAATAATCAAGCCCTTTTAGCTCCTAAAAAAATACCTTCAATTCCCCAACACCTCAAACTCCGTCCTACGATTCTGCTGACGACCTTCTATATTATCATTGGAAGCAATGGGTCTGCTGTACCAATAACCTGCATATTTTAGCCGTTCTGCTTTAATTCCTTTTTCCACAAGATAGTCCACCACTGCTTTGGCGCGGTTTTCTGATAGAGTTTTGTTATAGTCCTCTTTACCGATGTTATCGGTATGTCCTGAAATTTCAATCATTAACTTTTTATTTTCATCCAATAACTCCACGAGCCGGTCAAGTTCATTCGTAGATTCGGGTTGACGCAATGTCCACTTACCCGTATCAAAGAAAATATTTTTCAAAACGATTTTCTTACCGACATCCATTTTCTTTAATTGTACATCTTTGGTGATTTCCTGATAATCGCTGTTTTCAGGTATATCAAAATTTTCGGAGTGGAAAAGATATTTTTCTTTCTGAATAGCAATACCATAATTTTTTCCGGAGGGAAGCATCACCATGTACTTACCGGTGGCTTCGTTTGCTTCAATTTCAGATAACAACTCGTTTTTGGCGTTATCTACTAATTGAATAGTGGCACCAATAGGTAGTTTTGTGTCAGCATCTGTGACAGTGCCTTTAACCATGGTTAATGGATTGTATGCTTTGGCAGAAGAAACTTTTTTGGGTACAATTTCATAGGGAACTCCTTCCGGTGTATAAGCTAATTCAGGTGCTTTTGTAGCCAATGCGGGTGGCTCAGGTGCACGGAATGGTTTTGGAAATTTAATCAAATAAATATCAAGGTTTCCTTCTTTTTCTGAGGCATAATAACCATGTTCTCCGTTGGCTGAAAGAACAAAGAATACGTCATTGTCGGGTGTATTAACAGGGTAACCGATATTTTTTGGCTCTGACCAAAAACTGTTGTCAGTCCATGTTGACTTAAAAATGTCAAACCCTCCTGAACTCTTATGACCTTCAGAACTGAAATACAACGTTTGACCATCCGGATGCAGAAATACTCCATCCTCATCATTATCTGTATTAATATTGGGACCCAGATTTACCGGATCCTGCCATTTTCCTTTTTTATTTTTTTCGGAAACATAAATATCTTTTCCGCCAAAGCCACCCGGTTTATCACTTACAAAATAAAACCTATTACCATCTGCAGATAAACAGCAGGATCCCTCCCAAAACTTGCTGTTAATTACATCATCCATTTCTTTTGGTTTTGACCATTCGGTACCTTTTAATTTACTTTCATAAATATCCCCGTTAATCTCATCTATTCCCTTATAAATAAAGAGGGTTTGACCATCTGCGGAAAGAGAGATGCAGGCATCGTGATCTTTTTTATTTATTTTGGGTCCCATGTTTTGTGGCTCTGACCAGGTGCCATTGTTATTATAACTTATGTAGATGTCTTCAAAAAATTCACCAAAGTCATCTGTTTTTTCGCCGGTAGATCCAGGACGGCGTGAAGTGAACATGAGCACTGATTCATCGGCTGAAATTACAGGATCATACTCTTTGTTATCGGTATTGATAGGTGCTCCGATATTGGAAATTAAAACATCTATGGGATCGTCAACTAATTCTTTGGCAACTTTACATTGTTCTATTTTCAGTGTCACTTTCTTGTACAATGAATCCGATGGTTTTACATTTTGTTTAAAACGGATATAGTAATTCAACGCTTCATCAAACTTTTCATTGAAATGTAAAGAGCGGGCAAGATAATATAAAAGATTCTGGTCAACCTTTTCATTTAATTCAAACGCCTTTTGGAGAAAAGTAAGCGATTTCTTCTTTTCTGGAGTGCGTAAATACATATCTCCGGTTTTAAAAAATGCCATGGCATTGGTGGGATCCTTGCGACTGGCACTCAGATAGCTGTTGCGTGCCGATTTGAGGTCACCATTTTCCAAATATTTATCTCCGCTCTTAACTAATTTTTCAGCTTCTTTTTTAGTTTTCTTTAGCTCTTTGGCTCGTTCTTTATCTTCTTTGGTTTCCTGTGAATAGACATTTATAGAAAATATCTGGATACACACTAGCAAGGTAAAATAAATTAAAATGGATTTTGGTTTCATGAATTGTTGGTTATTGGTTATTGGTTATTATTCTTTATTCTTTACAAGATCTTACATTCGGTTCTACGATTCAATTGCTTGCCTTCCTCGGTGTCGTTGGGTGCAATGGGTTTTGCGGAGCCGTAGCCGCGGTATTCCATGCGTTTATAACTGACGCCCTTACTAATTAGATGATCCACCACCGCCCTTGCCCTTGCCTCGGAAAGTTGTTGATTATGGTCCGCCTTGCCTGTAATATCAGTGTGCCCTGAAATTTCAACCCGCATAGTAGGATTTGATTTCAATAACTGTACAAGCCGTTCAAGTTCAAGTTTTGATTCGTTCCTTAATATTGCCTTATCAGTATCAAAAAACACGTTTCTTAAAACGGTAGTTGAACCTGTTTCAACTTTTCTTAAAGATATATTTTTGGATACTTCCGTATATCCTTTTGCCAATGGGATATTAAAATTTTCAGAATGAAAAAGGTAACCGTCACGACTTACAGAAATTCCATAATTCTTACCGGAAGGAAGTGACACAAGATATTTACCTGTTTTACTGTTTGAAACAAAGTTTGCAATAACTTCTCCCTTTTCATTATCAACCACCTGGACTTTTGCTTCGAGCGGCTGACTGTTTTCAGCATCGGTTATAATTCCTACCATCAACGTAAGAGGACTAAAACTTTCTGAAGTGGTTTCATCTTTCTCAGCACCTTCTTTTTTAGCGCGGCTGACAACGTAAATATCTTTTTCACCACCGCCCCCTTGTTTTACAGAAGCATAATACCCCCTCTCTCCACTGGCTGAAAGCACAAAGTATAAATCATCATCCGCCGTGTTAAGCGGATATCCCATATTCTTAGGTATTGACCATTTATCATTTTCCAGTTTGGTTTTAAAAATGTCAAAACCTCCCATGGTTTGAAGTCCATTTGAACTGAAAAACATGGTTTTGCCATCGGGATGGAAATAGGGTCCTACTTCGTCAAATTCGGTATTTATCACATTCCCAAGATTAGCGGGAGGTCCCCATTTTTCTAATGCGTCTTTTTCACTTACGTAAATATCTTTCTGCCCAAAACCTCCGGGACGATCGCTCACAAAGAAAAATTTATTTTCGTCTGCAGAAATTGCCGCATCGCCTTCAAAGTGCTCGGTATTAAGGGGAGCCGGCATTTTTATAGGTTTTCCCCACTTGTCGCCTTTCAATGTACATTCATAAATATTCCCATCTCCATTGTCATCTTTATAAATAAAAATTTTCTGCCCATCAGCGGTAATAGCAAGGCATGCCTCGTGTCCTTTCGTATTTATTGGTGTACCGAGATTCTGAGGAGCTGACCATGCGCCATTCAATTTATAACTTATATAAATGTCTTCAAAGTAGTCATCATTTTTAATGTACTCACCTCCAATAGAACCGCTTCTTCTGGTGGTAAAAACCATTACGGCTTCGTCTGCAGAAATAACCGGACGATATTCAGGGTAAACGGTATTTAAAACAGGTCCAATATTATAGATGTTGAAGTTTCTGGGTTTTGCAATCAATTTTTTGGCAAACTCACATTCCTCAATATGTTTACGGGTAGCCATGTTCCGGTAGTCATAATTACCAAGAAACTGGGAATACTCATGAAAATTAGTAATTGCTTTATCAAACTCGTGATTTAATTGATATGCCTGTCCCAACAAAAAGCGGATGTCCGGAAAATCACCGGGCTTTGTGCTTAGTACTTTTTCAAAATAGGGAATAGATTTAGTTTTATTTATAGAATTGAGATAACATACTCCCATCCTATAGTTTAATTGTGTTTCGTTACTAAAAAAATCGTATGCCTCAAGGTAATATTTAAGTGCTTCGGGGTAGTCAGCGCCTTCGAAAAACTCATCCCCCCTCATGATTTTACGGTCAGCCGCATTCTTTGACAGTTTTTCTTTCTGCGCAAACGATGGCTCCGGTAATTGGATTAAAAAAGTCAGTAAGAGTATGCAGGTAAAAATTTTTTTCATTATTTATTGTTACCATCTTTAAAAATAAACTGCAAAGGTAAAAAATATCCTGTATTTTTGCTATTTTTACGTAAATATACTAAAAGAAAATGGGTATAAGGTATAAGGGTATAGGGTATAAGGTTATAATTATTGTATTTCCCCTATACCATTATACCTTTATACCCCTATACCATTTTTACTAATTTCCGCAAACTCATTCAACATGAGTATATAAGACAGTGAAACACTATTTGAGTTTATTCCTTTTATTTGCTCTTCTTTCCAATCTGGCTGAAGCATCGCATAACCGGGCAGGAAATATTTTATTCCGTAAGAAAGATACCGGTAAATATGTCTATGAAATTACTTTAATAACCTATACCAAATTAACCTCTTATGATGCCGACAGGCCTGAGGCGAAAATTGCTTTTGGCGATGGGACCATCGGCATTGCCCAAAGAATTGTGGAAGATAGTTCGTTAGGAAACAATACCAAACTGAATGTGTATGTATTTGAACACCAATACCCCGGGTTAGGCACCTATATCATCGCCTATAATGATCCAAACCGGAATGGAGGTATTAAAAACATGGATAATTCTGACCTGACTTCTTTTTATCTTCAGTCCTTGTTAATTATCCATCCTTTTCTCGGCGCTAATAACTCACCCATCTTATACAATCCTCCCATAGACAATGCAACCGTTGACCAGCTTTTTGTGCATAACCCAGGTGCTTTTGATACCGAAGGAGATAGTTTGTCCTATAAAATGACTTTACCCATGCAGGTTTTTGGGAATGATACCGTTCCGGTTGCCAATTATAAATCACCTGCGAGCTTTAATCTTGGTAAAACAAGCACGTTAACCTTAGACAGCTTAAATGGAAATCTTCTTTGGGATGTGCCGAGAGATACCGGCGAGTACAACGTGGCTTTTATCATTGAAGAATGGAGAGGAAATTTTCTGATAGGATATGTAGTAAGAGACCTTCAAATCCGGGTTTTCGGATTTCCAAACAAACCCCCTGTAATCCATCCAAATGCCGACAGCACCTTGACAACTTTTGTGGATACCTGCATCACTGCAGGTGATTTCATGTCCTACCCGGTATCAGCTACAGACCCCGATAAAGATGAATTGACGCTTTCTGCACTTAGCGGACCTTTCGTACTGCAAAATTCACCCGCTTCTTTTACTACAGTGACAGATGTAGGAAAAGCCGTAAGTTTGTTTACATGGCAAACTAACTGTAATCATGTAAGGGAACAACCCTATCAGATCTTGTTCAAAGCGAGAGATAATCCTCCTAATAATCCTCCTCCTCCTAAAGATACATTGTCGTTGACTGACTTAGAAACCTGGAATATAAGAGTAGTAGGTCCTGCTCCTAAAAATTTACAAGCGGCTGTCAATCAAAATTCCGCAGACCTGAAATGGGATACGTACACTTGTGATAATGCAGTTGGTTTTTCGGTTTGGAGACGTAAAGGTGCTTATGGCATTCCTCCTGATAATTGTGAACTGGGCGCACCTCCAAAAACCGGTTATGTAAAAATTGCCACCGTTACTTCTATATCCATCACTTCGTTTACTGATGACAATAATGGAAATGGTCTTGCCCGTGGTAACATTTACTGCTATGTGGTTGTAGCAATTTTTAATGATGGCTCCGGCGTTTCAGAAAGTTACCGTTCCAACGAAGCATGCATAGAACTTGAAAAAGTAAATCCGATTCTTACCAATGTTTCTGTAGAAAAAACCTCCCTTACCAATGGAAAGATAAACGTAATATGGACTCAACCATCTGAATTTGATACAATAGTATCTCCGGGTCCATATCAATACCGGCTCCAGAAAGCCGTTGGTATGAATGACACTAATTTCACACAAATTTATGTGTATTCAACCCCACGCGCGTTATCTTCTTCCAATGACACTACCTTTCTTGATACAGTCGATCTAAACACGCAATCATTTTCGTACCGTTACAGAATTGATTATTGGAATGTCACTCCTGGAGATACATTCCGTTTTCAGAATATTAATTATGAAGAGTCAGCTTCAAGCGTATTTCTTTCTACTGTACCGGAAGCAAATTTTATAACTTTAAAATGGAGATTCAATGTACCCTGGCAAAATATCATGTATCTGATTTACAGAGGAGATCCTCAGGGAAATTTTATATTGGTTGACAGCACCACTGAAATTACTTACAAAGACGATAGTTTGGTGACAGGGCAGAAATATTGTTATTACATAAATGCCATTGGAACTTACGGTACCCCAGGAATATTGGCACGACTTGAAAATAAATCAGAAATTACCTGCGATATTCCTTCCGATTCAGTGCCACCCTGCCCACCAATTCTTTCTGTAGATGCACAGTGCGATGAATATCAAAATTCTATTATGTGGAGAAATTCTATGGAAGACGCTTGCGAATCGGTGTTGGCAATTAACTATTATACGCTTTACTGGTCGGCTGCACCCGGGCAGTCAATGAGTGCGCTGGATACAATTAAAAAAATTACAAAATTTCCCCCCGATACTTTTTATCTTCACTCCAACCTGACCACTTCTCTTGCGGGTTGCTATGCTGTTACAGCTACCGATACTTCATCTAATAAAAATGAAAGCAAATTCAGCAATATCGTTTGTGTTGATAATTGTCCGTTTTTTGAATTACCCAACGTATTTACTCCCAATGGTGATGGTTTCAACGATATTTTTACACCTAAGAAAACACCCCGTTTTGTTACCAATGTAAAATTTAAGGTTTTCAACCGATGGGGAGTAAAGGTTTTTACATCTACTAATGATATGTTTATAAACTGGAAAGGTGTCACCGATGGTGGAAAAAATTTATCGGATGGAGTTTATTTTTATTTATGTGAATATGAATTGATTCATCTCGGTGGGAATGAAAAAAAGATTCAGACGGGATGGGTTCAATTGGTGAGATAGGGTTTCATTTTTCCTCCATCGCTTCCCGTATGTAAGGAACAGGCGCAGAACCGTAGGAAAGAAATTTTTCGTGCCATTGACGGAGGTTAAATTTTTCTCCATGCTTAATCTTATGGTCTTCCCGCAACCGGTAGATTTCGGTAAACCCTGTAAAATAGCTTGCTAATTGAACGGAAGAAAGTGTGGCTCTTCTCCATTTACCTTCAGCTTCTGCTTTTTCCTGAAATCCTTCTTCCATCAATAATTTCATTGCATCCTCTTTTTGAAAATTTAAAACATGCACCTGATAATCAAGTATTGTATTTAGTGTCACTCGCAGAGACCATTTATAATACATGAGCCACAATTCCGGTTCATTGTTTCCATACCCTTCTTCGAGCATCATCCGTTCTGTATAAACTGCCCAGCCCTCCACCATGGCACCGTTGTCAAGTATGCTTTTTATCAAAGAAGGTGCTTTGTTACTGTAAACCAACTGTACATAATGCCCTGGGATTGCCTCGTGAATATTAAGAACCTGAAGGAGATAATGATTGTACTCCCGCAAGTAACTTTCCGCATCCTCCGGAGAATAATGATTAAGCAGTGTGACATTATAATAAGTGTCAGCATTTTTTTCGTAGGGACCTGGAGAAGAAATCGAAGCGCCTGCTACACCTCCCATATAACTTGGTGTTTCTCTGACCACAAGCGGTTTGTCAGCATCCATGCCAATCAGATTATGCTCCGTGATAAATTTTAAAAGTTCTGGGATTTGCTTTTTAATAGCTGTTAGAAAAGAATCTCGATGCGCGTGTCTTAGCGCAATTTTGTCAATTAATTTTCTTATGTTTTTTAAATCTGAATTGAATGGCTCATTCGGAAAATATTTGGACCATATTTTTTCTGAAAGCTCTTTCATTTTCTGGTGGGTTTCTTCCTTCCTTTTAAGAGCAATTTCATAAACCGTTGATGCCTTATGTTGTGACACTATATCAAAACCAAATTTTTCCTCATATAATTCTTTGCCAATCCGGAAACTACGGGTTGCGCCTTTGTCTATAGCTGGTACTATTTCTTTTTCAAGAAAAGTTGTAAAGTGATTCACAGCATTTTTTGCTTTTTCCAACTGTGCTGTTATTTTATTTTTTTCTTCACTGCTGAGTTCGGATTTTTCCAATGTGTCTTTAAATTGAATGCAAAAATCATTGAGAGAATTTTTGTTTTGTTCGATGGCAAGCAGGGTATGTTCTCGGGTGGGATTTTTAATACTCAATTTTGCAACTTCGTAATACTTTTCCACCTGACTTAATTTGTTTGTAATTATTCTGATTTTCTCCTTAGGTGAACTATAGTTTCTTTTCAACACCTTGAAAAATGCCTCTCCGACATTGTACATGGATGGATTCCATTCGTATGCCTTATAACGATGGATATGCCACAAGGAAGCGTTAATGTAATTCTGAATCAATTTATGGTCAATGCGATTTAACACGGAAAGTTTTTCCAACGGAAACCCTTTTAATTCATTTTGCCAGATTTCGTACTGCGCAATTTGTTTTTTTCTGTCTTCGGGGGTTTTGATATCGAGCAAATCGTCGTATTTGGTATAACCCTGATGGGAAGCCCATCCCGGGTTCATTTGCCAGAGTTGCTCTATAAATTTTGATTTGTAGGAATCAAAATTCTGATCAGCGGTTGATACATTCATTTGACAAGTTGCGGTTACTGGGATGGATAAATAAATTAGTAGAAATAACGGGTAAAATTTTAAGATTTGCATAGAGATTTTTTGTGAAATATATGAATATTTTTGAAATTAGATCTCTTGCTGAATCAAAAAAATAAAAGAAAATTTCAACACGAGGACACAAAGAAGCATTAAGTAAACTCTTTGTGTAACATTTTTTCTTAGTGTCTTTGTGTTAATAAAAAAACCCGCCTGATCAAATGACCAGACGGGTAGTATTAAAAACGAACCTGATTTTTACTTCACTTCAATCTGCTTGATTTCCTTTTTTGACTTCTCTTTTTCCAGATTCAGTTCAAGGATGCCGTTTTCATATTTTGCGTGAATGGAGTCCTTTTTAACATCCACTGGAAGGCGAAGTATTCTCGAAAAGGAACCGTACTGAGTTTCTACCCTGTGATACCGGTCGGTTTTTTCTTCTTTATTAAACTTCCTTTCACCGCTCACGGTCAGGGTTCCATCGTCTTCGAGGTTAATTTTGATATCCTCTTTTTTAAGACCCGGAACCGCAAAATGGATATCGTAACTTTTTTCGGTTTCCTTTACATCCATGCGTGGAGTGATTGTGTTTTTGGTGGAAAAGTCCTCTTCAAAATCGTCCCAGAATTTCCAGGGGATGTTGAAGAAATTATCAAAGGTAGAATTGAAAAGTGCGGGTGCCTCAACTTCACACCGGAAGTTGGTTGGCGAAAATTTTGTTATTTTCATTGTTTTTTTGTTTTTGATTTGTTGATTGGCTATCGTCAAAATTAATTCCAAAACAATTTTTACGCCATTTTGTCTTATAATTATTAATTTATTGATTTGTGAGTTAATTTAATGCGCCATTTTGTCCTATATATATTTTTTTATTTTTAGCTGGAACTAGGTCTTACTCTGAACTATTAAGTAATTTTCCCAGCAATCGTATTGCGTTCTGATTTTCAGGATGATGTATGGATTCAATAATATTTTTTTTCTCTCTACGGGTAAGATGCCAGCTCAACGAAGCAGTTAGGGCTTCTGTCTCAGGAATATATTGAAACTGTACTATCTCTAATTTCCCACCAAACCATGTATGAGCAAATTCCAGTGCTTCGTCATCTTTAAAATCCTTTGCTGAGGTAATACTATGATAATAACCGCCAATAGGATTTGTAATTTTCTCAAGTACCGTCATAGCGGCTGATTTCTCTATTTCTTTTTGTTGTTTGCTATCGCGTATCTGAAGAAAAATGACTCCGCTTGTGTGGTCTTTTATCCAATCTCTGAATACGTACAGGAATTTCAGCGATGTTTCAGTGCCATAATTATCAGTAGCGCCCGCATCAATCACTTCCAAGACCGGTGTGCTGTTCATGCGTACATTGGGTAAGATGTACGGAAAAGTGGCATTCATCCTCAAAGCAGTTGTAAAATATAAATTCTCAGGGTTCTGATTTGCAAACATACGTGAAAATTCAACCCCGCTGATTTCATTTTTATATTCTTCATTAAACTGAAATGATTTTACTAAGAATGAAACTGGCAAAGAAGATATATATAGTTTTCTTCCATCGTTAGCGGAAGTTGGTGTCATGATAACCCAGGGTATAAAAGCCGATTGTTCAAGTTTGGAATAATCTTTCAATTTTTTATTTTTGAATAATCCCGTATTCTGAATCAGTTGTGACTCAAAAGCATAGCCCCTGTCCATTGGGTAAGAGTTGTTTCCCTCCTTAAAGGAACGGGGTGGAACTATCATCGTAGTAGTGATGTTAAAAAAAATTCTATTCAGCAGGTCCGAGGAAAGTTTATCAATAGTACTTTGTCCATTTAGCCATGGCTTGGGATTTCCAAGCATCAATTCTCTGTAACAAGCGGCTCCAATCATACCGCCTGATGCGCCACAAATAAGAAATGTATGTTTCGATATTTCACCATTGAAAACACTATCGAGGGTAATCAAGGTGTTGAGTGTCCAGACCGCAGAACGTAAACCGCCGCCGGAAGTGTTAATGAAAATAATTTTTGGTTGAGATAAAGATGAATAACTATTTGTATCGGTAGGATTAAATCTTTTTACCCAGTTTTCCAACACGTTTGTTCCATTTTTTTTGTCTGCATTAAAATTTTCATCAGAGGCAAGCTCCTGGATTTTATTTCTGGAATAATCTGCAGGTTTTGATTCATAATTAATACCAAATGCCTTGTTTGTTTTCACATACCAATCCTGGCGGTTGGCATAAAATAAAAACAGCAAAAGAAGGAAAAGCCAGGCGCCCCCTGATTTCTGAAGAAAGAAGTTAATGGCACCGGCGAGCATCATAAAAATTGAAAAAAGCAAAATCAAACTGGCGCTTGCCGGAATCTGAATAAAATTCACTTCCTTAAAAAGTCCAAGTGAAATAAATATTACAAGCGTAAGCAGTACCACCAATCCGGCGTTAATCTGATTGCGGTCAATGGTATCTTTTATTAATACATAGTCAATGTTAAAATTATAACGCACTTTACGCACTTTAAAAAAATCCGATAAAAAATAGTCCACCCGTTGAACCAACCCAAGCCCCATTTCATCGCGAGCGCGTTTCTCGAGTATTTTTCGTTTCACATTGTCAACATACTTGTTTTTAAACCGGAATTGCTTTCCGAATTTCTGACGGAAGTTAGTAAAGAAATTTTTTTCAGTATTAAAAAAATACAGCCCAAAAATAAAAATTGATAAGAATGCCCCAAAATAAAAAGCAAAAAGATACAATACAATTTCAAAGGGTTCAAGCATTGCCGATTGAATCTGAAAATCGAAAAAATACCATGAATAAATTACTAAAAAGAGAAATGGAACCATCGAATTATTTAAAGAAAAACGGAAAAAAGGGTTTTTCAAAAAAATCAGAAAGTGATAATGAAATCCATCCAGAATATAAGCAGTGATGTGATAAGCGGTAATAAAAATTCCTATGGCAAGACCAAATAATAACATGCTTAACCCATTAACTTTTCCCAGATATTCAGGGTCTAAAAAGAGATAAGCCCCTCCTAATTTAAATCCAAAATTATATGTAACGATGCCAAATAAAATTGCCCAGAATAATAAAAGTATTTTATGGTTGCGGACCTGACTGAGAAAAAGCTGAACAGGAAAGCAAAAATAGATGCGATTACCGAACCGGTTTAAGAAATACCAAAAAATTCTGAGAGGTCTTATCATTTTGAAAAACCGAATGACGATAACATTTTATAGAAGATGTCTGTGTTCTGATATATTCCTGAGAAATTTTCCGCCCCAGGACCATAAGCAAACACTGGAACCAAAGCGGCTGTATGGTTGCCATAAATGAATGAATTTTCAATTTTTTGATCTGGAAATTTACCCCCTGTAATTGCCATGCCGCCTGTTTCGTGGTCTGCCGTAACAATGACTAATGTTTTTCCATCTTTTTCAGCCCAGTCCAATACCTTTCCAATGGTTTCATCAAAATCAAGCGCTTCGGCAATCACATATCCTGCATCTTTCGCATGCCCTCCCCAGTCAATTTGTGAGCCCTCAATCATCAAAAAGAAACCTGTATTTTTTTTATTCAGTATTGAAATGGCAGTCATCGCAGATCTTCCCAACAGATCTCCTCTGCCTTCAGACATTTTCATAGGATGTTCAAGGGCTGTAAAACAAGCAAGTTTTTCAATTTTTCTATCTGCAACATTTTCAATGCCATTTAACACTGTATAATTTTTTGACTCCAGCAATTGTACCAGATTTTTTCCATCGGAACGATTCTCAAAAAATTTTCTTCCACCACCGATAAAAACATCAATATCCGTAGCAAGAAAATCCAACGCTATATTTTCATCTTTGCTTCTCGAGTCCTGATGAGCAATGAAAGAAGCGGGTGTCGCGTGCGTGATAGAACATACAGCCACTAATCCGGTAGCGCGATTATTTTTTTCAGCTATTTCAAGGATTGTTGAAACAGATTTTTTATTTTCATCCACACCTATCGCTCCATTAAAGGATTTTTGACCTGTGGAAAATGCGGTAGCGCCCGCCGCAGAGTCAGTAATCAGGTTATCTGAAGAATGGGTTTTTATTAAACCGATTGTGAAAAAGCGCTCCAGATTCAATTTATCTTTTTTGGAATACATGGCAGAAGTAATTTGAGTCAACCCCATGCCATCGCCAATCATAAGAATGATGTTTCGAGGTTGACCTGTATCATTCTGTCTTTTCGCTTTTTCAGAGGGGATGTTTGGGTTGGCTGAAAAGGTAAAAAAAGTAAAAAAAAGGAAGGTAGAAAGTATTTTTGATCGGGAATGTGTGTTCATGTTATTGGAATTTGGAAGGAAAAGTACGAATTATTTTATATATTTGCGGATTCAAATTCCTCGGTAGCTCAGTTGGTTAGAGCAGTAGACTGTTAATCTATTGGTCGCAGGTTCGAGTCCTGCCCGGGGAGCGGTGATTGTAGCTCAGCCGGTTAGAGCATCAGATTGTGGATCTGAGGGTCGTGGGTTCAAATCCCATCAGTCACCCTTTTTATGGAAACAGTGAAAGACAGCAACAAATTCAGAAAAAATATTAGTATTATTGATTAAAAATTTAAGCTATGACAAGAGAAACTTTAATTCAACGAACTTTGAGTGTTCTTTCTAAACTTCCACAAGACAAAGCCAGTGAAATTGCTGATTTTGCTGACTTCATTTTTAAAAAATATGACGATGACATTCTACAAAGGGGAATAGAGAAAATAATTAGTAATTCTAAATCCTTTGATTTTCTTAAGCATGAAGAAAACCTATATACTTATGCTGACCTTAAGGAAAGATATAAATGAAAAAAAGTGATATTGTACTTATACCCTTTCCCTTTTCAGACCTTACGGGAAATAAAAATCGCCCTGCTTTGGTTCTTGTTGGTAATGAAAAAGATGTAACAGTAGCGTTCATCTCTACTCAACTTCACAGGAAAGAAGAAACAGATATTTTGCTACAGCCTAACACTGAAAACGGATTAAAAAAAGAATCTTTACTTCGGCTTTCAAAGCTTGCAACCATTGATAAAGACCTTGTTATTGGACGTCTTGGGATACTTGACAAAATTGCTATGTCTCTCGTGAATAAGACATTAAAGATACTATTGAAACTTGAAGAATAATAAAAATGAACATACTTGTAGTCGGAACCGTTGCCTTTGATGCCATTGAGACACCCTTTGGAAAGACCGATAAGATCATCGGCGGGGCGGCTACCTATATATCTCTTGCTGCATCTTATTTTGTAAAACCGATAAATATTATTTCTGTCATAGGGGATGATTTTCCTTCCGAGGATTTATTAAGATTTAAAAATATGGGTTTGAACCTCGATGGTTTGCAAATAAAGAAAAACGAAAAATCCTTTTTCTGGTCCGGGAAATACCGTAATGACATGAACACACGCGATACCCTGAAAACAGAATTAAATGTGTTAGCAGATTTTAATCCTATAGTGCCGGAAAAATTAAAGGACTGTGATTATCTAATGCTTGGAAATTTAACTCCTTCGGTTCAACAGAAAGTAATTTCCCAATTAATAAAAAGACCTAAATTGATTGTAATGGACACCATGAATTTCTGGATGGATACTGCTAAAGAGGAATTGCTGAAAGTAATAGCGCAGGTGGATGTTCTGACCATCAATGACGAAGAGGCACGGCAACTTTCCGGAGATTTTTCTTTGGTTAGTGCGGCAAAAAAAATTCTGGGAATGGGTCCCCGGTTTCTTGTTATTAAAAAAGGGGAACACGGCGCCTTGCTCTTTCATAAAAATGATATTTTTTATGCCCCTGCCCTTCCGTTGGAAGAAGTGTTTGACCCAACGGGAGCCGGTGACACTTTTGCCGGTGGTTTTATAGGATATCTGGCGAAAAAAAATGACATCACTTTTGAAAATATGAAAAGAGCGCTGATTTATGGTTCTGCACTCGCATCGTTTTGTGTGGAAAAATTCGGACCTGAAAAATTATTTGACCTGTCTGATAAACTCATCACCGCGAGAGTAAGTGAATTTATTAATCTATCGCAATTTGAAATGGATTATTTTGGGTGAAGATAAAAAACTCTAAAGAAGAAATTACAATTTCAAACTTGTTAATTTCAACGGATTCTAATAAAATTTTCTTCCACAATCCATAAACGATTTTTTATTGTTTCTCTTTCAAATTTGAGCATTAATAAAGTTACAATATCAATTAAATTTTTCTTTGATTGATTATGAACTCTGATTAATATAATACCTGCGGAATTCTGTGGTGGATAGGTTCTTATATCTCCAAAATCCGAATCAAGAGTAATCAGGATTCTATTTTCATTTTGACATACCTTGTACAAAGCACTGTCAGAATATCCTTTCATCCTCTGTTGATACACAGATACTGCATCGTAACCGCTTTTATTTAGTATTTCTGTAATTTCTTCAGGTAAATTTTCATCAATTTTGAAAAGCATGAATTATTTACGCTAATTTTAAAATGCGTTCGTGAGAAAGTTCCGCGGCATAAGCCATCGCGGCTTTTATATCCAATGATTCTAAAGTAGGATAACTTTTCAAAATTTCCTTTTCTTTGATTCCCATAGCAAGATTATCAAGAATTACTGAAACCATTACTCTCGTCCCTTTAATACAAACCTTCCCGTGACAAACAGATGGAGAAACAGTTATTCTTTCTTTCCAGTTCATAATTAAGCGATATTAAGAGTCCAATTTTACGAAATTATTTCGGAAAAAGCAAATATTGATTGTAGGGAACGCCGGGTTTTGTGGAAATGATAATTTTAATGTTAGTTTCCCCTATAAATTCGACCTCACCCCAGCCCCTCTCCAAAAAAATGGAGAGGGGTTAAAAAGCGCCTGGATTTTTATACGTCCGTGTGTAAATCAAAATTTTAATGTAAGTTTGTGGCAAGTTTAATTTCATAATCTACCATGAACTCTAATGACACACTCTACCGTCTGGCGCTTGGATTAGTGCCGGGAATCGGAAACATCACCGCTAAAAATCTCATCGCCTACTGTGGCACTGCGGAAAACGTTTTCAAAAGCAAAAAAAAACACCTGCTGAGAATACCGGGTATTGGAAACAAGACAGTAAATGAATTGTCTTTAAAAGAACCCCTTGAAATCGCTGAAAAAGAATTAGCGTTTGTTCAGAAAAACAATGTCAAATTATTATTTTATACGGATGAAGAATATCCCATCCGGTTAAAAGATTTGTATGATGGTCCTTACATGCTATTTCTGAAAGGGAATGTTTCCATCAACAATTTTTCCAAGACCGTAGGAATTGTGGGAACCCGTTCCGCCACCGATTATGGAAAAGGAGTGGTGGAAGAATTGATTTCCGGGTTGAAAACACATAAGCCAATTATTGTAAGTGGTCTGGCTTATGGAATAGATACGCAGGCACATAAGTGTGCCATTCAAAATAATTTATCAACAGTTGCTATTATGGGAAACGGCATGAAAAATATTTACCCATATCCGAATTTAGGACTTGCCAAAAAAATAGTTGAACAAGGAGGGTTGCTCACTGAATTTTATTCAGATACCAAACCGGATGCTCCGAACTTCCCAGCCAGAAACCGCATTATCGCAGGTTTATCGGATGCATTGATAGTAGTGGAATCGGATTTCAAGGGCGGAGCTATGATTACTGCAAAATTTTCAAATGGGTATAACCGGGATGTATTTGCGGTGCCGGGAAAATTGGGCGATCCCTTATCTGCCGGGTGTAATCACCTGATAAAATCACATCAGGCAAATTTATACACCAAGGTGGAGGATATCGAATATATTATGAATTGGGATACAGGAATTACTAATGGAAAAAAAGTGGTACCGGTCGAGCAATTATTATTTGATACCGCTACAGAAGAAGAAAAAAAAATTTTGAACATTCTTAAAGACCATCCTAAGATTTTTATTGACGAACTTATCTGGAAAACTGGATTATCTCCACAACAAACATCTACCGCTTTGATAACTATGGAATTTGATGGAAAGGTAAAAGCACTACCGGGGCATCATTATCAGTTGACGGGGAGGTAAAGGGAAAAAGGTATAGGGTATAGGGTATAAGGGTATAACAATTTTGAACTTCAATTTTTCCTTATACCCAATACCTCTATACCCCTATACCCCCTTCTCCCATTTCTCCTTCAAAAAATAAGCTGTGTGATTCTTTTTTACACTAAGCATCTCTTCCGGTGTGCCTTCAAATAAAACATACCCTCCCTCCTCCCCTCCTTCAGGCCCAAGATCAATAACCCAATCAGCGCATTTTATCATATCAAGATTATGCTCTATAATAATGGCTGTGTTACCCATGTCCACCAGCGAATTAATTGCTTTCAGAAGTTGGGCAACATCTTGAAAATGCAAACCGGTGGTGGGCTCATCAAAAATAAAAAGACGTTTGCCGGGATTAACAGTGACATTAGTATGAATCCTGTCGGTGTTTGCATTGAGAAACGAAGCTAACTTTACCCTTTGTGCCTCTCCTCCGCTTAATGTATCTGTTGATTGCCCGAGTCGCAAATATCCTAATCCAACATCCTGCAAGGGTCTAATTCTATCAACAATGTTCCGGCATAACGATGAAATATGCCTGTTATACAAAGAATTTTTTTGCTGTTGTGGCAGTGTCACATCCTTAAAAAATGAAAGGGCATCCTCAATGGTCATTTCAAGTATCTCATATACATTCTTTTCAGAAAATTGAATTTCAAGCACTTCGGGAGTAAACCGTTTGCCATTGCATGTGTCGCATTTTAAACGAATATCCGCCATAAATTGCATTTCAATAGTTGTAAATCCTTCCCCTTTACAATCGGGACATCGTCCTCCATCCACATTAAAAGAAAAACTTGATGGTTTCAGTCCTGCATTGATTGATTGAGGAAGTTCTGCATAAAGCTCTCTGATTAATTCCCACGCCTTTACATACGTAGCCGGATTTGATCGTGACGATTTGCCCAATGGGCTTTGTGTCATTACTTCAATGGCGTCTATTTGTGAAATATCTCCTTTGAGATTTCCATACATGTTTGATTTTTCGGATTGGTAGTTCAGATATGCACTCATTTGTTGAGCAAGAATATCCATGACAAGCGTTGACTTTCCCGAACCACTTACTCCTGTCACCACATTCATGCAATATAATGGAAACTTAGTCCTGATATTTTTCAGATTATGCTTAGTACATGAAAAAACTTCAATAAAACTATTGGACTTCCGGCGTGACCCGGGGAGTGACACTTTCATGTTTCCCGACAGGAATTTTCCGGTTAAACTTTTTTCGTTGGTGAGAATTTTTCCAATTTCACCCTGAAAAATTATTTCACCACCTAACGAACCTGCGCCCGGTCCCAAATCTATGATCTGGTCTGAAGAACGTATTATGTTTTCATCATGTTCTACTATGATAACGGTATTTCCAAGAGATTTTAATTTTTTAAGTGCTTGTATCAGATTTTGAGTATCTCTGGGATGCAACCCTATGCTGGGTTCATCCAATATATATAGTGAACCAACCAAAGAACTTCCTAACGAAGTAGCCAGATTAATACGTTGCGATTCTCCTCCGGAAAGAGTGGATGACAGACGATTTAAAGTAAGGTAATCCAGTCCCACATCAAGTAAAAATTGCAAACGGTTTTGAATTTCCAAAAGAATCCTTTTTGCAATTTTTTTTTCTTCATTATTCAACATAATGTTCTTAAATAATTCAACGATTTGAGTCACAGGTAATTCATTTATTTCTGAAATGGATATTTTATGGATTTGCTTATCTGTAGAAAATAATAGCTTAACCCAACTTGCTTCCTTCCTGAGACGCCCCCCTTTACATTCATGACAAGTTGTTTTTCCGCGATAGCGCGATAGCATAACTCTGTATTGAATTTTATAGGATTCCGATTCCAGATAGTTGAAAAAATCATGTAATCCCTTAAAATATTTGTTCCCATTCCAGATTAAGTTCCTTTCCTCTTGTTTTAATTCCTGCCAGGATCTATGAATTGGAAAATTAAATTTAGTGCTGTTGCGAACAAGCCGGTCATTCCACTCACTCATTTTTTCACCTTTCCAGCAGGCAATGGCGCCATCGTAAATTGACTTTGTTTTATCAGGAACCACCAGATCCTCAGAAATTCCCAACACGGAACCGAAACCCTCGCAGACCGGGCATGCGCCATAAGAAGTGTTAAAAGAAAAAAACTGAACGGTTGGTTTCTCAAAGTTTATCCCATCACATTCAAAACGGGATGAAAACCGGTGAATGTTTCCTTTATCGTGAGTAACCGCACAAAATCCATCTCCTTCATAAAATGCACTTTGGATGGAATCGGCCATCCGGATGTTCAGGTCTTCATCATTTTTTTTAACAACAAGCCGGTCAACCTCAATAAATAATTCATCCGGCATGGGAAAATTAATTTTATCCGTAATTTCATGTATCAGATAACTTGTATTTTCTAACATTACCCTGGAATATCCTTTTTGCTGAATTAGTTCAAGCTCTTTTTGTTTTTGTTTCTTATTTTTAAACAGGTATGGACATAAAATTTTAACTGTTTTATTTTCTTCCATGGATAAAATAAAATCAACAACCTCTGAAATGCTATGATGTTTTACTTCCTGCCCGGATACCGGTGAGTAGGTTCTGCCAATCCTTGCGTAAAGTAATTTCAGATATTCATAAATTTCAGTAGAGGTGCCAACGGTAGAGCGTGGATTCCGGTTATTAACCTTTTGTTCTATGGCAATTGCAGGTGATATGCCTTGAATGAAATCAACATCCGGTTTGTCCATTCTCTCCAAAAACTGGCGTGCATAAGAACTCAAACTTTCAACGTACCTTCTTTGTCCTTCGGCATACAGCGTATCGAAAGCGAGTGAACTTTTACCGGAACCGGAAAGTCCGGTTATTACAATTAATTTATTTTTTGGAATAGAAAGGGATAGATTTTTAAGATTGTGAACCCGTGCACCACGGATGAGAATTTCTGAAACTGACATGGAAGGGATTTGAAAATTACTAATTTTAAGGTTTAAGTCGCTAGCGCACTCACCTGGCTACAGACTTAAACCAGAGTGTAACCAATGGCCAATGACTAATGACTGATTCTATATTTATCTTGAAATTCCTGAATCCTTTTGCTGATATAATTTTCAAACAATTTCAATAAATGTTTTGAATTCAAACCCACTTTACCGTTACCGATTTTTAATTTATCTACCATTACCACAGGTAACACTTTTTTTGTTGTACCGGAAAGAAATGCCTCTGTTGCCGCATTCAATTCTATCAGAGGTAATTCTCTTTCCTCAATTTTAAATTCTTTAGAGGCAATTTCAATAATGATTTTTCTGGTAATTCCATGGAGAATGTCATCTTTGGGAGTGAGCAGATTGTTTTCCTTAAAAATAAAAAAATTACTCCGTGTAACTTCCAGAATATGGTTATTAAAATAATAGAGAACATCATACGCATTTTCTTTTTTACAAACATGAAAATTGCGGATAGCGGTTAGATAATTTATGGATTTGGCGGAAGAAAATTCGCGTTGGTGTTTCAGGGTAATCAATTTAACGCCTTTCCTATAAACATTCTTTTCAGGAATTTTTAAGGGTTCTATCAGTATAATGAAATTTGGCTTGCTTACGGTAAAAGCGTCCTCGGAATATCCTCCGGTAAGAATAAACCGGATTCCCGCCTCGGTTATGTTATTTTTTTTTAACAAATTCATTACGATTTGAACAATCTCATTTTTTTGATAGGGTAAAGGAAGATCCAATTCTCTGGCTGAATTTTCAAATCGTTTCAGATAGTCATCAATTAAAACAGGAAGCCCCTTATAGGTGCAGAAATATTCAAAACAACCATATCCACGCAGAAGCGCTAAATCATTTACCTGAATGAACGCTTTGTTGAATGGAATGATTTTTCCGTTGATGAAAGAATAGGGATACATACATTTAAAATATTTACGAAAGTACAAAATAAATACAGAACGAAAAACTGCATTGTAATACGGTTGTAATACCATTGTATACCCATTGTATTACCATCGTATTTCCACCGTATTACTATTGTACTCTCACTTCCTATAAATCCTTCCATTTCTCTCCGTCACAAATCCGAAAGGTTCGTCTTTTACAACCAGAAATCCATCGAGGTCAATGTAGTCAGCCAGCGAAACTAAGTTGAGCGCAGAATAAATACCTAAGGAAGTTTCGACCATGCACCCTATCATAGTTTCAAGATTAAAATGTCTGGCTGATTTAAGTATTTTTATGCCGTTCAGATAACCGCCGGCTTTCATTAATTTCATGTTAATACCATTAAATTGCTCGGAAATAAGTTCAACATTCATTTCGTTGGTAATTGATTCGTCAGCAAATAATGAATACGGGCAGTTCTTTCTTAGCATTTTATAATCATCACTAAGATTAGAGGAAAGCGGTTGTTCAATAAATTGTATGTTGTAAGGATGCAGTTTATCAATAAACTCCATGCAGTTTTCAAAAGAGGTGAATGACTCATTTGCATCTATGCGTAAGGATTGTTTGGTTAATTGGCTAAGTTTATTTACCAATTCAATTCCCGATTCTTTATTAATTTTTAATTTTAGCGCTTTAAATCGATCTAATTTCCATTGTATAAAAAACTTTTCCAGGTTCTCCGGTTCCATAATGGGTATGGAAAAACACGTATCGGTTTCATTGATTGGTTCTGTTCCTAAAAAATCGCAAACATTTATATTTTCAGTTTCACAGAATAAATGAATAAAAGCCGATTCAAGTCCAAATCTGAAACTTTGAGATAGGTTATACTGGTTTAACCAATGTGTAAAATCATCTATAGGAGGAAGAACATTTGTAAACTTGTTTTGGTCAAGTTGTTTGAACTCCTGCATTATTCTCTCGGGTGTTTCATCATAGCGAATATTAGGCGCTACTTCTCCTAATCCGGTTTTACCATCTTGCTCCATGCAAACTATGAAATTTGTTTTTTGATAGGAAGTATTCCGGGAGATTTTCCATGGATAATTCAGAGATAAAAGCTTTTTCTCAATGGATATTTTCATTTTTTTCTATTTCAATTTTTTAGAAGCGCTGATAAAATTTATCATGCACTTTTAATTTATCAGAATGCAAATATAGAAGAGTTGCGTAACACTTAAAAATTATTTTACCTGAAAAATAAAAATTGTTACCCTTAAAAAACTTATTAACATTCGAATGTTGAAAAATTTATTTAAAAAAACTTGTTTATAATAAAAATGATAATAACTTTGTACTATTATTTTAATTAAACCATTTAATCAATCAACTACAACTATGGCTAAGAAAGCTGCAAAAAAACCCGCAAAGAAAAAAGGCGGGAAAAAGAAGAGATAATTATTTTTCTCTTCATTTTAAATCTCCTGTTCCGGTTGGAACGGGAGATTTTTTTTTGTACTGATTTCTCCTCTCAAAAATTATAAAATAGTCAACATTCCATTGTGGAGTAGGGACACGACTCACCGTGTCTCTACATGATTTGTATATCTAAAAATTTTATATGTCACTAACACCTGCTGAACTTCTCCGTCAATTAATCCGTTTTCGTACTGTGAATCCACCGGGCGATGAAAAAGATTGCATTCTCTTTTTAAAAGAACTCGTTTCAAAAATTCCCTGTGAAATTACCATTCTTTCCAATGACAATTCAAGACCGAATTTAATTTGCCGGTTAAAAGGAAATAATTCTAAATCCCCCTTATTGTTGTACGGTCATGTAGATGTAGTTCCCGTGGAAGGACAATCATGGAAACATGATCCATTTGCGGGTGAGCTGATTAACGGTTATATCTGGGGAAGAGGCGCATTGGATATGAAAGGGGGTATAGCCATGCTTGTTTCTGCTTTCCTAAGAATTGCCGAGAATAAAATTCCTTTAAATGGTGACTTGATTCTTGTTTTGCTTGCCGATGAAGAAGCCGGTGGTGACTTCGGCGCAAAATTTCTTGTTGAAAAGCATCCTGATATTTTTAAAAATGTAAAATATGCCATTGGGGAATTCGGAGGTTTTAGCTTTTACATCGGGAAGAAAAAATTTTATCCCATCATGCTGGCTGAAAAACAAGTTTGCTGGCTGACATTAAAAGTTACAGGTCCGGGCGGGCATGGTTCTCTTCCTGTTAAAAATGGTGCAATGGCAAAAACAGGAAAAATTCTTACCACATTAAATAAAAAACAATTACCGGTGCACATTACTCCCATTGCTAAAAGCATGATTCAATATATTGCAAAGCATCTTTCTTTTCCAAAAAACATTTTAATAAGATTATTGTTATTCAAACCTTTGACTGATTTTATACTTAAAATTTTTGGGAATAAAGGGGATATATTCAAGCCAATACTTCATAATACAATTAATGCAACTATATTTAAAGGGGGTAGCAAAATTAATGTAATACCTTCTGAAGTTGAGATTTCCCTCGACGGAAGAATTTTACCTGGGTTAACCAAAGAGGATTTCATTTCCGAATTAAATGGCTTGATTTCAGATGAGGCGGATAAAATTGAAATAGTAAGATATGAACCCGGACCAAAAACTTCAACCAATGACTTATTTCCCATGCTTTCAACTATTTTAAAAGAAATGGACCCCAACGGCATTCCCATTCCTTTATTGATGAGCGGTGTAACGGATGGGAGACATTTTGCCAAACTTGGAATTCAGACGTACGGATTTCTTCCTATGCAATTACCCGATGAATTACATTTTACAAAATTAGTTCATGCCGCAGATGAAAGGATTCCGGCAGATACGCTGGAGTTCGGGACAGAGGGAATTTACAGGGCTATTGTGAGGTATCAGGGTGATATTTGAAAATAGAAGTTGAGAGAGTGAGTTATCTTCGCATATGGGATTGTTGGTCGAGTGTTAACTTTTTTACTTCTGTGGCACATTAACAGAATCCGCCGCCGCCTTCTTTATCTCTTCCTCCAACGCAAACTCATCTCCTTCCACATATCCCTCATGCTCGTAGATGATGTTTCCGTTTTTATCAGCTAACAATGAAAACGGAGAAGAGGATACACCCAACGAACGCATGAGTTCTTCGTTGGGGTCAAGTAAAATATCAAACTTCCATTTTTTTGATTTCACAATTGACGGCACACGCAAAGTGGTTTTTGCGTCATCTACCGAAACCGCGAGTAACTGAAGATTATAATTTTTTGTCCATTCTTCATAATGTTCCGCTATATTGCTCAATTCTTTTATACACGGTTTGCACCAGGTTGCCCAGAAACATATAACAGTAAGTTTTCCGTTTTTTCCATATTCAGATACGTTCAATGGTTTTCCATTCATGTCCTTTAAGGTCAAGTCCGGTAAGGATTTATTTCTTGACTTGTCCGTTTTAGTGCGGTGTGACGATTTTTTCGATAATTTTTGTAGGTATGCCGGAACCTTCGCCCGCATCCTGAACTCCCTTTTCGTGACTTTGTTAAGAAGTCGGGCATCGGTAATCTGTTTGCAATGGGTTAAAAAAGATCGGATAGATATTCCTGCCTTTTGTTCTATATGCTTAGATACTACTAAAGCCATAAAACAAACAAGCATATGCAATTATATAGATTCTTCCTTAAAGTGGAATATCGGGCGGGTTTGCAGATCGTGCTTGGATATCCTAAATGCTTTTTCTATTTTATATAAATTGTGATAACGGCTAATTATAGTCGTATTACTTGCAACTAATTCTTCAATGTCTGTGTAATATCCTTTTATATCCAACAACTTCATTGTCTTTTCAATAAGCTCCTCATTCAATATGGTATTGCGGTTGTTGTGATTTATTGTCTTTTGAAAATCCTGGTTGCCGCAAAGCATCCGATTGGAAGGTCTCAAAATACAAGGTAGTAACATCGTAGAACAATAATGAAAAATCAAAACTATATTCTTTTCCGGCTAAATGAAGCGTTTGCTTTTCTATACTTTCAGCAGTATGTCAGCCAGCAACATATATCCTATTTTATGTTGTACTGATCGCAGTATATCGTACAAAAAGGTGTGATAAAAGCCAATGTAATCACATTGACTAATCAATACAGCTTTCTCACCGGGTGCTGTATCTTCAAACAAATAAGATTGCTTTGTGTAATCTGCAATGAATGCTCTTGCCATCTCCTGTAATGAAACTATTTCTTCATCAGTACTTCCCAAACTGATATGTTTTAAGATGATACGTTTACTATTTTTATAATAGAATACCTGAACCGATCGGGATTTTCCCTTGGTTTTTATGGCTCTGATATGTAGCATTTACCACCAGTTAGTGCGGCAAATTTCATTTTTTTTAGCGTAAATCCTTGATAGTGAAGGATGCTAGTTTTGAGACATTCAAAAGCGGACAAGTCAGGAGTAGAAGGTAAGAGAGTGAGTTATCTTCGCATATGGGACTGTTGGTCGAGTGTTACTTTTTTTACTTCTTCGGCACATTAACAGAATCCGCCGCCGCCTTCTTTATCTCTTCCTCTAATGCAAACTCATCTCCTTCCACATATCCCTCATGCTCGTAGATGATGTTTCCGATTTTATCAGCTAACAATGAAAACGGAGAAGAGGATACACCCAACGAACGCATGAGTTCTTCGTTGGGGTCGAGTAAAATATCAAACTTCCACTTTTTTGATTTCACAATTGACGGCACACGCAGGGTGGTTTTAGCGTCATCCACCGAAACCGCAAGCAATTGAATATTATAATTTTTTGTCCATTCTTCGTAGTGTTCCGCTATGTTGCTCAATTCTTTTATACACGGTTTGCACCAGGTTGCCCAGAAACATATAACAGTAAGTTTTCCGTTTTTTCCATATTCAGATACATTCAACGGTTTTCCATTCATGTCCTTTAAGGTCAAGTCCGGTAAAGATTTATTTGTTATTGAGTGGTAGTTGGTAAAGGAAGTAGATAAGAAAAGGATGCCTGTCAATAAGATATGGGATGTTTTCATTTAATATTGGTTGAATGGTTATATGGTTGAATGGTTGAATTGTTAAATGGTTTTCCTGTAACCATCTAACCATTTAACCATCTAACCATTTGACATTATTATACTATTACACTCAGTTACTCAAGATCCAGATTACTATTGAAATACAATAAACTTTCTGACGCTTGAAGTATTCTTTTTACTGATGATTTGCAGAAAATATATGCCTGCTGGAAGATGTTTGATGTTTATCCATTGATTATTAATCAGGTTAATTCTATATTGGATGCCTTGCGTGTTAATTATTTTCAATTCCTTAATTTCAGAGATTGTATTCGGGTTAAGATAAATTTTATCACCCGATAAATTCTGAATAAATCTAGTATGATTGTCAGAAAGATTTTCTGAGACAGCCGAAACCAATGCTTCTCCATAAAATACTGCTTTCACTTTGGATTCAGGATATGCTGTTTCCCAGACCGTATAAATGGCTGAATCCTTTCCGGTTTTGGAATATGGATTAAAATGAATCCAGAATCGGGCGCTGTCTTGCTCCGGTAATAACATAAAATTAGAACTGTCTTTAGTTGGGTTCCAGCAAATAACAGGGTCACACATGGTAGTGGTCCATGGAGATGTGACATTTTTTATTCTTTTCCATTTCATAAACAAGGTATCCGATGTAAGATTTTTAAGCCATGAATAACAAACTGCATCGGTTGTATCTTTGGAAAATGTCAACGAATTCGGATTAGGGCTTACCTGAAAGCGTTGCTGGCTGATTGCGGTAGATGTAATAAAGGCGGTTACGATAAATAGTATTTTAAATTTCATTTAATTGAGATATGAAAAAACGTTTTGGTTTCCGAATTTTATGGAGAAAAATGGTTAAATGGTTATATGGTTAAGTGGCTATATGGCTAATTGAAAACCATCTAACCATTTAACTATTTAGATATATAATTAAAATCTCCTAACATCAGAATGATTAACTATGATAAAATTCATCTTACATTAACTAATTTTAACGTGTAAGGCGCTGAATCGGAAAAAACAAATTGCACAAAATAAAAACCAGGTTTCAAATTTTCTACCTTTATAATTTTAGATGACTTTCCGGTTGGGAAGACCGCTGATTTTTCATTCCAAACCATCTGACCATGCGCATTAAACAACTTTATTCCAAAAGTAGCCGGCTGTTGCACCTCTGTATGAATAGTTAAATCCTGATTCTCTGTAAAATTTGCAGAAATTTTCAATTTGTCGGAGGCAATGTCATCATTTATTCCCGTTGCCCATACTCCCACCTGCTTTGAGATAGTATCGGTGCCACAAGTGCTGTAAACAACTAATTTAACATCGTATAATCCGTAGGAAGGATATGATTTTGCCGTGATTGTATTTGCAGGAGTGCTATTAATAATAGTGCCATCGTGAAATATCCATTTGCAGGATGTCCAGTTTTTAGATGTTTTTGAATCAAAGCTTACATATTTACTTCCTTTTCCTCTTGAGTATGAAAATGCTGAAACCGGTTTAGAATCTTTAACAATATATACTGAATCAATAACGGTTTTTCCTGAAAAATCAGTAGTGGACAAAGTATATTTTGTACTGATTGCCGGATCAGCGGTAGTGGCTGAATCAGTGGGATTGCTTAAACCGTTTGCTGGAGACCATTGGTAAGTGAAGGGTCCATTTCCCAATCCGATTTGTTCAATGGGACCTAACTGTGTTGGGTCGTTTTCACATGAATTCGTAATATATTCAACCCATTTGGGAACATAAGTTGCGGCAACTTTTATTACCTTAGTACTAATATTTTGAATAAAAATAACCATTTTAAGGTTTTGAATATCAATAGTGTCACTGATTTTGTAATTGAAATTATAAGAACTGACCGTGCCTGCCTGCTTTTCACCAATGGTTAACCCATCTCCGTTGGGTAATGTCTTCCTCATGACAAAATAGAATTCTTTTTCTCCGTTGGAACCAGGGGGAGCGCTGTATAGAATAGGTTCTTCAGTTACTATGTAGAAAAGTTTTAGAGCATTTCCTTCATTGGCTGAAATAGCAGTTTTATTTTTGACATTTACGGTTGCATCAATCGAGTTGTCGCTGAATTTCTTTTCCCAGCTTTCAATATCAAAGGATGTATCCATTAACGTCGCCGCATTATCCACCATCTGCGCATCAAAATCACTTATGTTAAAATCTTTTCCATTCATATCTGTATGAGGAACACCGCTAACATCATAAAGCCCTGCACGAATATGTACAGGAGGTTTATTGAAATCATACATAGGGTCTTTTCCGGGCCACCATACCTGATATTTAACCACAGCTATTTTATTTACATTTTGTAAAAGCAGGGGATTAAACGTGGCATTTTCTGCCGCACATGGATTGCAGGATGCGTTGGTGAATTGCTCTACAAGCACCGTTCTTTTTGTTCCGGAGTAATAGTTAATTAAATCTCCGCCACCGGAGGCAATCGTTTTAATTGGTGAATAAAAACTCAAAGCCGTGAAAATTAATATAAGTCCGTTTGTTTTCATGTTTTTTTTGGTTTTAGCAAGCCAAAGGTAGAAAAAGGAATTGAAACAAACAAATTTGCTTAAAAATTTTATACATACACAAAATAATTACATTTGACTATTTTTAATGACCTTTGCATTTTCAAAATATATGGCACATTCATAATGAATAAAAAAAAATTTCCTTTTATACTTCTTCTTATTCTTACCGAAATTTCTTTTGGGCAAGGTCGTTTTTCCGGTGACCTTATGCTCAATTCCAATTTCTATAAAAAAGATACTTCCATAGGAGCTACTACCACCCAATATCTTCGGGAACTATATTCTACCGATGCCTGGCTCCGCCTGAATTACAGCATTAACGATTTTGATTTTTCACTCCGTTATGACCTCTTTCAACACTCTGCCTTGTTTAATCCTAAAGCGGCTTATACAGGACAGGGATTCGGATTCTGGTCTATCCGGAAAAAAATAAATAAACTACAAATTACCGGAGGATATTTTTATGAACAATTCGGAAGCGGGTCGGTCTTCAGGGCTTATGAGAACAGGGGACTGGGAATTGATAATGCACTCCAGGGAATTCATTTGAAATATGAACTGACGGAAAAATTATCCATGAAAGCATTTACCGGTCAACAAAAAACTAAATTTTCGCTTAGAGAGTCAGTTATTTCCGGTGGAAATATTGAAAAATTTACAATGATTAATGAAACCTTTGATTTGCTGACCGGTGGTGCATACATTGACCGTACCATGGATGATAATTCTTTTAATATGCTTATCAGTAACATAGAATCCATGCCCGATACCAATGACAGATTCATTCCCAAAAAGCATGCGGGTTTTTACACTTTTTACAATACACTTCGCTTTAAAGATATCAGTTGGTATGCAGAATATTCAGGCAAATCAAAGGAGGCAATTCTTGATTTAACTAATAAATTGGTGAATAAAGATGGTAATATGCGTTATACTTCTTTAACGTATGCACGCGAAGGATTTGCACTGGACTTCCAATACAAACGCACAGAAAATTTTATTTTCCGCACTTCTCCTGACCAATTGTTATTGGATGGTGTTATTAATTTTCTTCCTCCGATGAACAGAACAAATTCTTATCGTCTGCTTTCCCGTTATAATCCGGGTACAAGACCTTTGAGTGAAAATGCTTATCAGGTAAATCTTGCAACCATGCCTATAAAAGGTATGGGTTTGAATTTTAATTTTACCGATATATATGATTTGAATAAAAACCATTTGTTCCGGGAAATTCAACCGGAAATTGAAATAAAAAATTCCTCACAGCGTGTTATTTTCGGCGTTCAGTTACTTCAATATAGTCAGGAGGTCTATGAAGGAGCAGGAAAGGAACCCTGGATAAGAGCTAATTCTCCGTTTATAGAATATATTTACCGTATCACTAAAAAACATTCTATCCGTTCAGAATTTCAATATATGATGACTAAGGAGGATTATAAGGACTGGGTTTACGGTTTGCTGGAATACAACATTTCACCAAAATATTCCTTATTTGCAAGTGACATGTATAACAATAGTGATAAGAATAAAAACAAAACGCATTATTATAATTTAGGGGGGTCGTTGACGCTCAATGCCACAAAGTTTTATCTGGCTTATGTGCGGCAGGTGCAAGGGATTGTTTGCACAGGTGGGATTTGCCGGCTTGAACCGGCTTTCAATGGGTTGAAGTTTTCGTTAGTGAGCAGTTTTTGATTTTTTTGTTATAGTTCAGTTCTAATTTAACTATACCACTAATTAAACAAGAAAAAAAAATTAGCCACTGATTACACTGATTAAACACGATTTTAAGATTTATTATAACAATAATCCGTGTAATCTGTGGCAAAATTGTATTTTTTCGATTTGGACTGAACATTATCATTCTTTTAAAATAAATTTGCTAATCATGCAAAAATTAACTCTTTTTCTCACAATATTTTTTCTTATATCGCTCTTTTACAGTTGCGAAGAAACCCCACCCACCGTAAACCTCCATCCCGTTACTATTGATTCTACCTGGGTGGATTCTACCAATTTAGTGACACAAAAAACAACGGTAGTCATTGAAGAAATGACCGGAGTAAGATGCAGTAATTGTCCGGAGGGTCATGAAAAATTACTGAATCTTGTAACCTCAAATGCAGGCAGAGTTATCGGCGTTTCCATGCATACCGCCAAGGAATATTACACTCCACATCCGCAAAGCAAAGATGACTTCAGAACACAGGAAGGATCGGCTATTGTTGAAAATCTGGTAGGGGATCCCGGAGGCACTCCCTCTGCCTATATAAACCGCGTCTATCATTCTACTGAATATAAAAGAGGTATTTTTCTACAGGATTGGCAATCAGTTACCGATAGCTTATTAAATATCAATGCTCCTTTAAATATAAATATTATCAGGGAATATAATTCCACAACCCGTGCTTTGTTGGTCGGTGTTAAAGTACATTTTACTAAATCTTCCACAGGTCCTTTTAATTTAAGCATTATGATTACACAGGATAATATTATAGATGCACAAACATTGACCAACGGAAAAGTGGACACAAATTATGTTCATCATTACGTTTTAAGAACCATGATGACTCCTTTTAACGGAATTACAATGGCAACTTCTGCAGAAAGAGGTCGTTGGTTTTATAAAGAATTCCGGAAAACCCTTAATTCAAAGTGGGATGCCTCCAATTGTTATATAATTGCGATGGTGCATTATTCGGGTGCAAAGTTAGAGGTGTTGAATGCGGCGGAGGTGGGGGTGGAAAAATAGCTACTCCCCTACCCTTTTCACATTATCATCCGGAATCCTATCTACGAGATAATTATAAGGGTCAATACCCGCCTGATAAGGTTTTTCCTTTACAAGGAATTTAAAGGTATTATTCTTTCTCTTGATTTTCATTCGTTGGTATAAAATGGGTTTGCCAAGATTTTTATCTCCATCGGATTTTGCAAAGAGTCCGATATCTATATAATCACTCAGGGGAATCGCTTTTTCTTTTCCCAACGAATCCGCTCTGAATTTTTCAGAACTGCAATTTAGTGTCACTTCATATAATGAATCCTTCATTTTATATTCAGCCGTTACCATGCGATTGGAGAAAACGGTAATGTTCTCAAACAGGTCTGAAATTAAATATTGCAATGAATCCGGTGTCACTCTTTTAAAGGCACGAATGGGGGAAAGAGAAGTCGGATACGGGGGTTTTTTATAAGCAAATGAATCAAGCAGACATCTCAACGCTGAGTTCACTTTTCTTTCGCCAATCATTTCTTTAAGATAATACAATACCACACTCGCCTTTTGATAATGGATATACCCCTGGCTTTCCGTTTTCATAAGCGGACGTTCCGCTTCAAACTCCCTGCTTCTGCCACGTAAGTAACCATCCATTTCGTATTTCAAAAATTTCTTCATTTTATTTCTTCCGTATTCTTTTTCCATCACCATCAATGCCGAATATTGCGCGAATCCCTCACTCATCATTTCACTTCCCTGCATGTCAGCGCCGCAAACCTGATGCGCCCAGTATTGGTGTCCCATCTCGTGTGCCACTATATAATAAACTTCGTCAATATCATCTTTCGTTACCTCTCTTAAATCCACAATAAATCCAATGCCTTCACCATAAGGCATAGTACCCGGAAACGCCTGCGCAAACGATTGATAACGGGGAAACTCAATGATACGGCATTGTTTATGGGAATACTGACCGAAATTCTGTAAATAATACGAGAGGGATTTTTCCAAACTCTTCATCATGTTTGGAACATTGTAAGCATGTTGAAGAATGTAATACACTTCAAGGTCTATTCCATTCCATTTTTTTCGTGCCACTTGGTAATTTGCCGAAATGAATGAATAAAAATTCAGCGAGGATTTATCGAGTCGGTAATTAAAATACTTTCTGCCATTTTCTTCCCATGATTTTACTAAACTTCCTGGCGCCACTGCTATCTGATCATTGGAAGTGCTGATGGTAGTATTAACTTCCACCCAATCAGCGTCATAAATAACATAGTTATTAGCGCGAGATGTAAAATTACGTTCGTCCAGCGCCGGCATTCTTTTCCGTTTCGGTAATTTATATTTCTGTCTTTTGTTTTTATCTTCCAATTCTCCCCTTTTATTATATCCTATAGAAGGCACTATGTCCGTGTTGTTGAAAAACGTTCCATTCTGAGTCAGTTGAGTAAAGCTAACATCGTTTTCAAATCCTTTTGTAAATTGAAAGTTATCAAAACGTATTAACAACGAATCTCCCTGTTTCATGGGTTTTTCAAGTTTATAAATCCTGAAACCTGATTTTTCATCTCTTAAATTAAGCGTGCCACCCGGAATTGATATAACCAAACTATCTGACAAGGTAGGCATGGTAAAAAATAATTTTTCTATTTTTTTCACAGAACCATTACGTATCCATGCAGAAGTACGGGCTATGAGACATCTTTCCTCAGGCATGATATCAATAGAATAATCAATTTTGTAAAAACGGGGTTGCGCAATTTTTTCAAATTTTTTATACTTCTTTTCATAGTCCACTTGCCTTCTTTCTTCCTCATCTGAAGAATTATATTTATTTAAAACCTGGGTATTGTAAAAAACAAATCTGCCGCATGCTAAAAATACTATTAAAAAAAATGTAAGGATTATTTTATTTTTCTTTAAAGAAGCCAAAGCCATTTTCCAGCGGAATTTGAAATTTTCTTCTTTTCCTCTGATATAAAAAGCAAAAACCAAAAATCCCAATACCGTGCAGAAGATTGTCCAATAAACGTGAAACCAGGTAAGTGAAAGAACAAAAGGACCAAAACCGTTCATGTCCGAATAAATAACGTCCGGTGTGCCGGCAAATTTGAGCATATTGGTATTTACTTCGAGCACACTCCATATAAAACTGTTTACAATAACTATGGCAACAAATGCAAAATAAGCAATATAGCGGTTATTTATCAGGTAGTGACACAAAAGTGCCAGAACAATGAGATAGGAGAAACCCAGAAAATCATGTAGAAGAAGTGATTTTATGTAAACACCAATTTCATAGGTTGAATATTGATAAAAAGTTTGTGCAATAATGCCAACCACCATGGTAGATAATAAAATAATTTCAACTACTGCAAACATGGCAATTAATTTAGAAGAAAACAGTAATCCGGATTTCACAGGAGTAGCATCCTGAATCTCATTGATTTTGGCATCCCGCTCTTTCCATACCAACACACCGGAATAAAACGTGATAATGGCAATGATGAAAATATAAAACGAGTTGCGAATGGAATCAATCACATCATACGTAACGGGATATTGGTCGGAGCCATAACGTCCTGTAAAACTGGTTAAGCTGGCAATCAGATTTAAAATTCCAAGCAGGAGGATTATCAGAAAAGTAGGATTTTTAATTATCGCTTTTGTTTCAAAAAGAATAAGACGGTATATTGACTTAAGTGAATAACCATTTCCGGAATCAGTTTGAATTTTTATTTCATTTTGGGATAAAACAATTTCTGTTTCAGGTTCATCTTCCGTTTTCTTGCTTTTTTCTTTACGTATAGAAAAGGAAAAACGAAAATACATTCCGATCAAAATAAGTAAGCTAAGTGACACCCAAATCAAACGGTTCATCAGAAAACCACCCGCCAATGGAACTACCAATGAATTTTTTTCATCCACGGTCATGTACTTTGCAATTATTCCTTCGGGTCTGAAACCGAAGGGATCTAAAAAATTGGCAAGCCATTCTTTCTCCATATCACTTAAATATCCTGAAGAAATGGCGTATAGAACCAGAATAACAATAGCGCCTATGTATGAAACCATAGCGCTTCTGAAAATCATAGCGAGTGAAAATAAAAGAGTTCCTGCTATAAGGGTATTAGGAATTCCAAAAGAAAGCAACCCCCAACAATGACCTGACCAGTGGAAAGCGCCATATCTTTCAGTTTCCACCCAGGGCATTAAGGGTCCGATGATGCTTCCGATGGAAACACCCAATAACGGAATTAATGAAATAATAAAAGCACCGAAAAATTTTCCAAAGAAATAATCCTTTTTCTGAATAGGAGATGAAAATATAAACTGATGCATGCCGTATTGAAAATCACGGTTGGCTGTGGCATTCATAAAAGCGGTTGTCATCAATAAACAGATCAGCGACATTACCCCGTAATAATTCTGAATTACGTAAGGGGAATTTTTATGAATGCTTCCAACTCCGCCGCCTATCACCACATTATCGGATACAACGGCGCCGAAAATAAGCAGGGAATTGATGAGGAGAAATATCCATATCATAGGTGAACGGAACCAGAGTGAAAGTTCGTGGCGGATAAATTTGAGCATGTACGTGATAATTTGTGGCTACCCAATCTGGTTTATATCGGTCTTAAACAGGTTTGTGAAATCACCACATAATTTCAAGTTTTAAGTTATGATAATACTTTGCTATAGGTGAAAAACTTTTATCTTACAGCAACTTGAAACATGAAACTTAAAACTTAAAACTTAAACCCTCACTCAATCCCATGCAATTTCACAAAAAACACATCTTCCAGATTTTCTTCCGCTTTCGTAAATCCATTTCCCGGTTCGCTTTCTGAAAACGCATGAATCAACGGTTTGCCTCCCACTAACTTATGAGAAATGATTTTATGTGATTTCTGAAATTCCATCAATTCATTTTTTTCTACCTTTCTTTCCCAAACCTTTCCTTTGATTTCTATTAAAGCAGAATCCGTATCACCGTTAAACAATACTTTCCCTTTATCCATAATTGCCATTTGCTGACAAAGTTCTCTGACATCCTGAACAATATGAGTAGAAAGGATTACAATGGTATTTTCACCTATTTCACTGAATATATTGTAAAACCTGTTCCTTTCTCCCGGGTCCAATCCGGCGGTGGGCTCATCCACAATAATAAGTTTAGGATTGCCAATTAAACACTGTGCAATACCGAATCTCTGTTTCATTCCTCCGCTGAAACTGCTAACATGCTTTTTCCGATATTCATAAAGATTTACTTTTTGAAGGAGAAAATTCACCAACTCTTTCCGTTCTGTTTTATTGTTAAATCCTTTTAACAAAGCAAGGTGATCCAATAAATCAAAAGCAGATGTTCTCGGATATACGCCAAATTCCTGAGGAAGATAACCCAAAATTTTACGAACTTCATTCTTATTATTCAGCACATCGAGTTCTTCGAGATTAACTGTACCACTGTCTGCATCTTGTAACGTAGCGAGCGTGCGCATAAGAGTGGATTTACCGGCTCCGTTGGGACCCAAAAGACCAAACATACCTTGATTAATAGTCAGAGTGACATTATCCAATGCAGTGACACCGTTGCTGTAACGTTTAGTGAGATTTTGGATGGTAAGATGCATAGTATAGCATTACCGGATTATTTCACAAAGCCCTTTTCCTTTGCCCGTTTCAATGCTTCGCTGATACCAATTTTCCGGATGGTTTTTAATCCATTGACGCTAACTCTTAACTTAACCCAACGGTTTTCTTCCTGAATAAAGAAACGTTTGTCCTGCAAATTGGGATAAAACTTCCGTAGTGTTTTATTATTTGCGTGGGAAACCCTGTGACCATTCAGTGGGGTTTTTCCGGTGATTTGACATTTTTGAGCCATGGTGTTAAGGAATAAATTTCAGTGAGAAATGTAAAATTTTTTATTTGTAAAGACGGGTTTAAAACCCGTTTGTACAGTTATTAATTCAATATTTTTGTTTTTTTTGATTTATTCACCCTCTTGTAACGAACTCCTGATTCCTTTAATCGTTTTTGCGTGTTGCTTTTGGAAAGTAATTGTTCCATCATTTCAATGATTTTTTTTATATGAGCAAATCCTTCTTTTATAGCAACCACGGAATCCAATTCCCTGTAATAAGCACCTATGTGAATGATTTTATAAACTATACTTAAAGAAGCATGCAACCTGCCATTTATTGGAATGTATTTATTTACTGCATCCCAATATCCCTCTATGGAACTTGGGAGATTAGAAGAAGAAACACCTTTTTCAACCAAATAACCGTTTATAGCTTTTAATGCGGCTAAATATCCAATTCCAGCCGCTTCAGATACGTACTTGGGGTCTGTGTACCTTTCATATTCTATTGGGGATTTCAATAACGTTTCTTTTGCATTAATCAAATACCTGTTTGCTTCTGATATGTATTCAAGTGCTACCATTAAGTTGGATTTAAAAAAGAATCGCAAAGGTAGCCAAAAATCCCTGCATTTCAAAACTTTTCAATAATTCTAAGTATCTTTGCCTAAAAAATTTTCAATCATGTTTAAAACAACTATTATGAGTGACATCTCCAGCAAGGAAGCCATGGAATTAGAGAACAGTTATGGCGCCCATAATTACAAACCTATTCCCGTAGTAATTGCCAGAGGAGAAGGAGTGCATGTATTTGATCCGGAAGGGAAGCATTATTATGATTTTCTCTCTGCTTACAGTGCACTGAATCATGGTCATTGTCACCCGCGTATTGTCAATGCTTTTACCGAACAAGCAAAAGTATTAACGCTTACCTCCCGTGCTTTTTATAATAATCTGCTCGGTGAATGTGAAAAATATCTTTGTGATTATTTCGGATATGAAAAAGCGTTGATGATGAATTCAGGCGCAGAAGGTGTTGAAACTGCACTAAAATTAGCCAGAAAATGGGGGTATGAGGTTAAAGGCATTAAAGATAATAAAGCAATTATCATCGTAGTTGAAGGAAATTTTCATGGTAGAACAACAGGAATTATTTCTTTTTCCAATGACCCTGAAAGCAGGAAAAATTTTGGTCCTTTTATTCCCGGGTATAAAATCATTCCTTATAATAATACAAAAGCGCTGAAAGATGCTTTAAAGGATAAAAATGTTTGTGCATTTATGGTGGAACCCATACAAGGAGAAGCCGGAGTGGTGGTCCCCGACGAAAAATACATTAGCGATTGTTTTAAACTATGCAAACAAAATAACGTTTTGTTTATCGCCGATGAAATTCAAACTGGACTTGGCAGAACCGGAAAGATGTTGTGTTGTGATTATTCAGCTGTTAAACCGGATATTTTAATTCTTGGGAAAGCATTATCTGGAGGAGTCATGCCTGTATCTTCAGTTCTGAGTTCAGATGAAATCATGCTTACCATTAAGCCGGGGGAACACGGATCCACCTATGGTGGAAATCCACTTGCCTGCCGTTTAACCATGACTTCTCTTCAAATTTTGAAAGATGAAAAATTAGTTGAGAATTCATTCCGCATGGGTACTATCTTCCGCAAAAGGATGAATGCCATCAAGTCACCCTTAATCAAATTAGTTCGCGGAAAGGGACTTTTTAATGCGGTCGTAATAGCAGAGAATCCAAAAAAGATTACTGGATGGGATGTTTGCGTTGCGCTTAAAGAAAACGGATTGCTTGCCAAACCGACTCATGAAAGCAATATCCGGTTTGCTCCACCTCTTATCATACGGGAAGAAGAATTACATGAATGTTGCGATATTATTGAGAGAGTTTTTTCGAAATTGTAATTTACTGAGATTTATTATTTTTGCAAATTATTTTATACCCATAAGCGGGAGTAGCTCAGCTGGTAGAGCATAACCTTGCCAAGGTTAGGGTCGCGGGTTCGAGTCCCGTCTCCCGCTCAGAGGGTGGTAAAGGGGTATAAGGGGTATAGGGGAATAAAGGTATAAAATACGAATGTCCCCTATACCCTTATACCTTATACCTTCGCTCAGCCGAAGTGGTGGAACTGGTAGACACGCAAGACTTAAAATCTTGTGGGCGTTGAGTCCGTGCGGGTTCGAGTCCCGCCTTTGGCACTGTGAAACAAGTATAGAATTCCTACGTCTAAATCCCCCAAAAAAAATTTAACACTATGATGGTTTCAACTGAAGCACCGGCAGTCATCCAACATACCCGGATAAAAAAAATCTACGATGAAGTCAATAAAGTTATTGTCGGGCAACACTACATGGTTAGCCGCTTATTGATTGGACTTTTTACCAACGGACATATTCTTCTTGAAGGCGTGCCGGGTCTTGCAAAAACATTAACCGTAAGCACACTCGCAAAAGCATTATCATTACATTTCCAACGGCTACAGTTTACTCCCGATTTACTGCCCGCTGATATTATTGGCACCATGATTTATAATCAGAAAACCAATGTATTCGAAGTAAAAAAAGGACCCATCTTTTCAAATTTTATTCTTGCAGATGAAATTAACCGCTCTCCGGCAAAAGTGCAATCTGCCTTATTGGAAGCAATGCAGGAAAAACAAGTTACCATTGGTGAAATCACGTACCGTTTAGACCCTCCTTTTCTTGTAATGGCTACTCAGAATCCTGTGGAACAGGAAGGAACTTACCCTTTGCCCGAAGCGCAGGTTGACCGGTTTATGCTGAAAATAAATATTGATTATCCAACGAAAGAAGAAGAACTCGAAATAATGCGCCGTATGTCGGATATAAATTTTACGGCGGATATTAATCCTGTTTTGGGCAAAGAAGACATATCACAAATACGTAATGAAATTAATCAGGTAAAAATATCCTCTTCCTTAGAAAATTATATTGTGGAGTTAATTCATGGCACCAGGCATCCGGCTGAAATAGGGTTGCAGGATGCCGCCAAATACATTCAATACGGCGCATCTCCAAGAGGAAGTATTTATCTTAATCTCGTATCCAAAGCATTAGCTTATTTAAATGACAGGGAATATGTGTTACCGGAAGATGTAAAAGAAGCGGCTTACGATGTGCTCAATCACAGAATAATTTTGAATTATGAAGCGGAAGCAGATGGTGTTAATACAAGGCAGATTCTGGAGATGATATTGAAGAAAATACGTCTATAAACTTACAACCGTATTACCACTGTATTACAACTGATGCGGCACGGAGCACCGTGCCGTTACAAATTGAGATAGATTATTTCCTGATTTCCAACTCCGCAATAATCTTTCTGTATCTATCAATTTTTGTATCGTGAAGATGCTGGAGGATTTTTTTCCGTTTGCTCACCAAATTTAATAGACCCTTTTGGGAGGAATTATCCTTTGGATGGGTTTTTTGATGACCGGTAAGATGATTGATTCTTTCGGTAAAAATAGCTACCTGTGACTCAGAAGAGCCCGTATCTTTTGCGCTTTTTGCAGGGCTGAATTTCTCAAATAAACCTTGTTTTAATTCTTTTGATAGTTCCATGATTTTATAAAATGAGGTGCAAAGGTATGGAATAAAATTTAAAGAACAAAGCTTCAATTTTCAACCTTTAAATAATTTCTTTAAAAACGTCCAATTAACCAACGGTCTGTCATTCATAGCAACATACAAAAAATACAACCCTATAGGTAATAGTAAAATCGAACCGAACCACATGCCCGAAGGCACTGTATAAATGGCTTCCTGCGCCCACTTTTTGCCCATGATGGATAATACATAGTATAAAATGTAAAAAAACATGGAAATAATTACAGGAACACCAAAACCGCCTTTTTTAACAATGGCTCCCAGCGGCGCTCCTATCAAAAACATTAATATGCACGCTACAGACATAGTGTATTTAAAATGATATTCTATTCCTATTTTCCGGAAGTCCTTCTCCTGTTGACTTATGATTTTGCCATACACTGAAGTAAACGATTGAGCGCTTCTTACCTGCGCTAATGCATTTTTAATAATTTGCCTTTGTTCATCGGGACTGAATAATCCAAAGAGCGAACCTTTGTAAGAAAAATTACTATCCGTTTTTGGTAAATGGGTCGAAGTATCCCCAGGCAGAAAACGGTAATATACTTTTATTTGCCCGGGATAATTATTCCGTTGATTTAATAGATTCGCTGACATTTTACCAAGTGTATCGCTTAGTTGTGCCACATTCAACATGCTTTTATTACCGGCAAATAATTCCTCCTTGGTTCGTTGGAGATTAAAGGAAGATAAATCAAACATCAACTCACATTTTTCAAACCAGGTTCGCACAAACTCATTGGGTTTTTCCATACTGCTTCTACCACCTTTTTTGGGCAATTCAGAATAAACCACTCCGTTGAATAAAACTACTTTCAGATATTGATATTCCGGTAGTTTGTACATCACTCCTGAATCGGCAAGTATTACATCATTATTTCCCCTGAAATCACTGTGATTATAAATCATAATCTGTTTGATTTTATCATCCGATGGTTTCTTTTTGATTACCCGGATGCTATAACCATCAATGGCGTTATAAAATACTCCTGATTTGATTTCCATAGCCGGTTTCATTTGCTTTACATCATACAGTAAACTGTACAATTTAAGATTACAATACGGAATAATTTTATTATTTACCTGAAAAGTGACCCAGGTGAGGAAAATAGAAATGATAAAAACCGGAATCAACAGTTTCTGAAATGAAACACCCACCGATTTCAAGGCGGTAAGCTCATTTTTTTCTCCTAAATTGCCGAAGGTCATCAGGTTTGCCAGCAATATGGCAAGGGGAATGGCGCCGGCGGTTGTTTGAATGCAGAAATAAAAAATTAAACGAGCCATCACCCAATAATCCAACCCTTTGCCAAAAATGTCATCTGCGTATTTTATTAAGGGAATCATAAGCAGAATAAAAACAGCTACGGCAAAGGTGGAAATAAAGGGCCAGAGGAAGGATTTGAGAATTAAAATATAGACGCGTTTCAGCATTGAAAATTGATTGATAGCAGACAAAAGTACTAATTAGAAATTACAAATTTTCGTAACTATTCAGTCAAAGATGAAAAAATAAAATTTAGCCACAGATTACACGGATTTATGTTAAAAAAAAACTTAAACCCATTTTTAATCAGTGTAATCAGTGGCTAAAATTTTTTATTATTCTATTTATGGTTTATTGAGTGGGTACTGAAAAGTAACAAATTTTCTGGAAATTTACAAATTCAGCATTTTCTACTCATATTTGTAAACTATAACACATTTTTCTAAATGGAAAAAAACTATTTTAGCAAACACGAATTTGAGGTACTTTCTGATAAGGACTTTTTCTATACTAAACGTGCCGTAAACGAAAAATTAATCGCATTGTTGGAAGTGACACAACGTAAGATAAGTGAATATATTTCATCCTCCGGTTTTCCTTTTCCGGAAGAATGTCATCGTAAAAAAGGTAAAATATCAAAAGGTGAAAATTACAACATGCTTCCGTGGTTTATGCTCGATTATCCGGCTTTTTTCACACAAAAAGATATTTTTGCATTCCGGACTATGTTCTGGTGGGGTGAATGTTTTTCCTGCACTTTCCTGATGAGCGGAGAGTGGATGAAAAAATTTCAAATCTGTTTTAAAAAAAACTATTCCATGTTGAGTGGCACAGGTATTTATTTCTGTGTGAATGAAAGTCCGTGGGAGCATCATTTTGGTGAGAATAATTACAAATTATTGGAGTCATTAAATCCGGAATTTGTTTTTAAGCAGATTGAAAAGGCAGGGTTCTTAAAATTATCAATAAAAATTAAACTGGAGGAATACGAAGAGGTGCCGGACAAGGCGGTTGGTTTTGTCGGGAAGATGTTGGGAGTTCTCGAGGGTAAATATATTTAGGACGTAGGGTGCAAATTTGAAGTTTATATATAATTCGTATTTTTGTAATTATGCTCAACTATACGTATAAACCACAACTTTCTAAAAAAGTTTTTTCCATTTCAACATTTTATTTTTTTCTCGTTTTTACCAACTTCCCCCTCCCTACCGCCTATTGCCAACTCCAAAAAATCGATTCCCTCCTCTCCCTTCTCAAATCCGATAAAGAGGATACCAACAAAGTAAACCACCTCAATGCAATCGCCTGGCATTTTCGAATCGTACAATCCGGAGAAGCCGGGAATTATATTGAAAAGGGATTCTCACTCACAAAAAAAATAAATTTCAAAAAGGGAGAAGCAAATCTACACCATACCAATGCCAGTTTATTCTACAATAAAGGTGATTATGGGAAAGCGCTCGTTCATAGTAAGAAAGCATTAAACATTCGTCAATTAATCGGAGACAAAGCAGGTATTGCTACCTCCTATAACAATATCGGAAACATTAATAAAGATTTGGGGAACTTTCCGGTGGCACTTAAAAATTATAAAACCGCTCTCAAATTCTTTACAGAACTGAAGGATAAAAAAAATACTTCCAACACGTATGGTAATATTGGAATTATTTACTGGAGTCAGGGAAATTACCCAGAAGCATTAAAGTATTATTTTATGGCACTAAAGAACTTTGAAGAACTAAACGACCGGCAAGGTATCGCATCCTCACACAATAATATTGGCGGCATTTACTGGAGTCAGGGAAATATTGATGATGCGCTGAAAAATTATCTCATCACATTAAAATTATACGAAGAAACAGGTCAGAAAAACGGAAATTTATATTCAAATACCCTGAATAACATCGGACTTATTTATTGGAACAAAAGCAACTATACAGAAGCGTTGAAAAATTACGGATTATCTTTAAAGATAAGTGAAGAAATGGGTGAAAAAAAAGGTACCGCCAATACATATAATAATATTGGTCTCATTTACAGAGACCTGAAAAACCACTCAGAAGCTTTGAAAAATTATCATCACGCATTGGAAATCCGACAAGAGATAGGAGACAAAACAGGTATAGCTAATACATACAGTAATATCGGAAGTATTCTTGCCTCACAAATCAGGAATCTGCCGGATGCTAAAACCAGACAGGTAAAATATTCCGAAGCTAGGAACTTTCTTCAGAAAGGTCGTGAACTTGCCATTGAAACCGGAAGCATGGAATTTTTACGTGACGATTACAGCGGATTGTCCGATTTAGAAAAAGAAATCAGCAATTACAAAGATGCCTATCTTTATTTTAAATTATATTCACAAACAAGGGACTCGCTTTTCAGCGAAGAAAAAAGTAAAGAAATCGGAAAATTACAAGCTAAACACGAATATGAACTGGCAGAGGTGAAACGAATTCAGCAGGATGAAACCAGTAGAAGACAGAAAATAGCGGAAGTCAGCAGGAGGAATACTTTGCAATATTCAGGTATTCTGATTTTTCTGGTGTTCATATTTGCAGGAATTTTATTTTCCGGAAAATTACACATCCCTCTACGGGTAGCTGAAGGGCTGATCTTTTTTGTTTTTCTGCTGTTGTTTGAATTTATTCTTGTCTGGATGGACCCTTTTATAGAATCGCTGACAGGTGGAGAACCTTTGTACAAATTACTTATAAATGCACTAGTGGCATCTGTAATTTTTCCACTACATAACTTGTTGGAAAAATTGATGAGAAGGAGATTGATTTAAGGGAGACATTTGGTTGAATTTTTAGAAGTGCCTTAGTACCCCTGAAAATCACCCAAGCAAAATTCCCGCTATTGTAGCCGTCAACAGTGTAGCCAGCAATCCGCCCAACACTGCCCGCAACCCCAACACCGCCAGATCGCTCCTACGTTCAGGCGCCATAGGACTTAACCCTCCGATTTGAATGGCAATAGATGAAAAATTTGCAAATCCACATAAGGCAAATGTAATCATGGTGATCGTTTTTTCGTTAATAATTTTTCCCTGATTTATTAAATCAGAAAGATTCAGATATGCCACAAATTCATTCAGCACAACTTTAGTTCCTAACAAACTTCCGAATGTTCTTGCATCTTCCCATGGAACTCCTATTCCTACTGCTAAATATTGCAACACCAATCCCATCATTAATTCCAAACGTAATGGTGAACCATATTTGTTCATTAAGAAATCATTCATCCCAATCAAAGACCCGATTTTTTCCAGCCCCCAGTTGGTAAGTGCGATTAAAGCGATAAATGCCAACAGCATGGCTCCCACGTTCATGGCAAGCTGAAGTCCGTTGCCGGCGCCTTCTGCGGCCGCTTCTATGACGTTAGTTGACGTTTTTGGTATTTCAATTTTCACTGACCCCTTCGTTACCGGTTCTCCCATTTCGGGCCATATCACTTTAGAGAGAACCAATGCCGCCGGCGCCGCCATGATGCTTGCACCCATTAATTGCTCGGCAAATTTGATTTGCCCTTCCATGATACTTATCCCATGAGTAAGTGCATACGAATTTCCGAGCATCTGTATGTATGCCGCCATGACTCCACCTGCAACTGTAGCCATTCCTCCTATCATCACTGCCAGTAATTCAGACATAGTCATTTTTGCAAGGAAAGGTCTTACCATCAAGGGCGCCTCGGTTTGTCCGAGAAAAATATTGGCAGTGCAGGATAAACTTTCCGCTCCGCTGGTTCCTAAAATTCTCAACATTACCCAAGCCATGCCCTGAACTATTTTCTGCATGATTCCAAGAAAATACAAAACAGACATTAAAGCAGAAAAGAAAATGATGGTTGGCAAAACCTGAAAGGCGAAAAAGAAACCGATAGATTTAGGACTTCCCGGACTCAATGCTAAGTCACCGAAAATGAATCTCGCTCCATCGGTTGTAAATCCTAATATTACTACAAATGCTTTACTGCACAATTCAAAAAATTTCAAAGGCCATGCAAGTGGTGACCAATAGGCGCCAAGTTGATGGCCTTTCAAGACAAAAACCGCAAAGAAAAATTGAATCAGCAATCCGTAAAGCACCATTTTCCATGGTATTTTTTTTTTGTTATTTGACACTGCGTAAGCAATAGCAAATATCAAAAGTATTCCGAAAAGTCCGTTGAGGGTGTTAAACATTTTTTTGGGGGTTATTATAAAATTATTGTAATACGATTGTAGTACCACGGTATTACCACTGTATAACTATTCCATCTCACTTCCCCCTCTTCTTCAACTCATCCCTCAATTCCGCCGCTTTTTCATAGTTTTCTTCATCTAATGCCACTTTAAGCATCTGCTTTATTTCATCCAGAGAAAATGCGGCTAACGGATTTCCGGTTTGTTCAATGCTTCCTTTTTGTTCTGTTATTTTTTTAGGTTTAACAGACGCTTCCTCTTGTTTTGTCTCTTCCGGATAATCGGTAAGCACAATACCGGCTTCAGCCAACACGTCTTCGTAAGTGTATATGGGAGCATTAAACCGAACCGCTATAGCAATAGCATCAGAGGGGCGTGAGTCAATTTCATAAATAGTTTTTCCATCAGAGCAAACAATTTTTGCATAAAAAACACCTTCTTTCAATTCGGTAATGATAACTTCATGCACATTTATTTTAAAGGTCTTGGCAAACGTTTTAAAAAGATCATGAGTCATAGGGCGGTTCGGAGTGATTTTTTCTATTTCTATGGCTATTGCCTGTGCCTCGAAAGCTCCTATAATAATCGGAAGGCGGCGCTTACTGTTTACTTCCCCTAAAACGAGAGCATAAGACCCCGTCTTTGATTGACTGTAGGATAATCCGAGAATATCAAGCTGTATTTTTTTGACCATAAATTGTTTCTATTTCAAATATAATAATAATTTCTATTTTCGCAAATCCAAACCTTCAAGGTTAGCCGGCGCCTCAAATACATGCAAAACCTTGAAGGTTATTCTCTTTTTTCTATTTTCTTTTTTCTATTTTTCATTTTTCTTTATCCTTTCCTAATTCTTCCTTTCCTTCAACGCTTTAATCAATCGCGGTACAACCTCAAAAGCATCTCCCACAATTCCAAAGTCAGCCGCTTTAAAGAAAGGCGCTTCCGGGTCTTTGTTTATTACCACTATCGTTTTTGAAGAATTTACGCCCGCAAGATGCTGAATGGCGCCGGAAATACCTATAGCAATGTATAAATTTGGACCTACCGTAATACCCGTTTGCCCGACGTGCTCGGAGTGAGGTCTCCATCCCATATCCGCGACCGGCTTCGAACAGGATGTTGCCGCTTTTAGTAATCCCGCTAATTCTTCAATAATTTGCCAATTTTCGGGTCCTTTCATTCCTCTTCCGCCGGAGACAACTACATCCGCTTCTTTCAGTGACACTTTTCCACTTGTTTTTACTAATTCTTTCACTTTCACCGAGAAATCATTGCTATCGAGTGAAGGATTAAAATCTACAATAGAACAATCCACCGGTGATTTTTTAACTTCATGTGAATTACCCTTTATCGTAAGAATTTTAACCGGTCCTGTTAACTTTAATCGAGAGAATCCTTTGCCGGAATAAACACCTCTTATTACACTAAATTCTTCTGCTGAGTCAGGTAAAGAAATTACGTTACTTGCAACCCCTGCTTTTAATTTTACTGCCAGCCGTGGAGCAATACCGGCGCCCGTCGAAGTATGCGAAAAAATTATCACAGAACTTTTTTCTTCTATAGCCGCTTTTTCCAAGAGATTGACTAACGGCACTACCGGTTTTGAATTCAATCGCTCATCTTTGCAATAAAGCACTTTGCTGGTACCATATTCACCAAGTGTCTTTAAATTTTCAGCGGATATATTTCCTGTACATAATGCTGTGACACTTTCATTTCCTTTTTTAGAAAGATCTACGGCGTACGTAAGCGACTCCAGCGTGGACTTCTTAAAAAATCCATCGGTATTTTCAGCATAAACGAGTATGGACATATTTTTATTTATTTTGATTTCATCCTAAATTCGTAACTGTTCAGTCAAAATGAAAAAATACAATTTAGCCACAGATTACACGGATTAATGTTACAAAAAATCTTAATACTTTTTTTAATCCGTGTAATCAGTGGCTAATATTTTTTTTATTTTGATTTCATCCTAAGTTCCACTTAAATCACTTTAACCTCATTTTGTAAAATATCAATTAATTTTTCTGCTTCATCCGGTATTATCATTCTGCATGACTCTTTGGGTTTTGGTAATAGAAATTCTGTCACATGAGTAAGCGTTTCAACACTCACCGGCTCCTTTTTAAGCAGGGGTTTATTTTTGGCTGTCATAATACCCCTCATGTTCGGAATTCTTGGTTCACAAATAGGTTTCTGGCAACCCGCCACAAAAGGCATAGGACATTCGATAATTTCCTTCCCACCATCTAATTCATGTTCCATGATAGCGGTATTACCTTCAATGTCTAATTTTACCGCTACATTGATGGAAGGTATTCCCAGTAACTCTCCAATCATAGAAGGAACCAACCCTCCGTTATGGTCAATGGACTCCTTTCCGCATAAAATCATGTCAAATCCTTTGGCATGTTGGGCAACCTGAAATGCAACATAATAAGCATCGGCTGGTTCGGCATCAACGCGAATAGCTTCATCTGCTCCAATAGCCAATGCCTTGCGTAAATTGGGCTCAGTGGATGATTTACCAACATTTATTACTGTGACCTTTCCTCCCAGTTTTTCTTTAATTTCGATAGCCCGTGTCAAGGCATATTCATCATAAGGATTTATTATAAACTGTACACCATTTTCATTAAATTTTGTGTTATTTTCAGAAAATGTGATTTTGGTTGTGGTATCGGGTACCTGGCTAATGCATACGAGAATGTTCATACTATTAAATATAAAGTTTAAAAATAGGGCTATACCCTATCTCGGTACAAATCTGTAAATAATTTATGAATTTAACAAGGATTAATCACCTAAAGTTATAATTTTGGGGTGATTAAGCTAAATTTCATTAATCATGAATCAATTTTATCGCAAAAAGATTATTACTAACCTTGTCATTATCGCAAGTTTTGTATTGCTGTTGTTTCTTTTTTTCAAACCCCTCTTTATAGAGCATAAACAACTTATTCAAAATGATATCCTCCAATCATTGGGTATGTCGAAAGAGATTAAGGATTTCAGAGTTAAATTCGGGGAAGAACCCTTATGGACAAATTCAATGTTTAGCGGGATGCCGGCTTATCAGATTTCCACACTTTACCCATCGAACTTTTTTTTAAAAATGCTGGTCGGGGTACGTTCTATTTTTCCTGAACCTAGTGGTATCATTTTCATAGGTCTTGTAAGTTTTTACTTAATGATGAGCGTTTTCGGATGCAAACCCATTATTTCAGGGCTTGGGGCTTTTGCGTTTGCCTTTTCTACAAATCTCCTTATCTATCTCGAAGCAGGTCATAATTCACAAGTGTTGGCAGTTGCATTAATTCCCCTTGTCACCGGGGGCATACACTACGCATTTTATAAGAATCGTACCAGAGGTGTTTGTCTTACTGCTTGTGGACTGGCATTGGAATTAGCAGTTAATCACCTTCAAATTACTTATTATTTATTACTGATGGTATTAATTCAAATGGGTATTTATGGTTTTTTATTTATAAAGGATAAAAAGTTAAAGCCGTTTATTACAACTTCTTTATTCCTTTTACTGGGCGCAATTATTGCGTCAGGAACCAGCGCCGGAAATCTTCTCACCACTTCTTCTTATTCAAAGTTTACCATTCGTGGGAAAACAGAAATCAACAAAAATCTAAAGGTGGAATCATCGGGGCTTGACCATGACTACGCCTTTGCATGGAGTGGGGGAATTTCTGAAACATTTTCCTTGATGATACCTAATTTTAAAGGGGGAGCAAGCAGTCGCATTCAGGAGCATAAATCATTTTTTAAGAATCTCAAAGTGGATTATAAGAACATCATTGGACAAATGGATTCTTATTGGGGAGATTTGCCCTTTACCAGCGGTCCGGTTTATCTGGGGGCTATTGTTTGTTTTCTTTTTGTACTTGGTTTGTTTGAAATCAAGGGAGCGATAAAATGGTTTTTACTAATTGTTTCCATTATATCAATCCTTCTTTCCTGGGGCAAACATTTTCCGATGCTGAACGATTTTGTGTTTCAGTATTTACCAGGGTATAACAAATTCAGAGCGGTTGTGATGTCACTATTTATTGCTCAGTTTACATTTCCTTTTTTAGCATTCCTTGCTCTGCAAAAAATATTTTTTGAAGATAATCTTGCCAGCATCACAAAGAAGAATATTTTTAAATCATTTGTTCTTACCGGTGGACTTTGTATTATTTTTTATCTACTGCCAAGCACATTCAATAATTTTTTTAAAGAAGGGGAAACAGAAGAACTTACGCAATTGCTTTTGTCTAACCAGTTTCCGCAAAACGAAATAAATGGTTTTTTGACGAGTTTGGAAGATACCCGGGTGGCTTTATTCAGGAACGATGTTCTCAGGACCTTGTTTTATATCGTAATAACCTCCCTAATTATTTTGGCATTTATTTATAATAAGTTAAAAAGAAATATTGCACTGAATCTAATTCTCCTCTGTATAATAGCGGATATTTGGTTTGTAAACAACCGCTTTATCAGCGATGATAATTATCAGAAAAATCTTTCTGAGAATTATTTCAGACCTACCCTGGCTGACCAGATGATTTTGCGTGACACTACACTTTCTTACCGCGTGCTGAATCTAAAAAATCCTTTCAACGATGCCCGTACTTCTTATTTTCACAAATCAATTGGCGGTTATCACGGAGCCAAAATGCGCCGTTACCAGGACCTGATTGAAAATCATATCAGTAAGAATAATCATCGTGTCATTAATATGTTGAATACCCGTTGGGTAATCACTGGAGATGAAAACATGCCGGTAAAAATTAATCCGACAGCGCTGGGAAACTGCTGGTTTGTACAAAACATCAAAAAAGTTAGTAGCGCCGATATGGAAATTGATGCACTGATTGATTTTGAACCTACTCTCACAGCCATTGTAGATACTTCCAGATTTAGAATTGATTTCAATGGCACTGCACAAAATGACAGTTCTGACTATATACGTTTAACCAATTATAAACCCAATCATTTAAAATATATCTGTAAGACCTCAGTTGAATCTTTTGCAGTTTTTTCTGAGATTTACTATCCTGAAGGTTGGAATGTTTCTGTAGATGAAAAACCGGCAGAACACATTCGGGTAAATTATATATTGAGAGGTATGAAAGTTCCTGCGGGGGAGCACGTAATTGAATTTAAATTTCACCCCTCAATCTATTTTACCGGCGAAAGGATCTCCTTAGCTTGTTCATTGATTTTATTGGTGTTTTGCGGGTGGGTGGGCTATGGGGCGTGGAAAGGGAAAATTTAAAAATTTTACGTAAGTTTGCTGAAACAAAAATGGAAAACAAATTAAATTTTTCTCCCAAAATTCATATCCTGAATCAGCATAGTTCTATTCTCAATCATTTTCTGGCTGAAATGAGAGATGAACATACTCAGAAGGACCCCATGCGGTTTCGTAAAAATTTAGAGAGAACTGCTGAAATAACTGCTTACGAAATTTCTAAGCATCTATCTTATTCTGAAATAAATGTTAAGACTCCCTTAGGTGAATCGGAAGTATCACTCATTTCAGAAGATATTGTGCTTGCCACCATATTAAGAGCAGGTCTTCCCTACCATCAGGGATTTCTTAATTATTTCGATAAAGCGCCTAATGCTTATATTTCCGCATTTCGCCAAACACATAAAGACGGAAGTTTTACTGTAAAAGTAGAATATGTTTCTTCCCCGGATTTGAATAATAAAGTTTTAATTTTAACAGACCCCATGCTTGCTACCGGTCAGTCCATGGTGCTGGCATATCAGGCATTGTTACGTTTTGGAATGCCCTCAAAACTTCACATTGCCTCTGTGTTATCGAGCGAAGCAGGTATTGAATACGTTGCTAAAAATCTACCACAAGCCGACATCTGGACAGGAGCAGTAGATGCTGAAATGACCTCTAAATATTACATTGTACCTGGATTAGGAGATGCAGGGGATTTAGCGCTGGGGGAGAAATTATAAAGGAATTACGATTTACGAATTACTGATTTAAAATCTCATACAATTTATCCAATTTTGGAGTAAGAATGATTTCCGTTCTACGGTTTTTAGAACGATTCTCTTTCGTGTCATTATCAACTACCGGCATGGATTCTCCTCTGCCAGAGGGAACAAATCGTTTTGGGTCTAAATTTCCGTTTTCCATAAGAATCCTGATAATGGCTGTAGCACGCAATACACTCAAGTCCCAGTTATCTTTTACCTGTGATGTTGATATGGGTACATTATCCGTATGACCTTCAATAAGAATATTTATATCCGGTTGGGTTTCCAATGCAACTGCTAATCCTCTCAACGCTTCTTTTCCTTTACTTTCCACATCTATACTCCCTGAACGGAAAAGTAATTGTTCTGACAATGAAACATACACTTTCCCATCTTTCACATAAACAGAAAGTCCTAAATCCTTAAAGCCCAACAGCGCATCGGCTATGTTTTGTTTGAGGGAATTTACCATGGATTTCATGTTTTCCAACACTCCTTCCACTTCTCTCAGTTTATTTTCTCTTGACTGGAGGTCGGTTTGGGTTGCTTCCAATTTCGAAAGCAACTCTTCTACTTTCCCTTTGCTTTGTGCTTTGGATGCTTCATAATTTTGTGTCATTTTAGTTAATTCCCCTTTTAATGAAGACAAATCATTTTGAAATTTTGTTTTTTGATCTTCTTTGTCTGCTTTTTCTTTGTCAATATCTTTCATTAACTGATTATTCTTATTTCGAACATTATCAAGGGACGCTTTTAGAGAGTCAGAGGATGTCTCACAAATTTTTAGTTTTGTTTTCAGCTTCTCACGGGCTTTCTCAGATTCTTCAAATCTTCCTAATGAAACACAGGAAGATAAATACAGGATGACACTGAATAATAAAACAAAATTCAGCGTAAATGGTTTTTGAATTGAAGTCAGAATTTTGCTTGAGTAATTTTTGGAAGATATTGGGTTCTGGAAGTTTTTCATTTTTTTAGTTTGTTATGGGTGCAAAAATATGAAATATAAATTAAAAATTTAAAATGCCCTGTTAATTCCCACAACCCACCGATACGCTACAAAGTTATCTTTGGCCGGCGGATTATTTAAAAATAAAGGCACATCGAATCTAATGATCAAAGGGGCAATGTTTCTGTCCGGAATTCTTATTTGCAGTGCAGTTCCTATTCCTGCATCCACTCTGATATTTGAAAAATGCTGGTTTTCTTTAGAATCCCTGTAAACCATGCTTCCTCCATCTCCAAATAAGTACATATCCATATAAAACCATCTCCTTTTTACCGGTGTCTGAAAAATACGTTCAAATCCCAACTCAAGATTTACACCTGCGCCACTCTGCCCCTGATAGGTAAAAATAATTTCCTCGTTGGTTCCTTCCTGAGGCGCAACATACCCTGCGTACCCGCGTAAATTTAATCCTCCACCCATCTGAAAATGATTGGTACCGGCTCCATATTCCGCCCATTCATCCGGGAAAAAACCGCGTGCACGGGTATATTTGTTTTCAGATAAATCTTCCGGATTGGCTCCGGCTATAAAAAGTTTTGACTCCCCTGGAAATATTCCCGCTCCATATTGTGCAAAAAACCTGGAACGCAACTCAAAATCTCCCAACTTGGATGTGTTTATCTGACTCATATTTATCCAGGAATATGACTCCGATTTCTCTGTGAATATAAATCCGGGTAGGCGCAAAGAAAAATTCCATGATCCGCTATTTTTAATCCGGCTATAACTTTTAATCCACCCTATATTGACACTATTGTTAAATACCTCCGTTGTCCAGAAATCTCTTTTAAGTAGCGTGTCACTATATACTAAATATTCCAGCCCTTCGCGGTTTGGTTTATACATACTTTTTAGCTGAAGATAAATTAAATGATTATTTTCATCCCATGAATCCTGTGAAGTGAACTTTTTTTCTAATTTTACACTGTTTTTAATAAGTTCCGAATAAGAAGATGACTGAAGTGTCACTGAGGAATTTTTCCAGTATTGATTCAGATGGGTTCTGAAGTGAAAATTATAAGAAAATATTTCTTTATTGTTTTTCAACTCTTCCTGGATTTTCCGGTTTAAGATATTACTGTTATACCAGAGTGTCATTGAAACATTCGAATACTCCTCAAAATAATTTCCATTTACATGGATTCCTGGTTGTAAGCCGTCTATGGCATTATACCAGAGTTCGGGCCGGTAATTTCTCCTCTTATGAAGCCAGTCAGGCGGTTCGAATTTTTTCAAATCCCATTTTCGTTTGTATGCATCAAGCCAGGTGTTGTCTCTCCGGTCTATGTCTGCTAAAAAATGTTCCCTGTCAATTTCAATGTTTTGTATTCCGTCAGGGATAGTAACAGTGGCGCTATGAACCGGATTCAAACGGTCCCAGCCAAACCATTTGGGAAGAACGGTTGTATTGGGATCGTTGGATTTTTTTACAAACCATGTATTTGGAATATGATAATTATGAACTTTTCCTTTCTTATCAGTGACACTAAAATCAATGGGCATTTGCATTCTTCCTTTTCTTTTGAAAATAATTTCATACTCCCCGGGATTTCCGGTCTTGTGATAATTTTTTATTCCATAGTCAATATATTTTGTGGTTTCGATCCATTGGTCAAAAAACCAGTTAAGGTCCACTCCCGTACTGTGAATGATGGAATTTCTGAAATCCTCCGGATAAGGATGAGCAATTTTCCAGGTATTAAAATAATCTTTCATCGCTTTTAGAAATAATTCATCCCCTAACACATAGCGGAGATTGTACAACATGGTGGCTGTTTTATAATATACCAGCCGATAACCGCCATCATGACCGGTGGCACCGTTAAATGCATCGGAATGTGTGTTTAATGGTTCATCATACCTTTCAATTACAGAGGACAGATACGGATTATAGATCCTTTCAAACCGGACTTTTTCATCTATATCTTTATCACTTAACGTATCTTTTTGCAACTCCTTGTTTTTGACTTCCGGCAGATCCTCATCCCTTTCAGAAATTACATCTTTTTTGTTTTTAATATAGGATTTCGACATACACCATGAAGTTAAAAATTGTGTGAAGCCCTCATCGAGCATGGCACGATACGTTTCATTATTTCCTACCATCCCAAAAAACCAGTTATGCCCGACTTCATGCGCAAGCAAGCCCTGATGCTGGGGATAAAACCCTCCATCTAATGTAAGCATGGGATACTCCATGCCGTCTTGTGCATCGGCTACTATCATTTTATGATACGCATACATTCCAAAATCTTCGGAGTATGTTTTTATAATCCATGCTGTATATTTAGCCGACTCCTGCCATTTGGAGGCATTGGGTTCCTGTGCCAATGCAATACATTTTATTCCATTCCATTCTGCTTCCCCTATGCGATAGGTTGGATCGGCGGTCCATGCAAAGTCATGCACATTTTCTGCGTGATAAATCCATGTCTTGAATTTTCCTTTTTCGTAAGGAGTAATTACAGATGGTTTGGAACCCAGCTTTTTATCTTTAAAATTAGAAACATCTAATTTCTTTCTGAGTTCATCAGGTAAAACCTGTGTACGGTTCTGCAACTCTCCGGTGGCATCGAGAACATATTGTTGCGGCAATGTTAATTCCACATCATAACATCCGAAGTCACCATAAAATTCTTTACCGAGATGCTGGTCGGTTTCCCAACCGAATTTCCGGTCATAGACGCAAATCCGCGGATACCAATGTACTCCATCGTAATGATTTACACCCCAACGATTAAACATTTTCATTCTTCTGCGCACTCCTCCCTGGTCAAAATAGGTTTTAAAATTTAAACTGATTTCTGTTTTAGCTCCCGGCAGTACAGGATTTTTCAACTTTACCTGCAGAATAGTGTTATCTAAGAATGTTTCAACGGGCTGATCATTCACTTTGATATTTTCAGCAATAGAACCAAGCTTTTTCCTTCCGTTTCTTCCATAAACGGGCTGATTTTTATTTTCAAGGTTTAATTTATCTAAGTAGGATTCAGGTTGAAATGCATTCTGGTACAGATGAAAATATAAAACATTCAACGTATCGGGAGAATTGTTCCAATAACTTAATTCCAGAGTCCCACTTACCTTGTCAGAAGAATCATCCAATTCCGCCTTAATTCTATAATGCACATCCTGTTGCCAATAACCTGCGAATGGCATTTTGTTTTTCCAGTAATAGGGATTGTCGGGATTTCTGTAAGTATTTGGAGGAGTAAGAGGATTAAAGTTTGAGGAACCCATCTCTTGCCCTTGTAGCGTAGTGACACAAAACAGAAAAATAAATATAAAAAACATTTGTCCCTTGGAATTAAAAAGGGCAAAGGTATTGAAAATTGTATAAAATCCTTGCCATTAGCTAATTGACGCATTATTGTATTAATTGTGCCATCAAAAAACAATTTCATTTATTTTTCGTAATATTACGTTTGCTTTTTCGGTTTTTTTGAGGTTCCTATAACTAAAATGAAATCATTTACCCTCATATTGGTTTTGTTTTTCATGCTGGTTGTCAATCATTACACGCTGGCACAAAAAACACCCAAAAAGGCATCTCCCCTTGTTCAGCAGTCAAATTATGATATTAATGACATCAATAAATTCTTATCAAAAAAGAATTATGTGCCTTATTCTGTCATCATCGTTGCATCAAAAAAAATTAGTTCTCTTGCTCAAATACCTTCTGATTCATTAATACCTATAAAACTTAAAACCATCGAGCAACACTATGCTCCATTTATTTCCAGTAAAAATGAAGATTTTAGCGATACTGTCCTGGTTTATCAACCTGATTCTCTTCCATTGAAAAAAACATCATTTACAACCTCTTTCAGTGACACAATTTCACCCACTATTTCAAAACAACAAGAAGAAAGTTTCCCAGTTACTTCTCCAAAATCAAAGGAAGAATTTGTTATAAAACCAGCGAAAACTAATGAAAAAACGGTACCAGCCGAAACCAGAATTGTTACTGAAATTACCACCGTTAAAGAAATAAAAACGATTACAAAAATTGAAAAAGTTCTATCATCAACTAATGGTAAAACATTAAGAGTAGATACTATTTCGGTGGATGTAACCGAAAAGGAATTAAAGGAAAAACCCAACGTAATTTCTGTTGAAAAAAGAACTATGAATGATAATTCATTCATTACATCAAAACCAATACTTTCATCAACAATTCCGGGCACTTTCAAAAAAAATGAGTCCAAACTTGCGGCGGAAACTGCTAATAAAAATATTCCACCCCCTGAAAATGAAAAAGCAACCAATAAAATCACTAAAAACAAAAAAAACGTAATTAAAAAAGAGGTCCCTGCAAAAAATTATGCATTGATGGATAAGAAAAGCAACATCGGATCAGACGAAATCAATGCATGGTTGAACCGCGGAAAAAAACCTGCGGTGGTGGAAGAAAAAGTAACAACAACACCTGAAAAAATCCTAACAGTTAACAAACCGGTTGTACCAATAAAAAAACCAATCTCACCCAAAAAAACGCTTCCTCCAAAGCCCATTGTACCCAAAAATTTAGCCAAAAAAAAACGTGTTCCGAATCCTGACTCATTACGACTTGCTTTAAAATCAAAAAATAAGATAAATCCTGCTAATAAGAATCCCAAAATATTACCTAAAAATCAGCGCTCTGCTTTCAATCCTAAACTTGCCGTAAATGATTCTTTCATTCCCCCTTCCACTGAAGTGAAAGTGAAAGTGTCAAACCTGAAAATTGATGAACAATTTTTATTGCGCCGTGAGATTGCGGCAACAGAAGATAAATTAAGAAGTGCAGAATTTGATTTAAAACGGTTGAAGGAAAAGGTGGACCGACTCGCAGTATTGAAAGAAACGGATGAAAAACAAAAGAACGATGTATCTAAGAAAAAAGGAAAATCAAAGCCAACAAATGACAAAATAAATGTTCTGGCAGAATTAAATAATGAACTGGCTATGGGATACGAAAATGTTGGAGAGCATAAAAAGGCAATTAAAGTTTTCAAGGAAGCATTGGCAATAGATAAAAAAAATCTCACAGCCCGGTTTCATTTGGCTCAAAATTATTCAAAAGTAGATGAGTACGGCGCCGCGATAAAAATTTATAAGACCATTCTCAAAGATAATCCAAAAGATACAAATGCTTTATGGTTGTTAGGCGATGTTTATGAGACAACCCAATTAACTGACCAAGCCATAGAAGTGTATAGCAAGATGATTCGCTCAGGAGTTAAAAATCCGCTTATATATTTTAAGCTCGCCATGGTGCATTTAAAAGATAATAACTTTAAATTGGCGGCTCAGAATTTTAGAAGAACTATTGATTCGGATCCAACTTACGTAAACGCATATTATAATCTGGGATTAACGTATGCTTATGATAAAAAAATTGACCTCGCTATAAAGTCATTCAAAGATGCCACCTACCTTGACCCAAAAAATGCTGATTCCTATTACAATTTAGGGTTATTGTATTCCATCAAAGAAGACAAAGTAAATGCTTCGCTGTTTTTTGATAAGGCAAATAATGTGAGGGTTTCGTCGGGAAATAAAAAATAAACCCAATCTACAACCCCAACACATCCCCCTTCAAAACCAACGCATCCAGCAATAAACTTTCACTTAGAATACCTGAAAGAACAGGATTTTTGAAATAGTTCTCAGAATTAAAATCTTTACAAAGATTGATGATTGATAGTTGTATATAGGATAGTGCATGAGATTGTTCCTTATTAAATGTTTTTTTTTGTTTATTCATTTCCAGATTTGCCAATAATAAATAATTATTCCCTATGTCCGGGTGTTTCCATGGGAAATTATTGTTCAGAATTCGCAATGCATTTTGCAAATATTTTTCTGATGAATCATGTAGTCCCATTTTCATAAAAACATCTCCCATATTTTGATAAGTAGTTGCAAAGTGTGAATGTTCAGGTAAAAGTGTTTTATTTTTAATTTTTAATGCAAGCCGGTGGTAATATAAACAGGAGTCATTATCATTTCTGTATAAATAAAGGTTTGCTAAATTGTTATAGATGGATGCCACTTCATGATGATTTTCTCCAAACATGTTGGTTTTGTTTTCCAGGGCAAGACGATAGTAATAGTATGATTTTTCCGGTTGTTCAATTTCGCGATAAATTATTCCTAAATTGGTATAACTCTCGCCTACATCATTGTGCTCTTCTCCGAAAATAGATAATCGTATCGCGAGCGCTTTATGATGGAATTCAAGTGCTTTCCCTGAATCACCCATAAGGTTATAAATCACTCCCAGATTATTAAACAACTTTGCCATTACAGGATCTTTTTCAAGATTCATTTTTAACCGTATTTCTATGGCTTTTTCAATCCACTCCTTTGCTTTGTGAAAATCACCTCTGATAATATTCAGTTCACCCATATTCAAAAAAAGAATTGATTTTTCTTCATAGAGTGAATTTTCAGATTTTTCAAAAATCCCCTGTGCATGATTATAATTTTTTAATGCAAGTTCATATAAACCGGCATGACGAAAATTATTTGCCATGTTATAAATTATTTTTCCTGTTTCCGCATGATTTTCACCCAAAAATGACTTTCTTATTTCAAGTACAAGTGCGTAATATTCATTAGCCGCTGAAAATTTTCCCTGAATAGTTAGAATATTTCCGAGATTGAGGTAAACATTTGCCAAATCCGGATTATCGGTGGCAGTGCATTTCTTTTTTAATGAAAGAGCATGAACGTAGAAAACTGTTGCTTCTGGCAGTTTGGTTTGAAAAAAACAGACATTCCCCTGAGAATTTACGAGATCACTCAGAATGAGAAAATAATTGCAAGTGTCACTTCCTGTATAAAAATTCTTTTTACTTGATAAAGTATCAACGCCGAATGCTAAAATTTCCGCCGCTTTTTGATATTCCGCTTTTTTTCTGAAATTAATTCCTAAACTATTCTGGCATCGGGCATAATCCAACCATAATTTATTTTTTTCGTAAAGAGCCGCCGCCAATTGGATTTGTGTCACTGCACTGTCATATAGAGCTTTTTTAGAAAATTCAAGTCCTTTGCGATAATATTTTCCAGCAAGGGTAGTGTCAGATATTTGTTGTGAAAATCCTGCACAATAACTTCCCATAAATAATATAATATACAGAATTTCCTTTTTCATATATTTTTCTAAACTATTCAACAAACTAACATAAAAATATTGATTTTCATATAACCAGGATTAAAATACAAAAACATTCTAACCCCTCTCCATTTTTTTGGAGAGGGGCTGGGGTGAGGTATGATTTATAGAAGAAATATATTTATACCTATTCAAACCCTAACATACAAATAAAAATCCTGCATTAGAGAATAATATTAGAGAATCAATAAAGCATATATACAAAAACAAAATATAATTTTACTGAAAGAGAGTGACCCAAAACAAAATACTTCCTATTTTATAACAAGTTATCCACTTTAGTTTGATAAATGCTTTTTTTATTGTACATTTGGGGCAATAGGTGAGTTATGTCTAAAAACCATGTTAACGCTTGAAAAAAAACAAACCGTTGCCGACTTTTCAAAAATTGAAGAAGGAAACTATTGTCAATTAATAAACGGAGAAATATTTATATCCCCATCCACAAATCATCAAAGGATTTCAAGAGATATATTCAAACTAATATCCAAGTACCTTGAGCAAAACATTATTGGAGAAGTTTTTTACGCTCCATTGGATGTTTATTTGGATATTGAAAATGCCTACGAACCAGACATTCTTTATATCTCCAAAGAACGTAAAGAAATTATCAAAGAAGATGGCATCCACGGCGCTCCCGATATGATTATTGAAATTCTTTCACTCTCCAATTCGTACCACAACACCAAGACAAAAATGAAGGTCTATGAAAAATACGGAGTAAAAGAATACTGGATTGTGGACCCTTACGATGGAGAAGCAATTGGATACGTGAATGACGTAAATAAATTTAAAGAATTTTTTCATGGCACTGGGGAATTTACAATACAATTATTAAATTTGAAAATAAAATTTGAGTTTTAATTATGACCACCCTTAAAAAACAGAGTAATCCGAGACGATAAAAAAAAGTGTTTTTCAAGCGGTAAAACTAATTTTTTTGATTTGTATCTCATTCAATTTTTTAAAATCATAGTTCAGATAATTAATGCACCTCCCCGCTTTACATATCACCCCATTCAGATTTCTGTTGTTGGTATTTTTTGTTGTATGGTGTCACTATTCATTTCCGCAAACTACAGTCGGTCCTAAAACACCTAGTACAGTAGATATTGGTAAAATAGGTGTTGGAGGAAATTCACCTTGGGTAGAAACGGGTACTGTAACTTCCAATGATGATATTGATGTTGAAGTTACCGGTACAGCAACAGATGGTACTGAATTGTCTGATGGTGTATTGTTCAGTAATTTTGGATTTACCAGCGCTGACATACCCTGCGGTAGTATAATTAACGGAATAGAAGTTATAATTGAAAAATCTGACAACGGAACTAATTCTGAAGACGAGATAATACAATTGGTAAACTCAGCCGGTACTTTGGTTGGAAACAACAAAGCTAATGTTGGAGTGAACTGGCCTGATGCAGACGCAGATGTGACTTACGGAAATTCAGGGGATGACTGGGCGGCAGGTTTAACTCAATCTGATTTAATTTCAACTGGATTTGGAGTGGTTATTCAGTATCAAGGTATTACAGGCACTAATGACCATTTGGGTACCATTGATTTTGTTCGAATCAATATTACTTATACTGCTGGTGCCCCAACAGAAATTCAATCTGATGTGGCTGGTGCTGCTGAGAATTGGTCGTCAACTGCTGCATGGAATCCCGCCCAGTTGCCTCAAGCCTGTGATAACGTAACAATTTTAACAGGGGATGAAATAAATATGGATGCGAATCCCGGGGCCTGTAATAATTTGACAATTCAGGGTAGCGGTATATTAAATTTTAATACTGCCAACAGAACTTTGAATGTAGGCGGGAACTTGTCAATGGATGGAACCGCTAACATAGATGGGACCGCGGCAACCCAAGACCTTGTCGTTACAGGCAATTTCTCCGTTGCCGCCACTGCCACAGCCACTGACATTGCCGGAATTGATTTAACTATCGGTGGCACTTCAAACATTGATGGTGTTTTTACACTTTCAAGTAATACTGGAATTAAGACCTTTACCGGTGCTGTTACTATTGTTGGGGGAGGAGATAGTTGGACATCTTCGGCTATTACTACAACTGCAAACCTTGTTTTTAGCGGTGGAATCGCTAATAGTGGTACTTTTTCTGCCAGCGATGCCACTTTCAATGCTACACAGGGTATTTCAGGTACTTCTGCTTTAAGTTTCAGTGATGCTGTAACTGTAAGCGGTGCATTTGTTATAACAAATACAAACACTTCTACCGTTACTATTACCGGTGTTCTTAATGGTACCGCTGGCGGTTCTGAATGGAAAAATGATAATGGTAGCACATTGAATTACGGTAGCGGAACTGTACCCATGGCTACCGGTACCTTAAACGTTTCCACTTGCACTAATACTATAAATTATAACCGTGCAGGAATTCAGGATATAAAATCAACCACTTATTGTAATTTAACATGTTCAGGAGGAAGCACAAAGACCTCACTTGGATTATTAACCATTAATGGTGTTCTTAATATTGTTTCAGGAACCACCATAGACCCCGATAATTTCAACATTGATGCAAATGGCAATTGTAAAATCAACGGAACTCTCGCTGATGGAAATGCAGGAGAAACAGTGACACTTGGGGATGCAGTTGGAGATGACATTGATTTATTTGGAGGAACCATTGATGGTAGTGCCACAGGTACTGTAACTATTAATGGCACTGTTTCATTCAGCGGTTCCAGTACAACCAATATCGGGAGAGTGACATTAAACGTAAATGAGGCACTCACAATTCCTTCGGGAACAACTTTTAATTTTAACGCTAATGCCGATAACGGTGTAAAAACCTTCATTAAAAAAGTTACAATTAATGCAGGTGGAGGAATATGGACGTCAAGCAATGTGCCCACAACCGGAAACATGATTTTCCAAAATGGCATTACTCAAAATAACGGTGCAAATTTTACTGCAGGTGGAGCCACCTTTAATACAAATGCCCAGGCGGTTGATGGTTCCGGAAGTTTAAGTTTTGCAAATAATGTAACTTTCACCGGAGGGGCAGTTTCATTAGATGCCGTTGGTGGAATTACCTGGTCCACCACTGCTACTGTTATAACCATAACTGGAATTACTGTTACTAACAACACAACTGCCACTATGTCAAGTACTGCTGCCGGAACATTGACTGGTACTGGTACATGGACACAAGGAGCCAGTAGTACTTTAAATTATCAGGGTTCTACAGTTACAATTACAACTATGAATGCTTCTGGCGCAGGTAATACTGTAAACTACAATAGGGCTGGTAACCAAACTATTGAAAACACAGCATCTTCCCCGAATTATATTAATCTCACACTTTCCGGTGCATCAGGTACAAAAACAATGGAAACTGCCAATCAGGATATTAATGGAAATTTGTCCATACAAGGCGGTGCAATACTTGATTGCGCTGGGTTTGATATTAATCTTGCTGGAAATTGGGATGTAAGCTCAACTGCAGCAGATGCATTTGTGGATGGATCAGCTCTTGTAATATTTGATGGGGGCGCGGCTCAACAAATTATTAACACCAGTGGGGTTGCCAATGGTTCTATATTCGCAAACATAAGAATCAGTAATACCTCGGGCGATGTTACTCTAGTGAGTAATTCAGCAACAGCTACGGCGTCCCTTGATTTTACAAGTGGTAAATTAATTTTGGGAACCAATAACTTTACGTTAGGGCTAGCGGCATCTTCCGGCGTTTTATCGGGCAATTCCAGTTCACTCTACGTCGTAACCAATAGTACAGGTTATTTTCAGCGATATGCTGCTTCAGGAGTTGCCACTCAATACCCAGTAGGAATCTCTACTGCATCCGGTCAAAACCTTGCTACACTAACACCTGGGGATAACAGCACTTTTCAGGTGTTAGTAGATGCTTCTGTTACCACTCCAAATGTTGCGGCACGAGTTGTAAATGCAGAATGGACAATTACAAGAACTGGAGGTGCGGCGGCAACCACTATTAAATTAGGTTGGACAGCAGGCACTACTACGGGTGCCAGTTTTAATATTAATGATGCGAGGGTTGTTATAGGAAGATATGTTGGAGGTGGTTCCGTTTGGAATGAAACAACCAATAGCGCAAAAACTACTGCTGATCCTTTTGATGTTACCGCTACCGGGTTTACTTCCTTTTCACCTTTTGCTGTTGGTAGTGGCACGGCTCCATTGCCTGTTGATCTTTTGTTTTTTACGGCTAAATATATACAACCTGTGTCAGTAATAGAATGGGCAACCGCCAGTGAAAAAAATTCAAATTCTTTTTCAGTAGAAAGAAGTTCGGATAATTCTTATTTTGAAGAAATAGGGAGTGTCACTGCGAAAGGAAATTCTTCGGAACAGAACAATTATTCATTTACAGATAAGACACCCTTAAGTGGGATTTCTTACTACCGGTTAAAACAATATGATACAGACGGAAGTTTTACGTATTCAAAAACGGTTTCTATTGAGGTGAAAGGAAAAACGATTGAGATAAGAAAAATTTTTCCCAATCCTATGGGTGGAGAAACCTATCTTGATATATTCTCCGCAGAAGAAACTCCCATTCAGATAAATCTTATTAACCAGAGCGGAGAAAATGTACAGACACAAAAATTTAATTTGATAAAAGGGGATAATCTTTTAATAATGGATGTAAATGATATTGGTCCTGGAATTTATTTTATTAAAACGGATAAGACGGATGTTGAGAAGGGAGGGAATTTGAAGAAGGTGAGCGTGATGGAAAGGTAAAGACGGGTTTAAAACCCATCTTTACGGTCATTAGTTGTAATTCATCAATAAAACAATGGCACTCCCTTCTTATACAATTTCTTTAATGAATTTGTAATTCCATTCGTCCTCCATTGAAAATTTGCTTCTAAATTTATTCGTTCCAGTATAGGATTATTATCGTTAAGAATAAAGGCATCCGGTAAGTCATCCTTTCTGTAAGAAATTATTAATTTTTGCAAATCAAAATTTTTATTGTTAGTTAAACTGTCTAAGCGGACTTTACTAAAATCAGGATTATTAAATGATGCTTGCAGAATGCAATTCCGTGTGCTTTCTTCTCCAGGTGTTGGAAGTACGTTCACATTTAATCCCAATGCTTTGAATGTTTTAATTAATGAACGGGTTGATATACCCTGCTTCGATTGTAAGAAACCATTGAAGTTTACTAAGATCATTCCTCCATCATTCAATAAATTGCACGCCTGTTCAATACTTTCTTTCGTGAGTACGTGCGAGGGTGTATTTTCTCCATTAAATATGTCAAACACAATCACATCATATTTTTTACGGCACACATTTATATAATGTCTTGCATCATCAATAAAATAATTTACCGGAATATTTTTTAAGTTGAAATAATTTTTTCCAATATCAACCATTCGTTTATCCAAATCGCAAACATCGGTATGAAAACCTAATTTATGGAAATGATCCACTACTGCGCCGCCACCGGCGCCAAGAACCAACGCCTTACTACCCGCAGGATAAATACTTGCCATGGCTGATACTCCCAATACATATTCGGAATATTGGTTGCCTTTATTTTGAGGAAAAAAAACGGTTTGAGGTGTCCGGTTTATAAATAAAATTCGCACCCCTGGCATATTTTCATTCAGGTTGGAAAAATCATCCAGCACCATTAATTGCCCTAAAATACCTTCAGAATTATGAAGCACTTTATAGACATTTTTTGCCGGTTTATTAAAAAAACCAAAAGCAATGAATAGGGAACATACTATTGAAAGTAAAATAACGGTTTTTTTCTTATCCTTCCATAAAATAGAAAAAGCAAATAACGCGGATAAAATACCAAGTATGAGCATGTTAAAACGGATTCCAACGAATGGCATTAAAAAAAATCCAAACAGGAAGCATGAACATAATCCGCCTAGCGTTGAAATTGCAAATACCTGCCCGGACTTATTTCCTGAATTATTCAGGGTCTGAACTGACATTCTGATCAATGCAGGAGGAATGGTTCCCAGCAGGATCGTAAAAGGAATTATTAATAAAAATGAGCAGAATAAAATGGCAAATTGAATATTACGCACCGGAACAGAAAAAAGAATTTTTTCTGTGCTAAATGGAAATAAAAATAACAACAGGGAGATTGCAGAAAACAGATAAGCAAGTGATTTATAATTACCCGGAAAACTATATTTTCCGGAAATAAAGTACCCGATGGCAAGTCCGCCAACGGTAAAACCAATAACCGATGTCCAGGTAATTAAAGAGGATCCAAAAAATATATATAATACATGGCCTATAATTAATTCCAACGCCATTACGGTAAATCCTTCAAGAAACGCGGGGAGGTAGTATTTCATATATTCTCAGAATTTTCCAGATTTACAAATGCTTCAGGAATTTCAAATACTCCCCTGCTATTTTCCGTGATTGAAGGGGATGAAACATAACAGAGATATGTGTATAAAAACCGCCATACAATGATAGTTTTGCCTGCGGAATCAACTGGCACAGTTCTTTTGACATATTCACGGGAAGTGTTTCATCATTTTCAGAATGTTGAATAAGAACAGGTAAATGATAAATCCTTTTAAACATTCTCCTGAACCGCGATCTTTCTTTAGGCAATCCGTGCAATGCATACCAAAACCAATCATGAATTATTTTAATTGGGGTAGGATGAATAATTCGGTAAAACAAACGTTTAATGTAAAATGCCACTATTCGGTGAATGATGTTTAATTCCCTTTGGTATCTTTTAAAAATCATCTTACTGAGAGTCAACCGCCAGAGTTTTTTGTATATTTCTTTGTCGAGTGGTAAAATCCAATAGTCCTTCATCAATTCAAGAAGACGGATTCGTTTTTCGTTTACTGTCTTTAAATCAATCAAGCGTGAGTAGCAGAGATTAAACCAACCCCAGCCGGCAATGGATATAACTTTTTCGGGGTATTTAAGTGCGAATGCCTGTGCCACTAAGGTTCCTTTACTGATTCCATATAAATGTACTTTATCAATTTTATTTTCTGTCAATAACCGGTTCAGGTCATCAGCACATTCCCAGATTTCCCACCTTGGGTTGAAGGTCAGTGAATTTCCTGTACCGGGATAATCGTATCTCAACAGGCGATAATTAAAATCCTTGTTCATAAAAAAACCAAACCGGATAAAATAATCCCATTGATGAAGATGAAATACCGAACCATTTAATAAAACAATGGTCTCCAGATTCGGTTTGTCATTGGTAAAACAGCACGAAATCGTTTTATCACCCGAAATGGGAATTGTTTTTTTGTAGGAGCGGAAGCGGCGGAACATTTTTTATTGAATTACAATCGTTCGCGCAAATCCAAGCGGAATTTACGCGCAGTGTCTTTAGCAATATCATATCCGGCATCAGCGTGGCGAAATATTCCGGTTGCGGGGTCATTAAACAATACTCTGGCAATTCGATCATCTGCCTCTTTGGTTCCGTCACAAACAATAACAACGCCGGCATGAATAGAGTATCCAATACCAACTCCTCCTCCATGATGCACAGATACCCAGCTTGCACCCCCGGCAGTATTGATAAGTGCATTTAATATTGGCCAATCCGCAATGGCATCAGAACCATCCAACATTCCTTCCGTTTCGCGATTGGGAGATGCTACAGATCCGGTATCTAAGTGATCTCTACCAATAACAATGGGACCTTTTACTTTTCCTTCTCTGACTAATTGATTAAAAGCCAACCCTGCTTTATCTCTTTCCCCCAATCCCAACCAACAAATTCTTGCAGGAAGTCCCTGAAAAGAAATTCGCTCTTGTGCAACATGAATCCATCTGGCTAATCCTTTGTTATGGGGAAACAGTTCAAGAATTTTTTTGTCTGTTTCATAAATATCTTTGGGATCACCGGAAAGCGCTACCCAACGAAAGGGTCCTTTGCCTTCACAGAAAAGCGGTCTTACATAAGCAGGAACAAAACCCGGAAAGTCAAAAGCGTTTTTAACTCCTCTTTCAAGAGCTTGCCCCCTGATATTATTTCCATAATCAAAAGTAATTGCTCCTCTTTTCTGCAATTCAAGCATTTGTGTGACATGGAGCGCCATGGTGTCTTTAGATTTTTCTATATATTCTTTTGGGTTTGTGTCACGCAATATTTTTGCTGACTCCACGTTCATGCCTGAAGGAAAATATCCATTTAATTCATCATGGGCAGAAGTTTGGTCTGTGAGAATTTCGGGTGTAATATTTCTTTCCAACAATCTTTTGAGTAGATCTACAGCATTGCAAATTATAGCTATGGAAACAGCTGACCCTTTTTGTTTAAATTGTAAAGCCCAATCAATACCTTCGTCAATATTTATTGTTATTTTATCAAGATAGCGGGTTTGAAGACGTTTCTCCGCTCTCCATTCTTCCATTTCAGCCGCAAGACAAACTCCTTCATTCATAGTAATTGCAAGTGGCTGAGCGCCGCCCATTCCGCCTAAGCCCGCAGTGACACTAAGTGTTCCTTTCAATGTTCCATTAAAATGTTTGTTGGCAATTGCCATGAATGTTTCATACGTTCCCTGTACAATACCCTGAGAACCTATATAAATCCAGGAACCTGCCGTCATTTGTCCATACATAATTAATCCCTTAGCTTCGAGTTTCCGGAAATGATCCCAGGTTGCCCATTTGGGTACAAGCATGGAATTGGAAATAATAACACGGGGAGCGTTGGCATGAGTTTGGAGAATACCGATAGGTTTTCCCGATTGAATAAGAAGTGTTTCATCATTTTCCAGATCTTTTAGGGCTTTTACTATCAAATGAAAAGCGTCCCAGTTACGTGCCGCTTTACCGGTGCCACCATAAACAATCAGCTCCTCCGGTTTCTCCGCAACCTGTGGATTGATATTATTATGAAGCATTCTCAGTGCCGCTTCCTGAATCCAACCTTTGCAGGTAATTTTATTTCCGGTAGGAGTTTGGGGGATGAGCATAGTTGGGCTTTTGATATTTTCTATTTGATATTTACTATTTACTATTTTCTATTTAATCATGTTCCTTTAAGAAATAATATTGCCTCAATTCGAAAATGATCGTAGTCAAGATAATCAAGCGCTTTTTTATAAAATTCTCTTGCTTTTTTGGGTTGATTATCGGAGATGGCACACCGGGCTAACCCGGAATAGGCAAGTCCCATTATTCTTTTACTTTCCGTTCTCCTGCCTTTGGAAGCAGAAATAGCATTCAGATAATTATTTTTTGCCACAGAGAGATTGCGTGTTCCTTTTTCAGCTAAATAACCGGCTTGTAAAAGACCAATGGCTTTATAATAGGGTTTGTCATCTTTCATAAGTTTATTGATTATTTGCTGAGCTTCTTTAAATCGTTGCAAATATAGGAGCGCTTCACTGCAATAGGAAGCAAAATAGAGATTACGGGGATATCGTGCTGTAAGAATCCGGGCATAATGCAACGCTTCTGCTGGATTGTTTTCATTTCGTAAAAAAATTCTCATCAGATAAACTTCGGCTTCAGCGCGTGTGAAGAGCGCATTTTCCGTAGCCAATTTAATTTCGCTGATGCCTTTATATTTATCTCCATCGGGAAAAAAAATCATTAATGGTTTTGCCAGGGGTTGTATCTCTGGAAATTTAACGGCAAAATAATTATATAATCCACTTGGGAAAAGAAATTCTATGTTTCGGGTGGAAGGAAATATTCCTTTTTTAAGATAGAAATATGCTCTTTCGGCTTGTTTGACAGCCAGAAACAACTGATTCTCCTCTGAATATTTTCCGGCTTTGAAACCATGCGCGGCAGTGATGTAAAATAAATTTTCTATATCATTTGGTTCTTTCTGTAAATTTAATTTCGCTTTGTAAATAACTGTATCCATAAAATTATGGAACAATAAAATGCCCTCTGAATCATCCTGATCCGGCATCATTTTCCAATACAATGAAATACCCATTGCAAGCCAATAAGCTGGATTTTCTGGAAATTTATTTTTGATAAACTGGAAGCCCCGGGTTGCGCCTGCAAAATCCTGGTTATATAATTTATCAATAGATGAACGTATGGATTCAATAGTTTCTGTTTTTTCATTATATTGAAATATTTGAGCAGTGCTGAATGGATGAACCCATAGCAATATCAGATAAAAAAACAGTAACCTTTTTTTATGAAACATTTTCATTAAAAAAACAATACAGCGTGTCACTACCTATTTTTTTCCGGTCATATTCCTTCGCATTAAATTCCGGAGATTTAATTCCTTTCTCAATACGGTCATTACTTCTAAAAATTCTTATTTCATCAAAATAATTTTTGTCAATAAAATGGCTGAGCAACCGGGGTCCGCCTTCCACAAGCAGAGTACTAATCTGCTTTAAATTCATATCAGAAAGCATCTGATCCAAAAGGGGTTTTTTCTCGCTTAGCTTAATCCAGTTTATAGTGCTTTTAGATTCATTTCTTTTGAAATTATAAACCCATGTCCGCTGATTATGGTCAAAAATATGGAAATCTTCCTTTAATTTCAAATTTCTGTCAATAATTGCCCGGATTGGGTTGGTACCCTCCCAGTGACGTACAGTTAATAATGGGTTATCAATTCTAATGGTTTCTGAACCTACTAACACTACTTTTGATTCTGCTCTGAATTTATGGGCAATCTGTTGAGAGAGTTTGTTGCTAATCCATTTTTGCTTACCATATAGTGCCATAATTTTATTTGATGACTCAGCCCATTTTAAAATTACCCAAGGTCGTTTTTTTTCCACCGATGTAAAAAATGGGCTATTCATTAGCCAACATTCCCGCTCACAAATTCCTGTAATTACCTCTACTCCATGCGCTTTTAATTGTTTTATTCCTTTACCTTTTACCTTATCAAAAGGGTCTATGCATCCTATCACCACTTTCTTTATACCTGATTGAATGATTAAATCGGTACAGGGAGGAGTTTTTCCTGTATGACAACAAGGCTCAAGGTTTACATACAGGGTGGATTTCGGTAAAAAAGAGGGTGTGAAACATTGATCAATTGCATTTCTTTCAGCATGAAAACCTCCAAAAAATTCATGCCATCCTTCTGCTATTATGCGGTCTTCATATACTATCACACACCCTACTTTGGGATTGGGAAGCACTTTATTCCTTCCCCGTTCGGCTAACTCCAATGCCCTGTGTATGTATTTTTCGTGCTGGGAATTCATATTAATTCGTTAATGCTCAGTACCTACGCAATTAAACCATAAATTGAAAAAGAAAAAAAATTTTAGCCACAGATTACACGGATTAAAAATGATATTAAGATTTTTTGTAACATTAATCCGTGTAATCTGTGGCTAAATTGTATTTTTTCATCTTGGACTGAACAGTTAAAATAAAATTTAAATTGTGTTAATTTGTGTCAAAGGAACCATATAAAATTGATTTCAAAAACAAAAAAATATACCCTTCATAAAATTCATCATGAATTTTTAGAAAAACTCAGAGACATTTATCCGGAGAGAGAAATTAAATCTATTTTTTTTATTGTGCTTAAATCAGTATTAAATTTTTCAAATATAGAATATATATTTCATAAACACGAATCTATTGACGCAAATAAGCTACCGGAAATTAAAACCATTATAAACCGATTAAAAAAAAACGAACCCATTCAATATATTCTGAGACAAACGGAATTTTGCGGAATTTCTTTGTTTGTAAACAAGCATGCTTTAATACCCAGGCAGGAAACAGAGGAACTTGTAGAAATGATCATTAAAGACGTGCAAGAAAAAAGAAATCGTGTAAATATTCTGGATATTGGTACCGGCTCAGGTTGCATAGCTATTGCTTTAAAAAAGAAATTACCTAAGAGTCATGTAACAGCCGTTGATATTTCCCGGCAAGCGTTGAAGGTAGCCATAAAAAATTCACACTTATTAAAATCTCGCATACTTTTTAAACGGGTTGATATATTAAAAAAAAATCATCCATTATATAAGCAGAAGTTTCACATCATAGTAAGTAACCCGCCTTACGTATTATCTTCACAAAAAAAAGACATGCATAAGAATGTGTTGGAGTACGAACCTGAAAAGGCATTATTTGCCCCCGATAAAGACCCAATCATTTTCTATCATAAAATCCTTGAATTCTCGAAAAAACATTTAGCAACCGAAGGAAGCATTTTTTTTGAAATAAATCCTATGCTGAAAAATGAAATCATAGATAAAGCAAATAGCTTGGGATTCAAACAGCTCCGGGTAGTTAAAGATATGAACGGAAAAGAAAGATTTATAATAATACTGAAAGAAAAAGGGAACAGGGTATTGGGGAGGGGTATAGGGGTATAAGGGGTATAGGGGAATAGGGGTAAGGGGTATAGGGTCTATACCTCTATACCTTCTAAAACTGCCCGGTAGAAAGAAGGACTAAGGTACAGAACTCAACTGCCTCAATGCCTTTGTCTTTTGCACGTTGTAATAAATCGGGATTTTCTGTGCCGGGATTGAAAATAATCCGCTTTGGTGTTAAAGAAAAAATATAATCGTACCACTCCGGCTGGTTTGAAGGTCCTATATACAAAGTTACTGTATGGACATCCTTTACCACGGGTTTTCCGGTAATAATTTTATGTGTTCCTATCATTCCATCCCGTATGCCGACTGGGATTACTTCATGACGTGCATGGTTCAATTTTTCCACCGCCAGATAGGAAGTGCGCGAAGGGTTAGGAGATGCCCCAATGACAACTGTTTTCATTATTTATTATACATTAAGTGTTATATGTTTTGTGTTAAGTGTTATTCATTTTTAATTTACTTTTTAGTTCAGGCTTTTTCACATCAGCACAATTAACTTAAATCTTTCACATTTTCAAGCACTCTATAAATTAACTCATCCATTGCCTTTGATCCATTTTTAGTAACTTCTCCCGAAATACGGTTGGCAACAATCGCTGTTACAGTACACGTCTTGTGACCTAAAATTTTACCTAATCCATACATGGCTGATGTCTCCATTTCAAAATTAGTAATTTTATGATCTCGCCAATTGAAACCATTCATCTTCTTTATAAAATCTACCAGGGTAAGTTGATAACGGAGTATTCTTCCCTGAGGTCCGTAGAATCCACCACACGTTACTGTGATACCGGGTATAAATCCGTTAGAAAGAAAGGACGTTCCATCCAGTGTTGCTTCAACAGCATAAGGTCTCGCAAAAATACCTTTTGTTGGAAATTGTTTAATAAATGCGTTGCAAAGTGATTTCTCATTTCCATTATATTTTATTTTATAAAAATTCAATAGCCCATCCTGCCCAATGCCATGAGTGGAGAATACAAAAGAATCGGGAGGTATATTTTCCTGTAATGAGCCGGAAGTTCCAATCCGGATTATTTTCAATGTTTTATGATTGGGCTTGGGTATTCTTTTTTGAAGGTCAATGTTTGCAAGCGCATCGAGTTCATTAAAAACAATATCAATATTGTCGGGTCCTATTCCGGTGGAAAGGGCGGTAATCCTTTTCCCTTTGTAATAACCTGTATGGGTTACAAATTCTCTTTTTTGATTTTTAAATTCAATGCGGTCAAAAAAACGGGAGATTTTTTTTATCCTTCCGGGATCTCCACCCACTAGAATAATATCAGCTATTTCTTCCGGTCGCAAATCAAGGTGATAAATGCTTCCTCGTGAATTCAGAATCAGGTCGGATTCGGGGAAAGGTCTTGGCATTGGGGTTTTAGAATATTGTAGAGACGTACTATAGTGCGTCTCTATTTTTTTTTATCAATGTGTATAAAAATTCGGGTGAAAAATCAGCTCCATTTTCCCAACCTATTGTCCATGAGTCTAGTGAAAATTTTTTAAAAATAATCCTGATTTTTTAATGGCTTAAAGATTTCTCCATCCAAATGATTTTTTAGGTCAACCATTCCGGTCACCCAATCATTAAATTTTAAGAATATTTTAAATTCTTTCCTGTACTTAGTATTAGTAATTGTTACTAGTTTCACAGAGTTTTTTTTGTTTCTCTTTCCAATGCAAATATATAACATTTGAGAAATATATCCTCAAAATCCGTATCTTTCGTAATTTTCAAGAAGCTAAAACCGTGTTCCGCATATTACTTGGGATCCAAAAATATCTGTCTTTTATTAAATTCAGTCACTCTGTATTTGCATTACCTTTTGCGTTAATCGGATTTATCACAGCCATCTGGCTGAATGCAAAAACTATAAAAACAGAGCCCACTGAAATTATTTTTATCCTCTTTAAAGTTATAGCATGCATGGTATTTGCCCGAAGTGCCGCCATGGGATTCAACCGGCTTGCGGATAAAGAAATTGACCGTAAAAATTCCAGAACACAAATCCGTGAAATACCATCCGGAAAAATTTCTGTTTCATCGGCAGTTTATTTTGTGATTATCACCTCCATTGGTTTTTGTCTATCTGCTTTGTGGATTAATTCACTTTGTTTTTACCTTTCACCGGTGGCTTTACTGATTATTTTAGGATATAGCTTTACAAAACGTTTTACCTGGCTAAGTCATTTCATTCTCGGTTTAGGTCTATCCCTTTCACCGATAGGCGCATATATTGCTTTTACCGGAAAATTTGATGTTAACTTTTTAATAATCATTAACTACTCTGTAGCAATTCTATGCTGGGTATCGGGTTTCGATATTATTTATTCATTGCAGGATACTGAGTTTGATCGAAAAGAAGGGCTTTATTCTATCCCCTCAAAATTTGGTATCCACAAAGCATTGTTAATTTCCAGGATTTTACATTTGCTTACTTCCTTTTTCCTTATTACAGCAGGATATTATTCAGGTTATGGAGTTATTTATTGGTTAGGGACATTAATTTTTATCAGTATGCTTTTCTACCAGCATACCCTTGTAAAACCAAATGACTTAAGCCACGTTAACGTAGCTTTTTTTACTACTAATGGGATAGCTAGTATCTGTCTGGTTGTTTTCTTGATATTCGATATTTTTATTTCGTTTTGATGCAAAAAATACTTATCATATTTATCATCCTTTTTTATCCTTTTCTAATTCTTTTTGGACAACCTCGCCCTATCCAATTCTCCGGATTGGTAGTTACGGGTGATAGTTTGTATGGAATACCAAATGTAAATCTTTCTATCCGTCAAGCTTACAGGGGAGGTACTACCGACCGTTTTGGATTTTTTTCGTTTGTGGTACTCGAGGGAGATACTGTTTTTATCTCCTGCGTTGGTTTTAAAACACAAAAAACCATAATCCCAACGGGGAATATAAACCAAAGCCATGCTCTTTTTGTAGAATTAGAACAGGATGTCACACAATTACAGGAAGTAATAATTTCACCTTTACCTCCTAAGGATAAGTTTGTACAAGCTTTTCTTGCATTGCAATTGCCAAGAGAAACATACGATAATTTCGAAAAAAATTATTCTCAGAAAATTTTAAAAAAACTTTTCAACGAATATGCCATGGACGGTTCGGAAAACTACAAAACATGGTCAGCTTATCAGTTTGAAAAAGTGTCGCATAAAAATGAAGTTATCATGAATCCGTTATTGAATCCTTTTGCCTGGGTTAAGTTTATTCAAGCAGTTTCTGAAGGCAAATTCAAGCGAAAAAAGGAAGATGAAGATTGAAATTGAATGTTTTACTAAAAGGCACTTTTATACTGTGATCGGTATAAATTTTCATGTACTCTGGATGATTGTTATATGGTTATATGGTTATATAGTTATTTAGATTTCTGCTGAAATTTGCTCTGTTTACATTATAATAGCATGAATTCAAATGAAAATACTTATAATTCGATTTTCTTCCATCGGTGACATTGTGCTGACAACACCCGTTATCCGTGCCATTAAAAAAAAATATCCATCTGCCGAATTGCATTACTTGATAAAAAATAATTATCTACCGGTTATTCAGCATAATCCCTATATCCATAAAATTTTTACATACAGTGGTACTTTGAAATGGCTGTTGCTTGAATTGCGGAAAGAAAAGTATGATTATCTAATTGACCTACAGAATAATTTCCTCTCTCAATACATTTCATTCAGGTTAAACATAAAATGTTTTCATGTCAACAAAATAAACATCCGTAAATGGTTGATGGTGAATTTTAAAATCAATTTTTTGCCTGATAAACATCTGGTAGAACGGTATTTTGACACGTTGAAAATATTGAATGTCTATCCGGATATGGATGGTCTCGATTATTTTATCTCAGAGCAGGAGCAGGTTAAACATGATTTATTACCAGATGAATTCCGCAATGGATTTGCGACTTTTGCCATTGGAGGTGCGCATTTTACCAAGAAATTACCACCCGAAAAAATTGCTGAATTTGCCGGTTCATTGTCTTTTCCTGTTCTATTTTTGGGCAGTGAAGAAGATAGAAAACAAGCAGATTTGGCTATGGAAATAATTTTTCAAAAGAAAAATAAAAATGAAATAAAAGTTTCCCGAAATTTTTATAATGGTTGTGGTATTTTTTCTTTAAATCAGAGCGCTGATTTGATTAAACAATCAAATTTTATACTCACACACGATACCGGAATGATGCATATTGCCGCGGCGTTTAAGAAAAAAGTAATTACGTTCTGGGGAAATACGACTCCTGAGTTTGGAATGTATCCTTATAAGACCTCATTTCTGGCTATAGAAAATAATTCGTTACCCTGCCGACCTTGTACAAAAATAGGATATAAGAAATGTCCAGTTGGTCATTTCAAGTGTATGACTGAACTGAGGGTAAATAGTGCGGAAATTGATAGATTTATTAGACCTCCAGCATAATCCAAAAAAATAAATTTTCAACACGAAGACACAAAGAAGCACTAATTAAACTCTTTGTGTAACTTTGTTTCTTAGTGTCTTTGTGTTGAAAAAACTGCATTATGCAAGATTTCTATTATACAAAAGATAGTTTTGTCAAAATCTACTTATAAATCCAAAATGAATTTTTGAGAAATCTAATGACAGGGGCTGTTCCTTATCTTTTCCAAAAGCATATATAAAACTAAAAACGCCTGCCGGTGTTTTAAAACTTAATCCTGCTCCCATTCCGACAGGAGTGTCACTTACAGGATTGCCTGCCAATGTAAGCCCTTTGTAATTTCCCGACTCTCCAAATAAAAATAAATAAGAATTTTCTTCCAAATAATATTGAACTTCCAAAGTATAAATAAAAAATTGCTCCGCCGCAAATTTTTTTTCCTCAAAACCACGTAACGTTTTAAACCCGCCAAAGCGGTAAAGATCATTATAAAAAAATTTATCTGCTGAAATTTTTCCAGCTACTAATTGATTTTTTATTGTAATATTATAAGAAGGCGAAAAAAATAACGCTCCCTTGTATTGATAGTTATAAGTTGTGGTAGTTGCAGGAATTTCAGTATAGACCTCAGGATTAAAAAAAGTGTTCTGTACTAATTTCTTTTTGCCAGCCGATGCTGTCAACAAAGAGAAAATGCCTTTCCGCGGATAAAATACATCATTGGTGTTATTCCACTCCGCTCCTATCCCATAAGCATCTCTGTCGAAATCGGTGTATGCAGGTAGAAAGTTTTTATCGAGTCCGTTAGTAGATATTATTCGGGAACCAAAAAATTCTCCAAAAATGCGAATGTTCGTATTTAATCCTGTTTGTTGAACAAACGTCAGTTTCCGTAAAATATCATTATACAATGTATCGTATTTATGAATTGAAAAATCAATATCCACTTCAAGCCGGGGTGTTAAAAACTGAGGGTGTTTGTATCCCAGAAGAAGTTCCTGTGAGTAACGATTTGTTTTTCTCCATTCAGCATCTATTGATTTACCTGTGCCGCCCATGTTTCTGAGACCGAGTGTCACTTCACCGGTTAGTTGAATTCGTTTTTCAAGCTCATTGGAAGGTGCAAAACCTATGATGCCGTCAAAAAAATTTGAGGGAACATCTTCCACCCTTAAATGGATGATGGCTCTGTCCTGATAAAAAGAAACCTCCGGCTTTCTATGCAATTTTATAAAAGAAAGTTTTTTAACAATGAGCGGAATATCCCTGATTTTTTTTTCCTGATAAACTTTGTCAGGAAAAATCCCTAATTTTTTTATCCAAAACTTCTTTTTGGTTTTTGAAGGTCCCTGTACATCCAAAGAATCAAAAGTGATTCTTCTTCCTGAAGAAAATTTAATTTCCATGGAGATGCTTTTTCCAGCGACGCGAATTGAATCGGAATTGATTTGAGCAAAAGGGTACCCTTGATTCTCAGCAGAATTCAGTAGTTGGTGTTCCAGTTTATTTAAACGGGAAAATTCAACGAATTTACCCTCCAATTTTTCGAATTTTTTTAAAAAAGAATTAACCCTCAAAGCACTGTCTTTGATTATCCGGAACTTTCCCCAACAATACATTTTGCCAGGAAAAAAATAGGCATTTACTTTAATCCATTTTTCTTTATTGATGCCAGATTGTTTTGGTTCTGATTTTTCAGAAATGGAATCAATATTAGCAAGCACAAAACCCTGCTTTCTGAAACTTTCAATTTGAATATTCAATGCTGTGTTCAGTTTTTCACGACTTGTAAAAATCTGATTATCTTCTTGAATTTTTTTTAATTCGCTTGGAACAGTATCAGGCAGGATAATATGAAGAATGTATTGAAGAGAATCCTTTTGGGGCGGAATCAAATTATGTTTAACATGAGTGCATGTTATCGCTTTCAATGATTTTGCTAATGAAATGCAAGACAAAAAAGTAAAGAAAAAAATAATCAGGTAGATTTTTTCAACAGCTCGCTTTGCGAGTTTATCTCTCAATCGTTTCTTTAAATATAACAAGGAGAAATCATTTAACAACCTTAGCAGTTTGTGTGGTATCACTCTTTGAGAAATACACTTCAGACATATCACGGTATTGCATTGGGTTGTTAGGGAAATTCAAGACATATTGCTGTAAAATTCTATAGCTTTCATCATACCAGAGCACGAGAACCGGAGCATCAGCCATTACCATATTTTCTGCCTTCATAAACAAACTATAGCTTTCCTGTATATTAGGTGCCGCTAATGCCGCCTCATAAATTTTGTCAAACTCAGGATTTGAATACCGGCTGGAATTAGGGTATGACATTTCGTTTATCTTTTGAGGAACATCTTTACCATAAAACAACCAAAGAAAATTTTCAGGACTTGGAAAATCAGCAATCCAACCTTGACGGGCTATGTCATAATTACCCATAGAAACTTTTTCAACTTTCTGAGCAAAAGAAACAAAATTCAAATCCAAATGGATATTTAATATTTCCTTCAATTGTTTTTGAATTTCTTCAGCAACTCTTTTATGAATTCCGCCCCCTTCATCGATATCCAATACAATTTTCGGAAATCCTTTCCCACCGGGGAATCCTGCTTCTGACATTAACCTTCTAGCTTTTTCCTGGTCATACGAATATCCTGAAATTTTACTTACATCATATCCTTTAAAAGTAGGTGGTGTTATGCCGTAAATTCCGGGTTCAAACGCTGAACCATTCAAAACAAAATCAACAATTTTTCTTTTATCTATAGCATAAGAAAATGCCTGACGGATTTTTTTATTGTAAAAAGTTTTTCCAATGCATAAGAAATCATAAAAGAAAACAGACATTTCAGGGTTTCTTTGCAGTTTATATTTTTTATATTCCCCCTGGAGCGTAGAATTTTCCGAGCTTAAAATATCAATTATGTGCTCGGTAGGTAATTTATAAATTATATCGAGATTGCCTTTTTTAAATTCAAATAATTCCGTTTTCTGGTCTTTAATAAATGTAATTTTTATGGCATCGAGGAAAGGAAGTTTATTTCCATATACATCCACTCCGTGATATTTCTCGTTTTTAGTTAAGATGACAGATATATCCTCATCAATATTTTTAAGAATAAAGGGACCCGTTCCAATTGCCTTTGCCCGTAAACCGGCGGCTCCGTACTTTTCAATCGCTTCTCTCGGAAAAACAAAAGTAAAAGGAGATGCCATAACATTCAGAAATGGCAAATAGGGCTTTTCGAGCTCAATTTGCAGTGTATAGTCATCAACGACTTTGATACCCTCCACCCCATTTTCAGTTTTTCCGGTATCATAATATTTAGTTGCTCCAACGACCTTATTTTTAAAAGTGCCTGAAAATCCCTGATTATTAATGTCTTTCGTGCATAATAAATCAAAGCAGAATTTGAAATCCTTTGCTTTTAGTTCTCTCCCGACACCATTAGGAAAACAGGGGTCGTCGTGAAAATAAACACCTCGTTTTATTTTAAAAATAAAAATTCTCCCGGTAGAGTCAACGCTATAGGTTTCTATTAAACAGGGCTTGAGTGAGAGGTCTTCCTGACTATATTTAAAAAGGCCTTCGTAAACCTGGTTGGCAATACGATGTGCATAAACATCTATAATGTTATGGGGGAATAAATTTTTAAAATAGGAAGTTTCGTTAATTCTGAAGACACCACCATATAATCTACCACCTTTCGCCTGATGTATAACAGTTTCTTTGTTATTATTTTCTTCAGATTTCTTTTTACATCCTGAAAAACAGAGTATTAAAATGAGTGGTGTTAAAAATATTTTTTTCATAATGGAAGGGCCTGACTATAAGTTTGGTATTAAAAAATAATGTACTCTATATAATCTTTTTTATATAAAAAATTCTCTCTGACTTTCTATAAAACTCCTAAAATCAAACAACAAGATAAATTTTATTTAGCGGGCTGTTGGGTTTTTGTTGAGTCAGTAGGAACCACTTTAGTGTTTTTATCTAAATAAACCTCGGAAAGATCCCGGTACTGCATTGCGTTATTAGGAAAATTTTTGACGTACGATTGAAGAATACGATAACTTTCGTCATACCATAAAATCATGTGTGGAGCATCTTCAATCACAATTTTTTCTGCTTCCAGAAATAATTTATAGCTTTCCTCAATAGTTCTGGCAGTAAGGGCGGCTTCGTATAATTTATCAAACTCGGAGTTTTTGTATCTGCAAGTATTGGGATAAGATACCTGTCCTATTTCTGCCGGAACATCTTTTCCATACATCAACCAAAGAAAGTTTTCCGGGCTGGGAAAATCAGCAATCCATCCGGCTCTCCATAAATCTGACTTCCCTGTTTGTGATTTTTCTATTTTTTGAGCAAAGGATAAAATGTTTAAAGATATGTCTATATTTAAATGGTCACGCAATTGTTTTACAACTTCCTCAGCCACATTTATATGGTATCCACCTCCGGAGTTAATATCAAGCGTAATTTTAGGAAATCCCTTTCCGTTAGGAAAACCGGCTTCCGATAAAAGTTGACGTGCTTTATCTACATCAAGATGGTACGCAGGTAAAAGATGTACATCATATCCTTTAAAAGTAGGAGGTGTTATGCCAATACCGGCTTCTTCTGCCGCTCCGTTCAAAACAAAATCAATAATTTTCTGCCGGTCAACTGCATAATTAAATGATTGTCTTACCTTTTTGTTTTTAAACACACCACTTGAGTTTAAAAATTCATAAAACTGAGTACTCATTTCAGGACCTCTCTGTAATTCATATTTTACATATTCTCCTTTCAAATTTGTATTTTCAGTAGTTAAAATATCAATAATATATTCGGTTGGCAGACGATAGATCATTTCGAGATTTCCTTTCTTGAATTCAAATAATTCTGTTTTTTTATCGTGAATAAACTGAATCTGAACAGCATCGAGGAAGGGAAGACGATTTCCGAAGGAATCGTTTCCATAATAATTGTCATTTTTAACTAAAGAAACCGAAACGTCATCGTCAACTGATTTTAACCGGAAAGGACCTGTTCCAACAGCATAAGCTCTTAAACCAGAAGGACCATATTTGTCAATGGCTTCTTTTGGGTAAATTACCATTGTAGGAAGAGCTAAAATCTGCAAAAATGGAGAGTATGGTTTTAATAAAGCTATTTGAAGGGTATATTCGTCTATTACCTTGATACCTTTTATACCTTCTGCATTTGGACCACCATCATAGTACTCGTTTGCTCCGGTTACCCTATCTTTAAAACTTTGAGTAAATGCATTATTATTAATATCTTTTGTAGCTACACGGTCAAAGCAGTATTTTACATCCTGAGCTTTTAATTCTCTCCCCTTACCATCCGGGAAACATGGGTCATCGTGAAAAAACACACCCTTTTTTATATTAAATGTATAAAGAATACCGGTTGAATCAACAGTATAACTTTCCGCCAGAGCCATTTTGGGGGTAGTGACATCCCCCTGATTGAATTTTGTAAGTCCCTCATAAATCTGAGAGGCAATGCGTGCCGCTATGGCATCTATGATATTCAATGGATACAGATTCTTAAAAAACTCTGTTTCATTTAATCTGAAGACACCGCCATAAATACGGCCACCTTTTGCCTGTGGGATTTCCTTGCTATCCTTCGATTTGTCTCCTTCGCATGATGATAGGATAAATGCTAAAAGACAAAAAGATAAAAAGATTTTATCGAGGTATTTTTTCATTTTAATTAATGGATTATTTTGAAATTTGGACTGATAAAAAGTTAACTATTGGTTATACAACTTGAAATTAACATTTCTTGGAATAAGGGTGCAAATATATGAGTATTGCATTAATTTTTGCAAAAATATTAAAAATTTTTATATTTTCAAATTAATCAGATATTTCTACCATCACCGGGCAATGGTCAGAAAAATGGACTTCTTTGAGAATTAACGCCCTTTTAACCATCTTTTTCAGCGCTTGACTTGCTACAAGGTAGTCAATTCTCCACCCTAAATTACGTTCTCTGGCTCCAACGCGGTAACTCCACCAGGTATATTGATGGGGTTCCTGGTTAAACATCCGGAAAGTATCTATAAATCCATTTTGAAAAAAACCTGTGAACCATTCTCTTTCTTCAGGAAGAAAACCGGAACTTTTGGCATTAGCTACCGGGTTATGTATGTCAATGGGTTTGTGGCAGATATTAAAATCTCCTCCAATTAGCAAAAAGGGGAACTCCTTCCGGATTTCATTGGAATATTTATAAAAATCTGAAAGCCATTTCATTTTAAATGCCTGCCGTATTTCCCCGGTTGTACCCGAGGGAAAGTAAACGTTCATAACAGAAAAATCCTTAAAATCAACACGTAAAATCCTGCCCTCTTTATCATACTCCTTTATGGAACATCCATACGTGATTTTTAGTGGTTTATTCAGAGTAAAAATAGCTACCCCACTATACCCTTTTTTCTCAGCCGGGAAAAAATAAGTATCATATCCCATTTCTTTAATTAAATGAAGCTCGAACTGATCTTCGGTAGCTTTTACCTCTTGAAGACATAATATATCGGGTTTGGTTTTCATTAGCCAATCCAGAAATCCTTTCCTGATAGCAGACCGGATCCCATTTACGTTAAATGAAATAATTTTCAAATTGCTTTTGTGAACAGTAAAAAATTTCCGAAAATTAAGTATTTTTGTGGGGAAATGAATGGGTGTTGGGAGTTGGATGATTAACTTCATGGGGATATAGCTCAGTTGGCCAGAGCATTAGCATGGCATGCTAAGGGTCGCGGGTTCGACTCCCGCTATCTCCACGGAATACAAGGAGAAAGGAGAAAGGAGAAAGGAGAAAGGAGAAAGGAGAAAGGAAAAAGGAGAAAGAAAAACCTTCGAGGTTTTGCGGCGCCGGATAACCTTGAAGGTTTGAAAAATTATAGAAGAATAAGGAAAAAAAATGAAGAAAAAAAAATTATTATCCTATCTGTTAACTATTTTTATCAGCACCTCCGCATTCTCCTGGGGATTTTGGGCGCACCAACGGATAAACAGGTTGGCAGTTTTTACATTGCCTCCGGAAATGACCGGCTTCTACAAAGAAAATATTGTCTTTATCACTGAACATGCAACGGACCCCGACGACCGCCGGACCGCTGTAAAAGATGAAGCACCCAAGCATTATATTGACCTAGATATTTATGGACCTAATGCTTTTGAAGTTCTACCGAAAAAATGGAAAGACGCAGTTGAAAAATACACAGAAGATACTTTGCAGGCATACGGAATTGTACCTTGGCATATTAACTATATGCGTATTCAATTAACAAAGGCATTTAAAGAAAAAAATGTTTACAGAATTTTAAGATTATCAGCAGAAATCGGTCACTACATAGCAGATTCTCATGTACCATTGCATACCACAGAAAATTATAACGGACAAAAGACCAATCAACATGGGATTCACGGATTTTGGGAATCGAGAATTCCAGAAATGCTTGGGGAAAATTTTGACCTTTTTACGGGAAAAGCAGAATATATTTCAAACCCTACCGATTATGTGTGGGAAACAATTAAGCAATCGCACGCTTGCTTAGATTCCGTTTTTGGTTTTGAAAAGAACCTGAATGCTACCTTCCCGGAAGACCGAAAATATTCCTTCGAAAACCGCGGGAACGCCGTCACCAAAGTATATTCGAAAGATTATACAAAAAAATATGCAGATATGCTCTCCAATCAAGTGGATCGGAGAATGAGAAAATCCATCGGAAGTGTGGGAAATTTTTGGTACACCTGTTGGGTTGATGCCGGACAACCTGACCTAAGTTCACTGTTAAAATACAAATTTTCTGAGGAAGAAATAAAAAACATCGAACAAGAAAAAGAAGAGATAAAAAAAGGTCAGGTTAAATTTGTTGACAGGGAAAAGTAAAATATTCCTATAACCTGAAAATTTAATTTGCGTTGAATGTTCTTGCAAAAAGAAATCATGCAAAATATTTTCAGAGCAATTGTTGTTTTTCTCATATTTATAGTTACCTTTGGGGTACTGAAAGCACAGGATTCCAACTACAACCGGATAAATGACATTAATCTAATCCTCGGAAAAGACAGCGTTGAGCATATAAGTATTAATTCATGGTCGGGTTACCGGATTCAGGTATTTTCAGGTTCCAACAGAAGTGAAGCTATGTCGGAAAAGTCGAAAATATCAAAAACTTTTCCTGCTCTAAATTGTTATCTTGTTTACGTACAACCCTTTTTCAAAATCAGAGTAGGTGATTATTTAACCCGGCAGGAAGTATATAACGATTACGCAACTATAAAGAACCTTTATCCTTATTCTCTTATTGTAAACGACCAGATAAATTATAAATAACTTTTCCATGATTAGAAATCTTTTCCGGACAAAAGAAATCATGGTATGTTTACTTTTGCTTATTTTAGGATGCGCCGATGAGCAAGTAATTATACCTGCCAAGAAAAAAGAACCCACGCAATGCCAGGGGGTTGCATCTACTTATACCAAAGACCTTAAACCCATTTTTGAGTTGTATTGCGATGGATGCCATGTTGATCCTCAAGGAATACATTTTTCCACGTATGTTGACGCCAGAAGAATAGCTCAAGATGGAACCCGGCTTTCAGATGCTATTAACCATAGGAATAATTATAAAATGCCCAATGGTCAGCCAAAACTTCCTGATTCATTGATTTTGAAAATTGATTGCTGGATATTGAATGATACTCCGGAGTGAGATAGAAATTGGGCATTGGAAATTGGTTATTGGATGTTAGATATTAAATATTAGATATTTAATGTTAGATATTGGATATAATAATGAAAAACATGAAAACAAAAATCAGATTAATGTTAAAAATGATGTTAACCAGCATTTTGACAGTAGGATTTCTACAAGGATTTGCACAGGATAAATACTTCACTAAAGAAGGATTTGCCAGCTTTTTTTCTCACGCTCCTTTAGAGGATATTAAAGCCGAACACACCAAAGTAGGAGTTATTCTTAATACCAATACCAATGAACTTAAAATCAGAATGGCAATAAAGGGTTTTATGTTTGAAAAGGGTCTTATGCAGGAGCATTTTAATGAAAATTATATGGAGAGTGACAAATATAAAGACGGTAGTTTTGACGGAACTATTACCGAAAAGATTGATTATACAAAAGACGGTACTTATTCTGCAACGGCTAAAGGCAATATAAATATTCATGGAGTAGAAAGACCCATCGAAATACCTGGAAAATTAATAATCGAAAAGGGTGTTATACATCTGACTACAGAATTTCCGGTCAAAATTAAAGACCATGATATAAAAATTGAAATGTCGAAACTGCAGAATATTTCAGAAGAAGTGAAGGTTAGTTTTAAGGCGGAGTTGAAGCCGTATGTTATTAAATAGTTAGATGGTTAGATGGTTAAATGGTTAGATGGTTAGATGGTTAGATGTTGGATGATGAACGGTTAATTTTTTCCTCATATTAAATGTATTTTACTTTAAATATCATTGAAAATGATTTTGAAAATTAAATCCTTACTAGTTATTTTATTCTACTTTATTCTTGTTCCGGTATATTCCCAGAATGACGATGACATTTTAGGAAGTGAAGAAAAAACAAATGAACCGGTTATCGCCACCTTTAAAACCTCAAGAATAGTTAATGTACATTCCATAGAAACTGTTCATAAAAGCGAACTTGACTTAAGAATTACTCACCGGTTTGGAAATGCCGGTGGAACTGCGGGTGGCATCCAATCTTTTTATGGATTAGACAATGCTTCAGATATTAGAATAGGGTTTGAATATGGTATTACAGACAAATTAAATACATGTATATCGAGAAGCAAAGGAAATATATATGACACCTATTTTAAATATAAATTCCTGCAACAAAAAGAAACTGGCATACCTTTAACGATGGTATATCTTGCTGATATTGCCATAACTGCCGAAACTAATCCGCTATACGAAATGAATTTACCCAGAAGGTTTTCCTACTTGCATGAATTATTATTAGCCAGAAAATTCTCTAAAAATTTTTCATTGGAAATTATCCCGGTTTGGTTGCATAGAAATTTCGTGCAATCATTCATGTTCGATACTACCGATACAAAAGAAGCCAAAGATGAAAATAATTTATTCGGTATAGGAATCGGTTGCCGTTATAAATTCAGCAGAAGGTGTGCTCTACTTATAGATTATACTCATTTATTTTCCAAGTATCGAACAAAACTAAGTGGCGGAAGAGCTGATGTTTTTGAAGTAACTAAATTTTATGCACCGCTGGGTGTCGGACTTGAAATTGAAACCGGTGGTCATGTTTTTCATATTACATTTACTAATGCTACTTCTATTCTTGAAAATCAATACCTCGCTTTTACCAATGATAGTTGGATGGAGAGTGAATATAAATTTGGATTTACAATTTCAAGGACTTTTAATATAGGAAAGAAATAGGGCATAGGGGTATAGGGGTATAGGGGTATAGGGGTATAAGGGTATAAGGGTATAAGGGTATAAGGGTATAGGGGTATAAGGGTATAAGGGTATAAGGGTATAAGGGTATAAAGGTATAAGGGTGTAAAATTCATGTGGTGATTTCTTTCATAATTTCATGTTGATTTGCGCTTTGTAATTGCTCAAATTCCTTCAACTGCCTCCAGAAATCAGTATCGGGTAATGGCGCTTCTACCACTATAGATGTTTTTTTTACCGGATGAATAAATTCAATCCTTTTGGCATGAAGGTTTATGCTTTTATCGCGGTTTGCCGATGAGAATCCGTATTTTTTATCCCCGCGAATTGGACAACCAATGGATGCCAGTTGTGCACGTATCTGATGAGGTTTTCCGGTCACAAGATTTACCTCCATTAAATAATATGGCGAAAAACTGTAAATAACTCTATAGGATAGTTCTGCATACGAAGCCAATGACACTTGTTCATTAAATAGTGTCACTATATTGTTTTCACGGTCTTTCAATAACCAGTGACACAACTTACCCACTGGCTCTGCAGGTAGATTTTTCACAACCGCCCAATAAATTTTTTTGATTTCTTTATTCTTAAATAATTCCGTCATTCTCTCAAGACCTTTGGATGTTTTTGAAAAAATTACTAATCCGCTGACGGGACGATCAATGCGGTGTACCAGCCCGGTGAAAACATTGCCTGGCTTTTTATATTTTTCCCGGATATAATCGCGAACCATTTCTACAAGGGGTTTGTCACCCGTAGCATCTTCCTGCACTATGATCCCAGTTCTTTTGTTGATGACAATAAGGTGATTGTCTTCGTAAACGATGTCAATATTTTTTTCAATATCTGTCACAGATGTTCAATAACATTCCTTTTTATTTGGGAAATCTAATTCTTTAATGTTTTTTATATATTTTTTAACGGCATTGTTAATGACACTATATAAATCGGCATACTTTCTCAAAAATCTGGGTTGAAATTCACGGTTTAAGCCCAGCATATCATGGGTAACCAACACCTGACCGTCGGTGGAAGGTCCTGCACCAATGCCGATGACCGGTATGGTTAACGTTTCACTTACTTTTTGGGCTAAGACAGCAGGAATTTTTTCCAATACAATGGCAAAGCATCCTAACTCCTGAAGCAATCTGGCATTTTCTATCAATTGATTTGCTTCTTCTTTTTCTTTTGCACGTACTACGTAAGTACCGAATTTATAAATGCTTTGGGGTGTCAATCCCAGATGTCCCATCACGGGAACTCCCGCACTCAAAATCCGGGTGACAGATTCTTTTATTTCGCTTCCACCTTCCATTTTTACGGCATGAGCGCCTGATTCTTTCATAATCCTTATGGCAGAACGCAATGCCTCGGATGAATTTACCTGATAGGAACCGAACGGCAAATCAACTACGACCAAAGCTCTCCTGACGGCTCTGATTACAGACGATGCATGGTAAATCATCTGGTCCAGCGTGATAGGCAACGTTGTTTCGTGCCCGGCTATTACATTGGAGGCAGAGTCACCCACCAGAATTACTTCTATTCCTGCATCGTCTATGATTTTTGCCATAGTAAAATCATAAGCAGTAAGCATGGTTATTTTCTCCCCTCTCTCCTTCATTGCCTGCAGGACATGAGTGGTTACTTTTTTGACATCTTTAATGTTGGCTGATTGTGTGGACATGGTTTGTGATAAAGAAGCCGGGTTGATAGTTTACGTAAGGGGCGTAAAAGTAAAAAAAAATAGAATAGAAACCTAAGCTGGACGAGACAGAACAAAAAAATATAAAAAATAACCACTAATTGACGCTAATTATTCGCGAATATACGCGAATAAAGAAATAAAAAAACTAACCGATAGTTAACGTTAATTATTCGCGTGAATTCGCGATTAATTTATTTATTCGCGTGAATTAGTGGTTAATTTTTTATTTAATATATAATAATCTTTCCCGTGAATCCAATTTTTTCTTTAGACAACACTTTGACAATATACATCCCCGAAGGTAATTGGGAAACATTCTGTGTAATTATCAATTCCTTTTTTGAATTTGGAAAAGCGTTTGTTTCATGAAAAGAATAATCATATCCTTGCAAAATTATTTTTATTCCTGTTAAATCAATTATTTCAACTTTCAATCCGGGAATTTCCTGCTGATCCACGCCGTTGATTTGAATTTTGATAAAATCATTGGATGGATTAGGCAAAATTACTACTGAATATTTATTACCAAACAGTGATTCGTTAATATCAGTCACAGAAACGGTAACTGAAGCTGAATCTTTGCATCCTGTTTCATTTTCTACTATTAACTTTATCTGATAAATCCCTTTTCCTGAAAAATTGTGAACCGGTGAGTCATCCGTACTTGTGGTTCCATCTCCAAAATCCCATTTTAATGATGAAATATTCTTGCTGTTATTTTTAAAATTGAAGGTATTTGCCTGAGTAGAAGATGGTAAAAAAAGGATGGTTGCCTTAGGACACGTTTTAAATAGTTTGCCTTTTGTATTTACCGAATAACAAACATAGACATCAGGAACAGCAAGAGAGAGAATATCCTCCGTGATATTCAATGACACATTTTTCCATAGTCCGTCATTTTCTTTATAAAATATATTTCCATTCTGAGAAGCAAGAAAGCAATAATTATCAGTACATTCCAAATCATATAAAGTGCCATTAATTAATAACGTATCACTTCTCCAGGAAAGCCCCCGGTCGGTAGTTTTCAATAATACTCCAGACATTCCGGTAACATATCCTTTGCTCTTTGTAAAAAATATAGATGTCAGTAATTCTGATGTATTCAGGTTAATGTTTGTCCACGAATTTCCTCCCTGAGTTGTTTTGTAAAACGTTCCTTTGCTTCCTGCAACAAAACCGGTGTCACTGCTTAGAAAAAAAATGGAAGTCAGATAATATACAATGCCGGTATTAATAAATTCCCAATCAAAACCACCATTAACGGTTTTTAAAAAAAGTCCATTATCTCCGCAAATAAATCCGTTTTGTGTGTCGGTAAAAAAAATATCATTCAAATTAACATTATTGAAAATAATCCGGTTGCTCCAGGTATTTCCGCTGTCGGTGCTTGTTAAAAGAATTCCTTTGTCTCCGGCGATGAAACCGTTTTTTGGATTGGTAAAAAAACATTTGTTTAGCCGTTTAATGGTACCGGTATTGAGCTTTTGAATGTTTGTTCCTCCTTGTGTCACTTTTAATAGTACGCCGCTATCTCCCAGTACAAAGCCGGTTTTTGAATTGATAAAATAAACCGAAGTGGCGCTGAAGTTATAAGGGTGAACTAATTCTCCGAATTGGGCATAAACGGAAGATGAAATAAATAATAATAACAGGTAAGATTTGATAAATTTCATAATTTACTTTTTTTACATCGCTAATTCTGCTTTTTCCTTTTTGGAAAAGGTGCCTGCATATCTATAATTTTGTTCCTTACCAAAAAAATCCTGAATGTGATAAACAAAATCTGAATATTTAAACATAATTCCTTCATCTCCAATGATGGTATAATATCGTCTTTGTATAGTAGAAAGCTTTTTTATGGAAGGAAAATATTTAAGAGGAACAGAAATAACCCTTCCATCTGTAAGTATAATTGACATTTTACCTTTTTCTATAAATGAAAGTTTTTTTATGGAAGGAGTATTTTTATAAAACCCTTCCATCTTTATTTCTTCTGTTTTCATTTTAATTTAAGCGTTAAAGTTCTTTGTTTTTTGTTTGAAGATTTATAATTATTAAATATTTCAATAAATTGCTTTTGATATTTATGAACAAGTTTTTCAATTAAATTCAGTTCGTGATCACTAAAATCACCTGTTTCTGCAAACTTCAATGTTTCCAACCAAATCTTCCCCGGCAACCCATAATGCTTCCCTTTAACAAAATGCAGATGTGGTTTTTCATTCTTAAAATCATACGATAAAATAAAAAATGTAATATAATTGTAAATGGCTATTTTGGGCATAATGCAAAGTTACATGATAAAATTTATTTTTCCTACATACTCCGTAAAAAAACCCACTGCCAACGCACAAACCCACTATTTAGGTTTTGGAAAAAAAACATATAACATTAAACAAAAAATGATTAATTTCCAAGTATTCACACCCTATACCCTACCCTATCACTCCTTCAAAATAAAAATCCACCCGTTCTTAATTTCTGAATTGCAAATTTCCAAAAAATAATAATAAACCCCACCGCTCAAGTTCCTTCCATCCCAATCATTAGCATAATTATCCGATTGATAAATTTTTACCCCCCAGCGGTCAAATACGTTGAATTTAGAGCCCGGAGGCAAGCCGCTTATTTTATAAGTATCATTGATTCCCGGCGAAGATGGATTTGGAGTAAAAACGTTGGGAATGATTATATTTTCCGGTTTGGAAGTGAAACGGATTGTTTGTGTCACTGAGTCCATGCAAATATTTTCAAGATCTGATACCCTCAGTTTAACATTGTACTCCCCATCATTCTCAAAAACATGAACAGGATTTCTATCTGTTGAAACATTTCCATCCCCAAAATCCCAAATACTTATGGTGCTATCGTTGCTCTTATTTAAAAACCGTACGCCCGATGTTGCATCACAGGGTAATGGTAAAATAAAATTATAATCCACAGTAGGTTTTTGTTCAACGGATACATTAAAAGGTATTTTTTCATTGCAATTCCCATCATCGTAGCTGTAGTTTAGCTGAATTAAATACTTTCCGGGATTAGCAAAAGAAACAGTCGGCTCGTATTCAGTGTTTGTCTTTGTACTATCACCAAGAAACCAATTCCAATTCTTCAATCCTTTACCGGTGGTATCGGTTAATACCGTTGTTTGAATATCAGCCGGAGCACACCCCACAGAATCGGCATTTATGGAAATAAAAATGTCCGGCGATTTTCTGAGTTTGAGAGAATCGGTTTGAGAAAAAATACATTTCCCTCCGGCAAACAGTGTTAGTTTTATAAAATAATTTCCGGAAGTATCATAAACATGAGAAGTGAGCCGGCTTGTATCTGTTTTGTTATCTCCGAAATCCCAAATTACATTGGTTATAGATGTATCAATGGGTGACATTAACATAATAGTGTCACTACCGCAATAATACCGGTTTTCCATTTTAAAAGTGTCATTCAAACCAATGGAATAAACCGGAATTATACTGTTAATATCAAAACTGCAACCCATCAGGTTTTTTATAACAAGGGCGGGATAAAAATTTCCTTTCCGGTCGTAAGGGTGTTTGAAAATAGTATCCGAAGGATTAACTGCTAAATACGTGTTTCCGTCACCGTAATCCCAGATATAATAATAGGCATTGGAAGTATTTACAATAAAGGAAACAGTGTCCGGAGCACAAATAGTATCCGGGTTTATTGAAAAATTTCCATAGGGTCCTGAAATTTTGATAAACCCCGGAATAAGAAATGTGTCTGTACACCCGGCAACATTATAAGCGATGAGTTTCACATCATAATTACCTGATTTCCCATACGTTTTTACAGGATTAGCAAGATCTGAAGTACTACTATCGCCAAAGTCCCATAAATAACTGTCAGGGTTTCCGGTAGAAAGATTTAAAAAATTTACAATCAAAGGAGGACAAAAAGCAGAAGTAGTATCTGCTTTGAAATTGGCAGATGGTTTTTCCTGGACAACCATTTTTTTATCGGTAACAGAATCGCGGCAACCATTTATATCGTTAATGAACAAATCCACCTCATAATTTCCCTGCAACAAATAGGAATGAAGAGGAGAACTTTTATTGCTTGTAGAATCATCCCCGAAAAACCAATTAAAACTTAAACTGTCTCCTAATGATGAATTTGAAAACAATACAATTTCCTCTTTGCAAACGGTGTCTTTCACTGTAAATTTCGCTATTGGATCAGTGACATAAATATAATTATTTTTCCACAACCTGCCGGTACATCCCAAGTCATCCGTAACGAGAAGTGTCACATCATACAACCCAGGTTTTGAAAATACTTTCTTAGGGTTTGGTATGATTTCATGAGGAGTGTTATCATTAAAATCCCAATCATAAGAAATAATATTTCCTGTACTGTAGGATATATCGGTAAACTGGTATTCATAATCAAGACACTGGGTAGAGTCACTTACGGCATAACGGGCTTTTGTGCCCCGCAAATAAACGGTATCAACTAATTCATACTTGCAATAATAATAATCAAATTTACTCGCGCTATTCATTCTGCTTGGAACTTCTACCGAAAGAATAAGACGTACTATGAACATACCCGTATCTTTATATACATGAGTAGGTTTTTTATACAAACCTGAAGTATTGGCTCCCCATCCATGTTTGGGTAAAATGCTATCGGTAGGACCGTGTATAACGGGACAGGTTTTCATGTAAGCAGTCCAATTCAATCCATGATCATATTTGCTTTCAATAGTTGAGGCAGAGTCACCGTCTCCGAAAAGCCAGGTCATGGCATGAATTTTACCAAAATAACTTTTAGATGTATCGGTAAAAGTAAAACGGTTTTCGCTAAGGCAACTTGAAGGAGGGTCAATAGTAAAACCCGTAGTGACACTATCAATGGTTATAAGGCGGTTCCGTATATCCGTGCAATTGGTTATTGTATTATGAACTGAAATAAAAATTTCATATTCCCCTGCTCTTGTAAAATTGATAAATGTTTTCTTCATTACACTGTCACGCGTGGTTGTAGAATCCCTTTCGTGAAACAATGGATCATCCAACGAATCAAGATTCCATTCAAAATCATATTCCGTTTCTGATTTTTTATGTTTGATGCGAAAATAAACAGTAGAATCAAATTCAACGCTTCCATTAAAAAATCCAAATGTCACGGGAGGACTGCAGGAAGAGAGATAACAACGGCTATCATCAGGAATATAATAACCGGGAACGGCGGTAGGAGGATGCTCAAAAACCGGCTTTACAATTGAATCATAACATCCATTGTAACCGGCATAAAGCAGGACCGAATCCAATCCATATATAGCGGTGTTTTTTACCCAACTGAATGAATCTTCCGGAACTAACGATGAATAACAATTCGATTCATATTCATCAAAATCATGGGGTGGATTTTGTACAGTTGCGACAGAGGTGTGTACTTCTACAAAACCGGAGTCCTCGCAAATAACAATAGGGGGAACATATCCGGAGTCATTTAAAGAATCCGGATGACCCATGCCTCCTGCGTAGTGAAAAATCCAACACCAGTCATTGATGGGGAAATCTGCTCCTGAAGCGACTGAGAGATCATTAAATTGTAATATGTTATGATGACAGAAAGTGTCATTCGGTAAGATTCCAAAATCAACAGACAAAGGCAAAGCGCCTGCACGGATATATCTGTATTCTAACGTGTCGCGGCATCCCGTTTCGTTTTCTATAATTAATTTTACAGGATAATAGCCGGTCGTGTTATAGGTGTGAACTGGGTTGTGTTCGGATACAGTGGCACTGCCATCTCCGAAATCATAAATCCGTTCTGTAATTGGAGAGATGGAGCGAACACTGTCACTGAACTCTACGGTAAGCGGTGTACATCCTTTAGGAGGGTCTGTGACTAACGAAAGAATATTCCGGATAACATATACCGAATCTTTCGAAGTGTCACTGCAACCGAATTTATTGTAAGTAATTAAATGAACATAAAATAGTTGGTCGTAAATTGAGTCGGGAATGGAATAATAGATGGAAGGATGAATGCTATCTGTGATAACACCGTTTCCCATAAACCATTTAAAATAAATGGAATCACTGCCGGTGGAAAAATTTTCAAAGTCAATCAATCCGGGATTAAAACAAGTAGAATCGGGAGTGGGCTCAAACACAGCACGGGGGGGACTGTATATTTTTCGCATCGTGTCACTGCATCCGGTAGAAGAACGGGCAATCAATGTAATTTCGTAACTGGTATCGCGGATATAAAGATTGTCCACATTCTGAATAGCGGCTTTTTTCCCATCTCCGAAATCCCACTGCCAGGCGACAGGTAAAGGAGAGGATATATCGTTGAAATCCATAAGAAAAGTCGTGTCATATTCATCCTCAAAACAATTGACGGTGTAAGTGAAATCGGCATTAAAGTCGGTGATGGTAATATTTTTCAATGACGAATCTCGACAATTCAGTTTATCGGAAATAAAAAGTGAAATGGAATACGAGCCCTGTGAAGGGAAAGTATGTTCCGGAAAAGGTAGCGTGGAAACAGGACTTGCATCTCCAAAATCCCAACGAAAAGTGATTTCTTCACCTGTTGATTTCTGATTTAGTGTCACTGTATTATTGTCGGCACAAATAATACCGGGAGATGATATTTCAGCATGGGGCTTATAAACTTTTACATAATTTCCGATAGAAAAATAATTATTGCACCCATTGGCATCGGTTGTAATCAGTGCCACTGTAAAACTTCCGCCGGTAGTATAGCTATGCTTAGGGTTTCTATCATTACTATAATTACCGTCACCAAAATCCCAGTACCATGTCACTATGGCGCTGGAATTAGGCGAGGAACGGTCAGTGAACGTTACCGGCAGGGGAGCGCAACCTGTTAGTGGAGTAGCAGAAAAATTGGAAGTGGGAGGAGAATAAGCAATTATAAAAGCATTGCGTATGAGAGTGTCACTCATTGTATCATTGGAGGCAATTAGTTTCACGGTATAAAATCCGGGTTTCAGGTAAACCGTACTTGGGTTTTGGAGAACGGAGGTGTTGCCATTACCGAAATCCCAGAACCAGGCAGTCGGGATTCCAGTGGATTTGTCGGAAAAATTTATCAGCAAAGGAGAGCATCCGTAGGAAGTGTCGGCAGAAAAGTCGGCTATGAGTTGGGCGTGGGTGGTGAATGGGAGCAGGAAAATGAATCCGGTGAAAGTGAGATGTTTGATGTTTTGGGGGTTGAACATGGGGGGAGATGGGGAGATGGGATGTTGGATGTTGGATATTGGATGTTAGTGAAAATTCAAAATTACTCTCAAAAATCGTAAGTTACAAGTACAATTAATGGCTTTTGTCGGGTGACTGAGAGTTTTCACAAACTGATGTGACAATTAATTCATAACTTTATAGCCATGGATCATTCAGAAGAAAAATCAATAGCATTGTTCAATAAACTTTTCCCTCAGGGATTTTCGGGAGATGATGTATTTGCATTGCTGGCGCCAGAAGGTTGGGAAAAAACGGATTTGTATTTATGTTTTCATCCAACCCCTGAACAACAATTTGAAGAAGCGATGCGTTTTCATACTAATTTAAGCGCTTTGAAAAAAGGAAAAGCGGGGCAACCAGATCCTCCTCCCACCTTGGAGAAAATTAAAAAAGAATACAAACCCAGTCCTTTTGAACCCAAAAGAGAAATGCAAGAACTTATAGGATATTGCCTCTGGGATATTTTTTCTGACAATCATGAGGTAATAGACAAAAAAGGTATTTATGAAATTGGTTCCTTCAGAGGAGCCGCTGGATTTATTGCCGATTACCTGAACATGGGATCTGAAGAAAACCGTTATGACTACATGGACTTTTACATGGGTTCAATATGGATCCATTCACGAGCAGATTTAACTCCGGTTTATCGAATGATTTTTCAGCGATTGAAAGCCGAGAATTGTTTTTGGAAATATTATTATCCACGAATGGGATTAGTAGATTTTAGTGGGTTAAGGGAAGAAAAAGAAGACATCGCTAATTATTCTCCTGAAAAATCGTTCTTGCAGGAAAAAGAAAAAGAAGAAAAGCAAGAAGGGATACGTAGGTTACAAAATGAATTTGATAAAATATACGAAGAAGAAAAAAAGCACTTGAAGTCAAATCCTCCTGCAAAAGTAAAAGCATACGTGAATGTTTACGGCAAATACCCTTTGGGCTGGTGTGAATAGATACATAAATACTTCCTCTCTAAAAGCACAACATTTAACATAAAGCACTTAATTTAAAAGGGATTCTTCCGGTCAGAGAGGAGGTTTAATGGTTTCAATTTTTATTTGGAATGGTGAAAAGCTTACTGTCAATTTTTAGCTGAGTAACTGAAAAGCCCATCTTAATTATTATTAGCTAATTTGAAGCATTAAAGTTCAATCCTTTGTAAAATGGATTTTCGACCACTTGGTTAAATGTCGGCGACAGTATTATCCGGAAATATATTCTTCAACAGCATTTTTTACAATTCTTGATCGAATTGGCCCAATGTAGCCGATTTCCATTAAGTCAGTTTTTGTTACTTGCAGTAAATCACCAACCTTTGGATAATATTCCTTTACCCTCTTTGCAATTCCATAACTAATCGAAATTTGCTCTATTGAATCATCCAAAAGTTTGCTTATTAATGAGGTTCTTTCAATTTGTTCACCACAGTGAGAACAAAATTTAGCATCTAATGCTACTTCTTCCCCACATTTTCCACACAAATCACCACCTTCCTTTATCTTCAGTGAATACTTTACAATATTGGAATCTGTACTGCTGAACTCTCGATAATCAGTTAAACTTAATGCATTTACAGCATCTATAATGTTATTTGTGGTAAATGCTTTTTCCGTAATCATAAGTGCTAAATGAACCATATATCTTTGACCAGTTCTCTTATATGCGATTTTTACCGTACCCTTCTTAGTAAGAATACCTGAGTAACAAAGCAAGTCCAAAGAGATTTTGAAGTTTGGAGAAATATCACGGTCTATGGTGAAGAAAGCTGACTGATATCCGGATTGTTTTTCCCTGTCATTTTTATTTTTAATTTCTTTAATTAGATAATTTCTAGTTAAATCAAGACCATTTGATACATGATTAGCAAATCTTGGAAGTCTTCTTGCAACTTGATTGTGGTATGGAATTAATTCCTCATCAACATATTCTTGTATGGCTGAATTTACACCATAGACATTGTAACCCTTATCAATTGCCCTTAACAGAATATGCAAGAATGCCCTTGGGTTTCCAGAAGACATGTAAATACACTGATCTAATAATTCACCCTTAGAATATATTCGTTTTCTTAGATTACTATTTTCTTCAGTTCTTTTATTAAATAAATTTCTGAATAATTCACGCATCTGAAGTAATCCTGTCCCTGTTTCAAATCGATCGAGTGAAATTAATATTGCATCATGTCCAATTTCAAAATTCTTACCATACGAAGTAACAGTAGGGTAAACAGCTGCTTTGACAGCAATTGAATTGCCATGTAACAACTTGAATATTTCAAAGAAGATTTCTTGTTGGGCGGGAATAAAAGTGTGTGCGACCTCATCAAATAGGAAAATTACCCTATCTACGTTAAGCTTACTAACCAATGTTACAAGTGTATCCCTTATGAAATTGATGTCATTTACCTTATCAATAAAATCACTACCAATTTTCTTAGATTCTAACTCTTTGTCAGCTGCAAGCGCATAGTTTTGAATTTGGTGAATTTTCTCTGAAAGAAATTCTTGAGTAATATTTGCACTACCAATATTAAATATTTTTTGATACGGATCGTCAGAGTTTTGAGAGTTGATCAAATTTAAAAATTCCAATTTTTGATGTACACTCTGTAAGATTTTTGCGCCAACCCACACTTGGAAGGCATTCTTATCATTAATACTGATACCCTCTAACAACGGACTTGTTTTAAAATTTATGTATATCGATATTTTTTTTTCTGTATTAAAATGCTCATCTATCTCTATTTCGGCTTGTCGTAATAATTGCGACTTTCCAACACCCCTTGCTCCTTGTAACAAGTGTGCTCCTGGCATTTTTAATTTATCAACGATTTCTCTTTCATAATTACTCAGAACAGTTAAGTTCTTTATTTCATCATACTTAAGATCCTCGCATCTAGCTGCTTGAAGCAAATCAAGATCTTTATTTGTATCAGTAATCATAGTTATATTTTGATATTGCTAATAATTCTTTTTCCATCTTAGAAAAGTGGATAGGAAACCGGGCTTTCCATATGGATAGAAGTATATTCTCAATTTTAAGTGTATAATTCAATATATGTATTAAGTCTTCTTTTTTATGATTGAATCTATCGGGATTGTTAGATTCGAAATTCTCTAACTTTCCATGAATAACATTACTTAATTCACGATAAACTTTATTTATTACATTTTTATTGATAAATTCTGTGATTGAAGAACTGTTTTCATAATTCACAAAATCTATATATCCTGCATTATTTAGATAGTCCAACATTTCTTTGAAATTCAAATCATTATTGTAATCGTCATTCTTTTTCCAATTCCAGTATTTATAAGGCATGTCCCATAAGTATACTATCGCTATACCAAGTTCTAAAACACGCCTAAGTAAAATTTTTGGAGAATTGTCGATTGCACAACAGCTTAAGTAAATGGAGACACTTAAGTCAGTAAATATTTCTGGGTAAATGGCGGTGATTTCTTTTTGCGTGTCAGAAATATCAATGTCACCATGAAACATCTGTCCTAATAGATAGGATGCCCTTGACTTAATCTCTACCTCTTCGAGCATGGTAATATCATCAGAAAAGCATAGCTTTAAATTATCCCCGAACTTTAAGTGTAGTGATTTAATTATTTCTTCGGTTAATCTTTTCATATTATTTCAAATATTGTAATAAGCGTCAGCTTTCGAAAAAACTTACTTTAATTTGTTGCCAAAATTACTAAAATAAATCATATTCCATCATTCAGCAAAGTAATTTTACTCAATGAATTATTTATAACCTTAAAATTGAAATTATAAATAGATGGGTACCATGGATATGCTCATTTCCGTTTGACAATGATGTGCGTATCTCTCAAATATAAAAAAGTAATTAATCAAAGAAAGAAGAATTGTTATTGTAAAAAAAACTTTACAACAAGGTATTAATGCTATTGAAATATTCTTTTCGTCATGTAAAAAAAAAGAATCACTAATATAGTTCATAGTACATTTAAATGTTTTGAAAACAAAATTTGGCGGATATAATTTTTAAAAGTATGTTTTTTTTAATCATATTGTTTGAAATTTGTGTCATTTGAGTTCTTTGCTATTAAACTTTAAATGACATAGCAATTTCTCGAATCTCTGAATATTTATCAGATTTCCATTTCTTAATCACACTGGTAGTAAATTCTGGAATTAGAGCATAAAATTTAGGTATTGAATATCTTATTGTATTTTTAAGCTCAATTAATTCACTTGATTTATATGGAGGAAGATACTCTACCCAATCTTTTACCTTATATGTTTCCGACATATTAAAAATACTAAGGTCGCCTTTCAAAACATTAAAAATTAGGGGCAAATTAGCTAACCCAGTTCTCCTTAAAAACTGTCCAACTTTAGTAACTTCAGGTTTATCTATATTACTATAAATTTTATCATACTCTCTTATAGTTACTGTTCTAAATTTAATACAAAGTATTGGTTTTCCATCACTTCTAATTCTTATCTGTCTATAAATGGTCGGACCTTTACTTTCAAGCTTAATCAATATTCCAATAGACCAAATAAGAGGAGAAGTAAAAGATAAAAAAACAAAAACAAGAGGTCTTACAAGAAACATATCAGTAAATTTTCTCAAGTAGTATAAAGAAAAAATATTTCTTTTAAGATAAGGATAAAGAATTAGTTTTAAATTAGAAAAAATCATTTCTGTTTCTGTTAAGAAATTATCACGTATACCTTCACTCACACCTTCTAAATAGTTAGAATGTCTGAATCGGATAGTATCTGAAACAGTTACAAAATGTGATGTCATGTTTTTTAAATCATCAATTCTTATTAGATTTAAACTAATATGCCTTTCTTTTAATTTTTGGACGAGTGCAGTATAAATAGCATTAAATATTTTAGGTTTTATTCCCTGGAAGAAATATATGAGTAAAATAAATACTTTTTTATTTATATCTAATGTTAAAAACCAATTTTTTGCTTCACGCTTTATATGTTTAGCATTCTCTATTGCTCGATCTATATCTACTTCACCTTTTGAAAACTTACTTAATTGTTCTCTAACGAATAACTCATAATTGTGTGGGAACCTCAATTCAGATATTATTCTTTCTTTATTCCTAAAAGTAATTTGAGTATCGCTTCTCTTTATAGTCCCATTATTAACATAGTAATTAATATGATTTTCTAATATATTTTTCAAATCCATATTAGAATAAGTACCCTCTTGTTCTAATTTTATGAAATAAGGTTCTAATTCAGAATTTGAGTATTCACTAAATCTATTTCTCGTTCTTGTTAATTCGAGCAACAAATTCTCTCTTGAAGTTAAGATTACGAAATTATTTTCTTTAAGTCTTATAATTGCTTCAAAATCATTTACATAATTAGTTTTTAATTCTGATTTTCCGAAAACATCATCTAATATTATTACTGAGTTTTTGATATTTTTTATATTAAGTATATGCTCATTTTCAATTTTAAAGATACTTGATAGATTGAAGTATTGTAAAATCTTGGATGAAAGAAATAATGCTAAAGATGTTTTGCCAATATTCGCAGATCCAATAATTATTAAAAATTTATTTCTTTTAATAAATTCTTCTGCAATGTCATATTGTTTTGGTTTAACATATACTTCATTTATTCTTTGAAATTCTGAATCATCATCATAAATATAATATTTCCAAAGGTTTTCTGGAATTCCATTTCTTTGATCATATTGACGAATTCCGCTTATTAATTTCTCATAATAATTTATAAGTGACTTGTATGGTTCAAATTTTATTGATTTAATTTTTCTATAAAACCAAATCAATTCACTTTCTGTGATGAATAGTTGTAGTTCGTGACAGTTTATAATTTCTAATTTTTGTTCGGATAATTTATTATAGTCTTTTATAAACACAAGCATTTTTTTATTTTCTTTTACAGCTTCTTTAAACTCGTCGAAAACAGCAGCAGAAAGAGTTTGATCTAAGATAGAAACAAAAAAATCAGATTCTTTAATTTTCTCACGCCACCAGTTAATAATATGTTTTGAATCTGGAGGTTCAGATTCAAATAAAACAGGAGAATAACCTTCGGTTCTAAAAACCTTTTCAGCAAATAATCGTTCTTCTTGACACTCGTAATTCATGCGGGAACTTATGAATATTTTAGATTTCATCTACTTATATAAGTTTTTAAAAACTTAGAATACATATGTTAAGATGCTTTATTTATTGGATGACACATATCGCAAGTTTTTGAAAAAACGCACATTAATTTGTGGTTAAAATTAATAAAAATAACACAAATCTCATTAATCAAAAAAAAATACTTTTCAAAGAGAATTATTGTTAACCTTAAAACTAGAAATTAAATGGTGTGTGTAGCACGGATGCGTTGATTTTCAATATCACATTTCCCCAATATTCCATTTTCCCATTGTTTTAGATTTTTTAAAACACTCAGATATTGTTCCTAATTATTTGTATTTTTTCCCAATATGCCCCAAGTTTAAATATAGGACTTCTGGCAAGATTGCAGTGTAATTATAAATTATTTAAGCATTAGTGAAATTTTTCATTCAGCTTTATGTATTCTCAAAAAACAAACTATCTTCATTGATTTTACTATTGCTCAGACATAAAGTATAAATATTAAAAGTAAGTAAAGTTTACAATTTATAACCTTACTAAGAAATTACACACTCGCCTTCACAAAAGCTTTGGACGTACTTGGTTTCTTCACTTAACACTTTAATTATGAATTGGATTATCTCCGTAAAAAGCCACTTGTCTGTTCAACTATCTAAAAGTTTTTTTCATCCGTTTGTATTTTGCTTTCTGTTCAAATAAAACATACTGCCGTTCTTGTGCAAGTTGTCGGGGTAACTTTGCCAGGAAATTGGAAATAAAAAGTTCTTTTCCTGTCTGGTCAGAAGTTTCTGTCTGGTTACGCATACCATAAGTCAAATCCCAAGGAATAATATTAGCAAACGAAAACAATTGTCTGATATAATCGCTGTCGTCATAGGTGATAAGCCACTTATGATTACAGTTCTTCATTGTCTCGGCAAAACGAATGTGATCAAACCCTTTATGTAAGTTTCCGTTTTTTCCGTAGAGTGAAGATTTTGTTGCAGAAAAGTAAGGCGGATCCAAAAAAAGGAAAACATTTTCTCCTTCTTTCTCAATTACTTTTTGAAAGTCGAGGTTTGTAATTTTTGTTCCATTGATTACCTCACCGAATTTTCTCAGTCGGTAAATACTACTTTCAGTAAAACGTCCGTGAAATGCTTGTTCGCTGTAACCACCGCTTTCACTTGTTCCCGAGAAAGTAATCCTATTGAAAATAAAAAATGCTGCCGCTTTTTCCAAATCATTAAAACTTGAAATGTTGTATGTAAGAAATTTATGTAATTCTTTTCCGTTTACAAATTGGTTTCTCCATTCGTAAACTTTGTCAATGACCTCATTGACATCTTTCTGACACATTTCCCAGAACTTGAAAAGATTAAAGTGTAAATCATTCACCCAAAATTTTTTCTTTGGAAATCTTTGTTTGAGATAAATGAATATAGAACCACCACCCAAAAATGGCTCTCTGAATTCGTCAAACTCTGGAATAAGCGTAGAAACCAAATCAACTGCTCTGCTTTTTCCTCCAGGGTATCGTAACGGACTTTTTATCATTTTACTTGTTTTATATTTACCGTAAAATTATTTGTTTTTGCTTCGTCAAACAATCGTATCAGGAACGTTTTTCTTTGTTTACTAAACGCGTTTTTTTCAAAATATTTTGTAATAGCAACATCAGAATCATCGGAACAGATTGAACCGGATAATTTAAACGAAGTCAGTTCTAATACAGAAGTATAACTCACATTAATGTTATTTGCTTTCACTTGGATTAAATTGCTGAATAAAATCATCTTTACAACACCGTCAATAATATCACCTTTTGCAGGAAGTAAACCTTTTTTACTATGCTTTTTTTCTTTCAATTGTAATTTACCATTGATAAGTATAACCTCATCAACAGTGAAAAAATATTTTCCTCCAAGATAATTTGTAATAGTTATTCTTGCTTTTGTTAGCGATGATAAATTTTCTTTTGGCTGAACAGTAACCAATTCACGCGACTGAGCTTTTTGTGCCTTGTTTCGTGAAAATTCCATGAACGATGAAACATCCTCTCCTATTTCCTTTTTAAATTTATCAATTCCTTCAATCCCGTGCATCCTTATATTCATTAATTTTTCAATCCTAAGATAAGATTTTTTTACATTATCAATCACATGATGCAAATTAGTTTTTAATTCATTCAAATTCCAATGGAGTGAAGAACTGTGATACTCTTTTATTTCACAAATCTTTGATAAAATATAAGTGTTGTCAAATTTCTGTTTCTTAAGTTTACTGCCGTTCCTTGTTGCCGAAGTATAATAGGCAAGAATTACATATACATCAAGTAACGACATGAGAGAAATGCTATCCCATTGAAGAAAATCTCTATCCCCGTCAACCCCTTCATCTTTAACAACTGGAATTATGGTAATTTTTTTTGATATGTTGAGCGTGTTGTAAACCCTTTCATAAGGATAGGAACGGGTTCTTTTAGGAGACACCCACTTAGAAACTGCAAACGAATTTTTTCCGTCATTAACAATAAATGCTGTGGGAGAACTATTTACATCAAATCCTTCAAGATTAAATGTCTTCAATTCTCTAGCTAAAGAAACTTTGTATTTGATACCGGTAATTTTTCCTAAGATATTCATAAAATCAAATTTCGCTCATATCATAAAAAAAATATTCAACATTATTTGACTTTTTAATTTCTTTTATTTTATTTTTCTAAAGTAAATTCCACTTTGGTCAAACCATTCAAATTTCGAAGAAGGAGACCACTTCAACATTCGACATTCATTGTTCGATATTCGTTATTCCTTCATTATTGATATTTTACAACCTTATCCTTGTGCCATTCCCCCCCTACTCCACCCAATTCTCCGCCACTACCTCCTTTACTTCCGGTATCATTCGTGTCATCAGCCCTTCTATTCCTGCTTTTAGTGTTACAATAGAGGATGGACATCCGCTACAGGCACCTCTCAAAATCAACGTAACTTTTCCGTTTTCAAATGTCTTGAATGAAATTGCCCCTCCGTCCCTTTCTACTGCCGGTCTTACATAATCATTAAGTAGCATTTTAATTTTACTTATCAAAGGGTCTGCCTCATTTTCCGGTTCCTGAACCGTTGCATCTTCTATTACCGTTTTCCCTGAATTCAAATAATCAGCTATAATTTTTTCAAGTATAAGAATTATATCATCCCATTGAAAATTTTGTTTTTTCCCTATTGTAATGAAATTATTCCCCAAAAAAACAGAATTTACGAAATTTAATTTAAATAACTCCACTGCTAAAGGGGATTTTGTGGCTGATTCTATGGTCTCAAAAAAATACGTGTTACCGGAATAGACAAGATTTTCTGACACCGAAAATTTCATTGCCTCCGGATTTGGGGTTTGCTCAATATGGATGTGTGGAAACATGGTTTAAAAATATTTTGAAATAAAGTTGCAAGTTACAGAAATATTCCTTAATATCGTCTTTCCTTTCGATGATTTTTAACAGTTTGGACCTGTAATTTACAAAAAACATCATGAAAAAACTACTCTTTTTTCTATCGGTACTGATGCCGTTAGAAGTATTTTCACAATGCCTGATGCAAGAAGTTCCCTTCGAGCGCAGGATTAACAATTCCTCTATTGTGGTAGAGGGAAAAGTGATTTCCCAACAAAGTTTTTGGGATAAAAATCGCATACATATTCAGACCGCTAATGTCATTGAGGTCTTTAAAGTTTTTAAGGGAGATGTGACTGGAAATCAATTGGCGCTGCTCACGGAAGGAGGCGTTGTGGGAGAAGATGCACAGGTGGTAGAACCAAATCTTCATTTGAAAACAGGGGATGTTGGTACTTTTTTCGGACAATCTTCCGGAATTACTGTGCCGGGTTTAACAGGAATCAGCACCGTGATTACTCCCTACGCAGGCGCTCAGGCATTCATACAGTATGATGAAATTAAACAACAGGCGAATGACCATTTTCATAAATATCAGGACGTGGACAAAGATGTTTATAAAAAAATCACTACAAAAACCGGCAGAGATTTTAGAAATCTTAAAGCATACAGTGTGGCTGATTTCAAAAGACAATTTTCCGCCCAACGCGGTGGAGTGACACAAATCAATAGTTATACTCCACCTACATCCACAGCCGGTACTAAAACCGTTCTTCAGATTTCCGGCTCAGGGTTTGGTACCCATACAGGTCCCGCTAAAATTGAATTTACCAATGCCAGTTCGGGTCCTGAGACCTATTCTGCCGCCGGCGTCTCCGAAATTATTAGTTGGGAAGATTCAAAAATTGAAGTTCAGGTTCCTGCCAGTGCTGGCACAGGTAAAATCCGGATTACAAACAATACGGGTTCAACCACGGAAGCCAGTCAAAGTATTACAGTGCCTTATTCAATTTTAAATACAGAATACAAAAGCAATTTTTACGAGCGGGATTTGGTGGATGATAACAACTCCGGTGGATATACTTTTACACCTTCCAAAGGGTTTGAGAGCAACGGACCTGCCTTAGCCGCATTTAAAAGAGCGTTGACTAAATGGGTTTGTGCCACTAGAGTAAATTTTATATTAGGACCTTCCTCCGATGTTAATGCAGATAAATATGATAATGTAAACATCATACGGTTTGATTCGGGAAATGAGCTTCCGGACGGGGTATTGGGCTGGGCGCGAAGTTATTCTTCCGGTTCCGGTGACACCTGGTGGATAAAAGAAATTGATTTTACTTTCAACGATAATTTTTCCTGGCAATATGGACCAGGCAACCCATCAAACTCTCAGTATGATTTTGAATCGGTAGTTTTGCATGAAATGGGACACGCTCATGAATTGGGACATATTATCAATAATAAAGAAACCATGAACCGTTCCATTTCAAACGGAGTGGCACATCGTGACTTAGGTTCCTTTACCGACATTGCCGGAGGAAAATATGTGACTTCGAAAAGCGCCATTGCCAACACAGTGGGTCCTGCTCCGATGACCCTTGCCGATGTTTCAGCTTGCAGTGCTAATGAAACAACCACCGGAATAGAGCCGGGTTCTTTTGATGGTGCATTATCGGTAAGTCAATATCCAAATCCGGTGGCACCAGGATCCAACACAAAAATTCATGTGAATCTTCCCTCCGACGGTGCTGTCACTTGCACTATTTACAATATGATGGGACAAGTGGTAAAAGAAGTAACGGAAGACCGGTTAGCCGGTCCCTCAACAATAGAAATTCCTTCAGAAAGCATGGCATCAGGTCAGTATTTATATACGGTTAAGTTTAACCTTAAAACCCTTAGCGGAAAATTTACCAAACTCAGCACAAAGGATAAGGATAAAGATAAAGATGACAAAGACAAGAAGAAAGGAAACGAAGAAAATGATGAGGATAAAGAGGGAGGGATTTTTGAAAATGATAAGGATTGAGGAGGAGAAATTAGATGTTAGATGTTAGATGTTAGATGTTGGATGTTAGATATTAGATATTAGATGTTAGATGTTAGATGTTAGATGTTAGATGTTAGGATTGATGGCGCTTTAATTCTTGACAAATTCTTTTTATGAAATATTTTTCCTTATGCATCCTCCTTATTTCAACGATATCCTCCATCGCTCAAACTACTTTTAAAAAATCTATTCCCATCGGCGTTCAGAATGAAGTCGGCTATGATGTTATTGAAACTGACGATAAAGGTTTTTTAATTGCCGGATTTAATACAGTGATTAAAGACACTATCTGGAGAACCTGTCTTGTTAAATTAGATTCTACTGGTAACTTCATAGCAAAATACGATTTGGGAACCGGCATCATTAGCGGCGCTTACCGCATCAGAAAAACACTTGACGGCGGTTATGTCCTGGCGGGTTTTGACCTGGAACCGTTTCTGGAAGAATATCACATCTACGTAATTAAAGTTGATTCAAACCTGAAATTGGAATATGAAAAACAACTACCTGCTGTTCTTGGAAGTATTGATAACTGGTCGTTAAATCCGGCAGTAGATATATGGCAGAAACCGGATGGGAAATACATTATTTGTGGTTCAGACGGAGTCAACACTAATGAGAAAAAAGGATTTATCGCCGAGTTGGATCTAACGCTGAATATTTCATGGTTCTCTTATATAGAAGACCCTGATTTTACATTTAGCATACATGCACTATCACCCACTCCCGATGGTGGGTTTGTGTTTACCGGATTTGCACGTATGAAAATTGGCTCAAATAATAATGCTTTCCTCTTAAAGATTGATGAAAACGGTTTTCAGGAATGGCTGAAAATTATCGGAGATTCATTCTGGAACAAATTTACTAACGCAGTGCTCGTTGAAGCTAATGGATATATTCTCGCTGGAAAAAAATACAGTTTATGTTGTGGAAAAGATGGTGGCACCTGGCAATCCATGCTTATGAAAACCGACCTCTCCGGAAATTTCCTCTGGGAAAAAGTTTATCCATATATAGACGGAGGAATAAATGACGATTGGGATGATATTTTTGATTTAGAACGCGCCTACGATGGAGGATATCTCTTAGCCGGTTATCTCGGAGGGGATGCCAACAATAAAGAGTTTGCGATTATTAAGACCGACACTTCCGGAAATGAACTATGGAAAAAAATTTATGGTTATCCATCGGAAGAAGTGTGTTTTTCATTCAGTAAAACATCCGACAGTGGCATTGTTATGACCGGTTATAATACGTTTGGTGCTGACTGGAATTTATTTGTAGTAAAAACCAAAGATGCGCCTGCTGAACTCTGCCCCGACCGTCCTGTGGTCTCCTGTTTTTCAGATACCGTTATGAACGGTGACACTATTTCTTTTACTGCTGTTGTAACGGGTGGCGCTCCTCCCTATTCCTATTATTGGACTGGTCCCGGCGGCTTTGCATCCTTAGAGCCAAATCCTGTGTTTGTTTATCCTGAGCCACGGACTTTTTATTTTGGGTTATATGTTACCGATGCGAATGATTGCATTGGTATTTGCGAGAATTATGCAATAGTAGTTGACCCTTGTGATAGCTCCGGGTTTCCTGTTGTATTTGCCGCATCAGATACGGTTCTGGTGAGTGACACTACTTCTTTTATAAGTAGTGTACAGGGAAATGCCCCTCCTTTCAATTATTTCTGGAGTGGGTTAGGGGGGTTGGAGGATAGCATTCCGGAACCAAAACATGTCTATCCGCAAGCCGGAATTTATTATTATCAGCTGATGGTGACAGATACAAATAATTGCCTGACCCGTTTTGAAGGATATGTATTAATCAGTGACACTTGCACGAACAAGCCCATCGTAACAACTTCCGCCGATACGGTTTTAGTAAAAAAGTTTGGTAAAAACATTTATCCTACCCATTTTACCTCTACGGTACAGGGAGGCACGCCACCGTACTATTATACCTGGTATGGTGATAATAATTTTAGAGATACTGTTGCTAATCCTGAAAATGTTTATTTCTGGGAGGGGAAATATTTTTATGGACTCACGGTAAGAGATAATCAAAATTGCTTTGGATATAGCACCGGCATTGCTGAAATTATGAATAAATGCGACTACTATGGTTCGCCGGTGGCTGTTTGTGAAACCGATACCGTGTTGCAGGGTGAATTTGCATATTTAAAATTAAAAGTGGATGGTGGCAGTCCTCCTTACAGGTATATGGCGTATGATGATTTTGGTAATTTCTCCGATTCGCTTAAACCGGTTTTTTACTATCCGTTTCCGGGAGTTTATACGTATTATTTCTGGGTGAATGACACAGCGATTTGCTTTGATGAATGTGAAGGATACACTGTAGTTCTGGATACGCTTTCAATTTCGAAGGGTGAAGAAAGCCACGATTATGAAACTGTAAAAATATATCCAAATCCTGTTTCAGAAAAATTTTCAATTGTTATAAACGGAAAAACGCAGGGTAAGATGACTTTTGAAATTACAAATTCGTTGGGAAAAGTTGTATATTCCAAGGATTTTGATTTCTATAAATCAGAGGAAACCTTAACTATGAAATTACCGGCAGGAATTTATTTTTATCATCTGAGAAGCAAGGATGGTGGAAGCATTGTATATCGGGGGAAGATGGTGAAGTTGTGAGGGGGGATGTTCCTACGAAGGTTATTCCTTCTTAATAATTTTTTCGGTAAACACTCTTTCTTTTGTAATTATTCTAAGCAGATAAACGGAAGGCGGGTAATCGCTTATATTGAATCGCAGGATGTTTGCTGTAATTGCCGACTCCTGAAAAATAATTTTCCCCAATACATCCTGTATCTGGATTTTTGATATTTCATTGTCTTGTTCTCCCAAGAAGACCAAAAAATTTCCATTATTTGGCTGGGGGTAAATGGTGATGTTGGAATCATCACGAACCTGCGGGGTATTTAATTTTTGGTTTGTAAAATTTTCTTTTTTGTTTATTTCTTTTGGATTTTTTTCCGGTACTGTTTGTTTTGCAGTTTGTGTGGGCACTTCATTCCTTGCAACTCTTTCATTGCAAGGAGGACAAGGGGCTGGCGCTAATTTCTTATAAGGAAAATTCACACAATCATCGCCGGTATTTACTCCTGCCACAAAAGTAGAACCCTCTTCTACTTCAAAGCCGGGTAATAATTCTATAGAGCGGCATGCAGTTAAGGACACGTTGCTGTTACCGGAAATTTTACTATTGGCAGTAATGTCTAAATCGGAAACCTGATAGGGGTCTGAAACAGTGCCACTGGCAGTAAGTGGGGCGGTAATATCTGTTTTTGTTTTATAATAATTGGGTTGTTTAAAAACGAGAAAATACAGGTTGTGTAAGAGCATGTAATCAAGACCCGCAAATTCTGCATTTGGTTTCTCGTTGAGCTTTTCGGGCCATTGCAACCGGGAATCGTTGGACCATAATTGATTATAGGTGCATGAATTAAAACTTGAACCATGGGGTCCATCGCATGGTGCTTTGTTGAGTAAATTTTCATAGTAAGTTTTTTCCATATTATAAAAACTTTTAAAAAGCAATTTCCAAGGTTCATAAATATCTAAAATATAGTTATAAGAATTAAAATCAAAATTACCTCTATTATGAAGTAAAACATAAATTAATGGAAAATGTTCGAAGGGCTTGTAATCAATGGATTCACGTCGTTTTGAAATAAGATCAATGTATATATCCCTCTCCCAGCTATCCATACCTGCGATGGTGGTTAAAGCTCTGTAAGGGTATGGATTGTAATGAGCTATCTCATAATCTTTATCAGTAAAAGGGATATCAAGCATGATTTTACCACTTGCATTATCGTAAGCTTGCATAAAATGAATTTGTCTTAATAATGAATTCTGATAGTGTAATGTTCTGCCATCATTTTGTGGGATGCCAAGAAGAAAATCACCAGCTTCAGCAAAACCATAAGAGAAAAAGAACTCATTATCCCAATCATCTCCAGAACCTTCTTCTACAAATTTATGTGTCACAGGATTTTTAATATACCAAAAATTTTTTGCATAAATATGTAAAAAATTTGCTGATGGATATGTTTCTGAAAAAAGGGCAAAAAGATATGGATTGATTACAGGATTAACATGCTGCATCTGCGTTACAATTCTGTAAACAATATTTTGTGCCATTGCTCTGAAAAGGACTGTTTGTCCATCCACTACCTCATCATCTACTAATCCTATTACTAAGGACAATCCGACCATCAAATTCCATACATTGTCCTGGCTCATCTCTTTGGGGCGCATCTTACTTTCCTCTTCATTACCATCACCATCGGGAAATAATGTTGAGGAGAAATTAGGTATATTAAAATGAGTTTTGTTATTTTTGAAAAAAGTTTTAGTTACATCATCTCTGATAAAAAAACCATTATAAACAGGAGCGCCATCATTATTATAAGCATCTTTAAATTTTGTTTCCGCAGTATAATCCAATCTATTAAAAGCCCTAATTGCATATAACAGTTCCTGTATCGTAACGGTATAATCCTGCTTATTATCTTTCAAAAGACGGTATTCGGTGGCTAGTACACTGAAATAATGGTCCAAGTTGGCATTACCATCTCCCCAATCAATAAAAATTTCACCCGCTCTATCCCATCGTGTCTCCCCACGTGCAGTTGCAGGAATATTCGTACCTTCACCATTATTCGCGTCAACAACAATAAACTTATCTCTTAATCTTTGTCGGTAATTCCAATATTTTTGTAGATTCTCAGAGGGAGTTTGTGAGAAAGAATCTGAAATCGAAGAGTTGCTGAGAATAAGCATTGCAATTATAAATGAATTTTTCATGTTTTTTAAGAGTTATTTTTCAATATTAAATTTTGATCAAAAAAAATTTATTGTATAACATTGTGTCTTTTCAATACATAAGTAGTTTTAAAACTATCATAGCTCATTACTCTTTTGATAATTCCGGTATGTTTTGCTACCCAAAGTTCAATGGTATCCATTTTTGATGAATCGGAAACACCGCGTATTAAAATGGAAACATCTTTGCAGTATACAATATCTTTGTATGTTTTACCAAATAAATTCGAAGTTTCTATTTGAGTTAATGTATCAACTTTATTATTGTAACTGGAAGGTTCTAAAATAAACTTACCATTATCGAGGTACCAAAAATCGAGACCATGAAATGCTTCACCCTCCCAATTATATTCATAACTAATGCCTCTACTTCCAATACCTACATGAAAAAATTCTTCACCTTTTTTATTTTTTAAATCACTACTAATGTAATGCCTAATTTCCGAATATTCGTAATTTTCATCGCCTTCATCAAAAGTTTCCCCTTCCTTATAATCAGAAACAAACACACTATCTTCCACTTCCGTAGAATCAATGGAGTAAATCCAGTAACTTCCCGGTTTATAAGCGGCATAATCTTTTACAATTTGCGGGATATAAAAATGAGTTGGTTCTTCCTTTTTGCAGCTATAAAACATTGGAATAAATAAGAACAGTAAAATGAATATTCGTTTGAGCATTTTTTTATTTTTTTTGTGTAGCCAAATAAAGATTTCTACAATTTATAAAAACAATAGTTTCTGAAGTGTCACTGTGACATCCTGTCCATGAACATTTAACGCTATCATCTCATATCTTTTTTTTTATAAGCATCTCTGGAGTATCTATCTGTAATAGTAAACCATACCCCGAAGCTAATCACGGCATCTACAAAGCGAAGAACGGGTTCAGATAAATTATTTGATAATTGTATCTGTATTTGCAATTTTATTTTTTTCCACCCAAGACGAGTGGTTAGCGCCGTTTCATTTAAGAATGAATTTTTGTTTTTTCTGATCATATCAATATTATATGATTCATACCCATACCTATCACCGCCTGATTGCTCTACCTTGTAAAAATTTAAGTTAGAAATTCTTTTAGAAAAAGCAATGTCTAATGCATTAAATGTAAAACCAACCGAGGGCTGAATAAATATTTTTGTAAATTTAAAATCAGCGGCGCCTAATTCATATTTATGGTGTTGATTACCATTGCCAAATCCACCATAAATTTCAAATACTACGTGGCTATAAAATGGTTTGTAATATCCGCTAGCTAATTCAAGATAATAATCACTTGAATAATTAGCACTATAAGATTTATCTCCAAAATATGCATAACTGAAGTTTGTCATAAAAGCTAAATTTTTTGTCATGGAGTATGCGACATTCGCCTCTGTGTTTACAAGATTTTTTTTTTCTCCGACACCAATTCCTTTAGAAGCTGAAAACCTAAATTCATTTTTTTCAATAAATAATGGAACATGTTGAATGTTTGGCATATAATAATAATGACTGCAACTACTTATTGAAAGAACAAGAATGAAAATTACAAATAAAATTAACTTTTGTTTTAACGTGATAAACATTTCATAAAATTCAAAAAACTATTTCTTCCTTTTATTTTCCATCACATCCATCCTCTTCATTAACCCTTCATTTTGCTTTATTAATGCTATAATCTGTTTTTGCTGTGAAATACCATGCAACGTTAATTCTTCAATTTTTACCAATAGTTTTATGTTCATCTCTGCCAGGTCAAGCCCTTTTTCCTTCATTTCTTTGGCAGAAGGAATACCGCGAAGATGTTTGTTTTCCTCAATGAATTTTTCATCTTCCAAAAGTGATGATAGCCGGTAATCAGCACCGAATACATAATCACCGCCGGTGACACTCGAAACTTTTATTTTATTTTTTACTACTACAACATCATTAAAATATGCAAATCCATCCTGGGTAATTGAAAAAGCAGGAATTGATTTTGAAGTATTATAAATACTAAAAATTGCTCCAAAATTTTTAGTTTCATAATCATCATATAAAAAACGCAACCACTCGTATGCATATTGGTTCCTATATTGTATATCATCTTCATTCATAGACATAGCCCATTGAGTGCCACCGCTATTTTCAAGTATTATACCTGCATTTACGGTTTTAGCTTTTATATGCAACCAACTTGTATTGGTTGCATCATCGGGCGAATGTCCCAGACATGCTCCAAATTGACACATCGTACCTATATGCATGGCTCCCGAAGTAGATAAATTCCCGAAAATATTTACATTGACTTCCTGAGTTGTTGAACCGATTGTTACATCACCTGTAACATCCATTGTTCCATTAATCCTCGTATTCCCCGCTACATCCAACCTATATGCATCAACCGGATATTTTCCTATTCCCATCCTGCCTTCATGATCTATCCCGAAACCAAATCTTCCATCAGGTCCACCATCATTGTAAAAAGCCCGTAATGTTCTGTTATTGTTATCTAAGGTCCATGATTTTAATTCGCTTGCTACAGGTTGGTCAGGATCAGCTAAGATGATTTCACCCCCTGCATCTCCTGTGCCGCCTTCAACTCCTACCGAAGCAATGACGCCACGCGATATTATTCCTTTTGATTTTACTTTTCCGTTCACTTCAAACTTCTCACTAAGCGCTGAAGTTGTTCCTACCCCAATTTTTACATCCGAAAAATTCGTAATGTTCAATGGATCCCCTTTTCCAAATAATAAATTTCCGGTTGTAGTGTAAATGGTATTATCCTGATTACCTCCTACCTGTGTCCCATCTATATATATAGAATTCCCGCTCTTCAAATACCCCCCGGTACTTACAACATTCCCACTCGTACTAAAATCACCGGTATTTGAAATTCCAGCAGGTAAATTTAGTTTTCCAGTTAACGTTAAATCGCCGTTGAGTTTTGTATTACCTGATACATGAAATTTATACCCTGTCTCCGGTGTGGCTCCTACGCCCAGACCCCCTTTTATTTCTGTTAAATAATTCTGCCCGTCTTTGGATAAAATCATTGCAGGGTCTCCATCACTGGGTTTAAAAACTAATTTCCCAGCTCCATAACTAAAACCGGAGCCAGATGAAAGAATATTCCAATACCGCGAAGTACCGGCAGACATCGCTATCTGAGAACTACCCGAGCCCGTATTTCTGATAAAAACGGTAGTAATACCATTAAATAAACCCGGAGAACTTATGTCTATTTCACCGGAAGGAGTATTTGTTCCAAATCCTAATTTCTGATATCTGTTGCACAAGCTAATTATATTGGTATTTGTTGAGTTTTCCATCCACGCATTTTTTGCGGCGTTATCTCCTTTACATTCCACCCCGCTTGTTGGCGTTCCCCCATCTCCATCTCCCCCACCCACTTCCTCCCTTTTTAAACACATAATAAAATTTGCGGCTTCTGTAAATGTCTCCCTCTCCGCCTTCACTATATATTTCTGTCCTACAATTAATTGCTCTGCCCGCATCCTTGGTAGTTCTGGCGGTTGTGAGGAAACTTCTTTACGCAAATGTAAATCCGGGCATTTGTTTTCAAAAAGTTTAAGTTTGGTAATTTCCGCATTGGGCTGTGTTTCAGATGGCGATACAATTATTTCATGTTCGGGTGCATTCGCAGTAAATTCAAACCACATCTCCGCTTGTATTATTCTGTATTCATCTTTATTGCAAAGTTCAGCCGCCAGTGGTAGAATGATTGCTTTCCCACAACTACTGCCATCATTTTGTGAAAAAACTTTCAACGATAAGGGTGGGGAGAAAACGAGGGAGAGAATCATAGAACAGAAAATTAAAACTTTTGATACACGGAGCTCTTTAGATACACGGTGCACCGTGTCTCTACGACACTTTAGTTGTCTAAATTTTCGGGGGGGTAAATTGAAAGGAGACGTCCAATTTGGGTGTCTGTATCTTTTGGGGTTCTCATGGTAATCGGGTTTAGTTGAAAAAAATTGATAAATTCTTTACAAAGATATGGCATAATTTTGAGAAATGCAAGTTTTTTAGAAAATAAACAGGGGGTTTATGAAAAAAAAAGAGTCAAAACTGTTAAGGATATGAACCGTGCCTACGGCACTTATTTATCTTTATAGTTGTGCATGAAGGACGGACTAAAGTCCGTCCTTACAAAAAATAATTGTGCCTACGGCACTTATATACCTATATGATTACGCTTGAAGGATGGACTAAAGTCCATCCTTACAAAATAAAATTGTACCTACGGCACTTATGTACCTTTATGGTTGCATTTGAAGGACGGACTAAAGTCCATCCTTACAAAATAAAATTGAGCCTTCGGTATTTTAGACCATACTAGGCACTTTACGTTTTTGTTAGCAAAAATTGGTTTAGGTGCTTGGAGAAACAAACTTACCAACAAGTTGTCGTTAATTAATAAAGAAATTTTTCCGGAACAGAAACTCATTTTGTATGAGAACAATTATTTCAAAAATAGCATATTTATGTTGTTTTTTTGTATATTATAACATAATTTTGTTATATTTGCACAATCCTGCATAGTCATGTTGTTTAAAAGAACCTTAAATCTCAATATTTTCTCCTCATCCTGCTTTTTATTGGGTCCAAGGATGACCGGCAAGACCTATTTACTTAATGGCTTAAAAAGTCAACTCTATTTTGATTTATTAGATCCTATGCTTGAACTGGAATGGAGCCGTGAACCAAGTCATTTTTGGGAGGCGTTGGGAAAGAGTTCCCCTGGAGACCTGATTGTAATTGATGAAATTCAAAAAGTACCGGTTTTACTCAACTATATACAGAAAGCGATAGAAGAGCGTCAGTTAAGATTTGTTCTATCCGGTTCCAGCGCAAGAAAATTAAAACGTGGCTCGGCAAATTTGCTGGGTGGTAGGGCGCTGGATATGAAACTATATCCGTTGACTTATGAGGAATGTGGAAATGATATGGACATCCTGGAAATTTGCCAATATGGAACTTTGCCTAAAATCACAGACCTGCTACAAACTAATCGAAAAAATGAAATTGTACCCATCTTAAAAAGTTATTATTCTGTTTATATAAAAGAGGAAGTTCAAGCTGAAGCGATCACGCGAAATATCGGTGCATTTCAACGGTTTCTACAAATTTCAGCTCAAGCAAATGCCCAGATCATTTCCTTTAGCAATATTTCACGAGAAAGCGCAGTGCCACAATCTACTGTAAAAGAGTATTTTCAAATTCTTGAAGATACCTTGATTGGGAATTTTTTATATCAATGGGATAAAAGCGAACGAAAAAAAACTCATCCTAAATTTTATTTTTTTGATTGCGGTGTGGTTCGGGCAATACAAAACCGTCTTATTGATCCGCCGTCTCCGGATGAATTAGGATTCCTTTTTGAGACCTATTTTTTTCATGAGCTTATATCGTTAAGCCAATATCATCAGAAATATTTTGAATATTCATACTGGCGAAACAGAAACCATGAAATTGATTTTATAGTCAGCAGAGGTGGGAAAATTTTTTGCGGGATTGAATGTAAGAGTTCAAAGACACAATTATCAGATAGTACTATCAGTTTATTTAACAAGACATTTCCGGGTATCCCGCTCTACATTGCCAGCATGGGCGCTCACTATGGCAGAAAAATCAAAGAGGGTGTGGAAGTATTACCATGGCGTGCAGTACTTGAATATTTGAATGACTTGTAAGACGGTGATATCCCTAAAAAGATATTTATATAATTTATTTAGGGTAACTTCGTACCCGCAACTATTTACATCTGAAACCACGCCCCCCCTTCATGCCTGCCCTATCCAAATCCCTTAACATTTCCGGCAAACTATTCACTTTTGAAAAGCCAAGAATAATGGGAATTCTCAATATTACTCCTGATTCCTTCTATGATACAAGCAGGGTATTTTCTGAAAAAGAAATCTCGCTACGGGCTGAAAAAATGCTTAACGAGGGTGCCGATTTCCTCGATGTGGGTGGATATTCGTCCCGTCCGGGTGCCAAAATAATTCCCACAACTGAAGAATGGAAAAGAGTTGGTCTTGGAATCAAAACTATTGTAAAACAATTTCCAAAAGCGCTCATTTCAGTAGATACCTTCCGTTCTGAAATTGCCAAAAAAGCAGTAGAGGCAGGCGCGTGCATGGTTAATGATATTTCCGGCGGTTCGGCTGATAAAAAAATGTTTGATACCGTTGCTCAATTAAAAGTCCCATATATTCTTATGCATAGCAGAGGTAACCCGCAAACCATGCAAAAAAAAACTAATTATAAAAATCTATTAACAGACCTTATGTCGTATTTTAACACGAAAATTAATCAGTTGGAAAAACACACAATTTATGACATTATAATAGACCCGGGGTTTGGGTTTGCAAAAAATTTATCTCAAAATTTCTTGATTCTGAAAAATTTGAATTATTTTAGCATACTCAATCGCCCCGTAATGGTTGGGCTTTCGCGGAAATCCATGATTTATAAATTATTAAATACGACTCCCGAACACGCTCTCAATGGCACTACGGCAGTCAATACAGTGGCACTATTGAATGGCGCTGATATTTTGAGAGTACACGATGTTAGAGAGGCGAGAGAGGTGGTGGATGTAGTATTGCAAATTGGAAATTAATAGATAGAAAATAGAAAATAGTATATAGAAAATAGAAAATATGGAAAAACCTTCAAGGTTTGGTAAGGATTTGCAGCGCTGGCTAACCTTGAAGGTTTGGTAAGGATTTGTAGCGCTGGCTAACCTTGAAGGTTTAGTAAGGATTTGTAGCGCTGGCTAACCTTGAAGGTTTAGTAAGGATTTGAGACGCCGGTTAACCTTCAAGGTTTGAGTTATTTAAATAAATCGTAATTCGTAAATCAAAATTCGTAAATCAAATATGCTTTATCTCTTCAAGGTTGGCTTTATTGACATAACATTTCTCGATATAGTAGATGTGTTATTGGTTTCATTGCTGATCTATCAATTATACAAACTGCTCACGGGCAGTATTGCAGTAAAAATCTTTGGAGGTTTGTTATCGCTCTATCTGCTTTATCTGCTGGTAAAAGCCGCGCACATGCAATTGCTCACTGCCATCCTTGGGCAATTTATCGGAGTAGGAGTGCTGGCTCTTATGATTGTATTTCAACAGGAAATCAGAAAATTTCTTTTATTGATCGGCAAAAACGCTTTATTCAATAAATCCATTTCCGGTTTCCGGTTTTTCTGGCAAAAAAATACAGGGTATCACCGGCTCGATTTATCCCAGGTGATTGAAGCGGTTAAAAGCATGGCAGGAAGCAATACGGGAGGCATATTGGTTTTTTCACGTTCCACTCCTATGAAGTTTTTTGCTGAGTCGGGCGATTCACTCGATGCCATTGTTTCAAAACGATTGATTCTTTCTATTTTTAATAAATACAGTCCGCTACACGATGGCGCCGTGATAATTTTTGAAGACCGGATAAAAGCCGCCCGATGTATATTGCCTGTCTCTGAAAATACTGATATTCCGGCAACACATGGTTTAAGACATAGAGCCGCGCTGGGAATGTCGGAATTGACCGATGCGGTAGCAGTAGTTGTCTCTGAAGAATCGGGACAAATTTCACTTGCCTTTAATGGAAAAATGGGCATTAATTTGTCTTCCGCAGAATTGCGCTCACAACTGATTACGTTGCTATTTGAAAGAGCGCCGGCGTTACAAACAGAGGAGAATATCGTTGAGAAAAAGGTTTATGGTTAGATGGTTAGGTGGTTAGATGGTTAGATGGTTAAATGGTTAGATGGTTAGATGGTTAGATGGTTAGATGGTTGAAGTTCAACTCAGGCATTTTAAAATCTCTTCCATATCAGTTTTTCTCTCTTCATCTCCTTTTTTTTCATAAGCAACGATTAAATTTCTTAACACCCGTTTTAAAATAATCTGATAATCGCAGGGTTCAAAAAATTCGGGCTTAGCGGTCATTTTTAGTTGTTGCAGATATTGTTCAATATCTTTTTTGGCAAAAACGACTCCTTTATTAAAAACGTTAATATAAAATTGCAAATCATCTTTCTTATAAGTAAGCACAAAAAGATTTGGCAGGTTGACGCCATACACCGGTAGTTTTAAGGTTTTTGCTACAAGCATGTAAATAATACAAAGAGAAATAGGGTTGCCTTTTTTTTCTTCAAGAACTTTATTTAACATGTAATTTTCGGGCTTATAAAATTGAGCTGTATTGCCTGAAAATTTAAAAACATTAAAAAAAACAAAGTTCAAAACCTTTATTTGTTCGAGGGCAGTAAGCTGGTCGTTGAATTCCAGAAATACGGCGCAATAAATTTCAGCAATTTTTTCTCTTAAATATTGCAAGTCTGTTTCGGGGTATTCGTATTTGCAAATCAGCCACATTCCTTCCAATAAATCCTTGCATCCCCCCTCCTCCCATTCCTGTATTTTTACCTTAGTGGCATTAAAATTAATTCTCTGTTTCAGAAATTCAATTTTCAAATGAAATTCCGGATCAAATTTAGCGTCGTTAGCTTCGTCTAAATGGGGAATGATGGTTTCTCCCAATAAAATCAGGTGGTTTTCTATCTGATGCCTGATTTCATTATCCGGATCATCCAACAGGGAAATCATTGCTTTTATTTCTTTTTCAGATTTCATGGATGTGAGAAAGTAATTTTGTGAAAAATGATAAACAATTATTCAATTAAAATCCAATTCACCTGCATTTCCTCAACCGGTTTGTGTTCCTCATCTTTTTGAACAGTACAAAGGGAATCGAGCACATCAGCTCCTTCCAATAATTCTCCAAAAATAGTATAACTTCCATCAAGTTTAGGTAATCCACCCACTGTATTATAAATGGTTCTTTGTTCCTGTGTATAATGAAATTCTTCTTTAAATTTTAAAAACTCCCGCCGGTATTCCCCGTCGTATTCGTTTTTGTACTTTTTTAGATTCTCTTCCGTTGGATTTTTGACGGTATCAACTCTATAAGGATGAGTACGAATGAATTTCTCATAAAATAATTGCTGATTTGTTTTTTTTTCTACCAGATCAAGGTTAAAATCAGTTTGCAAACTTCCTAAAACAATATAAAACTGAAAAGGATCAGAGTATTTTTCAGGATTTGATTCGTTGGGAAGGCGTGATGCCGCCAATGTCCCTCTTTTATGAATAAACTCCGGGAATATTTCGGGTGGAATTTTCTTTCCGGTAAATCGTTGTAAGTCATTGTTTCTAATCATCTTTTTCTTTTTATACTCATAGCCACATTGAATTGTATAATCCGGAATAATAAGATGTAATTTGCTTTTTGTTAATAATCCTGATTGAATAAGTTTTATAAAATGTTCTTTGTGTATGGGTGTCTTATTGTATAAGAGGAATCGGATATCCCCTTTGGGTGTTGCCAATATTACTTCGGTATTATCGGTTTTTTTCTGATATTTTTTGTTTTCAAACGGATATTGATTGCAGGAAATTATAAGAAAGCCAATACAGCTTGCTATGAAAACTTTTCCGGGTATTAATTTGGGCATATTCAAGCTTTTATGTATTTCCGACCTCACCCCAGCCCCTCTCCAAAAAAATGGAGAGGGGTGAGAGATAAGATGTCATTCCTTCAAGACCTCACCTAAGCCCCTTTCCAAAATACAACAATATCTGTTCTTTCAAAATCTCTTCCTGTTTCATCAGGTCAGCCCAGGGAAGTTTTTTGATGTTTTTCCAATGGGGCCATCCTTCTTCATCATATCCTTCAAATTCATAATATCCTTTTTGACTAAACAAACGGCACACGGCAATATGGAGGAGGTCTGTTTTTTCTTCTTTTGAAAACGAACGAACCCCTTTTCCCAATTCCTGCACTCCAATCAAAAAAAGAATTCCCTGTAAGTCGGGATTGATTCCAACTTTGCTTTCTAATTCCTTACGGAGTGATTCCCATGCGATATTTTCAGAATTATTCATTTTATTTCTTCTATAAATCCGACCTCACCCCAGCCCCTCTCCAAAAAAATGGAGAGGGGTTAAAAAGCGCCTGGATTTTTATACGTATGCGTGTAAATCAAAATTTTAATGGATTTTTGAATAAAAATCAAATATACCACAAAATACTGTAATTTCGCTACATCAATTGCCAGAATTAATCCTTTACTATTCATGCAACAATTTCAAAAATATCTTTCTCTCATAGAATCTGCCATTAAACGATTAAATTTTGATACAACCCCTGCAACACTTTATCAGCCAATGCGCTTTGCAATGAGTTTAGGTGGGAAACGGCTAAGACCCTTGTTTGTTCTGCTGGCTTACCAACTATTTTCAAAGAATCTGCGGAAAGCTATTGTTCCTGCTTTGTCAGTAGAACTATTTCATAATTTTACATTACTGCACGATGATATTATGGATCAGTCCCCTACGCGTAGAGGGAAGCCAACTGTTTATTCAAAATGGAATGTGCCCACGGCAATATTGGCGGGTGATCGTATGCTTATTACCGTATATGAAATGCTGGAAAATTTACCTCCAGAACATTTCCATAAAATCATTCCATTATTTAACCGTTGTGCCGCCAGAGTTTGCGAAGGTCAGCAATTAGATATGGATTATCAAACTCAGCGGATTATTTCTACAGAAGATTACCTAAAAATGATTCGCTTTAAAACCGCTGAATTGTTTGGTTATTGCGCTGAACTGGGTGCCACTCTTTCCGGTGCCACTGAATATGAATGTCATGAATGTTACCAGTTCGGTATAAATATCGGAACATCTTTTCAAATTCTCGATGATGTACTTGATACGTATGGAGATAAAAAATTAACCGGAAAAGAAGTAGGGGGAGACATAAGTCAAAATAAAAAAACATTCCTTCTGTCACGGGCTTATGAAAAGGCGGATAAAAATTGTTTCCGACTCTTAAGAAATACTGAAAAGAAAAAATATTCTCAATTACAAACGAAAGTTACTGATATAAAAAAAATCTTCGATACGTTAGCTGTATTGAAAGATGCCACTATTGAAATTGAAAAATACCGGAGCAAGGCGATGAAACATTTATACAACCTTAAAAAACCGGAGTCACGGCTTAGACCTTTTGTTTTGCTTTCAGATTTTATTATAAAGAGGAAGTATTGAATTGTTAGAGGGTTAGATGGTTAGATGGTTAGATGGTTAAAAGCTAAAAATTCAAATGAATACTTTTTTTATCCTTTCCGCGATGCCACTTTCCAATGATGTGACTATGTCAACACCGGTTGGTTGGATTATACCCTTTTGCCTCCTTCTATTATTAATTGCCACAGCCCCCTTGTTTTTCTCTTTGTTGTGGCATCGTTCATATAAAGGAATTTCAATAGGATTGGGATGTCTTGTATTATTCTATTATTTTTTTATCCGGAAGGAATTTTTTACACCTGTCGAAACACTGTTAGAATACTTCTCTTTCATATCCCTTTTAACTGCATTGTTTATCATTTCAGGAGGAATTTTTATAGACATAAACAAAAGTGGCACTGCCGTCATTAATACCTGTCTTCTCCTTTTTGGCGCTGTGTTAGCTAATATTTTCGGTACCACCGGCGCCTCCATGCTTTTAATCAGACCATTCATACGCATTAATCTGGGAAGAATAAAAGCATACCATATTATTTTTTTTATATTTATATTGAGTAATGTGGGGGGAGCATTGACCCCCATCGGAGATCCCCCTTTATTTTTAGGTTTTCTGAAAGGGGTTCCTTTCTTCTGGGTGTTGCAACATTGCTGGTCACCCTGGCTTTTTACTTGTATAGTTCTTGCCGGAATTTTTTTCGTCCTTGATAAGAACAATTCAACCCCATCCGAACATCTTCCCAAACATAAAAAAATGATAACCATTACCGGAAAGCAAAATATCGTATGGTTACTTTTAATCCTTGGTTCTGTTTTTTTGGATCCTGCAAAAATTTCATGGCTCCCGGCGATTATCATTGAGGGTAAAAAATATTCTTACATCCGGGAACTGATTATGCTAAGTGTTGCATGGGTGGGATATAAAACAGCAAATAAAACAACGTTGAGGCACAATGAATTTTCCTTTGAACCCATTCGAGAGGTGGCATACCTTTTCTTCGGAATTTTTTGCACGATGATTCCTGCGCTTGCAAAAGTCAGCGAATTTGCGTCATCCCCCGAAGGACATTCATTTATTTCCACTAATTCACTTTACTGGATGACCGGTGCGTTATCTTCGATTCTTGACAATGCCCCTACGTATCTGAATTTTCTTACTGCGGCAATGTCAAAAGCCGGATTTGATATAAACATTCACGGGGATGTAATAAATTTCTGTACCATAAACTCTCACGATTTAATGGCTATTTCCATTGCGGCTGTTTTTTTTGGTGCCATGACGTATATCGGAAACGGACCTAATTTTATGGTGAAATCCATTGCGGAACAAACCGGAATCAGAATGCCATCCTTTTTTGGTTACATTCTGAAATATTCATTGGTTTACCTGCTTCCGGTATATGTAGTTGTGTGGTGGCTGTTTGTATAAATTTTAAATCTCATTTCTAACTTTAATTATAATGAAACACCCCGGAAAATTTTTTGCCTTTATTTTACTTCTGCATACTGCCATTTATTTACCATCCTGCATTTCCAAAAAAATCTTTCTCGATCTACAATCACAATTCAGTAATATGGCAACACATATGAACTCAGTGGCAGAAGAACTTTCTACAACAAAAAAATCAGCCGAGGAATTACAAAACAAATTAAAACAACTGGGAAGTGTCACTATCGAAAATGAATTAAATGAAGAGGAGACCCGCATGTCCAAGGCAATCTTTAAATCGAATAATTGGTTTAAAGAAAATAACGCAGATTATTATAAAGATGATTTACTGAGCGGATTAGGAAAAATATGGCTCAAAACAGACAGTGGATGGGTCGAAGGCGGTGTTATTAATTCGGGAGAATTCAGCACTGAACCGGTCATACGTGATAAGGGAACCACGGTATTCGAACATTTCTGTGACAGAAATTTTAACGCCGAAATTGATGCCTTCCGGTTAATCAGAGGAAAATTGAATGGTGATTGCTATGTGAAGTTATTGTATCAGATAAACGGCACCAGTGAATTAAAAATATTACAGGATAACCTGCAAAAAATTGCATCAAAATATTCCCGCAGTTACTCCGATAAAAAAATAAAAGGCGTGTTTTTATGTACAGGGTATCATGTGAAAAACCTGGAATGTATAAAATACAATAAAATTACAGCCGGCGCCGGCACGAATACTCCTTTTATCAATGTGAACGGCGAATTTTATAGTGAAGATAAAACCAAAATAAATTCATGGGAGGTGTACAGGCAATTGGTTGACCTCTCCTTGTTTTTTGTGCCTGTAAAAAAAGATAGTGTCACTAAAGAGATTTTCACTTCGCTTCCTACCGGAAAAACCATCTATCAAACACTAAAATCAACTACTAAATCCCGCCTCACGGATGAAGATATCCTGATGGTAATGAATTTTCCCGAGTTGCTTAAAGGTGAAAATCTGGATTCATTAACCATGCGAAGAAACATCATTCTCGATAAAACTCAAAAGGAAAAACTTGCCAGGATTTCAGATTATCTGAACTCTGTAAAAAAATCTGCGGATATTATTCCAGAAAATGAAAATTAATGAAATTTGGTTACTTCTTGGTATAAATTATTTTTGATAAATCAAATCCCTGATAGATTTCAATAATTTTTCTGCCGTATATGGTTTTTGCAAAAACTTCACTGTTTTTTGTTTAACAATATCACTTGATTGTTTTAATCCGCTTACTGCAAGAATCTTAACCTCAGGATTTAGTTTCTGGAGAGCGCGTATGGTAGCTGTTCCATCCATGTAAGGCATCATCATGTCAGTAATGACAAGTACAATTTTTTTTCCATTCGAGGCATATTCCGCCACCGCCTCCGTGCCATTTGAGGCAGTGATAACTTTATACTTATTTGCTGACAACGTTTCTTTCGTAATTTCACGAATACTTTCCTCATCATCTACGAAAAGAATAAGTTCACCATTTCCGGTTAATATTTCATCAACTTTTTTTTCTGTGAAAATTTGTTCACCATGCACGACCGGCAAATACACTTTAAATACTGAGCCCTTCCCTACTTCACTATAAACTTTAACAAAACCTTTGTGACTTTTTATAATTGCCTGTACGGTAGAAAGTCCCAAGCCCGTGCCCTTACCAACCCCTTTTGTAGTAAAAAATGGCTCAAAGATTCTTTCAAGATTAGATGCAGGAATTCCTGACCCTTGATCTGAAACAGTAATAAGCAGATAGGGACCGGGTCTTGACTGTAAATTCATTCGTGCATATTGTTCATCAAGAATGATTGATTCAGCCGTGATTTCTAATTTTCCACCGTTGGGCATTGCATCCGAAGCATTCACACAAAGATTCATTAATACCTGATGAATTTGGGTTGCATCGGCATTTACAGTTGGTAAATTTTTTGACACTTCCGTTTCAAGCGAAATTGTTTTGGATAAAGTTTGCTTTAAAATAGAACTGACTTCATTTATAATATGGCTCACCTGTGTAGGCGACCTTTCTCCTTCAACTCCTCTGGCAAACAAAAGAACCTGTTTGATAAGTTCTGCTCCACGTTGGACACTTGACTCAACCATTCGTAGCATCTTTTGACTTTGTTCATCCGGAAGTTTTTCTTTGAGGATACCCACAGAAAGCAGAACGGGTGAAAGTACATTATTAAGATCATGAGCAATGCCACCTGCCAGTGTGCCAATACTTTCCATACGCTGTGCATGTAAGAGTTGTTTTTCCAGATTTTTCCTCTCCGTAATATCTTTTGCTATACCACCCATCTGATATATTTTTCCTTTTTCATCATATAAGATTGATTTTCTATCCAGAATCCATTTTATTTCTCCATCCGGTCTTACAATGCGATATTCAGCGCTGGCTGTACCATTTCGTTTCAACTCACTGGAACTTTCTTCAGCGATTTTTTTATCATCGGGATGAACCATTTCTAACCAAAGCAGTGGATTTTTTTTGAATTCTTCTACGGAATACCCATACACTCTTTCAAACGAATCGTTAATATCTATAAGTTCAGAACCGTCAGAAGATGCTGTCCAAACTATATCATTTAATTGTGACACTAACCTGTCGAAACGATTATTAATGTCTTTTAATTGCTTTTCTACTTGTTTGCGCCCGGTAATATCTATAGATAAAATAAAAAGACCTTCGGGGATGGGTTCAACGCGCAACTCAAACCATCCTTTTTTTCCATCAGGATAAATGAATTCTGTCTCTGTACTTTGAATACTGCGCTTTTCCATGCATAAACGCATCACTTTGTACACTTCTGTCTTTTCAATTCCGGGCCATGCATCCTTAAAACTGTGACCAATAAGCTCTTTACTGGAACGCCGATTATGCTTTTCAGCCGCCGGATTTATATATAAATAACGCCATTTTGAATCGAAAATCTGGCAACCTTCGAGCATATTGTCAAGAACCTGAAGGCAAATTTCATAGTTTATTTTTTTAAGTAAGAGAGGAGATTGAATTTTGTTTTTCACTTTCATGGTCATGGCAATAATGCTATATTTGTGAGCAAAAGTAACGATTATTATGAATAATTACAGCAAATTATGAAATCCCCGGCTCCACGAATTCTCCTTCAGCATGACCGAACCGATTGCGGAGTTGCCTGTCTCGCTTCCCTCATTGAATATTTTGGGGGAGAAGAAAGTTTTGAGAAGCTTCGCACGCTCAGCGGAACTTCCACGCAGGGTACAACCTTGCTCGGATTATACCAGGCGGCTCTATCCTGCGGGTTAAAAGCGGAAGGATTGCAGGCAGACATTGCTCATCTGAAAATAGTAGGTACGCCCTGCATTTTACACGTCGTTCAGGATAGGAAATATCAACATTATGTAGTTTGCTACCGGTTCGAAAAAGATCATTTTATCATTGGAGATCCTGCAAAGGGACTTACAAAATATACCGCTGATTCACTGGAAAAAATCTGGAGTACCCATACCTTGTTAACCGTATCACCTGCTGAAAACTTCCCATTGAAAAAAGCTAAAGAAAAACAAAAATTTGCGTGGTTTAAACAACAATTAAAGCAAGATAGTTCTCATCTGATTTCCGCACTTGTCATCGGATTAGTGGTGTCACTGCTAAGCATTTCCGTTGCGATTTTTACGCAAAAGCTAATTGATGATTATCTACCGGATAAAAATTCGTTGAAAATTTTTTCAGGTCTGTCACTCTTAGTTTTTATTCTGCTTGTACGTTCGGTATTAGGCATAGCCCGTGAGAATTTTTTATTAAATCAATCCAAAGATTTTAACTCCCGGACTCTGCGTTATTTCTATCATTCTTTATTACAACTCCCCAAATCATTTTTTGATTCACGCCGTACGGGTGATTTTGTGGCACGCATGAATGACACCTACCGGATACAAAATGCGGTTTCTTTTCTTGTGGGTCAAACAGCGATGGATGTTTTAATCACGCTCCTTACAGTAGTTTTCGTTTTTATTAACTCATTTACATCCGGTTTAATCTTGCTTATTTCCATACTGTTGAATTTCGTGCTTTTAATACGGCTGAAGGAAAACATTGTATCACGTCAAAAAAATGTTATGGGAAGTTATTCCATGAATGAAAGCAATTTTATAGATTCCATAAAAGGAATTGATGCCATTAAATCATCCGGAAAAGAAGAGTTTTTCAGCCAGCATACACAGAAAGTATTTCAGAATTTTCAATCTGCGCTGGTAAATCTTGGGAAGATACGCATCCGTTTAAATTTTTTTACGGAATTAATTGCCACGATAACATTAGCTTCCATACTTGGAATTTGTTCATGGCAGGTGTTGAATCAATCCCTTAAAATGGGCGAAATGATGGGTATATTGAGTTTAACGCTTGTGCTACTGCCTGCCATTTCCCGTCTGGCTTTGGTTTCATTGCAATTAGAAGAAGCAAAAGTTGCGGCGAATCGAATGTTTGAATTTACAACCGTTAAACCGGAAGATTTTGTTTCGGTTACAGACCTCAACACCTTGCCGGAGATCAATTTCTCAAAATTGGAATTTAAAAGTATTTCCTTCCGGTTTCCGGGACGAAAACAGCTTCTGCATGATATTAATTTAGAAATAAAAAAAGGGGATTTAGTGGCACTGTGGGGTGAAAGCGGTTCCGGTAAAAGCACTTTGATGCAACTGGCAGAGCGATTTTACTTACCCGAAGAGGGAAATATATTTATAAACGACGTACACTATTCTGAAATTCCCCTTGAGAAGTGGAGAAGTTTAATTGGTTATGTCCCACAGGAAATTAAAATTTTTAATGGCACACTATTATTTAACATCACCCTTAATGATAAAGAGGGAGATCAATTGCATGCGATATCATTTTGCAAAGAATCGGGGTTAGAATCATACATACTTCAACTTCCGCAGGGTTACCACACCCTCGTCGGAGAAGCGGGAATAAATTTATCAGGTGGCCAAAAACAATGGCTCGGAATTGCCCGTGCCTTATTTTCAAAACCACCTTTAGTGTTATTGGATGAAGTCACCGCCGCTATGGATCGTAACACGGAATTGTTTATTTTTGCGCTGTTGGAAAAATACAAGCCACAAACAGGTATTTTACTTATTTCGCACAAAATACAAAGTGTACGTAAAGCAGACAGGATATTTTTGTTGGAAGCCGGAACTATTAGACAATCGGGAACACACGAAGAATTGATGAGCCAGGAGAATTCATATTCAAGAGCATGCAGGGAGGTGTAAAGGATTTAGAATTAAGAATTAAGAATTAAGAATAAGAAACATATAACACTAAACAAGAAATGAATAATGAAAAAGTGCAACTCCTTAGACATTTTTTATTTTTTGTTTGTGTTATATGTTAATATTATTGAAAGTTAATACTGATTAAACTTTATCAATTCAATGAAAAAACCTCTTTTTATCGTAATGGAAGGTCTGGATGGAAGCGGAAAAACCACTCAGATAGAACTTCTCAAAAAAAAATTTCACGCTCACGGAATGAATGTTACCGATACGCATGAACCTTCCGATGGACCCATTGGACTGCTGATCCGGAAATTTATGCGACATGAGCTATCTACTCATCCTGCGTCTATTGCCGCCCTATTTGCGGCTGACCGTCTCGACCACATAAAAAATTCTGATTATGGAATGTTAAAGAAATTACAAGATGGGTTTCATGTGATTTGCAGTCGTTATTATTTTTCAAACTATGCTTTTCAAGGGGAATATGTGCCACTCGATTGGTTAGTAAATGCAAATACATTGGGAAAATCATTTTTGAAACCGGATTTTATTTTTTATGTGAATGTGCCACCGGAAATTTGCATTCAGCGGCTTTCAAAAGGCAGAACAGGTATGGATATTTATGAAAACCTTGAAAAATTACAAAACACACACCTTGAATTTCTTCGTGTTTTTGAAAAATATGGGAAAGATGAGAATATTCATTTGATTGACGGGAAAAAATCTGCGGATGAAATCAATGAGGCAATTTGGAAGATTATTGTTGGGAATTGAATTGGATGTTGGAAAACCTTCAAAGTTTTGAGTGGATTTGAAGTGTGGGCTAACCTTTAAGGTTTGAGTTAGTCAGGTTGTTGGATGTTTAAAATTCGGGACAATCCAAAGGGGAATTTAATCCTAATTTGTAATTGAAACCAATAGTCATTCCTACCAGATAGTGCCTGTATCCGGACAAAGATTGGTCTTCAAATTTTATAAATGGATTTAACCCAGCTATAAAGTTTAGTTCCATGATGTAAGAGATTCGTTTAGTACTTACAAATTCGAGTCCTGTACTACCGTGTAATGCAAAATCTGCCACCTGTGTACGTTCGCTCCAATCAATTACTTCCTCTTTTTCGTCTGAGTAATGAATTGTTTCGTAGCTCGTTAACATAGTTCCTACGCTAACTCCAGCACTTAAGTAAAATCTTAGTTCATTCTGAGGAGTATGAAATTTAACAAATACCGGAATGTTTATGTATCTGAATGTTCTTATGCTATATAGGGCTACTATCGAAGTATCAGGCACTAAAGTAGAGGGATGGATACCGATGTATGACCCTTTTCCTGCATAACCCAGCCCTCCTTCTAAAGATATCAACGGGCTTAATCTTAAAATCATCACTACAGCTCCATTTAATACCGGTTTCAACGTGGCATAGTCGGTTCTGTATTTTCCTTCAGTAATATAGCTTAAAGAAAATGGTTCCTTACTGGTAAAAGCGCCTTGAGGACTGATTCGCAATCCCCATGAATAATTTAATTTTTTGTTTTTTAGAAAAAATGGCAACGATAAATCATCTGTAGTTAATTCATTATCAGTTCCATGCAAAAATTGATTGGCACGGTTTGATCCAAAAACTTGTATATTCCCAATGCTAATCAGTATCCCGAAAATCAAAACAAATTTTTGAATATTTTTATAGAATTGTCCTGTGTTCATTATACATACGTCTGTGAGGCATGACAAACTAACATAAAAAAATACTCTTTTGCAACAATGGGCTGTCTGGTTTTAAATACATGTTTGTTGGAAAGTTGAAAAAAATGTCGTAAATTGGCTTACAATTCAATGATGAATACCATAACATTGTGATTGGATTAGGGGGATGGGGTATAATAAAAAATATGAAAAATCTAAGTCAAAACTGGTTTATTGACGGATTGATTGATACCGAATACAAACAATATGTTTTATTGGCATATTTGCAGGAAGTTGAAAAAGTATTTTCAAAGTATATGTTGTTTCCTGTCTATGACGAACTACAGAGTCATCAAAGAACGTTGAGTGACTACAAAAAGAAAAAAGAATTGATGAAAAATAATTTTCCACAGGTATTAAAAGAAATTGACTTAAAAAATCATAATCTCATATATAAATCACAGATTATTGAAGATACGTTTTTGAAAACAGTGGATGAAATAGTAGAATGGTCAATGCCGCAAATCAATAAATTTGTTGATGAAGGAAATAAAATTTATTCCAACATTCATGAAAACATTGAAATAGAACCGGTAGGTCTGATGCCGTTTAATCTAAGTGTTGGTTTTTTACTTTTGCCTGACCGTAAAACAAAAAAAATTAAAGTTTTTAACTATTCGGTCACCTTGTATGCCAATTCCTACGGAGTAAAGGAAGTACATACCCGTTATATTACTTCTTTTAATCATACCATAATAAATACGCCGGAAAAAATAAAAACCGAATTGATATTGCACCCAAAACATAAATTTATGGAGATACCCGTTGTGCCTGCCACTTTTTTTGTCTTAACAAATTATTATTACCCTGTGGAAAGCTCGCTGTTACCGGTTGTAAAAAATAAACTCCTCGAAAAGATAGAGGGTAAATAGTGAGGGGAGTTAAAGTTTTATTTACCCCAATACTCCTAAACCCCATTACCCCGATACTTTTTTTTCGCATTATTGTGCAATTAAAAAATTTATTGTATATTTGCGTCCCTTGCTCCTTCCCCTATTTTATGTATAAAAAAATTTACCTTCTTTTTTATCTTTTTCTTAGTTCCGGCTTTTTAATCGCCCAGCCCATCGCCGATTTTTCCGCATCTGCTCTTGCAGGATGTGCCCCTACCGTTATTAATTTTACTAACCTTTCAACCGGCGCCCAATCCTACAGTTGGAATATGGGAAACGGTACCTCATCAAGCGAAACAAATCCCTCCGTTCAATACATTAAACCTGGAACTTTTACCGTGATACTTACTGCTACCAATGCCCAGGGAAGCGCTCAAAAATCCATTCAGATAACTATCTATAAGCCCCCTACGACTCTTTTTACCGTGGATGATTCGTTAGGATGCAGACCTCATACTGTAAAATTTTCTGACCTCTCCGTACAAGGAACCGGCGTTCTAACAAAATGGCGCTGGGACTTTGGAGATGGTACTATTGATTCAACCAATCAATTTCCTCAACATACTTACAACATACCTGCGACTTATTCCATTAATCTTCAGGTTTATGATGATAAAGGATGCCGGACACCTTTCGAGAAAAAAAATTTTATACAAGTAGGAGAACCCCCTACCGTAAGTTTATCGGCAAGTCCGATTCACGCATGCGCACCACCACTTACGGTAAACTTCACTGACAAATCTGCTTCCACCACCGGAATCATTAACAAATGGGAATGGGATTTTGGTGACCTGGGAACCTCTACTGATCAAAACCCATCGCACACTTACAATGCTTACGGCATTTTTAGTCCCAACATTAAAGTGACAGATAATTTAGGATGTGTGGGGAGTTATACAGCAAGTAATTATATAGAAGTTGTTGATTTTAAATCCGATTTTTCCATAGATAGTGTGAACCTTTGTAATCGTCTTCAGGTAACTTTCAACGACCTTTCCACTCCTAAACCAGCCGTCTGGAATTGGACTTTTGGAGCTTTGGGAACCGGTGCAGGTCAAACGGTCTCTTATCCTTTCCTTAGTTCTGGAACTTACAAAATCAATTTAATTTCGTCTGATAATTACGGTTGCACAGATGACACTTTTAAAACATTTACTTATCTAAAATTAAAACCCGAATATTCTATTGACACAAGTTATGCCTGCAGTGTACCATTCCCTGTTACATTTACTAATTCTTCAATAGGAGTCCAACCATTAAGTTATAACTGGATTATGGGGGACTCGACAAATATGGTAACAAAAAAAGACACTGTTTTTCCATTCACTACTACCAGAGATGTACCTAAAAAAGATTTTCCAATAAAATTATATGTGACAGACGCTTTTGGATGTGTGGATAGTATTGTTAATCAAGATGTCATAAAACTGAACCTACCAAAAGTTACTACTTCTCAAACCAGAGTTGATGGATGTATTCCGGTTATATCAGATTTCTCTTTTATTACCGAATCGTTGGAACCCATAGTTGATGTCAAATGGAATTTTGGAGATCCGGTATCAGGAGCCAATAATTTATCTTCGCTAGATGCACCTACCCATTCGTATGATTCCGTAGGTGTCTTTACAGGGAAAATAGTTATAACTAACTCATTGGGATGCAAAGATTCTGTAACGTTTGACACCAGAGCTGGTATTAAGCCCGAGTATAAAAGTTTTCAGACATTAGATCCTTATACAAAACTATTAGATACTAACTTTTGCTACAAGGATTCTATATACGTTCAGGATTCTTCCGGTTGGATAACGCCAAGATTTATTGGAAATCCACTTTATACGTTGAATTTTTTTTCCTACCAGTTTTATGCCGGTGACACAATGGATTTTTCATACAATGCCACTTTTCCTAATAGTATTGACGCACCTAATGGTTATTTCTATTTTGACGATGGAATTGCAAGAGACCAGGATACCATAGGATACACAGTCGGGTTGAATGGTTGTTTTGTTGATACTTTTAAAGTCATTGATATTTTAGGACCCGTCGCCATTCCAGCTTACTCTGACCTTGCCAGTTGCACTTTTCCATATAAATTAAAATTTTCCGATTCATTATCTTATGGTGGTGGTACTTTTTCCGGTTGGGATATAACCTATCTCAAAGACAATTCCAATTCATTTTTTCCGGCAAATGATGACTCGATTAATTTATCAAAACCCGGTTTATATACGGTGGAAATGTCTTACAATGATGCCTTAGGCACTCAATGCCAAAACACACAAATTGACACTTTCAGGGTAGATAGTGTTTATATAAATTATACCGTTAACCCTTCCTATAGTTGTCTTCCAAATAACCGGTTTCAATTAAACGATTTATCCACTTCTTTAATCGGGGATGTGACCAATTGGCTTTGGACTTTTGGAGATGGAAATACCCTATTAAACGTTAGTACCCAAGGATTTGAAATGTTGACGGCTGATGACCAGAAAGGAGGCATGAACGGAGGAACATATAGTGCCCCGTATCATGTTTATTCTGATACCGGTAGTTATATTATAAAACTCGATGTTACCACTATTATAAATAGACCCCCTTTTCAACCTATTGTTAAAAATTGTTATTATTCATTTTCTGATACAGTGGAGGTTCAAAATGTTTTTCCTGCTTTCAGTATGAATGACTCACAAGGAAATGTAGATTCTTCAGGATGCAAGCCATTTGAAGTGACACTTCTTGACACTTCGGTTTTTACATCTAAAATAGAATATCAAATCTGGAATTATGGGGATGGCTCATTACCTGATACCTTTGATGTTATAACAAGCCCTCCACACATTTATAAAAATTTAGGAACCTATCCGGTTAAAATGGTTTTAATTGATACAATGGGATGCCGGGATTCATTGACTAAATCTGCTTACATTGAAGTCACGTATCCGTACCCAAGTTTCTCTTCTCCAAGATATGGATGTGATAGTGCAACCATTAATTTTACAAATACTTCTTCTCCATTGAGTCAATTAAATTATCTCTGGAGATTTGGTAACGGTGACACTTCCATTGTAACTAACCCTTCTCAGATTTTTAATGTAGCCGATACAATGCAAGTGACACTTTATGCCATTGATAAAAACGGGTGTGACAGTACTTCGGATCCATTGGATTTGTTTATTACCGATCTGCCAAAAATAAAATTCGGGGTGGATAAAATTGAAGTGGACTGCCCTCCTCACGAAGCGCGTTTCTGGGATTCTTCTCGTACATATCTAGATGCTGCGCGCTATTACTGGACCTTCGGGGATTCAAGTTTTTCTACGCAACCCAGCCCGGTGCATGTATATTACAGAGCCGGTTTTTATGATGTAGCCCTGATTATTACGGATACAATCATTGGTTGCTCCAACACATTATTGCAGGATAGTTTGATTATTGTGCATGGTCCCAGCGGAAAATTTGATTATTCTCCTAAAACCGGATGTGCACCGCTTGATGTAACTTATAAAGCTACTGACACTTTAAACGTGGCTTCTTTTATATGGGATTTCGGAAATGGAAATGTGGATACAACAACAGCGGATGAACTAACATTCACTTACGAAACCGGCGGGCTTTTCTATCCAAACTTATCGCTTGACGATGGCATTGGTTGCAAAGTTCCCATGCAACATGATTCCATTCTTATCAACATGCCCATTGCTGATTTTACCCGTGATTCAGCCACTAAAGGATTCAATACCCCCAATGTTGACTTTGTAAATCTCAGCAAGAAAGCGGTCACGTATGAATGGGATTTCGGAGACCCGGCAAGCGGTTCTGAAAATACTTCCACTGCCACACATCCGAATCATACATATCACGAGTCGGGCACTTACTTAGTTCGTCTGATTGCCTTAAATCAGGATGGTTGCCGTGACACTACTGAAAAACCAATTGAGGCATACGTGAGTGTCACTCCACCGAGTGCCTTCACGCCGGACGGAGATGGAATCAATGATTTATTTTTTGTAAAGGGCTTAAATCTTAATTCCACCTTGTCAATCTTTGACCGTTGGGGGGTTAAATTGCTGGAGAAACCCGATTATACTAATGACTGGGATGGCACCGATGCCAACGGTAAACCGCTTACCGATGGGGTCTATTATTATTTATTATTTGATGCAACAACCAAAGAAAGCAAGGGGGGGTATTTGTTGTTGATACGTAAAAAATGAGATTTTTTCCAAAGGTAAACAGGTTACAGAAAAAATGAATAACATTAAACACAAAATAATTAATGTTAAAGGAATTGTACTTAAGAATTATTCATTTTTTGTTTAGTGTTATATGTTATTTTTTTTCTAAAAAAAGAGAGCGTTTTCTATATAACATCTGTGTTTAATTAAAATATATGTACCTTCGCAAACTTACAATTTAACTTCTTCAGACAAACATGCAATATTTCAACCGTTTATTACTTCCTGTATGTTTATTACTATCAGGAACTACCAATCTTTTTTCCCAATCCTTTACATTAAAAGGTAACATTAAAAATGCTAAGGGAGATACCATTGAATTGAATTATACCAACAATTATCTCACGTATGACAATACTTCAATGGGTAAATTGAAAATTAATGAAGACGGAAGTTTTAAACTCAGCAATCAATTGGATAAACCTCATTGGTGCAGTTTGGAACTCGGAAAGCGAACTGCTTATTTGTATATTAGCCCGGGGGATGAGTTGACCGTTGAGAGTGACACAGCAGGATTCAGCCGGAAAATGAAATTTTCGGGCAAGGGTTCAGAAATCAATGAATTTCTTAATAAAAATTATTTTACGTTCGAAAAATCCAACCGGAAATTAAACAAACTCCAGCGGGAGGTCTATTATGACACCACAGGAAAGATGGCATCATCATTCTATGTGTTTCTTGATTCTACCTTTGATGCAAAATTAAAATACGCTGATAAATATAAAGATCATCCCATGATTCGTTTTATCAATTATAATCGTTTGAACTACCGATTGAACGTTCGCATGACTGAATTCGGTGAAAATGAAACTCCCGATTTTAATGTCATTGAAAAAGAAGTCAACATGTGGCTGGCTCAATATAATTTGCCATTGTTTAACCCCGAAGGGTTAGCTAATTCTTTTTACACTTCATTTTTGACTACTTATTATGGCACTTTGCAACAAAAATTTATGCCCCAAGCCGAAGACCCCAGCGATCAGCAATTGGATGAATATATTAAAAATTGCTGGACTTTTCTGGATGGAATAGATGACTATGACATTCAATGTTATTTGAAAGCGGCGTTGATCAATGAAAATTTATATTCATCCAACGACCAAAAAAGAATGAAGCCCTATCTTGAATTGCTGATGAAAAACCAACCTCAAAATAGTTATTCATTGTTGGCACAAAAAGAATTTAATGAAAACATGAAAGTTTCAGTTGGTTCCATGGCTCCTGAATTCAGTTACAAGGGCTCTGATAACAAGACCTACACCATGAAAGATTTTTTTGGAAAATATGTAGTGTTGGATGTGTGGGCAACCTGGTGCGGACCGTGCAGAAGGGAAATTCCTCACGTTCTGAAATTATCCCAGGAATTTAAAGATAAAAATGTTCAGTTTATCAGTATTTCTGTGGATCCACAGGAAGAAACCTGGAGAAAATTTCTGGAAAAAGAAAACATGCCATGGATGCAATTATGGTCACCCGGGAATTTCAAATCAGATATCACAAAAAAATATAATGTAAGAGGTATCCCATTTTTTGTAATGGTGGACCCTCAGGGTAAAATCATTGACTTGAATTCGTACCGTCCCAGCGGAAGCATGAGGGAGAAATTGAATGAGGCGATAGAGGGGAAGAAATAGGATAGTTATACCCATCAGTTAAAGTTTTGTGAAAATTGTTTCAAGTTTCAAGTTACCATTAGAAAAAGATTTTCACATATAATAAAGTTTTATCATAACTTGAAACTTAAAACTTAAAACTTGAAACTTGAAACTATGTGTGGTTTCCCCAACCTATTTAAGATTGGTATAATACGCCCCTCACTCCACATGATCAATCATTAACTTCCTTTTAGTTTTATCTGCCAAGGATTTATCCAGTTCCAATGCCTTGTTGAGATATTTTTTGAATAATGTTTTATTTCCAACATTTCTATAACATTCGCCTATAAAATAATAAACCAATGCATTCTGTGGGTTTATAAAAATAACTTTTCTATAATTCTCAAGCGCTTCGGTGAAGTCATCAATTTTAAAATTCAAGTCGCCAAGATAATGCAGTGTATATTCATCATTGCCGTCGAGACGTAGAGATTTTTTGCAATATCGGATGGCATTCCGGTAATCCCCCATTTTGTAATAACAAGCGGCTAAATTTGAAAACGTGTAGGGTTCGTCCGGATTAATCTTAACGGCTCTTTCAAGGACTTCAATGGCGTTCTTATATTCATGCCTGTTAAAATAAGCATCTCCGATATTTAAAAGCGCCTTATCATAATTGGGGTCTAGTTCCAACGATTTTATATAATAATCAATAGCAGTATTGAATTCCTGAAACTGTTCGGCATAAATGATTCCAATATTGCTGTAAACCTCCGGATCTTTTGGATCTATTTCTAATGCCCTCTGATAAGAAGTAATCGCATTTTTAAACAAACCTAATTGCTCATAGCAAAGCGCGAGATTATTGTAAAGTCCTGTTTGATTGGAATCGAGAGCTATGGCGCTTTCGAGATGAGTGATAGCTGTAAGATATTCATTATTTTTCATGTAGGTATTAGCCAAACCGAAATACGCATTTATATTTTTCGGCTCTAATTCGATTACCTTCTGATAATAACTCAAGGCAATTTTCATATTTCCGGCATTATATGCTGAACGTCCTTTCCAATAAAAATTATAAGCATCTACCTTAATTTTATCCTGATAATCCACCTTATCAATTTTGATTATCTCGTTGACAGCAATGGCAAAATTCAGATTTTGTGAACCTTCAATGGTCTTGGTAGTGACACCTATCAGCTCTCCTTTTTCATTTACAACGGCTCCTCCGCTGGAGCCAGCCGAAATGGGAGCAGTAATCTGGATGTGATTGGTGCCTCTTTCATCGACTGCTCTTAATCCACTGACTAAGCCCGCCGACATGGTATTTTCATATCCTAACGGAGAACCAATGGCATATACTTTTTGTCCCACAATTAAAGAATCGGAATTTCCTAATTTGACATTAGAAAAATATTTAGGCAGTACTTTTAATAACATCAGGTCCATTCCCTCGTCAACCCCAATAATGTCAGCATTTGGCAGTAACCTATCCCCATGTTTTACCATCATACCCTCTCCCCCATTGAATACATGAAAATTAGTGACAATCCATCCCTCTTTATTTAATACCACACCGCTTCCCTGTTGAAGGGTTTTCCCATTAAATCCGATATTAAAAATAGTAACAACCGCAGGATTGACCTGCTTATAGATTTCAACAGGGGTAAGTTCCTGACTTAAAGCGTTATTAATAAAGAAAAAAAATAATAAAAACATTTTTAATTAAAATTTAATCTGCACCGGTTATGATATAATACATTTTTTTACGATAATTCTTAATGTAACGTCACGGTGCGCCGTGACGTTTCGATATGTTTTTTATCCCTTTTATGATTATATAGTTAAATGGTTAAATGGTTGAAATGGTTAATCAAAAGCAAAAAAAATGAAAAAATTTTGAAATCTCATTTATTTTACATAACTTAACGGGGATTTTGCAAACTTAATCGATTTCAAATATACAAAAAATGAAAGAACTTTCCTATAGAACGTTAAAAAAATTACTTTTAACGGGACTTCTGTTTTACACATTGCCACTATTTTCCACTGATTTTTCCAGTGTGCAAAATGGCGATTTCAATGATGACAATACATGGTCAGGGGTAGGAACACCTGATGCAGATGATAATATTACCATTACTCATACGATTACGTTAACCGCTGATGGCACTGTGGATGATATAATTATTAACGGGGGGAGTTTGAATTTAGGTAATTTCGAGTTAACGGTGAATGGTGATTTAAGTGGCACTGCTCCCGATAATTTTTTTTCAACCTCGGCTTCTTCACTAAACATAGCAGGAGCAGGAGCATTATTTACTTTTCCGGCAAACATAATTAATTTAAAAAAACTAACACTAAACAGAGCCAATGGCGCTTTTTCTGGTCATACATTGGATTTGGATGATGCAGTTCCAGCCGATAGTATTGTGTTGGTATTAACCGATGGCATATTAACCATAGCCGCTGGTTTCGAACTCCAGATGAAATCCCACGCAGTTAAAACATACATTTCAAACAGCAATTCCTCTTTTGTGGATGGGAAAGTGGTACGATTTATTAAAAAATCAAACGGATGGCACTATTTTCCTGTGGGTGATGGGAGCAAAGCAAGAATGGTAGGAATTAAAATAGAATCAGGTGGTGAAACCGCAGATAACGAAAATTCAATTCAATTTTTTAATTTAACTACTCCTGACTATACCGATTATGATGCCGGAAGTTTACCCGGGGGTGTTTTTAAAAAATATTATTGGGAACATTTAAAAAGCGGTGCGAATGTTTTTAAACGATTATATTATGCAGATGGAGATATGCCTGTCGGTCTGGATGAGAATGACCTGAGAATTGCCGACTACGATCTCACTTCTGATGACACCTGGGATATTGCACAGGCAGAAACTCAGCAAACCGCAAGCCCGGCAGGTAATTATGTGGAATTTAATACTGCCAATGCCTCCATAAAAAGCGGATGGACGTTTGGCTCCATTGATGCCGCATCTCCCCTACCTGTTGAGTTGACAAGTTTTACCGGAAAATACGATAATGGAAAGGTTTCATTAGAATGGAAAACGGCAAGTGAAAAAAATTCAAAAAATTTTACGATCCAACAATCTACTGATAATAAAAAATTTATAGACCTTGGTTCAGTTCCTGCTAAAGGAAACTCAAAAAAAACTTCTTCATACTCTTATACTGATATTTCTGCCAAATCCATTCAAACTTATTATTATCGTCTGAAACAAACAGATGCCGATGGCAGTTCAAAATTTTCAAACACCATAAGTGTCACTAACGATGTGGAGATGGGTGAGATGGAAGTATCTTCCGTTTATCCTAATCCGGTGGCACCAGGCGCCTCTTCCACGAAAGTAAATATTACACTTCCAAGCGATGGAAAGGTGTCCATCATGATTTACAGCATGACAGGCCAATTAGTAAAACAAGTGGATCAAGATATGTTAGCAGGAATTTCGGTGCTTGAAATCCCAACCGATGGGTTGGCATCCGGCAATTATGTGTATTCCATAAAATTTAATTTGAAATCAATTTCTGGTAAATTTACACGCTTAAGCAAAAAACCGGAGATGGAGAAGACAGATAGTTTGGATGTGAATGTGGATAAATAGAGCAAATAGAAAATAGAAAATAGAAAATAGAAAATAGAAAATAGAAAATAGAAAATAGAAAATATAACATGAAAACAAAATTTATTATCCGTACCGCATTAGTATATATTGCTTTCATAGGAATATATAGCAATCTATTTGCCGCAACAACATATTATTCCAGAGCTAATGGGGACTGGAACACCAATTCCTCCTGGTCAACCGTAACGTATGGAGGGAGTGCCGCCGCTAGCCATCCTGTTGCAGGCGATATTGCAAGAATAAAAGGACATGATATTGATGTTAATGCAGGAGCCGCCGCTTGTGCTGATATATATATGTATGGAGATGGAGGTAATGATTCAAAGCTTGATATAGAAAACAGCAATTTGCTTTCCGTTTCAGGTAATGTCACCTTGGATGCAAACGGTGGTTCTAAGAAAGTACACCTTCACTTAAAAAATGTGGGTGGCACCGCGGGTGATTTAACTATTGGAGGGTTTCTTCTGGCAACCCGGGCAGGAGGGTCAAAGGAAATTGAAATAAAAATAGATGACGATGGAATATTAACAGTGAATGGAAACATGACGCTTAATTATGACGGGGGTTCAAAAGATATTGATGTGGAATTAAAAGACAATGGACAACTTATTGTAAACGGGGATTTAACTCTTGACTATTCGGCTGGTACCGAAGATATTGATTTTAATGCAATGAATTCCAGCATAGTAAATTTGAATGGCGATCTGATATTTGTTGCTACCGCTCAGTCAAAATCCATGATGTCATTTGATAACAGTTCTAAACTATATCTGGCAGGAGACCTTACAAGAAGTGCCTCTCCAAATAATTACGGGTACCTTGAATTTAAAACAGGAACAAGTATGTATTATGACGGAAGTGCCCGGCAAAGTTTTGCTGAATCCGGTGGAGCGGGAACAGATGCGATCACTTACATGGATGTAACTCTGGCAAATTCTTTTGCAACAGCGCCTCAGCTTGCACTTGAAAATAATGAAGGAGGCGGTGCCACTATTAATGGAACATTGACTTTTTCAGATGGAGTTTTACAATTAGGTTCACAAAATCTTATTATTGCCGGAAATGGTACTGTCACTGGTGCGTCTCAAAACAGTTATGTGGATGCCACTCTTTCAAACGGTGGTGTTTTTCAAAAAAATATTTCCGGTGTCATGACGTTTGCATTTCCGGTTGGCGATGATAATGAATTTTCTCCTTTTACTTATCAATTAGCGAGTGTAAACGGATGTACTTATTTAACACTTGCAGTTGCTGATGCCACTCATACAAATTTAGCGGGTGTAGGAGACCCAACTTCCAGTTACACTTCCAGATATTGGAGGGTTAATTCTAGTGGTTGCACTTCAGCTAATAATCACAACGTAAGTTATAATTATACAGATGCCGATGTCATTAATAATGAAGCGGCAATAGTGACACGCCGGTGGAATGGCACTTCCTGGACGGGGTTTAATCTTGCAGTTACAGGAACCAATACCTTATCCACAAGCGGTGGACTTGGTTCTATTCCGCTCGGTCATGATTTTACAGGTGCCAGTTCTTCTGCACTACCCGTTGAACTCGTTGAATTTACAGGAAAATTCAATTCAGGAAAAGTGGTTCTTGAATGGAAAACTGCCTCGGAAAAAAACAATAAAGGATTTACAGCGCAGATTTCTTCCAATGGAAAAGAATATCAGGACCTTGGTTTTATAAAGGGTACAGGTACAAGTTCAAAAGTTAATTCTTATTCCTATACTGATTTAAGTCCAAAAAATGTCAATGTATATTATTACCGTTTGAAGCAGGAAGATAATGCGGGTAATATGCGGTATTCAAAAGTTATTGATGTAGTGAATGAAACTGAGGTGGGACAGATGGAAGTATCAAAAGCATATCCAAATCCCGCCGCTGGAAGTGGCACTACTAAAGTAAATATTACTTTGCCGGCAGATGGAAAGGTTACTGTTCAGGTGTATAATATGATGGGACAGATGGTGAAAGAAGTTGAACAGGAGATGGAAGCAGGAAGTTCAATCCTTGAAATTTCGGATGATAATCTTGCTTCCGGCACGTATGCTTACACCATCAGTTTTAACCTAAATAAAATCAGTGGTAAATTCATGCGGCTTTCTACTAAGACAGATTCCACGAAATCAAAACATAAAAAATCAGAGGATGAGGAAGAAGAGGAGGATGAGGAAAAAGATTAGCCCTAATTCTACCTCTTTTTCTTAAAAAACTCTTTCAACAATTTCCTTGCCTCTTCTGCCATAATTCCTTTAATAACTTCTGTTTTTGGATGTAAAATTTTTTCTGAAAATAACCGATAGCCCAATTTTTCATCAGTGGCACTATACACCAGTGTTTTGATTTGCGCCCAGCGAATAGCTCCAGCGCACATGACGCATGGTTCGAGTGTCACATAAAGCGCGCAATCCGTTAGGTACTTGCTACCAAGAAATGACATGGCAGATGTTATCGCTATCATTTCTGCATGAGCAGTGGCATCGTGAAGCATTTCGGTCTGGTTGCATCCCCGACCGATAATTTTATTATTGCAAACCACCACGCATCCTACAGGAACCTCATTTTTTGAGAGTGCATTTTGGGCTTCTTTCAATGCCTCTGATATGTATTGTTCGTGAGTCATTGTTATTTACGATTTACGATTTACGATATACGATTTACGATTGAATATGGAAGTTCTTTGTTTTGCCTGATAATATCAGGAGTGTCATGTCCCCCGCTGACGGCACATCGCTCGTCATATCCCCCGCTGGCGGGGGTAGGGGATGGAATTTTCCACAAAATACATTTCGATTTTCCCTTTGTTCTTTGCTTCAATTTCTCCTCTAAAGGTGAATTGTAATGGCAAAATATTTTTCGAATCTATCAATAATTTATACGTCTCCCCAGAAATATTTACCTTCCCCGCCACCCCACTGCTCTCCATTCGGCTCGCCGTATTCACCGTGTCACCCCAAATATCGTAGGCAAATTTTTTGTCACCAACTACTCCTGCTATAATACTGCCGGTATGGATGCCGATGCGGACTTGGAAAAGGGGAAAGGAAGAAGGGGAGAAAGGGAGACGGCTCTCACTCTCATATTCTCCTCTTTGTTTATTTTCCGGTTCTTCTTTTTTCAAATTCATCTTTTCTCCCCATCCCCCCTTCTCACTTTCCCCCTTTCCCCCTTTCTCCCCTTCTCCCGCTCTCCCCTTCATCCATTCACAAATCTCCAACCCAGCCATCACCAAATCAACCGGATTCGTTGTATTCGCAACAGGCACCCCCCCTGCACACATATAACTGTCACCAATCGTTTTAATTTTCTCAATGGGATATTTAGAAATGATTTCATCAAACTTTTTGAAAATAAAATCTAATTCGCTGACTAATTCTTCGGCACTCATTTTTTCAGCTATTTGAGTAAAGCCCTTGAAATCGGTGAACATAACGGTTACTTGTTCGTAATATTTTGGCAATGCTTTTCCTGTGAGTTTTAATTCTTCAGCAGTTTCCATAGGTAAAATATTCAAAAGTAGTTTTTCTGATTTTTCTCTTTCCGTTTCAATGACTTTCTTTTGTTTTCTAATGAAGATAAATCTGTTTATCAATAAAAATGAGAATAGCAATACAAGTATAAATCCTCCGGCTACTGCATTGCGGATTGTTTTTTGCCGTGCTAAATCTTTGATTTGTATTTCTTTGTCTTTATTGAGTAATTTTATTTGTTGTTCTTTTTTTTCGGTTTCGTATTTGGTTTGCATCTCGGTGATTTGTTTGGAGGAATTTTCGTTGAAAAGGGAATCTTTTACTTGAGCGTATAAGAGGTGATGCTTATAGGCGTTTTTATAATCATCAATTGTTAAATAAATATTAGCTAAACTTTTATGGGCTAAAATAATTCCATCTTTTAATCCTAATTCCATTAAACCTTTTAAACTTTTGGAAGTATAATAAATAGCTTGTGTATAATTCTTTTTATAAAGATATATTCCACCAATATTACCATAGGTTGCCGCCAGACCATATTTTTCATTTTCATCTTCAAGTGTTTCTATTGCTAAAAAATAATATTTTAATGCTTCATCATAATTTTTTAACTCTTTATTTATAATCCCGATTTCGTTATAGGACAGACCTACACAGAGATTATCATTAATTTCCTTAGCTATTTTTATTGATAACTGTTGATTTTCCAGTGCCAAAGCATATTCATGCTTTTCAACATAACAATTACCAATCTGCCTGTAGATAGTCGCCATTCTCTTTTTGTCACCCAATTCTTTGAGTAGCTGTAATGTATTGTGGAAATAATCAAGCGCTTTATCATAGTTGTTTTGAGCGGCAAATAATCCTCCAAGCAAAAAATAATAAGTGGAAATCTCCTTTTTATTATTTATTTTCTCAGCTACTTTTAAACCCGCAAAGAAATACTCGTACGCCTTTAAAAAATTTCCTTTTTGCTGGTAAATTGTTCCTAAATTTGTGAAAGATTGAATATATCCTCTATTAAAAGATATTTTTTGGGCTAATAATAAAGCTATTTTAGCATAATGGATACTACTATCAAATTGATTTATCATTTTGTATTGTCTACTTAATTTGTTTAACAAAAAAACTTTATCCGTATCATTATTAACCTTAATTATAATTTCCTTCAAGGAATCAATTTTGTACAATTGTGCAAAAGAGACAGAACACATAATTGTTAAATTAAAACAACTACATACAAAAAATAAAATAATAGGTTTTTTCATCATTCAATTTATTGGATTTATTTGATGATATGTTTACAATAAATTTACAATTATATTAAAAACTAAAATAAAATATGAAACAATTTAATATTTCATAATTTTCTTTCTACAAAATACATTTTAATTCTCCCTTTATTCTTTGCCTCAATTTCTCCACGATAAATCATATTTAATTTTTCGGAAGTATTAATTAATTTATAGGTTGTTCCAGAAATATTCACTTTTCCCACTTTCCCACTGCTCTCCATCCGGCTCGCCGTATTCACCGTATCACCCCAAATGTCATAAGCAAATTTTTTATCACCCACCACTCCCGCGATGACACTGCCGGTGTGGATGCCTATACGTACTTGGAAAAGGGGAAAGGGAGAAGGGGAGAAAGGGAGACAGATCTCACTTTCACATTCTCCTCTTTGTTTATTTTCCGGTTCTACTTCTTTCAAATTTATCTTTTCTCCCCTTCCCCCCTTCTCCCCTTCCCCCTTTCCCCCTTTCTCCCCTTCACCCGCTCTCCCCCTCATCCATTCACAAATCTCCAACCCAGCCATCACCAAATCAACCGGATTCGTTGTATTCGCAACCGGCAATCCCCCCGCACACATAAAACTGTCACCAATGGTTTTTATTTTCTCAATGGGATATTTAGAAATGATTTTATCAAACTTTTTGAAAATAAAATCTAACTCGCTGACTAATTCTTCCGCGCTCATTTTTTCGGCTATTTGTGTGAAATTTTTGAAATCTGTGAACATGACGGTTGCCTGTTCGTAATATCTTGGCAATGCTTTTCCTGTGAGTTTTAATTCCTCAGCAGTTTCCATAGGTAAAATATTCAAAAGTAGTTTTTCTGATTTTTCTCTTTCCGTTTCAATTACTTTCTTTTGTTTTTTTATCAAAACAAATCTATTTATCAAAATGAAAGAAAATAACAAAACCAACACAAATCCGCCGGCTACTGCATTGCGTATAGTTTTTTGTCGGGCTAAATCTTTGGTTTGTATTTCTTTGTCTTTGTTGAGTAATTTTATTTGTTGTTCTTTTTTTTCGGTTTCGTATTTGGTGGACATCTCGGTGATTTGTTTATTGCTTTCTTCGTTGAAGATGCTGTCTTTTATTTCGGAATACAGCTTGTGGTATTCGTAAGCGCTTTTCCAGTTGCCGAGGGTGCTGTCTAAAGATGATAAGCCGCTACAGCTTAATTTCATACCCTCTTTACTCCCGATTTCTTTTGATTGTAAAAGCCCGCGTTCTAAGTATTTTCTTGCTTCTGTAAATTTTTTAAGTGATTTATTTAATGTTCCGATGTTGACGTAAAAAGCTGCCATTCCTTGTTTGTCACCGTTTTCTTCGTTTATTTTTAAACTCTTGGAATAATATTCCATTGCCATGTCGTAATCACCTTTGTTTTTGTGAATATTTCCGATGTTGTTGTAAAGATCAGCCATTCCTTTTTTGTCACCTATGTCTTCTTTTAATATTAAACTCTTGAAATAAAACTCCAATGATTTGTCATAATTGTTAGTGTTTTCGTGAATAATACCGATGTTGTTGTAAGAACCAGCCATTCCTTTCTTGTCACCTATTCCTTTATATTTGTTAAAACTCTTGAAATAAAACCCAAGTGCTATGTTGTAATCGCCTTTGCTATCGTGAATAATGCCAATGTTGTTGTAAGAATCAGCCATTCCTTTTTTGTCGCCTATTTTTTCTCTTATTGTTAAACTCTTAAGATAAAACTCCAATGCCTTATCGAAATCGCTTTTGCTATAATAAATATAGCCGATGTTGTTGTAAGAATCAGCCATTCCTTTTTTGCTGCCAATTTCTTCTCTTATTTTTAAGCTTTTGAAATAAAACTCTAATGCTTTGTCATAATCACCTTTATTATATTGAATATTACCGATGTTATTGTAAGAACTAGCTATAACTTGTTTGTCGTCAACTTCTTCATTTATTTTTAAACTCTTGAAAAAAAATTCCAACGCCTTTTCGTAATCACCTTTATAATCGTGAATAACTCCGATGTTATTGTAAGCGCCGGCAATGCCTTTAGGAAATTTTATTTTTTCACCTAATTTCAGCACCGCATTTCCGTATATTAGAGCGGTGTCATAAATGCCAATATTTTTGTATTCCCAGCAAAGCTGGTTGAGTGTATTTATTTTTATTGTGTCGTTTGAAAAGGAATCAGGAAGCCGGGAGAGGGAGAATAAGACAGATTTTAAACTATCAATTTTATTTTGAGCAAAAAGGGAAGTACAGGAAAGAAGAACGACAGGAAAGTATATAAAAAGGAAAAAAGAAAAAAAAGGAAGGGAGATGAAAAGGGGCTTGCGCATGGGGGGGGGGGGTTTTACATTGCAAAAAAAAGGGGGGGTGAAAAAAATGGCAGGTGAGATTTTGAGTTTTTAAACGATGGTACCGCTTTCTTTTTCTATAATCCGCTTAAGTTCAGCATTAACTTCAGGAATGTCTAACTGAATAGTGTTCCAAACAATATCATAGTCAATACCAAAATAAACATGAATCAATATATCCCGCATACCAGCCCAATCTTCCCATTGTATTTGGAAATACTGTATACGAAAATCATCGGGTAATTTTTTATTGCTTCACCAATTATTTCTAAACTGCGTACCACAGCTTTACAAACCGTTTCATCACCAATCACCTCATCACGGTTTTTACCGGCAGTTACACGAAGGATGTAACCACATTCATTTTGAATATGATGCAGAAAATCAAGCGGTGAAGGGGACATACTCTACTTCTTGTAAAATATATTTTCCGATAAACTTGTTGAGCGATTGAGGAGTAACAATTTCCACTTTTCGCCCCAATAAATTTTTTAGATACCGGTGAAGTGCTAAAAAGTTGTTAAGTGTTTTATATTCGCTTGTTATCTCCATAAAAAAATCTACATCACTTTCCGCATTCATTTCATCTCTCGCAAAAGAACCAAAAATTCCTAACCGCAGTACACCAAAAGAACGAATCTGCTTTTGATGAACAAAGATTTGTTCTATGAGTTGCTTTTTATTTTGAATAGGGGAATCCACAATACAAACTTACTTCAAAAATTTTGAATTACACATAATTATTCCCATCAGACATAGGTTTTAAAAATACCCTCTTTTAATTTATCCTCCAAAAAATGATGCAGCGGAAATATAGCAACAGCCAAAAGTGTATTCGCTAATAACTTGTAGGCAGGCGCCCCCGCGGTTAAATCTTCTAAAAAAGGGTCCAACAAGACCAAAATAAATTCAAAAAAGATTAAAAACGAAATAAACAATACCCCTGCTGAAAGACGTATATATTTGGGGGTTAATGCGGTTTGATTCTGCCTCAGGAATTTACGGACAAAAAGAAATATTCCCATAAACAAAACAAACAATCCCAACATAATACCCGAATACTGTAACTTATTCCTCCTGCCAACTGCCGCTACCAACTGCCGCATTATTTCCTTCTCTTCCTGTGCTTTTATGATTTGCGCTTTTTCGTATTCATATTTCATCTCCGTACGCGTTTGCTTTTTGGTGTTTTCTTCGTTGTGAATGCTGTCGCTGTAAACAATGTGCATTTTATAAGCGGCAAAAGATTCTCTTACATTTCCAGTACTATCGTAGAGTGTTGACAGGTATCTATATTGGTTTTTTATTTGTTCTTTCGCTCCAAGTATCTTAAAAAGAACCAACGCACTGTCAAGAAATTGTTTTGCTTCCTTGTATCTGCCCAACGTTGTATAAAGCGAACCGATGTTACCGATATGCCTTCCAATTCCTATTCTATTTCCGAGTTCCTCATCTAACTTCAATGCCTTGAAATAATATTCAAGACATTTGTTATAGTCACCCTGGCTTCTATATACAATTCCGATGTTGCCGAGATGCCTTGCTATTCCATTTATATTTCCAAGTTCTTCATCCGATTTCAATGCCCTTAAATAATAATCCGGTGCATTTGATAAATCTTCTTGTTCATTATAAACATTTCCAATATTACCAAGGGTAGTGGCAATACTATTTTTTTCTCCCAATTCCTCTTTTATTTTTAGTGACCTGAAAAAATAGTTAAGTGCTAATGGATAATTGGTTTGCAAGTAATAGATAATTCCTATGTTTCCGTGATGTCTTGCAATTCCATGTTTATTTTCCATTTCTTCATCCATTTTCAATGCATTGAAATAATATTCCAATGCTTTTGGATAGTCGCCCTGGGAACCATAAACATTTCCGATGTTACCAAAGCTGGTTGCCATTCCGTTATTGTTTTTCAACTCTTTATAAATTTTCAATGTCTTTTTATAATAGTCAAGCGCATTGAAATTGTCACCTTGATACTGATAAATATTTCCAATGTTGTTGAGAATAGTGGCATTAGTTGTATTATCATTTAGTTCTTTATTGATTTTTAATGATGCGAAAGAATAATGCAACGCGTTAGGATAATCACCCTTTGTATAATAAGCCCAACCCAATTCTCTAAGTGCCTTGACAACTCTTTTTCTGTCATTTATTTTCTCGGCTATCTCTTTTGCTTGTGTTGAATACAGAACGGCAGAGTCGGGATTTTGGACAGTATATATATGAGATAAATAGAGGAGTGTATTCACACGCGAAGTATCCGCTATGTTTTTTTGGAGTTCTGCTTTCAGAGAATCTTTTTTATCAATAAAAGATACATTGAATAGGGAAATAATCATAAACCCAAACAGAAACAATATTGTTTTAAAGAAAGTGGAACTGGATTTTACACTCAGTTTTTCTTCATCCGTATTGAAGATACCTGCTTTTATTTTTGATTCCAGAAATTGATGCAGTGGGAATATTATGACAACCAAAAGTGTATTCGCCAACAATTTAAAAGCAGGCGCACCTCCTGTAATTTTTTCTAAAAATGGGTCTATCAAAACAAGAATAAATTCAAAAAAAATCAGAAATGAAATAAACAACGCACCTGTAGTAAGACGCATGTTTCTGGTGTTCAAAGCTGACTGAACCTGCACTCTTATTCTGCGGACAACCAAAAATATTCCCAAAAACAATACAATCATTACCAATAGTATTCCAGAATACTGGAGTTTATTTCGTCTGCTTACTTTTTCTTCTTCCATCCGTTTTTTTTCTTTCTCTGTATTTTCCTTTACGATCTGCGCTTTCTCGTATTCATATTTCATTTCGGTGCGGGTTTGCTTTTTGGTGTTCTCGTCGTTATGAATACTGTCTCTTGCCACGATGTATTTTATGTAATGGGCAAAAGCTTTTAAAGTGAGTTCCTTTGCTGTTAATCCTGAAATGGTTTTATATCCTGACAGGTTTAGGTTTTTCCCTGACCTTGTCAGAATTCCCAACGTATCGTAAAGTTGGCTAAGCCATTTCTCCCTATACATTTCTCCCTCTTTTGCTCCAATTTCTTTATCAATATGCAATGCTTTGATTAAACATGCTTCTGCTTTTGCGAATTTCCCTGTTGTTATATACAGCTGTCCTACATTGCCTAAAAATATTGCTAAATGATTTTTATTTCCTATTTCTTCATCAATTTTAAGTGCCTTTAAATAATAATTTAATGCTTTAGTATAATCACTTTGACCATAATAAACACTACCTATATTACCAAGAATGGTTGAAAGTCCGTATTTATCTCCAAGTTCTTCTATAATTTTCAAAGCTTTTAAATAATAGTTGAGCGCTTTTGGATAATTAGCTTGGTAAAGACATAAGTTACCTAGGTTGCTTAAAGAGTTTGCTATACCATTTTTATTATCCAGTTCTTCATTAATATTCAGCGCTTTTAAACAATAACTGAGCGATTTCGCGTAATCCTTTTGATAAACATAAATAAGTCCTATTGAGTTTAACGTTCCTGCAATTCCGTATTTATTTCCGATTTCTTCGTAAATTTTCAATGTCTTAAAATAATATTCTATAGCTTTAGGATAGCCGGCTTGATCCGAATAGACATCTCCAATATTGCTGAAATGTCTTGCAACATCATTCTTATTTCCGAGTTTTTCATCAATGCTTAAAGCTTTTGAATAATAATCCAATGCTTTTGTATAATCGCCTTTATTTGAATAAATATGCCCGACGTTGCCAAAACAAGTTGCAGTTCCTTTTTTATTTCCGATTTCTTCGTAAATTTTCAATGCCTTTAAATAATAGTCCATTGCTTTGGAGTAGTCGGCACGATCCGCATAGTTGTTTCCAATATTAGCAAGACAAGTTGCCATACCACTTTTATTTCCAATTTCTTTATAAATATTAAACGCCTTTAAATAATAATCAACTGCTTTAGTTAATTCGGCTTTAATCCAGTAATAAACGCCTATATTGCTTAGAGAACGCGCAATGCTTTTTTTCCCCCACACTCTTAATTTATCTTGTGAAGAAGATGCTATTTTTTGTGTCAATTGAATAGCTTGGTTTTCTATGAGAATGGATGTATCAGGGTTGCTATCCTTGAGTTTCCATGCAAGGGTGTTAAGAGTATTTACTTTATTAGTATCCTGTTTTGCTGTGAGAAGAACTTTTTTGAGTGAATCAATATTTGCGTTTTGGGTAAATGCGGAACTACCGGAAAGGACGGAACCACAAGAAAGGATATAAAAAATAAAAATAATACGCGTGACAAGGATTAAGCGGATTTGCGCGAATAAAAATTTCGTGTATATAAGTCGTATCTGTGTCATCCGTGTTCTTTTGTAAAAATATTTAGATGTTGAAATCAGAAACAGGAAAAAATTTTACCGCGAATTTACGCGAATTGTTCGCGAATAAATAATTTACGCTTATTATTCGCGTGAATTCGCGGTTAATTTTTTATTTGATAAAGTTCGTTCCACAAAATACATCTCCACCTCTCCTTTATTTTTCGCGGGAATTTTCCCTCTGAAAGTGAATTGCAAGGGCGAAATATTTTTATCACCTACCAAAAATTTATATGTCTCCCACGATATATTCACCCTCCCCGCCTCCCCACTGCTCTCCATCCGGCTCGCTGTGTTCACCGTGTCACCCCAAATATCGTAAGCGAACTTTTTGTCTCCCACTACTCCCGCGATGACACTGCCGGTGTGGATGCCGATGCGGACTTGGAAGAGGGGAAAGGGAGAAGGGGAGAAAGGGAGACGGCTCTCACTTTCACATTCTACTCTTTGTTCATTTTCCGGTTCTTCTTCTTTCAAATTCATCTTTTCTCCCCTTCCCCCCTTCTCCACTTCTCCCTTTCCCCTTTTCTCCCAATCCCCCGCTCTTCTCCTCATCCATTCACAAATCTCCAACCCAGCCATCACCACATCCACCGGATTCGTTGTATTCGCAATTGGCAACCCTCCCGCACACATATAACTGTCACCAATGGTTTTTATTTTCTCAATGGGATATTTGGAAATGATCTCATCAAACTTTTTGAAAATAAAATCCAACTCGCTGACTAATTCTTCCGCGCTCATTTTTTCGGCTATGGTAGTAAATCCTTTGAAGTCGGTAAACATGACGGTTACTTGCTCATAATATTTGGGAGTTGCTTTCCCATTAACTTTTAGTTCCTTAGCGGTTTCAACTGGCAAAATATTCAATAATAATTTTTCTGATTTTTCTCTTTCTGTTTCTGTTTCTATGACTTTTTTCTGTTTATTGATTAACATAAATCTATTGATTAAAACAAAAGAAAATAACAATACCAACACAAACCCGCCGGCTACAGCATTGCGGATTGTTTTTTGACGTGCTAAATCTTTGGTTTGAATTACTTTGTCTTTATTGAGTAGTTTTATTTGTTGTTCTTTCTTTTCGGGTTCGTATTTGGTGGACATCTCGGTGATTTGCTTGTTGCTTTCTTCGTTGAAGATGGAGTCCTTGATTTCGGAATATAGTTTGTGGTATTCGTAGGCGGCTTTCCACCTGCACAATGAACTATCTAATTGGGATAAAGCGTTATAAACATTTTTTATCCATTCTTTTGCACTCATTTCTTTGGACAATTGTAAACATCTTAGAAAATAATTTCTTGAATCGTCAAATTTTTTAATAGATTATTTATTGTCCCTATATTGATCAAAGAAGAAGCTATCCCATTTTTATCTCCAATTTCTTCTTGTATTTTTAAAGCGGCATGATAATTATGCAATGCTTTTGAATACAACAAACTCTGAAAAAAGGCGCTATCAGAACTCAGTAAAACAGCTTTTCCATAATAAATATTACCGATAGTAACGTAAGAATTGGCAATTCCTTTTTTATCATCTATTTCTTCTCTTATTTTCAATGAATGGAAATAATTTTTTAATGCTTCTTTGTCGTTGTTCTGGTGATAATAAATATTTCCAATATTGTTGTAAGAAGAGGAGATTCCGGATTTATCCCCAAATTCCACTCTGATATTTAATGCAGAGAAATGATTTCTCAATGCTTCATTGTAATTGCCGTGTGCGAAATTGATGTTTCCTTTGATGTTATAAGCATTTGCAAGTCCTTTTTTGAGAGTGGTTAAATTCGTTGTGGGATTACCTTTCATCTGTTTTTTTGCCTGTGTTATAGCTTCATTGACTTTTTCCATTGCTTTATCATAATTGCCTGTAACCAATAGTTCACGACTTAACATAATTAACATATTTATTTTGGTAGTATCGTTTAAGAAGGAATCGGGGCGGCGGGAGAGGGAGGATAAGACAGAATTTAAACTATCTATTTTATTCTGAGCGAAAACGGAAGAATAGGAAAGGAGAACGACAGGAAAGTATATAAAAAGGAAAAAAGAAAAGCCAAGAATCTTATAAGAACTGATGTAGTTAAGTGAACACCTGGTTTTAGGACGTGTTTGCGTCTTATAAATTGAGTAATCGTCCATGTTTATTATTTTTTTCTTTTTTTTTCTTTTTTTATTTTTTTCTTTTTTTATTTTTTACATATTTTCCTGTAGTTCCGTATTTTCCCTTTTTCCTTTTTACATATTTTCCTGTCGTTCCGTATCTTCTTTTTTTCCTTCTTTCCTTTTTATATATTTTCCTGTAGTTCCGTATCTTCTTTTTTCCCTTTTTCCTTTTTACATGTTTTCCTGTCGTTCCGTATTTTCCTTTTTTATTATCCAATAAATCTATAATCCATTTTCGTGCTGTTAAAATTAAACAACAAACCTTTTTTACATTGATAATGTTTTATCAAATTAGAAAACACGCTTATCGTTTCATTTTCTATTGATTTTATCGCGTTTATTGATATCAACAGGTCATTTATTTTAAATAACCGTATGTCCTTTGATCCATAAAGCTTACCGTTATAATTCAATTCAAGATTTTTTATTAATACAAAATCAATATCACCTGCTCGTAGCTCATCCCAAAACGCACGTCTATATACTTGGTGAAAAAAACCTGGTCCAAGATTTTCAAGAACTTCTTTACCCATTTCTAAAAAAGGCAAAAGAAGTTTTTTATCTTCGTTTTTGAGAGAGGTCTTATTTATATCAAAGTTAATAGTGAGTATTTTCTTATTACTTACCATGTTAGGAAATCCTTGCATATAAACTTTGGACCCACCAAAATTAATAAGTAGCCCTAATTGTAGTCCTGTCACTTTCAAATATGAAATTAGTTGTGCCTGATGTAGAGGTAAAATTTCAGTTACTACCTTAAGTTCAAGAACAACTTTTTCTTCAACAACCAAATCCGTTCTATATTTACCTACAATATTATTTTTATACAACACCGAATATTCTTTCTGCCGTTCCACTTTATAGCCCTTAGAAATCATGGAATCTGTTAAGATATCTTCATATATTTCCTCTTCCCACTTACCGGGAACATTAGCAAAAACATCAAATATAATACCCCTGATACTATAGGTTAAATCCTTATATATCAAACTCATGTTTTCTTTTTTATATATTTTCCTGTCGTTCCGTGTTTTCGTTTTGATACGAAAAAACTTAACGTTTTACTTTTTCAATACTATCGTCCCTATCATCCTCTCTGTTTTCTCCTCCCATTCATTTTTAATATTAAACGGACAATAAAATGAAAAAACAAGTAGTTCCTTCCCAATAATAAAATACCGCTGTGACACATACTTTTCAATTAAATTTATTTTCCCCGTGACACTGCGAAATCTTCGTATGGTCTTGAGATTAAATTTACCAGATTTTTTTTCATGATGTATCAATACTGTGTCACTCAAAAATTTTACCGTATCAAATTGTTGTATCAACGTTGATTTAATAAACTTCATCAATAATTTCATGTCTTTTTCTTCAAATAAGGTAGGATGCATGGTTAAACCAACTTCCACTTCCTGCAACGAGTCAGTAAACATGATAATAGGTCTCCGCTGAGCCGGGTACTTGAAAGCAATCATATCGTCATCCATTTCTATGAAATTATTCGGAATCTCCATCGTACCATAATCACCCAAAGATACCTGCTTCATTCCAGGTATTTGCGCTCTTAATCCAAACCCACACCCTATCCAAAAAAATAAAATAAACAATACGAATCTGTTTTTCATATAAAATTGCGTTGTTTTGCCGTATTTTTACACCTTGTAAAAGTATAATTATTTTTTCAATTAACCATTTTAACCATATAACCATTTAACCATTCAACCATTTTACCCATTCAACCATTAATCCATTCAACACCTCATGCTAAACCTCACAACCCACCATCGAACCCATACTTGCGGAGAACTTTCTCATGCCGATATAAACAAAGAAGTCACCTTGTGCGGCTGGGTTCAACGTGTTCGTGATAAAGGGGGGATGTTATGGATTGACGTGCGCGACCGTTATGGGGTAATCCAAATTGTTTTAGAGGAGTCATCTACCGAAATCAATTGCATGCAAAATGCCAAATCACTCGGCAGAGAATACGTAATTAAGGTTACCGGCGTGGTAAAAGAACGCATGTCTAAAAACCCGAAAATGAAAACAGGTGATATTGAAATAATTCCAACCACAATTGAAGTATTAAATCCTTCTCAGGTTCCTCCTTTTACTATTGAAGATAATACGGATGGAGGTGATAATCTTAGAATGAAATACCGCTACTTAGATATAAGACGAAATCCGGTAAAACACAATCTCGAATTTCGCCACAACGTGTCGCATCAAATCCGGAATTATATGGATGAACAAAATTTTGTGGAAGTTGAAACACCGGTTCTTATAAAATCGACACCGGAAGGCGCCCGCGATTTTATTGTTCCATCAAGAGTAAACCCCGGAGAATTTTATGCACTTCCGCAATCCCCTCAAACGTTTAAACAACTGCTCATGGTCGCCGGATTAGACCGCTATTACCAAATAGTAAAATGTTTTCGCGATGAGGACCTGCGTGCCGACCGGCAACCGGAATTTACGCAATTGGATTGCGAAATGTCATTTGTCACACAACAAGATATTTTGCAAACCTTCAGCGGACTTGTAAAACACCTTTTTAAAAATATAAAAGGGATTGAGATTTCTGAAATTCCACTTATGACCTATCAGGAAGCAATGCATTCTTACGGTTCCGATAAACCAGACCTCCGTTTCGATATGAAGTTGGTTGATCTTACAACCCAACTCAAAGGAAAAGGATTTCTTGTTTTCGATTCTGCCGAATGGATTGGAGGTATTTGCGCAAAAGGATGTGCAATTTACACCCGAAAACAGATAGATGAACTCATTGAATTTGTGAAGAAACCACAAATCGGCGCCGGGGGTTTGGTCTATGTACGTTACAATAGCGATGGAACTGTAAAATCATCTGTAGATAAATTTTATACGGAAGATGAATTGAAAAAAGTAACTGAACTTTTTAAAGCCGCTCCAGGTGATTTACTGTTGATATTATGTGGGAAAGAAAAACATACCCGGAAATGTTTAAATGAATTACGCCTTGAAATGGGCAATCGCCTTGGATTACGGAAATCCGATGAATATAAACCGGTGTGGATAATTGATTTTCCACTACTCGAATGGAATGAAGAAGAAAAAAGATTTTATGCCATGCATCATCCTTTTACTTCCCCTAAAACCGAAGACATCCCCTTGTTAGATTCCCAACCGGAAAAAGTAAGAGCCATTGCGCACGATTTGGTGATAAACGGAACAGAAATTGGCGGCGGTTCTATCCGTATTCATCAAAAGGAATTGCAGGAAAAAATATTTCATGTGTTGGGATTTACCAAAGAAGAAGCCAACGAAAAATTTGGTTTCTTAATGAATGCCTTTGAATTTGGCGCCCCACCTCATGGTGGAATTGCCTTCGGCTTCGATCGCTGGGTTGCCTTATTATGCGGTTCAGAGACCATTCGTGATTTTATAGCTTTTCCTAAAAATAACGCTGGAAGGGATGTTATGATAGATTCCCCATCCCCTTTGCCAGATGTACAATTGAAAGAATTGGGAATTTCTATACAAAAAAATAACACTTGATTTTCTCAAAATAATTACATACATTTGGGTACTTTAAAAATGAGCCGGGTGAAATGTGATAAAAATTTAACCTTTAAACTCAGGAAATCATGTTAGAAACAAAAATCTATAACCTTGAAATCCAGAAAGTTACAAAATCCCGTATTCATGAAATAGATTTTAATCACATACCCTTTGGTAAGTACTTTTCTGACCACATGTTTGTTGTGGACTATAAGAATGAAGAATGGCAGGATGGGAAAATAGTACCTTATGGTCCTATGTCAATGGCTCCATCTATTTCTGCCTTGCATTATGGTCAAGCATTGTTTGAAGGTATGAAGGCATACAAAGACACAAAGGGAAATTCCTGGCTTTTCAGACCAACCGATAATCATGCGCGGTTAAATATTTCGGCTGAACGACTTTGCATGCCCGCAATTCCTGAGGATTTATTTATGCAAGGTCTGATGGAATTGATTCGCTTAGATTCCAATTGGATTCCAAAACAAGAAAATGCGGCATTATATATTCGTCCTGTGATGTTTGCTATTGACGAATTTGTAGGTGTAAAACCTTCTCAAAATTATCGTTTTGTAATTTTCACTTGTCCGGTGGGTCAATATTACAGTGAGCCGGTAAGTGTGCTTGTGGAAACAAAATACGTGAGGGCTTTTGAAGGTGGATTAGGGTTTACTAAAGCCGCCGCAAACTATGCCGCCGCTTTGATGCCCGCTAAACTTGGGCAAAGCAAAGGGTACCATCAAATGCTTTGGACAGATGGTTTCGAACATAAATACATTGAAGAATCGGGAACCATGAATGTAATGTTTGTGATTGGAAACAAAGTAGTTACCCCCATGACAAGCGGAACTATATTAAGTGGTATTACGCGTGATAGCATCATACAACTTTTAAAGGACTGGGGAATTCCGGTTGAAGAAAGAAGAATTTCCATTGATGATTTGCTGACTGCTCACAGTAAGAATGAATTAAAAGAGGCATTTGGCGTTGGAACTGCCGCCACGGTGGCTCACATTGCAAAAATCGGTTATATGGGAAAAGATTTTCAATTACCGGTCATTACTCCTTCCTCAATTTCTCATCGAATCTTAAAAACATTGACAGACATACGTACCGGAAAGTGTGAAGATAAATTTGGCTGGATGGTGAGGGTGTAGTGAAATTGATGTTGGATTTTTGATGCTAGTTGTTTAGTGTTTAGCGTTTAGTGTTTTGTGTTTTGTGTTTAGTGTTTTGTGTTTAATGTTTAGTGTTATTTTTTTTTCTTTCTCCTTTTTTCTTTCCCCTTTATCCTTTATCCTTCCTCAAATGATCCGCTACACTTCCCACTTCCTCCAGAAGCTTGAAAATATGCTTACAGAGTCGTCTTACGAAGTCCGTTACGAAAAAGGCAATTTCAAATCCGGCTATTGTATTCTGGAAAGTAAGAAAATAGTGATTATCAATAAATTTTATTCGTTGGATGGGAAAATTAACTGCCTGTTGGAAATACTGAAAGTATTAAACATACCACTAGAACAACTTACCGAAAAAAGCCGCGAATTGTTTTTGCAATTACAGTCGTCTGAATAAAAAATTACCCTAAAATTGTTTATCTTTGTAAGAAAATCATTATGGCACACGCATTAACATTTGATACCTTGGCTTATGCTAAAAAACTGATAGCAGTTGGGGTTCCCGTTCAACAAGCCGAAGTGCAGGCAGAAACTTTTGCTGAAATTATTGATGAAAATTTAGCAACCAAACAAGATATTATAGATTTGAAACGCAATATGAAAGAAATAGAGCAGCGCATCATCATAAAATTGGGTGCAATGATAACAGCAAGCATCGCGATTACTGTTACGTTGGTAAAACTACTTTGAAAGTTTTTATAAGAGTTATAAGCCAATCATGCAAATCACGTTTCTCGGCACCGGCACCTCCCAGGGCGTTCCCGTTATTGCCTGTGATTGCAAAATTTGCCGCTCCATTGACTACCGGGATAAACGACTCCGTTCATCCATTCATATTCAACATAAAAACACCAGTGTCATCATTGACTCCGGACCGGACTTTCGACAACAAGTTTTAAGGGAGAGAATTAATAAACTCGATGCCTTAATATTCACACATGCGCACAAAGACCATACAGCCGGAATGGATGATGTACGCGGGTTTAATTTTTCCCAGGACAAAGCAGTGCCGGTTTATGGGACTTTAGAAGTTCTCAACCAGATAAAGCAGGAATTTGAATATGTTTTTAACAATTCTAAATACCCGGGAATTCCCAAAATTGATTTGGTAGAAATTGATAACAAACCATTTACTGTGGGTGACATCACATTGATTCCTATACTTGTAAAGCACCATAAAATGCCGGTTTTCGGTTTTCGTGTCGGCGATTTTACCTATATAACAGACGCTAATTTTATCCCCGAGGAAGAAATGAAAAAAATTTACGGATCTAAAATTATCGTGTTGAATGCGTTAAGAAAAGAAAAACACATCTCTCATTACACCCTGGAGGAAGCTGTGGAAGTTTTAAAAATTTTAAAGCCGGAACGTGCCTATCTTACACACATCAGCCACCAGTTGGGCTTGCATGAAGAAGTGGAAAAAGAGTTGCCGGAGTTTGTTCGATTGGGGTATGATGGGCTGAGGGTTGATGCTTAGGGGAATTTCTCAAATGGGGAATATGTAGAGACAAGGTGCTCCGTGTCTCGTTTAAGATGCACCCATTTTTCATAAACATTTTTTTAAAATTACATGATATTTTAAAATTTTACTTAAATTTGTCATCAATTAATAATTATGTTCAAACGTGTATTTTCCTTTTCCGGATTGGAGCAAGAGACCGCTTTTTTTTGGGGACCCAGACAAACGGGTAAGAGCACATTACTGAAGTCATTATTTGCTTTATCTGCACGATATGATCTCTTGCTTTCGGGTGAATATCAAAGATTATTAGCCAATCCATCTGTTTTCAGGGAAGAAGTACTAAATCTTCAAGAAAATAAATTCCCAGTAATTATAGACGAAGTACAAAAAATTCCTATTTTGTTGGATGAGGTGCAATGGTTAATAGTCAATCATAATATTCCATTCATTTTATGTGGTTCCAGCGCAAGAAAATTAAAACGAAATGCTGCAAATTTATTGGGCGGGCGAGCAATTCGCTACGAGTTATTTCCTTTAGTTTTTCCTGAAATCCCTGATTTTGATTTACTGAGAGCGCTTGAACATGGTCTTCTACCAAAGCATTATTTAAGTTCAAACCCAATACCACTGCATCGTGCATATATTGGTGATTATCTGAAAGAAGAAGTGTCACAGGAAGCAATTTCCAGAAACCTTCATGCTTTTAATGGTTTTCTTACCTCTGCCGCATTTAGTAGTGGTGAAATAGTGAATTTTACCAATATTGCCCGTGATTGTGGTGCATCTCTCTATACAGTCAAAGAGTATTTTCAAATATTAACAGACACTTTAATAGGTAAATTTATACCTTCTTTTCAAAAGAAACCGAAACGAAGAGTAATCCAGTCACCTAAATTTTATTTCTATGATTTATGTATTATCAACACGTTGCTTAATCGTAGAAAAATTCTTTTTCCAAGTGAGGTCTTCGGAAAGGCATTCGAACAATTTATTTTTCAGGAATTGTCTGCACACAGCAAGTATTCGGGGTTTTTTTATGATATCTTTTACTGGCGGACCGCCTCCCAATTAGAAGTAGATTTTATTCTCGGCGATCATAACGTAGCTGTAGAAGTCAAAAGCACTCGCCACGTAGATCAAGACGATATGAAAGGAATGAAGGCGTTTTTGGAAGAATATAATGTAAAGCAAGCCATTATCGTTTCACTTGACCCAAATACCCGAAAGGTTGGAAATATTATTATTATGCCTTGGATGGAATTTCTGCAAAAATTGTGGAGCGGTCAAATATATATTGAATAGAGGAGAAGTTTAACGCCCGTCTTTTTTGCAGTCAACTGCAAAATAGTCGTGACTTTTTTGTAATAGTGTGCAAAAAAGTACCAGCATGAAAAGATATCTTACCGGAAATATTTATGTTTTTTAAAAATTAATACCCCCGCAACTCCTCCACCGCATCCCTCAATCTCTTTTCCGGTAGAAAGTCCTCTTCAAGCGCCGAGGCAAAAGGAACCGGCGTATCCAATGAGCCAACTCTCATTACAGGCGCATCGAGAAACGTAAAACAATGCTCTGTAATCCAGGCAGAAATTTCTGCGCCAATGCCACCGGTGACACAATCTTCGTGCAGAATCAATACTTTCCCTGTTTTTTTAACAGTGGCACTGACTGCTGATTTATCCCATGGCAATAAACTACGCAAATCAAGAATGTCGGCTGAAATATTTTTTTCAGCAATAATTTTTTTTGCCCACACAACCCCATATCCATACGTAATTATAGAAAGCTCATCTCCTTCCATGGCAAGAGATGCCTTGCCGATGGGAATGGTGTAATAATCTTCAGGAACTTCCTCAGAAATGGAACGGTATAATAGTTTATGCTCAAAATACATTACCGGATTGGGATCTTCAATTGCTGAAATCAATAACCCTTTGGCATCAACCGGATTACTTGGATAAACAATTTTTAATCCCGGAGTGTGAAAAAACCATGCTTCGTTAGATTGAGAATGAAAAGGACCGGCTCCAGTTCCAGCACCGGTTGGCATTCTGATCACTACATCCGCGTTCTGACCCCAGCGATAATGAACTTTTGCCAGATTGTTTACAATCTGATTTAATCCACACGAAACAAAATCAGCAAACTGCATTTCAACCATCGACTTAAAACCACTCACAGACAACCCGAGCGCAGTCCCTAAAATTGCTGACTCACATAGCGGAGTGTTTCGCACCCTTTCCTTTCCAAATTGTTTCAGAAAACCTTCAGTCACTTTAAATACTCCTCCGTACTCAGCAATATCCTGACCCATCAAAATTAAATTTTCATGCTTTTCCATACATTGCCATAATCCTTCACGGATAGCATCCACAAACCGTAAATTTTCCTTTTTTCCTGAGATGGGTGGTTTTTCTTCCTGTATAAAAGGAAAATAAACATCCTTCAATTCTAATTCCTGACTGGAATCACGAATGGGTTCTGCCTCTGATAAATTCCATGCTGAATCAATCTGAGCATTGATTTTTGACCGGATGTCATCTGCCATTTCTTTTTTCAACACGTTTTCCTGAATTAAAAACTCCTCATAGTTCACCACCGGGTCTTTTTGTGCCCATTGAGCAAAAAGTTCCTGTGGCACATATTTGGTTCCCGATGCTTCCTCATGCCCTTTCATCCGGAATGTCAATGCATCTATTAAAACCGGTTTTGGATTTTCGCGGATTTGTTCTGCAAATTTTTTAACGGTAGCGTAAACTTCTAATACGTTATTTCCGTCAATCTGAATGGCATCCATTCCATACGCCGGTCCTTTATCTGTAAATGACTTAATCCGGTTTTGAATGGCAGAAGGAGTGGACAAAGCATACCCGTTGTTTTCCACCATAAAAATTACAGGAAGGTCCCACACCGCTGCCACATTCAATGCCTCATGAAAGTCACCTTCACTGGCGCCGCCATCCCCTGTATAAACTAAGGATAATTTTTTACGCTGAGAAATTTTTTCAGCCAGTCCAATCCCGCATGCTACGGTTAATTGCGGACCTAAATGCGAAATCATACCCACGATATGATGTTCCTTCGTTCCAAAATGAAAGGAACGGTCTCTGCCTTTCGTGAAACCATTCATTTTACCCTGAAACTGAGAAAATAATCTGTTTAAAGGAACTTTCCTGCAGGAAAAAACACCCAGATTGCGATGAAGCGGTAAAATATATTCATCTTCTGAAAGGGCTAAGGTGGAGCCCACAGAAATGGCTTCCTGACCAATTCCCGAAAACCATTTACTGACTTTTCCCATACGCAAAAGGCGTAGGAATTTTCCCTCTATCAATCTGGGAATGATCAGTTCTTCATAGATTTTCATCAGCAGTTCATCGGAAAAATCTTTCCGGTCGTATTTTATGGGAGTAATCAAAGGAGTCCGGGGTTAAGTAAAGGGGGTTGAATCCTTACTGAGAGGTGCAAATATATTGAATTTACAAATACCCTTAAAAGGTCCGGGAAATATTAGCTAATTCGTTACTGTTCAGTATCCATTTGATTGAACCACTTATTGAATAAGAAAAAAAAAACTTAGCCACTGATTACACGGATTAAAAATATTTTTAAGATTTTTTATAACATTAATCTGTGTAATCAGTGGCTAAATTGCATTTTTTCATCTTGGACCGAACAGTTACGGTAATTCTTATTTTTTATGTGCTGGAGAAATTGCCACAAACCGATTTTAAAGTACAGAACGTCAGCAGAAAAACATGCATGATGTGTAAAAGTGCCACTTCCTCCGTCAGGGTAAACTCCGGCACGCCTCTATTTTACAGGGATGGATTTAGTCCGTACTCCAAATCTGTACGTTCTATGGTTAAAAGTGCCCCTTCCTCCGTCAGGGTAAACTCCGGCACGATTCATATCAGATCCTCAAAATGTATCTTTAATCATGCGATACTTCAAACTTTTTCAATAACTCCATAAACTCTTCCCTGAAAGTTTTTTTTCTTATGTTTCGTTCCTACGGAACTCAAGGGTCTGAAGTCAGGCGTTACAACAACGGACTGAAGTCCGTTGTTAAAATATGAACCGTTCCTATGGAACTGTTTTTATACAATAAGAGGACGTAGCAAATTTTTAATCCTGATAAAATAAAAAAGCAAGGATAAATGCTATCCATCACATGAAAATAAGAATTAGCCGAAATATTTAGGTAGTTTTGGTATCCTTACTGTAAAATGAGTTTCTTATTATACACACTCCCATTGTGAATAATCCTGAACGTATAAAAACCTTTCGGTAAAATGCTCAAGTCCAAATCTAAGGTGTAAAATTAAATTGCAAACTATGTGAGAAAAAGATGTAAATTAAACTATACAATTCATTAATCCTAAATTTTCGCTACTTAGCACAGCGGTCTCATTCACCCTAGCTTGAACAAACTTGCTGTTATGCGTTCGTGCTGATTTCGGCTGTTCAACTGTTTACCGTTATCAAGCAGTGACTTTTTTTCGGCTATTGGTTCTCGTAAAACGAAGATGCTTTTTCATTCTCTCAACTTTCCGAGATTTTAGAAATTCACTGATTGCTTTTTCTTCTTCATTCGTCAACGGACCTTGTCCACCAATAAAGTCAACATCCAATTCTTTTAGTTTAGTTTGCATAATGGAAAATATTTATTGATAAGTTTTAACGCAGCGTTTGTTTCAATAATCATTACTCGTCCACCGAAATGAAATGCACCCAGCGAGTCAATGTAATGTTGAACGAGTTGTGATTTAGAAAGGAATGAAAGATTTCCTTCGTGTCCACGCTGAAAGGAAAGTTTGCAAGCAAATGCCACAAGATTTCCAGGAACACCCGCATAGATTTTGTTTTTACCGATGTTGAATGGCGCACTTTCAACTAAGTGCATGTAAACATGGTCGGCTTTAATTTCCAAACTGAGCAGTCCTTGAATGACTGTCGGATTGTTTACAATTGTCAGTTTATAAACATCCCTTTCGGGATATTTGAATTCGGTTTTCCAAAGAAACTGCCAGCCGTTCTTCTTCGTCACTGATTTCAAATCTTCAACGGTTACAATCGTGATGTCAGTCGGGAAACTGTCGCCAGAAACCACATTCACAATTGAATTTGTCAGTTGGTCAATCTCAAAATCAAGTCCTATTTGTCTATTTTTTTTCACTTAGCAAAGTTACAAAATAATTGTCAAATATTTGCCCAGAAGTTTCAAATTATCACAGTCGTCTAAGCATGACCGCTAAAGGCCGGCCGTCTAAAAACTACGTTACACAAGCAAAAATACACAAAAACCGGATGCAATAGAAGCGAAATAAGGAAGGGGAAAAAAATATACCTGAACAAAAAAAATTAAAAATTTGGAATCAACCTGTGGTTGTATTTTGGTTGCTCACCGTGTAACGTATACGGGCTTTTGCAATTTATTTTTTGCGGGTTTTAAAAATTCGTCACTGTCAGCAAGCACGAAAGTAATTAAAAAGTACAACCGATTGAAAACCTGTCCCCACCCGCAAAAAATAAATTGCAAAAGCCTGTTGTTGGCGGTTCGGCATACTGTCTGCCGTTACATTGTCCAAATGCAGTTGGTTTGTGATGGTAAGAACTTGTCCAACCGAAATGATGTCATTGGCTGTGGGTTGATTTTAAAAATTTTTGAAGGGAAGATTTTTTAAAAATAATTTTTACTTTGCATAGGAAAAAAGCAAGTGCATTGCAAGTTTTGATTGTGGGCTGATTTGTGGGACTTGCAATGCTTTTGCTTTGTGAAGAGCATTTTTTATCTTTTATTGTCAGTTTGCTATGAAAAGTAGAGATATGTAAAATCTTATTTTCAGATAAATCATTTTTTAATTTGAAAATAATATTCTCCACCCAGTGGTATCTATGTACACAGTCATTCCCGCATGAGCTACTTTCATTTGAAATTGTTCTTCAGGAATACGCACACAAATAAATACCATACTATCGTTGTTTGTAATGTTGTATTGCAAGTGTGCTTTGGAATCATAATACCTTAAAGGAACCTGCCATTCATTTGCTTTACCATCAGCGATGTTTTGGCTGAATGAAATGCCTGATATAATTGCAAACAAAATACTTGTAATCGTTGTTTTCATATATGGAAAAGAATCTCCTCCACAGGTTTATTTCTTTTTGACTTCCAGATACAATGTATCCGAATTTAACCCCGTAAAAATTCCATATCCATTGACAATACTTGTAGATGGATTTGTTAAATTTTGCGAGCTGGTGCTATTATCATCATATAAGGATGCGTAATCAGGCAATACATGATATAAAACTATTCGATGCGATCCGAAGTATTGAAATTCCATTGATCTTATTTCGGTGGAAGAAGCATTTGTAGGTGATTTTCTAAATCTGTTTCCGGGAGGTGCATTTCCTCCGAAATCACGTATTGGCTCTAAAGTAGTTTCTATGTTTTCAATAAGAACGAGATAATAAGATCCGTCTGTATTGTCCCATGTGAGATTTACGGGATCGAGTTGCGAGCCAAAATTCGGAGGGCCTGATGCCGTATCAATTTTTTCAAGTTCTATTTCTGTAACTGATTCTGTAAAATTTTGTGGCTTGGCAGGAACTTTAGTATATGCAGAAACATTCTTAGAATTAAAACTAAATGAAAGATCATATAAATCATTTTCGGCAACAATCAATGAGCCATCAACGTATTTTCCGTCTCCTAAAGCTTGTAATGTATAATTCACGTTGTTACGAGTAACATTTATTGTAAGATGGTTTATGTCATCAGAGGAATAAGAAACGTCAGAGGAAAATGGTATTTGCCTGGTCACCTTTATATTCAGATAATCGCCCGGTGAAAGGTATGATTCAATAATTGGCGAATCTGTAAACTCTTTATTTTCTTCTTTTTTACATCCTGCTATTGAAAGGATTAAGAATGAAATAATTATCTTGTTTCTCATGCTATCTAAGCTTTAGTGATAATGTTACATTAGGTGTCATTCCGAGATAATTAACATTCGTTTCTATAATGGATCCGCTTTCAATTGTATTTTGCTTGTACCAAACATTTTTTCTATCGTATAGGTTAAATATTGAAAAGCCAATATACCCGATCTCTCTCCTTTTTTTATCTCCTTTATCTCCTCGTAGTAATTTATAGTTTGCAGAAATATCAGCCCTATGATATTCCGGCAGGCGTAAACCATTTTTCGAGGTAACAGTGAAATAATCCGAAGACGAACCATCGAGAAGCGTTACACTATACGCTCCGGAAGGTGCTGTATATGGCCTTCCTGTTGCATAAATCCAAGTTGCCGAAAAATCCCAGCGCTTCCATTTATAAAGCGCTACTATTTTAAATTCGTGTGTTACATCCTGGTTGGCGGGATAATAAGTATCAGAATATACATCGAAATGATTGCGTGCTTCACCCAAAGTATAACTTACCCATCCATTAAAGTTGCCTGATTTTTTCTGCGCTAAAAATTCTATCCCTTTTGAATATCCATATCCGCTAAAAAAATTCTCGTTATAATCTACTTTAAATGGACTTGCATTAATACGAAGAGAATACTCTGTTAAATTATCTATCTTTTTATAATATCCTTCTGCACTAAACAAGTAGTTGTTTGTTTCATAAGATAATCCAGCTATGTAATGAATGGACGAACTTATGGGAACTTTATTGCCATCAGATAGTAACCAAAAATCTTTGCTTCCTGATAAAATATCTTCACGGGTAACACGATTAGCAAATTGATAATATTTGCCCGTGGCCCCTTTTAAGGTCAATCTATTTGTAATATTTACAGACAAAGATGCACGGGGTTCATAATACATCTTCCCTGTGGTTTCAAAATAGCTTGCTCGGATTCCTGGTAAAAACTGTACTTTATCTTTAAAGAATTTGGTTTTGCTTTGAACATAACCACCAGCCAATAAAGCCTTATTGTGACGATCCAGTATTGTTGCTGTATCATTTTGAGCGTATGTATATTTGATGTCATAATATGTTCCGAAACCACCAAACTGTAATTGGGAGAAATTAAAAATATCCCATTGGTAATCGGACTTCTGGCTGAAATCTTTGAGATCGTTGTTTTCAAAAATCCCATTTTTTCTTGTTGTGGTTTCTCGGCTGGAGTTAGTTAATGATCTCTCTTGTGAACGATCTCTGTCGCTATAATAATTTGAATAACTTAAAATAGTATTGCCATATAATTTCGGATGCCATTTTCTTGACCACTTTAAACTGCTTCCAATATTTCCATATTTGGTTAAGTCTGCTGAACTCATACTGAAATTTGAAGAAGATGCACTTCCGAAGGAAGGAAGCGAAGAAGAAGAACTATTATCCAATTTATCTGTGCCGTTAAATATGCTTAATGATACAATATCCTTGTCATTTGGACGATAGGTAAATTTCCCGTTCAGGTCATAGAAAAAAGATGTGGCTTCGGTTTCCTGAGAAAACCGTCCTCCTCCGGGACCACCCCCTCCCTGCGGTGTAACGGATGTAGTGCTGCTGCTTTTATTAAATTTCTCAAATATCTTATTGTAAATAGGCCCTTTATATGATCTGCGGAACGTAATAACAGAAGAAAATTTTGACCCGACAGGTATCTCCACGTAAGCGTTCATGCTTAACAAGCTTAAATCAGCGCCCATATTGAATTTTTTCTGGTTGCCGTCCTTGCCGGTTATTTCGGTAACGCTCGAAAGCCGACCACCAAAGCGTGATTCAAAACCCCCTTTATAAAGCTGAACATCCTTAATAGCATTTGAATTAAATGCACTGAAAAAACCGTATAAATGGTCAACCTGATATACAGTAAAACCATCGTAAAGAACCAGGTTCTGATCCGGTGTTCCACCACGAACGTATAAACCTGATGAGGATTCATTGGAAGCACTTACACCGGGTATTAGCTGAAAAGACCGCATGATATCTCTTTCCCCGACATTCGGTAACTGCTCCAATTTTTTGGGTGTCATTTTGATGGTGCTTACATCCGTTTTATTAACAAGAACAACGTCTTCCCTATATCCGGTTATAGTTACGGTTTTTAAATTCTGAGAAGATGGAGAAAGCTCGATTAGAAAATTTTTTTTAGGGCTGTGTGGAGTTAAATAAACAAATATTTTATTGTACCCTATGTATTGAACCTGTAAAGTGCTTGTATCTGTTGGAACCTTTGGTAAAGTGAAATACCCATCCATATTGGTTGCTGCCCCAATGGTCGTACCTTTTATCTGAATTGTAGCACCGGGTAAAGCCTCTCCGGTTGCTTTGTCCTTTATTAAACCGGAAAGAGTATAGTTAAATGTTTGCGGAGGGCCAAAATAAATTTTCTGTGATTTGACTTCTGCTATTTCAGCGGTGTTATTATCCTTGTCTTCTTCGTAATAAAATGTACCACCGGCACTCTCATCATCGTCACTGTCATCAGTTTTATCATTAGCTGAAACATCCTCTTTAAAATCAGAGGTAATGTTATTGTTAGCGATGATACTATCAGCAGCGCCCATTTTTTTATTACTTAACCGAATGCAATTGAAACGAGTTAGGTCGGTGGTATTTACTTCAGAGGAAGTAATTGTTGGATCATTTATCTGAAGGAATAAATTTTTATTTCCGTAGGTGTAACCAAAAGTCAACAGGCTTGATAAAGCACCAAAACACTGGAGTTTTTCTCCGGCAGTGTTACCTCTGTTAGGGACATACACAAAAAGATAATTATAAAATTGCGGGAGATTTTTTAGTGAGTCCTGGTCAAAAGCAGATTGAGCATCTTGTCCTGGTTTACCAAGGAGCATCAGATAAGGGCGTTTATAATCCTGATAGTTATCATTGGGAGCATAGCGGATATATTTTAAATAGCAAGGATTGCCTTCTCTGTTAAACTCATAGTTGCGTTGAGCAAATGATATTTTAGACGTAAAAAGAAGAAATAGGATAATTGTGTTTTTTAATATTTGTTTCATTTTATATCCTTTATTCTATTTTTATACTTTTAGTTCTAGCTGAATATGCACTGAAATAACCAAGCGCACCACCGGTTATATTAGAAACAGGGTTTGCGGGTGTTGCACTGGCATTTGGGCCATTTCCATTCGCACTTATGCCATAGAAATATTTGTATACCGCTTTATCAATACACATCATTATCACCCTTATCGTATCCTCCTTGTTTAAACTAATATTTCCAGCCCTTAGTGAGCGATTATTCACACCTCCATCCACAACCTCATCACTAAAAAGAAATAGTGAAGTAGATGTTTCATTATCTTTTTGAAATTTGAATTTGTAATAATTGCCTCTCCCTATGGGATCTTGAAACACCGGGGTAAGAGATTCAGCTCTATTTGAATTACCATTGCCGGGTCCACTTGGACCACCTCCACCTGGGCCGCCACCCGAACTATGATTAACTATTATTGTATCTAATTGTACACTTTGGGGCATTTCACAAACGGAAGTATATGTTATTCCGGCAACGTTTATTGTTAAATAATAGATTCTACCCGGAACACCCTGTAAACCGGAGTTTTGATAAATACCCGGACTTGTTTCTGTCAGAGTAACGTTATTTCCAAAATTGTCGTTGAGGATAACAGATGCACCGTTAACAATTGAGAATGTTTCACCGTCACTTATATTAACCGATTTAGTGATTTTTACTGTTTGTGGTGTGGAAATATCATCTGTTACCTCAGCTTCAATTACAATTTGTGGATCTTTTGAATTTAAGTCCACTTGAATAACCTTTTCACATGAGGCAAAAAGTGCTATCATCACCAAAAAACGAAATGTTTTTCTTATGCTCTTTTTGGTCATGTATTAAAATTTAAAGTTGTAAGTAATTGAAGGAACCCATCTGAACAAGGAAGTCTTAACAATTTCTGTTTTTTGGGGATCACTTTCACTTTGCCGGAAGGTTATTGTATAGGCATTCTCTCTTCCGTATGCATTATAAATACTAAAGTTCCAGTTACTCTCAAATTTTTCGGTCTTTCTTTTATACCACGTTACTCCAATGTCTAACCTGTGATAGTTAGGCATTCGATAACCATTCCGTTCTGTATATAAGTATTGAACCTTGCCATCCACTGTATATTTTCCACTTGGGAATGTAACAGCATTGCCCGTACTGAATACCCAGCTTGCTGACAGTGCCCACTTTTTATTCAAATCGTAAATACCTACAACAGATATATCATGGGTTCTATCTTGCTTTGCTGCATACCAATTACCGTTATTTATTCCGTCAATGTGTCGTTCAGTTCTTGAAAGCGTGTAACCTACCCATCCGTTAAACCTGCCATATTTCTTTTTTAGAAAAAACTCAATACCATAGGCTCTGCCCTTACCAAAAAGCAATTCTCCTTCTACTTTATCATTTGCCTGAGTACTTGCACCATTTTTATAATCAATCTGATTTTGCATCCCCTTGTAATAAATTTCAGTGCTAAATTCAAACAAGTTGTCTTTGAAGTTTTGGAAATAGCCGAGCGAAACCTGGTCGGCTATTTCCGGTTTTACATTTTGACTGCTTGTGATCCACAAATCAGTGGGGTTCGATGTTGTGGAATTGCTTAACAAGTGAAGGTACTGTACGTTTCTTGCATATACTGCTTTAATCGAGTTAGTTTTTCCTAATACATAAGAGGCAGAAAAGCGAGGTTCTAAATTGAAATAGGTTTTTACGATTTGATTTGCATTGTAATGAGTGGTATCAATAACGTCCCCACTACTATTGTATGAATAGAAATTACCATCTCCCAATAAGCTAAATGATGTAGCTCTTAAACCATAAATTATGTTTAGCTTCTCTGTTGCATTCCATTCGTGGGAAACATACAAGGCATTCTCCAAAGCATACCGTTCTTGAAGTTGTGCAAAATTTAACGATGCATCAGAAGAAGATATTTGTCCGGGAGTAACTGTATGATGAATGCTGTTAAAACCAAATCGGATTTTATTTTTTGGATTGGCTAAAAATGTGAAATCTTGTTTTAAATTAAAGTCCCTGATTTTGGATTTTATATCAATGTCTGAGGTGCTTGAAGAAAGGGCTATTTTGTAATTGTAATTACTGTATATCAGTGATGTATTTGAAAAAAACTTAGGAGAAATAATAGAGTTCCAGCGTAACGTGGCAGTGGCATTTCCCCAATTTATTCCGAAAGAACTTAATCCGATTTGATCTTGACCGAAATATCCCGAAAGGAAAATTCTGTTTTTATCGTTAATGCGATAATTTGCTTTTAAATTCAAATCATAGAAATACAATTTGGTGTCTTTAAAGTTGTTTGACAGCTTTAGAAACATATCTGCATACGTTCTTCTTGCGGCAATTAAAAATGATCCTCGGTCTTTTACAATCGGGCCTTCTATATTTAATTTTGAGGAGATTATTCCGATACCCCCGCCAACGTGATATTTTTGATCGTTTCCATCGTTCATTTTTATATCTAATACAGAAGATAAACGACCACCATACTGAGAAGGCATTCCTCCCTTATAAACAGTTAGATCTTTTATTGCATCACTGTTAAAGGTTGAGAAGAATCCAAAAAGATGGGAAGCATTATAAACCGGGGCTTCATCTAGCAGTATCAGATTTTGGTCAGCACCTCCGCCACGAACATAAAATCCAGCATTGCCATCGCCCCCTGATTTTATCCCAGGAGTTAATTGTAGTGTTTTTATAATATCTTTCTCTCCTGCAAAAACAGGTATTTTAGAAATTTCTTTTACATCTAATTTTTCTACTCCAACTTGTGCATTAGTTAGATTAGCATCTTTTTTTTCAGTTGTAATTACTACTTCGTTCAGCTCTGAAGCGTTATCTTCCAGTGAGAAATTCAAACTTGCATTTTTATCAACGGTTACAGCTGTGCTTATTTTCTTAAACCCTAAATAAGAGATTTCAAGTGTATAATTTCCTTGTGGAATAGTGATGGAATAAAATCCATATTCATTAGTGGAAGCCCCGACATTTTTTAATTCAATTACTCTAACAGTCGCGCCAATAACTGTTTCACCAGATTTTTTATCCTTTACAGTTCCACTAATTGTGAATTTCTCTGTTTGGGCAAAAAGAGAAGATATATTAAGTGAAAAAATAAATAAATGTTTTAAATACCTCATTTACCTGTTGGGATTATAAGGGTAAAAATGAAGTTTTAAAAGGGGCTTTTTAGCTATAAATGACGTGAAACGGACAAAAAGGAGGGTGAATCTAATTGGAAGCTAACCATTCTAAAAAAGTTGTTGACTTTTCTTTACTGATTAAAATCTGATCTTTAAAATCAATGGTAAGATTAACTAATAATTTCCGGTTAAAGTATTGGGAAGCATCCTTTACGGTTGCTCTATTTAAAATGTATTGCCTATTGGCGCGAATAAAAGCATTACCACTAATTTTTTCCAATTCATCCAACGTTTGATTAGTAGTGTATTGTTTACCATTAATACAGTGAACTTTTACAAGTTCATTATCAACGTAGAATAAAGCTATCTCATTTAATTTTACAGGAATGATTTTGTCTTTTAGATAAACCAAAATGGAGGATTTGTTTTCTTTTGGAGTATTCCCTATCCATTGCAAAAGTTTATCAATATCAGGAGATTTTACTTTTGCACCTGTAAGTGTTAAATATTTATCTAAAGCCATTGAAACCGTTTTGTGATTAAATGGTTTCAATATATAATCAATGCCGTTTGCTTTAAAAGCCTCTAAAGCATATTCATTGTAAGCCGTAACGAAAATAACGGGTGCAGTAGTTTTTGTTGCTTCAAAAATTTCAAAACTTAATCCATCTCCAAGTTCAATATCTGAAATAAACAAATCGGGTTGCTCATGTTTTTTTAAATATTCAATGGATTCTTTTACAGATTTAAGCAATGCAATAATGTTAGCACTTGGATTATGCTTTAAAATATTCTGCCTTAAATCTTCAGCATTATTTTCTTCGTCTTCAATTATTATAATGTTCATAGCAATGGAAGTATGACTTCAAAACGATTATCAGTTCGTTTTATTTCAATGATTTTATCAGTCATTGGCTTATATCTTTCCGTCAGGTTTTTTAATCCCATTCCGGTTGAAGTATCATTAACATGCTTATCCTGAATATTATTTACAACAGAAATTTTATTGTCGGAAAGATAGCCTATCTCAATTTTTAATGGTTCACTGTCTGTAAGTGCGTTGTGTTTAATCGCATTTTCAACAAGACATTGGATAGCAAACACAGGAACTTTACAACTGGTGTAAAGTTCTTTAGGTAATTCAATGGTGTATTGTAAGGAATTTTTGAATCGAACTTTTTGAATGGATAAATAATCAGAGCAGATACGCATTTCGTCCTCCAAGGCAATAAGGTTCTGATTATTAGAATTAATATTAAACCGTAAAAACGAAGATAGTTTTACCAAATATTCTTCGGCTTCTTCAGGGTGATTTTTTATAAGTGATTTAAGAGTGTTCAATGAATTAAATAAAAAGTGAGGATGAATCTGTTGTTTTAATTGTTGCTGTTGCGCTTCAAGATTCATCAATTTAAGTTGGGCATTTTCATTGACTATTTTTCTTTCATTTTCGCGCAGAATAATGAGGGCGATTATAAATAAAATGAGGGCATTATTCATCTGGACTATGAATAATGGAATAATTGGTCTTGAATTTAATGCAAAAGGAGGTCTTGAATGCCCTTCAAAAGGAGGTGAGCCATGTATTGCACGAGAAGGGAGCCTTCCAGCCATATCAGTAGGACTGAAAAAAGAAAATACAATAAAAGGGATTAAAAACGTCAATAATACACTTGTGATATACCTTAATAGCTGCCTTTTACTTTTTTCAAATGCTTTTACAAGCAATACGTTCATTACCCATAATAAAAATATTATTATCGTAGCAACCAATAAACCTTTGAACATACTACCAATAGAGGGGTTGGGTTGAAAAAAAACCGGCAGTAAGGCAGAGATTGCCAACAACGGAACCGCAACAAAACCAGTCCTAATTAATTTTTTATATGGATAAATCATCGTAACAAATTTACTTAAATTAAACACGATTGCGACCAAAATGCAATTGAAGCGGACAAAATAAGGTGTGTAGATTAATGTTAAACTTTTTGTGGTTCATACTTTTGAAAAAATAACTATGAAGCAATCAAAAGTAAATTATTTTTTTAATGACCCGAATATTTTATTTGCTGGCTTGTGAGTGGTTGCGTTTGCGCAGGCTCTTTTGCAATTTTTGATATGAGGGAAGAAAAGCGGAAATTGCAAATGTGCCTGCTTGGGCTGCATAAAAATTATTTAAAAAAAATGCGTGCAGAAAAATTTTGAAAACTTTTTGTCTTGGCTGCGGGTCGCATGTCACCCGTGGCAAAACGAAAAGACTTCTCTAAAAAGGTCCGAACGTTGGAATATGTCCGGCAGAAAAAATGCTGACCGCCAACAATTTTATCTACGAAACCTATTGCGTAAAGCCGTCCAAATTTGGGATATATGCGCAACTAATATAGCGTTTATTTCAAGAAAAATTGTTTGTTTCATCAATAGTAATTTAGAAAATTTTTTACTGTTCTGTCCCAAAGTTAAATAAATAATATGTAAAGAACAAGTGAATGAAAAAATGTTACTTATCAGACACAGGTTTCGGTGACTAAGAGGAAGAAGAAAAACCATCTTCCGAAGTGCAAATAAATTAAATTTAAAAATTCGGGATATATTTGCGTTCTTTTTCTAATTTTATGCAGAATTTACCCCTTTTAGAAATCGCCCAGCAATACGGCACCCCCATCTATGTTTATGATGGGGAAAAAATGAAAGAAAATTTCAACCGGCTTTCAAATGCTTTCTCCGGAGCCAAAGTTAATTTTCTCTATGCCTGCAAAGCGCTGACCAATATAAACATACTCCGGCATTTTAAATCGTTAGGCGCCGGCATTGATGCGGTTTCCATTGAAGAGGTGCAGTTAGCGCTCCAAGCCGGTTTTGTACCGGATGAAATTATGTTTACACCGAATTGTGTTTCTTTCAAAGAAATTCAGACAGCCGTTTCTTTTAAGGTAAAAATCAATATTGATAATATCTCTGTATTGGAACACTTCGGACATGAATATGGAAACACCTATCCCGTTTGCATCAGAATAAATCCGCATATACTTGCCGGAGGAAATTACCACATTTCCACCGGTCATATTGATTCTAAATTTGGGATTTCCATATACCAACTCAGGCATGTTCATCGTGTTATTCAGAGTGAACAAATAAAAGTATCGGGTTTACACATGCATACGGGCTCGGATATTCTGGATGCAGATGTTTTTCTGCGAGGCGCTGATATATTGTTTGATCTTGCGAAAGATTTTAAAGAACTGGAATTTATTGACTTCGGTAGCGGATTTAAAGTGGCATATAAACCCAACGATAACACAACGGATGTGGATGACCTTGGAAAAAAATTGTGTCAGCGTTTTAATGAATTTAATCAGACCTGTGGAAAGGAGTTGCAATATTTTTTTGAACCTGGGAAATTTTTGGTTTCTGAAGCCGGATATTTATTAGTCCGGTGTAATGTAGTGAAACAAACTACTTCTACTGTCTTTGCAGGTGTGGATTCCGGTTTTAATCATTTAATCAGACCTATGTTTTATAATTCATATCATCAGATTAAAAATATTTCCAATCCAAACGGTAAGATGAGAATTTATACCGTAGTTGGAAATATTTGCGAGACCGACACGTTTGGCTGGGACAGAAAATTAAATGAAGTGCATGAGGGTGATGTTCTGGCGATTTTAAATGCAGGAGCGTATGGATACATGATGGCATCCAATTACAATTCCCGACCCAGACCTGCGGAAGTTTTTGTTAACAACGGAAAATTTGATTTGATAAGAAGGAGAGAGACCTTGGAAGATTTGCTGAGAGGGCAGGTGGTGGTGGATTGAGATAGATTTTCGGAACTATTCTTCTCCCTATACCCTTTATTCCTTCCCTGTCAATTCCTTTATCAGATTATCCGCCTCGGTTGTATCCCATTTGAACTTTCCCGCAAAATCCTTTCCTGCCTGTGCCATTTGTAAAGCCGAGTTAGTATCATTGACGCGTTTAAAAAGTTTTGCCGCCGTTAAGTAACAGGTGTAATCCTCACGAAGCGCGGTTGCTTTTTTAGCCCACTCTGCCGCTTGTTTCAACGCTGTTTTATCGGAAATATTATTCAAATACGCGGTAGCAATATTTTTCAACATGAACTGGCTTTTACCATAATATTTATCGGTACTGGCTAGTGTCACTTTTTTATATGCATTCCAATTTTTAGTTTTTTCTGCGATTCGCATATCAAATGAAAATATCAATGAGTCGGATTTTGGTAATCCCATGGCGGCTCCGGTCTTTCTTTTCCTGAAATAATTAAGGGTATCTCCTCTTTCTACCAATGGATTGAGGGATTCCCAAACCGTAGAAACTAACTTCCGGTTTACTTTTTCAGGCGTAGCAATAGAATCAAACTCTTTCCGGTGTTTCATAACAAATTGTATTTCCCGGGAATCGTAATCCCTCACCCCTTGCGAAATCAATTTCCAGTTTGCTTCCGAAATTAACTGAGAATCACTCTGCGTTTTAAAGTATTTCTTAGTTATTTCATCGTAGTCCAATTTTGCCTTTCGAAGGGCTGTTAAAAAGTTTGTATAATTTTCAGCATTGCTCACATCCATATCAAATTTCTGTTTCAGAGTAGGCAGTTGTTTTTCCGGGTTCAGTGCATTTTTTCCCTCCGCAATAAATTCAGGGGCTTTGAACTCCCCAATTACCATATATTGTAATTTCCCATCCTGGTCCATAAATACAAAGGCGGGATATGAACGGATTCTGTATTTCCTACGGAACTCAATACCATCCCCTTGCTCCATATCCTGCATGTAACAAACAAAATTTTCGGAAAAAAAACTATTTACGCTGGAATCAAGTAAAACGGTTTCTTTCATGGTATGACAATGCCCGCACCAGTTGGCATATCCCATAAAACAGATTGGTTTTCCGGCTGATTTGGCGGCGAACATGGCTTCACCTATGTTCCCCTCTTTAAAAAAAAGCGTCTGTGCATTGGATTTTAAGGGAAAGGAAATAAAACAAAACAAAAAGGTCAGTACTTTAATGAGTATTATCATGGTTTCTAAATAAAAAATAATTTGAACGAAGTATTAACTACAAAGTTAATATTTTTTTTTAATCCCTTTAGTTATTTAAAAAACTTCCTTTATATTTGCATTTCTATGGTTAAGCCATTACTCAATTTCAGCCGCTGGTTTGTGGGGTTACTTTTCATATTTTCCGGTTTTATCAAAGCCAACGACCCGACAGGTTTCAGCATCAAGTTAAATGAATATTTCGAACTATTCGGCTTGCATTATTTTATTTCCTGGTCAGTAAGCATTGCTATTTTAATTTGCGTGTTGGAAATTGTACTTGCGGTCGCACTGATTTTAAATGCACGAATCCGTCTTACCTCCTGGCTTTTATTACTTCTTATTCTTTTTTTCACAGCCCTTACCGGATATTCCGCCATAACCTATAAGGTTACTGATTGCGGTTGTTTCGGCGATGCCATAAAACTTACTCCACTGCAGTCATTTATTAAGGATCTTGTACTTTTATTTTTTATATTAATTATTTTCATAAAAAATAAAACACTTAATCCGGTTGTTTCCCGAAAAACAGAAAATTTTCTTGTTTTGTTTTCCCTGTTAATAGTAAGCGGTTTTGCGCTTTATTGTTATAATTTTTTACCTGTCATTGACTTTCTTCCTTACAAAACCGGAATTGATATTCCTTCTTCTATGAAAAGTTCAGCGCCTTTTCAATTTGAATATGTTTACTCTAAGGACGGTAAGCAGTATCGCTATAAAAACATTAAAGATGCACCTTACTCCGATTCCACTTATAAATTTGATACCACTTATGTGCTAAATCCGGAAGCAGGTCCTAAAATAACTGACTATAGGATAACTACCCCTGAGGGTGATGACTCTACCGATGCAAGTTTGACGGGTATCAAGTTACTTGTAATAATAGCTGACCTTAAAAAGGCAAGTTTGAGAAATACAAAAATAATTGCTAACTTGGCAAAGTTTATTTCAGCCCATAAAATAGGTGAAACCTGGCTGGTCTCAGGGAGTTCAAATGAGGAATCAGAGGTATTCCGGCATGAGTTTCAATTAGCCATGCCGCTTTTTTCAGGAGATGCCACCTTGTTGAAATCAATCGTTCGTTCAAATCCCGGACTTATGTTATTGAAAAACGGGAAAGTGATTAAAAAATGGCATAACAACCGGCTTCCGGATGAGGGCGAGATTAAGGAATTGTGCAGGTGATGGGTAAAGCATAAAATAAAAAACATTAAACACATAACAAAAAATGAATAATGTTTAAGTTTCTCTCTCGTTTGTTGTTTTTCATTTTTTGTTATGTGTTTTGTGTTATTTGTTTTTTTTTCCTGTTTAATTATGGCTTATCCACAATAGGTTGAAATATTTTTAATATGATCAATTTCCTTTTCAAACGCACCGGCCAGGGTATATTAGTGCTTTTCGGAGTAGTGATTGTGGTTTTTCTTTTATTCAATGCACTGCCGGGCGACCCGGTTTCACTTATGGTTGGACAAAGAACGGATGTTTCAACCCGGGAAGCCATTATGAAAGACCTTGGTTTGGATAAACCGCTTTACCTTCAGTTTTTTATATATCTGAACGACATTTCACCTATTTCATTTCATGAAAATACCGAAGAAAATAAAAACAAATATGAATACACTCCTGTTTATGAATTCAGTCAGAAAACGGTTTTTGTTGTAAAAACCCCCTATTTAAGACGTTCATTTACTACCGGCAAAAAGGTCAGTGAAATTATTATGGAACATGTGCCTGGTTCATTCTGGCTTGCAGTGAGCGCCATGCTTTTTGCCACTATTGTGGGAATTACATTTGGAGTGGTTGCCTCTCTTACCCAAAACAGTATCTGGGACCATTCCATGATAGTAACTTCTATTTTTGGTTTCTCCTTGCCGAGTTTTTTTGCGGCTATTCTCATCTCCTGGTTATTCGGTTATAAACTGGCTGATTATACCGGATTGAATCTCACAGGCACTCTATGGGTCACTGATCCTATTTTCGGGCAAAAATTGGTATTGAAGAATTTAATTCTTCCCGCTTTCACGCTGGGTATTCGCCCTCTGTCAATCATCGTACAACTTACGCGAAGTTCCATGCTCGATGTTTTAAGCCAGGATTACATTCGCACTGCTCACGCCAAAGGGTTGCAAAACAGAATTGTCATTTACAGACATGCCTTAAAAAATGCACTTAACCCGGTAATTACCGCTATTTCCGGATGGCTCGCCAGTTTGATTACAGGTTCTTTTTTTGTGGAATATATTTTTTCATGGAAAGGACTCGGTAAAATAACCATTGAATCGGTTAGCAAACTCGATTTCCCGGTGGTTATGGGAAGTACCATTTTTGTGGCAACCATATTTGTGATAAGCAACGTGCTGGTTGACATGCTTTATGCCGCTTTGGATCCGAGAGTGCGGTTGGAGTAGAAATATGAAATTAGAAATTGGAAATTAGCAAATTAAAATTCATGCTTATCTTTCTCCTCGGCATCATGTGTTCCGGAAAAACTACTACCGGTCGAAAATTAGCCCGTGAGTTAAACTATTCATTTTTTGACATAGACGAGAACATTGAAAAGGAGCAAGGAAAATCTATCGGTGAAATCATTGAAAAAAAAGGAGACGATTTTTTTCGTAAGATTGAACGCAGAAAACTAAAAGAAACTTTTAAAAAGAAAAATACGGTGGTATCTACCGGCGGTGGCACTCCCTGTTATTTTGACAATATTGATTTGATGAATAAAAAAGGGATTACGGTTTTTATGAATCCCGGAGAAGAAATAATTTTTAACCGCTGGAAATTATTGAAGGACTCGAGACCTTTGTTGAAGAAAATACCTACCGTTGAATTACAACCTACCTTGCACCGCCTGCTTACTTTCAGAGCTGAATCCTATGGAGCCGCCAAAATCATGGTTAACGGCAAGGAAGCTAATAACGAGCATTTCATTGCTTACGTGATCCGAAGATTATACCACGATAAACCCGGTCTTTCCAAACCACGCCCCCGTTCAAAAAACTACTTACAACCATTAGCTGCAACATGATTAAATAGTAAAATGGATAAATAATCAGTGGTAAAAATCCTGGTTTGATTTCCAACTTTTTAATTAGTAATGTAAGATAACTCCATTCAAGTATTACTTTTATTAAAAAACAATAAAGTGCGGTTTTGATATTTATGAAAGCCATAACCATTGCAAAATAAGGGAATAAGAAAGGCAATCCCATTATTATTTTATGATACCATGGGCAACCGAGTGCTCCCTGCATCCATCTGTTTCTCTGGTTTAGTAACTCTTTTACACTGAGAATAGGAGCTGAAATATTCAGGGTTTTTTTATTGAACAACATTTGAAATTTTCCACCCTGCTTCATCACTTCGTTGAACAATTGATAATCTTCCACTATGTTAAAATTAAAATTTTCATACCCTCCTGTTTTGAAATAATTTTCTTTTCGCAAACCCATATTATTTCCCACCGAAGAAATGGGAATGCCTGCTATGGCAGATGCTTTAAATATTCCCAAAGAAAAAATCCATTCAAGCCCTTGCATCTTTTGCATAAAACCAACTCCTTTTATATAGGTAGGGGCTGAATTCATAACCACTTTGTCATTTTCTAAAAATGAATCCAACATGCCGCTTACCCAAGTCGGAGGCACCGTTATATCAGCATCGGTAAAAAGCAAAATTTCCCCTTTTGCATGGTGACACAACTGGGCAAGCACATTGCTTTTTCCCTTCGCCCTTCCTAAATCGGTAGTAATATCAAATATTCTAACAGTTATAGACGGCTTAGAATATGATTTCAATATTTCCAGCGTTTTATCCGTTGACCTGTCGCTCCCAATTAAAATCTCAAACCTGTCGGATGGACAATCCTGATTGGATAAACTTTTGAGACAATTTAAAATATTTTTCTCTTCATTCCTCGCGGCTACCAATATACTTACAAAAGGTACTTTTTCTTTTTTAATCGTTGGTGAAGGTTTTTCCGGCTTTAGAATAAAAAATATAAGGAATAGCTGAATCAAAAAATAAAGAACGAAAAAAGTAGTTATAAATGCTGAAAACATGGTATTAATTAATATTTTTGTAATTTGGTCACGATTTTAAAAGGTGCTTTTAAGGACACTTCTAAAATAAACATTCCTTACATGAACTACAAAATCCAAACATACAAAGAATTTAGCTATATAGACGAAGGAAAGGGACCGGTCATGCTGTTACTTCACGGATTATTTGGCGCATTGAGCAATTGGTCAACAGTGATTGAGCATTTTTCATTGAGTTATCGGGTATTAATTCCCATCATGCCTATTTACGTCATGCCCCGGAATAAAGCCACCGTGGATGGATTAGCGGAATACATCACAGGATTTGTACAAACATTGGAATTACATAATATCATACTGTTGGGAAACTCTCTGGGGGGACATGTTGCTTTAGTTTATCTTCTGGATCATAGAGAAAATGTGAGCCATCTTGTATTGACCGGTAGTTCGGGTTTGTTTGAATCGGGCATGGGTGGCACCATGCCGAGAAGAAATGATTATCAGTATATAAAGAAGAAAGTGGAATTCACTTTTTTTTCACCTACCACTGCTTCCAAAGAATTAGTGGACGAAGTATATTCCATTGTGAATGATAATTCAAAAGCACTGAGAATTATTTCAATGGCAAAGGCGGCTTGCAGGCATAATCTCACAGAAGAACTCAAAACGATTCAAAACCAAACCTTGCTTATCTGGGGCTTAAACGATGTAATCACTCCCCCGGAAGTGGCACATGATTTTAACCGTTTGATAAAAAACAGTAAACTTACTTTTATAGATAATTGCGGTCATGCTCCTATGATGGAGCAACCGGAAGAATTTAACAGGATACTTGGAAAATATTTGGATGGTGATTCTTAAATCAAAATTCCACCCCCTACCCCCGCCAGCGGGGGACATGACGCTCACGAAATTGTCAGACAAAACAAAGAATTTGCACATTAAATCGTAAATTGTAAATCATAAATCGTAAATAAAAAACCCTCTATGTTCGTCAGCGATTATCTTGACCCCATGATGCCGGTTTTAAAAACCGATGACACCGTAAAAATGGCATTGGAATGGATGTCCGAATTACATACGGACCAACTCGCTATTGTAGATAAAAGAATTTACGAGGGCATTATCTCCGAAGAAGAACTTCTTGATAAAAATCGTACCCGTTCCAGAATTTCTGATTTTAAACTTTCGTTCAAGGAAATTTTCATTGCGGAAAACAGGCATATTTTTGAAGCCATTCGTTTGATGAATCTTAATAAACTAAAATTAATAGCCGTATTAGATGAACAGAATCTTTTTTCAGGTCTTATCACCCGTGAAGAATTGCTAAAAGCATTTGCAACTATTACCAATTCCAATGAAAACGGCGCGGTGATGGTATTACAAGCCGCGGCAAATAATTATTCTTTGACCGAGATAGCGCGCATTGTAGAAGAGAATGGCTCCAAAATCCTGAGTGTTTTTGTAAGCCCGGTTCCCAATCAACCTCAGCAGATTTTTATAACACTTAAAATCAGCACCAACGAACTTACCAGCATAGTTTCTTCCTTTGAAAGGTACCGCTATTTAGTATATATCACCTTTACTGAAACATTGAACACCGAAAATCAACGTCAGCGTTACGAGGCATTGATGAAATATCTGGAAATGTGATTACATTTTTTCCACCATTTGGTCCCGTTGCATCCATTCAAAAACCATTTTAAGTTTTCCATAAGAAACATCTTCCGTAACAGGTATTTTTGCTTTTATTTCCGACAGATGATAATGTTGAACTTTTTTTGGAAACAACTCCGCGATTTTTAGCACTTCTTCCATGGGTATTAATTCTTCAATTTGTACTAGTTCCAATTTAATCATTTGTGCAAAATGCCCTTCAATGGTGCCTATGGTAAGATTTCTTATCTGAGCAATTTCCTGCGTTTTTTTTCCTTCTTTAAAATATTTCAATGTTTCTTCCAACGTGGACGATTGGGTTTCTCTTGAGCTTTTCTCTTTGCGGAATTTTTGCGGGGTTATTTTATATTCCTCGCAATATTCACTCACCAGACGGATCAGATCATCCCCGTATTTTTGCGCAGTCACTTTACCGATGCCTTTTACCATGTATAATGATGACTTGTCGGATGGGAGATAACTGCATATATTCTTGATTACTTTATTCGGAAAGATGTTAGTGAGTGAGGAATCCGTTTTCCAAGCAACCCGTTTACGCATTTCAGAAATCTTTTTATACAAAATGGGATTTTCTGAGTTTTCTACAGGGCTACTATATTCCTGGTTCATGCTATATGAACTCTGAATTTTTTCGGCAGAGGATAAAGGATTTTTCCCGTTTTTCAAATAATCATTCAGTGTGAAACCGTTTTTGCAGAAATTTATCTTATACAACATCTCGTTCGTTATTTGTAAAATTTCTTCTAATAATGGGTCCAACTCTCTCGCAACCTTTCGTTTATCGGTTGTGACAGGGTGCTTCAAAATAGTTTGCTTCCAATGTGTAAGTTCATTGGAAAAATAGTTTGCCGCATCGCTAATTCGCTGTTGCAGGAATTGATTTTCCTCCATATTGGGATTTTGTTTTGCCTGAACTGTAATCAGGTCAATAAATTTATCGGCTGTGTTCTGAATTACTTCTGCTTTTTTTATTAATTCTTCTAACCAGCTAAAACAGCCCGTTGGCAACTCTTCTTTGTTTTCTACAAGCATCTCCTTTAAACCAAAAAGTTCATTTAACCAGTTTATCCATTTAAAAATGCTTTGTAATTCCTGATAAGTGTATGATTGACGTGATAACTGAAATTCTGATTCCAGGTTTCTTCCGGTAGTGTTTTTTTCTTCCCAGTTTTTAAGATTTTGATGTGCCCCTAAAAAATGCTGATTGACTTTTGAAGTAAGCACTAATCCGTTAAGGGAAGTACAACGGCTGAGTGCCACGTACACCTGTCCGTTGGCAAATGCATTTTCTGCATTTACGACTAATTTCTCAAACGTAAGTCCCTGACTTTTATGAATAGTTATTGCCCAGGCAAGTCGTAATGGAAATTGACGGAAAGTTCCCACTTCATCCTCGCTAATTTCGCGGGTATCTTTCTGCACAGAGTATTTCATATTTTTCCATTCAAAAGATGAGACAAATAGTTCATTTTCTTCATTCTTGCATTGCACTTTAATAAAATCATCTCCCAGTTCCGTAACAATGCCGATTTTTCCGTTAAAGAATCTTTTCCGTTCCGTGTCATTCCTGAGAAACATCACCTGTGCTCCTTTTTTCAATTCCAATTCCATTTCAGCCGGAAAGAGGTATTCAGGAAACTCCCCTTCGACTTCTGCACGGTAAGTGCGTGGCTTTGAAGATAACCTGGAAAGTTGCTGTTTGTTTATCTCTAACGCTTGCTGATTATGGGTTGTCAATGTTATATATCCTTCTTTTTCATCGGGAATAAAAGCGTGCTTTAATCGGGAGTTCAATAAATTAAAATTTTCCATGGTTAGATTATTATTCCGGATACCATTTAGGATTTCAATAAATGTATTATCCTGTTGACGGAATATTTCTGTCAATTCAATCATTACCGGTACATGTTTCCTTAATACCACACTGTCGAAAAAGAAAATGGAAGGGTAATACGTTTTTAACAAATCCCATTCCTGCGTTTTCACCACGGGAGGGAGTTGGTGCAGGTCGCCGATAAAAAGAACCTGAGTACCCCCAAAAGGTTGATGGTAATTTCTTCTTATACTTTTCAGAATAGTATCAATGGCATCGAGGGTATGACCCGCGAGCATACTCACTTCATCAATCACCAGCAACTCAATATTCCGGAGAAGAATAAGTTTTTCCCTCTTGTAATGAATTCGTGCTAAAAGGGAATGGGCATTAATGGTTTCTCCTTCATTAGTTTGCCTGTTTTGAGCATTGAAACTATGTTGAGTTGAAACCGGATTCCAATTACCAATAGATTCTTTGCCATTTCCATTTAAAGAATTACCTTGTTTTTGTTGGTTAACGGGAATAAATGGAGCCAACGGCAATTGAAACAAGGAATGAAGAGTTACTCCACCGGCATTGATAGCGGCAACGCCTGTGGGAGCGGCAACCACCATACGTTTATGTGAATGTTGGCGAAGGTATTTCAGAAAAGTGGTTTTTCCGGTTCCGGCTTTACCGGTCAGAAAAATATTCAAGTTGGTTTCGGTTACAAACCGGTAGGCAAGGTCAAAAGGACCTGTATGTTTAATTTCCATGTTGAAAAGATAGTGTTATAGGTTAGATTAATATAGAAACGGTTGCAAAAGTAATAATTAAATTCTTATTTTCAACATAAATTATTAATATTGCAGTGAATTTCTATGAAAAACCTGCTTAAGAAATTTTTTCCACTTACAGAAAAAACGGCGTTGTTCGTTTTTTCTTCCGCTTTTTTTCTTGGAAGCGGCGCTTTGTGGCTCATCCCGTTTAAATTTTACCAATACGGAGGGCTGACTTACTTTTTTTTGCTTTTTATATCATTGGCATTTTTTACCGTTCCCGCTCTTGGCGCAGAAATGCTTGCCGGTAGAGCATCACAGACGACCTTGCTGGATTCTTTTTCTGCATTGAGAAGACCTAAATGGACCTTTCTGGGATATAGTATGATTCTGGCGTTAATTCTTTTTGCCGCATTTTTTTCAGAATATAGTGTTTATGCTACTACTTCTCTTGAAAAATCAATTTATTTTTCATTTTCTGATAATCCCAACTGGTCAGACACAGAACCAAGTTATTTGAAATATGTGAACTTATTGATTGCCATCTCTGTTTCTTTTGCTCTTTTATCGCTGAAAATATACCGGAATGAAAATTCTGACATCCCCCCCTCCCGATTAGGTATTCCATTAAAACTAAAAACTTTTTCAAATCTGTTTTTAATATTTACACTAATATTTATTTTAACCCTCCTTGTTTATTTATGGGCAAACCCAGTTTCTTTTTCAAGGATAGTTGAACTCTTTTTTTCAATGGGTAGCCGTGCAAACAAAGAAGGCATTTTGTTGGAGGTATTAGCTGATTCTTTTTTTATTTTCCTTGCCGGCAGAGGGGTCTTATTCGCTTTTTCCGGATACTTCCAAAAAGAAACCGGTGTCACTACTTTTTCCATCCGTTTGATTTCCATAGGAATTTTTATTGCTTTTCTTTTTTCTTTTTTATTGATTGGGATTATCTTTATCAACGAAGAAGAAGGAAAAGAAATTATTCTTTCCCCTGCTTTATTATTCGAAAAAATTCCCGTTACTCTCCTGAGATTATCAGCCGGAAAGTTAGTGTTGTTTCTTTTCTTTGCTGTACTTTTTGTGATTTTTACAGTTACGTTATCCGGCTGGATGGAAATTGTCGGGAGTTCAATATCATTAATTTTACAAACTTCACGAAGTTTATCCTTAAAGATAGCAGGAATAATCTTTTTTTCAGTTTTTATGATATCTCACTATTTTCACGACCACTCATTTACCATTCCATCTTATACAGAGACCACCTACAAATACATTTCTCTTGCATCATTAGCCGAAAACTATGACTTAAAAGATTGGGAACAGATAAAATTTGCTGTCTCCGGAACTTATTTCCCGGAAAAATATTTCACAAATGAACAGGTTCCGGAAGCGGAGAGGATATTTTATTCATTCAAAGGGAACAAAGAAACCCAGACAATTTCTGTGGTCATCAAAAAACCATCTGACTGTACCGGTTTAAATAACTTCTCATTTTTTATGTTAAAAAGATATTTTATTCCGGTTTTAGTTTTACTTGTTTCCATATTTACAGGATGGATTTTACCAGAAAGTGTAAAGCGCCCTGAGTTTGCCAAAGGGGATAGTTATTTTTCAAAATATTATAATATCTGGAATGTACTTATAAAATATTTTGTTCCCGGTGCCGCTATTATTCTGCTTATTTACGGATAAATAGCCCATTTCCATGACCCTCTCTCAACTCTTAACCCTCCTTCATCATCTGGGAATCTGGTTGTGGCTTACCGGTCTTACTGCATATCTGATTTTGCGTTACCGTAAAAAAGATTTTCTTACCGAAGGGTATCGTATCTTTTTCCGCCGGAGATTTACCGGCTTTGCTATATTCGGTTTTATCCTCATTTTCGCTACCGGAATGGCATTGATTATCACGGGTGGGTATGCAGGAAGTGTCACTGGAAAAAACTTGTTGCCCGCTGTTTTTATCTGGAAATTCACCGGTGCTTTTATTATTTTACTGGCAGGATTAAACGCATGGGGGATTGATGTAGGAATTGTTAAAAGAGTGGATGAATTAAAAGAAAGCAAGCGAACTATCACAGGGGATGAACTTGAAAATAAAATAGGAAAACTGAATAGGTTACTGAATATTTTTGTTTTGATTGCTATTGTTTTGACGCTGGGCGTTTTTGTTATTTCGATGGTGTATTTAGGGCTTGTAAAGAAATAACCTTTACATTTTGACTTGTTCTTTTGCCATTTTTCGTTGTTGCAAATTTTGCTTATAGTTACTTACTATTAGCTACAATTTGCGCCTTGAAAAATGACAAAATAACGGCGTCAATTCTGTAAACTTTATTTCTTTACAAGCCCTTATAGAAAAAAATGAAAATCTCTTTTATCGGCTCTGGCAATGTAGCCACCCATTTAGCGCTGGCATTTCAAAAGACAGGTCATTCCGTTCTTTCTGTATATAGCAAAAATTATCAACATGCAGTTAGGTTTTGCAAAAAAATTAAGCGGTGTTGTCCCGTAAGAAAAATAAGTGAATTAAATCCTACCAGTGAAATCATTTTTATCTGCGTCACTGATCGCGAGGTAGAGAAAATAGTATCGCGGGAATTCATAAGTAAGAAAGTTGCATTGGTTCATACATCCGGTTCAATGTCTTTAGATGTTTTTTCTGAAATTCCAAATCCTTGCGGAGTTTTTTACCCTCTCCAGACATTTACTAAAAATATTCCGGTAGATTTCTCAAACGTTCCTGTATTGTTAGAATCAAAAAACCGTGAGCTTTTAAAAAAATTAAAAGCATTATCCAAAAGCATCGGAGCAAGTGGTACAGTTGTTAATTCTCAGAAAAGAGCATGGATTCATTTATCCGCAGTATTTGCTTCTAATTTTACGAACCATTTGTTAAGCATTGCAGAAAAGATTCTTAAAAACAATAAATTAAATTTTAAGTTGTTGCATCCACTGATAATGGAAACATTTCAAAAAGCATTACGGGTGGGTCCTGAAAAGGCACAAACAGGTCCCGCTAAACGAGGTGATAGTAAAATAATAAAGCAACATTTGAAATTATTGAAAACGGAGCCACGGGTGAGGCTATTATATGAAAGATTGACGGGGAGTATAGTTGATTTTAAGGATAAAGGATAAAGAGAAAAGGATAAAGTTAAAAGGAAGGCATTTATTAATCTTTAATCTTTAATCTTTAACCTTTATCCTTTAACCTTATTAATACTTAACTACCGGAATAAAATAATTCTCATTCCCATCCAAAACGTTAATAAAATATATTCCCGATTGTCCCTCTACTTCAAATTTAATATTCATTTCTGATAATTTTTCATAGAAAAACATATTAGTAAGCTGTCCCAGATAATTATAAATTTTTAATGTGATTCTTTGAAACGGTTGTCCGTTTACTTTTGATAGAATAAATTCCCCGGTGGAAGGATTCGGATAAACTGAAAACCTTTTCCGGTTTACTACAGAAAAAAATTCTGGGACATCTAATATAAATCCGCATCCGGATTCAATGCCTGTCGCAGTCAGATTGGAAGAGGAAACAAGTTGCGGGCGGAAATTTGAAATGGCAGATCTCATTACCGTTGCCTGCCCCTTTGAAAACATCTTCATGCAATAATCATCAGAGTAATCCATATAATTCTCAACCTGCCTTTTGACTCCGCATTGTATTGGAGCTTTACAGTTGGAATCCTTATCGGCTGTAAACTCTCCACTGCAAAGTGGTGTGTCACTGATGCCGTCATCGTCACTGCAGTCACCGGCATTATCGCCCCAGGGATGAAATAAATTCAGGTAATGTCCAACCTCATGAGTGGTAGTCCTTCCATAATTATAAGGGGAAAAAGTATTTTTATAGGCGCCAAACGCTTTATAATTTATAACAATCCCATCTGTTTTCGGATCACCACCGGGAAAAGTGCCGAAACCAAGTAATCCGCTCCCTAAATTGCATACCCAGACATTCATATATTTTTTTGAATCCCAATAGCTTAATTTTTTCAGATATATTTCTGAATCAAAATCATTGTTGAATGATGCTGTTGTATCCTGAATTCTTATAATTCCTGTTGTGACATTTCCATTGGGATCTTTTTGCGCAAGACAGAAAACAATTTTAGTGTCAGCGCCCACAGGATTGTTATTAAAACCCATTGTTCCAGGATTCTTTCGGTAATCATTATTTAATATTTCCATCTGAGAATATACGGCTGAATCACTTACATCTCCAATGAAGTTATTATGAATAATATGAACAACAACGGGAATAGAATAAACTGTAGTGTCATCCATTGCCAAACGATTTCCAGTGATATACTCTTTGAGAGCATATTGCTGAGATTCCCATTTTTTCAAAAAAGCAGAGTCGTGCTGGAATTTTTTTCTCAATAATTCCTGAGTGCCACAACGCCGTACGGGATATGTGACCAGTTGGGAATAAACAGGCGACAGAAAAATGACACTAATGGAAAATGTTAGTATAATATATATGTATTTGTTCATACGGTTGTTTTCAAATTTTTTGAAAAAGCAATTTATAATTACAAATCAAAAAGACCTCACCCCAGCCCCTCTCCAAAATGGAGAGGGGTGAGAGTGTGGTTATAATTTTTCTAATTACCAATGACTAATTCCCAGCCCTCCCCTTCCTCCGCATCTCAATTATCCAACGATTCACTTTTTCTTCCAGCATATAAAGAGGGATGGGTCCTTCTTTTAAAATCAAATCGTGAAAGTGACGGATTTCAAATTTATCGCCTAATTCCTTTTGTGCTTTTTCACGGAGTTCTTTTATTTTAAGATACCCAATGGTATAAGCTACCGCTTGTCCGGGCATGACTGAATACCTGTCAATGGCTCTTGCGCAGGCGGCGTCCGTATAGCACGTATTGTCTTTTAAATATTGAATGGCTTTTTCTCTTGGCCATTTAAAATAATGAATTCCGGAGTCAACCACTAACCGGCATGCTCTCCATAATTCCATCAATAAACGCCCCACATCGGAATAAGGGTCTTTATAAAATCCTAATTCTTTTGCTAATTGCTCTGCATAAAGCGCCCACCCTTCGGAATAAGAGGGGATATCGAGTAAATACCTTCGAAATTCCGGCAACTCTTTTAATTCGCGTTTGTAACTTTCCTGCAAATGATGTCCTGGAACTCCTTCATGATAAGCCAGTGCTTCCATTTCATAAACCGGAATATCCTGCAACAGGGAAAGATTAATATAAAAAATTCCGGGTTTGGGACCCACTTCATTTCCGGGCTCATAAAACACTTTCACAGCAGAACTTTCCCTAAACGATTCCACCGGTTTAACTAAAATATCTGAATGAGGCGCGTCCGGAACCAGGTTTGTAATCTGATAACTCATCGAATCGAGAATATTCCGGAAGCGTGACACTATTTCTTTTTTACCTTCTTCATTTTCAGTGAAAAAAAATTGTTCATCGGTTCTGATAAAATGGAAAAAATCATTCATGGTTCCCTTAAAGCCCGTTTTGTTTTTAAGTTCCTGCAATTCTTCCTGCAATTTTTCAACCTGATGAATTCCAATCTGATAAATTTGCTCCGGTGTAAGATTTGTGCCTGTATAATATTTAACCGTAAATGCATAGTATTCTTTCCCCTCATCATATTGCCAGACGCCTGGTTCAGAGGGCGCTTTTTTCTCAAGTTCTTTCAAATGCGTTAATAAATGCCGGTAGGATGGGATTACAAATAACCGGATGGTTTCTTTCAGAGAAAGTGTCAGCGAAATTTTTTTAAGATAATCAATTTTCAGGTTTTTGAGTTTCGAAATAAAATCCAATACAAAAATGCTTTCATCAAGCGATTTTTTATCTCCTATCAGATTTTCACAATCGTTATATAAATAATGAAAAATAGATTTCGGAAGTAAGATTCCTTTTTCAGCACGTAAATTTAATATATCAACCAACTGGTTAATTTTTGTTTCAAACCCCTTTAACCGCTGGATATAAGCGCTTGCATCTTCTTCGTTTGCAATGCTGTGAAAATTCAATAAAAAAGCAGGTAGTTCATTTTGAATTCCATGAATTTGATTGACAGGATATGAAAAATACCTGAAATGCTCATTTTCAATTTCTTTCTTTAACCAGTAGCGGTACAAAGTGAAAGAAAAAGAGGTTTGAGCATCAAATGAAACCGTATCAAATTGTTCAAGCTCCTTCAGGTCATATAATTTTCGAGAAAACCTTTCTGTTTCTGCCTTTTCGGTGATGTCGGTTAATTGACTTTGTAAATCCTTGCGCCCGATACGTGATTGAAGTTCAGGATCATTTGTCAATTCCCGTTCAAACTTTAATTTCATCCACTCCTGAAAACGTTCCGTTTCGGTTTTAATACTATTTGTTTCCGTCTTATTTTTAGTTCCGGAATCAGTGCATCCTACCCAAATCAGAAAAATAATCAGGAAAAAAACTATATTTGAGGTCTTAATTGGAATGTGCATTTCTCTTAGGGTTTGAAACCCCTGGCAAAACTAAGATTATTAATTGGATATAAAAATAACTTTGTAAATTTAAAGAATTCTGCGAAAATGAAAGCAACCGAATCATCACCCACAACAACAAAAGTGAAAAATAACGGGTTTCAGATACCTGATTTCCGTCTTTCTCCAACCATAGACCAGGTTGGAATAGAAGAACGGGTTTCACGCTTAAATAAACGAAGCATTAAAAAATCATCAAAAGTTACCGGATTAAAGCTGATATTAAGCATGATTGACCTGACCACTCTTGAGGGCAAAGATACTTCAGGAAAAGTTATTCAATTATGTCAGAAAGCAGTACATCCTTATGAAGATAAGGAGATTCCCTCTGTGGCGGCAGTTTGTGTGTATCCTAATATGGTTAAGACAGCACGGAAAGCACTTGATGGCTCCAATGTGAAAATAGCCGCAGTAGCAACGGCTTTTCCCAGCGGAATGGGTACCCTCGAGTCAAAGTTGGAAGAAACCCGCCGGGTGGTAGGAGATGGCGCTCATGAAGTGGATATGGTCATTTCACGAGGAAAGTTTTTAGAAGGTGATTATAATTTCGTTTTTGATGAAATAGCAGAAGTGAAAAGCGCCTGCGGTCCTGCTCATTTGAAAGTGATTCTTGAAACGGCTGAACTTGTTACACTTGACAATGTAAGAAGAGCAAGTGATTTAGCCATGCATGCCGGTGCCGATTTTATTAAAACTTCCACCGGAAAAGTAAATCCTGCCGCTACGCAACCCGTGACACTCGTGATGCTCGAGGCAATACGTGATTTTTATTATAAAACCGGAAAAATGATAGGCATGAAACCAGCCGGTGGAATTAGAAATGCAAAAACAGCCCTTCAATATCTTGTAATTTTACGCGAAACATTGGGTCAGGAATGGCTCTCCCCCGATTGGTTCCGTTTTGGTGCAAGCGCTCTCGCCAATGATGTTCTTATGCAACTTATAAAAGAAAAAACCGGAGTATATCAGTCCATTGATTATTTTTCAAATGATTAAAACATGAAAACCACAGAAACTCTCGCCCTTAATTTTGAAACCGATTGGAAATATGCACCGGCGCCGGAGAGTGCCAGCCATATCCGGTTAAAAAAACAATACGACCTTTTCATAGATGGAAAGTTTGTAAAACCCTCAAAAGGAAATTACTTTGACACTATAAATCCTGCAACCGAAGAAAAAATTGCTGAAATAGCAACAGCGTCTAAAGAAGATGTAAACAAGGCAGTTAAAGCCGCCAGGAATGCATACGAAAAACATTGGTCAAAAATTCCGGCAAAAGAACGGGGAAAATATGTTTATCGGATTGCCCGCCTTTTACAGGAACGTGCCAGAGAGTTCGCTGTCATAGAATCCATGGATGGAGGCAAACCGATTCGCGAATCCAGAGATGTGGATGTGCCACTTTCTGCGGCTCACTTCTTTTACTATGCCGGTTGGGCTGACAAACTGGAGTATGCTTTTCCGAATAGAAAACCACAGTCATTGGGAGTTGCAGGGCAAATAATTCCATGGAATTTTCCTTTATTGATGGCGGCATGGAAAATTGCTCCTGCCATTGCTTGCGGAAATACGGTTGTGCTAAAACCGGCAGAAACCACTCCACTCACTGCATTGAAACTTGCGGAATTAATTCAGGATGCTGATTTACCTCCCGGAGTCGTCAATATTATTACAGGCGCCGGTGCCACGGGAGTTGAAATCGTTAATCATCTGGACATTAACAAAATAGCTTTCACCGGTTCTACTGAAGTGGGAAAGATTATTCAGAAAGCAATTGCAGGTACGAAGAAAAAAATAACACTTGAACTTGGTGGTAAAGCGGCTAATATTATTTTTGAAGATGCCCCAATTGACCAGGCAGTAGAAGGAATTATAAATGCCATCTTTTTCAATCAGGGACATGTATGCTGTGCGGGTTCACGTTTGTTTGTACAGGAAGGAATTGCCTCCGAAGTGATTCGCAAATTAAAAGACAGAATGGAAACATTAATTATTGGAGACCCTTTAGATAAAAATACAGACATTGGCGCTATTAATTCAAAAATGCAATTAGAAAAAATAAAAGAATTGGTGGAATGGGGGGTGAAAGAAGGAGGCGAATGTTATCAATCATCCTGTTCAGTGCCACAAAAAGGGTATTGGTTCAAACCGACTCTTTTCACGAATGTGTCACAATCGCATCGAATAGTACAGGAAGAAATTTTCGGACCCGTTTTAGCGATTCAGACATTCCGTACTGTGGAAGAAGTAATTGAAAAAGCAAATAATACGCCTTATGGTTTATCGGGTGGAGTTTGGACGGATAAGGGTTCCAAGATTTTCAAAGTGACACGGCAGATGAGGGCGGGTGTAATTTGGGCAAATACATACAATAAATTTGACCCATCTTCCCCTTTTGGCGGGTATAAGGAAAGTGGAATGGGAAGAGAGGGAGGAGTGCATGGGCTGGCGGCGTATTTGAAGTTTTAATTTAAACAAGGAAGAAACACATAACACTAAACAAGAAGTGAATAATGTTTAAGTAAATTGCAAATCCGTAAACTATCACATAAATAGATCGAGGATAACCACCTAGACATTTTTTATTTTGTGTTTTATGTTTAGTATTATTTTTTAAAGAGAAAAAATATTTATGAATTGACAAAGAACTTAATTATAATAAAATGAAACCCCTATCCAAAAAAAATAACGGAAAATCCTCTGGTGTCATTTCAGAGGATATTCTTTCAAACCGGCTTTCGGTTGCAAAAACCTACAAGCTCTATATCGGAGGACAATTTCCCCGCACAGAATCAGGCAGATATTACGAATGGAACTCTCCATCCAACCATCTAAAGGTAAATATTTGCCGCGCTTCCAAAAAGGATTTCCGGGAAGCAGTGGTGTCTGCAAGAAATGCATTTTCGGTTTGGAATAAAATGACTGCATTTAACCGGAGTCAGATAGTATATCGCATGGCTGAAATCATGGAGGGCAGAAAAGCTCAGTTTGTGGAAGAATTGGTTCACTGCGGTTCCACTGAAAAAAAAGCCCTTGCGGAAACGGAAAAATCCATTGACCGCTTGGTTTATTATGCGGGCTGGTGTGATAAATATCAGCAGATTTTTTCTTCGGTGAATCCTGTTGCGTCTTCCCATTTTAACTTTTCTGTACCCGAACCAACAGGAGTAGTTTCTGTCATTGCTCCGGAGGAATATGGATTGCTCGGGTTGATTTCAACCATGGCTCCCGTCATCAGCGGCGCAAACTGTTGTGTGACACTTGCCTCGCAATCAAAACCACTTCCGGCAATTACGCTTGCTGAAGTTCTCAATGATTCAGACCTGCCGGGCGGTGTGATAAACATATTAACCGGTTTCCGTTCCGAGTTATTAGAACATTTCAGCACGCACATGGACGTAAATGGTATTTTATATTGTGGAAACGATGAACAGGAAAAATTATCCGTTCAGAAAAATGCAACCCTGAATGTTAAACGGGTGGTTCTTTCTTCTCATGACGATTGGTTTGCAGAAGCCGCACAAAGTCCCTATCATATTCAAGATTTTCAGGAAATCAAAACTACCTGGCATCCGATGGGGGTTTGAAATAATTGTTTGTTGTTTAGTGTTTAGTGTTTGTTGTTTAGTGTTTAGTGTTTAGTGTTTAGTGTTTAGTGTTTAGTGTTTAGTGTTTAGTGTTTAGTGTTTAGTGTTTAGTGTTAATTGTTAATTGTTGAATAATGAATATTCATTGAAAAAAATACAAAATTTATTACTCAACAATAAATTCTACCAAAGAACAGAGGCATGGATTCTTCTGATATTTACATCAATCGTTTGGGGGAGTTCATTTATGCTGATGAAAAAAGGGCTGATTGCTTTTTCACCTGAACACGTTGCTTCGATGAGGTTATTGATTGCCGGGTTGGTTTTTGTTCCATTTTCCTACAGGATTTTTAAACAATTAGATAACAAAACACTACTTATTCTATTGCTTGCCGCAGTTTGTGGCACCGGGATTCCTCCCTTTCTCTTTACTTATGCACAAACTGTAATCAACAGTGCCACTGCCGGAATATTAAATACACTAACTCCTTTGTGGGGTCTTTTATTGGGAGTTCTTTTTTTTAATTATAAGAATACAATTTTTAAAACCTTAGGGGTTTTGATAGGATTAGGTGGCGCATTATTACTTATTATTTTTAGAACAAGTGGCACTCTTACCCTTAACTATTACGGTCTTTTAATCATACTTGCCACTATTTTGTATGCTATCAGCAGTCATCTGGTTAAAAGATATTTACAAAGCATCAAACCTCTTTACATTACTGCATGCACTTTTTCCTTTTTAATGTTTCCCGCAGGTATTTACCTTATACTTAATTTTCCTACCGAAACATTTATGACGAATCCAGATGCAACCTACTCGTTTGTTTTTATCATACTACTTGCGCTGGTGAATACTTCATTAGTAAATATTTTTTTCTACCGTTTATTGAAAATATCCGATGCCGTTTTTGCTCAAAGTTGCACGTATTTAATGCCGGTAGTGGCACTAGGATGGGGTATTGCTGATGGAGAAACGATCGGGTGGATGGGTATTGGTGGATTTGTGCTGATAATTCTTGGGGTGTATTTGATTTTGAAACCGGTAAAAAAAAGGTAAAAGAGCTAAATCTATCTACCCTACACTAATCGTTAAACTATACTTATAGTCCGTTGTATGATAAACTACATTAATTAACATGAAAATTATTTTTTGTACTTTTGTATTGATATGGTTGGATTAGCTTAGGATGTAGAACTTTTGACAGCACAATGAAACCCCTCAAACTCTTATTTATTTCAGTTGCTTTTTTACTGACATCCATTTGCCTTTTCTATTTTTTTTCTTTAGAAAAATCTAAATCCGGAAATGCAAAAAATAACACCTACTCTTCCTCAGATGGCTTAGAAAACGCTTCCAAACGCATCCGTTGGGAATTCAAACGCACCTGTGACCCCAAATCAGGGAAAATTCCATCACAAATACGCGCAAAGGAAATTACATTCAGCGCCACCCTTCCTTCTTCTGACAATGCAAGAACATTTTCAACGCTACCTGTTTTTAATTGGAAACAACGAGGACCCATAAATGTCGGGGGAAGAACAAGAGCAGTGGCAATAGATGTCACTGACGAAAATATCATTCTTGCCGGTTCCGTTTCCGGTGGAATGTGGAGATCCACTAATGGAGGTTTGTCATGGACAAAAGTTACCAGCCCAGTTCAATATCATGGAATAACCTGTCTGGTGCAGGATAAAAGAGTCGGCAAAACGAATATCTGGTATGCCGGAACCGGCGAAGGTACAGGTACTTCCGCAAGCGGCGGAGGTTCATTTCACTCCGGAAATGGTTTATTCAAATCAACAAATGGCGGTGTCACCTGGTCATCGGTATCAAATACTTCCACTACAAATCCCATGTTTGATTTATACTGGGACATAATCTGGAACGTGGCACTCGATCCATCAGCCACTTCCGATGAAGTATATGTGGCAACTTATGGTGTTATTTATAGAAGTACGAACGGAGGTAGTGGTGCCTGGGCTGTTGTAAGAGGTTCCGAGACAGCCAATACATTTTCTTATTATACCGATGTGGCTGTAACTCAATCAGGGGTTGTTTATGCGGCATTAAGTAGCGAAGGTCCTTATAAAGGAATTTCGCGTTCCACCAGTGGCACTTCCTGGAAATCCATTTTACCTCCCAATTTTCCTGCTAAATACGAAAGAATTGTTATAGGAATTGCTCCTTCCAACCAGAACATTGTTTATTTTCTGGTTCATCATACGGATTCAGCGGGTATTGCCACTAAAAATTACAAAGGAGATATTGAATACAATAGTTTCTGGAAATATACTTATTTGTCCGGTGATGGTAGTGGCACCGGGGGAATCTGGGAAGAGCGTTCTCAGAATCTTCCTAACGACGGAAGTCAATTTGGAAATTTTAATGCACAGGGCGCTTACGATTTTTGTGTAAAGGTAAAACCAGATAACCAAAATGTAGTATTTGTGGGAGGAACAAATTTATACCGTTCAACAGATGCTTTTTCAACTTCCAATAATACCACATGGATTGGCGGATATAAACCCGGTTCTATACTTCCAGAATACGATGTGTATCCCAATCAACATCCCGACCAGCATGGGGTTGTTTTTTATCCTTCAAATCCAACTAAAATGATTTCTCATACAGACGGAGGAGTGGCACTCACCAACGATAATATGGCGCCGGAAGTTTCCTGGACTTCTTTAAATACGGGATACATCAGCACACAATTTTATACCATTACTCTCGATTATTTTACGCCAGGAAGTAACATAATTGTTGGCGGCTTGCAGGACAATGGTTCCTGGTTTACTAACAATGATGATTTTTCAATTCCCTGGTACTTTTCTTCAAAAGGCGATGGTTCTTATTGTGCCATTACAGCCGGCAGTGAATATTATTATTTGTCGAGGCAGGAAGGTAAAATCGGTAAAGTTAAACTCGACTCCAATGGAGTGCCACAATCATTCCGGAGAATTGATCCGGTGGGTGGCTCCAATTATCAGTTTATTGCTCCCTTTATTTTAGACCCCAATAATCAGAACATCATGTATCTCACCGGTGGAAAAATTCTGTGGAGGAACAATGACCTATCACAAATTCAATTGACCAACGAATGGGATAGTATTGCCACTAATTGGTCTCAGATTACCGATTCTGTGGGTTATGGCACTGAAGAAAAAATTTCTGCTATTACCGTTTCATGGGAACCCGCACATCGCCTTTATTATGGCACTGAAGAAGGAAGAATTTTCCGGATGGATAATGCAGATACCGGCGCATTTAATCCAATTAATATTTCAAGTACAGCTTTTCCTGAGAATGGCTATGTCAGTTGTATTGCGGTGGATAGAAAAAATGCAGATAACCTAATGGTTGTTTTTTCAAATTATAATGTTTACAGTTTGTTTTACTCGGCTGATGGTGGCACTACTTTTTCAAAATGTGCAGGTAATCTGGAATTTAAAGCTGATGGCACCGGTAACGGTCCCTCCTGCCGTTGGGCTTCCATCATGCATGTAGGAAACCGTACACTTTATTTTGTAGCAACGAGCGTAGGTGTTTATGCAACGGATACGTTGATGGGCACTTCAACCTCATGGATTCAGCAGGGAACAACTACCATAGGAAAAGTGGTGACGGATATGCTTGAATTCCGGGAATCGGACGGGGTAGTGCTTGCCGCCACTCATGGCAATGGAGTTTATTCAACGGTAATTACGGATTCTCTTTTTACGGTAAATATTCCCCATTTCAAAAAAGACAATCGTTTCAGTATTAATTGTTATCCGAACCCATTTACTACAAAATTTATTATTGAGACCGATTTTAATGGGGTAAGTGATATTGAAATTAAATTAATGAATGAAACCGGAATGTTCGTACAAACTATTTACAAGGGAAAAAATTTCAATGGAAAGCATAAATTAACTGTGGACGCTACTGCGCTTAAGCCGGGGATTTACTATTGCCAGTTTAACCGTGGAAACGAGGTTTTGGCTTGGAGGAATTTGGTGAAGGTTGAATAGGGTGAGCTATTTATTGCTAAATGCTCTATGTAGATTCTTTTATTTTGCAGGAAAAGATCTTAGAAACCCCGAATTCCCCGTTTTGTCTTAACCCTGAATAAATAAATACCCTGAGGTAAAAAACGAAAAATTCAGGGTTTGAATGAAAGTGTTTTATTTACTTACCATAATTTTCTGTACCACAACATTGTTTTCGGTTTGAAATTTTATAAAATAAATACCTGAGGGCTGGTTTGATAAATCAATGTCTATATTATTGAAAGAGTGAACAATTGAACTATAAACATTTTCACCGAGTACATTATAAATATTAATTTTAGTTTTTTGTATTGATATCTGAGTATTGATAAATAGTGTAAGTTTTCCATTATTTGACGGGTTAGGATAGATTGTAAATTCTTTCTGATGGATAAATGGACTTGATTCTTTTACGTCAACAATTTCGGTATGAAAATAATAGTAAGTGCTATCACCAAAAATTATGTCAGAACCAAACCAACTCTTATAGGTGGCACTTTTTTTAAAATTATTGGCATCAAAAGAATAATTGTATTGGTTGGAATTCACCCAGTAGATACTGTTCCAATTTTGCATTAATATACTTGTCCTATTATTATTAGAATCATAAGTATAAATTATTTGTTGGTCATTCACCCAGATGCTGTCCATCCAATATAGAACTACATAACTTGTTTTATTATTATTGAAATCGTAAGTATAAGTGGTTTGACGGGAATTCACCCATTCACCACCGTTCCATGCAATACTTAATGAACTTGTTAGATTATTATTTCCATCGTAGGTATAAGTGTTTTGACTTGAGTTCACCCATGCGCTGTCGTTCCAATTTTGAATTATTATGCTTGTTCTATTATTATTGCTATCGTAGGTATAAGTGTTTTGACTTGAGTTCACCCATGCGCTATCTTTCCATGTTAAAATTAATGAACTTGTCTGATTATTATTGGCATCGTATGTATAAACTGATTGACCTGAGTTCACCCAAACACTATCGTTCCATACCAAATGAAAATAACTTGTCTGATTATTTTTGGTATCATAGGTATAAGCGGATTGACCTGAGTTCACCCAAATACTGTTTTTCCAAAATTGATATAATTCACTTGTCTGATTATTATCTACATCGAAAGTAAAAGTGGCTTGATCTGAGTTCACCCAAACACTGTCCTCCCAAGTTTGAAATAATTCACTGGTCTGATTATTATTGGCATCGTAGGTATAAGTGTATTGCCAGCAGTTTTTCCATACGGTATCATTCCAATATTGAAATATGTAACTTGTCATATTATTTTTGGCATCGTAACTTATATTTATATGTCTCCAATATTTTTTCATACCCCATGTACTGGTAAGGGTATCCCATTGCCAACGATATACACTATCCAAGATAGGAATTAATGATTTGGTTTTGCTCATTTTAGAGGAAAGATATTCAACTTTTATATTCTCTGCAACCTCCGCGTTCTCCGAGTGAAACTTGTTTAGTTTCGGTATAAACGCCAAGCCGAACGGTGGCTGATTGTCCACATTATATATTTGATATTGCCTATCAGTTAAGGGTTGGCTATCTTGTGCAAAAGCATTGATTGATAATGCAGCTGCTAATAAGAAAATTGTTTTTTTTATGATTACTTTTTTTTTACATCTTAACAATTTTTCCAAAACCCAAATTCCCCGCTTTGTCAATAACCCTGTAAAAATAAATACCCTGCGGTAAAAACGAAATATTAATTTTATGAACAAATGTATTTTTATTCTGAGTGACACTTTTCCCAAACTCAAACTCGTATAATTTTTTCCCGGTTACATCATACATATTCAAACGAATGGGTTCATTGGCATTTGATTCAACCTGAATTACATCATACATGGGATTAGGCGTAATCTTAATAAGAGAGGATGAATTTTCCATTTCATTTTTCGCTATGGCAGTACGAAAAATATTTATCGTTTGCCTAAGCGTATCCCACTCCCCGCAAGCGCCCGCTAAGAGCGTGATAGTATATGTTCCCGTATCTGCATAAACATGCGTAAACGTATCCGGTGGCGACTTGCGTATCCAGAGCCAGGATTTATCCCAATCATAAACCAATGAATCTCCATCACCGAAATAACATTTGAAATTTACGGCGCTGTCACTTTTGTTTTCAAATTTAACTTTCATTTCGTTGGGAGATATATTGAATTTTGCAAGAGGAGGACCGGCGAATCCGGCGCAGTTGGTTTTGATGAGATAAGCATCATCAGAATTTATTAGATTATTTTCAGCAAATCCAGAAACAATATACCCTCCATCAAAAGTTTCCCTTACACAATGACTAACTTCATCAAAAGAACCATCGTAACGGGCAACTCCAAAAACTCTTATCCATTGTTCTTGCAATAAAGAATCTGTTTTGAAAAGAAATATATTTACATCGTTTTCAAAAGTAATTTTAGGATCATAATTTCCAGTTATAATAAATCCCTTATCATTAGTAGGAGAAATGGAATTTGATGAAGAATAATTAGAAGTGGGACCTATTGTTTTTGAAAATAAAGTATCTCCAAGGGAATTTATTTTTAATAAAAAAGCATTTCCAATAGTCAATTCATTGTTCCTTTGTCCACAAATTACAAAACCTGAATCAGGAGTTTGAATAATATTGCTACCAAAATCTGCTAATGAACCAAAATCAAAAGATTTTGTCCATTCAATTATTCCATTAGGGCTAATTTTTGTAAGCGACAAATCCAATGCTGTCCACCAAATAGTGTCCGAAATTCCACCCAAGAGAAGATAACCTCCATCAAAGGTTGGCGATATTCCGCTAATAAAATCTCGAAATGGACCGCCCCATTTCTTAGTCCAAAGAGTATCACCTTCAGAACTTGTCTTCACAATATACATATCATCATTAGACATTGTATCAGGGAATGTATTAACAAAGCCAACCATAATATAACCGGTATCTGGTGTTTCTATCATATCCAAAAAATAGCCACCAAAATTATATCCATAATGTTTTACCCATAAAATAGTTCCGGCATAATCTGTTTTGAATAAAGATGGATTACCATTTCTTTTTAGAGAGATAATTTGCAGAGAATCCTGACTTGATCCACACATTACAAGATTTCCATCCTGAATTTCAATAATTTTTTCAATAAAATCATGTGAACTACTTGATTCTCCAACATAATTCGTCCACAATGTATCACCGTTAAAATCTACTTTAAAAAGGAAAATATGATTGTTAGAAGTATTACCAATTCTAGGACCTCCACCTGCAACGTAGCCCTGATGATCTTGAGTTTGAATTACATACTTAGCGCTTTCAGCACCTGTCCCACCATAAAATTTTTCCCATTTTGGAGTTTGCGCTAAGAGTGAATTAATACTTTCAGAAATTAAGAAGAGAAAAAAATAAGTTTTAGTTTTCATATTTATCGAATAAGTAATTGTGTCTGATAAATTAAACCAACATACTAATTATTATACTTATAAAGTGAAAATAAATTTAACAGAATAAAATTTTTAAGGTAGAACTTCTCGCAATGTATTGTTTTGTTATGTAATGGCGGGCAAAAAGTTTGGGTTTTCATGATTATAGGGATTAAGTCAAAATGAAAATTTTTTATATTAAGGCATCAAGTTCTGTCAATAAAACAAACAGAAAAGCGAATTAACAACAAAAATTATTAAAAAACAAGATCTTCATAATAAAAAAAAATTTGGTGGGGAAAATAAAAAACTTATATAAGTCAATTTATTGGTATTTCTATTGAGGATTTAGAGGGGTTCCTCACATCTTCACCATCTTCCTAAACCACGAATTCCCCGCTTTATTTGTAACCCTGTATAAATAAATACTCTGAGGTAAAAAACGAAATATTCAGGGTATGAATGAAAGTGTCTTATTTACTTACAATGATTTTCAGATTTCTTCCTATCTTCGCAAATTAATCATTATCAATAGTTTATTTCCCACCACCAACCCTCAAAAAATCATGCACACGCTCCGCTTTATTCTTCCTCTGATTATTCTTATTTATTCATCATTCTCAAACGCTCAAACTACTTTAACTCCTGAGCTGTTGCTTAAATTAGGACGTGTGAAAGCAAACGGAATAACCGTGGATAATAAAAATATTATATTTACGGTTTCTACTCCTGATATAGCCGGTAATACATTTACCAAAAAGAAATACATACTCCCTGTTTCCGGTGGCGCTGTGAAAGAAATGGCAACCTCAGATGGAATTACGAATTTCGAAAAAAGAATTTCCCCCGATGGGAAATACATCATCCTTGTAAAAGAAATAAAAATAACAAAGATTTCTGGAAATGACTTTTATCCGGAAATGAGTTTATCCGATGTTCGCATATACAACTCGTTAACCTACAGGCATTGGGACCAATGGGAAGATGGAAAATTTAATCATCTCTTTCTTCATAAAATTACAGACGGAAAAGAAGAGGGTGGAAAAGATATAATGGAAGGTGAACCTTATCATTGTCCGCAAAAACCATTCGGCGATATGGAAGATTATATCTGGAGTCCTGATAGCCGGAAAATAATTTATGTCACTAAAAAGAAAGCCGGAACAGAATATACCTTAAGCACCAATACGGATTTATTTTCCTACGATATTACAACAGGCAAGACAACCAATATTTCGGAAGGCATGTCAGGGTATGATATTCATCCTTCCTTTTCATCTTCCGGTACACTTGCCTGGCTCAGCATGAAAAGAGATGGATATGAGTCCGATAAAAATGATATTATCGTCAGCGATGGGATTACAAAAATTAACCTTACAGAAAAATGGGATGGAACTGTCAATAGTTTTATCTGGAGTAAAGATGGTAAAAAAATATTCTTTTTAGCCGCCATAGATGGCACTGAACAATTATTTGAAGCATCCTATTCCGGTGACACAAAAAAAACGGGATTAATCAAACAATTAACCACAGGTGATTTTGATGTTTCTGAAATTATTGCTCAGATTAATTCTTCAATGATTGTTTCCCGAACGGATATGAATCATGCCGCTGAACTTTATTCGGTGGATTTACTATCGGGTAAAATGACACAGCTTACTCATGTTAATGACAGTATTTACAAGACCATTGGTATAAGCAAAACCGAAAAAAGATATATGACTACCACAGACGGAAAGAAGATGCTCGTTTGGGTAATTTATCCTCCTGATTTTGACCCTGCGAAAAAATATCCTGCTTTATTATATTGTCAGGGCGGACCTCAATCACCCCTTACACAGTTTTATTCTTTTCGTTGGAATTTTCAATTAATGGCGGCAAATGGTTACATTGTTGTGGCACCAAACAGAAGAGGACTGCCTGGTTTTGGAGTCGCCTGGAATGAGCAAATAAGCAAGGATTATGGCGGGCAAAACATGCAGGATTATTTAACTGCCGTAGATGAAATTTCAAAAGAAAAATTTATAGATAAAAACCGGATTGGTTGTGTGGGAGCAAGCTACGGAGGGTTTTCTGTATATTACCTTGCCGGCATTCATCAGAATCGTTTTAAATCCTTTATCGCTCATGATGGAATATTCAATAACAAAAGCATGTATGGCACTACCGAAGAGTTATGGTTTCCCAACTGGGATTTTGGCGGTGCTTATTGGGATATAAATAATCCTGCCGCTATGAAAACGTACCAGCACTATGACCCGAGCAATCTTGTGTCACAATGGAATACGCCCATATTAATTTTTCAAGGCGGGAAGGATTTCAGAACGCCAGAGGGGCAAAGTATGGAAGCATTTCAGGCGGCACAGCTTCGTGGAATTAAAAGCAGGTTTATTTATTTTCCGGAAGAAAATCACTGGGTGCTAAAACCTCAAAACGCCATTATCTGGCATTCTGAATTTTATAAGTGGCTTAAAGAAACGTTGTAAAGAGATGGGTTGGGTGGTTAGATGGTTAGATGGTTAGGTGGTTAGATGGTTAAGTGGTTAGATGGTTAGATGGTTAGGTGGTTAGATGGTTAGATGGTTAGATGGGTTGGTGACCATGGCAGGAATCGAACCTGCAACCCCCAGCTTAGAAGGCTGATGCTCTATCCGTTGAGCTACATGGCCGTAGTCGGGGAGGTGAAATTCGAATCTGCGATCTCCCCAATTTCAATCGGGACACGATAACGGAACATGTCGGGGCGGCGGGATTCGAACCTGCGATCTCCTGCTCCCAAAGCAGGCGCGATAACCGGGCTTCGCTACGCCCCGAATGTAAAAAAGAGGGCAAAGATACGAAATCTTATCAAAATTATCTTACCTTTGTATCTGATAACTCCTTCCGGAGAGGTGCCTGAGTGGCCGAAAGGAGCGGTTTGCTAAACCGTCGTAGTGCCTTAAAGCGCTACCGGGGGTTCGAATCCCCCTCTCTCCGCAGAATTTTCTCATTCTTTTTTACATGACAACCCTTAATGATTTCCGTTTTATATATACGTTTGTTTATTTTTCAATCCTCTTTTTTTTATTTACCTCCTGCACGAAGAAAAACGATAAAACATCACTATCTGATTCTCAAACACAAATTGCTACTATTTCCCATCAAAGCAATTATTTAAAAATTGAAGATGCAACCACTTTTGATTCTTCCTGGTCAAAAGAAAATACTGTTGTCAATCACGTTACTACTGAACCAAATGGACTACATCCCTGTAACGATAATTCAGTCCTTAAACCGTTTATTTTTCAATATACACACCGCACCATTCTCACCAACGATCTCGAACATCTTACACTTAAGCCCGCTCTCGTAAAAAAAATGCCACAGATTTCAGCAGATAATTTACAATTTATGTATGAATTAAAAGAAGGTATTAAATGGGACGATGGCACTCCCTTATCTTATGAGGATATCCTTTTTACCATCAAGGCAGTCAAATGTCCGCTCGTAAACAACCCCCATCAAAAGCCCTATCTTGATAATCTGAAAAATATTATTCCTGATCCTGCTGATCCATTGAAATTTACCCTCCTGATGAAAAAAACTTACATACAGAATCTTGCTTTTCTAACCGATTTATTTATTCTTCAACGGAAATTTTATGACCCTGAAAATATTCTTTCATCTTTTTCTTATTCTCAGTTTGATGATACTGCCTTTCATGCAGAAAAAGAAAACCGTTTAACGCAATGGGCTAATGAATTCAATTCCCCGAAGTATTCGCGTTCTCCTGAATTTATTCAGGGCTTGGGACCCTACCGGATTGCTCAATGGGAAGCCGGTCAGTATATTTTACTTGTAAAAAAAGCAACTCACTGGACATCCGGTAGCACCGATTCGTATGATGCCGCTTATCCCGGGAAAATTATTTTTAAAATAAACCAGGATATGAATTCCCAGATGCTTGAATTAAAATCACAAGCCATGGATGTCACTACATTTCTATCCGTAAAAACGTTGAGCACGTTGCAACACAATGAATTATTTATCCATAATTATCATTCAGGATTTACCGATACATACAATTATACCTATATCGGGCTTAATACAAAACCGGATGGAATTACCAGAAAAAAATTTTTTACGGAGAAGAATGTACGCCGTGCCATCGCTCATTTAGTACCTGTAAATGATTTAATCAATGTTCTCAGAGAAGGGAAAGGTACCCGCATGATTGGACCCGTGTCACCATTGAAAACAGAATATAATCATGACTTGCCACTCATCGCTTTTGATCTTGAAAAAGCAAAAAATTTACTGGACTCAGCCGGATGGAAAGACACGGATGGCGATAATATCAGAGATAAAATAATTGATGGAGTAAAAACGCCCTTTATTTTTGACCTCGGGTTTGCCACTACTCAGGTAGAATGGAAAGATCTGGCGATGATGCTCGCTGAATCCTTTTATAAAGCAGGAGTAAAAGCGGAATTGCGCGCTAACGATTTTGCAGTGCATATAGAAAATAACAAGAACCATAATTTCGACATGATGTTGGGTGCTTGGGCGGCATCCTCTCAACCGGAGGACTTCACACAGTTGTGGCACACATCATCCTGGACTTCCAAGGGCTCCAATTATTGCGGATTTGGAAATGAAGCATCAGACATGCTCATTGATTCCATCCGCTTCACCATGGATGAAAGTATAAGATTTAACATGATTAAACGACTTCAGAAAATCATATACGATGAGCAACCCTATATTTTTCTATGGAGCGGTATCCGTTGTAATGCCATTCATAAACGATTTGGAAATGCCAATTTGTATTTTGAAAGACCCGGGGTGATGCTGAATAACCTGAAATTATTATATAATTCCGGCGCAAGTTTAAAACCTTCGGGGGAAATGTGAAAGGGAAGGTTTAAGTCGCAACCACACTTACCTGGCTACAGACTTAAACCAGAGAGGACCTCTGACAATTAACAATGTCAAATTAACAATGACCAATGACAAATGACTAATACCCAATGACCCGCTATCTCATCCGCCGGATTCTGTATTTCATTCCCACACTTGTTGCTATTTCTCTCATTGCATTTATTATCAGTGTTAATGCTCCCGGAGACCCCGTGGAAAGAATGATAAGTGTGGCACAAAATTCCGGTGACATTTCTTCTGAAAACAACAACCTTGAAAATCAAAAAAAATTCTGGAGAGAAAAACTTGGATTGGATTTACCTGTTTTTTATTTTTCTGTGGGGACAATCGCAGGTGGTGACACACTTTACAAGGTCTCTGATAAAACGGAAAAAAATGCTATGGATCGTCTGTTGAATGAGTACGGTAACTGGAGTGAAATTTCTGATTATCATATATCGCTCACACGATTGAATCATCTTGTATTTAATACAAGATTGGTGATTGATTCATCGGCAACCATTAAATACCGGAATCAGCTAAACTCAGCATTATCTGATTTACGTTTTGAAGTTTTTTCGTTGAAGACGTTGTACGACAATAAGTTAATTCTCCTGTATCTCAATAAAATTGAATTCCTACTTAAGAATCATAAAACACTTTCCGTTTTTGAAAATGAATTGATAAAGACGCGTAATGCCTTTTCAGACATAGTAAAGAATGCCACTCCCTGGAAAACATGGATTCCTTCACTCTTCTTCTACCCGAATAACCAATATCATCGCTGGATTTTTGGCGATGGAAACTGGATAACCGGAAAAGGAAGTGTTTTTTCAAAAGGTATTCTTCACGGTGATTTTGGAATTTCTTATATGACTAAACAACCGGTTTCAGAAGTTATATTTTCAAAAATAATATGGTCGTTGTTTTTTTCCTTTTTTTCAACTATCATCGCTTATTTAATCAGCATACCTATAGGAATCAGAGCGGCAGTAAAACGCGGTGCCACTTTTGACCGCGCATCTTCGTTGACACTTTTTATTTTGTATTCACTTCCTAACTTCTGGGTTGCTACGTTGCTTCTTATGACCTTTTCTAATCCGGATGTATTGAACTGGTTTCCTGCATCAGGGGTTAAGCCAACAGGAGGTTTTCCAGAGAATGTTAATATACTCACCAAAATAATTATCTCCCTTCCCTATTTGGTTTTGCCCATGATTTGTTTTTCTTATAATTCCTTTGCATTTTTATCGAGAACCATGCGCACTGGAATGCTTGAAGTGCTTGAACAGGATTTTGTAAGGACAGCACGGGCAAAGGGACTTCAGGAAAATCAGGTAATCAACAAACATGTATTGAAAAATGCGCTGTTACCAATTATCACCGTTTTTGCGACTATATTTCCATTAGTAATAGGTGGCTCAGTCATCCTTGAATTTATTTTTACAATTCCTGGAATGGGACTTGAAACATTTATGGCAGTTCAGAATCAAAATTACCCGATGATAGTAGCAATATTTACCATTACAGGTTTTTTAACCATCGTGGGATATTTGATTTCAGATATTTTATATGCGTGGGTGGATCCAAGGATTTCGTATGACTAATTTCAAACCAAAAAATTCCCCTCATGTGGCAAAAGTTCAAACATCATAAACCCGCTTATATTTCCTTGTGGATATTGGGATTCCTTTGCTGTATAGCCCTCTTTGCTCCATTTCTTGCCAATGAAAAACCGCTGATGGTCAAACTAAACGGAAATTATTTTTTTCCGGTTTTCACTCCCTCAAAGTCAATAATATTTTATAACCCTGAGACATTTAAAAATGAAAAAATTCAATTTGACATAGCCGAATGGAAAAAAATAAAAACAGATTGGATTTTATGGGCACCGGTGACTTTTTCACCCGGGAAAAGTGATTTGATGAATTCCGGATATATATCTCCATTTACGGAGCAAAAAATTCAAAAAAAATCCGGAGAAATTTCAACCACAGGATCTAAATTCAGACATTGGTTAGGAACCGGGAAAAGAGGTGAAGACCTTTTATCAGGGTTGATTCATGGTACCTATATATCTCTAAGCATAGGAATTATTTCCATGGGAATTGCATCAATTATTGGCATAGTGTCCGGCGCCATTGCCGGATATTATGGGGATTATTCTTTCACTTCCAAAAGAAGTGTTTACCTTTTTTCAACCCTCGGTTTAATTCCCGGATTTTTTTATGGCTTCCTAAAAAGAAAATTTATACTCGCTGATAGCTTATCACAATCGTTTGCTTTTTTTACATTGGAATTATTTCTTTCTCTCTTAATATGTTTCCTGTTTCTTTTAATTTTTTATATGGGTGGAAAATTATCTGAAAAATCTTCCTGGTTTGGTTTAAATAAACAAGTATCTTTCCCGGTTGATTCCATCCTGAACCGAACAATAGAAATATTGGTATCCATGCCGCGTCTGATTCTTATTATTTCCGTAGCCGCCATTGCAAAACCTTCCGTATTCATTCTTATGTTCATAATCGGTGCTACTTCCTGGACAGGCATTGCCCGTTTTGTACGTGCTGAATTTTTAAGAATCAGAACCCTTGATTATATTTCTGCGGCAAAAGCGTTGGGCTATACTAATTTCAGAATCATTTTTTTCCATGCCTTGCCAAATGCGCTGGCACCGGTTTTCGTAACCATTGCATTTGGTATTGCTTCTGCTATTCTGATTGAATCGGGTTTATCTTTTTTGGGAATTGGAGTACCGGCAGATGTGGTAACCTGGGGTTCGTTGTTAAATGCAGGGAGAGAAAACTTTAATGCCTGGTGGTTGGTTTTATTCCCGGGATTAGCTATTTTTATAACCGTAACCGTTTATAATCTTATTGGGGAGGGCTTGCGGGATGCATTGGATCCAAGATTAAAAAATGAGATTATAACTAAAATCAACAGGTTTCCAAAAAATAATGAATAACATATAACACTTAATACTAAATGACTAAGTAGGTTCCTATTCAAATTATCGTTATTGTTTTTTGTATTGCGTCATACTTAAACATTTTTCATTTCTTGTTTAGTGTTATATGTTTTTTTTCTAAAACCTGAGTGGTTTTGATAAAACATCCATAACTAAACCCACGATCCCATGCCAGCTCTCCGTAACCTTTTCAAAATTTCCTACTCAAAAGAGGAATTACTGATTATTAAATTCCTTTCCAGAATTCCTTTATTTTATAATTTATCAAATCAGGATTTATTAAAGTTCATTCCATATCTTTTCCCTTTGAATTTTGAAAAAGAAGAAGTTATTTTTTACATGGGTGACCCGAGTCAGGCAATTTATTTTATTAAGAAAGGTAGCGTAGATCTATTTACAGAAAAAAACAGTAAAAAAATTTATTTTAAAACGATTTCTGAAAATGAATGTGTTGGGGCGGAGACCATTTACAACGATAATATCAGAATATTCACTACCCTTTCAAAAAAAGAAAACACATTGGTATATGCGTTGCCACAAACATCCCTCTTCAAATTACTCCGGAAAGAGCGTATAAAAAAAATTATCCTGGAAAATTACGAAAAGCATTATTCCAGGATAACGCAGGAGGCAGTGTTGTCCGCTTCTCAGTAAACAACTAATTTACTGTTTATAACTTTCTTCCCGTTGGTAAACTTTAACATATAGATGCCTCTGGAAAAGTGGTGAGGATCAATTTCAAAAACTTTAAAGCTATAGTTTGATTGAGGTATTTCTAAACTTTCAATTTTCTTACCGCATATATCATAAACATCCAGGTTGGTTTTAAGAGAATTTATCATAGACAAGCTTATGGTAATTGATTCTCCTTTCTCCACCGGATTGGGGAAAATACTTAGCTCAGGAGTAAAAATGGTTTCATCTACATCGTCACCGATTTCTTTTATATAGAAGTATTTTTTCTCGGAGTAAGTTGTATTGCAGAAATTATTTCTATGAACCGGTCTTACAGCAAAACCCCATTTACTGGAATTAAAGAAATTCCTCTTAATTTTAATAACCGTATCGGATGTAAATCTTTTTTCTTTTTCAACGTCATTTTCAAAAATCTTAATGACATACCCCTCTCCGTTTTTGCTGGCGTTCCATTTAAAAGTCATGGGTGCGGAAGTATTGAGTAACGTAGTATCAGTTGGGAAAATTAAAACCGGAGGAAGAACGGTATCCGGTTTTTCAGGCACAGGGTTATTTGCCCAAAGATAACTTCTTGATATATTAACTGTAGGATGTGCCAGCAATGAAGAATACATTCTGCCTATCTGCCCTTTTGAAAAGTGTCCTAAACATTTATAATTAGAAGCACCAAAGCCATCAAAAACGTAATCCATCCAGTTATGAACATCCGGTTTATACTCCAAGCACATTGTATCAACTGCTGAACCTGTATATTGGCACCCGGGATAGTTTCCAACTAATCCGGTTAAGTCCATATCGGCAGGAGTGTCACATAATAAATCACCATTCGTCTCACAATTTCCTTTGTAAATATTAACAGAAGATGAACCACAAACAGCCATTAATGTATCGCAGGCAATACTGTCTATCGGAGAATAGGAGCTATAATATATTGCGGTTTGTGTAGCTACACAACCGTTGTTATCTTTAACGGTTACATAATAAGAACCGGCTGATAAACCACTGATGCTGGAAGTGATAGCACTGTTATTCCATGAATATGAGTAAGGAGGGTTCCCACCGGAAACAATCGCTGTGGCTGAACCATCATTATTTCCACACTGGGCATTGGTACTTACAAATGAAACATTAGGACTGTTGAAGTTATTAACTACAGCAATTCCTGTGGCTTTACAACCCTTGCTGTCTGTAACACTAATGGTATAATTACCGGCAGGTACATTCATTATTGAATCCTTGATTCGTCCATTATTCCATGCGTAAGTGAATGGTATCTTTCCACCAGATATAGCCACAAAAGCGGCTCCATCCGATTTGCCACATGAAGCATCTCTGCTCCAGGTTCTAAGCATTGGCACCCCGAAAGTATTTATAGTTGAACTCCCCGTAACAACACATCCTTTACTATCTGTAACAGTGATTGTGTAAATTCCATCTTTTACATTTGATAACTGCGATGTATTTTCTCCTGTATTCCATAGATAAGAATAAGGAGTTGTACCCTGAGAAGCGGTTGCTTTTGAACTCCCGTTGCTATTTTCACATGTAGCATCTGTTTTAACAAAAGTAACTTTAGGCATCAGCATATCAACAAAAACAGTATCTGAAACCACGCAATTGTTTTTATCGGTTACTTTCAATACGTAATAACCGGAACTTAAACCACCTACATAGGATGTGTCTGCGCCTGTATTCCACAGAAAACTAAAGGGTGCTGTACCGCCATTAGTATTTCCTTTAGCATTTCCATTGCTGTTTCCGCAAGTTGCCTTGTTGGAAGTAAAAGTAAGGGTAGGACCATTTTGGTTTACCACAGTATATGTTTTCTGAAAAGTACAATTATTATTGTCGGTAATGGTAAGTGTATATTTACCGGCTATTAAATTCATCAGTGAAGAATCAACACTGCCATTACTCCAGGAATAGGTAAATGGAGATGACCCCTTTTTAAAGACAACCTTGATACTTCCATTGCTATTACCGCAAGTTGAACCAAAAATTGAATCTATGATAGTGGAATCAGCGGGTTTGTAGTAAAAATTCACCATCACGCTATCAGTTAACGTGCAATTTTTGTCATCGGTCACTGTTAATTTGTACAACCCGGCAGGTAGGGAAGTGATTGTACCGGTAACTTTAGCATTACTCCATGAATATTTATATGCCGGTGTGCCACCTGTGACCGTAGTAATAATTTTACCATTGTTATTGGAACAAGTTGCATGAGTAACTGCAAATGAAATTGACATGGTGTCTGAATTGATCATTACACTGTCCATACTCACACAATTATTTACATCAGTGACAGTCAGATGATACAATCCACCGGCAATACTATCCAATGTAGAAGTAGAATCTCCCGTACTCCATGAATATATATAAGGACTGGTGCCACCTGCTATAGTTACATTGATAGACCCCTTGTTATTGTTACATGCCGCATTAGTTGTGGTAAATGAGATTGAGGGTCCCTTCCCGCTCATTACCTTAATACTATCAGTAATGACACAACCATTGTTGTCGGTTACAGATAGTGTATATATTCCGGATCCTAAATTAATTACTACTGAAGTGTCACTACCATTGCTCCATGAATAAATGTAAGGTGAAGATCCTCCCGAAACGGAAGAACTTACAGTTCCATTGCCCATTCCGCAGGTTTCGTTGGTAACACTTAGTGTAAGTGTAGGTTTACCAAAACTTGAAACAGTAGTTGATCCAATTCTTTTGCAATTCAAGCTATCTGATACAGTTATAGAATAATTTCCTGCACTTATATTTGAAACGTTTGCGGTGCTGTCACCCGTATTCCATGTATAACGATAAGGTGCTAAACCACCGGATACAAAAACGTTTAATGCCCCATCACTCTTTCCACAGTTTTCAGGTGTGCTGGAGAGTAAAATCTGCGGGCTTCCTGCATTATCAATAGTAACATTTCCGGAAGCAGTGCATCCTTTGGTGTCACTAACTGTAACTTGATAATCGCCTAAAGATAAATCACCGGCAACGGAAGTACTGTCACCATCACTCCAGATATATGAATATGGACTTGTTCCTCCCGTTACATTGGCAGTAGCGGTACCGTCTGCACTGTCACAAGTAGCTGAGGTGAAAGTAACTGAAACAGAAGGTCCGTCAATATTTGTAATCAGAGTGGTATCGGAGTCCGTACATCCATTACTATCCGTTGCCATAACAATATAGCTTCCAACAGAAAGATTATTTGCCGTAGAAGTTGTAGCACCATTGCTCCATGAAAAACTAAACGGTTGAGTGCCATTAACTACCGTTGCTGTACTGGAACCATCGTTTTGACCACAGGAAGAAGATGTTGAAACTAATGAAACAACCGGTGGTACAATGCTATCAATGGTTGAACTATCATTCATTGAACAGCTATTGGCATCGGTTACAGTAAGTTTATACTTTCCCGGGGCTAAACCGGAAATGGCAGAGGTAGTACCACTGTTACTCCATGAATATAAGTATGGGGATGTTCCTCCGGTTACGTTAACATTCAAACTGCCATTTTGGTTACCGCAAGAGGTTGAGGTTACTGAAAAGGTTAGTGAAGAAGGACCAGAAATATTTTTAATAATCACGCTATCATTAGCAGTACACCCTTTATCGTCAGTAACGGTCAGATAAAAAGTTCCTTTTCCTATATTTGAATTTACTGCCGCATTGCCTGCATTACTCCAGTTATATTTATATGGGATTGCACCACCGTTCACATTGGCAGTTGCCATTCCATTATTTAAGTTGCAAGTGGCATCTTTAGGAGAAATTGAAACTTTGGGCACGTTTATATTACTCAATACATTTGCCATTCCAATTGTCTTGCAAAGATTACCGTCTGTAACCGTTAAATTGTAAATACCCTGAGGTAAATTAGTTATCATATCTGTGGTACTTCCATCACTCCATTTGTATGTATAATTACCATCACCTCCAGTTACTGTTGATATTGCTTTACCATTATTTAAATTACAAGTAGTACCTGTGGTGGTAATAGTCACGCTAGGACCGGTAATATTATTTACCATTGCAACTTCGGTAGCCATGCACCCGCCATTATCAGTGACTGTCAAATAATAGGTGCCTCCATTCAAATTAGTTAGGGAAGCAGTAGTTGCTCCACTACTCCATGAATAATCATAGGGCGTATTCCCACCGGTAACAGTTACTGTTATACTTCCTTTCTGGTTTGTGCATACAGCATCTTTGATATCAAAACTAATAACCGGTCCCCCTGAACTTTTAATAACTACTTTTTCCATGCTAACTACTTTTTTGCAACGGAAAACTTTCTCAGCGGGGAATGACTGAAAAGGATGGTATAAATTAAAAAAGTGACCAATTTCATGAATCCAGGTAGTATAGTCATCGTCAGCAAGTTCAATACCTCCCTGAAATTCTCCAATTCCTGGAACAAAGAATCCCTGACCCGGAAAAGTAGAGCGACCTAAAATTATACCACCAGGAGCATTTGCATCAATTACATTGGTACGGTATAGATTCAGTGTATTTTCATTAAAGCGTTTATTATTGAAAAAAGCCCAGGATGTGATTCTCTGGTATTGCGTACCTCCCGCTAATCCGTTGTATAGAGAGTCATAATTTAATGTATAGTCAATCGCTAATTTTTTGGATGTGGAAAATTTGTGTAAATAAAAATTAATCCCCATTTTATTATATTCCTTATTCGTTTCACACATTACATTAAAGTAATCTTCAACGTCCTTATGACCTGTTGAATCACTCTTTCCTACAAAAAACATACTAACAGGAATTTGAAGAACGGGGATAGGTAGCGTTAGGGTAGATCGGAGGTTATTAAAGGGATTATCCTGATTTTTAGCACGTTCTGCATCCTGCCTGTACAGTTCAGGGTCCACGGTAGTTCCACAAATTTTTCTAAGACCCTGAGCCGTTGAGCTAAGGTGAAATAGTGTGATTATACAGAATAGGAGAGCAAGTGAAGTAATACGTTTTAAGTTCTTCATGATTAAATTAATATAGTTAAAAAGTGTTAAAGGGCTTATAAAGATTTAAGTGCACGCAAAAATACAAAATATGATTAATATAATAAAAAAATTATTATTTTATGTTTTACCTTTGCCGTGTCGGTTAAATTCTTTGTTTCAATGCTTCATCGCAGTACAATATTAACCCTTTTACAACAGTAAACAATAAAGTACAAACTATAACCATCTAGCCATTAAACCATGTTATTAATTAACTTAAATAATCACACAAATCCATGAAGGTAACCATCATCGGTTCCGGAAATGTCGGAGCCACTTGCGCAGATACTATTGCCCGTGGGGATTTTGCCCATGAAATAGTACTTTTAGATATTAAAGAGGGTCTTTCTGAAGGTAAAGGACTCGATTTATGGCAGTCAGCGCCTATAAATTATTACGATTCTAAGGTTGTCGGTTTCACCAATGATTACAGCAAAACTGCCGGTTCCGACATAGTTGTAATCACTTCGGGCTTACCCAGAAAACCGGGTATGAGTCGTGATGACCTGATTAATACGAACGCAGGGATTGTTAAAACGGTAACAGAAAATGTAATCAAATATTCTCCGGATTGCGTTTTAATTATCGTCTCAAATCCGTTGGATGTAATGACTTACTGCGCCCACAAAGTCAGCCGGTTTCCAAAAAACAGGGTGATGGGAATGGCAGGAATCCTCGATACAGCCAGATACCGGGCTTTTTTGGCAGAAGCGCTAAATATTTCACCTAAAGATATCCAAGCCATGTTGATGGGAGGGCACGGAGATACTATGGTTCCTTTACCCCGTTACACTACGGTCAGCGGCATACCTGTTACTGAATTGATTGAGCTACAAAAATTGCAGGCAATTATAGAAAGAACCAAAGTCGGGGGTGGGGAGTTGGTAAAACTGATGGGTACTTCTGCCTGGTATGCACCCGGTTCCGCCGCGGCACAAATGGTCGAAGCCATCGCTAAAAATCAGAGAAGGGTTTTTCCGGTTTGTGTGCTATTGGAAGGAGAATACGGATTGAAAAATGTGTATCAAGGGGTTCCGGTTGTTTTGGGTAAAAATGGCATTGAAAAAATTATTGAACTCAAACTGAATGAAACAGAAATGGCTCTCCTTCAGAAATCCGCTGAAAGCGTGAAAGAGGTGATGGGGGTGATGGATAGGTTGGATGGGTAGATGGTGGTTATACCAACCAACTCAGATTTTAGAAAAAAACATAAAACAAGAAATAAATAATTTCTAAGTGTTCAACCCCTTTGACATTAATAATTTTTTGTTATATGTTATTCATTTTTATTAAAACCTGAATACCTTTGTAAAATATCCGAATCAAACACAGTTTTGCAAAAATTATGAAATTTTAATGTAAGTTTGTGGGATACTTTTTCATCTTATGAAATTACGGACGTTTTTCTTCTTTAGTTTAATTAATTTTATCGCACCTCCCTCCTATTCTCAGGTAAATCCTTATTATTCCCTTTATTATCATCATCCCCTTTATTATAATCCTGCTTTTGCCGGTTCTTCGGGTAAAAAAAACAGCGATTTGTTGTTCCGCTATGAAAGACCCGGAGAAAATATTTTTCTAAAAGCGCCGGTGCGTCTCGCCTTTCTTGCGGATGGTGTTTCAACAAGTTTTCACGGTGGATTAGGGGGATTTCTGGTCTTCGACCATAGGGATACTACATCCACTTATGTAGGAAATTTATCTTACGCCTACAAATTTGAGCCGATTTTTAACAGTACATATCGGTTGGGTGGGAGTTGGACAAGTACTATTGTCGTTAATGAACCCACCAACGACCCCTTTAGTGTGAAAGACAGTATTTCGATTTTAAAAACAAAAATGAAATTTGGCATCGGAGGGCTTTACATGTTCAAAGAAAAATTAATATTGGGAGCATCTGCAAGTCAGATATTTTTAGATTTCAGGGTTAAAAAAGGGTTCGGGATGTATGAACCGTTATTTTATAATCTGTATGCCCTTTATGATTTTAAAGTAGATGAAAATTTAAGTTTGATTCCTTCTTGTTTGTTACGGGGAACAACCAATGGAAGCACTCTGGATCTGAATTTAAACGCTAAACTTGCTGATAAATTATTTCTTGGTATTGGAAATTCAGGGGAAATAGTTGTTTTTTCGGTCGGAATGAGAATCGGGGGCGTGAAAGGATCGGTAGCAATGACAAATTTTCCTTCTTCCTTAGCGAAGAGCGAAACCATGGGGTTTGAAATTGATGGGAATGCGCAGTATTGATGGGATGTTGGATATTAGATATTAGATATTGGAAAAATGAAAAACCAAATCCATGATTTCATAAATTTTTTAGTTACGCTATCCCCTAAGAAAATAATAAACTACCTCAAACTCTATTTAAGTTTCCATTTCTCCCAAAAAACAAAAAAATATTTTTTCGCCGGTTTGCCTGCCACGTTGATGGTTGAGCCAACAACAGCTTGTAATCTCGGTTGCTCTGAATGTGTGGCAGGGGTAAAAAATTTCACCCGGCAGACCGGTTCCATGGAGGTTGAAAATTTTAAAAAATATATAAATGATTTATCCGACAACCTTCTTTATCTTATGTTATATTTTCAGGGAGAGCCCATGATTCACCCTTTTTTATCTGAAATGATTAACTATGCAAAACGAAAAAATATTTATTCATGCGTTTCTACCAATGGTCATTTTTTAACTCCTGAAAACGCTGAAAAAATTATTCTTTCGGGGTTACACCGGTTGATTATTTCCATAGATGGAATTACGCAGGAAAGTTATTTCAAATACAGAAAAGGCGGGAATCTGAATCAGGTGGTTGAAGGAATTAATAATCTCATTTTCGCAAAAAAAAAATTTAATGTTCCCACTCCTTATCTCATCATACAGTTTATTATTTTCAAACATAATGAAAGTGAGGTATCCGAATTAAACGATTTTATAAAACCATGGGCTGGTGAAGTGTCACTGCAATTAAAAAGCGCTCAGGTCTATGATTATAAAAACGGAAACAATCTGATACCCGCAACCAAGAGATTTAGCCGATATTTGCAAACCGGGAATGGAGGATATGAACTTAAAAACAGAAAACGAAACGATTCCGGGTGCTGGAAAATGTGGCACACCATGGTTTTGACCTGGGATGGCAGAGCGGTTCCCTGCTGTTTTGATAAAAATGCAGAGTATCAACTCGCCCATGTGAACGAAACAGCGTTACCTGAAGTTTGGAATAATACACATTATTTTAATTTGAGAAAAAAGTTGATAGTGCGACGTGATGCTATGAAGATTTGTGAAAATTGTACGGAGGGGTTGAAAGGTTAGATGGTTAGATGGTTAGATGGTTGGGTGAAGGCAATTTAACCATTTAACTATATAACTTATACGTTTTTTTAACCAAGTAATATGAAAATCAAAAAATTCATATATCATTTTTTCTTTGCATTTTTAATTGTTTGCTGGTTTTTTTCTGCATGTAAGAAGGATATTCCTACCACCAGCCCAAATGCTAAATTATCATTCTCTGCCGATACCGTTTTGTTTGACACAGTATTTACCAAAATTGGAAGTACAACAAGGCGTTTGCTGGTTTATAATGATAACCCGGAACCGGTAAACATTTCCAATATCAAAGTAGCGGGAGGAAATAATTCCCAGTTTCATCTTACGGTAGATGGTTTCAAAACCAATCAGGTTCTGAATAAAGAATTACGTGCCAAGGACAGTATGTATATTATGGTGGAGGTTACCATTAACCCTCAAGATGGTATTTTTATCATTAAGGATTCTATCTGGTTTGAATTAAATAAAAATCTTCAGAATATTAAATTAGTAGCATGGGGCAGAGATAATTATTATCACCGGAAAGATATTATTAAATCAGATACTACCTGGTCTGCCGACAAAGTTCATCTCATTTACAATTATGTGTTTGTTGATTCCGGTGCGCTAACCATACCCGCCGGTACCGCGCTTTATTTTCATAAAAATTCCGCTTTTTACATAGGCAAAAACGCCACGTTAAAAGTGCTCGGTACTTGCGATGATTCGGTTTTATTTACCGGTGACCGGTTAGAATCCTATTATAAAAATTCACCTTCCCAATGGACGGGGCTCCGGTTTCTACCGGGCTCAGTGAACAATGAAATTAATTTTGCCATCATCCGGAATGCCTGGGTAGGAATAGAAGTAGATTCAGTGCCACTTAATAATAATCCGGGATTGATTTTAAGAAATACCATTATTGAAAACATGGGTACCGCCGGACTGGTTGGCTATACCGCAAGAATCATTGGTTACAACCTGCTAGTGGATAACTGTGCCGATTACTTAGTGGCTGGTGATTTTGGAGGACGCTATTATTTTTACCAATGTACTTTTGCCAATTACAATTATACATTTCAGCGAAACACTCCCTCCTTAGTTTTTGCGAATACTGTTTACAGCGCTCCGGGGGGACCCACGCTGATGGATTCGCTTGTGGTTGAATTAATCAATTGCATTGTTTGGGGGGAAAGAAGTGACACAAGCAAAGATGAGTTCCTGATTGCACAGCATCCCACGGGCGGTCCCATTGTGTTGAATACATTAAATAATGTTTTTAAAACCAGTTCGCTTGCATTAATTGATACTTCCAGAAATACCGTTAACATTGATCCTGGATTTAAAAACCCAAGGCAATTTGATTACCATCTTGATAGTTTGTCTGCCGTGAAATACAGTGGCACTGATCTTTTGCTTCCTTTTATAGATAAGGACCATGATTGCAAAATATATAACAACCCACCGAGTCCGGGCTGTTATGAGTGGGATTGGTAAAAACTCTGTAACGCCAGTTTATTTCCATTAATTTATATTTGCCCGGTTGTAATTGTAATGTCTGCTAATTTTTCACTGATGGTCGAAATTATATTATGGAGTGAACGACATCATGAAGTTCACCCCTTTGCCAGTCAGTTTGCTAATGGTCAGGAAAGATAAGGAGAGGATGTTAAAGAAAATAAGGTCGGGATTGAGCAAATGAAGTTCGATTGCTTGTCAAGTTACAGCGAACCTGTCGTCCGTTTTTTTTTAGTTGCAGGAAGTTTCAAATTCTTGCGGCACTGTCCACAAAGCGGTGGGTTGTGACTAACAGGTCGGGGGTTAGCGAAGGCGTGGGTTAAGAGCCGCTCACTTGTCCCCAGCTACAATACTAATACGAAGATACGAAGTTTCAGTTCAACACAAGATTAAATCGCACCTTTGCGAAAAGCAATGCAACGTTTAATCCTTATATGTTAGCACCAGTGCTTTGTCAGTCATTTCCATAGCCCCACAAAATAACCAATATTTAATCCAACATTCCACAAATATGTCGCCATAAAAGACTTGTTGTCAATGTTGGGAATCCCATACCGTAAAGTAGGTTCGACTTTTATATTCATTCTATAATTTATTTTATATCTAAAGCCAAAACCTATTGTAGGTGAAATATTAAATTTTTTAAAGCTGTAATTGTTAGTAAAAGTTTTTGTCATAAAAGTTGCAGTTGGCGTCTCAGGAATTGTCTTTACAGTAAATTTGCGAAAAAGATTTAGAACTGTTCCAACGCTTACAATTAGTTGAAATTTATTCTTAAGAAATGAATAATCTACTTCAATAGGAAAATCTAAATAATGATAGTTAATAATATTTTTCGCTAATCCGCCTTCAGGGTTTTCAACAGAACTAGTTAGTATTGATATTGTTTGATATCCTTTATTAGAATATTGGATACCTGCCTCAATGCTTACTCGCGAATTAATTTTAAAATCAAAATTAATTCCAGTTGTGTAACCAAGTTTGGGTTTGTATATCGAGTCCACATAAGTTTTAATTCTTGTCCATTTGTCTACTGATAAACTATTGTCATTTTTGGTTACAGTGCGGTAAGAATAATCTGGTGAAAATTTAATTCCAAAATAAAATCTTTTATATTTTGCTTGTGTTGATTCCTGTCCATATGCGGAAAAAGATAAAAAAAGAATTATTGAAAATAAAATTCGAGTCATGGTTTGTCTATTTTTTTATGTCACAGCATTCTCTATAACGCTTTATATTGTTTTGAGCAATTTTTTTTATGAAAGTACGCAAAAACCCCCACCCAAAATTTTGTTGAGAAAAAAATAAA